>Ga0066652_100000006_pt1 | contig 567987 bp, 514 predicted proteins | sample GraSoiAngelo_101_FD_71413 | JGI IMG/M metagenome (GOLD analysis project Ga0066652, IMG submission 71413) | Grasslands soil microbial communities from the Angelo Coastal Reserve, California, USA - 14_0903_02_30cm | ecosystem: Environmental > Terrestrial > Soil > Grasslands | place: USA... | reverse complement strand
TTCATTGGTGCGGTACAGCATCATTTGATAATGCTGATCAGTTTGAAAATTATTACCTACACTCCCCTGCTTCAGCAGTCGCTGCATCGGGCTTTGTTCTATATCTGCCTGCGCCCAAGGTTTGGTGTCATACGCTATCTTATTTGTTGTTGTGTTTGTTGTATAAAAACTTGCCTGGTTCGTCTCCGCTGTAGAACGTTCCTGGAAAGTACCGTTTGTTGTACTGGCTTCAAAAGGCAAATAGCTTTTAGTTGCCCTCCCAAACTCATCATATTTATTAAACTGAATAATATCCTTACCATTCGGGCTGCCTGCTGATATAATACTCTGCAATGGTCTTCCAAATCCATCTACATAACTATACATAGTTACCCGTTCATGTGCCTGCAATGTATTTACCAAACTAGCATCTGTTATCCCGCTTTTCTTCACGATCTCTGTTACTACTCCCGCCGGTTGGCTGATTAAACCTGTACCAGATGTAAGAGTGATCTGTGCATCACTCGCTTTTGCAAGCAATAGCAATCCAACGATAGATAGATATTTATAATTATTTCTCATTGGGACTATATTTATGGTTTAGGTTGCGGTTTTGATGCTAGATTGTTCAGTACAGTTAATGAATTCGAAGTACCCCAGGCGCCACTGACCATTGCAATTCGAATTCTCACTTTATAAGATTCAGTCGTTGACTGATTGAATGAAATTGTAAGCTGATCCGTATAGCCAACAGTAGTCCAGCTTTCGGTGCCAATAGGCGCCTTCTCCCATATCCAGGCTTCTACGTCGTTCAAACTCTCTCCATCTATTGAAACCAATTTGAATTTTGTCTGGCTACAATTCGCGCTCAAACCACTGCATGAATATTGGATACATTCGTTTGAAGAGGTCAATTCTGCGATACCCGCCGCACAGATAGTTGGATAAACGGGTGGTGGTGGCTGGTTGCTTACAGATACCGTGTAATTGCTACTGGTTAGTGATGTGAATCCGGGAGCTTCTATTTTACAGGTCATCGTGAAGTTTCCTGTTGTGGTATAAGTATGTGCTTTGGTACTGGAAGTTGAAGTTTCAGTACTTCCATCACCCCAGGTCCAGGTATATAATACCCCTTGTGTACCATAAGGTATAGACGAAGTTGGCGTAAATGTGGTAGAAACATCCTTATACACAGGTGTTGACCAGGCGACAGTAGGTGTAGTTAGATCCTGCCAGTTATGAACCTGGCGATAAACCTTCATTTCAACAATGTTATTTTCTACATCTTTTACTAGATAGGGCCTGCCATAAGGGTCATATTCGAAGTAACGGGCTGTTCCGCCCATTCCTGTTTCAGCGGTCAATATCTTACTTGTGTATCCTGAAGAGTAGGTCTTAATGTCGTATGAATACGTTTTAACTGATGCATTGCCTGGATAGAAAAGAATGTCATCAATTTTTATTGTTCCATCTAGTGTGACTGTCACTGTCACTGAAGAATTAGATGGTCTGGGAATCCTTTTTTCATAGTAGGTCCAGGTTGTTCCTGCCGGTATTGAGATAGTATAGTTTGAATTGAGTCCCGATGCTGAGAGATTGACGGTTAGTGTAACTGTTGAAGTCGCGTCTTTAGCCCAGCACGAAAAGATCATATCTGTATTTGTTGCCGCCATGGTCACAGACTTTGACAAACTTGAGGAGCTTGTCAAGGTGAAACATTTGTAACTTGCCCGACCTGGTTCAGTCCAGGTAGTATTTGAAACACTCGTAAAATAACCATATGGACTGCCAAAGTCGAAGCAGTTATACATGATCTCGTCAATCTTTGCGTTACTAAATTCAGCGACCTTTAAATCATTAATAGGTTCGTAAAGAACAGTATTGGCGACTCGGGAATTGCCAATGACGGAAACAGCATTTCCACCGTAATCATATTCGAGGATGGTACCTGTCTTAATATACTTGGCATCTTTAGTCAATGTACCGCTGGAAACAATTGATGGACTGAAACTCGTGGTGCCTTCAACAGAAACGAATTTCCAGGATTCCGATGGCAAATACATATACTGCGCCGTTTCATTGTTGTAAAAGGGTTTGAAAGCTGTCAACTCACCACCTATGAATTTTTCCGTAGAACCTACAGTAGCTGAATGATAGGATTCTATCCTAGCATTTACATTTTTATCCTTCAGATAATAAATTGATTTGTCATAGTCGTCGCCACCAGAGCTTGTATTGGTATAAACAACATCTGATCCATCTGCCGGGTCCTTGACATACCTGAAATAACTTGTATATATATTTCCATCGCTATTTGTTTTTTCAATTTTCTTCGGTAGTCTATGCTCGCCACTTGTCGGGTATGTATAAGTCTCTGTTTCGGTAGTATAGGCAGTGTAAGGAGATTGGGTACTGTAAATTTTTGTAGTTCGTGAAGCTATCAGGTTATCAACCACTGCAAGTATATTGTATTTGGCATAAGCTCTAACATCAATTATATCATCAAATCTTAAAGCCTGAATGACAATTGGTGAAGTGTGTGATCGCTGATAGGTATAGGTTTCCTCGGAAACTGTATTTCCGCTTTCACTTTTGCTGGTAACTTTTGTCGGCAATCCTCTTTCAAAATCAAAATTTGGATTCGGAGGGAAAGGATAGCTATATTTTCCATTAGTCAGAAAATCCGGAGCAATGGCATTACATGTAGATGGATTACTTGTGTAGTATCTACTTATGTAAGATGTATTTTCAGACCATTCATTAACAGTTGATCCACCCCAGATAGCTGATGTATTGAATTCGTAAATTGTTTTGCCACCATTAGTTTTGCTGACGGTTACTTTTCCATAAAGTATTTCGCTACTCTCCTGCGAAAAATTAGAAACTGTTCTATATGTAGAATATTTTACGCGGTCGCTTAATGTTCCATAACTTGAACTATTAGGGATCGCAAATGTAAATTGTGGTTCAGAAATGGCTCTCCCTGTAGTAACACTTGTCGAAGGATCGTTGTAACTGTAAGATGTTACATCATTTGTGTTCAATCCATCATTATGTGTAATTTTTTTGATCCGTATGCCACCGCCTAGAACTGCAGCATTTATATCTTTATCGAGATAATCCTTATTCTCATACTCCAATACGGTAACGCCACCTGTTGGGTATGTTATTTGCGTCATCGTGCCATACATGGCACTTGTGGTTGCACTTCTGTCGGCACCTGAAAGTGCAACTACATTGCCACCATAACTAGGTATTTCTGTGATCTTAAATTTTGTCACGCTGGAGTTATCCGGATACACCCAAATACTGGGAGTGAGTTCAGTGTTCGCAACGGCATTGTAATAACCCCAGTAATCCTGGGATTTAACAACATTTGAATCCTGGGGGTTGTATAAATAGGAATCATTAGGGTTGTCAAAATCAATACCGAAATATTTAAATTTATATTCTCCAAAAAAATTGCTACCTGTTCGGCTGATTGAAAGGTTTGTCAAAAAAACGCGACCCCAATTAGATTGATTATTATTCTTATTAAACTTCGCTGAATACGTGAAGCTTGCAAATGAACCCGATCTGTTAAATTTAATTGATGCAAGTTTCGACTCTGTCACACTGCCTTCCCAATTAAATTCGGCTTCAGTTGCGATCACATCACTCACCTGTGATTTAATATATTTGATTCTCTGTTCATACATGTACTTTGTAGTAGTATACAAAACTTGCTTTGTATAAGCACCCGAAACGTATTTTACTATTTGCGCTTTTTCTTCAGATTTTGGCAACGGAGTTCCTACTTCTGTTCCATCATAGGTGTAGATTATTTGATTGCCTTTAGTATCTTCTATGTAATTGATATACCATTTGGCTGTATAGGTGGCCACGTCCCCACCGCTATTGTGACGATAAAATACGTAATCCCTTCTGAATGCATTCAATGATGAGGGAGTAATTCCAATATCGACAGTTTGAACGCAAGATGCTTTCTTATCAAAAACATATTTTATCCCTCTATCATTGGTAATTGTAAATGAATTAATAAGACCAGCGCCATCTGTTGCATAAGTGATCTTTGCATCGGTGGAGGATAATTTTTTAATATTTCCATCCTTATCGAAGAGGAACTGAATATTTAAACCAGGTGCGCTAGCGGCAAAAATATCTGGCTCTGTGTCATAATAATCGGAGAAATTTGAATTCATATAATTGTAATCCGAAACTTCGTCTGTGCATGTGGAAGTACTTCCATCATTAGCGATCGAAAAACTTTCAACAAGCCCAGGGATGGTAGAAGTCCTGAGCCAGCCTTTTATTGTTGAATAACTTGAATGTCCGAGAAACTGCAAGTCATCAGGAAATCCTTTGAGTATGCGCGTAACACTTGCTTCAGCAATTAAATACCAACCAAGACCGACCTGCATATTATAATCCTCCACTTTTATTCCACCAGCCCTGTAACCAATACCAATGGGAACCGTTAGATCACCTTTCTGAACTGTGCAAAGTGGAATGGAAACATTTGCAGTTCCTGTCAACAGATCAACATTGACATTTTGTTGAGCTGTTGATTGCATCGTTGAGAACAGTAACACGAATAAACAAACAAGTCGGAGGTTGTTGGTCAAAGCAGATCTCATAATAAAGAAATTAAAAGTTAAAAGAATCCTTATCCCGGTATTCACCGCGGCATTTAGAAACAAAATGATAGCTTGATCTAAAGCAGAATTCTTCTAACGCAAATGCGATAGCGAGTTTCAGAGAGAGACAATCTTTTGATCAGGAGAGAGACTAGGTATTAGTTATCGAGAGAGACAAAATAATTTCAACGGGTGGAATTGTAATGCTAATCTAAACACAAAAACGAAACTGACAAAATTTTATTTTATTTTTTCAAAAAATAAAATAAAAAGTTCGAAATTATTTTATGAACCTTAAAACAGAATTTGAAATTTGATAATAAAAATCAAAATGCCTGGCCCAACCTGAATAGCGGCAAATACATTGCGATCAATATTACTCCGACGATCAATCCAAGTATAACGATTATCAAAGGCTCGATAAATTTGCTAAGCATTGTTGCCTGGTATTCTACTTCTGCAGCATATTGTTCTGACAAGCGTGCAAAAAAAAGTTCCAATTGATTAACTTCCTCTCCCACTTTAACGATCGAAACCATCTTTGAAGGGTAAATTGCATGACAAGCCAGGCTTTTGTGAAAGGCGATACCCGAAAGGATTTTTTCTTCAATATCGTTAAGTGAATTTTCAATAGGGTAAAAACTGATCATTTGTCTCGTTAGCTGCAACGCTTGTACTAATGGTATCTTAGCACCGATCAATAGTGACAAGGTATTTGAAAACCTCGATAAATATATCTGTTGAACCATTTTTCCCATCACGGGCATCTTTAATAAAAGAACGGATGAAATTTTCCTGAACCATTTATTTTTAGATTGCCAGGCGCAAAAAATAATTACACCGAACAAGGCTAACAAAAAAACACCAATAAAACTTTTGATAAATCCTGAAACTGCAATAACAACTTTTGTGATCGCAGGCAGATCAGATCCAAATCTTTTAAATGTATCAGCAAACATAGGCACTACATAGGCGACCATAAAAGAAACTGCTGCAAATGCAATTACAAGAACAACTAAAGGGTAAGTGATCGCGCCGATTATTTGCCGGCGTTGTTTGATCTTTTTTCCAAAATAAGTTGACAACTCTTTTAATACCTTCAATAACTTTCCGGTCTCCTCCCCTATCTGGACACTGTAATACTCATAAGCGCTGAACTCTTTTGCGTCTTTTAAAGCTGAAGAGAATAAAGCTCCACTAACAATTGCATTTTGAACAAATTCGAAAACTTTCCTAACCTTTGTTTTTTTCTGCTCCTGCTTCACTAGTTCAAGCGCTGTCTTGATATCGACTCCGGCATCTACGAGACTCCATAGCTCCAGGTAAAAACTTTCTTTTAACTTGTCCGAGAGTTTACTGTTGCCAAGACGGATGTCTTTGTTCAGAAAATCCCAAAAATTTGCACCCTTCGAAATATTAATTTGAACGTCTGTTGAGGCATTGCGTGGTCGCCTGATCTTTCTTATGTCGATAGTTTCACTCACTAACTTTAATTTCTGCGTTAATTAACTCTTCCGCTGAATAGTTCTTGTCAAATTTCATCTCTATATCCTGTCCCATCAAAACCAACTTGACCAATAAGCCATTCATGATCTTATCAGTTCCGGTAACAAATGAGGCGGTGAACCCGGTGTTCTTGATCCTGAACGAATCTGTCGCTATTTCGTTATATCTTATTATAAGATCGTCGGAAGTAAAATAGATCACGTCACTATTAGCATACATTTTACAAACCAGGATCCCTGCCGAGTCTACGAGGAAGGCCGATCTGTTTAAATCAGTTTCCAATGCTTTTTTAAAGAGAGCATACTCATTCATTTGATTAGATCTGGCTATATAGTGACCGAATTGTTTATTCACGAAAAGAAATGCATAAAATGCAATAGTGATGACAATACCACTGATCAGCAGTGTCATGATCAATTCGATAACTGTAAATGCTTTTATACCTTTCATTCGGTCAAACAAATAATACTTTGCGTTCTTATTAAATTTTCAGCAAGATCATAGACGGATACCTTTACCTGTATGAGCTTCCTGTTCCTTTCAGTATATGATACTTCCTTTTTAACCATCAACTCTCCCTCCTGGAATTCATCATTGCTGAATGTATTGCTGGCTTTAAGTACAGAAATATGATGACTCAGCAATGCATCGGCTTTTGCCATCCTTGATGAATAGCCGGTTGCAGTGATCTGTACCAGTATCGTAACTGTGATAACGGTAAGAGCAAGCACTATTATGAGTGCCACGATAGTCTCAACTAAAGTTGCAGATCTCAATCTTGGATTTATCAGTTTACCCATGCAACTACTGCTTTTGGTGAGTCGTTATTAAAAAGTGATGGAAAAACAAAATAGGGCGAAAGTTGACTTCTGTCTATCTCGGCATTCACCAAATAATTCTCATAAACTGTTGTAGGACTCTTATAAATAAAATAATCCGTCAACACTATTCCCTTTATCCTTCCTGATAGATCCAGGTAGCCCATTGTATATAACAGCCCATGGATAGTGGTGCCAGTTCCGATCTGTATATAGCTTTTGAAATGATCTTTTTCCTGGCAGATTGATAAAACGGCTCCGGAGATAACACAATTGTTTCCGATGATCATCTTGTTTTGTAAACCATTCTTTTCCTTTTTCAGAAGAACAATATTTGATGGATAGGTGAATTCACAATTTTCATCAACGATTAAACTATCGCTTGCAAACGCCTGGAGCCTGCCGGAAAAACCTTTTTCAAATTTTATTACCGGTGCGATCATGATAATATTATCGAGATGAGCAGTTTTGCCTACTTCAATTATACTATCCGAACAGATCAGAATTTGTCCTGACAACTTGCAATTTTCGAGTAGTACTCGTCCATGTAACCTGATCATTAATCTGTCATCGTTAAATGACCGGCGCAGGGAATCCATTGAGATAGCCATATCTTCAATTTGAACTTTAAAATTTTTATCCAGTATATGTTTTATTTCCGATAACTGAAAGGCTATCGCAGGTAAGCTATCTTCAGATATCTTTATTTCACCGGTGGCCTGTGTAGCACTCCCGCTGGTATTGGCAACAATATCGGAAACTATTTTTCCCGATTTAGGTAAAAAAACATTGCCATTCAATCTTGTATTGCCTGAAATTGAAAGTGGCCGGTTGTGGTCGGCAAGATAAAGTGAAGCGTTAAGTTGTTTGGGCAATACTGAGCCATAAAAAAATATCTTCGTTTTTTCGAATCGTTTAAAATGGGAGCTCAGTTCTGCCAATTGAAAAAATCCCCAGGACTTTCTGACAATCGCAACGGAGTCTTTTTCGTCACCGAATAGGTCAAGACTATCTGTATCTGTCTGCTGAAATTGAGTAGTGTCAGCCAACACGAGATTGATCGCAGATCCGAGATTGTAATTTAATCTTGTATTGATCACATTTGTTTTTTCAAGTTGTTTGTTGTAAAATCCTGTCAATATCAGCGAAACGCAAAGAGTTGATAAAACGAGAAATATGATCAGGGTAAGCACAAGACTGTTACCTTTAAATTGGAAATTGAATATTCTGTTACTTGTCTTTGACATTCTCTCGCTCTCCATTTTTATAAATTTCCTTATTGAACTGGCCGTTAGCCTGCTTTGTCATAATATACCCGTTGAATTTATTATCCTTCATCTTTCCTTTTTTCATGATCATTCCGTTTTCACCATATTCGATTACTTCACCATTCATCTCTCCTTTGTCCCAACTTATCATCATCTTTAAATTCCCGCCGGGATACCAGGATTTCCAATGCCCATCTTTCAGTCCATTATCAAAAGTTCCTTCTTCTGCGAGGTTCTTATCATTAAATAGTTTCCTGAAACTTCCATGTAAAATTTTTCCATCAGCAGCGGCCTGGGTCGTAATAATTGTATCCTTTATATACCAGTAATACTTCTTGCCGATATCAAAATCGATCTTATCGACTGGTTTCACTGCGTAAAACACTAATACCGTATCACTTTTCACGATGGTATATCGATTCAATGCTTCCATTCTTAATTCTGTTTGAGCCAGGCAGGGATCGGCCCCAACTATACATAGTAATGCCATAGCTATAGTGATTTTCACACATGACAGGATCATAGTCGAACACTTTTAAGAAATGAATAAAAGGAAAAATAAAGAGAGAGACTGCAAACCGCGTACTATAAAATTAAATGAACTTATCCTTTACGCCCAAATATTTTTTTGAGTCAGGGAGAGACAAAATGTGAACTGGGAGGTGCACCAACCTCGCCTGTTATATCAAAAGTAAATTCGTTATCCGCTTTTTACCGGAAAATAAACGATTGAAATTAGCGAAACCGGTCTACAGATTCATTTGATTAATTCCGACAAGGAAGGATATATGTGTACACTTGAATCGGTGAGTTTGGTTTTGAATTTTCTAAGCGCGCTATGATCAGCAACGAATATCATTCGGCTTTTTTATCCTTTTAGAAACCGATTGTTGATTTGATGAATTTTGAATTGATATCCAACTTCACTTTTTCGCCTCCGTTTCTTCCGACCTGACTGATAATTATTTTTGTTAGCTTCCCTGGATCATCTTTTACAAACTCGAACTTGTGCATCATTAACTTAAAAAAAATTAGCTCCTGTTTCCAAAGCTCATTTCCCCCGGGTCTATTGGTGGTTAACCCAGAAACTGTCTCGTCCTGAAATAGGTTTATAGTTTCCTTAAATAAGCCCTTCTCGGGAAGGATTAAAACTTATAAACACACAAAGCGTTTATAAAGATCCCCTGATAGAGATCAGGGGATCATGTAATTAACCATTAAACCTTTTCCTATGAAGATCTGCACTCAATTTAGAGACAATTGTTTAAACTTTAAAACATTCTAATGGCTTTTCATTATCGTAAAATTTAACAATTTTTTGCATTTACCAGAAATATATTTCCGATTTAATCTAATTAGTACCTATAAATCTAAAATTATTTAAATAATAAGAAATATATTTCCGTTATAAACAAAATATTTACTTAATACCCACTACATTTACATAATCAGAAATATATTTCCGATGACAATAGAAGAAATTGGCAACGCAATCAAGTTTAGAAGGGAATTCCTGAATCTTCGGCAAGAAGATCTGGCAGAGCTGAGTGGACTGACGATCAAAACGATACATTTAATTGAAACGGGAACGGGTAACCCTTCAGTGGAAACGCTTGAAAAACTTGCGAGGGTTTTGGGAATGGAATTGACATTACTGGTAAAGAAGAGTAGTTAATGGCAAAAGCGGGTATATATTATAATGGTATCCTGGCGGGTCATCTCGAAAAAAAAGCTCCGGATGATTATCGGTTTATATATACTGAAAATTACCTGGCGAATGCAACCCTCCCATCCATCAGCCTGACAATTCCAAAAACTAAAGCGGAACACCGGAGCCCGGTATTATTTTCATTTTTTACCGGGTTATTATCGGAAGGAATAAATAAAGATATTCAATGTCGTCTTTTGAAGATCGATGAGCAGGATGATTTCACACGTTTACTGAAAACAGCAGGTGATGACACGATCGGTGCCATCACTGTAAAAGAAATAATAGAATAACTATGTGTCCCGGATGTTATAAAAAAAATACAGAAGGCTATTGCAGCAATTGCCGCCGCCAATTATTTGATGGCGTAAGGATCTCTCCTGCCCTTTCTTTTGATACACCTAACTCGGGCAACCTTCCTGTGTACCAGGAAAAGACAAAACGCTTATCAATTTCAGGAGTGCAGTTAAAATATTCGTTACGGTTGGAGAATAAACAATTGGTGTTAACAGAAAAAGGGGGTCAATATATTCTTAAACCCATCCCACCAGCTGTATTGATCGCCTCACATGAACAGGCACCGGAAAATGAACACCTGACGATGCAAATTGCTTCGCAGGTATTTGGCATCAGGACAGCAGCTAATGCACTGATCTATTTTAAAGATGGTACACCTGCATATATTACACGCCGCTTCGATGTAAAGGCTGATGGAACAAAACACCTGCAGGAAGATATGGCACAGATCAGTGGACGCAGCCGGCATAACCAGGGAGAAAATTTCAAATACGAGGGAAGCTATGAAGAGATCGGTAAATTGATACAGGAACATGTTGCTGCTTATCCATTGGCATTAGAAGAACTTTTCAGGCTTGTATTATTCAATTACTTATTCTCGAATGGCGATGCTCATCTTAAAAATTTCTCACTGATACAAACGGTGATGGGAGACTATACATTATCCCCTGCCTATGATCTGATGAGTACCGTACTGCATACACCACAGGAAACAGATATGGCGCTTGAACTTTATAAAGATGATCTTTCAGGTGCCTCTTATAGTAGGAATGGATTTTATGGCCAGCCTGATTTCAGAATATTTGCGGATGGGATCGGAATGCAGGCGGTAAGAACAAACCGGATCATCACCCAACTACTGACACAAAGAGAAAAAGTAGAAGAGATGATCAGGCGATCATTCTTAAGTGATGAAATAAAAGAAAAATACCTGGACATTTATCTTGATAAAATAAGAAGAATGGGGATGACAAAAGATATGATAGGTTCTGCGATCAATCGGGAATACCCCGGTGTGTATGCACCGACTACCGCTCCCGTTACACTCATATTCCGGGACCTGGTTATGAAAGTGGGCTATTTTGAAAGAATGAAACCAGACATGGGTGAGTTCGATGCAGACAATAAATACTCTTTCATTGAATTTAAAAATAGAAATGAAAAAGATCCTTACACAATTATAGACGGAGACGAGTTAACAGCAGTCGAATACCCTTCGAATGAAAAGCAAAACGCAATTGAGACCGTTTTTAACTAAAAAACTTCGTCTCTGCCGTCCCGCTACCGATCGCTGTTTTCAATTCAAAAGCTCACTCTATATGACACCTATTCTCCTCCTGAACGCCCCCGGCGTCATTCCTGTAACAACTTTGAACGATGCCTGGAAATTATTTCCTTCAGAATAACCCACCATCTCTCCTATCGTCTGAAGGGTATAATTTGTTTCTTGCAATAACTTTTGAGCCAGCTCCATCCGCTGTGTCCGCGAAAACTGGAAAACACTTTCGCCATACATTTCTTTAAAGACTTTTTTTAATGTGTATGGATTGGTTCCGGCCTTCTTTGCGAGTGCGGGCACCGAATCATAAATTGACAGGTCCGCGAGTATAAGAGCGCGGGCTTTCGCAGCAATGTCTTTGTTAGTTAGGGTACTGTAATCTTGCATAGAATTAAATTTTGGTTTACATAGTTTTAAATTTCATCGCAGGATATTTTATACCTGCCATCACAAAATACACTGACTGGTTTGCGGCTGAAAGCGATTCGGGAAAACACAATCGCAATAACTAATCAAAATAAACCGTGATCATTTTTTTCCCGAATCACTTTAGTCGTGGAAACACACCTCATATACTCGTGGAAGCCGGATTTTAATTCGTTTTGAAATCGACAACTTTCGAAGCTCAACAAAACAAATCCATCATGAACCACTTCATTTCCCTGTTAGAGGGCGTAGCTATGACCGCCTTGTACCGTTCAGAAAAAGAAAACATTTTGAAACAGCAATTCCAGGATCAGAACATTCTGCCACTCTCAGAAGCATTTTCGCGGGCGCCATTTGACACCCTGCTGGCCAAATCAGGTTGCGAAGGCATGAGAATTTATTATGGAATGAGTGAAGATTTAAAAATTCATGCTATCATTGTCGCTACGGATAGCGAGGGCAATGACATCCTGCCGCCGGAAACAGAGACATTGGTACCAGGCGAAGAGGATGATATTTTCGAAAGAGGGAACAGGTGCCCTGACATTTGTCCGGATGATTCACCATTGAACAGTTAAATAATTTAGTTAAATGACATTTGAATTAAACGCGGCGTTCAGTTTATCGGTTGGGATCGGTGCGGTTATCGGCTGGGTCAGGGTCAAAAAAACTGACCCGGCTTTTTTGCCTTTTCTCATCCTGATATGGCTCGGTTTCACAAATGAGGTACTGAGTATTATACTAATGAAAGCCGGGTATTCAAACGCTGTCTATTATAATATCTTCTCTTTACTTGAGGCCATTATTATCAACTGGCAATTTCGAAGGTGGGGACTTTACAGGAATAATAACCGGCTATATTTAATTATTCAGTCCCTTTTTTTGGTCGGTTGGATAACGGAGATATTGACAAAAGGAAGCATAAATTCGTTTAATTCCTATTTCATCATCTGCTATTCCACCATCATCGTAATTCTCGCTATCAATATAGTAAACAAGGAAATGTTTAAAGAACCATCCTCTTTATTACTGAACCCTGTTTTCCTCGTTTGTCTTGGTTTGATACTTTATTTAACATACACCATCCTGGTAGAAATTTTTTGGGTTTATGGTCTTAACAGGACAAAGGTTTTCAGGGTAAGGATATACGAAATATTTGCCTACATTAATTTACTAACCAACTTAATCTTTGCCTTTGCGATACTATGGATACCAATGAAACGACAATATATCTTGCAGTCCTGATCACCGGCATAACTTTAGGAAGTATAATAATTTATTTTGCGATCAGTATGCTCAGGAGCCACCGCAGGCATTTTAAATTGTTAAGTCAGAATTATCGTGCTGAAATAGAAATGCTTGAAATGGAACGTACCCGCATAGCACGCGATCTCCATGACGAGCTCGGGCCGCTGCTCGCAGTGACGCAGATCCATATAGATGCCGCAGAAAGTATCAATGAAAAAAGTAAAGCTCACCTTGAAAAAGCCGGCCGGAATATGAGCTTGTTATATGAACGGTTTAATGGCATTGCGAAAAATCTTACTCCCAAAGCACTCGTCACAAAAGGACTGCATACTGCATTAAAAGATTTTTTTGAACAGTACAGCGAGGTCACCCCGATAAAACTCGAACTGCAGTACCGGTTAAAAAAGGAATTGAGTTTGTATTACGGGCTGCATGTTTACCGGATCATGCAGGAATTGATTCATAATGCTGTGAAGCATTCCGGTGCAGGAAATGTACAGGTCGTGATCACTGAAAAAAAGAGGAAACTCTATCTTTTGTACAAAGACAATGGAATAGGGATATCATTAGAGAAAAATAAATTTGAAAAGACCGGGCTTGGAATAAGCAGTTTACAGAACAGGACCGAAATGCTCGGGGGAAGGTTAACATGCACTACGGGTGCAAAGGATGGAACGGAATATTTTTTTGAAATACCAATAACTGATAAAAATGAAACAACCGATCAGGATATTAATAGCTGATGACTTTCCGATGTTCCGCGAAGGTATCCGGATGCTGCTGGGGCAGGAACGAAAGTTCGAGATCGTCGGCGAAGCGGGTAACGGCGATGAATTAGTACGGGTAATGGAAACGACTAAAGCCGATATCGTTATAACTGATATTGAAATGCCCGTTATGAATGGCATAATGGCGACAAAGGAAATTAAAAGTAAACATCCGCAATCGGGCGTAATAGCATTGACGATGTTTGGTGATGATCATCTGATTGTTGAAATGCTCGATGCAGGGGCTAATGGGTATTTGCTGAAAAGTACAAGAAAGCAGGAATTAATTGACGCCATAGAGGCGGTATTTGGAGGAGCCAGCTATTTCTGCAACAGCACTTCCTTGCGCTTATCGAAAATGATCGCGCAGACTAAACTGGGAGAAAAGAATAGTGGAACAATTTTTTCAAAAAAAGAGATCGAGATCATCAAATTGATCTGCGAGCAATATGCAAGTAAGCAGATTGCTGAAGTAACAAATTTGACTCACAGGACCGTTGAGAAATACAGGGATTATATCATGGAAAAAACAAATTCTAAGAACATGGTTGGTATTGTTGTTTATGCAATTCGTCATGGGTTATTTAAGCCCTGATCGATCCCGTTAATGCCGTCATCCAATTCAAGCCAGGGGTAAGTTTGAATTGAAGAATGATGAATAAAAAAACAATTTCGCATCTGACTGAAAAGGACAATAGTTCCCTTCACTGGATAAAGTCACTAATAGATGAATACCCGGGTGGAGAGTACTCCCTTAAACTGCTTTCCAAACGCGCGGGTATTAACAGGGTAAAACTCACGTACGGTTTTAAATTTCTTTTCGGCGCAACACTCCATTATTATATCATCCAAAAAAGAATGGAGAAAGCTCAATCCTTACTACACACAACCGATATACCTGTCAAAGCAATTGCAGCTGCCTGTGGTTATAAAACAACACAGCATTTCATCACCGCATTCAAAAAGCATACAGGTCAAAGGCCGGGGCTCTATCGGAAAAACAATTAAAAGCTCCGCTGTCAAATTGAAACTTATTCCTGCTATTTTGAAACCTGCCTGATTTTTATTCCCTGTTTAAAGAATAGACCTTGTGGCTACATCAGGGGTGATGCATTTAATTAAGCTTATGTCACAAATCTTTTTACCCCTGGTTATGATGAGAGCAGGCAACTGTACACAGTGCGCCTGCTTTTTTTATTTCAACATCAATCAATATCCAATATCAAATATCCAATCTCGTTTCACTTTTCCCTTTTCTCGTATCACCATTCACAACTCACCATTCACCATTCCAAAAACGCATACGTATCAGGCCAAGCCGAAAACCTGTAATAGAGTAGGCAATTTCTTAAATCTTCTAAATTTAAAATTATGAAAAGACAATTTGCGGCACTTATTGCCTTAATGGTGATACTCTCTGCCAGCGCATTCACCTTGATCGACAAAAACGAAAATGCAAAAAAGGACACGACCTATTTTTACAGGCTCAAAGCGGGTGGTGATCCATTGGAAGAAGCTGATTACACGACTAAGTACACACAAGCGCCTGATCCCTGTACCGGTGATGATTATGTATGTTGGATTGAAGCGGAAGATAATGGAAGTAACCAACCGGAAATAACCGGGGCAATGGTAACCGAAATTGGCAATGCGCTTTTCTATCATACCAATACGGATCATGTGATTTTAAAAGATTAATTTAAAAAGAAGAAGGGCTGGCCCTTCTTCTTTTATTTTTTTCGCTCAATTACTAGCAACTCAATTTCTCTTTCACCTTCCTTAAGTTCAAATCCGTATTTCCGTAATAACTTGATAAGTGCGGACTCGTTTGTTACAGCAGTCTCTTCAAACCCTATATAGATCTTTCCCAATTGCTTTGTCGTTGATCCTGTCTCGTTAACGATCAAAGGAAATTTCCCGCTCCTGTTCATTGAGGAAATAAGCGATTGAATAGTGGAACCATTCGTTGTGGAAAGAGTGGCGGTATCAGCAATCTTTGTAAGTATCAGGCAAACTGTTTTTCTTTTTTGCAATGAAGAGGCTAATCCGAGCGAAAAATCAAGATCATTTCTCATCTTTTTATATCGGTCACTCTCGCTCACGCTATCAAACACGATCTCATAACAATAGCTATTTTTTCTTTTCCATTCTTCCTTATATCCGAGACTTTCATCATAAAAAAAATCATTGCGAATACTTCCATCAATTAAAAAAAGCCGCGGGTAAGGGGTTGGAAGACTATGTCCATAAGCAATATTGTACAGATCAAACTTTGTATAATTGATAAAACGTTCAAATCGCAGCGAAGATTCTAAGATTCCCATCTTTCCGGTTGTTCGTACTCCTTCTAAAAACTTTGTAATTATTGAATGATGAATTTTATGGGTTGTTTCCACTTCCATCAGGGAAAGGCTCTCATCATAACTGTTGTCCGCTTTGATCGGCCAGGATGGCTTAACCCCACTTATAACGGCAGCAAAATTTTCCTCTGAAACATATTCATGTTTTGTTATAGCGAGTACTTCACCATTTGGCGCGAGCCATACTTCATGTGGAATTCCATAATGAGGAAACACTTTCGCCAGCATACTGTCTTCAACAATTATAGGAAGCCTCAAATCCTTAGCTATCGGAACATTCGTAAGAAACTTTTTTACTTTACCTGCTGGCTCTTTCGTGACCATGAATATTTGAATATCTTTCTTAAATTTCTCCTGTAGTACATTCAGCTTCGGCAATAACTTCAGGCAGGGCAAACAATCAGTTGACCCGAAATCAAGAAGCACATATTTATTTATTCCACGCAGTGACACTGCTTCTATAGAGCCATTAAGGATCTTGCCCAACTTAACGTCCGGATATTGATCGCCTGGCTTCAGTGTTTGTGACCGTAGCGAAAGGGTCATTAAAACCAGAAATGAAAAAATTAATTGTCGCATACTTTCACCTTGGATTTTGTGGAATACCAGTCAACTTAATTACATCACTGGGTATCAGCATTGCGTAGCGCAGATCGCCCGGCACTAAACTATAAACCTGTAAATTTAATTGTCGTGTTAGCGTTTTCATATAAGCAGTTTCGAAATTGAGTCTTCGCAGGTCTTGCCATCGAAGACCACGGAATAAAAGCTCTTTCCTCCTTTCTGAAAGTATAATATTGAGTGCGGCTGTTGCGTCACCCGCCGTGAATGGAACAAATGTTCCAGCCTTCCATCTTTTTATCAGTAAGGTATTAAGTGCAGCCATCGCATTGCCCGTACTACCCGTACGTGCTAAACATTCAGCTTTGATCAACCACATTTCATCAGTAGTGATCCCATTGAAAAAACTATTGGCAACGGCGCCGTGGTAATGTCCTTTGAAGCCATAGGTTCCATTACCATTGTTCTTAAAGAAAACAGTTCTGCGAAGATCATTGACCATGTATGAACCGAATAAAACTGAATCTACCTTGGCACGCGCTGAATTAAGTATACTGCTGCCGGGACTGGTACTATGAAATATCACTTCGGGATTGAAGATCAAAAAAGGGATGGTAGCGGCGGCATTGATCGTATTATAATCAATAAGCTGGCCGTAGAGTTGTAAACAGGAATCGGCATAACGACCGGCCAGTTCGTATTGCCGCATGGAAAGATAGATTCTTGCAAGCAACCCAAATGCTGCCCCTTTGTTGGGTCTGGTCTTTACAACATTATCAGTTTGCAAAAGTGATACCGCTGCCGTCGCATCGGCAATTAACTGATCATACGTTTGCTGGATGGTCGAACGAATGGTTGGTTCATCAATAGCGGCAGTTAATCGTAATGGAATACCCAAACCTTCATGAGTACCATTGTTCTCCCATGGAAGGCTATAGAGTTGGGCTGTCTGAAAAAAAATGAATGACCTGAAAAAAAGCGCCTGTCCCTTGCAGTTGTTCCATAAATTTAAATTTGATTCGGTCACGGGAATATTCTCAATATTATCAAGCACTGTGTTTGCATAGAGAAGTGCCTTATAAGGCCCGATCCAGTTATTGGGATACTCAGCGTTTGCATCCCATATATGATTTAGCCGGTCATTATCACTTGAGGCGGCCCAATCGGCATAAGTTAGATAGTAATCATCGGCGGCGATTTCTGCCAGGCTTGAGTAAGCAATATTTAAATTTGATTGGTTATCGAGAATGGCCTGCATGTCCTGCAGTGTGGAAGGTACTGCAACTGACTTATCAGGTTTCTCATCCAGGAATTTTTTGCAGGATGTAAATACCGAAACGATCAGTAGTACCTTTATTATTTTTTTCATTGTATAAATATTTTAATGATAAAAAATCCTATAATGCCAGCCTCACCCCGAATGTGAAACTGCTCGATGCCGGCAGGTCATCCTTATAATAATCCGGGTCGATATTGTGTTTATTCGCTCTCCAGATAATACAGGGATTATAGATATAACAATAGGCTTCTATTGATTTAAATATTTGCGAGCGCTTCTCCCCTGCCACCCACGTGTAACCAATACGTATGTCCTGTAAGCGGATATGATCTGCGCGTTCAACAGTTACTTCAGAATAAGTATAAACTTCATCACGTGCACTGACGACAGGATAAACAAATGAAGGAACAGAAGTGAATGCTTCATCACCTTTACTTTGCCAGCGTAGTGCATAGTCGCCATGTGTTGTCCATCCATTGACAAGACTTGAATAATTAATGGAATTGCGACGGTAATAATAATTTGTTTTGAAGCTTACATTTGCTGAGATTGACATTCCTTTCCACACAAACGTATTGCGGATCGAGCCAAAACAAAGAGGTGAAGTGGAACCATGATATTTTAAGGCACCGATTGAATCATTGCGTATGGCAGTATAATTTTTAGAAACTTGTCCGCCAACAATACCTTGCGGGTCACCGATTGTATCAAGCCCCGCCCAGCGGTAGCTGAATAACGCATAGACATATTTTCCTTCAAGTGGATTGATCGTATTTCCAAATCCGACATAGGAACGTGCTGTTGAAAGATTGGTAAAATAACGCGCAACTGTATTTGCGGAATAACTGAAAAGAAAAGAACTGGACCATTCAACAGATCCCTTGATGTTGATAGAATTAACTTGCAGGTCTACTCCCCTTCCTTTTATATTGGCTGCATTGACAATAAGCGAAAGAAAACCGGTAGTAAGATCAGCCGGAACAGAAGAGAAAAGATCTTTTGCATCTTTGCGGTAATACTCAAGCGACCCACTCACTCTGTTATTTTTAAACCCAAAATCAATTCCAAAATTTAAGATGCCAACCTTCTCCCATCGGATGGATGGATTGGCAGGATTCGCGATAACAGCATAAGGAAGATTCGTGACGGCATCGGGAGATGATGCATATTCGATTGTTGGAAATGCGGAACGGGTATTATCGATATTACCACTATAGCCATAGGTGATTCTCAACCGGCAAACAGGAAGAACGTTGAACGAATAAAAATTTTCTTTTGCGATATCCCACGCAACACCTGCTGACCAGAGCGGCACACCTCGCTGGTTTGTTTTAACCCCAAATAAATTGGAAGCATCCTTACGCACACTACCTGAAATTATATATTTAGAATGTAGTGTATAAGCAGCATTTGCAAAAAGCGAAACGTACCGGTTCAGCTGATCTGAATAGCTTAGAAAGTTAGGTATCCTCGAAGGGGATGATAAACTTCCATAAATTGGATAATTATTCACATAGTCTATATTAGAACTCGTAAGGAATTCATCATTATAACCATAGCTGCGGTTGCTGTGTGAATGAGTATTGATTTGCCGCACTTCAGTACCTGCGATAGCAACGAGTTCGTGAACACCGGACCAGCTGTGGTTAAAGTTGAGCTGCGCCCGTCCCGAATGACTAAGCATATTGCCATCAGTTTGGTCAAGCACACCACCTTTCGGTATTATATTTTTTACAGATGCACCGTTAACTTGCGAGTAGCGATTTATTAAATTGCGCGAGAAATAAGATGCGCCGTCATAATTTATTTCATTATCCCTTCGTTCATTCGAATACTGGTACCTTACTTCAACAGAAAGAAAGCGAAAAACTTCATAGCGGAAACCTGCATTCAAAGTGACATTTTGTAAATTGGTTCTGTTGTCAGTTAAATAGAGTTCATCGATCGGCCTGTATTTCCAGTCCAGTAAATAAGGTCTCCCGGCTGTATCGATATAACCTGCGCGGTAATCTTTTACGATCGCAAGCGCATTACCATTGTCATCGGCGAGATCAGCATAAGGATAGAGTGAACTCTTACCACCACCTGGTGAAATGCGGTTACCTCCGTTATTATTATTCCTTCCCTTACTTTGAATAAAGTTTACCGAAACCTGAACTTGTAACTTCGGCGTTGGGCGAAAAACATTTTTTGCAAGGACTGTGAATCTGTTAAATTCATTGCCGACGAGTGTGGATTCGTCCTTGTCTGCACCAAAGCTGAGAAAATAATTATTTGTAGCCGAGCCCCCTTCGAGTGAAACTGCATGCTGCTGTCGAAGCGACGAGCGGTAAAAATAACTTTGAATATCATTTCTCGCGTCCATTGAAAGCATGGGGTTGATCAATGAATCAGCTTGACCTTGTGAGATAAGACCGCTTCTTTGTCTTGCCAGTATTTCAACAACAGGTGATAAGACAGGTCGGTTAGTGGTGTTGCTGATAGTGGAATTATAAAATCCCTGGTTAAATAAATATTTTTCCAGCCCGATAAAATCCGCGCTGCTCATTTGAGGAAAGTAAAAGAGATCAGGACTTTTATTGATCGTAAAATTTGAAGTCGCTTGAATTTTTAGGGGTTGGGCGAAGCGGCCGGACTTGGTCGTGATAACGACAACTCCATTGCCGGCGGCGGCGCCCCAGATAGATGCAGCGGCAGCGTCCTTTAACACGGTGATGCTTTCAACATCATTGGGATTAATATTTTGGAGGTCTCCATCATAGGGAAAATTATCAACCACAATGAGAGGACGGGAGCTTGCAAAGATGGAACTGATTCCACGTATATTAATACCGGTATTATTACCTGAATTTTTATCAAACAGCATTCCGGGTACAAGTGATTGCAACCGTGCAAGTATCCCAGTTGAAGTGGACCTGTTGATAAGATCGTTGTCTACTTTCGAAAATGATCCGGTAGCTCGCTCTCTTGACACCGTTTGATAACCTGAGTGAAGTATGACTTCTTCTAACTTTGTAACTTTCCGTTTTAGCATTATCGTTACTTGTCCTCTTTCATTGTTTGGTTCTTCCTTCGTTTCATAACCCGATGCAGATACGATTAATGTATCATTGAGCTTCGTTCCTTCTAGTAAGAAGAAACCAAATTTATCAGTGATCGTACCTCTATTGGTACCTTTGATGCTAATGGTCGCTATAAGTATAGGCGTTCCATCTTCATCGATAACTTTTCCTTTAATGACGATTGGCTGGCACATGGAAAAAAAGGGGCAGATGATAGCCAGCATGAGAATAGATAATTTCATACTGTAAGCATTTTTTCGTTAGAGAATAATTTGTTGTTTGGTTGGCGCGGGTATGCTATACAGGGTTCTTGGGCTTCTTGGCCCATTGGGACTTGAGCAGGGAGAGCTCTTTGTGTAGGTAGGTAACTTTCATCTTAAAACCGTAAAAGATTTAAATGAAAGTCTCGAAGTAAGATGGGTTATAATAAATAAAGGACGAACCTCGTCTTACCGAACAGAGGCACCGCGAAGAGCCCGAAGCTGGTAAGCTGATAGAGGCCCGCCCTATATCTATAATAGAGCAGGCTTTCACTACCATCTCAGCTTCAAAAAGAAAATTCGCGGTTTTCTGCCCGAGACTTATAGCGAAATCCTTCAAATAATTAAATGAAGAATCTCAAATTTAATATTTCAACTAGCAATATAATGAAATGATTTAATAAATTGTCAAACATGACAATTTTATTTTTGTACTACACCTCACTTTCACAATGTGAAAGTCAGAAACCAGCCATATCTAAATGCTTTTGGGGCAAATCTTAAAAAGTTGATTGTGGCTAAAAATAAAACCCCTGAAGATGTTGCGGCCATTGGCCGAATTGAGACTAAACAAGTATATCGAGTTATCAATGGCGAACATAGTGCGACGTTGTCAATAATAGTTGCTATCGCAAAAGGATTAGAAGTTCATCCAAAAAAACTTCTTGACTTTGAATTTGATTTTGAGAAATAGTTTCCATTGGTATACAATTCCATTGTTCAATTGGTCAATCTGCTTCTTTTAATAGAAAAAATCTTTCTCTAAATTTTAAATCAAAATGGAGAAGATAAGAAATACAAAATTGTTAAACAAGATCGCCTTAGTAATAAAAGAATTACGAGAGGAGAATGGTTTAAGTCAGGAAGACGTATATAATGATACGAATATTCATATTGGACGAATCGAAACATCAAAAGCAAATTTATCGGTTAGTACATTGTCAGCATTATGTAAATATTTTAAAATAAAGATTTCTGACTTTCATAAAAGAATTGAATCATTATAAAGTTTAAAGTCGTGGAAACACGACATATATAATTTCCTTTTTAAATTACCTTGTGAAATTATGACCTATAGTATTTATAGGCAATTAAAATTCATTTTAATAACGGGTGTGAATTATTTCTTTCACTAAAAATCAAAACGATGTCAAAAGACAAAAAACCTTCGCCACCTCCCAAGTATCGCGATGCGGATAGCGGACAGTATGTCAAAAAGGATTATGCTGATAAGCATCCAAAGACAACTGTAAAAGAGACTGACAAGCCGAAACCAAGAAAATAATCTTGCATTTTCAAATTAGATTCCAAAAGCTGGCCGGTTAAAAACCGTCAGCTTTTAACTTTAATTTTATGTATAGAACTATTTTATCTTTCGACCGAATAAACGGATCAAGTGCAGTCATGGAAATACGACATGAATGGTTTTACTATTCCTTTACTTTGTGAAATTATGACCTTGTACCAGTTTAATATGCTCAATAAGACGAAGCAAGCCGAAGCGGTTTGGAATGGCGTTCATATTGGGGAGCGAGAGGACGGCCCGTATAATATTTTATTGTACCAGGTCCATAGCTTTTACGTCGAAGTATACTATCACCGGCCGCATAACTCAATAATAAAATTCAGAAGTTTTTCAAGCACGACACAATTGGCTCCCTATCTTGAAAAAATAGATATAATGCATTTGATCAAATAAGGTCCGGGGGTTAAGCATTCGGGCAATACAAATTTGGTTTTAGTTTTAAAAAAGATCCAGCCACTAACGCTTATCAATTCGCAACAAAATTGAAAATTACCTAACATCTACTACTGCTTCAACCGGACAAGATACTTTTTCTCCACCCACCCTGTTATAGGAAAACTGTCATCCTCATCCATTATCGTAATTCGAACCCACTTGTGGTTCCCTTCTAACACATTGACGGTATCGCCTGCTGAAACTCGGAAAAAGCCTTTACTTTTTTTGGTGGGTTTCATACGCAGATTACAATTTATTCTTACTTCGGCCAGCACTGAGATGTTTTCCAGTACCCTTCTAAATTTTTCTCCAACAAATTGTTTCAATTCTATAACCTGGCCATGTGTTGCAGCTTCCGGATTTTTTTCATTTTGAAGCTGGCAGGTTTGCAGAATTGCCACAATAGAAAGGATAATGCTTAAGACAGTTACCCAAAAGTCCATGAGTTCAAAGCGAGAGGGGCTTTTTTTATTGAATGTTTCGGAAATTTCCTGTTGAAAACCGGCCAATTTGTTTTCGATAAACGCTTCCAATTTGGCTATGTCATTTTTGGTGGCGTATTCCGTTTCAGTAAGTTCTTTTGTAATGACTGCCGCCTCTTGGGTCGTCTGCGTGAATCTTTCCCAAAAGCCGGGTTCGATTCTTGACAGTCCTTTGATGGCAATCTTTGTATTGACACCAAGCAGCGTAGAATGTAATCCAGTTAAAGATGATTTCAACATTTCCTGACTCCAACCTCCGAAAATCGCCCGACTTATATCTGCTTGTTTTGAAGACACTCTTGAAAGCGATCCCAAGCCCTCCAAACTTTTAGCCAGCGATTCCGAAATGCTGTGCTGATTAGCTGAAACAGCCGTGATTGCCTTCAACCATTCCGGGTTGCCGAACATAGTACCTCTGATGATTCTTTGCACAGGATCCGGCGGAAGAGTTGTTGCCAGGTTAAAGATCCCGGCACCCCTAAGTGTTTTGGATAACATGCTATTGATTCCAGAAAGATGTGGAATGGTTGTGCTTATTCTTCCCCAATCGACCAAACCGTAAGATTTCATCATTTTATTCATCGGTGCAATTGTTGCATTTATTTCGGTTGATCTTTTCAGTATATCTTCCAATCCCTTATTCATATAAGCAAATGTTATTAATTGTTTTGATTGTTTGTATTATTATTTTTTCTTTTTTGTTGATGTAGCTTTTGTTTTCGGCGATATTAAACTTTGGAGGCTTTCTATTTTAGATTGTAATTCATCAAAAGTAATTATCTCAACATCTTTACTATTGCTCCTGAATAATTCAAAAGCAGATTTTTGGCCATTGCTTAAAAGCATTAAGCTTCCTATTAAAACAACGGATTTGGAGTTAAAGGTTTCCAATGCTCCCAAATGAACACTTTTTGCTTTCAATGCATAAAATTCTTTTTGAAAATTGTCACGTTGATTCAATACCTGTACTATAGCCCCGCTCAAATCCTTCGTGGCGCTGAAAACATCCGTTCCCCTGTATGGCTTGCTTTCCACTAAGGTTGTCAGGTGAGTTTTTATTTCAAGGAATGATACGTTATTTGAAAGATCATTTTTGATAAAGAAATCATTCAGCTTTCCATTCTTATTATCCAATGCCCGGCCGCCAACAAAAGCTTCATCTTGGAACAGTACTATAGGCTGAGCAAAAATGGACGAGAAAACCCAGCTATGAGATTTTAAAAAAATCTGCCATTTCTTTTCCAGAGAGGAAGTATGGGTCGTTGTGATTAAGAACTTTTTGAATTTGGCCAAAGTATCTGCGATGTACTTATTGTCAATAATTTCCTTTGTTTTTGCTAATGCATCCTTTGTTAGAAAGTCTGTTTTAATTGATAGTTTTTCGAATAGCTCCTTTATTGCATTTTTATCTTTATCTGAAAATTCTGTGATGTCATTGCCCCAATTGGATAATGAAAGTGCCAGGGAGTTGGAGGAATATGTTTTTGGTGGTTTAGCAACAATAGCAGGAAATAAATAGTTTAGATTAATTTGTACAGCCAAATTCAGTTCCGCCTTGTTCTTTTGAAATACGGTGCTTAAAGCTCCTTGCAGATCTTTCAGATTTTGTTCATTGAGGTATAAGGTAAATGCTTTCTTATCCAGTATGGTTTTTCCAGACTTCTCGATTACAACAGTTTTGATTTTAAAATTTTCGCCAAGCCAGTATGCAATTGGGTTTAGCGTCTTTGTAAATCCATAGCCCTTGGTAACGGACTTAATCATTCCAACGGGGAATTTACTATTAAACCCTTTGTAAATAATTTTTTCAATCGATTTGTATTTGGCTCCGCCTTTAAAAGCGCGGGGATAGTGTACTTCAGTATCTTCTTTCTTATACACTTCCTTGGAAAGCTGGTCGATTTTTTCGTCGGGGTCTATATAATAGTACATATCTTTTGTTGCGTTGCTCTTTTTCAGTTGTTCTCCTTTTACAACAGCCATAAATGAAGTTTTGGTATTTTAATGCTCATAAAGTTACCGTTATTTCATTTGACTATGATAAAGTAAAGGAGTCAACCCACTAGCTTCTATTATTTTATTTTCTTGAGCATGCTCCTGAAACAATACAAATAGCGATCAACAAGAAAGACCTAATACCTAAACTAAATTCTTATCTATGCAACCTGTTCCCATCTCCACCATTTTTTCTTTCCTAGAATTAATCAGGCCTAGTAACGAATGCTTTCCTGATATAACCCAAACCTATTAATGGGCCAAAAATAAAATACCCTAAAATGAAAAGTCAGGTATTACTACGCGTAGTTTACAATTTTGCTTCCTCTATATTTAGCGGTTGGTATTTGTAAAAGTCAAGATATCGCATCAATAATAAATACTACGAAAGTGGTAATGCCTTATAAATAAGTTCGCCTAGTTTCGATTCAGCCCTTGCAATATTCAAAGCACACGACAGAAGAAAAACATTAACTGCTTAATAAGTTTTCTGATGATAAGACCTGCAATAACAATACTGCTTTGTTTTTTAACTACTGTAAGTTTCCAGAGCACCTACGGCCAGGTTTCAGACTCCCTGATCAAAATACCTGCAAAATATCTTGATAAAGTTTCGGCTAAATCATCTGCGATCGAAGAACAGCTGGATAAGAAATCGCAAAAGGCGCTGGAGAAATTACAAAAGCAGGAAGCGAAGATGAAGCAAAAGCTTTCGAAAATTGATTCATTGGCTGCAAAAGAAATTTTCGCAAAGTCTGATGAAAAATATAAAGACCTGCAGGAGAAATTAAAGAACCCTGCTTATAGAAATTACATTCCTTCTTTTGATACACTTGCTAGCTCTCTAAAATTCATTCAACAGAATCCTGAATTGATCTCAAATATCAAAGAAGGAAAAGAGAAGCTCGATGAGGCTTTAAGTAAAGTTAAAGGACTGGAAAGCCAGTTACAGAAAGCAGAAGAAATAAAACGGTTCTTAAAAGAGAGACGACAATTTCTGAAGGAGCAAATTAGCAAGTTCGGATTTGTAAAGGAATTGAAACAAGTTAATAAACAGGTTTATTATTATGCGGCACAAATAAAAGAATACAAAGAAATTCTAAACGACCCGAAAAAGATAGAACAGAAAGCAATAGAGCTGTTAAGTAAGACTAAGATGTTCAAAGATTTTATGGCGAAGAACAGTATGCTTGCTTCACTATTCCGTTTGCCAGGTGATCCAACCGACCCCAACTATGTTGCGAGCCTTGCCGGATTGCAAACAAGGGCTTCTGTAAACAACCTGATCCAACAACAAATATCTGCAGGTGGTCCGAATGCTCAGCAGCAGTTTCAAAGTAATTTACAACAGGCACAATCACAAGTTAGGCAACTAAAAGATAAAGTGATGCAAATGAGTGGGGGAAGTAGTGATGATATTTTGCCCGAAGGATTTAAACCGAATGATCAGAAAACAAAAAATTTCTGGAAAAGAATGGAGGTCGGTACAAATTTTCAAACACAGCGGGCAACAAATTTTTTCCCCGTTACCAGTGATATCGGTCTTTCACTTGGATATAAGCTGAATGATAAAAGCATCATCGGGATAGGCGCATCCTACAAATTCGGTTGGGGCAGTGGATGGGATCATATGAAAATTAGCAGCCAGGGTGCAGGTCTCAGAAGTTTTATTGATTGGAAAATAAAAGGCTCATTCTGGATCAGCGGAGGTTATGAACAGAATTACAAGGAGGCTTTTAAATCAATCGACCAGTTACAAAATTATTCTGCGTGGCAAACAAGTGGGTTGATAGGAATAAGCAAAGTAGTTTCTGTAAAAAGTAAAATATTTAAGAAAACGAAAGTGCAGCTGTTATGGGATTTTTTGAGTTATCAGCAGGTTCCGAGAACACAAGCAATTTTATTTCGACTTAATTACAATTTTAAATAAAGTCATTAAGATGCGACGCTTAACAACCACTAAATATTTTGCATTTTTTATTTCTCTTTTTACATGTATGCCATAGTATTAAATAAAATTGTTGATATCAAAACTGAATCATTTTATGAAATTACTCTTCTGCATTGTTTTAGTAGTAGCGTTAGCTGAAGGATACGCACAGGAACCATATCAACCAACCAAAATCATTCCGCCTTCACCAACAGCTGCATCTTTGGGAATCTATGGGGATGTTCCTGTAAGTACTTATACAGGGACCGCAAATGTTGCTATTCCTTTATATACTATTAAAACCAACCAGCATTCAGTTCCTGTTACATTAAATTATAATTGTTCAGCAATAAAGGTTGCGCAAGACGCGGGCTGGGTTGGGCTTGGGTGGTCTCTTTCAGCGGGTGGTGTTATCACACGAACGATTAGAGGAAATGATGATTTTTCTTCAGGAGGTTATTGGGCAACCGGAAAATTACCACCTTACGACGAAAATAATGACCATATTCCTAATTATTACGATGAAGATTCTGCTCTCCTAAATCGTGAATATTTCAGGGATGTGTTATCCAGAACATATGATGGCGAACCAGATATATTTTTCTACAACTTCGCTGGTTATTCTGGAAAATTTTTAATAGGTAAGAATGTTGATGGTAATCCAACGTTTATGAGTGATCGTAATGATCTTGAAATAAAGTTTGATCCGGATTTTGCCGAGGGTGGATGGACAATAATAACCCCCAATGGATTTGAATACCTTTTCACAGTTCCTGAGTTTTCTGAGAATTGTTATAAAAGCTCAGAGCTTTCTACGTATGCAGGGCTGGAACCGAGTTTTATCCGTACCTATCAGGAATCGATCAGTTCCTGGTATCTCAGTTTAATTAAATCACCGGCTGGTGAGGAAATAGCATTTACCTATGAAACCGGGATGAGTCTTAGTCTTATTAGCAGCTCGCAAACAAGGTATGACAGAACCAGTAACACTTCAACATATGGTGAAGGGGCGTCAACCCAAGCTAAGTATAGTTATTTCGATTTGTCAAGACAGATAATAAAAGATGTTATTCTAAAAAAAATAGAGTTCAATAATGGGTATGTGATTTTTAATACTTCAAGGAGAAGTGATATTGAACCTGTGCCTACGTATACGCCAAAGCCGCAGAAATTATCATCCATAGAGATATATAATACAGATGATGAGTTGCAGAAAAAATTTTTATTCAAATACAATTACTTTAATAATTCGTATTCTAGCAGTGATTCTTTTAGCTTTAAGCGACTGATGCTTGATACCTTAATTGAGTATGGAAAAAGTGGCTCTGCTCATAACCCATATCTGTTTAAATATTTTGATGTTGATTATATGCCATCCAAATATTCCAGACAAGTTGATGATTGGGGCCACTATTCATCCTTCTACACTCCTGTTCTAACCGGAGAATTATATCCGACATTATTACCAATTGTTACAACAGATACTCATATAGGGGTTCAAACATTTGATGGTACAAAGCGAGAGTCGGACTCTATTGGTACCTACAGCAAAAAAGGTATACTTACTTCAATAACTTACCCAACTACCGGAATAACGGAGTTTGAGTATGAACCGAACGAATACCGTGTCGCTCCATATCTAACAACTGGCAACCAAATTACTTATGCTACTGCATTTTCCTATTATATTAATCCATATGAAGATCAATTGATCAGCAACTTTAATGTATATGGAACTGATTCCGTTAGTTTTTCGCTTACAGCATATCCGTTATGGGATAGCATTATTTCGCCTTCACAGAACGTCGCATATTTAAAAAACATTATAACAGGTGATACTATTGAATCATTCAGTATCGATGACCCCAATAAAATTATTGTCCTTCCTACTGGGAACTATGCAGTAGTAGTTGATGCGGTTTATGATTATTCGGTTAATTTAACGGCGTTTCACCAAAACCCTCCGATAATGAAGTATAGCAGGAAAGGTGCTGGAATACGAATTAAATCAACTATAAATTATAATTATGATCATACCAGGATCAGCGCAAAAAATTATTTGTATACTATGAATGGTCCAACAGGGGGATTATCAACTGGTCAAATTCTGTTTATGCCTCCCAAATCATATAAAACCGGCGTTGTTGTGGTTTACCCTGATCCAGAAGGTCTTGCTTTCGCTAGCGCCGAATATTTGGTCAGATCTTCTCACAGTTTGTACGCAATGGGTTTTAATTCAGAACAAACACAGGTAACCTATGATAAAGTATGGGAATCAGCAAGTGAAAACGGAGAAGGTGGTTATACCGCTTATTCATATATAAATCTTGTTTCATCTGCTGCTGAAAGACCAGAAATCCCAGTACCATCATTCTCATTGAATGGCAAGCTTAAATCGATTGAAACCAGAAATGCAGCAGGTGAAAAGTTGACTAAGAAAATTAACGATTATACGCTGAAAGAATCCTTCATTTTAAAAGGAGTAAAAATTCTCAAAACCAGGCCTGACAATTCACCTCATTTTGCATATGCAGATGGTGAAGTAAAGTATTACGATAATGTTTCTCAATGGTGGGTATTATCTTCTGAAATAGACAGCTCTTTTTTCGGCAACCAGACAGTTGTTACGACAAAGCAATATTATTTCCTGGATTCTATTTATAAGCAAAAGACTAAAGAGGAGATGACCCAATCCGATGGCTCATCGCATTCAATTATTTATAAGTATCCACAGGATTTTGTTTCAACTTCTCCCTATGATTCTATGGTAATTGCAAAACATATCATTTCTCCTGTCATAGAGCAAATATCTTATAGGGATACGGCTAAGCTGGAGTCAGTCAGGACTAATTATTATAACTGGAGTGGGTATTATGCACCAACAACCGTAGAATCAAAAAGAGGATGGGGCACTTGGAAAACAAGGCTGCGCTTTCATGGATATGACGATAAAGGAAATCTTTTAAGCATTTCAAAGGAGAATGATGCAAAGTCAAGTTATATCTGGGGATATAATAAGACACTGCCGTTTATCAAAGCAGAAAATATAACTTCAACTGATCTCACCACAAAGGTTGATCTCGCTCTCAAAGATATCGGCTACACCGGTGGAATTAACGACATCGATGAATTTTTAACATGGTTAGGAAATCTCAGTTTCTCCTCTCAAAAGACAGCCTGGAAATCATTTAACACTTACCTGCGAAATAGATTGTTGACAGACAACGTGGATTATTCAGTATATACATATGTACCGTTAATTGGAATGACCAGTGTGACAAACGCTAATAACCTAACTACCTATTATGAATTCGACAACTTCGGCAGGTTAAAGACTACTAAGGATAATGATGGGAACACTATTAAAGTTAATAAATATAATTACAGACAATGAAAACAATAAGAATAATTCTGTTTGTAGGCTTGTGTTTTCAATTTCAACAAGCTGCCGCGCAAACCACTTATAATATGGCTGGAAATTGGACAGTTGATGCTGATAAAACATTTGATTCAATGAGTGTGCAACAGAAAGTGAAGTATGATAATATGCCTCTTCAGAAAAGACAGGAAATCAAACAGTCATTCCAGAATAGAACATTTCACTTTTTGGATAATACACAGGCTGAAATAAGTTTTACTGTTCAGGGTAATTCTAAACTAATTAAGGGTAACTGGACATATGAATCGGATAACAAAAGGCTGATAATAAATTCTGAAGGAAAAAGCAGTGAGTATATTATAAAATGGCTGGACAATAATCAGGTACAGTTATTATTTGCTACCGTTGCCCCCCAAGGACTGTTACAATCACTTTTTTTACTACGTAATAATTAATTATATGGTGATTATAAAATACATAATTGGAGTTTTATTCATTAATGTTTTTTCGGTTTTTTTTAATCCTGTTTATTGCCAGGCATATACAGTAGAGATTAAAGGCCCCGTTAATCCTAAAGTAAACGAATATATAAGATATGATCTGATATTCAAGGACGAATCTGGAAATCTCCTAACTCTGGACGAAGTGAATGTGACACATGTAGATTGGTATGACTTTCCTAGTGGTTCTTTTTCAGATAACTATGCTATCGTAAGTTGGGGTGCCATCAATTTCGCCGAATTAAATTGCAGTGTGTATACCTGGGATAATTATCTCGAAACACAAACTTTTTATGTCTATATAAAAGATAACATTCCTTTACCTGTAATATCAGCGACTAATAGCGGAATCGTAACTCCTGGCAATTCTGTAATACTTTCTGTAAATAATTTTTCTTATGATTCTTACGTTTGGCTGGATAGTGAAAATGACCCTATTTCCGGAGCAACAACATCAAGTTATACAACCAGTCAACCCGGTATCTATAAAGTACAGGTAACGAAGGGAGGCGTAACTTATGCTTCTTTCGAAAGGACCATAATCACAGATACTTCGGTATGGAATATGAATTATGTTGAAACTAATACGATGCTGGCTCCGGGCATTAGTGACACAACTGAAATTGATAACCTGCCTGCATCAAAGAACAATAGAACAATACAGTATTTTGATGGATTGGGTCGACCTATTCAAAACGTGATGCGGAAGGCTTCAACAACTGGTATGGATATCGTCCAGGTGTTTGGGTATGATGTTGTAGGCAGAGAAGTAATAAAATATCTTCCTTATGTCTCGAGTGACAACACAGGATTTTATAAGAAACAAGGTTTGAATGACCCGAATGCAACCACAATTGATGTACTTGAACGTTATCGCTCGGGGGCACAATTTGCCTTCTATCAGACAGCTGAGGGTATTGCCAATGATGAATATCCATATTCAGAAAATATTATGGAAGCATCGCCTTTAAACAGGCCTTTAAAAACGTATGGTCCCGGGGAAAACTGGCGTAACTATCAGAAGTTTTCAGGGTATCAATACCTAACCAATAAGCACGGAACATCAGCTGGCCAGGAAAAGGTCGTTTGCTGGTCTATTAATTCTTCGGGGTTGCCTGTTCGTAACTCTGTCTTTACGTACGGGTATTACCCAGATTCCAGACTTTATATAAAAAGCATAAAAGATGAAGAAGGGAATGAGGTACGGGAGTACACCACCAAAGAAGGTAAGCTGATTCTAAAAAAAGTACAAGTAAAAAAAGGCTCTACCAATCTTAACAATACAGATGAGTGGTTACATACCTATTATATTTATGATGAGTATAACCAATTAAGATATGTTCTTCAGCCAATGATGGTAAAGATCATTATGCAGAATGATACGAATAATCCTTCATTAGCAGATTTGAATGAACTTTCTTTTCATTATGAATATGACGATAAAGGCAGGATGATTATGAAAAAAATACCGGGTGCAGGAAAGGTATATATGATCTATGATGCAAGAGACAGGCTGGTGATGACGCAGGATTCCATGATAAGATCTGCACATAAATGGTCATACATTCAATACGATGATCTCAATAGGCAAACTATTACGGGCTTGATTACGGATAATACTTATTATAATGACGTTTCATATCATCGCTCTCATGCAGATTCAAGCATAAACTGGCCAATCCCCGGAAGCTATACTAATGAAGAACTTACTAAAACATTTTATGATGATTATGCATGGCGATCTGGTGAAAGCAATCCTTTAAATGCCACTCTAGATAATACCACTAGCGGCGCTGGTAATAGTAATTTACTAACAGCTTCCAACACAACATGGCCTTATCCTCAATCTATCGTTCAATCAGCACAATTAAAGGGATTGGTAACCGGTACAAAGGTAAAAGTGCTCGGCACTTCCAGCAGTTTTTTATATGCAGTTAGTTTTTATGATGAAAAAGCAAGGCTGGTACAAATGCAAGCTCAAAATGCCAGCACAGGTGTCGATATAGTGACCAGTCAATATGGATGGGCAGGACAAACTTTATTATCCATCATAACAAATGAAAAAGCCGGAAGCAATTCACAAAGTTCTATCGCAGTTACAAAATTGACTTATGATAGTCTAAATAAGATAGTCAAAATAGAGAAGAAAGTGAGCAATACAAAAGTAAATGCAGGTAGTATGCCATCAAATTGGAAAACGGTAGTACAACATGAATATAATGAATTGGGACAATTAAAGAAAAAGAAACTGGGTACCACTCCACTGGATTCATTAACATATGAATATAATATTCGTGGGTGGATATCGGGGATGAACCGCAGTTATGTAAAAGATACCACCAGCACCAGCAACTGGTTCGGCTTTGATTTAGGCTACGACAAAATAAACTTTAGTGTCAATGGCGACAGTAAGAGTTATTCAGCGCCACAATATAACGGAAATATTGAGGGGATGTTGTGGCGTAGCACTGGTGATGATATGCTAAGAAAATATGATTTTACTTATGATGCAGGCAGCCGATTAACGGGAGCAGATTTTAATCAATTAAACAGCAATAGTTTTTCTAAAGCAGCCGGAATTGATTTTAGTGTCAGCGGATTGAACTATGATGCAAATGGGAACATATTAAACATGAATCAACGTGGATGGAAAGTTGGTGGCAGTATAACCATTGATAGTTTGCTCTATACCTATATTTCTAATAGTAATAAATTGCTGAACGTATGGGATAAGAAAAATGATACCCTAACAAGGCTTGGCGATTTTAGAAGTTCGACAGCATATATGATTTCTTTAAGCCAAACCAGAACGACATCGGATGCCGACTACTCGTACGATGCCAATGGTAGTTTATCAGTTGATAATAATAAAGATATTGGCAACATACATTATAATCATCTTAATTTACCTGACAGCATAACTGTTTCCAATAAAGGCAGTATAAAATATGTGTATGATGCGACAGGAAATAAATTGAAAAAGATAACTACTGAAGGAAGCAAAGTAACCACTACGCTTTACATGACGGGCAATTACATAAATGACACACTTCAGTTTTTGCCACAAGAGGAAGGCAGAATACGATTTAATGTTGCAGATAGTAGTTTGGCCTATGATTATTTTATCAAGGATCATTTAGGAAATATCAGAATAGTGCTCACTGAACAGCAGCAAACTGATGCATACCCGGTTGCTTCACTAGAAACTACCCCGCTTTCAAATGAAAGAATTTATTACAGTAAGGTTGATTCGGGGAGAGTAAATAAAAGTGGTGTTCCCGGCTATCCAAATGATACTTACACTAGTCCGAATGACTTTGTACAACAACTTTCCGGTAATGGGATGAAAGTAGGAGCCGGAATGGTGCTGAAAGTAATGGCTGGTGATAAGTTTAATCTACGAGTAAACAGTTGGTGGAACAGTGGTGATAGCCCTGGAACACCGGTTAGTCCATTGACTGATTTGGTGAGTGCATTATCAGGGAGTGTTGGAAGCATTGGGGGAAGCCATGCTACTGCCGCTGAATTAACAAGTAGCGGAATATTGAGCCCCAATGCAACAAATTTCTTAAATAGTCAAAGTGGATTTACTCCGAGTAAACCGAAGGCATTTGTAAACTGGATATTATTTGATGAGCAATTTAATTATGTTTCTGCGAGTTCCGGATTTGAGCAGGTGGGCAGTAGCAATACTTTTACAACCCACATCCGGACAGACTTACCACTAAATAAAAGTGGTTACCTTTATATATATGTTAGCAATGAAACACCTAACATAGGTGTGTTCTTTGATAATTTACAGGTGACTCACATGCGAGGTCCTTTAATGGAAGACACCCACTATTATCCATTTGGACTGGTTATGAACGGCATATCTTCTAAAGCTTTAAACTTCGGAGACCCCCAGAATAAGTTTAAATACAACGGAAAAGAGGAACAACGGAATGAGTTCAGCGATGACAGTGGATTGGATTGGCTGGATTATGGGGCGAGGATGTATGATGTACAAATTGGAAGGTGGCATGTGGTTGATCCGATGGCTGAAAAAATGCGAAGACATTCACCATATAATTACGCTTTTGACAATCCAATACGATTTAATGACCCGGATGGGATGTCTCCTGATGATTTTGTAAAAGCCAAAGATGGAAAAATAAGATGGGATAATAATGCAAACTCTCAAGCTACAACAAAAGAAGGTGAAACTTATTTAGGTAAAACTCTGACATTAAAATTTAACAGTTACATTGATAAAAATCTTTGGGATGGCCCTAACTCCAAAGCACCGGGAGATAAGCTAACAACAACGGTATACGTTACCGGAAATGAAAATGAAAAAGGAGAATTGACCGGTGTGTCTGCAGGCAAGCATGTAGAAGTAGGAAGTACACCATACGGTACGGGAAGGGATTATTATCCGGGCCTAGGTGATGACCAAAATAAATTTAGTGCTACAGGTACTGTAGAAACTGGATTTAATGTTAGTATGGAGCAACATGCGAGTGTATCACCTATCGAACAAATTGGTTTGAATTTATTTGGCTATAAAATCGTGAATGTTGCACAAAAATTAGATGTTAATATTACTTCATCAGGAAATGTTACCACTTCAGCCGCAACAGATGTTTTCCCTTCTGCAACTTTATCAGCAAATGGTACTACTATCATGCAGTATAACCAACCTTCATTCAAAGAAACTCACACAGCACCAACGAAATACTGGGTCTCTGATGGGGGAGCTCCATACAAAATTCTAGATTATTCATACAAACCAGCAATATGGGAAAAAAGACTTTAAAATGAAACATCCAACCTTTTTAAAAATTTCTTTTTGTATTTTTTTGAAGTACATGACATTTTTTTTATTCTTGATGTTCAAAAATGAGAACTATTATTTTATTAGCCCAGGCATAACAGATGGGTCAGATTTATTTTATTATTTATGGTTGTTATTGTCATTGCCATTGTTAAATATCATAGCTTTTGGGGTCCCTTTATATTATTCTTTTAGGATTAAAAACATCTTTTTATTTTTTTTAGTTATATCGATTTTTGTTACAGGAGAATATTTTTTGTATACCTATTTGGCATCACCATCAGATTTAACTAATGGGCTGCACAATGCTTTATTTACAATCCTCTTTTTAGGACTATTCTTCTATAAAGAGATTAGATTTAAGTTTTAGAGATTTCATGTAATAATATATGTCAATTATGAAATAAGGTAGGGGGGCAAAACGAAACAGGCTGAAGCAATTTGAAACGGCATGCATATTGACAACCGCCAGGACGATCAGCATAATATTTTGCTATACGAGGTCGAAGGCTTTTACGTTGAAGTATTTTATCACAGGTCATTTAATGTAATCGTAAAATTTAGAAGCTTTTCAAGTACAACCCAATTGACTCCCTACCTTGAAAAAATAAATGTATTGGATATTATTAAATGATTCATCAAATAATTCAACTAACAGGGAGGCTTTCAATGTGAAAGAAACAACATTGGATGGAGCAGTGATTTTGCATTTGGTGATTTTCTTTGCTTTATTTTTTGGCTTAGGTATTTCGGGTGGGATGGTATGCTTAAAAATCTCTACGTTGGTGTAATTTGTGCCCAAATGCTTTAGATAATCTTTATGTATCTCGCCCGAATTTAATTGGTTGGTTAGTCCCATTAGCAAAGTTAGTGGCAGAATAAAAATACACTTCAATTACTCTTTGCCAGAAGTAAGAACCACCTTACCGTATTACTACGGTAACGAATTCTTTTATAACCGTTATATTTATCCCCTATAATCACCTGATCCACCATTTATGTCTGATACCGGCAAAATGCAAATTAGCATTCATCAAATCGATATGTTTCGGTTTGGGAATTCACCTTTTGATGATATCACCGAAATAATTATCCAGGAAATAAATAAAAATGAAGAAAAAGAATACAGGTTCAAGAAGCAAAAACTAGTACATAACTACCCGGGATTCACTATCAAAATATTTCACGCGATGAAAAAAAAGCAACCCCGCTGGCTTGGGTTTTTCAGTGAGGTTGTAAGCAAAGGAGAAGACCTCCTCAAATCATACAACACATTCTCTACTTTCCTGGTCTTTATTGGTTTCAAAAAAAACATCTACGCTATATCGGGAGGGTCCGGAAACACTGTACTGGAACGGTATAGTGTATCAAACTTGGGAACAGAAGTACTCACACGTTTGATCCAAAAAGACGAGAAAGTCATCACTAGTCTCAAGGACAGGTCTTTTGTTGGGAATATACTAGGTGAATCGCGAATTTATAAAGACGATCAAAGACTAACAGATGAAGATCAATTTGGAAAAATTTATAACCATGTTAAAGCTGGTTTAAACAGGGAAATCCTAACTAAGATATTTCGATTTTCAAAACATGATCTAACAAGACGGACAGCAAATTGCATTGCTCATTCTTCCTTTCAAATCAATAAAAGAATAAGTTTTGAAAAGCTATTGGAAATCATTGAAAGAATCGATTGGCTCTTTGAAACAAAAAAGCAACCAAATTTTACTCTAAACGATGTAATTCATATTGATAACAGGAAGCCATCTAATCAACAGCTCCGCGAAAAACTTGAACTTGAGTTTAAAAGCCAGATCTATAATAAATACATGAAAAAAGAAGAACTTGATTTTGATTTCTGCCATAAAAAATACGAAGAATATTATAATGCGCATGAGTACATTGCTACAAGGGATCGTAAAAAAATAATAAACACTTCAGACCGACTCACTTTCTCTTCTGTTTTATCTGCTGTAAGAGATAACGGATTCCTGCTCACTGATAGTCTCAATGAATTTATCTATTCCTTTATGGATGTGAAAATTGAGACCTTCGATGAGCTTGGTGAAAGAGCCACTTCTGGTTCTTTATTCGAACATCTCAATGGTGAAATTAAGTACGAAGGAACTACCTATTTTTATTTAGGTACCGAATGGTACCGTGTCAAATTAGAATTCATTGAACAGTTAAATCGGGACTGTAAAGACAGTTTGAGGCAAATGCTGGACAAAAGTTTGTTAAAACTGCCATTCAGGGAAAAAATTGAGGATGACTATGTATCCAAATTTTTAGGAAGACCAGGCGCGTATGTACTGCACAAAGTTCTTTATGAAAATATAGAATTATGCGACCTATTATTGCATGATCGCAACACTATTTATCTGGTACATATAAAACAAGGTTTCAACCATTCTGTTCGTGAGCTCGCCTCTCAGGTCTCCATGGCAGCAAGACATTTAATGCATGACAGGAAAACGAACTGCAAACTGATCAGCAAGCTGGAAACAAAACTGCTTCGTTTGAAAGGTAATAAAAACATATATCTCGATGCAGTGGGAAATCAGAAAATGCCACCAAAAGGTCTTGCCGGTTTATTTAACAACATCATCAACGATAATCAGATAATTTTCTGTCTCGCGTTTGTAGATAAAGGCACAACAAAAAGAGATATACTGAATGATTTGGAAGATTTTGACTCGAGCATAGCTAAATATTCTGTTCTTGAACTGAAAAAAGCATTGATGTCATACGGATTCGGATTCAAAATAATTCAATTGGATAAATAGTGGAGTCATCGTTTTGTAGAAGCTGAATGCATCAGCCATAACACCTTCGAAATGCAGCTCTCCGAGTTTAGATTTCGATAAATATAAATCTTTAGACCCAGCTTTAGCTATTTCAATTATTAATGTTTCGTTCTTAAAATCCGATTCGACGAATCACGTTTGAAAAAGTTGAAATAATTTCTTTGGATAGAGTTTCACTTACAATTCCGCTTAAAGTCATCTCTCCAAGCTTTCCAAGAAGCATATGCCACCAACTCCTCTTGGGCAACGAAAAATAATTTCGCATTTCATTTATTTCATTCCTAATATCATGTAATTCCAATTGAGTTCCCTCAAATCTTGTTTCAATTTTCTCGATTATCAGGTCTAGCTTCTCATTTGCTGTAAAAATTTCTTCCTGCGAAAACTTAGCTCCGGGCGGATAACCATAGGATTTTAATCGATTTAAAATAATTTTTTCAACTCCCGGAAAAGCTACGTAGTTGTTGAATATTGTTTCGTTTCCACCAATGCGTATAGATTTATAAATATTAAGATTTTCTTCAAAAGAGCCTCCCGTGTTGAAATGACCGATTAAAGACAATAAATGAATAATAAAACTTGTGTGAAGGGATGTAAGGCCAGTTATAGACGAAATTTGCTCAATGGAAAGAGTGTGCCGATCCACATCCTCCATTATTAATTGTCTAATGGCTTTCGCTGTTGCGTTGATTTCTTGCAGGATGAAACTTTCAGGATCTAATGCGAGTATTCCAAGTATAGTAATTGAACATCCATTATGTTCCAATAACCTACTATCTATTTCTTGATAAGTAAAGTCGTTTGGAATCCGGCCTTCCAATTTGACTCTAACATGTTCAAAAGAAAATCTTTTTCCTTGCCTATTCCAATCATACACTTGGTCCAGCCAAAAGCGTTCTGGATTTGTCAAAATAAAAATTGGAAAATTAGCGATGGTAAACATATTTACTTTTTACTCACAAAGATGAATCCAACTATTTACTTTTTAGTTTGTTAAGGTCTATATTCATGGTATTGCACATTTGATTGTGAGGGCGATTTTTCAGGGTGGCGATGCTGATTGATGGTGAAGTCTTTTGACTAGGCTGTTTTAAAATAAAGATCTTTGTGTCTTGCTAACGGCCTTAATGAAGGAAAAATAATTTGCTCTGTTCCTGCATAAAACATTTGTATGATATACTTAGCTAAAGTATCATAAACTAACGATTCCATTTTTTCTTCTCTGTTGTTCCGAACTCCAATTTTATTTTTTATGTCCCCTCTTAAAGCATTTCTTTCTTGAATCAATAATCCATTGTCGCCTAAAATATTATTCACTTCCAGAATTTCCCTTATTTCGGTGTAATACAAAAACTCAACTCTGCTTCCATCCCGGTCTTCTCCCTTCACAAATTTTAAACAAGCGTCATCAGAATCAATATCAATATTTGTATTGATAACCATCTTGTTCTTTTTAAAATACTCCTCGAGTAATGCAATGTTGATATACATAATTTATTTGTCAGATTGTTTAATTATACTCACTTTCCCTTTTAAAGGTGTTTGATATCAAAGCCATACATAAAATTGATATGGTTACTATCATTGACATTTTGCTGCCACCCCGACTCACGGTGACTTACGTCAACGATCTGTCTTGTATTCATTCCTTTAAATGCATCCGAAACTTTTTTCATCATATCCATCTCACTTTCAGAAAACAACTCATCCTCTTCGGTGAACTTAAGCTTAGGCGCAACAAATTTTTCTCCCACATAATCCTTAAAATCAACTTCGGTTACAAAGGCAAAGCCCCGATGAATGACTTCATTATAAATAGCACCGTAATTATCAGGAACCGGGCCCCTTTCAAAAGCGAGGTAACAGGTTCCGCTGATCGCAAACCCATGCTTTTTATAATGCGCAAAGTCTGCGTAAAACATCAGTTTATTCAGTGCCGTTAAAAAAGGCTGGTTGTGATGGGCGAAGAAATTTACCATGGCTGATATCTTGTCAAGTCTGGGTTTTCGAAACCCATTGTAAACGTTAGGTACATTACAGCCAATTAGTCTCTGTTCATAATATTCTCTTCCCTTATTGTAACTATCAAAAAACTCCTGCAATTTCTTGATCACCCGGTCATATTCTTTTTCTTCCCAGGATTGGCGGTTTAAATGAACAAGGGTCCTGAACTCGTGGGGATCCTCGGCGAGTTTGATCAATCTACCGTTGGCGACAGTTGGCACTTCACCTGCTTCATAATGGCGGTAAACATTCGCGCCAAACCCAAGCACCTCACTCATCTTTGCAGCACTCAGGTTGTATTTGTGTCGGATTGCCTTTATTTCATCAGCGAAAGGAATTCCGTACTTGGACCGGTACTGGTTATGCACCTGTGTTATGTTCAGGTTGTCCAGTTCTTCAGTGGTAAATTGTTCATTGGTATCATTACACAGGTAATAATGGTAAACGATATCAAAACTTTCTTTACGGTAATCGAAGCCTTCGATCTTCTTTTTCAATTGCACGGTTCCGCCTGTAAATGGACTTTTCATGTTCACGATTTTAAAGGATAAAGTAAAGGCCTTTCAGCGATGTGAAAAGATATGCAGATGACCTGTCTTCCGGCAAAGCCCAATGTAATTTTAATATAAACTTCATGTTGTCTAATTGTCTTTCCAAATACCCACATATCTGCTCCTCCATAAAGGTTTTCTCGTAGCGGACCTTCGACAAAATCTTCAACAGTTATAGTTTTAAGTAGTTCTGTTCTCCTGGCAGGTAATATATCAAGCGTCAAAAGCGATTGCAGATTCTTATTTCTATCGTCACGATAAATAATTCCCCAAATTGATAATTTGGCTTGAAAATCCTGCAAGAACTGCGATATCTCCACTCTTGAAGTTGACATAAAAATAGCAAATTTCATGACAAAATTCAACTAATTAGTTGAATTTTGTGAACATTTTATTGACGGCGAACTCGAGAAGCGGCATAAAGGCCACAACTGTTGATAAACAGGGATTTGACTTCAGTTTAATGCCAGAATCAATCGATAACCGTTATCAGAATATATGTTTACAATATTATGCGGTCAAGATATTATAAGTGGAATTGGGAAATATCGCGGCTACTACCTGACTTCTGAGAGTAGTAATACGGATCAACTATCACATATTCCTTGGCCGCAAAATAAATCGTAAAGGTTCATTTTTTCAGTGTATCCATCGTTGCTTATAATATTCAATAACATCTTCAATTACTCACCCTCTTCAAGTACTCACCAGGCAACTTAACCTTGATTTCTGATTAATCCAACAAATTTGTTTTAATATCCTTTTTAGCCATCTTAATATATTGAGAGTATTTGGTACACTAGCAGATAACTTTTTCATATCGCTTAAATGCTCTGACATTAAAGATATTGAGCATGTTTAAAAGAAGCAAGTCGTGAAACCACGACAATACTGATTTCATTTTTTCTATATTTTGCGAAAGTATGAACATGTATCAATTTAATATGCTCGACAAGACAAAATAAGCCGAAGCAGTTTGGAGCGGTGTTCACATTGGGGAAAGAGAAGGCGGGCCGCATAATATTTTATTGTACCAGGTCGAAGGCTTCTATGTCGAAGTATATTATAACAGGGTATACAATGCAATAATAAAATTCCGAAGCTTGCAGATTTACTATAATAACCCTTTCATTTTTTCTTCAAAAAACAAAAAACCTAAATAAGTCTGATTAAGTTAGCAAATAATTACTAATTTCATTAGTATAAATACGCTAAATGATTTACCCGCCTTTTACACTAGTCTATTTAATGATTTGCTGCATAATCTTTATTAAGAATGAAAAATTTAATAATTTGGAAGTTGATTTATCCACCAAAGTTGAAGAAAAAATGCAGTTAGCCACAAGCATAAAAGAAAGTTTCCTTGATTTGTTTTACAATGAATTGGAATGTGAAATTGAGCAAACAAATTCCAGATTAAACCTTCGTATACTACGGATTGAAAACAATCAATTTACTTATGATGAGCTGATCAAAAAGTTATCCAATGCGGTTATTACCTATTCTCTTTCAAAGAAGCAATTTACCGATTTTGTAAAAGACGAAAGATATGGTGAATTGAATAAGCTTGCATTGAATAAATTTAGAGATTATAGCATTAATGATGGCGAAGCTGGCGAAGTACTTTTGTATTGTTTTCTAGAATCTCATCTCAAAGCACCGAAAATTCTTACTAAACTTGAAATTAAGACTGCTCGTAATGATTATGTAAAAGGTTCCGATGGAATACACTTGTTACAGCTCGGCCTAAAACGATTTCAGATCATCTTTGGAGAATCGAAGCTCGATGCTTCTTTGACAGCATCTCTTTCAAACGCGTTTAAATCAATACACGATTTTATTACCCGTGATAAGGACAATATTTATCATGAGATGTCTTTACTTGACTCCCAATTATGTAAGGAGTCATTGGATGAAGACATGTACCAATTTGTGAAATCAATTGTTTTTCCTAAAGCGAATGGTAGTAACAGTGTAGTAAAGGATAATGCATTTGCCATTTTTGCTGGCTTTGATATTAATCCGAGTGAGGAAGAGTTAAAAATGAAAAACGATGATTTTAGAATACTTATAAGGAAGCGCATTAAGGAGGAAGTAGAAAAAAAACAGGAGCACATAAGGGAAAAAATTTCTGAATATAAACTTTTCAACCATACTTTTTATGTATATGTTTTCCCATTTATGAAAATTGATGAGACAAGAAAGAAAATAATTAAAGAAATTACTCATCCAGTATTATGATTGAACGGCTTTCAAATGAAGTATTAGCTGATCAGTATTTTAATCAGTTGTTCCTAAAAGCAAATAAACTTTTGGCAGGTATGATATTTAAAGAAAACGGAAGCACTCCCTATCTTTCTCCTAAGGAATTAAACGACATTTTAAGATTTTCTGACATATTATCTAATTCTAAAAGTTCAATTCCCCGGAATAAAGCGTATACAATTATTACTCTTTTAAATCCTGCATATTCCACAGATCCCTACTATAAAACTTTTTCACATTCCGTCTTAGCAAAACTTGGCAATTTTCCCGGCATAGATTACTTGAAAAATAAAAATGATAACAATGCGGTTTTACCGTATGAAAGAGCGGTCGAGAAAACGGTAAAAGAATTCATTCAGGCAGTTCCCGACACTTCTAATCTGATTTTCACAGATTCCCAGTTTGAATTGTATCAACGAATTAGTGAATCAAAATTCTTTAGTTTTTCTGGACCGACCTCAATGGGAAAATCATTTATTATCAAATCATTCATTCGAAAAGCCATCAGCAATTCTCCGCCTGAGAATATCGCAATATTAGTTCCCACGAGAGCACTCATTAGTCAATTCTCGTTGGATCTGAATAGAGAATTAAAAGACTTATTGGAGCATTATAAATATAAAGTCATTACCAACTCCAACATTGGCGATATGCTCTCAAATAACCAGGTTAGATATTTGATGGTACTGACTCCGGAAAGATTGATTAGCTATTTATCAAATAAGAACAATCCTTTGATAGGATACTTATTTGTTGACGAGGCACATAAGTTAGCGACCGAGAACGATTCACGGGCAATTACAGCATACAATGCTATTTCCAAAACTCTTAGAATTAACACTTCTCTAAATTTGTATTTTGCATCACCAAATGTGGCAAATCCTGAAGTTTTTCTGAGACTTTTTAAAAAAGATGATACAAAGGCTTTTAGAACGATAGAATCTCCTGTTTCCCAGAACTTATTTTTTTTGGATCTTACTACAAAGAAAGCGGTTCATTATACAGACGAAGAGAATTACGAATTTAGTCCCAAAACACTTTTAAATAGTAATTCTTTATCGGAATTATTGGTATTTATAGGACATTCAGAAAACAATATTGTTTATTGCAGCTCAAGATTCAAGGCTGTTGATAAATCATTAGAACTATTCTTGCAATTAGAAGATACTAATGTCGAAGTTTCCAACAATGTCAAGAAGGCAATCAGGCAGATTAAAAGCTATATTCATAAGGATTATTATCTAGCCGATTTTCTCCAGAAAGGTATTGCATATCATTTTGGCAATCTTCCCCAGCTTATTCGCAATAAAGTTGAAGCGTTATTCAAAGAGTCTGAAATTCATTATGTTTTCTGTACATCAACCCTGCTTGAAGGAGTAAATCTCCCCGCTAAAAATGTATTCATCCTTAATGATAAAAATGGAAGAAACCCTCTTCAGCCGATTGATTTTTGGAATCTTGCTGGTCGGGCAGGGAGATTAAAATATGAGCTTTCTGGAAATATCTTTTGTATCAGAGAGACATCCAAGGATTGGGAGAAGATTAATTTATTGAACAGGAATCAGGACATCACATTAACCCCTTCCATTGAAAATCATATCGATAAACAGTTAAAGAAGATTGAACAAATAATTAATCAGACGCCTGATATTAAGTTCAAGACCGAATCATTTAGAGAAATATTGGAATATATCGCAAACGTTATATCTATTGATACGTTGGAAATTCAGCGAACAAATTATCAAAGTGATATTATAAAGAAATTAATTTCTGAAAATAAAGAACAAATTATAAATCTTGCTAAGGAAAAAACTAGAAATATTGAAGTCCCCAGTACTGTTTTGAGCGCAAACCAGTCTGTTAAAGTTGCTATCCAGAACTCGGTTTATCAATACGTCAAAGCGAATGCCGGCAATTCTCGTATTAAACTTCCATCTGAAATTAACTTTGAGTCGTGCAAAGAATGGCTTAACACCTTGTATAATTTATTTCGATGGGAAACAGAAGAAAAAAGAAACATTAAAAGTCAATCCCAGCTTACTTACTATGCAATGTTAATGAATCAGTGGATTAATGGAACTCCGCTGAATTTAATTATCAGTAAATCCATCGAATATTTCGATAAGAATAAAAGAGAAATTGTGATTGGATGGGATTTTTCAAAAAAGGAAATCTTTAATAAAAACGACAAAAGACATGTGAATTTCTTGATTGGTGAGATTATTGAAGATATAGAGCAGATTCTTCGGTTCGTTTTTGAGAAGTATTTCAATAATTACTATACTATTCTTGTAGAGATATTGGGAGAAGAGAATGCAGGTCAGAGTTGGGCTACTTTCTTAGAATATGGAACTCGAAATTCTATTGTTATCGCATTGCAGAATTATGGACTTTCACGACATACTGCCAATTATCTGTTTACAAAACATCGTTCTTCGCTTAACATTGAAGGTGATAAATTACTGGGAATTGATCTAAAAAGGTTAAGAATAATGCTTAATCATGAAGATATAGAATTTGATGAGATAATTTCGATATTGTTCTAATCTTAAAACAAGAATAAACTGAAAATGGACAAGAAATTCTTCCATATGCCTTCAGGTATTTCCCTACTAAAAGAATTCAGCAGCACCACACTTGTATTATTTGATAGTCCGATTACCAATCTCATTATGAAAAATAATGATTTTCATGCAAGATGTTTAACTCGTAAGGAAGAAGGGGTAGTCAAATTAAAAAGTAAATTGAACGAAGCGAGATTAACTTTTTTCTCTAAGGAAGATATGGCTAATTGGCTTTGTAAGATCCAAGAGGATATTAAAAGTGAGACTGGCAGAATTTATGTCCGATTTCAATCTGGTTGGGAATCTGACGAGAGCAAGATCAACTTCGAAGAGGTTGGGTACTTACTGGGAATGTTTCAGGCTGCCGAAGAATATCTAGACACCTTGACTGGTGCAGAGCCAATCGGTCAGAATAAAGCGCATTATTCTGTATATGATTCTTTAGAAAAACTCGATGCGGAATATTTGAAAACTGATAATATTCCAAGCTATTACCGAGTTCAGCAGGATCCACAAATTAAAAAGCATGAGTTTGAATTGAAAAATTTAGATGATTATTGGAAGGATTATCTCTCATTAACAGAAAAACACCATGTTGTAGATGGATTTGGTGATAAAAGTTATTTGCTTCATAAATACCATATCGAATTTGCTTCACAGCTTCATAAGAACAGGCCCAGGAAGGATTTGAAGCTTATGTTGGATTATCATTTAAAAGGATATACTGGAGAAAAACTCAATTTTGTAAATCATGTTGAATACCGAATTCTGCCGATTATTGAGCAATGGTCCCATTCAGATTACATTGTCTTCCGCGAATTAGTAAATGAATGGATTTATGATCAACGAAATCTTTTGTCCAGGGAAGATGAGTCATTCCTCGTTGAATCTTTTCAGGATTGTTGCTTGACTTTTTTGAACAACTTGGCCATCCATAGACCATTGAATGATGAGAATAAATATAACAGTATTATAAGAGACCTTTTACAACAAAGAATTGTAACTCGATCATGGATTGTCAGTGATCAATCCCTCGGTGGCTTTAGTAGCACTTCAAGCTCAGCATCTAGTGCGGGTCTTGGAGAAAGAGACTTAGTGCTTATGAATAACACTGGTCAAGTCATTTCACTTATTGAATTTATGCGTATAGCTTCAATTCCAGAAAATGTTGAGAATGATTCAAAATTAAAAATACATCTACTGAAGCTATTTAGGTATGAAACAACCGGGGTTAGTCCGCTGTTTATAATATTTTATTGTGAGTCGAAGCGCTTTACATCAACTTGGACGAAATACTGTGAATATATTAGTAAAATGGATTTTGGGAACTACCCATTGGTAAAATTTCAATCTCAAATTTCAACAAAGGTTCAACGTGCTAATGTCACCTTAGCTGTCTCTCAGCATAAAAGAGAGTTTCAATTAATCAACGTCTATCACATCTTTGTTAATATGTTTCCCTGATTTTTTTTGATTCGTTTCATACTCCAAAAAAGGTTCATAATTACGATGTTTTCTTAAAGTTATCTTTCCCAGTTTACTTCCGTTAATTTTTTCCTGTATATATTCTACCACCTCCAGAAACTTAGTAATCGGGATATGATTTACTTTTCTCGATCCACCAATCTTATATTTGTTCATTTATTGTCTCCGAAAGAGCCCCCACTTCATTTGCTCCTTTAATTCCTATTCTTTGTACTTTTCATATCTCTCTATTAAATACCCGACATAATTGGCCTTAATTGGGTCAGCACCTATACAACCATCGGGATATTCAGGCTTTAATCGTTTAGTTTCTTTGATGTTAATGATGTTATTGTCTCCTGAAATAATATTAGTAATGATTGCTTTTATTTCATAGCTTCCAATATTAACAGAGAGAAGTACAATGCCCAATTGCTATATCTTCCGCCACTTTTGGGCCTTGCATTTGTGAACCAGTATCTATATCAGCTTGAGATATGAAACGAATTCATTTAAATCTCCAAAAAATTGTCTGTTAAGTATCAACTCACTATTTTCAAGTTGGATAATTTTTTCTTTATGCAACTTTGAAATTATTCCGTCTCTGTCAAGCCAAACAAATGGTTGGCCTATACCGGAAACATATTGAATATGCCCCGACCTCACTGCTCTAATCTCATTTCTAAACTCAATTGGCTTTTCCTTTTGCTTTTCTTTTCTTCTCAAATAATTTCTCAATCGAACTTTTAAAAGCCTTTCATCGAAAGACAGCTTCTGAACAGCGTTGAGATAATCCAATCCAAATTCAAGATACATATCATAGATTAAATTCCTTTCTGCCGTATCTGGTAGATTTTTCTTTGTCTTATATCTCTTTACATTTCTTTTTCTCCTTTTTTCTGATATGCTGTCAGAAATTAACGAGGAAGGAATTGCAATGGTTAACACAATTATTATTATGATAACAAGGTATCCTACGAATCTAACAACATGAATCCAGAATCCTCCTTGAATAAGGTCAGTCCAAAATGACTTTTTTTCTGTTGTTTTATATGATTCAATTATTTTGAAGTCTTTTATACCTGCAATCTTGCCGAATGGTTTTAAGATTGGAATCTCATTCTGTTTATGAAGAGCCAGCAACCGGATTACAAAATATTCACCACCTTCAATTATTATCGGGCTGAACTTAATTTGACCTATACTATCCATATAAAACGAGAGATTGTGCCTTAAGTAATCATTACTTGCTTCCACAATTTCTGGACGTTCGACAATTTCAGCATTATCCAAAATAAAACCCAACGAGTCTTTTATATCATAAAATGTGTTTAGAATATTAACTTTGCTAGGGTTTAAGATTTTGATCTTAAAAATGCTTAAATTTTTATTGCTTTCTTTTATATTCTCTCCTTGATATATAATATCAAGTCGTCTAACGTTTTCTTTTAAGTCAAGCACCTTCGTGTTTGTCTCAATTACAAAGTTTAGTTTAGGATTTGTATCCATAAAATAAACGGTGTAAATCGAAAACACCCCGAAAATAATTGCCAAAAGAAAGCCCAAAAAAGACCAGGCAAATTTCTTTTCTATTTTTAAAAAGTTATCATTTAGTCCCATGTTATTTTATATTGCTATATTAATTGCCCCGCTTGCTTATTATAGTCTTATGCACCTACCTATCTAATGCAGTCACAAATATGCAAGCCAATTCTTTCTTTATCTCGATTTCTTAATTCTTTGCATCTTCCAGCTTAATTGTAGCCCGGGAATAAATCGTGGGTGCGCACAAAGACAAGGTACAAAATAGTAAGTTGGTTCGTTGCATGATTTCAGTACGATTTGACTATCACTAAAGGTAGAGAGTTTTTTAATCCTTTGAGTACCCGCTCTATAAATTTTATTTTTCAAACTGACATAGTAATACTTTTATTTGTACAACGCAAATAATTAAGTACGAACTCTCATATTTTGAAAGCGATCTTTTTATGCAGAGGATTAAACTATCTTAATTATACAAAAAGATTGAATCATAGTCCCGTTGTCTGGTATTATGTCTTTGTTGTTTTATTTTCAATGTATCATATATAATCAATGCGTTGAAAATCATATTCTTTTTATTTGCCTTATTGTAGTTTCCAAACGTTCGATGAGGCTATCATAAGTTATAATATCCACTACATTTTTATACTTTCTTTTTACTACTTCAAAATCTCGTTTTTGCTCATCTGAAAGGTTGTTTTCCCTTCCCATTATGATTATTCCGCTTGGGTTCGTAATTTTTATATTAAAACCGGCTGGTAAATTGTCCTTATACCTATTAGTAAGATGTTTTTCCCCCTCCTCACTCCAACGGTTGAGATAATAAATATATTTCTCTATCTGCATAACAGTTCCTGATAATTCTCTAAGTGGAATAAAATTGTCTCTGTAAACACCTTTAGTCATAATGGCATTCTCAAAAGGTTTTTTAATTTCGATAATATCTGTATTTCCGTTACTGTCGACTAAAAGAAAATCCAAAAACTTCTCATTAATTCCATTGGTAAACTTTGAAAAGACTGGTACCTCTCTGAAAGCAAACACATACTTGGGATATAAAAGCAAAACAATTTGCAGGACCTCTTCCTGCCATTGATGTTCACTGTATTGTGCTTCTTCTGACAACATAACTTTTAGTTTATCCAGAATAATATTATACTTTATAAACTCATATTCCTGAAAAGTCTTCGAAAGATTTCCGCCTTGATAAGCAAGCTTTTTGTCAAGGTATTTTTGATAACTCCTTTCCGCATCTTTAACGTTGTCAAAATAATTTCTAAAAACTGATGAAATCCTAGCTTCAACATACCTCTTTCGTTCATACAAAGTAGGGAAGTATTTAAGAAGGTCTGTATATGCATCAAAAGGGAGAGAATTTGGGCGATCCCCTCCAATAAAAATATCTCCCTTAAAAATTTTCGAAATAATTCGAAATACAGCAACATTAGAATCCGCTACAAAGCACTCGGAAGTAAGAGATATGCTTTTGTGGAAGTAAATATCAAAATCATTGATAAGGATTCCCTTAATCACCCCAAAATAGTCTCCGTCCAAAATTGCGAATAAAAATGTCGAAGTTTCAAATTCCCCAAAATCTGAAAAAGCTTCGTCTTCCGCGGTATGTGACTTATCAGAAGTAACATAAAGGTCTTTCCAAAATGTAAACGTTTTTTTTAATGTTATGTAGGGCCGCCTACTTATGGCTTCATCTACCCAATTTTCTTGTCTTTCAGGTGTGTAATGGAGAAATATTTTGTTCCCGGAAGTTGAAAAATTAATCATTTTAGATTATCGCTTTAGTGTCTAAAGATTTTTGAGATCTTTTGAAATTGCTAAAATTTATATCATTAATTCATGAACCTCATAACTTACCGTAGTAATACGGTTGTTGAGTAAACCATAATAAAGTTAAATTTCCATTTTTTTTACCAATCCGGAGTTTGGGAATTTTGTATTTGCAAGAATTGTCCCTAAGCAAACTTCAAATTTTCAATAGATAATTATCAAAAAGGCTTAAATTGCAAGAACAGTAAACCAAAACCTTTCACCAATGGGGAAGAATCTTTCTGCTTTGCTAAAAAAGGTCTTTTTAGGCTCCCTTTCCGGGATTGCCACATCAAACTCAATCTCTGCGTCGGATAAAATGAATGATTTCAGTTCAGACTTGATCGCAGACAGATTTGAAACTTCATTAATTAAAAAGAATGACTTAAAGCCCAAGCTAATATTGAAAAAAATTATCGGTAATGAAGTGAGTTTAATTTCACATCGAAGCCACAGATCACATTCTTCACATCGATCCCATTATTCGAGTTCATCTGGTACAGGTACTGGTACTGGTACGGGTACAGGTGGTGTTCCGCAATCAAAACCGAGCTCACCCCCCGAATATCAAAAGCCGATACAAACACAACCAGATACCATCCAGAGCAACCCGGGACTCAAGCCAGGGGAGAATTTTAAACCGAAAAAGGACTCAACCTCCGGTTCCTTAAAACTTGGATCAAGAACACTTAAAAAAGGGATGTCAGGAACTGATGTAACTGAACTCATTAATATACTTATCAAGAAAAAATATTTGAAATTAAATAACGGAGCTACTAAAGTAAGCGGGTCATCCATATTCAGTCAGTTAGTTGAAGATGCAGTGAAAAACTTCCAGACCGATAATGGTTTGCCATCTGATGGAATTTGTAATGCAAGTACCATCTATTACTTAAAGAATAAATAGGATGGAAACTATTATACTTGACAAATCATCCCTTAGGTTAAATATCGATAGCACCCTTTACAGTGCAGATGTAATTCATAAATGCTTTTACTGGTATGGAAATAGATATTCTGTTGATATAAGCCGAAAAGAAAGTCTTTTTACAATCGAATTAGCCAATATAGCTGAAGAAGACGATATGCAAAAGCTTATTCAAAAAATTAAAAAAGATCTTATTGACTTTAAAACAAGGGAAATAGTGTCAGTAGAAACTAAGAATATTAGGGAGATCTTAATAGCGAAGGCTTTCGCTTCTGAAGATGAATTTAATGAACCGCCCCCAGGAAATATTGACGACCCAGTCGGTTTCGATCCATCCAAATTCTAACACAACTTATAATGGATGCAGTCACAATACAGAACTTCAGGAAATTTAAAGAACCCGGGTATTACGAGACTGTGAATGTGGATTACTATCTATTACCATTTCGTTTTCATCAAATCAACGAACAAAAAGAAGTAATTGTAAATGAGGTTGGGGACTTTCTCATTGTTCCTGTTGGAACAGCTGCAAGAATAACAAAAAAGGAAATCAAGAAAGAGGAAGCGATATATGCTGATCTTTTTGCCAATTTTTTTATTTCGGATAAACCAATCCCAGCTCTTATTGATGTTCTGGCAACTAGGTATCGAACAAAAAAATCGTTCCTTGAAAGTTTTACTGCCCTGCACATATTTGTAGTCACTCTCAGGTGCAATCATTCATGTCATTATTGTCAGGTATCACGGGTTTCGGAGAACCGAAATGAATTTGATATATCTGTTGACGACTTGATCGCAGGTATCGACCATATGTTTCGCTCACCATCTCTGTCTATAACAATGGAGTTCCAGGGTGGCGAACCGCTCTTGGCATTTAACAGGATCAAGTATGCAGTGGAAAGGGCGTTGATATTAAATGAAACGTTTAATAAGAATTTGACATTTGTTATATGTACGAACTCGACAGTTTTCACAGACGAAATACTCCAATTCTGTAAAGAACATGCTATAATTATTTCAACATCGTTGGATGGACCCGATTTTATACATAACGCCAATCGACCAAAATCAGGGGCCAAAAGCTATGACATGGTTCTTGAGGGAATAAAAAGGGCTCGTACAGTCCTTGGGAAAGATAAAGTCTCCGCGCTAATGACCACAACAAAATTAAGTTTGCAGTATCCTCTTGAGATTATCAATAACTACATAGAGAACGGTTTTACAAATATTTTTTTAAGGCCTATAAGCCCATATGGATTTGCATTAAAAAATGAAAACAAAAATAAATACGAAACTGAACTTTATCTTGAATTCTATAAAACGGGGTTGAATTATATTCTTGACTTAAATAAAAATGGTTGCTTTTTTACAGAGGACTACACAACGATCATTCTGAAAAAAATTCTCACGCCGTTCCCGGTTAATTATGTGGACCTGCAATCGCCGGCAGGTATGATAAACAATGTTATCGTTTTCAATTATGATGGCAATGTATACGCAACCGATGAATCAAGAATGTTAGCGGAAAACAGTGACTTTACATTCCGCCTTGGTCATGTGAGGGACAACTATAACTCGTTGTTTTTTGGAAATAAATCAAAATTCTTTTCCCAGTTTTGGTCGAATGAAAGTCTGGCAGGCTGTTCAGATTGCGGATTTCAATCCTATTGTGGTGCTGACCCTGTCTTTCATTATGCATCTCAAGGCGATTTTGAGGGATATAGACCTGAATCCGACTTTTGTAGAAAAAACATGGAAATTATTCGCTATTTATTTGACCTTATCGACAAAAATGGGAAAGAGTTGCTGCCAATTTTATATTCTTGGATTAAACACGGATAAATCCCTCACACGAAATGATCAATTTAAGAACTAAAGGAACGCCTCACAACATTTCAGAACAAATTGTTGCCAAAGTCATTTCTGAGAATGATATTTCCAGAAGAATTTGCTTATCTGGTGAAACAGATGAAAATTTAATTCTCTCAAGTCAGGATATTCAGGTGTTTACTAGTAGTGAGTTACTTAACAATAAAATCGTTTTTAATATACCGTCGTTATCTGATCTGGCGAGTGCAGACATTTTATTGATAAGCCCAGATGGATCAGTTAATACCCTTTTTAGACAAAAGTCTACTCATAATTCCCTGTTTATAACTGATAGATGCAATAGCAATTGCCTGATGTGTTCCCAGCCTCCAAAAAATAGGGACGACTTAGATTTCTTTTTTGGCATTAACACCAGACTTATAACAATGATTCCATCAACCACAAAGGAACTGGGAATAACCGGGGGTGAACCAACGTTATTAGGAGATCGGCTAATAACGCTGCTGGAAATGATAACAGATAATTTACCTAATACTGAAATTCACGTTTTAACGAATGGAAGGGCGTTCGCCTGGCAAAACATTCCTGAATCTTTAAAAAAAATAAATTATAATAAAATTGTTTTTGGCATTCCCCTGTACTCCGACTTTTACAAGGACCATGACTATATTGTTCAGGCACGGCAAGCTTTTAATCAAACAGTTCTGGGATTTCACAATATGGCTCGTTATGGTTTTCGGCTTGAATTGAGAGTCGTCTTGCATGAATTAACATATAGAAGACTTCCATCATTGGCTAGATATATTTTTAAGAATTTACCTTTCATTGAACATATAGCTTTCATGGGTTTAGAATATACTGGCTACACTCCACATAACAGTAACCGCCTGTGGATAGACCCTTCGAATTATGGAAATCAATTGGAAGAAGCAGTTTTATACTTGGACCAGATGGGAATGAATGTGTCTATTTACAATCTTCAACATTGTCTATTAAAACCTTCCCTTTGGAAATATGCCAGGAACTCCATTTCTGATTGGAAAAAAGAATACCTCGAAGAATGTAATAAATGTAAGCAACTCAAAGATTGTGGTGGGGTATTCGCAACGTCAAAAAAGCACAGCAATGAAATTAAAGCAATTTTATAAAGCAATATTATACTCCATTTGTTTTTTTGACTTGGGTTGTGCCGCAAAATTAACTATTGGTGAAAAACATGGGAGTCCACCCACCAGAACGCATCTGGCATTCGAAAATAACAAAGGCGATTCAATTTTGTATTATGAAGGCTACTCAGTAATCTTTAGTTACACTTATAATTTGCCCAGGTATATCTTTAATTTACTCACCGTCGAACAATTAGTTCTCGATTCAACAAAATTTCCAGTCAAAAGAACCAATTCATATTATCCTGCAGTTTTACCAAACGGTGCTAGGTCAGCATCCAACGAAGACTATTCGAAAAGTGGCTATGATAGAGGGCATATGGTGCCAGCAGGAGATTTTTTATGGAATAAAAAATTGAAAGACGAAACATTTTTATATACAAACATTAATCCTCAAACCGCAGTTCTCAATCGTGGCATTTGGGCAAATTTAGAAAATAGGATCAGATCCAAAGTAGTCAAAAACGCTGAAGATGCTTATATTGTTACTGGTGCCGTCTTCAATTCGGCCTGCGAAAATAAGATTGGGCCGAATGAACTATGTGTACCTGTAGCTTTTTTCAAAATCGTTTATTTCGAACGAAGAAATTCAATGTTTGCTTTTCTCTTTGATAATACTGTGGATAATTATGAGGGTAATATTGCTGAATTCCAGGTTTCGGTGAATTTTATTGAGCAGATAACACGTGAAGATTTTTTCGATTTGTTGGATGACGAAATTGAAGAAAAAATGGAGTCTGAAATCATTAGCTTTAATGATTGAGAAAAAATATAACACAAATAATATTATTTTAAAAAAGATAATTTTAGTCTTATCAATACTTTTATTGATAAATCCTGTAGTGCTATTTATTATATTCGACAGTATTATAATTGGAATTTGCATTCCTCTTGCTACAATCCTTTTGACATTTGTTCTTTATCAAAACAAAAAAACTAAGCCATTAAGTGTTCTTCTTTTCAACGTAATATTTGTTTTGTCTCTCTTTTTACATGCTGAAGCAATATTCACAGCAAACTTCAGTGACTATATCATTGAAAATTTATACGAGCCAAAAGAAAATTATTACTTCAATCTACCCTATCTAAAAAAAACGTTCCGGGACAAAGAGTTCGTTGTTCAGTACTTTACAAACAGGCAAGGCTTTCGGATTAGTTCCGAAGATGAACCTGAAATTTCAGTAACGCAAGTTGATTGGCTATTTATCGGCGACTCTTACACCCAGGGAGCCCAAGTTCAGTACGAGGATCTTTACACAACCAAGCTATACAAATCTTTTCCTGACAAAACAATTTTAAACGCAGGAATAAGCGGATGGGGCCTACCAGAAGAATTTAATTACTATAAAATTGAAGGCAAGAAATACAAGCCGTCAAAAGTCATTTTACAAGTTTGTAATTTTAATGACTTCATGAATGTAAAAGAAAGAAAAACTGGGTTTTCTGACTATTTAATGGCGCATTCAAACTTTGCGAGATATCTTCTTTATGACTTAAAATATGCCAACCCCGCAGAGCTCCCATTAGGAAGATGGGTTGAGCCATTCTACCCTTCTGACAAATTAAACGAAGAATATAACATCTTTTATAAGTCTTCGAGTGAAAAAAAACTAGAGGACTTAAAGAACTTTGCATTCTATCTAAAACAACTGAACACTGAAGTTACGAAGAATGGATCCGACCTAATTGTTATTCAAATTCCCACGAAAGAGCAAGTGAGTTATAAATATTTCGAAGAAGTAATTAATGGTTTTAAAATCGATGTATCGAAATTAGACATGAATTTCCCGAATAAATTTCTTGATAGCATTTGTAAAGAAAATAAAATTAAACATATAGATCTTCTGCATGATTTTGCTGACTCAGAACAGGAGTTGTTTTATCAATATGATGAACATCTCAACGCCATTGGACATCAGCAAATCGCTAATAGTATCAAAAATTTTCTTGGTGCTGGAGGGAATTCATTTACCTGGTATCAATCATTCAGCGAACATAACACCGCAGATAGGTATCCTAATTTCTCCATTACAAAAAACAATCTACTGGCTTTTCAATCCATTAGAGATAATAATCTGGAGTTATTTATCGGGGACAGCCTGCTTAACTCTTCGCAGCGACTGACCTGGAATGATGTCGATGAAATACACCCGTCCCTTTCACCAGACAACTTACAAATAGTATTTACTGAAGGAAATCAGGAAAGCAATAGAACAAAAGTAGCGATCATGAATTTAGATGGAAGTGAAAGGCGATACATCACCGATAAGGAAAACTTATTTGGGGCAATTCCCTCATTCAGTCACGATGGCTTGAAGGTCTCCTATGCTGAATGGAGAGAAGATAAAAAAAACGGCGATTTGTCAAACTCATACATCGTAATTAAAGAGCTATCTACTGGCAAAAAAATAAAAATAACCAGCGAAACCTTTGAAAGCTGGCGTCCAATTTTTTCCCCTGATGGACGATTTCTTTTTTTTATTTCCAAAATGAATGAGAACCAATTTGACATATACAGCTTTGATCTAATAACAAATGAGATTAAAAATTTAACAAACACAAATTATGATGAATGGGATCCAGCAATATCAAGGGATGGGCGATTTTTGGCATACTCAGGAAAGCTTAATAACAATTGGGATCTCTTTATATTAGACTTTTCAACATCCAATAAAAAGCAATTGACCAGCAGTCTTGGAGATGAATGGGACCCCTCGTTTTCTCCTGATGGTAAAACGCTCTATTTCGCAGGGACATTTGGTCTTCACAATGGAATTTACAGGATCGGATTAAAATAATGTAAAAAGAGATGCCATTTAACTCACTTTCGTTCATATTCTTTTTCATTTTTTTCGCAGCTGCTTATTTTTTGATCAATAACAAGAATAAGCAGTTCCTACTCATAGCCGGTAGCTGGTTTTTTTATTCCTATAATTCGCTATTTAATCTAATTCACCTTTTACTAACAACGTCAATAACATATTTTTTTGCAAAAAAAATTAAAGAGCGGGTTAATAGCCAGGCATATCTTTTCGTTGGAATTCTCCTAATAGTATTGCAATTGTTGTTCGCAAAATATGGAACTTCTCTTTTTCCGTTATCTATTGCTACACAAGATTCATTCTGGAATTCCATTATACTTCCGATTGGCATATCATTTTATTCGTTACAGGCAATTAGTTTTTTAGCTGATGTGAATAGTAAAAAATATGATAGCGATTTAAGTCTGAAAGATGTTTCACTTTTTCTTTCTTTTTTTCCCCAGTCAATTTCTGGCCCGATACACCGAGCCAGCGAGCTATTACCACAATTCATTTTTAATAATAAGATTCAAATCAACAATATCGTAATTGGTTTGAAGACGATGCTATGGGGTTACTTCTGCAAACTGATAATAGCAGATAAGATTTCAATGATAACAAGCCCAATATTTGGTACATATTTAGAACAGGATGGATTATCATTGTTAATTGCTTCGCTATTATTTTCATTTCAGATATATTTTGATTTTTGGGGATATTCCTCAATTGCCATTGGCGTAGGCAAAATCTTAGGCTTTAACATCAATATTAATTTTAACGCTCCCTATTCTGCGAGATCATTTAAAGAGTTCTGGCATAGGTGGCATATAACACTGTCAAAATGGATGAGAGATTATATTTATATTCCTCTTGGAGGTAACACAAATAGGAAAAATCTTCTTCATTTCTGTTTAACAATTCTAATTACCTTTTTGATTAGTGGCTTCTGGCACGGTATAACTTTGACTTTTATTTTTTGGGCTATAGCTCATGCTTTCTTATATCTGTCTGAAACTTTTATTGGAAAATTTTCATCTAAGTTTTTTAAAAATTCTAGGGGAGTATTCATGATCCGGATGTTATCTATTTTTAAACCAGCGCTCATCTTTATTTTAATTTCCTTTACTTGGCTTATCTTCAGATCCGAAGATGTTAAAGAATTCGTCACGATTATTAAAAAAATAGGATCGGTAAGTGATTGGTCAGTACCAAATGCTTATACAAATTATTTTATCCGTGCCAATATCATTTATATAACTATTATTTTCTGTTCCATAGTTATATACCGCAAATCTTTCTTATGGAAACAAATTGAATATACACCAAACACTAGACGAGAAATAATAGTTGAAACCATCTTTGTCAGTTTTTGCACCTCATTCATCTTCCTCTTAGGCGACTTAGGTGGTCGGGAATTTCTGTATTTCCGGTTTTAAGCAAGCCGAGCCACCCCAAGAGAAAGGGAATACAGAGGATACATTGATTGCTAGAAATGCAGGTAAGATTCCTGAATATTTTATGTAAGCTCGACTCGGACACTCTTTGGACACAAAATTTAATACTAAGGAATGGGTGTATAGGAACCCTACTAAAATTGAAGCCAACCATGTTATTGAAGCTACTTTTCAATAAATTTGAAAATGGACGTAACAAACTCAACTACCGACCAGTATAGGAATGTATTAGATTATCTACTAACCAACTCCTATCAACCAAAAGATTATTGGGACGTCAAAAACAATATTCTAAAAAATGAAGAATTGTTTACCAAAAAAAAATGAATATTTTTTAAAGATGGCGTTAAATAAACTTCAGCAAGACGGCTATATTGATTTTATAGCTGGTGAAGGAGTGACTAGGATCTGAGAGCGTTAAAGTAATTAGAAAAAGATCCATCGATGTATAATGCATTTATTTCATACTCACATGCTGCAGATGATAAGTTTGCATCAGCCTTGCAGAATGCATTGCAAAAATTTGCGAAGCCATGGTATAAGAAACGCAACCTTGAAATTTTCAGGGATGAATCAAGTCTCTCCGCCTCTCCGCATCTTTGGAACAATATTGTCAACGCAATGAACGGGGCTGAATACTTTGTTTTGCTGGCTTCTTCAAAATCTGAACAATCAAAGTGGGTAAGCAGGGAACTTGAATACTGGCTGCAACATAAGTCTATCGACAAGTTATTAATTGTATTGACGGAAGGTGAAATAAAATGGGATGATGAAAACAAATGTTTTCTAAAGCCTGATAATAATTCACTGCCTGCTATATTGGATGACAAGTTTACTGACGAACCTTTTTATGTTGACTTACGTAAGTCCAAAACTGAAAAGGATATCTCATTAGATAACCCCATTTTCAAGAAGGAAATATTAAAGCTTGCAGCAAAACTGCATGGCCGGTCGCCCAATGACATGGCCAGTGAGGAAGTAACCATACACAGAAAGACGATACTGATACGAAATGGGGCTATAGGTTTGCTGTTAGTACTACTTATTTTGTCAATAGTTGCCGGCGTTATAGCTAATCAAAACCGAAAGCAAGCGGAAAAAAATAAAAAAGAAGCAGAAGAACAAACGAAAATTGCTAAAAAAAACCTGACCGATTTCCTGGAATTGAAAAAAACTTCGATCGGATCGAAATACCAGGGTGGTATTGTATTTCAATGGACCGATTCCGCTGGTAAAAAAGGTGTGATCGCTGCTGAAAAAGATCTACCGGGAACGTATAACTGGAAAGATGCTTATGCAGCCTGTCAGCAATTGACATTAAATGGTTACAGTGACTGGCGATTGCCTACACGAGAAGAAATAGGCGTATTATATGCAAACAGAATCTTTGTGGGAGGATTTGAAAGAGGCTTTTATTGGAGCGAGACAAGTTATGAAGGACATTCTGACGAAGCATTTTTTCAATCGTTCGTCCATGGTGACAGACTTTCAAGGACTAAAACAAGACAATATCTTGTCAGGGCTGTACGGAGTTTTTAACCATAGCCATCGCTGTTTAAAGTATGTTCGTGGTACAAGAAACCCAAGCGTAGAAGAAGCTATAAAAGTGGTTCGTGAGGACACGAACCTTTAGGTTTGTTTTCAGATTAGTAACTAAATTTAGATTATTACTATTATTACTTTCTTTTTGCTACTTTTTCTTTGTGGATAATTTAAAACTGTTAATAACCAGCAATCAAAACTGTTTGGGTGAACTATGACACGAACTAGCTTTCAGAGCTATCCTTGGATAAAGACCCTTACAGTTTTTACAGGACGCATCAAATAGAAATTCAAGCTAACCAGGCTTATTATTAAGGTTTCAATGAACAGCCTGTAAGTTGATTGCACCAAACCAATTTTATGCAGTATCAGTATGTAATTGGAATGGACATTTCCAAACATAGTTTTGATATGGCCATTCTTTCGACAAACAACCCAGAGGAAATTTTTCACACTGCGTTCAGTAATCATGCGAAAGGCTTTGAGGAAATGATGAGTTTTGCAAATGAAAAGATGCCAGAATTTGATTGTAATAAAGCATTGTTTTGTATGGAAGCTACCGGACTTTATTGTAATGCACTGTTACAATTTTTTCAAAGCCAGCAAGCAAATGTCTGGGTAGAGAATGCAATCCAAATCAAACGTTCCCTTGGAATAAAACGTGGCAAAACAGACAAAGTAGATTCTATAAGCATTGCTAAGTATGCTTTTAAAAACGCAGAGCTGGTAAGGCTTTGGAAGCCATCGGGTGTTGTATTGGAGAAGATAAAAAATCTGGCAACACTAAGAGAAAGAATGGTGGTAACACAAAAAAGATTAATAACGCCAATAGAAGAATTGCGTGAGGCAGGGCAGGAAAAAATGGCTGAATATCTTCACAAATCAATTAAAAGGTCAATCAATGCTATTGATGCTGATCTGAAAAAGATTGAAGAGAAAATAATGGAATGTCTCAAAGAAGATGCAAGCCTAAATCATTTGTTTACTTTGATTACATCTGTCGTAGGAATCGGCTTTGTAACGGCAATTAATCTTATCATACATACGCAAGGATTCAATGTGATGTGTGATAGCAGAAAACTTGCATGTTATTGTGGAGTGGCGCCGTTTCCATACCAATCTGGCATTAGTATTAAAGGCAGGACAAAAGTTAGTCACATGGCAAATAAAAAACTCAAAACAAATCTTCACCTTGCGGCACTTACTGCCATCAAATTTGATCCGGATCTAAAGGCATACTATGATCGGAAAGTATCGGATGGTAAACCAAAAATGAGTGTTATCAATGCTGTTCGTTTTAAATTGTTAGCAAGAGTTGTGTCGGTTGTGAAGAACGACAGGGAATATGTGAAAAGAACGGCCTAAAATAGATTTGTTTTTACCATAGAAATCCACGGCAGAGAATGTTTAATGGATATCAAGTCGGGGTCTATTCATTCGTGTTCAATATTTCCCTGGTCAAATTTTTGTTTGTGCTTATTTGTATATTCTACCTGATCATTTGTTTACTGTACAGCACCATACAAAAAAAACGCATTGAAGCGATTGAAGTGTTGGAATAGTAACACATGCTGCCGGTTTGTATTTTGATTGTGGGTATGGTGCGTGGGAACACGCACCATGGCAACTGAGGGGATTTGTTCTTCTTAGCTTATATTTATCTTTTCCCCGCCGGCTCATGCATTGTTGCATGGGGAAAATGATTCAAAAATTTAAATTTAGATTATGTCACAAAAAATGCTTGTTACAAATTACACCTACAATGTTAGTCAAGAAGAATTTGAAAAGATGGCCAAAGAGCTTGCGCAAGCTTTTGCTGAAGTTCCTGGATGCCTCTGGAAAATTTGGCTAATCAATGATGAATCAAAGGAAGCAGGGGCAGTTTACCTGTTTAAAGATGCGAAGTCATTGCAAACTTTTACATCCAGTCCTTTAGTTGCTTCTGTCCTTTCACATCCTGCGTTGAGCAATTTTGATTTAAAAGAAAGAGATATACTTACAGAAGTAAGTGAAGTAACACATGCGCCTTTAAAAGAAACAACGATGATTTAGACTCTGCTTTGGTAAGAGTAATAAAGTGCTTCCACGCCAAATCACAGCTAGCGGCCGCGCATTTGTGCTGTTGGGAAAATAGAATTCCTGAAGATTGCTTGGCCGTAACTTTAAATTAATACGGCCAAATTACAGCAGTTGAGCAGAATTACAAATGTTGAAGGGCCAAATTCCTCAGCCCCAATAGCACAAATGCAATGTTATAAGCCGTGCTATCATTTACAGTAAGGGCTCGTTACTTTTTATTGAGGCTTAAAGGTTGTCTGTGTGCCTTTAGTATATGTCCCTTGCCAGCCATCAAACATCCACTTCCCCTTTTCTTTTATCCATATTTCAGTATGGTAAACTTCTCCGAGTATTTTATCCCCCATAAGATATTGTGACCTGCCGTTAATTATCGCTACATTTCCGTATAATCGTATTTTTCTGTCAAATAATTTATAGCTCACACCTGCAAACAAATTTTTTCTGGATGAGTCGGCCAAGATTTGTTCTTTTGTTTGCATAACACCGTCAGCATTGATAGTTATGTAATCGTTTAGCACATTATCCTTCCAGTAAACGGGGTCATACTTTAGGACGGCTTCGAACATTTTTGCTTCGGCTGCTTCCAGTTCTTTGGTATCAGCCTCTGAAACTTTCTTTTGCCCAAATGAAATTTGAGTGATAAAGAAAAAGAGAATAGAAATTGAAATCAGTTTTGTCTTGTACATATAATGTATTTACTTGTTAAAAAATGGAAAGTATATTTGAAATGTAGATGATTGAAAGTAAGTGTTATTGAGATGCCGACAGCATAGCTTATAACTCTAAAATAGGCGAAAGTTTTTGCACTTAAATTATTCATTATCATCAAAATTTTTTTTTGCATTTCTTATTGTTATGGTTCTGCTGAACAGTTCGTGAGGACAGGAACCAGAGAAACAGTTAATCGTAACCCGGGTCTGCGCTGATTCAATTCGGTGTTATTGGAAATTTCTTCAGCGCAAGCCTCAGGCGGACGAAAGGACTAAAACAAGACAATATCTTGTGAGGGCTGTACGGACTTTCTACAAAAAACATTAAACTGTTTACTTCATTACGTTGCAAGGGAATAAAATAGCGGCACAAACACTCAGTCCTTCGGACACGACACAAACAGCACCACTTTTATATTGTTGCAATTTCTGCAACTCATGGTCTTACTGACGCAAAATTCAATTAAAAATCGCCTGGGGCAGGGTTTAGTTTTATCTCATTAAAGAGATCGCCGAAAATCTTAAACAGAGTAGGCATAAATTCTAAACTCAAAACAAATGGGAACCTCAACTCACCTCGCAAACATTTTTACGGGACCCGCTTATAGTGGCAGCGTAAAATACATCACCCGAACAGGCTGGTATTCTTTGCAGCAGGATTATCCTGAATTTGAAAACAATATAAGTTCAATAACGACAAGTATATTAAACACTATACGGGTAATTTTATTTTCCGATCCGTTCTTTACCGGCAAAGAAATGGTTGTTGAAAATGATTGGCCTTCACTGCCGGTAATGATGGAAAACAAATGCTCCTCCCTATTAGTGGAACTAAAAACCGAGCAGCATGTTGAAATATTCCAAAACAATAACTATAGCGGCCTTGCTACAAGTCTTTTTGGAATGAGTTACCGGCATTTGAGTGACTTTTTTCCAAACGACGCATTAAGTTCAATAAGGATACCCTATGGTAAAAAGGTTTACCTCTACGAACATGAAGATTACAGGGGTAGAAAAATTATACTGGATAAAGACACCCCATTTATTGGTGAAGATTTCAATAACCGTGTTACTTCCATGCAAATTCTCAATTACCCAATAGCTTTTTCTGATCCCAATTTCCAGGGACGATCACAAATGCTGGAGCTCGATAGTTACGATTCGGCACCTGAAAGAGGTTCCAGATGGCTGGAAATCGGGGATAATGCTATACGATCATTAAAGATCTCCTATCCTTTTCTTGTCAAAGCGTTCCCAGAAAAACATTTTGGAGGAGAAAGAACAATTTACAAGCATGATATTGAGAATATTCCCGGTACTATTTCATCACTGGCAATTGAGCCTTCATTTCGATAGATGAATTATCGATTGGCCCTGGTTGAGCGCCAAGGCCAATCGAAAAAAATTAAATGCTTCATTCTCTATTTATGGGCTAGCATTCATTGGAATACAAACCCTGTAAAAAAAATAAACACACTGTTATGAAAAAAATCGTTTTTGTTTTTGTTGCATTATTATCCATCGCCATTGCGAAGTCACAAACAGTAGGCATTGGTACGACAACACCGAACAATTCAGCGCTGCTGGAAGTTAAATCAACGATCAAAGGGTTTCTCCCTCCAAGGATGCTTGCTTCGGAGCGAAATGCGATTGTATCGCCTGCGACAGGTTTAATTATTTATTGTATGGATTGTGGCACGAATGGAGGAGAGCCGGAATACTATAATGGTACTGCCTGGGTGAATATGATTGGCGGTTCGGCAGCATTACCGCTTGCCCCTGGACATAGTTATCAGGGTGGAAAAATTGCTTATATTTTTCAGTCCGGGGACTCGGGTTATATAGCAGGTCAGGTTCATGGTCTGATTGCGGCTCCCTTTGATCAAATTGAAGTTATTCTATGGGATAATATGGGAATTGGTCAACTTACAAACGCAATTGATACTGCAATTGGCACCGGTAATGCAAATACAAATACTATTGTTTCAGTTGTGGGAGGAGGAAACTATGCAGCTTTATTGTGTTCAGAACTGGAATTGAATGGATACACCGATTGGTATTTACCCAGTAGAGAAGAATTAAGAAAGCTCGGTCTAAATTCATTTGTCATAGGTTTATTTGGCGGGATGTACTGGAGTTCCAGCGAGTTTAAGGACAACCAAAACTGGGCATGGGCGCAACACATCACCGGTAGTTCCGGTACCCCGGTACTTGAACCCAAGACCTCGGGAAACAGAGTTCGCGCTGTTCGAACTTTTTAGCTATTAAAAAATCCATCATGGCGAAGAGCCCGACTGCAGAGAACAATTTATAAAGGTGGTTCGTGAGGAAACGAACCACAGCGACAGAGGAAAAAGTAAAGGTTTGAAGATTCAATTTCAAAACATATTTTTAATCAATTAACTGGAAGTCTATGTTATTATCTCAACTTTTCCGAATAAGAATTACGGCAATTTCATTAGTACTAATGTTTGGTTGCAATAAGCCCAAACCAGAACCCATTGATAATCCCGTTAAAGATGAATCGGCCAATTATACAGTTACCACTTTTGCAGGAACGGGAATTAATGGGATCGATCCTGCCACTGGTAACCCGGGTCTTCTTAATAACCCGACCAAAATGGCATTTGATGTACAGGGAAATTTATATGTGGCAGATGCAGACAATGATAAAATTCGTAAAATAACACCATCAGGTACGATGACCACTCTTGCAGGTAATACTATCGGTTATGCAGATGGTGTAGGAACTGCGGCTTTATTTAATAAACCCACGGCTCTCTGCATCGATGGCCAGGGAAACCTGTACGTCGCTGAATCAGGTAATTTGCGTATCCGTAAAATCACACCATCCGGCACTGTAAGTACAATAGTTGGAAATGGAGTTGCCGGTTTAGGTGATGGAACTGGTACAGCTGCACAGATCAATACTCCAGGTGGAATGTGCATGGATGGACAGGGTAATATTTTTTTTACACAAATTAATTTTCATGGCATACGCAAAATTTCACCGACTGGTGTTGTTAGCACATTCGTCGGTAGTACTACCCCGGGGTTTGTTGACGGAACCGGAAGCGCAGCAAAATTCAATGAGCCTTATTCGCTTTCAATAGATGCCCAGGGAAATATTTATGCTTCAGATTTCAAAAATGCCCGCATCCGTAAGATAACCCCGGGTGGTGTTGTTACTACAGTGGTTCAAAGATCAAATGAAAATGAGATGCATAATATTGCGATGGATGCTAATGGAAATTTTTATATAAACCAGGGAGATATTATCAAATCGGAATTTGTTAAAGTAACCCCTGCCGGGGCAATAACAAAAATTGCAGGCGGGGAAGTTGGCTATGTAAATGGAACCGGGAGCGTTTCAAGATTCGGTTATATAACGGGTATGATCGTAAGTGCAAACGGCGATCTCTATGTGGCTGAGCTTTTCAATGATACTATCCGGAAAATCAAGAAAAATTAAAAGCTGAGATTGGATTTCAATTTGTAGTCATTGGTGAGGATTTTTTTTCATGTTCAGTAGTTTTTGATTGATGAAATAGAATGCGTGCCGCAATTCTGCGGCTAACTACTAACCGTGAGCCTTATTGTGGTACCGTTATGAAAGGAAGATGTTTTACGTTTTTAGTAGAACAAAGCGTGGAGTAAATGTTTGATTGGTCATAGTGGTAGGGATTAGGTTAATGACTTGAAAGTTGAAAGGGATACTGAAATATTAATGGAAAAATATTAAATCACTGCCCGGAGATTTGAATGGATAATCGATGCAATTAGTTTTTGAGATACCTGTCTATTTTTTCTTCGATCGCTTCAACTTCATTAAGATTTGTAAAACTCCCTGATCTAAAAATATGAAAAATTATAAACCAGTTTTTTTGATATTGATCGCCGTATCAATCATTTCAAATTGTACAACTAAACAAAGTACAGCTACCGCGGACAAAAAAATAGAAATGATTTTACCACAACCCTATGCTACGCCAGATACTATTAAAGAATGTAAAGTAATTGGCTGGCCGGAGGATAAAATACCCATGGCACCAGAAGAGTTTATTGTAACTAAATTCGCAAGTGGGTTAAATAATCCAAGATGGATCTATGTATTACCCAATAATGACATCCTTATTTCTGAAGCAAAAACCAAAAAAGAAGAAAGTGCAAACGACATTATTCTTTTTCGGGATGAAAACGGAGATGGAAACCCGGAGATAAGAAAGATATTTTTGAAGAATCTAAATCAGCCATTAGGAATGTTACTTTTAAACAATTGGCTCTACGTTGGAAACACTGATGGGATCTATCGGTATTCATATATACCCGGTCAATTACAAATAAATGACACAGGGGAAAAAATAATGGATTTGCCTGCGGGCGGATACAATAACCATTGGACAAGGAATATTATCTCTAATATCGATAGCTCAAAATTGTATGTATCTGTAGGCTCTGGCTCAAACGTTGGAGAAAACGGGCTGGAAAATGAGATAGGAAGAGCTGTAATTCTTGAGATCAATCCTGACGGATCTGGGGAAAGGATTTTTGCCAGTGGAATACGAAACCCTGTCGGGTTGGCGATTGAGCCGGTTTCAGGAAAGCTATGGACAACTGTAAATGAACGTGACAACTTGGGAGATGACCTTGTTCCGGATTATTTTACTTCGGTTAAAGAAGGAAGCTTCTATGGTTGGCCGTATGCTTATTGGGGTGCTAATGAAGACCCACGGTTAAAAGGGCAACATCCCGATCTTGTTGCGAAAACAATAGTCCCGGATGTTGATCTTGGTGCTCACACTGCTTCACTTGGGTTGGCGTTTTATACAAATAAACAATTTTCAAAAAAATATCATGGGGGTGCTTTTATAAGTCAGCATGGCTCCTGGAACCGTTCAAGGTTTGCCGGTTATAAAGTAGTGTTTGTACCCTTCGAAAAAGGCATTCCTGGAAAACCGGAAGATTTCCTGACAGGGTTTATTAAGGACGACAATAAGAACCTCGTTTTTGGACGACCAGTTGGCATTGCAATTCTAAAAGACGGTTCAATGCTTGTAGCAGATGATGAAGGAAATACTATCTGGAGAGTAAGCGCAAAAATCAAATAGAATCATGAAAAAAATCGCAGAAATTAGTTTTATTTGAATTATATCATCCTATTTTCCGTATACCCGATTTTTTCTATTTCGACCTTGACAACATCACCGGGCTTTAACCATTTTTTCTCTTCCATACCCATTATCACCCCTTCAGGCGTTCCGGTCAGGATCAGATCACCAGGCTCAAGTGTCATATGCATCGACAAAAACTCAATGATCTCTGCAACAGAAAATATCATATCTCCGGTATTTGAGTTTTGACGTAATTCTTTGTTTAAGGTGCAGGTAAGTTGTAAATTCTGCGGATCAGCAATTTCATCTGCGGTGACTAAATATTTTCCTAATGGCAAAAAATGATCAAGGCTTTTCCCAAGCAACCATTGGGATGTCCTAAACTGTAGATCCCTGCAGGATAGATCATTTGCCACACAATAACCAAGAACATAATTTAAAGCATCGTCTTTCGAAACATTTTTACTTTTTTTTCCAATAATAACACCCAACTCTACTTCATAGTCAAATTGTTCCCCTACCGGTCCGAGGGAAATATCATTTCCATGATCTGTAAGAGTATTATTATATTTTGTAAATGTGACAGGGACGGAAGGTATTGTCATTCCACTTTCAACGGCATGTTTACGATAGTTAAGCCCAATACAAATAATTTTTGAAGGATTGGGGGCACAAGGTCCGATAACCAGGCTTTCCTCAGCTATTAATTCATACTGATCTGAAGATTCTTGTTCTTTCTTTAGTTCTTCCATATCCTTCCTGGTCAACGGGACGGAATATTTTTTTTCTCCTGAAGATTGTACGAACTGGTTGATAGCGATCACGCCTTTAGGAGTAGAGATCCCGGGCAATAAATTATCGCCCTGTCTGTAGTAAAGAATTTTCATTTTTATTTAGAGAGTGGTATGAGTAACCTTATTAGGTGAGTTTTAATAAGTAGCCCGGCCACCCGATAAATCAAAAGTGAATCCGGTAGTAAAGCTATTTTCCTTTGAAACAATATATGCAACCATGTTGGCGGCTTCATCCAATGTTCCGCATCTTTTCATTGGTATCTTATCAGTCATATATTTTATTTGCGTTTCCGGGAGGGCATCCACCATAGGCGTTCTTACTACAGCAGGTGCAAGCGCATTAATGGTGATTCCGGTATCAGCATATTCTTTCCCCTGTACTTTAGTCATCCCAATAACGGCCGCTTTAGAAGATGAATACGCAAGCATACCTGCATTACCTTCCTTTCCGGCAATAGAAGCAATATGCAATATCCGGCCATAATTTTGTTTTACCATATGAGGAAGAATAGCTTTTGTCAGGTAAAAACTACTCATAAAATTCACTTCAAATACTTTGTGTAAATTTTCATCATTAACTTTATGACTTAGTAAATTGGTTTCACCAGTTATACCGGCGCTATTCACTAATATATCTATTCGGCCAAACTCATCAACGATCTTATTAATAGCCTCGTTTACCAATTCCTGTTTGGTTATGTCAAAAGGGAAAAGCCTGCTCTTAACTTTATCTTTTGCAAATTGAGTATTCAAGCCATCCCCATTAATATCGAGTAAGGCAACAGTTGCTCCTTCCATTAGAAGTTTCTTGGCAATTGCCAATCCCAACCCTGAAGCAGCACCGGTCACAACGGCTACCTGTCCATCAAATTTTAAGTATTTACCAGATGCTTCTAATGGAGCATCTTCGATCATGTTATTATTCCCATGACTCTCCTGTGTTACTTTATTTTTTTCCTGGCCATTCGGTTTAATGTCAACAGGAACCAATTTCTCTTTCATAAATTAGCTTTAGAGTGAATTATATTTATTATAAACTTCCCGGAGGCTTTTTCCTTCCAATAGCTCCTTTCGGGATAAATTTTCCTTATGAACTTTTTCCTGTGCTTTCTCAAATACACCAACCTCAACAGTTTTAGGAATAACAACAATTCCATCGAAATCGGCATAGATAATATCTCCGGGATTTACAAGTACCTCACCACAACGAACCGGCACATCATATGCTGTTACAATTGCTCTTCCTTTTGAATCCAGTGGACGTATTCCACTGTAATAAACCGGGAAACCCATTTCAATTATTTTCACGCAATCCCTCACCTGGCTATCGCAGACACAGCCTGTCACTCCGTTTCTTTTAGCAACGGTTGACATAAGTTCGCCCCAGGGCGCATTGGTACCAGCATGATCTGTTGAGTGAATTACAACATCACCCTCTTTCAAAGAATCCATTGCTTCTATTTCCAATCCGTACGGATCATCAGCTATGTGATTCGTATCCATCCAACGAAAAGTCCTTGCTCTTCCCAAAAACCCGCAATTGCGTATATCTGGTAAAAGGGGCCGCAAACGATGATGCATAGCCTGGTTAGGATATCCAAGCTCATCAAGAATATCACAAACAGCAGCGACATATAAATGTTTTTTTATAAATCCAAAAAGATGAGCATCTGCTGTAGATGTCTTATTGGACAAAAAAGATGTCGCTGATTTATTTTTCATTAATCATTATTAACAAGATTTATGATCCTTTTATTTAGCTCCTTGATATAAGAAACACTAGAAGCATCTGGCTTATACCTTGCTTTGCGAACATTACTATTGGTTAATACACCCCTTGCCATCAGCAATTCCTTTTCTGCATAATGAAACAGTTCCATATTTTGTAATGAGAAAAATATTTGTGGCATCACTTTTTCAAAAAGATCAAATGCCTTTTCATTTTCACCTGCTGTTCTTAGTGCGAATATTTTTTGTAAAATATCTGAAACTCCAAGACCAGGCATAACACCAACAATTCCAATTGGGATCAATTCAAGCATATACAAGCCTCCCCACCCTTCTAATAATCCAACTTTACCCTCAGTAGCTTTTATAATTGCTTCGAACTTTGGAGCACATAAAGGTTCTTCCAGCTTTAGGTATTTAAAATTTGGATTTTCATTCATCAATTCTTTAATGAATTCAACACTAATAGATGAACCGCCGGGATTAAAGTCTTGTATCAACACGGGTGTTTCAGGTACCGATTTGATAAATTCGGATAGATATTCCTTCAAAGAATTTTCAGGAAGACTAAAAATACGTGGCACTGCCAGTGAAATTATATCTGCACCTACCTTTACATTAGCCTGGGCCAATTTAATAGCAATCTTTAAGGATGGATGATTTGATTGCGCAACGATCTGCATTCTTCCGGCAGAATGGTCCACCGCAATTTTTACAACCTGCAATTTCTCTTCGTCAGATAGTTTATAAAATTCGCTTGCATATGCAGGTAAACATGCTGCACCAACGCCTCCATTAATTGCAAAATCAATTAATCGTCTTAAAGCATCTTCGTCTATTTCTTCCTTTTCTGTAAAAGGTGTTGGAATAATAGGTACTACACCCGATAATTCTTTTTTGTTTTTTAAATCCATTTTTTAAACTGTTTTTAAAACTGGCGGTTTATGTGTCATCCTATAATCGACAATTGTGATAATTAAAGTAGAAACAAAGACCATAACACCACCTACAATAGCAGGTGTGTTCAATTTTTCACCAAGCCATATTGCTGCAACAGGCAAACCGATAAAAGTGATCAGATAATTAGATAAGGCCACCTGTATCGCATCAAGCACTTTTAATGCTTTGAAGAATAAGATCATTGAAAGGAAATTGTGAAAGAAGGTCAATAGGCTCATGCCTATCCAGGTCTGTTGCGTAAATGATGGGATCCTTGCAAAAATATCGGGTTCATAATACAATACTAAAGGCGTAAGCAAGACCACCATAATGACATAGGTATAAAACACAAGCTCCATTTCAGTATATCGTTCAGCAATTTTTTTAATGCCAACGTTATAATAGGCGTTACCAAGTATCGCAATAAATATGAGGAGATTCCCCAGTGCATATTTTGAACCGAAATTCATTTGTTTTATATCTCCTGTTGAACAAAGTATAACGCCAATTATTGCGATAATAAAACTAAGCCAGCGTACCTTGTTCATCTTTTCCTTCAGAATAAAAAAAGCAAACACTGCAGTAATAACAGGTAATGCAAGTGTAAGAATGGCTGCATTACTTGCCAGGGAATATTGTGTGCCCCACGTCATCAATACCTGGGCAGGAAAAACTCCAAGCAATGCAAGCGGCACAAACACAAGAAGGTCTTTAAAAGCTTTTTTTCCTTTCTTGAAATCTTTCCACACAAATGGTATTAAAAGAAGAGTTGCCAAAAACATCGGCCCAAACACGGTGAAATAAGGACCCACCTGTGCCTGTGTAAGTTTAATGCATGTGAACTGAAGTGCCCACATCAGGTTACACACGATCAGTAGTGTCCAGGATATAATTGTTTTTCTCATATGTTGTTACCAAACTCTGTCCGGTTTTATATTTTTCAAGCGCTGAATAGTCAAGTGATATTCCTAAACCTTCCCCAGGTGGAACTAGTGCGGAACCGTTTTCAAATTGAATTGGCTCTTCTATTAGATCATTCTCTCTTACCAATTCTCCAAAAATATCAGACGGTATTGTGCAATTGATACTTGCTGCTGCAATATGCAATCCCATTGTTTCCGAGATGCCAAGATCCACTTCTGAACCACGCCAGCATTGCTTTCCTTCGAGATGAGCTATTTCGGCAAGTAAGAGTGAATTGAATGCCGAGCCATTAAAATTATACCCATCCACTGCATCGGACTTTACAAATGCAATTATATCTTTTATATTTTGTGTATAGGGCAATGAAATATGCCTGTACAACGGTATACCTAAATTTTGTTTTAGAAATTTAAAGCCTTCCACATCTTCATGCCGGATCGGATCTTCCAATCCAAGCATAATATTCTTATCGACGCCCTCCATTAAACGAAGTGTTGTCTCCACATTGATCCATCGTTGGTTTGGATCAAGAATTATTTTTATTCCATCACCACACTTCTTTTTGATCTCATCTGTCCATAAGCGAACCGGATCTTCATCAGAGCATTTGAATTTAAAAGCCTTGTGACCTTTTTTCATTGCTTCATATGCTTTCTGTGCAGCATCTTCGGGTGTCCTTCGGCCTGTCCATCCCAAACAATCAATCCTATCCCTGTAGGCGCCACCCAATATCTGGCAGACGGGAGCATGTAAAATTTTACCCAGCACATCTAATATAGCGGTTTCAAAAGCTTCATAAATTCTTTGGTCATTAACCGGAAGCCTTCTCCAGTTGATCTTCAGAATATCTAAACCAATAAAGGTTTTTATAGCTTCTTCTATTAACTCCTTCGAAGCGCTTCTATATGTTTCACCTATACCGATCAAACCATTTTTCAATTCTATTTCAATGATCCACTTTGACTGCATAGCAAATTCTGTCCAACTTGCCCCGGTTAAAAATTTTTTGGCAAATGCCTCATCTTTATCCAGCACCGAATCAGAATTTAGACTGTCCGGTTTCGAAGGCACAATTACTTCAGTTGCTTTAATTGATTCGATGATAGTTCTCATTTCTTTTTTACCTCCTCCCCATTTTGAAGATATTTTTCGGAAAGTTTTCTTATATCATAAGTGAATTCAACAAATAGTTTTTCCCATTTCTCAGCAGCCTCTTTTGAATATGGATAAAACCCATTCGCATTACTGACTCCCTTTGCGCCAGATGCTACCAGGTCTTCGATAAAAGCGGGAGGCTTGGTTGAATTATCAAGTTCCGGAAACAAATCTTTCATTACGGTTAAATATGCGGGTATCCCGGTGAGATCCATAAATCTGAAGATCCCTGCAAATGTTATCCAGTAACCCATATCATTCCTGCATGCACGATCTATATCTTCAATCGTTGCATATCCATTCTCAACTAAATGGATACCTTCCCTCATCATTGCATACATAAGCCTATTGGTTATGAATCCCCTGATGTCTTTTTTTACTAATGAAGGTTCTTTACCCCATTCTTCTGCAAGCGTCACTATTTTTTCTGCATACCTAACATCCGATTGGTCTCCGCATATCACTTCCAAAAATCTTAAAACATGTGCAGGCTCTCCCCAATGTATTCCAAGCAATCGTTCGGGATGTCTTAAACCACTTTGTAAAATAGTAACCGGGATTGCGGAAGTGTTACTACCAATGATAGCAGTTGAAGACAACACTTTTTCCAGTCGCTGAAATACTTCTTTTTTGTCATCCAGATTTTCAACTATGGATTCAATGACTACTTCATGCTCTGCAAACGAAGAATAATCATCCGTGATAAAAAGTCTTTGTATAATTTTATTGGGATCATCCTTTAAGACCCCTTCTTCCTGCAGTTGCTTTAAAAAATTGAATATTCTTTTTCTTACCTCATCAGACTTTTCAATATGCCTTGTCAAAGCAGTAACCTTATGCCCTGCTGCCAGAATGCAGGTAGCAATACTGCTTCCCATTAACCCGAGACCGACAACACCAATTTTTATTTTATCACTCATAGATCATTCTGCTTTTTTAAATATTCACAGTACCTTTAATTTAGCAACAGCATCTATCTCTATTTTTATCCCATCTGAAAGAACAGATTGAACCGTTGTTCTTGCGGGTTTAATACCGGTAAAGAAAGAGGCATAAACAGCATTATATTTCTCAAAATCGTTTATATCACTTAAATGAACTGTACATTTTACAATATCATCGATACTTCCACCTGCTGCTTCTATGATCTTCTTTACATGTGATAAAGTAAGCACGGTTTCTTCTTCGATTGTTCCGTGTATCACTTCACCAGTAGATAAATTCAAAGGCCCTTGCCCACTAACGTATAACCATCCATCGATCAAGATACCCGCAGAGTAGGCTCCTGTACTTACAGATTTATCAGGATGTTTAATTTCAATTTTGCTCATATTTTATTTTGCCAGGCTTTCCAAAAATGGCCAGCTTTTAAAAGAAGTTATAAACTCTACTAAAGATCCAACAGCATGATCAATTAAATACTTCCCTTTTTCAGCAGTTGCTAATTGTGGTTCTCCACTGCTGCCATTACTGGAAATAAATTCTGTTCGTTTAACCATTGTAACACCTTTGTAAGGTTCGTCATCTTCCCAGGGTATATAACCATTGCTATCTGGTCTTTTAGCACGTTGAATCTGATCCTGGAAAACCTTTTCAGGGAACAGATGCAACATCATACTTGTTTCGTACTCGCAGGCATGACTTAAAGCAGGGCTCTGCATAGGTGGCTGGCCTGCAAATACTTTTCCACCCAACTCCCAATAGGTTACTAATGCAATATTTGGTTTGTGACTTACATCATACTTATTACTCAGTACCGCCAAGGCTTGCCTTACGGGAGTTATATTTCCTCCGTGACCATTTAACAGCACAATACGACGAAAACCAAATTTGAGAATTGATTCAACCACCTCAACAACAAACTGGGTATAAGTGGTACTGGAAACACTCAGCGTCCCAAAATTTAAATGATGGTGACTTGAACCAAATGGCAGGGTTGGGCATAAAACAATATCATCCGGCATTTTTTGCTCTGTATTCAAAGCAACCCTGGATACTATATCTGTATCGGTAGAAACAGCAAGATGAGGTCCATGTTGCTCTATAGCACCCAATGGAAACAAAATAACCCTATCTCTGAGTTGATTTATGGTCTTATAACTTGCGTTTGAAACTAACATATCCAGGTGATTATAATGTTGATAAAATTAAAAATTATGCCCCTTGAATTATTCTATTTATTGATTGATTATGTATACTTTATTAACACTCCTATACGATAGGATAAAGTTGCTCCTATTTCATAAAACAACACTTATTGTTCTCTGAATTAATCCATCTCAATAAATATAGGCAGAAGGCGAAAATTATATAACTTATACTTTTTAAACACATTAATGTGTAAATTCGTTCTATCTGGTTAATATAATATATGAAGGCTCAACTGCATAAATTACCAATTTCATCCGATGCTTCTTTTTTATTTAAAACCCTGGAGTGCGATTATTTTGCTAACCCGTGGCATTTTCATAAAGAGTATGAATTGGTATTAATAGACAAAAGCAAAGGGACCCGGTTTATTGGCGACCACGTAAGCCATTTTACAGAAGGTGACCTCTGTCTTATAGGTTCAAACATCCCGCATTTATTCAGGAACAATGAAGAATACTATGCAAAAAATAGTAAGTTAAAGGCAAGATCTGTTTTTATTCATTTTAGAAAAGATTTTTTAGGCAATCATTTTTTTGACACGCCTGAAATGAAATTGGCCAATAAATTTTTGGAAAACCCTTCTTTGGCAGTCGATATCCGTGGAAAAACGAAAAAGTACATAATAAATAAGCTGTATGCTATGAATGATGAAAAGCCGCCGCAACGGCTTTTGAGTCTTTTGGAAATTCTTGTAAGATTATCATTAAGCACTGAGTTGAAACCTCTCTTATCTCCTGGCTTTTCTGCTAATACCAGCGGGGACTCAGACAAGATCAATCATGTATTCCAGTTCATCATGAGAAATTATACAGAAGAAATTTATGTCCAGGAGATCGCATCGAAATTAAACATGAGTGTCCCTTCCTTTTCAAGATATTTCAAACATCATACCCGTAAAACCTTTTCGGATTATGTAACAGAGATCAGGATAGGTCATGCATGCAGGATGTTGACGGAAGACAATTACAGCATTTCTGAAATCAGTTTCCAAAGCGGGTTTGACAATCTTTCTAACTTCTACCGGCATTTTAAAAAAGTCGTCGGTGTTATTCCAAAAGAATATAAAAACAGGTTTTTAAAACCCACAACATAATAACTGGATTTTGTAAAATCAAAGATCCCTTGCATATGGAACCTATATTATCAAAAATACCATTCTCATCAGACTCCTGTTTTTTATATAAAAAATTTGAATGCGATTATTTTAATGACCCCTGGCATTTTCATAAAGAATATGAACTGGTAATGATAAATAAAAGCAGCGGAACAAAATTTATTGGTGATAATGTATCCCATTTTGAGGAGGGAGATATTACCTTAATTGGTTCAAATATCCCGCATCTATTAAGGAATAGTGAAGAGTTTCGTATAAAAGACAAGAAACCGGGAGGAGCTGGTACGATCTATATTCATTTTACAAAAGATTTTCTGGGCAGCCATTTTTTTGATATCCCTGAAATGAAGTTAGTTCACAGGCTGCTGGAAAGATCCTCTTTGGCATTGGAATTATTTGGGAAAACTAAAAAGTATACAGTGAGTAAGCTACATGATATGCACAATGAGAATCCAACTGAGAGGCTTTTAAGTCTGCTTGAGATTCTTATTAGAATATCCCAAAGTCGGGAATTGAAACCTTTGCTGTCAACCGGGTACCTCGCAAATAACAGTGGCGATACAGCTAAGATCAACAATGTGTTTGAATTTATTATGAAAAATTATACGAATGAAATTTATGTCCAGGAAATTGCAACAAAGCTCAATATGAGTGTTGCATCTTTCTCACGATATTTCAAACATCATACCCGCAAAACATTTTCAGATTATGTGACAGAAATACGAATTGGTCATGCGTGCAGGTTGTTAATGGAAAACAACTATAGTATTTCTGAGATCAGCTATAAGAGTGGGTTTGATAACCTTTCAAACTTTTACAGGCATTTTAGAAAGATCACGGGAATTATTCCCAAAGAATACAGGATCAGGTTTTTGAAAATTACAGTTTAACTCCAACTATAAAAATCTATTTAACTCATTCCAAATCATTTCCCCTGCTGAACTTCTTTAAAGACCCGAACTATCTCCTCATGAGTTTTTAGTGCATTGGCAGGCAAGGGAAAGTTTCCAAATACTAAAAGGTCTTTATTCTTTTGGATAGTGATCTTACTCTCATCGATCTTTCCATCTTTTCCTGTGATCGCACTTAAATCCAGCCCAAAGTTTTTTGCAAAGAATTTGTACATAGGTGTTCGCTTGGTAATGCCATAGTCATGCTTGTCATTTTGCAGATAAACGCTTCCGACATTTGTCTCTTTACCATAAAAACCATACACTTTTTGCAGATAAGGATAATCTGTTCCCGGAACTGATTTTGTCCAATCATCACCATCAGAGATCACGAGCAGGGGTCGCGGAGCTATCATAGCGGCAATTTCTGCGTTGTTTGTTTTATGCCCCTTGCATTCATCATGAATGGGCAATCCACTTTCGCATGGACAACCACCGAAGAAACTTGAAGAAACCATCACTACTGGTACGCTTGCTGTTATCCTGTCATCTAATGCAGCAACAAGAATTGTTTGAGTTCCCCCTCCCGATGCGCCTGTAACACCTACTCTCGTTTTATCAGCTCCGGATAATGATAAAAGAAGATCTAATGCTCTTATGCTGTTCCATGTTTGTATTGATGCGGCAAAACCGGTTTCATGTGCTAATGGATCACCGGTCATTAAAACAGATTCCCCCCAGGAATACATATCATAGTTAAAAGCAATAGCACCCATTCTTGCCAGGCCTGCGCATCGATATTGCATGTCCGCCCTGTATCTCCCGCTATCTATTGCTATTGATGGATCCTGTTCGTTGTAAAAATGTCCGTGCGGGTTAATGATAACAGGAAAAGGACCTTTCCCTTTTGTTGGCTTGTATAATGTTCCGGTAACAAAATATCCGGGGATACTTTCAAAGGCAACATCTTCTACAGTATAACCATCCATCACAACCTTATTTCTGAAAATCGGGTTTAATGGTGTTCTTTGAGCATTCTTTGTTATTCCTAATGCGTTTGAAATGCATTCCCGTAACTCTTTTTTTCTTTTGTCGAATGCACTTGCATTTGAATAAGCTGCTAACAATTCGTCCAGGTGTTTTTTACCTTCAGCTTCCGTCCGCCTGTAATAATCATATTGTGTTATTTCATAAGTGTTTTTTTCTACTTCACGATATATAAGATCCAAAGGTCTTAATATATTGTCAAGAGTAGTTTTTATATCTGAAGTAAATCGCCAGGTAGCATAACTTACATTTAATCCCTTGACTGTCCTGTCATCATATTTTAATTTGACATTATATTTTTTTTCAACAGAAACCAATACTTCTGATAGCGATTTTTTATAAACTTCTTCCGTGCGTTGTGCATTGCCAATACAAAAAGAAGCGAGAGCGAAAATCAAGCATATACTTCTGGATAATCTTCTCATGTTATTTAATTTTTTTAAAGTTTTAGGTTTGCTTAATTATCAGTTCTCAAAATGTCAGCGTACAAATTCATATGAAACTCAGGATCTCCACGGTCCTGTAATAGCCAGTGTAAGTCCTGGTGACTGAATATTTACAAAAAGTGTTTTACCCGAAGGGGAAAAAACAGGTCCCGCAAATTCGGACTCACGAAAACCAATGTTTTTTGCAATTACGTAAGCATCACCTCCAGGTGTGATACCAATGATCCTCGCATCAACACTGTCTTCGCAAATGATAACATCTCCCCATGGAGCTACAGTGATGTTATCACAATAGCGAAAGGTATCTGCACTCTTTGATTCACTAAATAACTCGAGCTTTCCCGGAGCATCTTTTTCCTGTGGCTGACCTTCGTATTTACTGGGAATATATCTGAACACTTGTCCATTACCGGTTCTTCCTCCGGAACTTGCTGTGAAGAAAAATTCATCTTTGCCTTTACTCATACCTTCTCCTGATGAAAAAATTGCAGCACCCATTTTATGACCCCTGAGCCGCAAATCCGCATCCAGTGATTCTACATTATCCAAATCGATCCATGATACCTTGAACTGTTTTTTTTCGGGGAAATAGTCTGAATTCTGACCTTCCCGATTACGTGTATCAGCACTTTTCCATTCATTGATCACAAGGCATTGCAATTTACCCCCCTTATGAAGTGATCCAACCGCACCAGTAGCATTTGGCAGATACCGATATAATAATCCATTCCCTTCATCCTCCGTTTGATAAACTATCCCGGTAGCGTCATGAACAGCAACAGATTCATGAACAAATTTGCCCATTGCATGAATGGGAACAGGATCTGCAATACCTATTTTATCAGTAGCAGGAACTTCAAAGTTATAGCCATGATCCTTCTCAAGAGCACCATTCTCATCACCCTTTCTAAATTCTGTTTCTTCACAGGTAATCCAACTGTTCCAGGGTGTTTTTCCTCCTGAACAATTCCTCACGGTTCCAACCAGGCTGAGGTATTCTGTTTCAATTTTCTGTGTTTGTTCATCATAGATCAAAGTAGTTGTTCCACCGACACAAATTCTATCGCCGCCTCCTGCGAAATCATAAAATTTGTCTTTCCCGATCTTATCAATTAGCGTTTTATCACTTTTAAAAAAACATTCATCATAAGAGCCGGGTGAAAGTTCATGGTTTCGTATAAGCAATACTTTCCCATCTTTCCATGCAAACATTCCCATGCCATCGTGACTGCCAGGTGAGAAAAGGCCATCACTCATTTTATCACCCGTCCGGGATATAATCTTAGCTGAAAATCCTTTGGGTAAACTTAGTAGCTCACCCTCACGAAAAGATACCGGGCCAAATCCAATCCCTTGCTTTGTATTCACTTTGCATCCGGACAAAGCACACTGATTCAATCCTAAAAATCCAAGACTTACAATACTTGTTTTTCGTATAAATTCTCTCCTCGAATTATTCATGCGTATCTTGTTTTCTTTTTAATTTAAATGAAATTTGATTTAATAAACCGCATAGCCTACCAAATTTATCCGATTAGTGTCGGGGAAATATCAAGTAATCTGTTAAAGATGTATACTTTTTTAACACCCGTAAAATTGATTTTACTTTTTGTTTTATTCATTTAACCTCTTAAATATTTTTTCTAACTCGTATGCCATAACATTGTCAGTATAGATTTATTCTCATCATTTGATCTTATTAAGGAGCTTATACATTTCTGCAAGCATCAACAGCATTGACCCGCTTCCATGCCTGTCTTTCTGATCATCTACTTCAACGGGTCTTGAATTATAATAGTTAAGGTCACTGCCAATTGAAGTACTGGCAGAAACTTTTAGTATATCACCATTAGCGGAAATTCTCGAAGTATCAATAAGAGCATGAAATGATCTTATCACAATTGGGATATATGAATTATCTAACCACTCTTTATTGATACCCCTTGCTATTGCATAAGTAAATTGTGCACTGCAGGAAGTTTCAGTTCCCCATGATAATTCTGGATGATCCAATACCTGGTTCCATAATCCTGAAGAAGATTGAAGTTTGACCAATCCATCAATTTGTTTTTTACAGATATCCAATACCTTTTTATATTTCGGATGATCTTTGGGTAAAACCGAAAGCACTTCTGCAATAGCAACTGTTACCCATCCATTGGCTCTTCCCCATTTGCAGCAACTATGCTCTTTTTCATCCGGCCCGTTTATATATGCATGGAACCAAACACCATCTTTGTCTTGCAAATAAGAAGCATAATTTATTATTTGGAGCGCAGCATCATCTAATGCAGCAGGATCTTTTTTGTATTCACTCCATCTCACCAAAAATGGAAGACTCATATATAGATCATCCGCCCAGATAGTTGAACCATCTGGTGAATCAGGTCTCCAGAAAGTTCTGTCAGGCAGGCGATCTTGCTTTTTTGTGATAAGATATCCGATCGTGTCAATAAGCTGATATAAGTTAAAAGAAATTTTTGCGTTATAGCGAAGTCTTGATTCAAGGATCGCTGCACCCATTGCACCATAATCATCCAACATTCCGGAACCTGCTATTTTGAATCTTAATAATTTTTCGATGTCAGCCAGATCATGAATTTTACCGAAAGCTGATAGCTGCCAACTCATCCAAAAAAAAGCATCTGCAGAAATATTATTATTATCGCTGATATATTTTAATACATTTTTATCGTGAGTAATGTCAGAACCGCGCAGCATACCCAATTGAACAACACCAACCGGGTACGACCAATACATAGTTTTTGGTAAAGTTGCATGCTCTACATCCAGCCAGGTGCCTTTGCTATAACTGCCTTTAATTAAAGGATTGTTTGGAAACTGGCGATCAGTGATCAGCCTTATCAGGTCAGGCACCGAACGTTGTTGTGAATAAGAAAAAAAAATTAAGCAAATTAACAATGAAAAAAGAAGTACTTTCTTTAATGTATTTCTTTGATATATGCATTTAATTTTTTTCATCTTTTTGCACCTCAGAAATTTCAGTATAAATTAAATTTATTACTGCTGATCCTACTTGCTTACCGACAACACAAAAACATTGGTTTCATGAGGTTTTAAGCTGGAAGAGATTGATGCTAAATTCTTACCTGCAGGAGCATGTTTCCAAACATCATATGCATCATAACGAATTGTTGAGTCAAGTTCTATTTCCTTCCATGCAGCAGTAAGTGTTTTGGCCGTTGAATTGCGATTAAATAATGCGATCGCAAACCTGTCACCGCTAAGTGGCTTCTTCCAAACTTCGAGACCATCTTTTCTCATAACTCTAAATCCTTGTTTACCCAAAGTATCCTGGTCTATGGCGATGATTTCTTTATTTAAAAGAATGGTCTTAGTTACTTCATTCATATTCCGAATATCGCAGCCCATCATTAATGGCGCAGAGAACATACACCACATACTCATTTGTGTGCGGTATTCAATATCATTACAACCTCCACCTTTAATAAACCCGGTATTATTTAATCCAACAACCAACATATCGGGATCATTCCATCCTCCAGGCCCTGCAAACCTTCCCAGGTCAGACATTACATCTATTGAAGTAAGAATTCCTATCGGGCTTGTTTCATTCCTCGGCATATCCCAAAAGTCATGTATATCATAAGAAGTGCGCCACATTTGACCACCAACTTCCCTGCCCCAAAGCCATGGTGAACGCGGGCCCCACTCGCAAATGCTGAATAAGATCGGACGTCCTGTTGCTTTTAGCGCATCACCCATTGCCTTGTACCTTTTAATTGCCATTTTATAATCATTGTTCCATGATACATAATCGGGACAAAAACAATAATCATATTTAAGAAAGTCGATCCCCCACTCTGCAAACTGTTTTGCATCTTTTTCTTCATAACCATAGCTACCCGGCATTTCACCACAGGTCTTCGTTCCAGCATCTGAGTAGATACCCAACTTAAGTCCTTTGCTGTGTACATAATCAGCAAGTGCCTTAATACCTGATGGAAATCTTTTGGGATCGGGATACAACAAACCTGATACAGAATCTCTTCCCCCATGCCAGTAGTCATCCATAACGATATAAGTAAACCCGGCATCTTTCAATCCTGTGCTTACAAATGAATCAGCAGTTTCCCGGATCACCTGTTCACTCACATTTTGTCCAAATGGGTTCCAGCTATTCCAACCCATTGGTGGAGTCCTGGCAAGATTTGACAATACAGCGCTGTCAACTGTTTTAGCACCCGCTTCGGTATTACTTGTTCCGGTGTTACCTTTTCCATTACATCCCTGGATCAAAAAGGTACCAACTATGATCGCAATAAGAATAATACTAGCTTTAAATTTTTGCATATAGTTTTTCTGAATTTTTATACTTTAATAAATGTCTTCTTTTTATACATCCAATAGAGAATTAACCAGATCACTAAAAGTCCTGCAAGCTCTTGTACAAATTCATTCCAGGGTCCCAGCCACTTTGTGAGTCCTCCTACAAATACATTTCCTATAAGCGTAAAGTGAAACAAATGTGTGGCAACATAAACAGCGATAGCATTCATTCCAATTACAACAAAAGGGAAAGCCCATTTTTTATATCCCCAAACATCAATCACTAAATAGAACACAGCTAATAATAAACAACTCCAGCCTCCTGCATAAAGAACAAGTGAGCTTGTCCATAAATGATGAATGATCGGAAACCATATTCCCCATATTTTACCAACCACTAAACATCCGATCCCCAATAGTGCTAATTGACCCGCTTTCTTTTTTTCAGGTTGAGAAGAAAGTAAAATTCTTCCTGCGAAAACACCAAGCATAACAGAACATACAAATGTCATATTTGTTAAAATGTATGTCCAGCCTTGCCCTTCCTGGAAATGACCCAATACAAGATTATCAACATACAAGGGCAAGTTTACAGTTGGTTCAAACATCCCTGCCGGATATCCGGGCACAGGTATTAATGCAATAACAGCCCAATAGGCCAATAATAAAGTTAACGTGACACCGATCTGCCATTTTATATTTAATTCCAGGATCAGAATTGAACTGATAAGATAGCCAAAGGCGATAGCATGAAGAGTATCTGTCCAGAGATGAACTGTATTTATATCGAGGTCGAGTAATTTACCCGAAGCAATGAGACCAAGTATATAAAGTATTAGAACTCTTTTTAAGACATGTAAATAGATCTTTTTCTTGCTATTACCTTTTTCAAGACGGTTTTTAAAAGCAACAGGCATTACAACACCGACTATGAACATAAAGAGAGGCATGATGATATCGTAAAAATGAAATTGCCCCCACTGATGATCGAAGTGTTCAGCCAGTGTATTAAAAAAGGGAGTGGGATAAGCTTTTGCAAGAGCAATGATCACATCTCCGCCTCCAATGATCCACAACATATCAAACCCTCTCAATGCATCAACACACATTAATCTTTTATTGCCAGCAACTGAACTGATCCTGGTATCCGTCATGTCTTACAAGTAAAAAATTAAAGGTGAGTTATTTTATTGCATCAATCATGATAAGATCATATTCCTTAAGCATATGCTTGTAAGGTGCTTTGTAGGTAACTGTTTCTTCCAGTTTTTTATTCTTTTTATTATCCCAGATGACTACATGAATTTTTGATCCATCAGCAAGTCCGGGAATCGTCATCTCTAATTCTGTAGTTTCAATAGCTAGCAGTGCTGTTACATTTTTTCCTACAATACCCCAAACATTTGATGATGGAAGTATTCCGCCACCAGAAAGAAGATCAGAGATCGGATAAGCAACTTCCCAATTTAAAGAAGTTGCAGTTACTAAATATTTATTATTGTTACCAACAATGTATGGACCTCTTCCATAGGTTTTGTTTGGTGCACAGTAAATTTTTCCGCTGATCGCATCTTTAGGAATAACAGTGCCTGCACGCAGGTCCATTCCACGCTGCGCATCGCTGCCGGTAAATCTCAGGTAAACATTTTTGTAATAGCCTGTGTATGGTATTTCTTCCTCTTGGTTTTCTGGAAGCGATGCTTCCGCTGCATTGTCACTTCCCCCGGCGTATTTGAATTTTTTTGTGCCATCAATCCCGCATTTTTCCAATGCGGTCCCCCAGCCCGGGTTGATACCCGGGCCGTTAGGAAAACCGCTGCTTGCTTGTATGAAAACAGGCGCCTTGTTATTGAACAATGCTACTACATCAGAAGGCAGTTCATCGTTTTTTCCGCCGCGTGCATATATCCAATATGCGTCCGCCGGCAGAACTTTATCACTCACAATAATATTGTATCCGGCATTCATTGCACCCGAAGTGATTGCATCACCGGAGTTAAATAATCTGTTCCAGCCTGAATTACCCGTTTCACTACCAGAATAGTTTGTTTCCTTATCCAGCAGAACCACAATATTCATAAGAGGCCTGTCTTTTTCCTGCTTGTCAACATACTGTTTTATCCAATCAAGATTTGATTTTTGATCAAACACACCTCCACCAAAAATGATAAAATTTTCAAGCCTGAATTGCAAAGCTCTTATCATACACAAATAAGGAACAACTGCCGGCGAATAATCAGCCGCTATACCCCAGTTTCGGTTTATAGGAGAAATAAGTGAAGTAGGCTTACCCCAATATTTTGCCCATCCATATCCCAGTGAACCATGCTGGGTCAAGGTGGCTATATTAAATATCTTATCTCTTTTAACATAGTAATTATAAATATCGATCGTACCTGTTTCGGGCCATAAGGATGCAAAGTTTCCCTCTCTTAGCAACATAGGATCGGTACCGGAAATATAAGTAACGCCAAGGCTCTTCAGTGTTCTTGCAAGCGAGACAAATACATCTGCTTTTACTTCAAAACATTCTTCAAAAACTGCATCAACCCCCGTGGCAGCAATATCTTCTGCAACAGCTTTTATAGTCTCAGGGGTCCATTGATTTTCTGCCCAGTGATAAGGATTCACACCCTCAATGTTGATCATTACCTTAAGCCCCTTTTTATGTGCAGCCTTAACTATTGAACTGAGTCCGTCTCTTTTAAATACTGCCCAGTCTTGTTTTTCAAGAAAGGGAGATTTAAAATAATAATTCATTTTTGTCCCGGCACGATCGGCTCCCCAAAAAGTGACACCGCGCCATCCTTTAGCATGAGCATTATCAATTTTAGCAGATATTTCGGCATCGGATGGAATGCTTTCCATTCGTGAATGTTCAAACGTTCCTTCTAACCAGTAAAGCGGATCATATTTTTCAGCAACATTTATTTTGGAGACCTTATTTTGAGTTTGGGCATTGGTGATTGCAAAAGGGGTAAGAAAAAAAATAAAGTTGAATAACAAATGGATATTCCTTTTCATAAGCAATTATTCAAATTAGTGATGCATAAATTTATCCTGTTATCAGGGATGAAATATTCGATAATCAATTTAATGTGTATACTTTTTTAACATAGACTATATAAATGATCATGGAGATTATCCATAATCAGAGTTGGTTCAAAAAAATAGTCCAGAACTTTTTATTTACTTCTCGGCTTATAAGGTTCCCGTTTTATTACTTTACTGATGCCAGCAAGCAGGATCGCATTACTTTCCATAAGTGCCGTTTCAACTGCACCATAGTCCTGTTGCAATGCCTGGTAATGGTTTGTGCCATAGAGGTTGACCTCCTTTATCACTTTGCCAAAACGTTTATTCACCCATTCGTAAGCAAAGAATTTAATATTACTTACATCGGCAGAACAGTTAACCGGATCGGCTTCATAACAATAAGCTTTTTGAGGAGCACCTGTCTCGCCTTCCAACGTATCCAGGCTTTTTTCCCCACCGGGATTCCATTCTAAAATATTTACCCCATATTGAATCGGGATAATGTCTTTGTATCCATCTTCATATACTATCTCATACCAACCCAACAGATCAGGGGAATCAAACATGTTGGGGATATTAAAATATGCTTTTTGATTTCCGGCAGGCAATGCAGATGCATGCAAAAAGATAAGACTACTCACATCTTCATTCACAGCAATGTTTTCAATTTTATTGGGAAGAGAATTTTTTTCTTTGCCTTCTGCACCCACAGCTATTACACACCTTGCGGAAGATGATGATCCATTATTCAAATTGAAAACTTTTGTTCCTTCCTTTACTTCACCTGAAGTGATTTTATTCAAATCAACATTAAAAACTTTTGAATCTTTTGATAAATTATATTTTGAGGAAATATCAATCGGTTCAACAACATTTCCATCTTCACTTGGGATCTTTCTACCTTTCAAACTTGCCCGGATAGAAGGTATTAATGCCCATACAACAGGTGGAAGATCGATCTGTTTAATCGTATGCTTTGACCATAACAAATTTGCACAACCAAGAAAATCCAGTATCAGATCTTTGCCATAATTGAAATCGTTTGTCATCGCCCACGAAGAAGGAGCACCGCCAGCAAGTTTGATCTTCTTGATTCGCTGATCCCAGTCGCTGATGTTTGGTGTGAAATTTCCGTAAAGCTGTGTAAATCCAAAATCATTCAATTCTTTTTCTTTTTCCTGATCGATCCAGAACCAATTGAATATTAGAATATCCTTAGGCATCATTTCTTTTACAACTGAGGGAGGCATTGCTCCCGGCGTTTCATATTTAACGCCGGTTGATGAGGTTCTTTTTTGTGTACCTTTTTCACGTACACTTTCAAGCAGGTAATCTCCCCACATGGCTATCTTAATTCCTTTCCTGGCAAAATAATCATGCAACTTTGTTACATCCTGTGCATATAATTTGGAATAATCTTTTCCCCTGCAAAGCGGACAAACACCAATAGGTGCACCCCACCATTCATCATGACCTATATGAACCATCTTCGGTTTTATTACTTCAAGGTATTCGTCATACACGTCAAACATAAGTTTATAACTTGCTGGATTGGATGGACAGTAGGTGTCGGGCCACGTGTCACCGGGATATTCAGCTAACTCAGGATGTTTTGTCAGCAGGTAATAAGCATGTGTAAGTGAAGGAATTTCAGGAATGACCTCCAGAAAATTATCATTTGCAAATTTCACCAGGTCTCTTACTGTAGCTTTTTCTATGATGTATCCATCGCCTGCATCATAATGACTTGAGTTTTTTTCTTCTCCATACAATCCCTGCGATGAGTTGGAACGTGTATACTGCATATATTTTACAAACTCCTGCCATCCCGTGTTTACTTCAGGATGGTTGTCAAGCCGCATACAATTGAATTCAATAATGATCTTATTATATTTATAGAGCGCCATAAAATCGCTCATAAATCTTTTTAAGTAAGCAATGTTATCAGGACCGGGCACATACATTCTTATGGCCCTGAAAGGAAGATTAGGCCAGTCTCTGACTTTAACTCCCTGCACTACTTTGCCATTGCCTGATTGAAGCAATTGACGTAAAGATTGAAACCCGAAGAATGCACCATGATCATCCCAACCAGCGATAACAATTAAATTACTACTTACATGCAGAATGTATCCTTCAGTTCCCGGGCTTTGTTTTGTTAGCGAAATACGATTGTCTGCACAATACTTTTTTATCAATGCATTAGTAAGAGTTCCCATCATTACAACCTTCTTTCCTTTTGGAATTGCGTCAACGCTTTGGATCTTTAATGCAATACCATACTTATTACTCAATTCCTTTACAAGCAAACGTGCAAGAGCAATATCTTTCTCACTCGCATTTTTAGGAGTGGCAATTAAAATTGATTCGTCCAACACAAATGATTCATTGGTAACCTGGAGTTGTTGGGGAATAGGAAATATCAGGGGCTTATCCATCGCCATCATCCTGGTGCAACTCATAAATAAAAATGCTAATAAGAATAGACTAAGCGGGAAACCCTTAATTTTTATTTTCATGATCTTACTTTCTATAATTTATACTTCTGAATACAATGAGCATAATGATCGGTGATATAAACAGATCCTTCATTTCCTATTGTTATTCCCAAGGGGAAATATTTATCATCCTCAAAAATTCCCGAAGCAAGCCATTGTACTTGTGGTGTCCCATTCGAGTTTAGTTTTTGAATTCGAAAGTTATAACGGTCTGTGACAAAGATGTCTCCCCCGGCATTTACAGCCAATCCATGTGGCTCACTGAATTGTCCTCCTTTTGCATCCTTTCCCTCGCCATATTCACCGATACGCTTTACTAAATTTCCATCTTTAGTAAAAACACCAAGACGGTGATTTTGCCGGTCACTTAAGATGACATTCCCGTCTTTTGTTATCGCTATTTCATGTGGCATATATAATTTGATACCGATGCTTTCCGGTGAGCCCCATTTTGAAATGAATTTAAGATCAGAAGAAAATTTCTTTATGCTGTAATTAAATGCATCTATCACATACAGAACATCACTCCCATCAATAGCTATCCCATACGGGTATTTTAATTCTGCATCGCCTGTTCCATAAGAGCCGACTGAAGAAATATAATCACCCTTAGATGAGAATTTCTGAATACGATTATTGTTCATGTCGGATACATATACATCCCCTTTGGAGTCAATTGCAATACCATATGGATAATTAAATTCTCCGGCACCAGTTCCAAATTTCCCCCACATCAACATAAAATTACCATCCGAATCAAATTTTTGAATACGATGATTGTGTTGATCTACTACATAAATATTTGATACTTTGTCTGTAGTTATCATTGTGGGAAATTTAAACTGTCCGGGTTTGTCTCCAAACTCTCCCCACTTTTTTATCATTGCGACATTGGATTGTGCAATTACATCCACCGAACCAAATAAAAACAGCACCGAACCAATAGTTAGAGAAATGAGTTGATACTTTTTCATTTTACTTTTTTGTATTATCTATTACGGTTATAAATTCCTCTACCTTTTCTTTTGGCTGCGTCTCATTCCCGGTGACATAATCTCTTCCAAAACCACCATTCTGACTGATATGTTTATTAAGCGCTGTATATTTTGTATTCAAATATTCTTTTACATCAATATGAACATCCGGTTTTCCTCTTCCATTCTGCTGAGCAGTCTTATCTAATAACCATCCGTTAACTACCATCCATAGTTTACCAACAGGAACATTATTTTCCATCGCCTTCTTAAATGCGAGGTAAATAAGATACCCCGTATTGCCATGATCCATTTTTTCACCACCCATAGTATGTGTGATCACAATTTCCGGTTGATACTTTTTTAATAACTCGTAAACAAAATCAACTTCCGAGTCCATGTAAGTAGCAATAGGAATAAGCGGACGTCCCGGCGGATCGAATGCATCGTATGCCGGCTCACCATAATAAACCATTTTTCTCCCGATAAAGAATGTTGGCTCTTTATAATTCAAAAAGATCGGCGTTGCAGGGTATACGGCTGCTGCTGCTTTTGCTTCCTCTTCACGGATCTGGCTTGTCTCCAATGCGTCGACACTATATTTATGTGGTGAATTGGAAATAGTAAAATTGGGTCCCTCATCATACCAGGGGGTTCTTTCCAAATTACATCCGTCAAGATTGTTGATCGCACAAACATAAATGCCCTCGTAACCCATAGCAACATATTTGGCAAGAGTGCCACCGGCATTCTCATCCACATCATCAGCATGAGCACCAAACACCAGGATGCATTTACGTGGCTTTTCTTTTGTTTGAGCAATTATCTGCGTTGAGTAAAGAACAAAGATGAATACAATCCAGCCCGATCGTGATAAATTAAAGTTCTTCATTTTAGAATTTTTAGTTTCTGTTGTATCACAGAAATATTATTTTGTATTATCGATCACAGTAATGAATTCTTCCACTTCATCATTATAGGTTTTTTTTCTATTGCTAAGAACATAGTCCCTTCCAAATCCCCCATTTTGGCTTACATGTTTATCATAAGCAGCATATTTGGTTTTTAGAAAATCTTTCACGTCGATAAGGACATCTGGTTTTCCTCTATAACTTTCCGAAAGCCATCCCCTTGGCGGCATCCATAATTTACCTACAGGAACTTTTTCTTTCATTACTTTTTTAAATGCCAGGTAGATAAGATAAGCAGCATTTCCATGATCAAGCTTTTCACCACCTAAAGTATGAGTAATTACTATTTCAGGTTGATATTTCCGGAGCAGGTCGCAGACAACATTTACATCCGCAGATACAATAGTTGCAATACTGATCAAACGCCTTCCGGTGGGTGAAAACTGAAGATATTGTTTAGTACCATAATCAATCTGTTTTCGGCCCATCGAAAACCATGGCTCATTAAAATTCAGAAATACCGGCGTTGCCCCAAATACAGCAGCAGCGTGTAAAGCCTCCTCCTCCCGTATTTGGCTTGTTTCAAGTGCATCAACCGGGTATTTATGTGGTGAGTTGGAAATGGTAAAAAGAGGTGCCCCTTTAAAATAAGGTGTCCTTTCCAAACTACATCCTGCAAGATTATTTATTGCCCCAACGTAAATTCCTTCATAGCCCATAGCAATATATTTGGCAAAGGTGCCACCAGCAATTGATTCTACATCATCTGCGTGAGCACCAAATACCAATATACATTTTCGGGGTTTATTATTTTCCTGGGCAGAAATAATACTAAATGAAAGCAGGGTAAAAAGAAACATCAGCCTTTGAGCCATCAGATATTTCTTTTGTTTCATTTGTTAGTTTTGAAATAAGAAGCGATACCAAATTTATCAGTTTGAAAATGCAAAAATGTCTTATAATTTATTTATGATGTATACTTTTTTAACCAGGAGCCCGTATCTTAATTGCCTTTTATGATCGTAAAATAGTCCCAAATGTGACTTCCCTCTTTATTTTTTTCATCACATATAAATTTTACGTCCATTTGATTGCCTTTAACATCAATAACAAGGGATCCTTCAAAATCTGATCCCGGAAATGCGATAGGGAAAATATTGAATGGCTTTGGATAGTGTTTAATTGCGTTTGCAACACCACCTCCTGTACAGGAAATAAATATCGTCCCCTTGTGTGCTTTGCTAACAACCGATTTGCGGTATGGTCCTTCTTTATCAGGCCGGCCGAACCCGGTATCTATTTTATTGGCGCGAGTTATTGTTGATGCTTTGCCAATCAGGTTATCCACCAGATAAGATCGTTCGTAAACATGATTATGGCCCTGCAAAACAAGATCAATTCCGTTATCTTCAAGAACAGTCAACCAATCTTTTCTTCTCTTCTGGGCCGACCCGTTGTCATCTGTAGGGTGATAACCGCCGCTATGAAATGGCTGATGCATACACGCAATCAACCATTTCTGCTTATTGGCAGCGAGGTCTTTTTTCAGCCATGCTAGCTGTGCTTTATATTTCTTACCCTCGTAAATTTCTGTGGACAGAACGACTACATGAATATTTGAATAATCAAATGAGTAGTATTCTTCTGTATGGCTTGCCATACCACCGGCTTCTGCATTTGTCGGAAGAGTAAATGTTCTAAGATAGTTATATAAACTATCGTGATCATCATGGTTACCTACTGTAGTATAAAGCGGTGAATTTTTCAGAACATTTTCCAGTTGACTGAAATAATTATGTTGTATCTGATACAATGCATCATCTTCGGTCTGATCACCCAGTGATAGAATAAAACTTGCATTGTAATCGTTATTATTGAATGATTTCCATTGAGCAACAGTTTCAAGTCTTCTTTCATTATCACGGGAATTAGTTTGACCAAAATCAGAAATCACCCATATTCGTACAGGAATCTCCGTTCCTTTGTCAGGTGGGGTAATGAAATATTGATCTTCGGCCCCTTTCGAAGAACTCTCGACCGAATAATAATATTTTGTATTGGGTATAAGCCCTGTCATCTTTACTTCGTGATATATTCTTTCGTCTTCTGACTCTTTGATACTTTTTGTTAATGCTGAGGCAGAATATCCGTAATATATTTCCCCAATTACTCCAGTACCTGTTTGCCAGCGGATAATCATGCTATTTGGTGTTGCTATCTGGAGATAGGGCTGCCTGGTAACTTGGGAAGATGCACCAAAAGAAAAAAAGACTAAACAAATTATTTTTACGATCAATATCTTATTTCGCATTATTATTTTTTTGAGTTGTATTAATCAGTAAATCCAATATCCTGGTATCTTATATAAGCTTTGCTGATCTTTAATCCTGCATTGGCAGCGCTTATCTCAAACTTCACTTGCAGATCTTTATCATATTGTTTTAACAAAGTAATTGGTGCCCATCCCCAGTCTTTCCAGTTGACCAGGAATTCCTGAGTAATACCATCGTACTTCACAATTACTTTTTGCGGAGTGGTAGATTCATTCAGCATTAATAAACATAACTGCAATGATCCTTTTTTTGTCATCTTCAATGTCACAGGAAAAGGAACGGAAAGATCATGCGCCGTCATATTTTTTACTAAATTTCCTTTTTCTACTTCATATTTAATTGTTGTTTCAAAATCTTCGAACACAGAAGGATCATTAAGTGCTGTAACTGCTTTCTGTTCCAATTGAGAAGGGAGTAACAGGTTGTTCGACATCCGTAAAGCTTTGACCGTATTTTCTTCCGTTTCTACCAGCACATCGCTCACGTCAAAAGACCTGCTTTGAGCTATCGTTATATCCTCCGCATTACGCAAGTGGATCATAGGTGAAGATTTGCTTTTTGTTTCGGCCTTAACAGAAAATAAAGAAACATGCTCTGTACGATCCATTGTAATAGCCGGTCTTTTTTCGCCGTCAGCTGCATACATACTTACATTTTGTAAATAGAGATTCTCAACACTCCTGCAATACAATGCATAAGCAGGCAGGTTCTCAAACATGGATGCAGCAGGATAATCAAATTCCTGGAAAGGCACCTGGTTATAAGCAACAGCTTCTTGCGCTACTGCATTTCTAACTGTATAGTTCGTAACAGTAATATTGCTGATCTTTTTGCTATGTAACCCAATAATGCTGGAAGGCAGTTTGGCATTGACAACAGAAATATTATTTAGCTGGATATCTCTTACCTCATCAATACGGTTTACATATTGCCCCGGTTTATAAGGTCTCAAGCGAATACCTAACCTGATAAAGAAAGGTGTCGCTACATTATCCATTGTGATATTGTCAAATAAAATATTTTGCATCATCCCTCCATCCACTGTCATTAACTCAATACCCGCATGATGATCAATGTCTTTGATAACACAGTTACTTACGGTAATGTTTTTAAACCCGCCATTGGATTCTGTTCCTGTTTTGATGGCAGAGCCGCCAATTTCCCTGAACAGGCAATTAGAAATGCTTATGTCCCGGCACAATGTATCATTTGTTGCTTTCATCACGATGGCATCATCTGTGGTAGAGAACCTGGAATTAGTAACAGTAACTCGTTCACAAGCATCTATATCTAATCCATCCCGGTTTCCTTCCCCCCTGTTCTCGATCACTATGCCATCAATAGTAACATCTTTACAATTCAACAGGTGAAAGGTCCAGTTAGCGGCTTCTAATAACTTGACTCCTTTCACCGTTACATTATTACAACTCACTAACCTTATCATGTAAGGCCTTAAATTCTGTGGCCTTTCCTCCTGGAAATGTTTCAAACCGTTTCCATGAATGACACCTGACCCTGTGATAGCAATATTATTGGCACCTTCGGCAAATATCATAAAGTACTTTGCATAAAGGTCTCTTGTCCTTGAAGGCATTTGTTGTTTTACAACTGCGTAATCTTTATAGTCTGCACTTCCCAATAATGTTGTCCCATGTTGCAAATGCAATTCAACATTATCTTTAAGAAAAAGAGTTCCGATCTTATAAGTTCCTGCAGATACCTCCACTACCCCGCCTTTGTTTTCATAAGCTTTATCAATTGCTTTTTGAATAGCACGGGTGTCCATAGCAATGCCATCTCCTTTCGCACCAAAGGTTCTTACATTGTATTGCGCTTTGATACCCTGGTAAAATGCAAAACAAAAAATTGCTAACACAAAAATTCTTCTCATACTGGTTATTTGACCTTGCTTAATTCCCGCAGCACTGCTTTTCCTTCATTCAGTATTTTTGCAGCTGGTATGGTTTTTAATTTAGCCAATTGAAATTTGCTCAACACATCGTTTAGTTTTTTCAAACTTTCCTTTTTCCCTTCTTTTGTGAACTTCTCTCTCAGTATCCTGATCTTTTCAAAGTCCTGTATGCCTTCTCTTAGTTTTTCAAATCGTATAGAAGTTCGTGGCCCGGGATAAAATTGGAATAGCTCACCGGCAGGATAACGCCGCCAACGGCTGTCATGTAATGGATCGGATACCCATGTATTATATGCCCAGAACAAGTATCCGGTTAATCCTTTTGCGGACGCATACCACGCAAGAAAAGTGTTTTCTGCCGGAGGAGAAGCGGTATAACTATTCGGATACTCTTCGACACATGCAGTATAAAAAGTAGTTGGCTTTCCTTCAGCCTTTCTTCGTTTCAATGCATCATCACCAAAGTCAAGATAAGAAGCAAGACAATAATCATAAATATCATTTTCAATCTCCGGGTGATAAGTGTCTCCTGCTAAGGCAACTTTCCAGGAGGGGTCAACTGATTTTAATAAAGCAATAATTGCCTGCATACTTTCAAGAGGTCGTTCATCAACGGCGATAGCTGTTTTGGAAAACCAGCCTTTTTGTTTAAGATGTGCTGTAAATTTTTCGATCATTGGTTTCCAGAAAGCAGTATAATTTGCAGCACCTGGTTTTAATGTATCTGTTTTATTTTTCCCGGAAAATTCATCAAAATAAATAAAACCAAGATCCCATGTGATCATTGTATAACAATTGATCCGTTGCGTGATCCCGCATTCCATCATAAAGCTGATGTAGCGGTCAAATAGACTAAAGTCGTACTGCCAGCTGCCATCTCTTTTTTTGATCCATTTTATAAGAGTCGGATCATCAAAATGTACGTGATCAAGACCCCATGGCTGTTCAATGATATTGGCTGTGATCACTTTTTGTCCTGCATTAGCGAGGTAAGTAAAATACTCCCTCATCAATTTAAAATGTTCTTCACTCCACAGAGGTACATTATGCATCCGGGCTATTGGGGCAGGATATTGCCATATATCAAAATCAAATTTCCACTCCGAAGGTGGCGGCAAAACATGTTCAACCACATCTAAATTTATTTTCAGCACATATTTTTTATTTGCATTAACTGTAATGGTACCGGTATATTTTCCTGCATCGGTATTTCCCGCCACCTCAACATTTAACCATACAGGCTGAACAGTATTAGCAGCAACTGCCAGAGTAGAAACTATATCTATAGGATCAGCAGCAAGGAATGAATCATACCTGGATGTGGCTTTTTGTGAACAACCATCAACAAAATTGTCTGCCATCGTATAACGCACAAAAGATGCTTTGATATTTGTTGCAGGTATTTTTTTCCCTGTTGTAGAAATAAGGTCTGTCAATTGGAAACTTACAGCCGGTATATCTTTTTTACTCCATACTAAAAATTGTGTATGCACCTTCTCGCCCTTCCAGGCTGTAGTAGACCAGGTTGTCTGCAAAGGAATAGCAGGGATTTTTTCTTTAGGATATTTAACATTGTCGCTGGCATAGCTCACTGCTACATCGCTGGTCATTTTATTCCATGCTGATTTATTCGTGACAACAGGATTGGGTAACTCGGTATAGTATTCTGCGCCTGGTTTGCTGTAACTAAGGTCCTGTGCCGACAAAGCAAATGCCTGAAGAAATAAAATGGCAATAATAATTTGTTTTAACATGATCTTTTAATATCACTAAAAATAAGAATCGCGGGGACTATTAAATTCTGCTTATCTGTTAAATGCCTATACTTTTTTGCGTATTACTTTATTACCTGAACCTCGAATGTATCCTGCACGCATCCATTAGGATCATGCACTGTATAAGTTGTAATTCCAGCGGAAGGTTTTACCTCAACTAAACGAGTCTTTCCATTTGCACCCTGCCAATTATACTCACCAAGCCAGGATGCTTTCAAAGTGGCAGTTTGTCCTTTCTTTATTTTTATTATTGATTTTCTATTCACATCCTTCATCATCGTAAAATGATCTCTAATTTTTCCGTCGGCACAGATCCATTTCAGATCAAGCCTGTTACTTTCTACTTCAAGAATACAAGCACCTCCATTTAGTGTGTCCGCAAATGGCATCGCATCATGTGGAAATGAACGCTGGCCATAATCTACTCTTCCGGATGATCCGCTCACTACATACACAGTTCCTTTACCGGATGCATCCTTGATATATGGACAAGAATTTTCTGACCCATCATAATATCCTGATGAATTACTTAGCAAATGTTTCTCAGGTGAAAAAGTTGCTTCAAGTCCATAATGGCCCTGCATCAATTTTGAACGTTCATAAGCATGACTGTGCCCGCATAATATAAGATCAACACCATATCGTTCAAGGATCGTAATAAAATTCTCTCTTATCTTCCTCATTTGAGTTTCTGTGTCAGAATTATGGGAACCCATTGAATACGGAGGATGATGCCAGTAAACAACTACCCATCCTTTATTCCTGTTTTCTTCCAGGTCTTTTTTTACCCATCGAACCTGGCTGCTTGTCGTATCAAAAAGTCTACGACCATATTCTTCTGACCCTTGTGAATCCAACGAAAGAAAATGAACATTTCCAATATCAAAAGAGTAGTACGCAGATGTATGAGAAGATAAACCACCTGCTTCTCCTTTGGTTGGCATTGTAAAAACTTTGTAATAGTCAATCTCACCAGAACGCTGCGCTATTTCCGATGCATAAGGTTCATCACGATAATCATGATTGCCCGGAGCAGGATATAAAGGGGATTTTTTTAAAAAGCTATTTTTATATGGTTCAAAAAAACCTTCCTGGAAATCTTTATCAGTGCCCCAGGAATACGCATCATCGCCAAGAAGGATCCAGGCTGTTAGTGGATCGTTTCCCAAATATTTTTCAACCTGATCTCTTGTATCAGTTTGATTTGAAATATTAGTACCGCAATCACCAAAAACTCCGATCCTGTATTTACCTTCATTTCCTTTAACTGGTAATGTTGTAAAATAATTATTCTCATCTCCTTGCAATGTATCTTTAAAACCCTCTATTAAATAGTAATACTTTGTTTGCGGCTGAAGACCAGTAAGAGTTATAATATGTTCACGAGTACGGTAATCATTGCCAGCCATCTGGTCCAATTTTCCCGGCGATGTTCCAAACCGAACAAAACTCACATCAAGTTCATTTGTTCTCCAGCGAACAATAATACTATTTGGCGTAGCTACTTGTAAATAGGGACCTCTTACCAGCTCCGGCCTGTATCCGTACCTATCTGCATCTCTGCGGTCGGTTGTGGTTTGTGAAAATAATACATTGGTAAAAAACAAAAAGAATATAAAACTTAGCTTTTTCATAGAGCACTATTTTAAAATAAAAGTTCCGGAATTTTTATAATCAAATTTACTTCCCCACAAAGGTTTCCAAAACAAAGTGGAAACCCATTTCTCAGGAGTATTGTCCTGATCCCGAAAACCAATATTCATGCGGAGAGTATTATCATTCTTTAAAACTTTTTCAATCGGGATTTTAAATTCCATCATTAGCAGGTCATCAGTAAAGAACTTTCTAAAACCAATGTCATTGGCCCTTATACTCCCTTTTCCATCGATACTGAATTTATCATCCCAGGGCGACAAGCTTATCACATGCTTAACTCTGTTTGGATCTTCCAGGTGCAAATACAAAATATCTTTAGCAGGGTCCTTGTCATTGACCCATTGATCATCATTCACTATTGCTAATACATATAAAAAATTATCCTCCTTCACCATCTTAAATCGCATCAATCCATCAGCTGCACCTGACCAATACCAGGGGCCGCTTAGATATTCAGGATCCTTTAAATATATCATTCCTGACGTATCCCTATCATGATACAGGTATGGATTGTTAGTTTCATTTTCTTTTGCAGGAGGAATAAGTTTCCAGCTAAACAGTAATTTTTTAGAGGCCGCGATTGAGTAAATTGTTTTATTATATATGTATTTTCCTGTAAGAGATATATCAAGAAAAGGCAATGTTGCGAGATCAATAGTTGAGTTGTCCTTTTTTAAAATATTTATTTTTTGGATCATTTCAGTCTGTGGAGGAATTGTTACTTTAATTTCTTTAGGAATGATTTGATAATTGCTGTCAATAATACCCCAATCACCAGTTATCTCCAGTGGATAGTTTGTTGGATTCTTAAATGCAATTTCCGCACCAATAGATTTTTCCATTTGATGATCTGCAACAAATGCAATCGGTACGAACCAGTTTTGTTCAATTAAAGTTTCTGTAATCGGATGTGTTTGCTCGTTAACTATATCTTCTTTAATGATACCGTCTAGTTTCAAATTTACAACTTTAGGTTCTCCGCGAGTTAATGTCACTAATGTAATGTGATCAAATTCGCCAAACTTCTCTCCCCTTAAATCGCTTCCGCCTCCCGTACTACCAAGTACAAAATGCTTATTTCCATTCTTAGTTACAGATAAATAAGTATGATGATGACCTGAAAATAAAAAGTAATTACGCCCACTTAATAATCGCTCTATGTTTTCATACCCTTCCTGTTTATCACCATTTCCCTGCCAAACAGGACGATGCATGAACAAGAAAGTCCATCTTACATTTGTATTTTCTGTAATTACTTTTTTAAAATAGGATACCTGTTCATCCTTAATTCCTCCTTTACCTCCATCTTCTGTATTAATGCATAAGAATAAAACATTCTTGTAGACAAAATGATAATAAGGTGAGCCCATTCTTTTTCTCCACTCAGCTTCCATTATTGCATTGCCGATATCGTGATTGCCCGGGACGTAAAAGAATGGCATTTCAAGTGGTTTTATCGCCGCATCAAATTCATCCCACTGTCTTTTGATCAACTTTGGATCATACGTTTTCCCATCAATCAGGTCACCAACAGATATTACAAACTGTGGTTGCAGCAATTCTAGTTTTTCTATAGCATCTTCAAACACACCCGGTCTGTTACCTCCCCAGATGTCGGAAATAATGGCAAATTGAAGTTTACTGGTATCCTCATTAAAACGAAGATGTGTTACTGGAAATTTTCCTGTTGGGATTTGCTGAGCTATAGAAACTTTAAAAAGAAGTACAAGAAATAAAAAGCCAATGATCGCTTTGAAAGAAAACAGGCGTGCTTTATGCCAAAAATGCAATTGTAAAATAGATTAATTTAATTAAATATATCGAACAAAATCAATTGCAAAAAAAGTAGTCCATTTTATAACCCTTCTTTAATAGACTACTTAATATTACAACAATTGTACTTCGCAAAAAACTTATGGTTTGTCCCACCATACACGGGTGCTTGTTAAATCCGGGCCTTGCCTGGAGACTGCTTCATTAATATTAGCATTGGCAGCATATTCTGCTCGTGGATAAAAAAGTCTTCTTGGAAGTTGAGCTCCTAAATTACCGCTTAAGCTAAGATTCAATTGACTATAAGTGTCCGGAAAACCGGTTCTGCGCATATTAGCCCATGCTTCATAATAATTAGGAAATGTTTCTATCCAGTATTGAGTATTGATCTGTCTTAACGCATTTGCCGGATCATAAGGATTGGCAGTCAGGTAAGCATTTTGTTGAGCCACAGTTATTGCACCAGGATTCCATCCATCAGTTCCTAAAATTGATAACTCACTCATGGCCGCCTTAACGCCGTTTTCATAATAAGTTTTAGCATCACCGGGTATGATATTCCTGACAACAGCTTCAGCAAGTTGAAACTGAACTTGTGGATAGCTTAGGTGAATAAATGGAGCAGCGTACCTTCCAAAGGTTCTTATATTGGCAACAGAGGCGCTGTCTCTTTGCACTGACTGAACAAATTGATCACGACCTCTTTGAACAGCCGGGTCATGACTTCCTTCCTGGTATGAGGTTAAGGGCAATTTCTCCCTCATACAATATATAGGAGTACGTGGATCGTTTTTGAGTTTTAGTGAATCAACAAATGGTTGCGCAAGCCTGTAGGTAGTAATATAACTTGAACTTATCCATGTATGTGCCGTTCCGTTAGAGGTTGTGCCTGTACCAGCAACTTGTGTGGTATAATTTACAACAAAGTTATCAGCTGTACTGGTCATAAGTCCACCTGCTATGGCCTGTTCAATATATTTCTTTGAATTAACAGGATCAGCTTTTACAATCCTCAATGCCAATCTCAACATAAGACTATTTGCAAATTTTTTCCATTTTACAATATCTCCATTATAAACAATATCGGCGGTACCAGGAGTTGTTTTAGAAGCAGTAAGAGCCGCTGCCGCCTCTGTCAATTCTTTAAACATGTCCCCGTATATTGCTTGCTGAGGATCATATTTCGGTGTTGTTATTCCTGCTGAATAGCCTTTGATCGCCTCAAAATATGGGATATCGCCATAACTATCAGTAACTGAATGGAGCAAATAAACTCTTAAAATGCGTCCGATGCTTAGATAATTTATCTTATCCGGATCATCCTGGCAACGTTCAATAAAATCAACGATATTTTTAAGGGGATTTCTATATATCCATACCCAATGCTCAGACATTTCTGTTTCCTTATAAGCAGTGATAGAAGGAAAGGAAACATTTGTATTTATCTGGCCGGCATAGGCTGCCGCATAATACGTTTGTGTATAATAATTCCTGTCAACCATTGTAAGCTCAACAAATGGCAGTACATACTCCAGTGTGGGAGTTGATACAAAATCAACGCTGGTATTAATACCCTCAAACCCCTTTTCACAAGAAGAGAAGCTCGCGGAAATAACAACTACCAGAATTAGAAAGTATTTTTTGTAATTTCTTTTCATGATTTTGATTTTAAATATTGTAAAAAAAATGTCGTAATTATTTTAAGGTAAATTTAATAGTAAGACCAACGCTCATTGTGCTGGGATAGCCCATCCGTTCAATGCCCTGCTGGTTATTACTGGCAATGTTACTTTCGGGATCAACATTTTCTAAATCCTTGTCTTTATATATTGTCCATAGGTTTCTTGCCACCAATGCGATCGTGGGATTAATAAGTCCAATTTTATCTAACCCTTTGGAAAATCTGTACGTTAAAGCAGCTTCACGTAACTTTACAAAGCTTGCATCATACATAAACTCTTCGGTAATAGTTCCGATCTGATTGTAATAAGAACTTAGATTATCTGGCATCACCATTACTGTATTCTTCCCACCTGTTTGGTTTAAACCTGGCGCAACAAATCCTTCCTCTCTACCAAATAAAGTATTCATATGTTTTCCATTCTTATATGCAGTTGCGTTGGTTTCAGAATATATATCAGCGCCGAATTTTGCATCAACAAAAATATACAATGAAAGTTTTTTATAAGTGAGCGTGTTGCTAAATCCGAATAACTTATCGTAGGTACTGTTGCCTAAAAATTTAGCTTTGGAATTCACGACAGGAAAACCTCTTGTATCATAAATTTTTTGACCTGAAGCAGAATCTCTTGTATAGCTAAATCCATATATACCTCCATATCTTTCCCCTTCTGTTAACTGTACAAAACCGTTTCCACTTTTTGATGTAGCTAATTGGATAGGAGTTCCCGCTACACCATCACCCAAAGCGACAACCACATTGTTGTTCTTTGAAAAAGTAGCCGTCAGATCCCATGTAAAATCCCTTGTTTTTATTGGAGTTGCTTTCAATAAAATTTCTATCCCGCTGTTTTTAAGCTTGCCAACATTAAAGATCGCCGTACTGTAACCTGTACCGCTTGATACTGCTGTTCTCACAATATCATCTTTTATTTGGCGGTTGTAGTAAGCAAAGTCAAATCCAAGTCTGCCTTTAAAGAAATCCATCTCCAGGCCAACTTCATAATCAGTAGACAAAAGTGGTTTTAGTTTTTTATTCGGTATGTTGCTCGTGCCGATCAGTTGAAGAGGGATGGTGCTGTTATACAATAAAGGATCAAGTGAATAACTCAGATCAAGCTGATAAGGATCGGTATCTCCACTTACCTGCGCGGTAGATGCTCGTAACTTAGCAAAAGATATTGCTGATGGTAAATTAAACGCATCTGATAATACAAAAGATAAAGAAGCAGCAGGATAGAATAAATCATTATTATCAATTGGCAGAGTAGAAAACCAATCGTTTCTGCCGGTTAGGGTCAAAAACAAATATTTATTGTATGACAATTCCATGCTTCCGAAAAGCGAATTTGTTTTGCGTCTGCTTTCGCTTGTCGACGGCAATTTGGTTTTTAAATTATTAAAAGTGTAAACATTCGGGACAACAAAAGTATTACCCGATTCAATTAATTGAGAATTTGCCCGGGTGTTACTATTACCACCGAAAAATGCGTTAACACTGAATTTACCTTTATTTAAAGGATTTATTCCAACTATAAATTCATAATCCATTACTGAACTTTCAACAGAACGTTGATTTAGAAGACCTCCTATATTGCTGGGAGAATTATACGGAAAACTTGAAGAAGCATTCCCATCAGGAATGTATTGTAACCTTTTAGATAAATAATAATCGCGGTTCAACCTTCCTCGTACATACAACCATTTTGTAATATCATATTTAAGCATTAGAGATCCAATAAGCCTGTTTTTTGAATCCTCTTGTTTCTCTTTATTTACTATATAATAAGGATTTGAAACACCTTGTGTATAAAGGTATTCACGGCCGAAGGAATCATAGCCCGGTTTTAAAGGATCTAAATCGATGGTGTTGGGAAGATACAATAATGAATAAAGCGAATTGTCATGGTTACCACCGATAAAAGGTCTGTTATGAGATTTTTCATAATTGTAATTAATTACAAGATCAACATCCAGATTGCCAAATCTTGAATGCGTCTTTGTGTTTATGCTGGTCCGCCTGAAGTCTGCATTTGGCGTGATATCAGTATTCCTCAGATCTGATAATGATATCCGAAAATCATTATTATTGTTACTCCCATATAATGATAGTGTATTAGTAATAGTGCTTCCTGTTTTGAAAAAGCGTTTATAGATATCTTTTGCCGGGCTGAATGGTCTTACTACGCCATCAAATTGAGGTGCTGGTGTCCCATCCATAATATGTCCCCAACTATCAGACCCTTTTGCATTATCAGCACTTGTCGGTAGTTCACGTCCGTTCGCCTGGTTTATTGAGCTCTGTCCATATACATTTTGGAAATCTGTTTGATCAACGAGCTTATCAACCAATAAGGAAGTGCTAAAATCAAGATTCATTTTCCCCTTTGCAGATTTACCACTTTTGGTCGTGACAATTATTACTCCATTAGATGCCCTTGCACCATATAGGGCAGCGGCAGCATTCCCTTTTAATACACTTATACTTTCAATGTCATCAGGATTAATTCCCGTAAGGCCATCTCCATAATCAATTCCACCTTCAGGAGCGTTAGATGCCAGGCCACCAAGGCTACTCGAATTTATTTGAACTCCATCTACTACCCATAATGGATTATTATCGCCAGTCAATGAAGTGGCGCCGCGAATAACTACTCTTTTTGTACCTGCTATCCCATTGGCAATGTTACCTACATCAACCCCTGCAACTTTTCCTGACAAAGCACTAATAAGACTTGGCGTTTGAACCGTATTTATTTTGGAACCGTCAAGTTGAGTAACTGAATAACCAAGGCTTTTAGGATTTCGTTTAATGTTCAATGCAGTAACAATAACACCTTCCATTTCTTTAGTTTCAGGCAACAGGCTTGTATTTATTAATACCTGGTTGCCTACTGACAACTCTTGCGTTGCCAATCCCACGAAAGAAAAAACAAGAATTGTTTTTTTGTTATTCGTTATGATACTATAGTCCCCTTTACCATCTGTCAATGTGTTGGTTTTAGTCCCTTTCACATTTACCGTTACACCAGGTAAAGGTTTCCCGGCTTGATCGGTGACGGTTCCACGTATCGTGGTGGTCCCCTGCGTTTGTGCTGCAGCAGGACATAATAAAACAAAAAAGACCAAAAACAATGTTAGGTTGGTTGATTTCAATCTCATTAGAAAAATTTTATGAATTAAATGTAGCCATGCTTTTGAACTCAAATATCTGCTTATTCATCTATTTTATATACTTTTTTAACCATGACCTTTTATCCCGGAATTTTATATAAAAAAAAATTCATTGGTGTATTAAGACATTATTAAGTCATCAATATTAATTTATTAATTGACAAATTTTTTCCTGCCCAAGGTTGATCGGCATTAATAAAACAATTTATCATTAACATGATGCCTGCAAAGAGTAATGAATAAAAAGTATAATTATTATGTCCCGGACACACTCGGTGGAAAATTATTGCCTGTTTAAAATTTCTTCCTTTAGGAATTCCTTGTTCGCGGAGTTCTTAAAAATTCAAGATTGAAGCGGAAAAAAATTAGTCTCAAGATTCAGAAGACAAAGGTATCACTACATTTGTTTTCCGCGTGCGTTGCCCGCCCGCCGCCGAATGGATGACAATAAAAAGTCATCCTGCCTTATAGGACAGCATCATCATAGAATGAATTAAATTTGAAACAAGAATGCACTATAAGTTTCGAATTAGCAACAATTTTTAACTCAATAAACCGAGAAATCCAACAATAATGGATTTTCAAATTATACAACCCAACAAAAATATTTCACTTTTTGTGAAAAATATTTGGGTGTTCGAAGGTGGCGAAAAAAACCTAAAAACAAACCTGCCTTTTTTTGCTGATGGATACCCCGGACTGATGTTTCAGCAAACCGAAAATGGATTGACCGTGAACCCGCACAAGAAAAAAATGCCTGTCTTATTTCTTTATGGACAAACAATTCGACCCATCGAATTGGAAATTACAGGTTATTATCAACTTATCGTTTTCCAACTCTACCCTTTTGTTTTAAAGAATATTTTCAACATTACTCCGCAAAGTATTAACGACGATTGTTACGATCTGCTGCAATTGCAAACCATTGATGTCGCTGATCTTAATCAATCGCTTTTATCACAGCCAGACATCAACCAAAAAATTGAGAACATCTCTGCCCTGCTTTATCAATTATTTTTATCTAAAAAACAAAACCTGGATTTTAAGATCAAGCACATTATCGAAATTATTATAGTCGCAAAAGGAAAAATAAATATTCGCAACATCGCGAAAAAAACCAACTTAAATATAAGAACGCTTGAAAGAAGATTCCTGAACGAAACAGGGCTCCCGGCCAAGCAATTTGCAAAAATCATTCAATTTCAATCTTCACTCGAGCAGGTTATAGCCAAAGACTTTATCAAGCTTACCGACATTGTTTATGAAAATGGTTTTGCTGACCAATCTCATTTTATAAAGATATTCAAAGCCTATACTGGCAAAACGCCCAAGGCATTTACCAAAAAATAGTCTACTACAACTGTCGCTTTCCTTCTATTTTTTCATTTAACAGATGATGAAATTTGTATCATTAAAACATTTACTATGAATATTATTCTTTTTGGAGCCACTGGAAGTGTTGGCAAACAAATAATTAAACAAACATTAGATGAAGGGCACAGGGTGACAGCCTTTACCCGGAGTCCTGAAAAATTAATCGCATTTTCATCAGCCAACCTTTCTGTTGTAAAAGGTGACATTTTAAATAAAACAGATGTGGAAAGTGCTGTTTTAAATCATGATGTGGTTCTTTGTACCATTGGTGACGGGAACAAAGGCACCGTAAGAGGAACCGGGACAAGAAATATCATTGAATCCATGCAAAAACATCACATCAAAAGATTGATTTGCCAAACAACTTTAGGATTAGGGGAAAGCCGTGGAAACCTCAATTTTGTATGGAAACACATTATGTTTGGGCTATTGCTGAAAAAAGCTTTTAAAGATCATCAATTGCAGGAACAATACGTATTTGACAGCAATCTGGACTACACAATTGTTCGCCCAAGCGCTTTCACCGATGGGCAAATTACACGAAATTATAAAATAGGCTTTGACGGTAATTTCAAAAAACTCAGTTTGAAAATTTCGAGGGCTGATGTTGCTGATTTTATGCTTCAGCGAATTACTTCGAAAGAATATTTAAAACAAGCCGTTAGCATTTCTAATTAAAATATCGGGGAGACGTTAAATACGCTGTTTGAAAATGCAATACAGAATCATGTAGCTACCTGTTACACTACGATTTCAGTATATGGCCCTAAACAATTATATAGTCATTGGAGAAACCTGGTAAATTCCATTGACAAAATCATCAATATTCCGTAGAGCTTCTTATGACATAACCCACTCCACCCGGATTACCTGCACCATAGTTCATAGTGCCGTCGTAGTTGAAATATAGTGCATGTGGGTTTTCTGGCATCTTGCAATAGTTTACACAGTGTCGAACATTCCACCTGCAAAATATGATTTCGGTTGAACTGAAGTGAAAGAGGTTACTACATTTGCATTTAAACCCCTATGTTTTTAACATGATTAACGTAAACCAGCCTGAGAAAGTCTTCAACTTATTTTTCTATGTGACCTTAGGTGTTATTACTGAAGTGGGCGGCGTAGCCCACATGGTTGTTGGGACTGATGAACAAAAAATTAAATTTCTTCAGGATCATGTTGAAACGGATTTCCCAAACGCCATTAAAACGGAACTCCCAGATCAGTTCACACTTTTAGACAAAGGAAAAACTTACAAAGGAATTGATTTTGTTACCTATCGGGATTTCACGCATCAAGGATATGCTTTGATGATTTTCGAAAAACTTGACATGCTCTTCAGTGATCCCGATCCACTATTGGTTGTCATTACTCCCGTTCGTGACGGAAAGATTTTTATCGAGGGAAGAGAGGATTTAAAACAAACTGTCGCGCCTTTTCCAAAATTTATTAAAGTGGATAAACAAAAGGAATGGTACTCCGGCTATATCGATGAAAAAGGATTTCATTTTGATCAGCTCATCAATGACGACTTTTTTGATGCAATACGTATTCTATATAATGCGAAACATAATGTCTCTGCGATGAAACTTATGATGATTTCCATCGATACAATGGCCTTTCTTGAATACGGAGATGTGCCTGGCAATTTTAAGCGATGGTTGCAGCAATATGCTGATCTTGGCAAAATGAATATCACCACAGAAGAACTTTGGGAATTCCGTAATTCGATTCTTCACATGACCAATCTTGATTCGCGAAAAGTAGTAGCAAACTCAGTGGAGCGATTGATGTTTTATGATGCAGTAAAAGATTATGCTCAACAAAATGATGAAGGAAAGTATTTTAAATTCAAAGACCTTCTGGATTGTGTAGCGCTGGCTATTTCCAAATGGGCCGACACGTATAATCAACAAAAAGAGAAGTTTGAAATTTTTCTTAAGAGGTATGACCGTATCATTTCTGATAAACGTATGACCTATGTTCACTATCAGTAAAGGCAAACCAATATTACCTGTTTGAAAAAATCTCTGCTACCAATTTAAAATCCCTATCAAAATAACCATATTCTGACTCTACCGGGGAAAACCGTCAAATCATTGTAGATCGGTGGAGATCGAGGTAACGATTATGACTTTCGAACATGATGAAAAATGCAACTGGTGAGTGATGATGAGGTTTGAAGATTTGATTGCAGGGAAGAAGGTAAAAAGGGGGTTGTTGGAGGTGGTGGCGGAGAGGATTGGGGAGATAACGAAGGATTAAAAGCACTGCTATAATAGTGAGTGGGCCCGTAATTTTGCATCATGAACGAATATCCCGAACTGGATGAAACCTGGACAGTATTTACCAACTTTTCAGCCAACCCTAATAAATTTGCAAAGGAATTTATTCCAGACTTGTATCTAAAACCATCAGTACATAAAGATGTACGAGAAAACTTTAAAGTCATTGGTAAACTTCTCGAACACAGTTATTACGTTTACAAGTTTTATGATGTCGCTGTTTTAAAAAGCCTCCTTACACTGGAGATGGCGTTAAAGGTTCGATACAAAAATCAATTTTCTGATGATTGGGGAAAAAGATCTTTGAAAAGTTTAATGGCACTATTAAAAAAAGCAAATTATTTTGAAGTTTATAATAAGGACTTTCTGCACCGCATACGGGAGATCAGAAATATGCTGGCGCATCCAACACAACATACCGTATCGGGTCCGAACGGAAAGATTATTATTGAAAACGTGGTAGACCTCATCAATGGCTTATACGAAAGCCCTGCACTTCGATTGAAACGGATGAACCTAACCAGCAAAATCATCAATCAATTGCACCGCTACAAGAATGGCGTAAAATGTACGATCGGAAACACGTCCTATTTTGCAATCAGTGCCTGGCCGGCATTCATCAACAACAAAAGCACTCCGCAAGAGATTCATTTTTATTTCCATCCTACTTTTAGCATTCCTGAAACAAGTACCAATTGGCTGATCCCTCAGACTATTCACTTTATTGGCCGATCAATACGATTTACAGCAGAAGGCATATCTATGAAAAATGATAGTTACGAGACCCTTCTGATTTCTGAAATCAGCGATACTGGTGAAAAAGCAGCGTATGATAATTGGATGAATTCCTACGAGACTTATATATATCCAAAGTTGGGATATTCAACCACTATTGATGAAAAAATTGTCGATACATTTTCTTTGCATTTAAAGGAATTTCACAAGCTGAATTAATCTAAATATTAGTTCGGGCCTTCAAATGAATGATATGATAAAAGGAAAAGCTACCAGGATACTCATTGACAAACTTACCAACAGCGTGGAGAAAAGGACCACTGGAAAGAGTCATGCGACTAGTATAGTTTTAGTATCAGCTGAGGAAATAAGGACGGTGCTAAAGAAGAATGGCTGGTATTTTAACTGGAAAAAGGAGTACAAAGAAGAAGGTCGCCATACATATAAACTGACGCTTGCGGGTGATACGAACATACACGGACTTTTATGTCTTGAACCAAGGGATAATTACATCGAGATGCACCTGATTGAATCCGCTCCGCATAACTATGGCAAGGAAAAAGAATATATCGGTGTGCCAGGTAATCTTGTATCGTTTGCCTGCAAAATGAGCTTTGAAATGGGCTTTGATGGTAATGTGGCTTTCACAGCAAAAACTAAGTTAAAACAACACTATATCGATACTTTAGGGGCTGTAGTTTTATTCGGAGATCGCATGGGAATTATGGGGGAATCTGCAAAAAAATTAGTAAATTCGTACTACCAAGATTTCTTTAATGAAGGTTAAAAAACAATATTACCCATTGGACGAAATTGGGATCCTTGGGGTTCAAACTAAGGCATCCAAAGCCCAGGTAAAAAAGGACATGGAGCTTACTAGCCAATACTTTAAAGCTTACCAATCAAAGGCAAGATTCGTAAGCCCAAAACAAATGGCTAAAGTAGTCCATTCAAAAACAAGACATTTAGTCAAAGCAAAATAATAATGTGAAAGCCCGCCAATAGGCGGGCTTTTTTGTATCCATTTAGCGAAATGCTTTCTTTTTCTCTACCAAAATCCATAGTTCCACAACTTATTGATAACCTCAGAAAGTTGTTGTATGATGTAACGAATCTATCCGAGCTTTGTGCCTAAAGGTCTTAAAATGAATAACTCACTACAGGAACAAAGAGAGATGAATCAATTTGCTTTTTTCAGCCTTTCACATGAAGCCAATAACCGGTTTGATTACATTGCAGACGAAGCCATAATGCGATTGGAAACAGAAATCGAAAAATCATGTGAAGCGTATAGCCAGCTCGAAAGCATCAGGCAAAATGAACCGGAGAAATGGAAACGAATGGAAAGAGAGGCACACGAAAGGGATATGGATCTTTCCGGAGAGTTCAATAGTTATGCCCTTGATACAGTTTACCGAACGGAAGAAATGATCGTGCTGATGGAAATGAAGGTAATTTATGCATGGAAGCATTTGGAAATCTATATCAAGAAATTAATCAGCGAAGCGTATCCAGAGATCAATACTAAAGATTTTTATAAATGGAATAGTTTGGTGGCCTTTCTAAAATCAAAAGGTATTCGTCCAGATACACTTGATGGGTATGCGGAAATAATCCAATTGCAAAAAGTGAATAACAAGGCAAAGCATACAGAACTATCCTGTAAAGAATTACAATCGATACCAGAGTTTAAAGATAACGGAGCGCTTAGCTATGAAAGCATTGAAAAATTTTACGGGAGAGTGAAGAACTCGCCGAATAAATTCTTAAAAGCTTTGTATGAAGCTATAGATCGTGAGTTATACCATTTCAATCAGGTAAGAATTGAGTCACTTGCAAAATCTTTGATACTGCGAATGGATAAGGAAGCAGCCAAAAAATTCAGTGAAACATTTGACAAGCTATATCAATTTGATCATTGATATCGAATTACACCTCTCATAATACCTTTAATACAAAAATCATTTTCAGGAATAAAAGCATTAAAGTTTGGATTTGTAGATAACAGCATAGTTATTTTTCCTTGTTTTTGATACTTCTTGATAAATGCTTTTTCACCGCTAATGCACAAAATAGTATCGCCATTTTCCGCAACGTTTTTCATTTGAAAAATGACAAGATCTCCGTCTTTGATATTCGGTTGCATCGAATCACCTTCTGCTTCAATCAAAAAAGCTTCTGTTGCTGGAAATTTTAATAGCTTGATTGCAAGGGGTATACGCTCAAGAGGATTACCATCTAAAAACTGTCCTCCGGGTCCACATTGTGCAAGACCATATAGGTTCAGATAAGATACCGGTTTTTCGGGATCACCCAGAATTTGGTAATCTCTTGGGTTTGATGGGTTGCGCTTCAGATAGCCTTTTTTCTCCAATTGTTGGATATGGTGCTGCACAACACTTTTGGAGGACATTCCAAGCTCTTCTTGTAATTCGCTAACAGACATAGGGTTATCTATTGATCTTCGCAAAACTTTGAGTAATGCGATCTGTTTGGGATGAAGTTTTGCCATAGAAGGATTTATACAAAGATAACGAAGTTAAAAAAATCGTTCTAAAGTTATATATCGTTCTAATAATCGTTCTATATTTGCTAAAATATTTTTATATGCCAATCAAAATTACCTGCATTAAAAAAGATAATGGTAACCACGAAAACCCGTTTGTAGCGATCACCAGTCTCAGTTGGATTAATGAAGAAACTGGTAAGACTGGTAGCACTTCTCGGTTAGAAATGTATGACTGGATAGTTAACGATAAAGGGGTTGCCTACGTGAAAGACAATAATGGAAACAAAGCCAATCTTCGTGGAGCCGTTTCTGACAAAGGAACAAAATATGTAAAGACCTATGCCGATAACGTAACAACTGATAACCTACTCAAGCTTCCCGAATGCAAAAGCAATTAATAATTCTTAATAATAAATACTATGAAATATTCTAAAAATGATGCAGAAGGTATGAAAGGAGACCGTAGCAGAAACCAAGATGGTCAATTGCGTGATAAGCGCGATGACACACATATGGGCACGATAGAAGAAAAATATAATCGTGATTTCGGCGTAAGATCTGATATGGATCTTGGTGCTTTCCTGGATAAAAATAATATCGCTTCGCTGAATGATCTTATACACAGCGATCTCGGTAAGAAATAAAAATTGCTTTTGGATACAAGGTTTGACATAGCAGAGCTGAGAAAAAATTACAGTGCTTCCTGGTATGAAGCAGTGAATAGTGGTCGTTTCATTTTGTCCTATCACATTGATGATTGGAACCAAAAATTAAATGCTGTGGAAAAGCGCACATATCATGATATCCGATTCATAGGATTGCAGCTCTATCCGATTTTCCCTGTCAGTGATGATCAGTATCTGCATTTTGCTAATCCCTTCAAAATGGTTGGGATTGAAATCGTCTACAAAAATTCTCCAGAATTATTGATTGAGCGCAAGACAAAGCTGCTTGAAGGCTTGGGATGGAAAATTTATACGATCAATAGTGAGAACACTTATCATACAATTGAAGAATTTTTCCGGATAAAGAGAAAGGACAAAAGCCTTGAGTGGGAAGAATTAGATGGAGAGTTGGCCTCCTTATTCTCCGAAAAGTATCATACTAAAAGTGCCCCCTGTCTATTATATTACCTCCAACAAAAATATTTTGAAAATATAGACGCTTAATCAAAAACAATAACTCGTTACCGCAGTTCAAGCACTGGGCAATTTACTACTGCCGCAAAAGCAAAGAAAAGTTAAGCACCCACGAAAAAGAAAGATAAAAATTAGAAAGGGGAAGTAATTTTGATTTATTCAGAAGGGTTGGTCAAATAATGAGTTATAAAACTGATAGCTAGTATGGCAAAGAAATTTTCATCCTTGACAAAAGCCGAGTGTTCTGAAGCTTACCAACAAATATTTGCCACCGCGGAATCAGAGTGGCAGGCGGCTCTCGAGCTCGCAGCTACAGGTAAGTATGGGAATGCTACATCGTTGATGATTATAAGTATCGAAGAATATGTTAAGTCTCTACTGATATTTTTCGACAGTCATGGTTTTCATTTTCGAACAACAAAAGGAGTCAGCATTTTTTTCAAGAACCATCAGATCCGTTATGTGATTGCTTTTGTAATGGCAGTCATGAATCTCTTTGGGGAAGAAATGAAGAGGTTTCTCCTTCGGGTAAAAGAGAATCCAGAGGAAATTAGGACGCTCCATTCAGCATTCAAGGAAGATGACAATTACTTTGAGAAGAAATTTGGCTATTATTTTCGGAGAAAGCTAGTGGAAATTATGAGAGAGTTCCGGTGGTTCAAAGGAGCTGATCTTTTCCGCCAGGAAGGATTTTATTGTGACTACAAGGATTTTCTGAAAACGCCTTTAAATGTAACTGAAGACGAGTTCAAAGAGGTTTTCAAACGATTGAAAAAAGTAAGATCTATAGGAAAAGCGATTATTGCGGGATTTGAATCTGACAGCAGTGAAATCAGGGACCAACTGCAAAAAATGAAAACAGAATTTCGAGCAAAAAATCACTATTTAAAAATTACCAACGGATTAAAAAAGTTGTCAGAAAGCAAGCAATCGCCGTTTGAGTTTATAGAAGCACAAATTGGAAAAGATATGTAAACTATTGATGATACCGATAAGACTTTATCTGTGGAAGTTAGCCTGTCTGAAACCATTAAATGAAGGTCACCCCCTGCTCTGTCGTTGATCAAATTCATTGACCTGAATCGTGCGACTGTTCCATTTCAATGTAAGGCCTTCTGGATTCAATCATATCTCAATTTACAAATAGCAGCAATTACATAAACCCATTGAACAAGCTTGCGTTAGTCTCGGAAATCAGTTTATACCTCTCCTCACTTTGTTCTATATAAATATACTCAGTCGTTATTCCTCTTTCTGCAAGCTCTTCCCGAATGGGTTTCTTAAATTCGCTTGGGATTCGCAGCCGGTGAATAAGATGCTTAAATTCATCTCGATTATTTAAGGGGACATCACATCGATCAGCTTCTGTAATAATGAAACGCCCTTTTTGCCGATACATCCGTTTTTCATAAATTCTTTTATCCATATCATCAAGATATGATGAAACATTAATCAGATAAGGTTGTTTTAAGTCGAAAGGATCCAGATCATAAAATGTTTCGCGGACAGGCCAGGTATTATGACCCAGTATCCATTCAGTCGGTATCATCATTGTCCAAATCTGACCATCAGCTTTCTCAATATTTTTATCGGTTGATTCTTCGGTCGCAAAATAGAGTGCAGTAATCATTTCAGCAGACCAATCAGTCAGGCTGGTTTTGATTCCTGCATGTTGCGCCTGAAATAACAAATCCCATTCCTTGCCATGCTTCTCGTGATTAAACAAGTTCCTAAAAACGTCCTTTCCCCATTTGTTTTTCACGGCAGATTCAAAGATACCCACTGCTTTTCTTTCAATATCTTTTCCTGTCTTTACATCAGGAACGGATAAAGGAGGACGAAAGATGCCACATCGAATATCCCATCCAAAGTTTTGTTCACCCCGATAATGCGGCATCATATCCCAGCCATAATCTTCGGCTAATTTTATTTTTAATTTAATAAGAGTTTGGTGAAAGCTCTCACCTTCATCCACCGTTGTAACTAGATCAATACCACCTATTACTTCCTGTTTGGCTTTTTCGATTGCTTGTTCCTTAGTCATATTTTTTGATTTGAAAAGCAAAGGTCGTGGAAACAAGATTGCCACAATTATTCTGCGGAAATCCACATAAATATCTACTGATATTTTTTGTGCTTTTTCACCACTGACCTATTTTGTAAACAAAGGGATTCAGTGTAAGGCGATAATCTTCTCCTTGCTGATTGAAATTATGAAATTGACAAATTCTGCATTTATAAAGATCTTACTTAAGTTCATTAAGCTTCAAATTAATTTGAGGCAAAAGAATTGTTGAGATCGAGATCACTGCGTCGTCGACGTCTTTATACTTGAATGTAGGTAAGACCCATGGATAACGTTTAAAATGCTCAAACATACCATATTCAGATTGGGAAGCCAGAATGATTGGCTGAACCGGTACGGAAGGTAGGTTGGGAACAATAGCCTGTAATTCCTGTGGTATGCTTTTAGCGTCTGTGATATCTGCAATTACAAATTTGGCTAAATGGGCCAAAGTTGAAACTGTTTCTGTTACGTCACGATTTTGCGGGCCACTAAAATCAAACAGGATGGGCAAGTAGCCCTCTACCCTCAGTTCCTTAAAGATCGCATCAAGAATTGTCTTTCTTTCTTCAGTAAATCTACCCAGTATTAGGACAGCTTTAGAGGTTATTGTATCAATTACATTCTTTACATTAGAATTATTCAGAAGAAGATAAATAAACTGTGCAACCTGGAGATCATCGACAGTGATCACGGGTGTTCCTTCCTCCGTAATTATTAAATTCGACTGATCCCCGGGAGTGCCTTTAATTTCCCAGGCTGACAATCCAAAGATCCTGGCTCTCCTAAAATAGGCTCCCTCAACATTAACATTAATTAAGCTCGCACTTGTAAGGTTCGCTTTGTTGAAAAGAGCATCACTACAATCATTTTGTTCAAATTTGCTTTGGTACAAATTCGAAAAAGAAAAATTACAGGAAACAAGTGAACATCCAATAAATTGAACACCAAAGATCTCTGCGTCTATAAATCCTGAACCCTTAAGATCACATTGATGTAGATATGAATTAGTGAGATTGCTATTAGAAAAATTTGCGTCAATTCCAACACATTCCGCAATTGTTGTTCTGATCAATTTAGAATTCCTGAAATCCGCTCCAGAAAAATCAACAAGATGAAACAAAGTATTATTAAAATTTGAGTCATTAAGATTTGCACCTGCAAGTAATGAACTCTCGAAGACTTTAAGCGAAAGATCCTTATTACTCAGATCGGCATTGGATAGGTCAACATTTCTGAATTCCTTAGAGTCAAGGTCAAATTCTCTAAGATCAGCACCTGTAAGGTCAGCAACAATTTCCGGATTTGTATTTCTCCATTGGTTCCAATTTTGCCAACTGCCTTTCAATAATTCTAAATGTTCCTTATTAGCCATACGTATTATATATTAATGATATTTCATCTTGTTCTAAAAAGGCAGAATTTGGACAGTTTGAGGTATCATAATTTTGGTGATAACATTTCATTTGTCCATGCGTTGTTCCGATGCAATTTGATTATCAATTACAATTGGAACAGGAAATTTGTGATTTGTTCTTAATAACAATTTGTGGCTTCTCTTTATAGAGTTCGATCTTTCCTGTTATACATATTTCTTTGTTCAGGAAAATATCCTCGGGGTTTCCGTTAAATTGTTTTCTGATATCTCCCCATATCACAACCGTCAATAACTGGTTTGGATAAGCGGCCCCGATATTTAAAAATGTGGGTTCATTAGTGGCATTGGATACAAACCGGGCATTAAATACTTTGCCGCAAACAGTAACGCTATCCCCAACTTTGTTTTTTGCATCTTCAAGCTTAATTGTATCCTGGGAATAGATTGAGGACAGGCACAAGAACAGGGAACAAAATAGCAAAATGATTCGCTGCATAATTATGGTTCGATTTAAGTGATACTAAAGGTAAAACGTTTTCTTAAGCCGGTGAAGAAGTCTTGTATGAACTTTAACTTCCCGTATTACTACGGTTGTTCTGTATCCTCAGATATCCTCATTACTTTTTAAAAAATTATTTTCACGAAAACCCAAACTTCGCCAGGAAATCATCCTTTCTTCGATAAGCTACTGGGATTGTCGCTCCACCTGTTAGCTCAACATATCCGCTTCGCCCTTCCTTATGATATTTACGGATTAGGTTTGCATTCACGATCCAGGAATGATGAATACGAAAAAAAGTACGGGCTGGCAACAACTCTTCATATTCTTTTATCGTTTTAGAACATGTATATTTTTTGCCTGAATTAGTACTAACAATAGTATAATTGTTTTCAGCATGGCAGCTTATTATTTCATCCAGGTTAACAAAATCAAAACCATCTTTTACCGGCATTGCAATTTTGCCTGTTGATAAAAGTGTCGTATTAATATTATAGAACAAGTTTGAAAGTTGCGTATTGATGTTTTTTAGACCGATCCTGGCTTCTGCTCTTTTTACTGCATTATCTAGTTCATCTATATCGACCGGTTTTAATAAATAGTCAAGAGCTGAATAGCGAAATGCCTTCAAAGTATATTCATCAAAAGCAGTGATAAAAATGATCTCAAAATCAACTGGCATTAATTGATCAAGCAGATCGAATGCATTGCCATATGGCATTTCGATGTCCAAAAAGACGAGATCTGGTTTTAACTGTGGTATAAGTATTCCCGCTTCGTCAGCGCTACCTGCTTCTCCTGCGACTTCAATTCGCAAAGTCAATTGTTCGAATAATGATTTGAGAATGGAAATATTCTTTTTATCATCATCAATTATTACAGCTTTCATCATAAATTATAGTTATTAGTTAGAATGTGGATAATCAAGTATAACACGGGTACCTTCAATGGCACCTATTTCATTTTTAATATCCGTGATGCATATCTTAACTTTCTCGGTTTTGTTTCTATTTATCAGGTCAACACGTTGTTTGGTCAACACAATTCCTTTAGACTGGTACTTTATAGGTGTCTTACTTTTATAAAACGCTGATTGTTCCCGCCCAACTCCATTGTCTTCTATTGTAAACCGAAGGCCATTTTCATATTGCTTGATCTTAACATGGATATGTCCTTCTGAATCTTTGCGATAGAGTATTCCATGCCGTATGCTGTTCTCAATAAATGGCTGTAAAAGCATCGGTGAAATGGTGTGATCGCTTTCAAGAATTTCCTCAGGGATATTTATGGTGTAAGAGAACTTATTATCCGTTCGCATCATTTCCAGTTCAAGATATTGTGACAGGTATTTTATTTCTTCCGCAATGGAAATAGCTGATTTAGACGAATTATCCAGGGTTAGTCTTATTAAACGTGAAAAGGCAGCCAGGTATCTGTTAGCCCCAACAACATCTTTATCGACAACGTATTGTTGAATTGAATTAAGGCTATTAAAAATAAAATGTGGATTCATTTGTGCCTTCAAAGCCATATGCTCCATCAATACTGCTTGTTCAAGTAGTTGATTTTTTTCATTTTCTCGTTTTCTGATTCGCCGGATGCGCCAACTAACTACTAAATATAAAATGCCTGCTAAGAGTAAAATCAATAAACCCCCTACCCATATTTTTTCCCACCAATACTTATTTATTGTAAAAGGAACCCGTATTACATCACTTCCGATTCCAAATTTATTGATCGCCTGTATCTCCATAACATAGTCTCCGGGAGAAAGAGTTGGATAATTAAGGAAATTTTCCTTAGTAGCATGCCAGCCTGTATCAAGTCCGATCAATTTATAACGGTAACTCATCTCTCCGCCAGAGCGATAAGAGATACCGGCAAATTCAAACCGGATATTATTCTCCTTTCTTGCTAAAGCAAGTGCTTTGTATTTTCCTGAAACAACATCAACTTCCAAAGAATTACCGGCAGCAGAAATATCGGTAATCCGTAAAACACAAGATGCTTGTGGTGAAATTTTTTTGTCATCAAAATAACTGATTCCCTCAGGCGTACCGACGTATACTAATGAGTCGTCCGCAACTACAGTATTGATACTGTTCGAGATCAGTCCATCTGCTGTTGTATATTTAATAATGGGATAGTCTTTGTCACCAATATTAACTTTATTAAGGCCATTATCTGTTCCTACCCAAAGATTATTACCATGAATAAAAAGAGTTCGGCAAATATTGCTGCTTAAACCATTCTTTTTGGAAATTTGGTCGATCAATTTAGAATTCTTATAAATTAAAATTCCCTTATCATAAGTAGCGATCCAGAATGTTCCATCCTTTGACTGCCGGATTGCAGCGATTCTGTTTCTGAGTAAAGAATCTTTTTCTCCGGCATATTTTATTTGTTTGTCCCTCGTTGCAAGGTACAATCCTTCCAATGTGCCTATATAATAAATGCCATCACTATAATAACCCGCTGTGGTGCGTCCCTGCCATAAGGTATCAGATTCTTTCAATGTCATTCCATCAATTACCCACATGCCACTCGATGTGCTTACAATTATATTATTATCATATGCATTTGCCAGGTCTTTCAAAGACCCTTCTGTTTTATAATTTATAGAGTTAGTTTTTTTTACATATCCCTGCAGTCCTAATACCAATTCTCCTTTTTTTGTCTTTAATAAAACCCGTAATGAATTTCTTGGATTACCGGTCAGGCCTTTCGTATAAGGTTCTTTATTTATTTTCCCGGTTGAAGGTTGCAGGCTAAAAATGTATCCTTCTTCAGTACCTATCCAGACAATACCATTATTCTTCAGCAGAGAATATACGCCCAGAAGTTTACCACTGGGATCTTTAACAGTTTGTCCATAAACGAACGGAGAATTTAATTTATAAACGCCTTCACGTTGTGTACAAAACCACAGATTCTGTTCATTATCCTTATAGACAGACGAAACTGTTTTGCCAGGTAAGTAATGTATGTTATAAAACGGATTGTTACAATTATAGACAAATGAACCATCATGTGTATTATCACTAAAAAGGCTATCAGATAAAATGGAAAAATTGATATGGATCTTTAGTTGATTAAGTGATCTTGAATCGCCGGAAAAAGATTTAAAGTCTGTTCTGCCTGCCTCTTTGGTAACTAAAAAAGACTTTCCCAGCGCCATATTATAAACACGATTTCCTGAAGAAAGCGATGTTTTCGCGATCAATTTATTATCAGAAAGCATGTAAATCGTATCCTGTTGATAAGACCGTATGTTTACACGAATAATTCCGGAACTATCGCAGGCCATTGCGGTTATATAGGTAACTCTTCGTTGTAGTTCAATTTCACGAACCGATGAACCTTTTATTAAATGAATTTTTGACAACTCCCCGATAGCCACGGTACCATTCTTATCTTCTGCGATAAAAAAAATATTATCCGTGATCCTGATTCTTTTCAGCAAGCTATCGTTTTTCTGAGTATGAAGTTTTCCATTGTAATAATAACAAAGTGATTTGCGAAAAGGGAGAAGCCATAATCGTCCTTTTGAATCACAAAACATGTTTAGGATCTCATTATCAGGTAATCCTTCCTCAGTAGTGAAGTTTTTAAAATGCACCCCATCAAAACGGCTCAATCCGGTTTCAGTTGCAAACCATATAAAACCTTGCTTATCCTGGATAGCAGCGTACACATTGCTTCCGGCCAGGCCATCTTTAATATCATAACGTGTATAACTGAAATTTTGACCAGAAACGGCCTGGCAGAATATCAATAATAAAAACAGGCAGACTTTCTTAAACATGTGTGTGCAGCAGTTAGGACAATAAGATACGAAGTAAATTGAATTTTCTAAATTCCCTGAACACTTAATAGCCCATTAGTACACCTAACATCTTTTTTAACGCAGTTACATTTTATTTTTTAAAACTAAAGTTTGAACAAATGTAGTTTCAGTACTTAGAATTCTTTGCACCAATTCCTTCCTGAAGCCGGGATCCAATCGCCTATACAATTCACTCAATAACAATTAAAGTTCTTTTACATTTGGTTATAATGTTAGGATCAAAATAAAAACAAGTAAGAAAACTTTCGAGATCTATTTCATGTATTAAATGATCTTTCATTCTGAAAATTTTCGTACCTCTTAATAAATATTTTCCTTTTTTTGTGAATTGAATATTGTTCTGACGTTTTACTATTAATATATGCAATAGTTTTTATTGGTTGATCGGTCTCGTTTAGTAGGAGTACTTTGAATTTTTCATTTTTTTTTAAAGACATTCATATGTATCTGATCGTGTTGTTCAGTATTTTCTGCAACAGCAATTGAATTGTATTGTGCTGGAAACCCTAAAACAATTTTTCTTTTATTATGAATTTGTAAAAGAAAGCATGGTACTATTACATATCACATTAGCAGTATTCAATGATTATTAGGTGCTGTTAATTTTATCCAGCCTTGGAAGAACCACTATCTCAATAACATTCCAAAAATGTAATTGAGAGTTAACAAGCAACAAATCTGCAATTGACTTATGAGAGTTAATCGCTTTTCCCTTTACTGGATCAGGATTCTTTGCTATTCGTTTATGCAGCCATTATGCTATGCATGATTACTGCTTGCAGGAGCGCAATAACTTTCAATATAGTATTTCAGTGGCTGAGAATTTTGATAAAGAAGAAACACATATTCCCGGAATGATACTCCAGCCTTTTGTTGAAAACAGCATCAAACATGGTATTCACGAAAAGAATGATGGCCTGGTAAAGATCACCGTTTCAAAAAACGGGAGCTTACCTTGTGTAGTGGAAGACAACTGCATTGGAAGAAAAGGTGCACAGTTCCTGAAGATCCAGGCGGATCAGGAATATGATTCTAAAGGAATGGAGATAACAATCAACCGGATTGAAACCTTCAATAAGATCTACGAAGCAAGTATTGTATTAAACATCGAAGACCTTACAAATAATAAGGGTGAATCCACCGGAACCAAAGTGAAGATTGATTTTCCGGTGGATTTATAACACATAAATCGGGTTCTACCAGATTGAGTTTACTGTTTGCATCTTTTTAATTTTTTTTATCTTCTTTTTCTTCTAAGGCTTTTTGTGTTGCTTCTTCCGCTGAATTTAATAAATACTCTGAACTCGGTGTTTTTGTACCCAGGTTTTCCATGGTTCGACCAAGCATGAAGAAGGGCGCACTTGTTGCATATTTTCTAAATATAGTCAATGGTGCTTCCTTAGTAATTGTCACATTTCCAGAAATTGGTGCATTAATTAGTGGGTTTGTAAATAATGCGACCCAGGGATTGATCGTAGTCATCGCCGCATCATATACATCTGCGTCTTTGCCGTTAACAGCGACTTGTATCACCATGTTGGTCGCAAATTCTCCTGCTTTATACAAATATTTTTTGGGAATGTATTTGAACAGCGACGCCTCATTTGCTAGACCTCTGCCCACATATCTTAATCCTTGCCACGAGAGGCGAAGCGCCATGGGCGTATTCGCAATTAAAACCGGGGCGGCAAAAACGGTCCCAATCCCAACGATCGGTAATGCCCCAAAAATATTGGCAATTGTATTCCCGTTAGCCTTATCGATCTGCCCTTGTGTTTCAAAAGGGACAAGTGAACCGATGAACTCCTTTCTATGACCTTCATAATTATAAGTAGAATAAGCTTTACCGGCAGATTGTGGATGATCATGATCGGAACTCAAATAATAATATTGAGATTCATAATAGGGTCGGTCAATATAGAACTTGAGAACATCACCCCTGTATACCGTGAATACCTGTCCATGGTCATCTATGATATCAAATTTATATACACCGTGAGCAGGAAGTACTGCTTCGCCTTCCCAATTATTATTCACTCCAACATCCGGGGTCTTCATTAACCAGGCACCTTTTCTTGGAATTTTATTATCTGAAATAGCATAACCACCAGGAGATCGGGTCTCCTCTCCACCATCCAGGTCAATGAACTGGATCGGTTTATTTCCGGCAAATTGATAAGGACTGTACCATGGATATTTTCTTGTCAGCGGATCCACACTCAGGAATTTTCCTAATCTTGGATCATAAATTCGCATTCCATAATCTTGCTGACTACCTTCAATCCCTTTCACTTCATTGTCATTCTCCTTTCCATTAAATCCATACCTGTAAGCATCACTACCTTTGTAACTGCGCCCGGGTTGCAACATCCCAAAAGGATAATAATCATTTGCAGTAATTACATCTGCAGTATAATAATTAACGACACCATTTGCATCTTCATCAACTTGTAACTTTTTGTCGCTCACTGTTACCAGGACATTACCCAAATGATTGCATAATTCGAATTGTCTTTCATTACGGGTAAATATGCTCACCGTACCCCCTGTAAAGCCCCCGGTAAGTGTCACGGGACTTGCGGCTACAGTTAATTTCGTTATCATGCCAATACGACTGCTTCCGTATAAATGGTTTTCAGTTTGCACAATTGCCTGTGCATTTTCCTTTTCATAAATGCTTACTACATTTCCGCTGGCGTCCCTTACATAGATCATCGTCTTAACGACTCCACCCGCGCCAGGGTTGATCGTTTTTGCTATACGGTTGCCGGTTGTATTATAAGTATAGGTAATAGTGGTACCATTACCTTTAGTGATACTTTTTATCTTCCCGTAAATTGTCCATTGTATGCTGTTGATCCCCTCTGCATCATCGGCAATAAGGTTTCCGATCAGGTCATAAGTGTAGTTATTGGGTGCGGGCTGGTCATCTATATCATTACCATAGTTGGCATCGGGCACTATGTCACTCACTTTTTTCAGTCGGTTAGTGTTCACATAATAATCATAGTTCATATCATCCATACTTACATTGCCTGCACTGCTGTTGCCATTTCGTTGATAGGTTAAGATATTTCCATTGGGGTCATAACTCACCCGTTCACGATAATCCTGCATTGTTGTTGGAGTAAAAGTGTTGTTATTGTTATTAAAACCACTATAGGCATTCATACCCACGATCCTGTTCAACTGGTCATACCGGTATCCATAAACAATTTGTCCAAGGCCGGTTCCGCCATTCAGTGTGCCCAGCTTCGGTACATTCACCAGCATACTGGCGATGTTGCCGTTAAAAAGTTCAGCACCTGTATTTACACCATCTCCATTTTGTGGCAGGTTATGCATACCATTAGCAAAAGGAGTTACGTTGATGTCAATAGGTTTATAATCGTTATTAAAATAATTAAGTGCAAATCCAAATGCATCTCTCGCAACAGTTGCATTCTGCACGTAGCCTGCATCTCCATCACGACCGATATCACCTTGCACATAAGCAGTGCTTATTACGGATGGATCGCACACAGTACCGGAAGGGTTGATCTCTGTTTCAAACACATCGGGTAAATCGCTTTCAAATCCTGTCTCAAATTCTATTGATTGCTGCGCCCTGTAAATTGCCGGTTGGTCAAATTGTGAGCGGTTTGTCACGATCAGTGCGGTACCAAGCACAGTACCTGCACCACACGCACCCGCTGCAGATATTGCAGTGCTGTTCACACCTTTCAGCAAACCTTGTATGTTATAAGCATAATCCATTCCCTGCACCCGAAGCTTACCATATTCTACACGCGCCAATGGGCCATACTTATAATATAAATACCTTGCATCGCATTCCCATAAAATTTGATCCCGGCTGGTTTCAACTAATAATAATTTATTATCAGCATCATATTTATATCGTTGGTGGAACGCATCCGGTTTTCCCGGTTGATAATGGACTTCATTTATCTTTCCGCTCAAAAAATCATACGCATAGGTCAATAGTTTAAAGCGGTTCATAGTTCCATCCATTTCGCTGATACCTTTATAATCCTGTACCAGTGAATCAATATTCCCATGTATATCGTAAGTATAGAATGTTGCCGTATGATGCAAAGGATCTGTGGCAAAATTCCAGGTCGTTGTAAAGCTTACACGATTACGCAGATTTTTTTGAGTGATCAATCCATCGAGGATCGCTAAATTGGGTGGAAGATCACCATAAGCAAGATCATAGGTGGTATGGGTGATCTGCTCTCTCGTACCCCCGGTAGTAAGGATCCAGTTTTCTAAAGCGGTTGGATCCTGGCTGATGGTCTGAGTCATTAAATTACCTTGTGGCTTCTGTCCTACTTCTGTAATTCTTCCAAGCAGATCAAATAATGTATAGCTGTAGTTATTATCTGCACTTTGTTGTGCATTCTGACTTACGACTAACCTCCCTAAAACGTCATACCAGAACTTTGAAACATTTGCATCAGGTGAATGCTGTGCGATAACTTTATTCAAACTGCTATACCGGTATTGTGTTATAAATTCATGGGGCCTTGCATTCAACGCGCCATTCGCACGATCTATCTTTACCTGGTCTGTATAAGTTGCACTGAAATCAGGTCTTACTCCTTTTGGCGGAACAGTTTTCACCAGGTTATTCGCCAGGTCATAATAAAACAGTGTATAGTGATACTCTTTACTGGTATAAGTAACATTAAAGGTCTCCGTACTTTCTATTGCAAAACATTTTGCACGATAAGCCGCTTCAAAATCTTTTAGTAAACTTTTTTTGCGTTCGATCCAGATTGAATTCCCGATCATCTCTGCTTGTTCAAGTGTACGCTGACAGGGATTCTCATGCACAAATATCCCGGCAGTATCACTTACGGGTTTTGCATCGCCGCAAATTACATTCTGGTTAGCGTTACCGTTATTTAGATAATCAGCCAGATTGCATGACGCACTGCTCGCAGCAGATGCATAGGTTCTCCAGCCAACCTGCAAACCCAACTTGTAATTCAGGAATTTTTCATACAGGATATTGCTGGCAATCTCATCATCGGTCGGATCATTATTGTTGAATACCGGTGCTGCATTATAAGTGGATGTGAACTGTGTCTTAAACTCAGACGTCAGGGTGCTGAGTTCCGCGCAACTAAAACAATGAGTGTTATTAGCAGAACCACATTTCAAGAATTCAGGGAATCGTTCCGGTGATGGTAACTGGTAATTTACAAATTGCTGCCTGCAACTGGAATCAACCTTACAGGTGAATTGTGTTGTACAGTTTACACATATAGTAAGCGATTGACCGCATGCCGCTAAATATCCGTCCGCGATTTGTTGGTAGGTCCTTGCAGGACTTAACTGGAACAGATAATTAAAATGATTAACAAAATCCGTCGTACAGGTACCGCCCGGTGCCGCACCAAATTTATCATAGAACGATGCGATGGCATGTTTGTATTGTTCGCAGGTAACAGGTGTTACAGGCTGGCAATTGGAGCAAACGGTAGTGGACACAGCAGCATAATTCACTACGTTAACTGTTATCACGAGGTTAGTGAGTACTAGGTCACCCGGAACTACACTGAGATTTGCAGTAGCAATGGAAGGCGTCATGATAGTAACATCGGTGCTTCCAATTCCAGAACAGTTGGCTGCATCACCCAGGCTGTCAATTTTCATGAGGTATACATTACTACTGTCATTTGTGGTGCCTGCATTATTATTACTGCCTGTAAGGATATATCCATTATCGGTCGAAGGTAATATTGAATTTATCAGCTGCCGGCCGGTTCGCTGGAATCTCTTCGTCCATGCAATGGTTCCGCTTGCGCTGACACGACTTAAAAGAACATCAGAATTAATAGTATTTTCTCCTTGTGCAACTACGTAATCGCCATTCGCCAGCCCATGCCAACCACCGCTGATGGTTTGCACCCCGGGTATAACAAGTTTGCGCACATTCTGGACTGTTCCATCTGAATTAAGATTCCAGATGCATAGCTGTTGGTTTTGAAGTGTAAAATTGTCTGTTATTCCGGATAGCGCCTGGTATCCTGTATTGGTCTTTACTGTCTTTACAACCCAGGTACTGCGGGCTTCTGCATCATAACGTCTTACCCATTGTAGTGCTCCATTCGATGTATTAAGCTTCATGAGGTACCCATCCATAAAAGAGGTCTGGCCATTGTAAATACCTGACACGACGATAGAATTTCCATCCTCCATGATACCGTAAGCATCATCAGAAGCACTGGTACTGACAGGATATTGCCTGCTCCAGATCACATTACCCTGTGCATCTGTTCTTACTACAAAACTTTGCGACAGTCCCCCGGAACCGTTTGCCCATCTGTAGATGCCGCAAAATGCAAAGCCACCGTCAGATAATTGCGTCACGTCAGATCCCAATTGTCCGTTCACATTTCCATCTCCATATTTCTTGGACCATTGCACATTACCCGATGCATCCAGTTTTATCAACCATGCGTCACCTACTGCATTACCATAGGATCGCGTAGCCCCGCAAATAATAAATCCATTATCGCTGGTCCGTTTGATCTGGCTGAATTCATCATTATTAACGCCACCCAGCGCTCTGCTCCATACCAGGTTGCCTCTCTTGTCGATTTTCATCAGGAGCCCATCAAAACCACCATTGCCGAATTGATTGGTTCTTCCGGCCACGATGTATCCACTATCAATAGTAGGTGCCGAATAACTTCCAAATTCATCCTTGGTTCCACCATAGAATTTCTGGTATAAAGTAGGGGTCCCGATCAAACAAAGTTGGTCACTACTTATATACTGGCAGGGTTCGGGATCGTAACAGTTTGCAGTGATGACTGTATCCTTTTGCTCACAAATTAATTGTGTATAGCTGTTGCAATTTTGCAGCGCATTGAACAGAACCTGTGTTAATGTATCCTGATATTTCGACCAGAGGAATTCATTAAGTTGAGGAAGTTGGCTAGGATCATATTCTGACGCGATCGCCAAACCTTTAATTAAAGCAAAGTTGGCACATGCACAAGAGTCAACTGTACCCGTAAGTTCCTGGAACAATTTTGGACTTTTGCCATAAGGTTTCGGCCATTCGATCATATAGGGATTACAAAGATTGCTCCGGCTAATACCTTGCGTTGCAAAAGCATTATTAATTACTTCTTCGAAACTAAGTGGCCCTGTTGTAACGCCGGGTCTTACATTACTGCTTCCATAAGGATTAGCTGCATCGCTTCCATTGATGCAAACTTGTTTCATTCCATTTGTAATAGTGGTAAGCAAAGCATTTCTTGTAGCCGTGTCAAGACTTTCCACTTGTGGACATTGCATCAATTGTGCCTTCCACATTTCAATATATCCATCGCAGTTTGTAGTGTAGTTGTTTGTATTATTGGTTGCAGGATCTAAATTCACACCGCTTGGGGGATTACCGGGTATACTCGGAAACCATGTCCACGGGCTGCTTTGTCCATTGCCTGTCGGGTTGCCTTGATTTGCGATTTGTTGATCCGTTTCATGAAAATGCAGCGTATATTTTTCTGCGATCAATTGATCATTCTCTACTATTGTACTTTGCTCTTTTATAAATTTATTTACATCCTTTCTTCTTTCGTTCATATAAAAGCCCTGGAAAGCTTCCCATAGAGTATTTTTATCTGAATCGGTTGTAACATCAGCGTAGGGAGGAAGTTTGGGGACAACAGAATAAATATTGCCGATGATACATTCCCTGCGTTGGATAGCATCGGTAACATTATTACACTTCACGGTTGCTCTTGCCATCTGCCACATGCTTGCCCATTTATCCGGGTTGGTGCTGAGCTTGATGAATTGATTATTTATTTTGTTCAGCATTACATCACGATAAGCAGCCGTTGGTGCCAGGATATAAAATGAATCATTATACGGCGCTGCAGTTGAACTGCCTGTTGTTAGGACATAATTTTTTGTCAATGCTTGTGCGTAGGTCGATGTTGAACTGAAAACATCTATCCAGTTATAACTGCCACGTAAATTTGTTTCTGCATAGATCAGTTTGTTATACTCCGGGTGATAAGGTAACAAAGCTTCGGCCCAGCTATCTTTAAAGAGATCCTGGAACGCGTCCTGATTCGTATTATTTAAAACATCATATTCATTGCTGGATGGCGGGATGAGGTAATGAATACTTTGATCTTTCATGCCTGATGCATCCCTGTAAAAATTGAGTTGACCTGCTGCATTCTTTGGTGATTTATAAAAAGGCTGACCGGAATAAAAGGTTGAAAATATATCATACTTCCTGTACATATTTATACTTGGCCTTTCCGCAGAAACAACAGGCGCAACTTCGATTGCGTATTGTCCGCTATAGGGTTTCATATCCTCCAGCATTTGTGAACGGATAGTAGCAAGTGAATTGGTTGTTGTGGTATCACACAGTAATTGACAATTGTTATAAGCGCTTTGATAAGCTGAATGTATTTGTGCTTCAAGTTCTGCCGATTGAGTTTCAGAAGGATTTAAACCAACACTGTTAAGATAATTGGTACGAAACACTGTTTCACTGACGCCAAGTTGTTGCAGGCAAGTTGTACAGGACGCAGCGATGGAACCACCAGATGGATTTCCGCAATCAGTTTGTGAGATCAATACAGCTGCAACCGAATCGATAAGCTGTTGACGCGTTTTGCAGACCGCATTTGCTTCAACCAGTTCAAGATACTTTTGAATGGAGGACTCGCTGATTGTAAGGGTTTTTCTTATACTATAGGAACCGGGCTCCAACTGACGGGAAAAACTGATCGTGTTTCCATTGATAGTGTAAGTAGGGCCACTTACCCCGCTCAATGCCGCTGTTCCTGTATTACAATTGTCATCGGGATTGATACTTACATTAGTGAACTTCCAGACAATTGGAACTGTATCACCGTTTACTTCGGTAATGCTTATTTCAAGGTCATATAAACAGTCATAGCACAGTTGAACACCTGCGTTACAGGACTCAATTTGCAATTTGTCCGGGGCAAGTTGATATTGAAAACTATAAGTTGTCTTGGCCGGAACAAGTACCGTATTGATAGATTCAAGACTGTTCTCTTTTATAATATTTGCGCTTTCATCAAGTAAGCTTCTTGTGATCGTTGATCCGTTTTGATTAGGATATAGTAGACTGTTATTGGTAGCTAATGCATCGAGTGAATTGGGTGATTCCCCGGCAAGTGCTGTCGCGATGGTACGCCCATGCATATCCACGTAACTTACACTCATCTGTCCATTGGCATCCTTCACCATGTTTTTTTCATAGTGAGTATAATTGCCTGCTTCTGTACCAAACAATCCATCCAGTTCCACCTGCGATGCTCCACCATAATAATACTTTATTTCCTTACCACTTCCCATCTTATGAGAAGCTCCCGCACTGCTTTGCATCATAATACGACCGGTTGCATCCGGCATATATCGTGTTACAGAATAAGGATAACCTTCAGCATCAGGAATAAATTTATTTTGTTGCTGATTGATTTCGTCATTAGAAGAACTATAATACCTTGATGTCCCGCTTTGTGCATTGAGTGGCGGTGTTGAATGATTTAACGGTCCTGCCGCTACAAGGTCAAAATATTTCGCGGGATCTTCACCGGCTAATTGAGTATTGAAAAGATTAAGATTTTGCTGGTATTGGATGATCCCGGAAATACCTGGAGTCGGCAAAATCTGTATAGTGGGTCGCCCCTGCCCATCATAAAAAGTCTCAGCGGTGATCGTACTTTGGGTAACATTATCCTTTGTCACAGTCTGCCGGGAACGTTGCGATCCATCAAAATATTCTACGGTCGATTTTCGTTTACCCTCTTCCGCAAATATGGTTGAAGCCTGCCAGTTAAGATTATTATTATGTCCTTCGTAAGAACATTTTCTTGCTGAGGTCCATTGCCCATCGCTCCTGTTACCATCGTTCTTTATATTTACGGGCCGGATACGATAATACAATACACCGGTATCATCATAGAATAAAGGAATAGAATAAGAATTAAATGATAAAGGAAGATCGATCCTCGTTGAATTGTTCTTAAACAATAAATTCTCATCAACGGTTGTCGTATTCGGAATATAATAGGCACTTTCCAATTCTTCTTCCAGCCATGCCCATTCAAGTTGTGTGTGGTTATTGCCTGAACCCGGGATCCATGACCAGGAGACTGAAACCTCATCTGCAGGATTACTGACCGACGGTGGTCCGGTAAATGTAAAGGGAACAACATTATTATTTAATTCAAAATACTGCGTTACCCGCATTTCATTTTCGAGCAATAGCACCTCACGCAAATCGAAATTGACAGTTCCCTGTGGTGTTATAGTAATAGGTCCAATGACCGTAACTTTTACAAATTCTGCCCCATCAAAACTGAAATAATTCTTTGCATTATATTTCGCACCCGTATTTTTATTATAATCAACGGTCAGGTCCCTTTCAATAAAATTTCCATAAGAGGAACTATGCCCATAATCAATTCTTACGCGGATCGTAGCGCTAAAGTTAACCGGTATGTAATTCGGTGTTTCTTCAATGATGCTAAGTGTAATAATATTTTTGATCTTACGTGAAATTTCTCCTTCTGCAGTATAAGAAACCTCAGCAAGTGCGTTCAGCAATAGCGGTTGTGAATAATTAGAAATGGGCGCAATGCCTGATAACCGGGAAAAGATCGGGGCCTTTTCAATTCCATCGTCATTTGCAAAGACAGGTTGGGTAGCAGAAATGGAAAATAAAAATAATGGTAATAGAACCCCTTCCTTTATTTTCAAAACAAAGGTATGCATGCTGGTATTTTTGAAATGATTGCTCATAAACAATTATTAACTTTCATTTACTCCATACTGATATAGTAATCCTCATAGCCTTTTGCCGCAACATATTCCCCTGACACTTTTCGTATACGTTGTGCGATTCTTACAGGTAGCGATATCGCAGCATCATGACTTATCTTTTTGAACCGGTAGGTTCTTACCCGTTCATTAATTAAAAACCATATCCCTTCTTTCTTTATAACATTATTTTCCAGGCTGGTAAATGCTGCACTATCGACCGGCATAAGTGTCCTTCGTAAATAAATTATTTCAACCGGCTCTTTGCTTTGAGTATATTTTACCTTTATTATTTCTTTTACCTGGTCCGTGCCGGGAAGCGGTTGGCGGCTCTTTAATTCAATAATGGTCATCTCTCCTTCGGGCGCAAGAAATGCTGAGCTATAGAGCTCATCCAATTTCCTTAAAGAAGAATCTACAGCAAGCATTACCGTCGGGCCTTCAAGAAGCTGCTGAATATTCTGCTCATTCGGGTAAACCATTATTACCCGCTGATCATTGCTTACCACCAGCATCAGGCTATCGTCTGAGATTTGTTCAGTATTACCATAACGGACATAAGAACCTGCAGAAGTATAGACGAACTCGGCATTAACTGTCATCGTATCCTCATCTGCAGCAGGGAACAAGGCTGTACATTTCTGTTCCACTTCAATATGAAGTGGAAGTTTTTTATAGCTATTACAGGCTGCAATGAATTCTTTTAAAACTTGCGGTCGATCCTCCACTTTTGTATTTTTCTTTTTTTGCGGATAAACTACAAGGGATATACACACACATAATAATATCGTAACTATTCTTTTCATTGTATCGCTGTAATACTTTTCTGTTTCGCACTTCTTGTTTCTTTGATTGTTTTGATTCCTTGCTTCGTTTCGGCTTTAATTCGTATTAACGTTCCTTCTTCGTCGTATTCATAAAAACTTGCGTAGTTGTTTCCATCAAGCTCGGAGACTAATTTCATACTTACCGGGTCATATACATAAGTTTTCATATTGGCATTGAATGGATGGATTCGTATATCATCAAAATAGATGGGTTGACCGCTGTTGTTCACAAAATTCATTGTCATCTGGGTCGCGCTCAAGGGAGCAGTAAATGATCCTTCATATCGTTGCCAGCCTTCGATGATAGGTCCGGTTGGTTTGAGTACAATGGCCGGGCCGCCTCCGGCATTAAACTGCAGGGTCACCTGGTTATTCGCATATGAATTCAAAGTGCATGGAATTCCGCCCTGTGGATTACCACACTCTTCCCTCACCCATGTCGTGAATAACATTTTTTTGTTTTCAGGTATACTGAATACAGGATTCATCATCGAATCTTTTGCAGGCAGGGGTTTGGTGTACTGGCATACATCCTGTGCAGCAAGTGACTGGTAACTGGTAGTTCCTGTATTTGAACTGTATGAAAAATCTGCGTGAAAGCTGTGGAATCCATCGGTGCCATTATAAGGTCGCGCAATATCTGCACTGCATAAACATTCAATGATATACGTACCGCAGGGAAGAAATACATTAAATGCCTGGGGTGAGGTTTCGCTGTTTAAAGTGAATCCGCCGACAACATCATTATTTAAGTTTTTTATGGTAATAGTTATATAACTCCTGTTAAAAATATAGTCGGGCGGGTACCCAAGCGCCACATCATGTTGATTGGTTATTAAATTAAATGAATAGTTCTGGGCATTTTCTATCTTGGTATACTGCACGGTTTTATAGAGTAAATAATAGTGAACAATGCTTCCGAGAACTTCACCATCCACATTATGTACACCGAGATTGAGTGACATACCGAGATTATTTACTTGAAATGTTGGTGCAAATGTTGGTGCATCGGAAGGTGCGGATGATAGTTTAGTATTCGTACCTCCCGGATCAATATATTGTTTGGTAGCATCCTGTTCATATAATAAGGTATACTTGTCAGGAACACCTTGCTTAACAGGAATTACTTTACTGGCTGTACTATTGGAAGCAACTTTGAGGACCTGCTTTCCCGTATGCGCATTAAAACCTGCGCTGTCTGCATTAAATATTTCTGAATGGGTGATCCCGTTGAGATCAATATGCCTGTTACCACAATTATTATTACTTGCATTATTTAAGGTTTCAGCAAAACGGTAATCCTCAAAATTCTCATTCATCATTTCATCATAGCGGCTGTTATTGGAAATTGCAACAGGGATCGTCTTTTGATAACCGTATTGTGCAGAAGTATAAATTTCAAGAGCATTCTTATTCTCCAGTTCCATGCCTTTCGCATTGAACCGTGTCGATTGATTATTCCAAACCCATTTTGTGTTTGATCTATTGGGGATGAGGATGGGGAGACTATGATGAAAATGCCAATAGGGTCCAAAATCTTTCAGGTAACCATTAACAGGCAGATTGGTTGCAAGCAACGGATCATTTTCTACGCGCTCGTCATAAAATACCATACCCTTATAACCCCTGAATACACCTAACAGTCCTTTGCGGTAAGGATTAATTTTCTTTTCAAGATACCCGTTGCAATTTTCAACTTCTGAAACATCACAACTGTTTGGACTGGTTACTGCACTTAATTTTTTGAAGACATCATTATCGGTTTGCCATTTTTCTTTAAACTCCAGTGCCGATGCATTAATGACTTTCGTGTCGCTGTTGACTAATAACATTCTGTCAAAAAAAACATTCGCGATTGGGTTTCCCATTTGTTCAACAACTGCGACGGAAGCACTCAGGATATTCCTTTTTCCACTTCGTACAATCCGAAACCTAACACCGACCCGGCTATAGGGTTTACCAGCTTTGTCAATGAAAATATAATCGGGAGTCAAATTAATAAGAGAGGAGTCGTTCTTATCCAGGTCAAGCACCCAAACTAACTTTTCGTTTCCCGATGACGCCATTACGGGGTCACATCCCGCTGTGCTGCCTGAATCGATGATATATAATTCATCACCACTTTCAAAAATGGATGAAGGAACATTGCTGCTTACAATTCTGCCATCAAGAAAATTCACACCGGAATAAACAGCATCAATATTCTTATAAGCCGGGGCCATTCCACTATAGGCCCAATAGGCAGGATAATTAATAGAGTACACCGGTTTGTCAAATTCATTATTGGTCCGGCTGATAACCACATCACCTGTCTCTGCATCATAGACCATATTCCGGGTAGTAACCTGGCTACCTTTCTTAATTACAATTACACTATCAACGATACTATGGTAATTGATCACTTTGGTACAGGTGACGGCACGATAGGTATTTTCACTTTTTGTTTTTACAGGCCAGATAAATGGCATCCACACAAATGGTGGGAACCAGTCGAGCTGTCCCTGTATCTCTGTGCTGGAGCTCTTTACGGAAAATTCGCGCGTATCAGTCATTAGCTCGATATCAATTCCCATATTACCTGCAATGATTTCTCCTCTTTGCGATGCATGGATAAAATCAAATTTTTCATTCATTCCTTTTAAGCCTGTATTCCGGTAGAAATTTTCAGTATAACTGATTCTTGTAGTTGAATCATTCTCAGCATAACTACTTTGACTTTTTACTTTGCCATGCATATCATTGGTCGCTACAAGGAATCCTTGCGATATCGCCCTGCTGTCTAATGCCCATTTCCAGAAAAATGCACCAAAACTGTTTTTGTGTTCCTGCTTATCGCTATCTGGATCAATTAAAGTGTTATTATAATAAACAGGAAAATCTTTTGCAGTATAAAATTCGGTGACCTGCCTGCCGATACCGGAACGGCTTTTATAACCTTCAGGAATATCTCCTTTTTTCAGACTTCGCACAGTTACTTTACTATAGCCAACAAGCGGTGCAGGAAAAAATGCATCAAGCACAGGCATTTCGATCGCATTATAACTGGTGGGTCCAAGTGGAAGTTCATTACTTATCTGTATCACTGTCTGGAACGGGTTTTCATCGCCACCTATTGAGGGTTCATAACTTGCAACACCACTGCTGATAGTTCTTTGCTGCCCGTTGAATATTTCTGAAGTAGTGTAATCGTACTCTGTGCCATATTGTGACGTAAACTGATTGGTCATCGCCTGCCAGTTATCTTTGAGTACCACTTTTTTTACCCGGTAGCCACCTCCGTATTTATATCCATCGGGATCATTCAATCGTACAAAGCACCGCGCTAGATCAACATACTTCGCTTTGTTTTCTTTTCGCATTGCCTCAATGGGATCTTTAAATGCATTGGAGAGACCCATCATCATTCCCTGGAACATTGCACCGACCTGTTGGAGCGTTGATCCTTCAGAAACATCATATCCTGCAAATGCCTGTCCTGGCAGTTGCTCCTTTAAAAACTCTAGTGCGGTCAGAGAAAGCGGGCTGAGATTATCAACCAACTTTAACTTCACCCATATTTTTTTATTGGATGCCGGCCCGTACGCGCCATAGTCTTCGATCACTCCATAACTGTTGACATACTCATAACCTTTTGGCATCTGGACGGCAAGCTTAAATGCTAATTGCTCCTGTCCCTGTATATACTTCAGGAAAACTTCCTGTTTTGTATTGCAGCCTTCAGGTACATTAACAAGAACATAATTGTTTTCATGATAACCTGAAAGCTTGATTGAATAAAGTAAATTCGAAAAAGTATTTTCATCCTTTCCAAAACCGGCTATATTCATCATGGTTGCGGCACGACGGTTTTGTACAAAAGCATAATCATCGCTTTCATAGTCAACTTCTATCTGCCCTCCGCTGGGAAGTAGAATTTTTTTAAGCCCCCATGCGCCGGCATACTGATCGGTAACTTGTTTTTCTGTTGAATTGCTGGGTTGGTAACTATATGCATAATCTCCATTTCTTAATCCGGCAGGGTTCAGTGAAGCAGGTTTATAATTTCCCCATCGGTCGCTTGTATTATAATTATAAACTGGATTACCCTGGGCAGATGCATAAGCAAATTTATATTGATTCTTACTTAACCTGTTCTTACCGTTATACGTGAAATAAATTCGGTCTAAGGTCAACTTACCTTTACTCGCATTTACATCATTACCATCTTTGATTTCAGGGACACCGCCATTATCAGGGGAATTCGCACAGAGTGTATAAGAGTATTCAAAATGAACGGTCTTGATCGGCTTTGCTCCCGTTAGTCCATTCTTTTTTACATCAGCCTTACTGTAAAGATCAATTTTGGATAGCCTCCTTACTGAATTATCGTAGGTCAATGTACCTTCCATTGGACCACCGATACCATTCCCATCCTTTCTGTCTTCAAGCGTAAAAAAAGCGATCATATTTTTACTCTCTATTGAATGGAGATACCAGCTTTCTCGCTCTCCGTAACTGATCATTGCTTTATCATCTTTGAGATCAGTTCGCTTCCCGCTATTAAATTGTGCGAGGTATAAGATATTCGATAGCGGAGTTTTCCATTTATGGTCCTCCCACGCGCCCCACTCAAGTTGCGTCCGGGAATAATTAAATTTAACTGAAGTACCCAGGTCATCTTCTGTGATACCATCACCTGTTACATCAACATAATCCGCGGAAAGTAATCCGGTAAGTAAAAAGGAATGTGCATAAGCTGGTGTTTCATTAACCTGCAGGTAGCCATCTTTCTTACTTTTTTTATCCAGCCATGATGATCCCGTCGTCGCATCAGCAGGATCAACAAGCAGCAGCTCGTCATCAGGAGTTCCGGGGGATTGAGTGGTGAATGTATAATCTCTTTGAAGTTTATTATAAACCGGAATACCATAAATATATCTTCTGCTGTCAGCTTCCGTAACGGTGATCTGGGAAATATGATTGGGCATTCTGTATTCACTAACGCGATTGATCGTTGAATAGGCGAGTGTATTTTGGGGAGTTAAAGGTGCATCTGGATTATAATTTTTAATGTAGTTGTCAAGTCCGATTTCAGAAGCCTCTTTGGCAGTAAGATAACTAACAACCTGTGTTCGTTTATTTCTCTTGGAAGGACCGGCAGTCGCTGCCATGTTCAGATCACTGAGTTTTTTTCCATCGGCACTGAATCGTTCCAGGATGGGCTCGATACTTGGGTTTGTTTTGCTTCCACCCAATTTATAGCGTACAAGGTCAGTACCACCAATCTTACTATACTGATCGTTATTCAGAACATTTGTTTCACCCGGGTTACGGAAATAAACATTTTCTGTATCACCAGATGCATCTTTGAAATTAAAAATGCTTTTTAATTTATTGTCTTTCTCCCATTCACCGATTGTAGTGGGTGTTTTGATCGTATTGAAATTAGCGCCAACATGTCCCGGTATACCAATATCAGCGCCGATACTCAGGCTTTTGTCCTGCGATTTGGTAAAATTGTCGCGCACAGCACCATAATCACTTCTGTATAACCGGATACTGCCGCCGGTACCTTCACCGCTGATTGAAAATACATCATAACTATATTGGGGAACTGAAATGACAGGCGTCTTATCAGTAACTTCTTTATCATTGAACCGGGTAAAATCAACAACTGCATCACGATTTTTGTTTGCTTTTTGATAGTACAAATAACCGATCATGGGTTTTATCTGAACACGATCTGCCGGTTCAATCGTGGATGTTTGTTTATAAACTTCTATTTCTCCTGAGATAAAAGCGCCGCCTATTCCGCCACCGAGTTGAAAATGCCCGGAGTAAGCTTCGTTAGTTACGGGCATTCTTATAGAAGGTATATAAGATGGTTTTGAAAAGCTGATAGAAGATGATAAGATTGAAGCTGTTCTTGATGAAAAATAGGGCTTTGCTGTAATGATGGCATTATAGTCATCAAACACCGTAACAGTATAGACTGTCATATGCCTGTTGTAGCTTGCCTGCTCATTTATTTGTAAGGATCTGATTCCATACCTGGAATTATAACTAGTTGAAAGACCTAACGAACCTGAAATTGATCTGGCATCTGTAATATATTTTGATGCACTTAAAGAAGCATTCGGGGAGATAGTAAGACCTCCGCGTGAACTCAAATTTGCATTAAGGCCAACACCAATTTTCAGACTTGAAATACTTGAGTCAGATTTTTTTTCAGTACTTGCAAGACTTGCTACCTTAAATGAAAGGCCTCCCTTGATACCAAGCTCGAGTGATGGCCCCAGGTAATTATTTAAAGAAACACCCAATGAACCGCCGATAGTACCTTTAGCCTTCTTGAGCCCCGTAAATTCAAAATCCGCTCCCAATCTTCCACCCCATGTGATATTGGGTTTCATCATTTGGGTGGTTATGAGTTTTTCTGATCCATCAAAATCATCTGGCACACCACGCATATTACGGCTGACAGTTCCGGGATTGATATTCCATCCGAGTCCGACCCAACTTGCTTCCTGCTCAGGGGAAATTCCACCATCATAAAAAATATTGACAGGATACCCGCCCACATCGAGTAATGGAATGTTATAACTGAAATCACCGGTAAAAAGATTTACCAGGTTATCCGCTCCTGCCGGTTTGAAGCGGCTCATTTCCGGTTGAGTCGGACCATCGATAAATGAATTAACTTTTTTATCAGCTACATTTATTTTTGATTCAGTAGTTGCGCGGGGGTTGGAACTTTTCTTTGTTGAAGAATAAAAGGAATTTGTTTTGAAAGGGTTGATCAGTTCTGGAAAATAAACAGGACTTGATGGAACATCTTCGCTTCTGTTGGACAAAGCGAAAACGGGTGCAAGGGTTCCGGTATAAAAAACAAGGAACAAGATACAAGCAACAAGCTTCCGGTATTTTACTGCTAACGACTGGATCATAAAAAAATCAATTAGATGAATTTGTCTTTCTTATACTGAATGGCACTGAGTGACTTTTACCTTGCAGGTCCGTTATTTCGAGCGTATAGACCTTTCCTTCTTCAAAATGCCTGTTGAGTTTAAACAACAGGAAATTATCACCATAACTTATTTTTTGTGATAGCTCCTGCATTACCTTTCCATCGGCATCCTTAACTTTCACCGTAGCTTCATACTCTTTACTATAAGAGTAATACTTGATGAAAAGGTTCTTATCATTGATATAGTTTACAGCAGCGTTATCGGAATTATCATTTAATAAAATATAAGCGCTCGTAGTAACTTTTACTTTTGTTGAATCGGGTGGACCCAGTGTGAACGTCCACACCTCTGTTTGTCCCGAATAATTAAATCCATTCTTTGCTATTACCTGCCATGCATAATTTTTACCCGGTTCTAAAGATGAATACGATGAAGGCAGGTTTTCGAATACGTTGCGGATATTGCTGTTTGCATACACAGGTATATTATTAAAGATGGCTTGCGTTGCTGATTGACCTTCCATCACTTCGACAACAGAAATATCATAGCTGAGGTTGCTGAACATTTCTGTGGGTGCCGGCGGGATCCAGCTAAACTGCGGGTAAGTCGTTTGCAGTACAGATTTATCGGGCGGTGTATTTAGTAACGGCGGGCTTAATGGATTAATATTAATTCTTACACACTCATCGGCAAGTGCCTCATTTGCTTTTTCCTTTTTAAAAACCCGGTAACAGGCGATATAAGAACCAAGCGGGATAAAATTTCCGGAGAGTTCTGATGCGAGATAATTGAACAGCACCGGTTGTACGTCGCGGTAATTGATCACCTTTATACCCTTTCCTGTAGTAAAATTCCTGGTGACGGCAGCCAGCACAAGTTGACCTGTTACTGCATCCTGCAGGTTGAGCGATAGCGAAACATCCGTCATCTCGCTGCTATTGTTCACCAGCACAATATTCCACAAACTTTCTTTTTGGATCATGCCTGCTGGTGGCAACTGTACATTCACGGTGAACTGGGCCTTCAGGAGTAAAGGCAGTGCAGCGCAAAGAATAAAGATTATTTTTTTCATCATATCAGAAGTATTTAAACCATGATACCCTGCCCATCTCCACAGGAAATAATGTTTGATAAATAGTTGGCAGAAAAGATTTTTCGTATTGAAATTGTAGACCACCCAACTTTTTTATTTCAAACACGAGTTGGAAATTACCACCCCAATAAACTTTTCCGTCAGTAGTCTTGTTGTATTTTCCGCCTGCACCCATTCGGAACTTTGAACCTGGCGAATAATCTGCGTTGGCTTCAACAGTAAAATATTTTAACTCCTGTTGATCGGTCAGAGTATAATTGCCGCTAACTTGAAATTTCCGGAGCATGACAGAATGTGATAGTAAGTACGTAACACCCTTATAATTGATGAATCCTGAATCGGTTCCTTTATTGGAATAGCGGTTATAAATAACAGAGCTCATCATCCGGGTTCCGGATAATGAATAAGTATAAACCAAAGTCCCGTTCAGTATATGATAGACATTTTCCCTTACACGTTCACGGTTGATAATATAGAGCTGCGTGCCTGGGAAATACCCAACACTTATTGATGGCCATTTAGGAAACTTTACATTTAATTGCGCACTGGTAAAAACAGTTGTTGTCTTGAAAGTTTTTTCAGTGAAAGGGTTGGTGAAATCGTTTCTTCGAAGCATAGCCACGAGATTTATATTGTCTTTCACGAGAGACTGGTCTGCTTTAAGCAACCATGCAGTTTGATCGGTATTATAAGTAAAGAGGCTGAAGGATTGGAAATTCTCACCGGTCTTCCTGAAAAACCCGCTCAGCCTTGTATGTGTTTCCGGAATGATCGTTTTGCCTTTGATACTGATTCCAAGATTGGACTCATCTGAAAATCTGAACAAGCTCCCGCTTTCTTTGTTATCTACTATAGTTCCTGATACAGGTCGTGTTGACTTCGCAACCTCGGCACTTATACTTACGTTTTCATTCTTCCTTAAAATTCCTTCAACTGAGTAACCTACGATGTTTATGTATCCGTTAACGGTGTCATTTAGTACAGTTCCGTAATTATATTTTTTACCGGTGAACAGCGAAAGGATAACAGCTTTTTTATCAATATCACCAATACCAAACCGGCCCATCAGTAAATTTTGCTTGGATGCATTATTATTTCTTCCGAGGAAATCCCTGAAACCATAATCGATCTTACCAATCGCGAAAGCAGCATAGATGCGTGGGTTGTACTCAATGTTCAGTCCTGTGAGCGAAACATTGCTTGCTGTTAGTTCTGAATAGTTAACTATTGTACGACCAATACCGATACTTTTTATATTGGACATGATCTCTTCCCATTTACTTTTACTTTCGTTAGGGATACCGTATTCAGAATTTATTTCTTCCAGCTCTTTGATATTTGTTGCACTGTAAATTTTGTTCCGGAGTGTGGCTACCTGTGTGGCAATTTTATTTTTCAGGCTGTCATGCTTTCCCTGCAGCTTCGAAATAATTTTCTGCAATGAATCGAGTTCACTTCGTTTCTTCATGGTATAATCCCCGATACCTTTCATAACGGAATCAACCTGTACATTCATCCCAGGCTGAGCATTCCGGAGTCGCTGGTAATAAAGTTTTTCACGTTCTTCAATGATCAGTTGTGTCAGGTCAGGTTTATTCAGGAAGATGTTTATATCATTTATTTTCTCATACTCTTTTTTAATTTTGTCCTCAATTACCTTGAGGTCGGGCTTTTGGAATTGGCTATCAATGATTCGTTGCAGCGTAAGGTCTTTCATATTCGAGAGAAAAGAATTCTTGTCGAGCTGCAACCCGAGATCTAAAAAATTTTTGAACCATGGCGAATTGCTTTTTCGTAATAGAAAATTAAATCGGTAAGAAACTTTATCGTTAACGGTCACGTTAATTGAACTTTGTAATGTGTGTTGTCGAAAATCTCTTTGATAGTACGGAGTATCGGAATAGGACCGGTATAAAAAATCATAGAGAACATTACCATGTACTTTTATGGCAGAGGTCCTGGGTTTTCGAATTTGTGATTCATATTCATTCTTTGCGAACCGCCCAACTTTTAAGGTCTTGCATATGCCGCTATAGACCCATACCGAGTCACCTTCGTTTAAATATCGCGGGTTGATATCTAGTACCTTTATCCTTGGAAGGGTATCGCCTAAATTTATTTTTGGTTGTTGTGCAGACATAGTATGCGTGGTTAACAATACGAGTAACAAACACGATATTTTTAGAGTAACCGGCATCGGCACGATCAATTTACTTTCACACCCAGCTGTTTTTTTATACTTTCATTTTCTGCTGATAACTTTTCGACCTTATTATTCAGCCCGATAATATAGAGTGTCAGTTCTTCGATCTTTTTAAGGAGTACAGCTTGATTATCCCCGAGGTCAATTCCTTCTTTCTCGACGACAGCTGCAGTTGGCACTTCCGGCAAGTGCTTGTTCTTTTGAATAAATTCTTCAAGGGATTTTAGAGAAAGAAGATCATAATTAGTATGAAAAACATAATCGGGCCATGTCTGCTGATCTACTCTTACTTTTCTTGCACGAACAGAACCTTCAACAAATAGTTTATAGGGGTCACTGAAATTGGATGTACCAATACCTACTTTGCCTGTGTTGTAAAAAATATTGGATGTAGAAGTTGTCCATTGTGATGAACCACCACCGCCTGATGGTGTTTGCCAGCTTGCAAGCCCGTTGGCATCTGATGTAAGTACTTTGCCTGCTCCTTGGGTACCATCAGCAATTTTAACTGTGATAAGTTCAGTTAGCCCATCCGTATTAAATCGTACAATTTCCGGTGAACCCCAAAAAGCAAGTGCAGCGTAATTAGTTGGAGACATATCACCGTTGTATTTGAAGATCCATGTCGCACTATTATAATTGCTTATGCGATCCTTCCCAAATTGATAGGCATTGATATTGCTCCCTACAGGCACATTGGGTGCAAAGGCACAAACAACAGTATTATAAGTACCAGAAGCGTATGGCGATACAGAAACAAATTTGGCCACTGATGCACCCCAGGTTCCTATCCCACTTTGTACTGTTAAGAGATCCTCAACCCAATCTGCAGTAGCTATTGTAACTTTCCCAGTTGAAGCTACACTCAACCCCTGGTAATGGATCTTGTATGCCTGGCTGCTTATTGTTCCACTCTCTGCCACGGTGAGCTGGTTCCCACTGATGAAACCTGTTATCGTTCTTCTTGTTCCATCTGCAAACACAATAAAACCACCAACTAACTTATCCCACCAAAGAACACCGCTACCATTAATAGTGGTGCCTGTTTGGGATGCAGTACCGGTAGAGTAGATAACCGGACTTACATGAAAAGGATATGCAGGATTGCCTATTCCGACTCCTACATTTCCAGTATTATAATAAATGCTCGAACCATTGGTACCCCATTGTGATGAACCACCACCTGACGGTGTTTGCCAGCTTGCTCCACCAAATGCATCTGACGTAAGTACTTTACCGGCTGCCTGGTTTCCATCAACAAATCGCATGGTACCATTAACATCTAACTTATATGTTGGTGAACTCGTACCAATACCAATATTACCTGCAGAGTTGATAACAAAACGATCAAGACTTGCATCACCATCAACAATCCTGAAAAGACCAGTCGAGCCTGAATTTATAAAGTATGTCTTTGCGCCACCTGTTGTGTTAGTTAGGTAAAGACTTGGACTGCTAAAGCCGCTATTGCCTGATTGAAACAATTTAACCGAAGCTCCGACATAGAGCTTATGCACGGGTGTGGTGACAGTACTTGACCCCAGGTAAGCGGGGTTGGCTGAATTATTAGATGGATAACTATTGTTATTATTGGCCGTCTGGCTTATTGATATGTTTGCAATGATTAATAAGGGACAAACAAGTAAAAGATGTGATCTCATATGCAGTAGGTTTAGAGAATCTATATGGAGATTTTAAGGAATCAACTCACCCCTATGAAACTATTTCATAATATAAGCAGGAATAAAAAATAAGATGTAACTGCGCAGATCAGGCAGTTAATTGTGCAGAATCGCACACCACCTGTTTTCGAACTGGCCTAATTTAAGTAAGAGTAATCTGTGAATGTCATTTCAAGAATGTACAATACCTGTCAGTTCATAATTTGGCGAAGATGAAAATTCAAGTTGGAAAGGAAAAAGATCAAGGAACCAGAATACAGCCAACTCTTGTGTTACTATCTTTATATCGTGCAATACTTTTGTTGCCAAATATGACTAATATCGCATTTAGATACTATGGAAAATGATTTTTTGTTACCCGTTACCTTCCAAGGGAAAGAAAGAGAATTTCCGGTCAGATTCCTTAACTACGGTTACAGCAGCAAACTAGAAGTTGAGATAGACGGAACAAAAATACTTTTTGAACCGGACGAAGAAAGGAATTGGAGGGCGCTGATTTCCTATGAGGACCTCGTCGCAAATAAAAACATAAGCCGGGAATTGCTGGAGGCAGTGGCGGGAGTTATTGAGGAAATCACAAAATGATCGGCCAATGAACTATGCATCTTTCCTAATCTGCAACTTGAAACTCTTTCTAATCAATATATATAAGATAGCAGTTAGCGATAAAGTCAGTATGATTTGTTTGATCTGCACACGAGTAAATTTACGTTATGCGAGGCGGACACTCTATGTGCGAAAACAATTTCAAATATTTTGGACTTTATCTCATTAATACATACATTAGACATTCGATTGATAATAGAAAAGGTTTAATGGTTAATGGTTTTTGATTAGATACCCCCGCTTTCAATCGGGGGTATATCTTTTATACTACACGGAGTATTTATTTAAATTATCCGAAGTGCAAACCAGGCTTAGAACAACTTTCTGATATTTTACAACATCTTCACAACCCTTATCAAAGCATTAACCTTGTTCATGATAAGGATCCTATTTAAAATGGAACACCCTCCCTCCTTTCACCTGCACCTTTTTATGTAAGGGATAAATTTGGTAATGATCTTTCTTTACTTCACGGTAACCGAAGTTATAGCAGAAATGAAATTCATTTTTGTTATTGAGACTACCAATTGCAATGTGCGTGTAAAATCCGAATTCAAAGCCCTCTCTCACCAACACATCACCTCTTACTTGCCTATCAGGGTTCTTCGCATCATAGAGCTTTTTAAGTATCCGCATATTTTTTTTAAGGATTAGGCCAATTGTCCTGATCTGGCTATGCTCATTGGTCTTGATTGCATTATTGTATTCGTCCTTGCATCCTGCATCACAAAATTTTTTATCGGATCGTCCTGATCGGATTGGCTTCTCACAATTCAGGCAAATAGAAGTACTTACTCGCATCATATGAAAATACGACATTTTTTTTATCCGTGTATACACGGGTATAGATAAATACACACGGGTAATATTCGTCTCTCGCTTTTTGCCAACACTACATTCGTTCCGGAAATGGAGGTTAATTCACGAAAAAAGAAAAACATGAAAACAAACCATGTATTGTTGATTGGCTATGTAGGCAAAGAACTGGAAATAAAAGAAACGGAAAATAGCTGTAAAAGAGTAAGTATCCGGATGGCCACCCATTACTTACAAAAAAATGAAATCGGTGAAAAAAAATTCAATACCGTATGGCATGATATAGTCGCTTGGAACGAAAAAGCCGAATATGCTGAAAGAAGTTTTGTAAAAGGCAGTAAAATAATGGTGGATGGCTCGATAGAATACAGAAAATATCTCGACAGATCCGGCCATACGCGGTACATCGTACAGATTAAAGCACACAGTTTGATTAACCTGGATCGCTAAAAAGTAATTATAAAATGAAACAATTCAAATATAAAGGTTCACATAGAATTATATATTGGGGATGCGTTTTTGATTCATTACTGGAATTAAAGTACGCTTTATCAATTCAGGAAGAATATGAATTTCTGCGTTCACATATTCCTGTTTACTATGATCCGATCACAAGGCGTCCTACAAATTATATCAGGGATAATATTCGTCGCTACACGCCCGATTTTCTCATTCGCCATAAACTGACGATGAAAGCTTACTGGATTGAAATAAAACCGAGAGCGTTTTCCGATATCGCACAACTTACGCTACGTAAGGAAGTAGCGGAAAACTATGTCAAATGGAAAGGATATGATTGGATTTATAAGGTCATATATGATGATGAGATTATTTTAACCCTTGACCAGTTAGTGCAGTTCAATGAATGCTGCTCGCTGATTAAGAAATCAGCAAGGAAAATTGCATTTGAAAAATACAATAAACGTTTTGATCGTACCGCACCATCTTTCTTTTCAACAGTTCCGGATAATAACCGTGTATGTTTTGTCCTATTCGGCCAGGAAAGTTCTTTGAAAAAATTTGCTTAGTCCGTTATTGCATCCGCTCCTTCCACGGATAATCTCCCCACTGCAAAGCCCGTGTTCGCTCCCCATACACAACCGATTCAGCGAACCCATGCCTTTGCAATCCTTGATCCGTTACAGCAGATATTTCATAACGTCCTGCACAGACACGCAACTGGAGATGGCCGCTGGCCAACACCAGTTGCTATATAAATCAATAGTGGTATTTAAATGCGGGACGGGAAATCAATGTTATATCGTTTTTTAGCATTCCCCGTCCCGCAATAAAATACCAGGCCATTAAAAGACACTAAAAAAGGATTCTTTGTGACAAGCATGTTGAAAAAACGAGCTCCTTTAACATTGGGAAAATGAATATTTAATTTATCATTGACTAATGGAAAACAAATGGCAAACGCTTCAGGTTATCTTTGATTTGGTGAAAAATGACAACCAACCTACGAAGAGCATCATTCAAACGAATATGATAATCGCTCGCCTCAATTTTCCATGGGATGAAATTGTACAACATCTTAATGAATTACAACAGGATGGTTTGATAATTCTCACACAACTTTCCACGGCTGTTGTTTCTCTTACTAATAAAGGCCTACAGCATGTCGCTGCACAATCTGATATAGCTCATTAATTTCTGTTTTTCATCATTGGTATTACATGGCAACGTCCCTTGCGACGCTCCGTTCATCGTTCCGCTCAATATGCGTCAGTGGATGATTGCCGGCAATACAGTTTTGTAACGAATCGGGCCAATGCGAAAGTCAAGTTCGCGCCTGCAATTGTGCGGACTTTTTTTGGTACACCAAAAAATTCCGGCATAAACACATGCTCATCCCACAATCCATTCTTTTATTCCGTTGCTTTTTGGTGATTAAGAGAGCAGGCACAGGAGGAAGACTTTCTTTTTTCCCTTTTTCTTTTACAAAACATTTTTTTTCATCATTAAAATTCAAAAGTTATGGAACTCACAGGAAGAATGACAGCAGATGCAAAAGTCAGCATTTTAAAAGATGACCGTAAGGTTGTGAACTTTAGTATTGCAATTAACGACAGCTACAAACCAAAAGGAAGCGAAGTAACCATGAAAGTGACCACGTTCTTTAATTGCTCCTACTGGAAGAATCCCGGTATTGCGGAGTATTTAAAAAAAGGAACTCTGGTTGAACTATCCGGACGAATCAGCGTAAACGCCTGGACAAATGCAGAAGGTCAGGCAAGAGCCAGTCTGAATTTTCATGTTAATAGCATTAAACTTCACGGAAAGGCCGGAGCAACTGTAAAGGAAACCATTCTGGCAGTTGTTGAAACCAACAACCCAATTGACGATTTACCATTCTGAAACAGTCAAAGAATCAATTTCTAATTATTTATTAAACCGCAGCAGATACCGCCTGCGGGATAAAAGTTAAAGCTGGGTAACCAATTATGGCACACAACTTAAATTTTAACGAACAAACAAGACAACACAGTTTTTTCTCAGTTAAGGAAAAAGCATGGCATGGTTTAGGAAAAGTCGTGAATGATTATCCGACAAGTGCCGAAGCCCTCAAATTTGCCGGTTTGGATTATGAAGTAAGTAAAGAAAATATTTTTACTACGCTTTATGATTCTGACCAGCAACCAACAGATTCTGCAAATCAAATCAAAACACATTTTGCGACCATGCGAAAAGATACAGGCCATGTATTAGGTGTAGTTGGTAAGGATTATGAAATCATTCAGAATGTAGATGCCTTTTCCTTCTTCGATTCTATTGTTGGCGGTGATGGCATCCAATATGAAACAGCAGGAGCACTCGGTAAAGGTGAGCGGATTTTCATTACGGCTAAATTGCCTTCCTATATCAAAGTAGGCAACAATGATTTAATTGAACAGTATTTATTCCTCACCACTTCGCATGATGGTTATGGAAGTATTACCGCTGCCTTCACTCCTGTTCGCATCGTCTGTAATAATACACTGAACGCAGCCCTCCGTAATCAATCCAACAGTATTAAGATAAGGCATACAGTTAATGCTAAGGACAGGTTAGAACAAGCTCATAAAGTAATGGGAATCTCTAACCAGTTATCCGCACAATTAGAAACTATTTTTAATAAGTGGACAAAAGTAAAAGTAACTGACCCGGAATTGCAACGCCTGATTCAACTGGCAATGGTGCCCAATAAAGAAGTATTGAATAATATTCAATCCGGCAATCTGGATGAATTATCCACCTGCTTTAATAATATGTGTAATTCAGTTTATGAATATGCAATGACCAGCCCGACACAGCAAGAGGAAACAACAAAAGGAAATTTATTTGGAGCATACAATGCGGTGACAGGATATTTTCAAAATGTCAGGAATTATAAGAATGATGAAGCAAAGTTGAAAGCAATGCTCTGTGGTGGAACCGCACAAGCAAGAACACAAAAAGCCTTCGACCTTTGTGAAAACTTTTCTAAAGGCCAAATGGGCATGGTCAATTAAAAATTCAAAGCCCGGAAACGAGCCGACCGTTTGGTCGGCTCGTTGGTTTATTTATAAAGATGAATGATAAATATTTTTCGGATATATCAACTAACAACATTTATTGTTATTCATTATTTCACTAAGATCGGTTTTGGTCTTTTGAAGCGTCCAAGAGCTTCCGGCATAAACACAAATCCACACACAATGCTATCTTTTATTCCGTTTCCATCTTGGACTTTATCGCCCAAAACCGGGGGATGTTTCATAATAAATTTTTCAACTTAAAATGTAATTATTATGGAAAAGGAAATGAACAAACCAGACTGGTATCAGGTTGCAGAAGTGGAATTGATCTATAAGACAAAAGTGAAGCCCTCTCAACGCCCAAAAATTTCATGTGCCGAAGATTCATTTAAGATAGTACGGCAAATATGGGATGCTGACAAAATCGAATTGATAGAGCAGTTTAAAGTATTACTACTTAACAGGGCAAACAAGATTCTTGGAGTATTTGATGTTTCATCTGGTGGGATTACAGGGACTGTGGCTGATCCAAGAATTATTTTAGCTGCATCCGTTAAAGCAAATGCGGTTAGTATCATACTATGTCACAACCATCCTTCGGGAAGTCTTATTCCAAGCCAGGCGGATCAACAACTTACGACTAAAATAAAATTAGCTGCTCAGTATTTTGACATAACGGTTTTAGACCATATTATCATAACTGCAGAAGAGCATTATTCTTTTGCAGATCAAGGGCTGCTCTAAGCCCTTTTTTTATTCATTAAATATTTGATTGCTACCATCGTTTAAAACTTCCCCTGCTTCAAATCAAAACAGCATTGCCCCGTGAGCCTCGATTAATTTTGCAGGAGAAGCAAATCTAACCTGTGCTTACATTTCGTTAAGCTGCTGGATGAAATTTTTCAAACCGGCTTAGATTGCCTCTTTTCAGCAATCGGCCAGATGTACGGTTGTATCACAACCGGGATCTGGCCGCCCGGTCACTCCGGAGTCGTTGGGCGGAAATTGAAGAGGATGATAAAAGTTTTTGAAATACTTAATGTGAAAATGAAAAGAGATGAGTGAAAAAAAAGTGAACCGTACAAAATGGTTTCATATCAGGTTGACATCTGCTGAATACAAAAAGATCAACGACGCGTTTTCAGTATCAACCTGTCAAAAGATAAGCGAGTATGGTCGTAAACTTCTGCTCCAAAAACCAGTTACTGTCTACAACCGGAACCAATCACTTGACGACTTTATGGCAGAAATGATTCTGTTAAGAAATGAACTGAATGCTCTCGGCAACAACTACAACCAGGTAGTTAGAAAAATGCATACTCTTGACCATTTACACGAATTCAAATCATGGATAATTATGAACGAAAAGCAACAGCAAAGTCTTTTGCAGAAAGTAAGTCAAATAAAAGAAAAAATCAATTCAATATCTGACAAATGGTTGCAAGAATAAACACAAGTAACAGCTTGAACATGGCGCTTAATTATAACGAACAAAAGGTCAAACAAAAGAAAGCCGAATGTATTATGGCAGTCAACTATCCAAAGGATCTAAACGATCTTAATTTCTATGCTAAACTCAACCGGTTTAAAAAACTTACTTCTTTAAATGAGAATACGAAACGCAACAGCTTGCATATATCACTAAACTTTCATCCATCTGAAAAATTAGACAGAGATAAGCTCGAACAGATTGCCACCACCTACATTGAAAAGATTGGGTTTGGGAAACAGCCCTATTTGGTCTATGAGCATAATGACGCTGGGCATCCACACATACATATTATAACAACAAATATTCAGGCAGATGGAAAAAGAATTGAGCTACATAACATCGGCCGAAATCAATCGGAAAAAGCAAGAAAGGAAATTGAAAAGCAGTTTAGCCTGATAAAAGCTGAAGGCAGAAAGCAAATCATTGAAAAGAAAGAAGTGAACAATCAAAGAATTCACTATGGCAAATCCGAAACAATGAGGGCTATTACGAATGTACTGGATACAGTCATTGATCAGTACAAATATACTTCGCTGCCCGAATTAAATGCTGTGTTGAGGCTTTATAGTGTTACAGCAGATAGAGGCAAATCAGGCTCAAGAGTTTATGAAAACAAAGGGTTGCTATATCGCATACTGGATGAGAAAGGAAATAAGATTGGTGTGCCGGTAAAGGCAAGTCTTATTTACAGTAAGCCTACACTTAAATACCTGGAGAAAAAATTCATTACAAATGAAATATTGAGACAAGAACATAAGAAGCGATTAAAAAATACAATTGACTGGTCCTTTCTTAAAAAACCAACTCAGCCATTAGCCTCATTAATTGAATCTCTTTCAAAAGAAAGAATACATGTCTGTATAAGACAAAACGAACAAGGAATAATCTATGGCGTTACATATATAGACCATCTAACCAAATGCGTATTCAATGGAAGTGATTTAGGAAAACAATACAGTGCAAAGGGGTTACTAGAAAAATGCAGGGAGAAGGAAGTCAATAACTCCAAAAATAAAATGCAATTGCCTGAGAAAAATATCGCAACTGCAAAAGACCGTGAAGAAATTCCATTTAACCGGGAGGATATCAGCTTTGTTGATAAAATAACAGATATGGTGATGACTGCTTCAGGTCAGTATGCTTTTGTACCATATGCTTTAAAAAGAAAGAAGAAAAAACAGAGGCGATCATAACAGAAAGAAAATAATATGGCAAACACAGGTGAAGATGAAAAAGGATTGCGAAAGATAATGGACCTGACAAGGATGATGAGTATCGCCATACTCTTAATTCATACTTATTATTATTGTTATCGTGCCTTTGATGAATGGAACTTGTCAGCGACAATTTCTGATACTCTTTTAAAAAATATTGCAAAAACTGGTTTATTTGAAAGTTTTCAAAAAGCAAAATTGATTGCCTTGGGTTTACTAATTATATCACTACTTGGCGTAAAAGGCAGGAAGAAAGAAAATCTGAAATTTAGTACCTCCATTATATATATGGCTGTCGGTATATTCATTTACTTTCTAAGCTATTTGTTTCTTGAGAGCAGTTTTGATCCCGGCACAAAAACAATTGGTTATATAGCAATCACAGCTACAGGATTTCTATTCTTTTTATCTGGCGGCACTTTATTAAGCAGGATTATAAAGCAAAGATTAAGTACCGAAGTATTCAATAAGGAGAATGAGACTTTTCCTCAGGAAGAAAGATTTTTAAACAATGAATATTCGATTAATCTGCCCGCACGATATAATCTGAAAGGAAAGATCAGGAAAAGCTGGATCAATATCATTAATCCATTCAGGGCCTTGCTGGTTATCGGCTCTCCGGGATCCGGTAAATCTTTTTTCGTTATCAATCATGTTATCCGGCAGCACATAAAGAAAGGTTTTTCCATGTTTGTGTATGATTTTAAATATGATGACTTAACAAAGATTACATACAATGCTTTACAACAATACAAACATTTATATAAAGTGAGACCGGAGTTCTACGTCATTAACTTCGATGACCTGTCAAAAAGCAACCGATGCAATCCATTAGACCCTTCAACGATGTTTGATATTACGGATGCCGCGGAATCATCGCGGACAATTATGATGGGGCTCAACCGAGAATGGATCAAACGACAGGGTGATTTTTTTGTAGAGTCGCCTATCAATTTTCTGACAGCAATTATTTGGTTCCTGCGTAAATACCAGGATGGAGCTTTCTGTACATTACCACATGTTATCGAACTCATGCAAGTAGAATACGATAAACTATTTACAGTACTAAGAACGGAACCGGAAATAGAAGCATTGATCAATCCCTTTGTTACCGCTTATATGAATGATGTGATGGAGCAATTAGAAGGACAGATCGCTGCTGCAAAAATTGCGATGGCAAGATTAGCCTCACCACAATTATACTATGTCCTCTCTGGAAATGATTTTACGCTGGATATTAACAATGTGAATGAGCCAAAGATTGTTTGTATGGGTAATAACCCCCAGAAACAGCAAGTGTATGGAGCAGTGCTTTCCTTGTATATCACCCGCTTGATAAAGGTCGTCAACAAGAAAGGAGGTATTCCATCGAGTTTGATCTTTGATGAATTCCCAACTATCTATTTTCAGGGAATGGATGGATTGATTGCCACCGCCCGTTCCAATAAAGTAGCAACTACTCTTGCAGTTCAGGATTATAGTCAATTGAAAAAAGATTATGGCAGGGAGCAGGCAGAAGTAATTATGAATATTGCCGGTAATGTTATCAGCGGCCAGGTGATGGGTGATACAGCTAAACAATTGTCCGAACGATTTGGAAAAATTATGCAGGACAGAACAAGTTTGTCGATTAATATGAATGACACATCTGTGAGCAAATCAAAACAATTAGAAGCGGCAGTGCCCCCTTCGGCTATTGCCAGTCTTTCATCCGGCGAGTTTGTAGGAATGGTTGCAGACAATCCCGATCAGAAAATTGAATTGAAAACTTTTCATTGTGAGATCCTGAATAAACATCCATATCTGCAATATTCAAGTTCCACTAGTGATGCGCTTCCTATAATCCGGAAAATAGATCCCCGCTTGGTTAGTAATAATTATAACAGGGTTAAAGTAGAAGTTCAACAAATAATTGATACCGAATTCGAAAGAATATTTAATACACCAGGATTGGAAAGCGTTATTATAAAAAAATAACAGCAACTCTTTTGCTTTCCAAATCACGACGCACCAGATCTTCAGTGAGAGCACTTAAAAATATTTAATTGAGTTCCGTACTTGGCAATTTTTGAATTGCTTTCCTGCCTATATGTACCCTGTATCGCTGATAAACAGTCTCAACATACTTTGTTGATGTATGACCTAACATTCCCGCAACTGTTGCAGAATTTACGCCTTCATCTTGCAACAAAACAGAAAAGCTCAGTCGCGCGCAATGCCAGGTAATATGTTTTTCCAATCCTGCATCTTCACACCATTTTTTTAATATTTTATTTGCCGCGTTACTACTGGGAAGATGGAATACAAGTCCCGTCTTTGGTTTTCCAATGATCAACTTTGTAATATTATGTAATGGAATTTCTACAAGTACTTTGGTTTTTTCCTGCGTAACCATAATTGATTCTATTCGAATCGATTCCCATTCCAAAGGTTTCACATCGCACCATCTGAGTCCCTGGTAAAGAGAACAAACAAAAGCCTTTTTAACTTCATAGTTAGTACAAGGCGTTTTAATCAGCTGAATATATTCATCTGGTTCTAACAATTCTTTCTTTTTTTTATTTGGCTTCACTTTAGCCTTTATCATTTCAGCAGGGCTATTAATAAAATATCCGTCTGCCTTTGCTGCTTTCAAAACTTTTTTGAATTTATAAAAATAGTCAGCAGGCGTTTCACCGTTAAGTTTTTGCAGCAAGTAACTCCTGAATCTTTCACAAACAGTTTCGGTAATTTCAATAGGAGCAACATAATCTTTGTTCATGAATTCTTTGAAATAAGCAAGACTACAAAGCAAATGCCTGCTTCCGGTTCTTGAATTTGTCTTTACATATTCCTCATAGTACTCCAGGAAATTGGTCTTCAGTTTATGTTTTGGAATATACCCACTACCGATGGCCTGATTTTCAAGAATCATATGAGCTTGTTTGGTCTTGAGTATTGCAAGTGATTCCTTATTGTGGTTTTTTTCTATCAAGTCCTTTGGATTGTTATACGTAAAAATGCCGGTAGCAATCCTTTGACCTGCGGCCTTACCCCATTCCAATGTATACCATGTCTTTTTTCTGTTACGAGAAACATTCTTTGTAATTACGATTGACATAATCTTAAATTTTTTAGTGAAAAATTTTGTCCGCCGTAATGTCCGCCATTTGTATGCCGTAATCGCCGGTAAAAAGCGAATGGAAGTGTAGGTTTGTGAACAACTCTAAACGAAAAAACTCTGCAATTTGCTTTTTACTAAAGCTTTGCAGAGTTATTCAGTGCCCGAGACTGGAATCGAACCAGCACATCCTTGCGAACGGCAGATTTTGAGTCTGCTGCGTCTACCAATTCCGCCACCCGGGCATGGGGCTGCAAATGTAAATGGGAAAACGTTAAGTATAAAATTTAAATGCCCTAAAATGCGACCCTAATTTTAAGCAATTAAGTGAGATCAATCGCCATGGTATAAATAAAAAAACCGGCTCTTTAAGCCGGTTTACTATTTTATTAAAACTGATTATTTCAACTCTTTAAGAATGTCTTCATTTTGTTTAGCAAACTCTGGAAACTTGGCTTCATTCGCAACCCTGATAGCGTTATTGGCGGCGATTTTTGCTTCTTCTTTCTTACCCATTTTTGCAAGTATTCTTGTCTTCAATGTATGTACCCAGGGCTGTGCATTAGGTATTGGCTCAATGGCTTTATTCACCCATGCCAGTGCTTTGTTCAGATCTTTACCATTGTCATAATAATATTGAGCAGCGGCATAATAAGGATGATTATCCTTATTCATCGCATCATCGATCTGCTTCATTACTTTACTATCTACATCCACAGTAACCGGAATTGAAACATATACTTTATCCCACATCATGCCCAGGTTAAGGCTATTACTTTTCAGATCATCAAAACTCATTGTAAATGTTTCGATAGAGAATGGCAGATCCATAACGGCTGCTTTTACTCTTACTACATCCTGGTCTTGCTTGTAAGCATCTGGACTTGTTACATCAGTTTGTTTAGAGATTATAACAGTCCACTCCTTCGCTTCAGGAATAGTCAATAAACCATATTTGCCGGCAGGCACTTTTGTACCACCGATCATTACATCTTCACCAAAAGTAAGAGTGGTTGCTAAGTTTGCACCGGTACGCCATACCTTGCCATAAGGTACCAGGTCACCGAATACTTTACGGCCTTTAACTCCAGGACGTGAATAAGATAATTCAACATTCGATAAAGCAAAATTTTGCTTTAATGTAGTTGTGGGGCTCGCCTGTGGAGTTGTTACTGTTTGTGCATTGGAAAAATATACAGCTCCAAAAGCTGCTGTGGCAATTAATAATTTTTTCATAATAGCTTTAGTTTTAAGGAAGTCAAAGGTAGGGAGAAGAGATTAGAGTTCGGAGTTATTAGTTAGGAGTTGGGATTCATTCGCAGAAAACGAAAAATCGGCTAAATAATAGATTAAATCCAGAACTTAAATCCGAATGGCTTTAAGCTACGGACTACTAACTCCCAACTCCTGACTCCTGACTATTTCAAAAAGGTATCGTAACTGTAGCTTTGCCTTTCCGGTTCTTCTTTTTCCATTTAGGACCTTCTTTTACAAGGCGGATCGCTTCCTGGTCGCATTTATCACAAAGTGATTTTGTGACTTTTATATTTATTGGTTCGCCATTGCTATTTACATCAAAACTCAGTTCCACTATCCCACGACCATTTTCTTTTTCCCTTAATGGCACTTCTTTTATTTCAGGTACATTAATATTATTTGCGAGGTAAGAATCATATTTTTCCCAACCATCATCCGGTTCCGGTTCTGTAAGCACCATATCGGCAGTGCGGCTTCGGTTAGTATTGGGCTTAGCATTACTCATTACAATTGCTTCAATGCTCTTGTCTTCCTGCAATACAAGTTGATTAGATAAAAGATCATTTCTTAATCTAAATTGTGAATTATTAAAGCCAACAGCACGAAGATTTACATTCAATACCGAATCGGGTGCCACCAATGTAAAATAGCCTTTCGAATCGGCGTAAGTACCTACGTTCACTTCAGGAACATTTACATTAGCAAATGAAATAGCATTATTCTGTGCATCGGTAACACGACCGCGGAAAATATTCAGGTTCCTGTAATTGGTAGTGTCAAGCTTCGATTTTAAGAGCCTGCTGTTTGCAATTTCACCCTGGTTTCTTTGTGCATTAATATCGACATAACCGGATGAAGGTTTATCAGTGGACTTTTTAAATTCAACTGCTTTTTTATCAGCCTGTCGCTTGTCAAGTACCACCAGATCATCAGCTTCCTGTTTTCTCTTTGCATTATCCTCTAATTTTTCAGCTTGAGCAGGAGCAGAACTAACCGGGGCTGGGACATTTGCATTTTCTTTACTCAGATCTTTTGTTGTATTGGCAAATGCCCTTGCCGGAATACTATCCTGTTCGAAGGTTACATAAGCTGGTGAAATATTTTTATCATCTTTTTTTGCAGTATCTAAAGTAGTTGTAGTAGCATTATCTGCTTTATTCTTATAGTAATTCAAATTGGTATCCTTAATATTTGCAGTACCGTTATTACTATCCCTTAAACTATCCGTGTTCAATAATTTGAGTTCAGATTTTTCAGCAGGAGTAACAGAATCAGTACCCGTAGTAGCTGCTTTATCTTGTTTAATTGCCAGGTTATCTGTTTCTTTTTTATTTAATAAAGTGTAAGCAAGTATGCCGGCACCCGCAACTATCACAATCATTGCCGCAACACGCAGCCCATAAGATCCTCTTCGCTTATTCATTACAACAAGCTTTGCTTCACCTTTTCTTTCAGCAAGCCTGTTTCTTATATCTTCTAGATCATCAGAAGGGTTTCCGGCAATCTTATATCCATCCAATGCATCGGCAAGAAATGGATCATCCATTGCCGCTTTTTCCAATGCATGCATTTCCGCTGCCGGCATTGAACCTTTATGATAGCGTTCAATGTCTGCTGCCGAAAAATTTTTTATATTATTACTATCATCCATTTATACTATTCAAATTTAAAAACTTCTTTAAATAAAAAACAAGAACCCTACTTTGCTACTAACTGCCGACTTCTGGCTGCCGACTGCCAACTGATTTTTCCATACAAATTTTCAAATTCCTCCTTCCATTCTGTATCAGGCTTCTTACCTGGTTCCATTCCATACCTGTCAATTCCACTATCTCGTTATAACATTTGCCTTCCAGGTAAAATAGCTTCACTGCATTTCGCTGTTCCTCCGTTAAAGTACCCAAACAATATTCCAGTTTCTTAAAGTTCTCCTCTTTCTCGAATACACCATTCAGATGCACATTTTCCTCTGATTGCATAAGACTCTCAGGTATTTCCACTGTTTTAAGATTTCTTGGCGTACGGAGCTGCATCAGGCAATAGTTTTTCGCTAATTGATACAACCAGCTTTTGAAATTTTCCACTTCATGCTTTTTCAATTTTAACACCAACTCCTCGAATATCTGCATAACACTGTCTTTTGCCTTTTCTGAATCTTGTAAATACTTCATGCACACACCATAAACCAGCTCCATATATCGCTGGTACAGATCGCCCAGCACCTTCAGGTCGCCAGAGGTTTTGTATTGCTCAACCAACTCTTTGTCAGTTAGCCCTGTGTGTGATATGTTCTTTAAAAAAGACAATGCCCTAAAATTAAAAAGAAAAGGCAGGCAATCCTATTAAATAGTAAGTCGAAGGAAAAATTTTAGTGCTGCCATATGTAATGTTAAAAAAGACTGCATCAGTTAAGTAACAATATCAAAATTTCAGCTTTACAGCTGGTTAGCGATTACGGGTCCCGTGTCTACGGGGTCCTTTTTTAAAAACTTAAATCAAAACTGCATGAGAAAGATTTTTACAACACTTGGATTTATATATGTATCGATAGGTTACTCTCAAAAGCAAAAAGTTGCTGTGATATCCAATTGCAAACGGGTTGACTCAGCAACAATACATCAGCAAAAAATTACCTTAAGATGCGGTAAAACAAACATTGGGACAGACCCATTACTGGTTATTGATGGCATTCCTTATGAATATGGCAGTTTCAAAAAAATAAACCCTGATGATATTGAATCAATTGAAATTTTAAAAGATGCCGCCGCCTCGGCCATTTATGGATACCGTGCATCAAATGGAGTAATCATTATCACCACTAAATCATCTAAACTCAGAAAATTCATCATCAAAGATTTTCTGGGAGGAAAAATAGTGCCTGGTGCTACTGTAAAATTCAAATCACAAAAAGATAGAAATGATTCGCTGGTGATTGCAGCAAATGACAGCGGGTATGTTTTAACTAACAAATTAAAACCGGGAATTGATTATGATATAGAAGTAAGTTCTATTGGTTATAAAGCTTATCAATCTTATTTCAAAAATCCATCATCGTATAATATGCAAACAATCTTTCTCGAAAAAAATATCAACAAGCTGGAGGAGCTTATTGTCGTTTCAACTGATGGAGGCCGATGTATAAAATGTGGATGCCGTTGCAGTGTAATTCGCTGTTACTACTCTATTATAGACACTGTAAAACAAAAGCCATCATTCAAAATATATCCAAACCCCGTTAATAGTGGTGCATCCATAAATCTTGAACTGCCGGCCAATCTTTCAGTCAATTTTATTGTCCGGATCTTTTCTTTATCAGGCGCCACTGTTTTTCAACAAAAATTTTCCAGCGTAAAAACAAATACAATTAATCTTTTATTGAATTCGCGGCTTTCTGCATCTGAGTATATTGTACAACTGGTTAGTGAAAACGGTAAACCAGCAGGGCAACAAAAAATTATCATCCAATAAAACCAGCGTTATGAGTAAAGCATTTCAACTCACGATTCCCAAACCTTGTCATGAAGACTGGAATAAAATGACACCGGATGAAAAGGGCAGGTTCTGCAGTTCCTGCCAGAAACAAGTAGTTGATTTTACATCGATGAATAATCAGCAGCTTGCTGCATTTTTTAAAAAACCTTCTACCGGTTCTGTTTGCGGCCGGTTTAATAATGACCAGCTTAACCAGGACCTGCAAGTGCCACAAAAAAGAATTCCCTGGTTAAAATATTTTTTCACCATTGTAGTACCTACATTTTTTGCAGTAACAAAAGCTAAGGCGCAGGGTGAAGTAACTAAAGCCGTAAAAGGACAGACTACAGTTAAAATTGTTTCGGACAGAAAAGGGATTGATTCAATAGCGACAACAAAATGTATCCCTGTGGGAAAACGTATTAATGGAGAAGTCTTACCTCTGATAAACGATACGATTGTTGGCGATACTGTGTATACAATAATAGAAGAGAACAAGACTATTACCGGAAAAGTAACAGATGAAAAAGGAGAGTCATTAGTGTTTGTAACCATCATGGTTAAAGGAACACAAATCAGGACGCAAACAGATACAAGTGGAAAATTCAAAATCACAATGAAAGAGGGGAATAAGCTCGTAGTTTCTTATATCGGATACGAAACAAAAGAGCTGACCCCTGTTAATGATGCCAACAATTTATTAATAACTATGGTACCAATTGATGAAATTTTTATGGGTATAATTATAACCAAGCCTGTTCTGAAACAAAAACCAATACCCTTAATTCCTCAAATTTCTGACACTGCTTTCAAAAATTTTAAGTTCTATCCCAACCCTGCCGCACAAAACACTATCATCACACTTGAATGGAATAAGCCAGAAGCTGGAAAATTTGAAATCCAATTAATAAATCAGCAAGGACAAGTAGTAAATCACAAGACGGAAAATTTTACTGAGAAATTAAATTCAATCCAATATCCAATTCCTTCCGTTTCACCCGGAAGTTATTTTTTAGTGATCATTAATCGTAAATCAGGTAAGAAACTAACTGAGAAGATCATTATTCAGTAGTTGTTTTAGTTAGCACAAATAACTGATTTTTTTAAGTTAACTTTTAAATGCCGGATGAAAATCTTCCAATGTCTTTCTTAAAAACTTACGATCAAGATGGGTATATATTTCCGTAGTCGTAATACTTTCATGCCCGAGCATTTCCTGTACTGCACGCAGGTCGGCGCCACCTTCCACGAGATGGGTGGCAAATGAATGACGGAATGTATGCGGAGAAATATTTTTAGTTATACCCGCCAGCTTCGCTGCATCTTTGATAATATAAAAGATCATTACGCGGCTCAATAGCGTACCCCGTTTATTCAAAAATAAAATATCCTCATTTCCTCGTTGGACTTGTACATGCACACGGATATTCTTGCGGTAAATATTAATGTATTTGACTGCGCTTCTGCCGATCGGTACGAGTCTTTCTTTATTTCCCTTGCCTACAACTTTTACAAATCCTATATCCGTATACAAATTAGAAATGCGAAGGTTCACCACTTCACTTACACGAAGCCCACAACTATACATTGTTTCCAGTATTGCTTTGTTGCGTCCCCCTTCGGGTTTGCTTAAGTCAATTGCATCGATCATTTTTTCGATCTCTTCAAAACTCAATGTATCGGGTAAAGTCCGTTTGAGTTTGGGAGTTTCCAATAAAATAGTAGGATCGAGTTTGCTTATATTTTCAAGTATGCAATACTTATAAAATGAACGGATACCTGAAATGATCCGTGCCTGTGAAGTAGCTGTCATTCCTAATTCTGATACCCATTTTACAAATCGTTGCAGTTCTTTTAAGTCAACATCTTCCGGCGATTTTAAATTTTTCTTTTCCTGTAAATACTGCGTGAGCTTTTCTATATCCCGCAGATAGGCTTCCACTGAATTATCCGATAAGGATTTTTCCAGTTGCAGGTAGGCTTTGAATCCTTTTTTATAAGGTTCCCACATAGAGTAATTGAGATATTAAGATATTGGGTTATAGATTGACCTGACTACCTGCACCATTTATTTAAAAGAAATATTCTTTTCAATATCCTCCCAATTTGATTCAGGTGTTTTCTTTACCCGTGCATAAATACGTTTGCTGGTAATATTTACAGAGTCGAGCAAATCCCTGAAATGATCATAATCGAATTCAAGACCCGTTTGCCCGGCAATTTTCATTTGCTGCACTTCACCAGTTTTAATGTTTTGTACATACACAAACACACGATCGAAATAAGCGATCAGCCCGTCTTCAACAACATTTTTTTTATCAAAACGGGTTAACCCGCTGGTATAGCGGCTGCGTTTTGCTTTTGGATCAAAAGTAAGTTTTGACAAATAACCTCTTCCGCTTATGCAATCCCTCATTTCAAGCCAGGCATAAGCAGTGTCTACAAAATGAATAGTGATATTGTCTCTATTAACTCTTACATCAGGAGAAACGACCTCTGCAAAATCCAGTTTTAGCCAGTTATTGAGATAGGCATTCGTCCACTGTATGGAATCCGCTTTACAGTTTCTTACTGTAATATACACCCGCAGGTTATCCGGTATTTTTTGTTCGAACTTCAACGTGTCTTTCAGACATGCAGTATCACAATAAGTAGCAGGCCCTGATGATTTTGAAGAACATGAACTATTTGTGTAAACAAGACAGATAATAACAATAAAAGATAAAAGATAACGCATATCCTATTTTTTGGTTTCAACAAAAATAGCCAATGCCCCTTTATAAGCCTCAAAAAATCTTTTAGAGTAATCCTCATTCACTTTCACCTGCAGCAATGAATGACTATCTTCGCTGCCCATCTTTAAACCATGCAAGTAAACCTTCGATCTTTTCGCCTCAAAGTAAGACACCACAAATCAAAGCTGAAACGCTTTCTTTCAAAAATTGAAGCGAACCCTCCAAAAAAGCTTTTTGCTACGATGGTGACAATTGATAAAGAGGTATGGAAAGAAACAGATTGCCTGAGCTGCGCCAATTGCTGCAAGACGATGACACCGACCTATACTCCGAAGGACATGAAGCGGATCTCAAAACATTTCGGCATGACGGTGGATGCATTTAAAAAGAAATGGTTGAAGAAAGATAAGGTTGGCGACTGGATGAATAAGCATACCCCCTGCCAGTTTCTCGATAATGAAACAAATAAATGTAACATCTATTCTATAAGGCCGGATGACTGCAAAGGCTTTCCACATCTTACCAAAAGAAAAGTAGTTGATTACATTCATGTGCATAAAGCAAACCTCGATAGCTGCCCGGCAACGTTTAAGATGGTGGAGAAGATGATGGAGTCAGTCAACGGTCTACAGTCCACAGTCAACAGATAGAGTCGTTAAAAAAGTCATTCACTATTACCAATCAAAATCTTTCTGTGGTCTGTCGTCTGATGACTGTGGACTATAAAAAAACATCCTCAATAAAGAAATACTCCGGTTCGCCTAAGCGGGGAATGATGATGGATAAAATATCAAACTGAATTCTTTTGTATTGCGGATGCTGATGCAGGTATTGCTCAGCCGCTCTTTGCAGGTGCCGAAATTTTGTTTTGGTCACACTTTGTTCCGGGTAACCGCCTTTCTCATTAACCCTTGTTTTTACTTCTATAAAATGAAGCAGTTCATTTTTCTTTGCAATGATGTCAATTTCATGATAAGAAAACCGCCAGTTATGGTGTAATATCTCAAAATCATTTTTCCGCAGCCACTGAATGGCCAGTTCCTCCCCTGCCTGCCCCATTTCGTTATGAGAAGCCATGGTTTTGATTTATAGCAATTTAATATAATCGTTTAAAAAGTTCAGTATGAAGATACTGATCACAAAGGTGAATAACTTGAAAGGTTGTTTGCTTCAATTCTGCTATTTTTGTGGCTTACATTTGTACGTCTAAAAAATAAATAACTTAATATCATGAAGGTCAACAGTAAACTTATTTTATTCACTGCCATACTGGTTGTAATCACTACAGTCTGCAAACTTTTCTTCGGACCCGAACTGGAATGGTCAGGTTTTTCACCCATAATTGCTATCGCCCTGTTCTCAGGTTTTATTATTAAACAAAAAGATGCATCTTTCCTGCTGCCGCTGATTGCATTGTTTTTAAGTGATGCAGTAATACAAATATTGTATAGCTTAAACGAGTTTAAGTATCCCGGTTTCTACAATAACCAATGGAAAAACTACCTGATCCTGTTGAGTGCAACGGCTATTGGCTGGTTGCTGAAAGGAAGAAGCTATTCAAGTCTTGCATTGGGTGCTGCAGCAGCTCCGACTGTATACTTTTTAATTTCAAACTTTAGTGTTTGGATGAATCCGGCAGCTGAAGCAATATATCCAAGAACTTTTAATGGGTTGCTTACCTGCTATGAAGCTGCTCTTCCTTTTTACAGAAATTCAATAGCAGCTACATTTATCTTTTTACCTCTTATACTTTTAGCGTATAACTATCTTACAAAACATAAAACTTCACTGACTTTAGCATAAAGAATTTATTCTGAATAAAAAACCCCGGCTCTGCCCGGGGTTTTTTATTGAATCATTTTTTGTCGGCTTCATATCCTTCATCAATAAGTAAAGTATGATGATGTGAATCCGCTGCTTCCGTAGCAAGCTCATCACAGCGATTATTCCAGGGATTATCTGCATGGCCCTTTACCCAAACAAATTTTATTTTTTGTTTTTGTGAAAGCTCATGATAAGCCATCCAGAGATCCCGGTTTTTTTTGCCGCCTTTAAAATTGGTAGCTATCCAGTTTTTCAACCATCCTTTCTCAACTGCATTCACCACATACTGGCTATCGGAATAAATAGTAACATTAAGATTTTCTTTCTTCAATGCTTCCAGGCCGGCGATTACAGCCATCAGTTCCATCCGGTTATTGGTAGTAAGTTTATACCCCTGCGATAATTCCTTGCGCAGGTTGCCACTCAATAATACCACCCCATAACCGCCGGGACCAGGATTACCACGGGATGAACCATCTGTATAAATAACGATCTGTTGCATGTTTATCTAAAAAAAATGGGCACCGGTAAAGATGCCCATTTCGTTTTTATGGAGCTCAAATTATTTTTTCACACTTGTATAGGTAAAACGATCAACTGCAACGATGGTAGTAGCTGCATTGTACTGGTAATTGTGAGGAACAAAATAACGTAAGGCTATACGACCCTCAACCGGCTTATTCAAACCCCTCACAGTACCTTCAAACCGTGTCCATGTGGTCGGATATGAATCAGCTGCATTAACTGTTTGGAAAGTATTTACAGTAGTGAGTGTTTCATCAAAATCACCCGGATCATCGCCATCGCCAACGTTGGTACCATTGTTATGCTTATTCATTCTTAGTTCCAGTCCTGTCGCTGTCAGGTCCAACGTAAGGCTATTCGTATAAAAAACTATTTTATCACCATTCTGCAGCATAATGGGTTTTGAAACTATCCAGTTACTGATAGTGCTTTCGATCGTATAACCGGCGTCGCCCTGTGCAACTGTATTAAAGCTGTATGCATAACCCGAACCCGAGAATAAAGGAAGTGTTGGTGCAAATGTGCCACCTATCCAGCCACCAGCACCGATCGGCGAACTTTTATTGATAAATGTCCAGCCATTCCCGGTTGCGCCTGAAGTAGTTTCAAACTCTTCACTAAAAGACTGATCGGAAATAGGCGGTGGCGTAAGCAGGTATTCATCATTTTTACATGATGCTAAAAATACGGATACAGATAAAAAGAGAGCAATGGGTAAAATTGTTTTTCTCATGCTGTTAGTGCTTTGGTTTCAGGGAGTGAATGTAGGGAAATTTGATAAATCTAAAAAACTGATTTTGCCAACAAACTCAAGGCTTTAGGATAAGAAAAGATTGGCCACTGAGAACCACAGAAAAACAGAGAGCCGCAGAGATATCAGCTTTGCTCTGTGTAACTCTTTTCATACTCCGTGGATTCTCTGTGGCCAGGAATTATACCATGTCTTTAGACCTGGAAAACCCCCGTCTTCAATTCACCCATTTCGGGGTTATGATTAGCTGCAGCAATTGCTTCAGCAATATGCATTCTTGTTTCGGCAGGATCGATGATCGCATCTACCCACATCCGGGCAGCAGCATATTCAGGTAAAGTTTGTTTTTCATATCGGCTGATGATCTTATCCAGCAATTCTTTTTCTTCTACTGCACTTACTTCTTTGCCTTTTGCTTTCATAGATGACACTTGTATCTGCAATAAAGTTTTAGCAGCCTGCTCCCCTCCCATCACAGCAATTTTTGCCGAAGGCCATGCATAAATAAATCGCGGATCATAAGCTTTGCCACACATAGCATAGTTGCCGGCGCCATAACTATTGCCGATGATGATCGTTATTTTCGGAACAACAGAATTAGCAACTGCATTCACCATCTTAGCTCCGTCTTTAATGATACCTGCATGTTCGCTGCGGCTGCCAACCATAAAACCAGTAACATCCTGCAGGAACAACAAAGGAATTTTCTTTTGATTGCAGTTGAGAATAAAACGTGCAGCTTTATCAGCACTGTCATTATAAATAACACCGCCGAGTTGCATCTCTCCTTTCTTACTCTTTACAATTTTTCTTTGATTAGCAACAATACCTACGGCCCAGCCATCAATACGACCATAACCACAGATAATTGTTTTGCCATAATCTTCTTTGAACTGTTCGAATGAATTACCTCCTGATTTATCAGGAGGACCATCAACAAGGCGTTCAATTATCTCCACCATATCATAAGGCTTGCCTTCTGCTGCAAAAATGCCGAACAGATCATCAGCATTCTTTTTGGGTTCAGTAGATTTCATCCTGTCAAAACCTGCTGTTGCTTTTTCACCCAGCATGGAAAACATTTTTTTAATATGATCCATGCATTCCTGTTCGGTTTTGAATTTATAATCGGCAATGCCGCTTATCTCTGTATGTGTTGCTGCACCACCGAGAGTCTCTATATCTACATCTTCACCAATAGCAGCTTTAACGAGATAAGGCCCCGCCAGGAATATAGAACCGTTGCCTTCTACCATTAGCGTTTCATCACTCATAATAGGTAAGTATGCGCCGCCTGCAACGCAGGGGCCCATCACTGCAGCAATTTGTGTAATGCCCATGGCACTCATGCGGGCATTATTGCGGAAGATGCGGCCGAAATGTTCTTTATCAGGAAAAATTTCATCCTGCATAGGAAGAAATACACCGGCACTGTCAACGAGATAGATAATGGGTAAATGATTTTCCATTGCTATCTCCTGCATGCGCAGATTTTTTTTACCCGTAATAGGAAACCATGCACCGGCTTTTACTGTCTGATCGTTTGCAACGATCACACATTGCCTGCCACTTACATAACCTACACCTGCAACAGTACCGCCTGCAGGGCAACCGCCTTCGGCTTCATACATTTCATAACCGGCAAATGCGCCGATCTCAATAAAGGGTTTATTCTTATCAGCTAAATATTCAATACGCTGACGGGGAGTGAGTTTATTTTTTTCTTTTTGCTTATCGGCAGCTTTCTTACCACCGCCTTCATAAATTTTTTCCAGCTTGCGGCGCATATCTGTCCACTGCATCTTTAAAACATCTTCATTGCGGTTAAAGTCTTTGCTCATGATGAAGCAAAGATAAGGGGGAGTATGATTATGTAGCCGGCTGGGTTGCTACTATCATCGTCTGTTGCGTCGCACTCTTGTACGTTTGGGAATTCTATTCAGCACATATCAAACTATTCAACATGTCCCGTAGGGACATTTGTTGGGTAGCCGAATAATGATAATGCTTGATAACGTTCCATCGAAACGTTTGGTGAAATGTTGTTGCAAGCACCATGCGTTCCTATGGAACGCTGATACAATCTCGAATTTATTTTCTACCCACGATGTGTTCCGATGGAACACGGGAATACAATTTCGTTTGCGTCGATATAGTTGACTCCTTATTTAAAGCGAAAAAGAAAAACTGCCTGCCCTAAATATACAAATTCCCCAAACCTCATATTACATTCTTAACTTTATAGTGAGTTTATTATCATCAACAATTTTTATAGCAATAATATGGAACATAAAAAACAATTAGAAGAGCTGAATAGTGAATCTGTCCGCAAACTGGAAGAATACATGAAAAGTAAAGAAGGGTTAAAAGAAGATGATCATAAAAAATTGCACACGGCAAAAGAAGAATGGCAGGTAGCCTGGAATAAAATGATGGAAGTATTGATGATTTTAGAGCGGATAGAGATATAATGCCGTCAATCTGTAAATACTTTGATCATTTCCTGATCCCTACCGTTTTTTCTATTCCATTGAAAAGGGATTTCCACGCTAAATAAAACATGGATTGATTCGTGTTACGATCGATATGCGTTTGCACTTCCCGTATATCTCCATGCTTCTTGGGATTTGAATTTATTATAAGGAGATTTGCCATGGCACTCTGCAAAGATTTCCGGTCCATTTTTGTTGCGCCTTTATCTCTTTCAAGCATGGTTATATTAAAATCATCGTAGAGTAGTTTCATATTGCCATCCATGGCGGCATCATTACCACTGAAATTAAATTCAAGACTTTTTATCGTTCCTTTATTTATACGTGAAGGCCCCATGGGTATAGTAAGGGGGTTGAACAACCGGGCATCCATAGCAGCAAGCGATCCACTCACATCAAACCGTCCCTGCGGATGCAGGAGATAGATCTTCCAGCTTGTTTTTAAGGGAGTGCTGTTCAGGAACTTTGCGTTGATATCAGCAGTCATTATATTATTGGCTGCAATTACATTTTTATTATTGGTTATATTACTGATATTGGCATTGATATTATAAAATTGAACTTTGCCAGACTGCCGGGTAATACTGCTTCTTTCTTTATACTCAACGAAAGCATTGTACAGGATCATCTTTTTGATATTGACAGGAACGGGAATGAGTTCAATGATATGAAGCGGGTATTGTTCTTTACGGTTTCTTATATCGCTGGGTATTGCAACGTCACAGTATATTTTTAAGCTGGCCGGGCCGATCAGCATTGTATCCGCTATAATAGCTGCATCAAATAACTGCTCCATGTCTATATGCTGCAGTTGTATATCGCTGAACGAAAGATCGAAACAGTAATCCTGTACGGGTTTGGCATTTACAAAAGCATCTTCATCCATTACAGGAACGACCCGGAAATTTTTTGCCCGGAGCTGGTTATTTACAGAACTGATCGAAATATCATCGGCCGTGTAGTTATAAAATTTATTTCCGGCGAGCCATGTTATTTTCCGGCAGCTAATATTCACTTCTTCGGCAAACAGGATGCGTGAAGTATCAGCATTGCTGATGCTGTCCACTCTCAGTTTCACCAGCGTCATAGAAACATCCTGCATATGAATGTTTACTTTTTTTGTTTTGAGGGTGCTGGTGTTGATCTGTGCATCAGTTATTACAACTGTATCGGCTTGTAACAATTTAAGGTCACCAAGTATTTGCTCAAATATTTCTTTAGGAGGAACCGTAGCCGGTTTATTTTTTGTGGAATTGGTATAGGTGATATCAATAACCGGTCTTATTATTTCTAATTTCCGGCCCACGATCTCGTTGTTAAGTAATACACGGGATGTCTTTACCCCGGATGCAATGATCTGCGGGATATGAATGTTCAATAGTACAGCAGGCCCTTCACCCAGTTTGTCAAGAGCAATATACCGTGTGCTGTCATACATCAGCTCCATATTGGAAATGGATAAATAACCGGAAAGTTCGTTTAGCCGGAGGCTATCATATTTTATTTTGTAAAGGCCATTGGTCTTTTCCCTTACGGTCTTTTCTATTTTATTTTTTATGATCGTTGCCTTACTCACATTCCAGTAGAATATGCCGCCAGCGATGATGACAATAAAGAAAATAAGAACGCCAAAGGCTATTGTTCTTCCCTTGTGTGTAGCTGTTACTTTCTTCAAATTTGTTTTTATTGCTTGAGGCGATTGCAAAACCTTTCTATTTATCACCCGATTTTAAATGAATCTTTAAAAATATGCTTCTTCAACAGGTAAATGTTACACAGAATCTTTTAAAAATTACATCATTCACATGTTTTTAAAAAGGGTAAATGAGTGAGGGGTTGCCTGTCTTCACGCACCGAACAGTACTAAAAGCAAATGCCCCGCTGATCAGCGGGGCATTTTATTAATTGCTCTCATGCTTAATTAATCGTCTTGTTTCACTTTCTTTTCACCATCCTCAATTTTTGTTTTTGTATCACCATCCTTGATCTTTACTTCATCGCCATCAACTTTCTTCTTATAATCACCATATTTTACTTTATACTCATCGTCGCCGTCATAATAATATTTTCCGTCACTTACTTTCACAACATGTCCGTTGATCACTTCGCCGGTTGCACCGTAAATAGTATCATTTGTTTTAGTATCAACATAAATATAGACAGGCTTATGTGTTTCACTGTTTACCATGAGACCCGTTTTCTCATCTTTCTCCAATTTTACAGTTTCACCTAAAGTCAGGTCTTTATACCTTCCGTTGTTGCAGGCTGTCAATAATAGACTTGTGGCTAAACTTAGAAATAATAGCTTTTTCATATTTTTTTTTACTACTAAGCCAATTATCAGGCCAGCTCTCAGCGATGTTCACATTTCTAAGAAAATTAGAGACATGCATTACACCATTGTTTGAAAGTGTCCCATCATGGGTAATATTTTTCGCTAAAAAAGCAACTACACCTGGTCCATCATCGTTTAGCCGGTTAATAAAATTAACGGGCATTGGCACCGGGTGGCATCATGTTTGAAACTTTTGCCTGAATCAAAATGTGATGTTATGAAAAAGATGATTCTGATGTTGGCTGTAGTTGTTGTTTCAGCAACTACATTCAAATCAACCGCCCAGATTAGTGTAAATATTAATCTCGGCTCGCAACCTGCGTGGGGTCCGGCAGGCTATGATTACGTAGAGTATTATTATTTGCCGGATATAGGTGCTTACTATTATGTTCCTACCCGACAGTTTATTTACCTGAACAATGGTAACTGGATCTATGCAAACAGCTTACCGTCACGATACAGGTCTTATAACCTGTACAGCGGTTATAAAGTTGTGATCAATGAACCTAAGCCTTATTTGCGGCATTCAACCTACCAGGTAAAGTATGCAAAGTACAAAGGCGTAAAGGGAAATCAGGGAAACAATAATAGTAATAACAAGTACAAAACATATAAAAGCCATGGTAACGGTAAGGGCCACGGTAATTAAGTAGCATAGTAAGCTTTAAGATATAAGCAGGGCCTCGCTGGTTAGCGGGGCCTTTTGCATTTAAAAATGGTGGCCACAGAGAGCCACAGAAGAAACAGAGAGCCGCAGAGATATCAGATTAACTCTGAGTAACTCTTTTTATACTCCGCGGCTCTCTGTGGCCTAAAATATCACAACCGATCAACATCTGTTTCTAATAGTTTTAAGCCCTTTATTATGAATGGTAATTAATGCACACCATTGAATCGGCTGTTTTGATTAATTTTAAGAATAAGAAAATACCAGGAACTGCTATGAAAACTAAACAAAGTCTTTGCCTTATTCTTTCTGCCTTTATTTGTCTTATAAGCCTTGCACAAAACAACGGCTGGAAAATCTGCAACTCTCCTGTTTTTAACAGCAGGGTGGATGATATTTTTATGGTCAATACACAAACTGGTTATGCTGTTTGCGGTGATGGGCAGATCGTAAAAACAAATAACAGCGGCGAAGATTGGAGTTTGTTGATACAGGATAATAGTATCTATTGCCGTTCAGTTGAATTTATCAATACACAAAAAGGATTTGTTGGTGGCTTTCCACGTACAGGGATCACAACTAATATTCTGCGAAGAACAACTGACGGCGGAGCAACATGGACCGATCTTACTCAACAGTTACATCCCCGTGCAAGAAAAGGAATTTGCGGGTTAGCGATTCCTGACAGCAATACTATTTATGGCGGCGGCAACTGGTTTGAAGATTCAGCTTATATTATTAAATCAACTGATGGAGGCAATACATGGAATTTTATAGATATGCGTCCTTATGCCACTTCCATCATCGACCTGTTTTTTATAAACAAGGATATTGGTTTTGCAACTGGTAAGGGGCCACAGCCATTGGAGACTGCTATTATTCTTTATACAACAGATGGCGGTGTTACATGGACAACAAAGTTCATAAATGATATAACGAATGAGTATTGCTGGAAAATACAAAGGCTGACACCTCGTATTTATTTTGCTTCGATAGAAGACCTACCTCGCCGGGCTCCAAAAATTCTTAGGTCTGATGATGGTGGTATGACATGGACACTGCACCTGGCTGATTCTGCACCTTACAATGTAGAAGGCATCGGCTTTATTGATCCGCGGCATGGCTGGATGGGTGGTGATGTTAATACTTCCTATGAATCGACAGATGGGGGAAGAACATGGTTCCGTGTGCCTATATGTCTTAGCATGAACCGTGTGTTTAAAGTAAATGATACGATGCTGTTTGCAAGTGGCAACCAGATATGGAAATATAAAGGAGAAGGTATCTATCCTGCTATTCCGGCACCGCGATATGCATCATTACTTACTCACCCGAATCCTGTTAATGATGTGCTTACTGTGAATGTATCTACAGCAATTGCTACACGCATCTCTTTACAATTGCTGGATGCTTCGGGCCGTCGGATAAAAATGATTGACAATACAGACAGGCCAAAAGGATCTTACCAGTTTTATGTGAATACAGATTTGCTTCCGCCGGGAATTTATTATGTAGTGTTAAAAACGCATGAGGATAAACAGCATTCAAAAATCGTAGTGACACGATAGCATTTCTTTTCTTATTATTCTTCAGCATCATTTTTGTCCATCCTGCATAAAATAAAAACCAATTATTTTTCCGCTTGATAATACTATATTACATAACCTGTATTGTAAAGGTGATTTAAACCGGTAATTATGGATTGGTATTACTTGGCCATCATTATATATGTCATTGTACTTGCGGTAGTGCTGTTACGCATACTGTTTGAAACGCATGCTACCACCAAAACCTTAGCCTATATACTGCTGTGTATATTTATTCCCGTACTTGGTATATTATTTTACATAGTATTTGGGATCAATTACTGGACAAAAAAAAGATACTCAAAAAAAATGCAGGAAAATTTCGGGGTGCTGGAGCATTTAAAAAAAATTGATCAATACACTAAGGCAATAGTTAATACAAATAACCTGGTGGTGGAGCAGAATGCGGAACTGGCTACTATGCTGATCAAGGACCTTGGAAGTCCGCTTACCGGTTCTAATAAAGTAGTGCTCTTAAAAAATGGAGAAAATAAATTTCCGGAATTATTAAACGCATTAAAGGAAGCTAAACATCATATCCACCTGCAATATTATATTTACGAGTGTGATGAAACAGGGCTGTCCATCATAGAACTGCTTATCCAAAAAGCAAAGCAGGGTGTAATGGTGCGTTTTATCTATGATGATTTTGGCAGCCCCGGAATAAACAAGAAAACTGAACAAAGGATGATAGAAGCTGGTATTGAAATTCATCCATTTCATAAAGTAACATTCTATTTGCTGGCGAACCGTATCAATTTCCGCAACCACCGAAAAATTGTAATTATTGATGGCCACACTTCTTTTACAGGTGGTATTAATGTATCAGATAAATATGTAAATAATGGAGTGCCGAAGAAATTATACTGGCGGGACACCCATGTAATGATCCAGGGGCCTGCGGTTTATTATTTACAATACCTGTTTATTACAGACTGGAATTTTTGCTGTGGTAAACCATTAATTACAGATGCATCTTATTTTGCTGTTACTGGTGAAACAAACCAGAATTGTCTTGTGCAGATAGCGGCAGGAGGTCCTGATTCGCCAATGCCAACCGTATTATATTCCATATTACAAGCCATCTACCTGGCACAGGAGGAAATACTGATCACAACTCCCTATTTTATTCCCGGCGATAGTTTGCTGGATGCATTGTGTATAGCAGCCTTAAGCGGGTTAAAGGTTAAATTGCTGGTGCCGGGCATCAGTGATTCCAGGTTTATTAATAAAGCATCAAAATCTTATTACACCACATTACTTAAAGCCGGTGCGGAAATTTACCTGTATCAAAAAGGGTTTGTGCATGCTAAAACAATGGTGACTGACAGCAAACTGTCGGTAATAGGAACGGCTAATATGGATTACCGGAGTTTTGAATTGAACTTTGAAGTGAATGCTATAATTTATAATACTTCATTTGCAAAGCAACTACGTGAAATGTTTTATGCAGACCTGGAGGATGCTCAGAAAATTAATAAAGAAGAATGGCTTTCACGACCATGGATACATCAATTACCAGAAAAAGTAGCCCGGCTGTTTTCGCCGGTTTTATAAGTTGATCGCTATGTTTCTACAATGTCTTCTCCTATAATTTCTTCAGCATCATTTTCTGTCCATCCTGCATAAAATAAAAACCGATGATCTTTCCGGATTTATCTTTTTCAAATTTCAAATCAACATTGATTTCCTTGCTGAAAAATTCATCGGGTGCAGTGAAGTAGATCTTATATTTTTCTGTTGGAGTAAATGAAATATAATCTGTACTTCCCTGGCGGTAAAGCTTCATGGTATCTCCGTTAAACAAATATTTACCTGTATACGAAGCAAACAGGCTGTCGGAAACGGTAATCGCTTTTTTCATAACAGGTTTATAAAAATCTTTCCAGCCATAAACAGATGCTACACTGTTTACTACTTCATTTAAAATATTTCCATTGTTTGAGTTTACCATCACTACTATTCCGTTTCCATTTTCAAGACTTCCTTTATAGGTACTCAGAAATCCCTGGTCTGAACCACCATGCCCGAAATATTTTTCTCCGCCTTCTGTTTCTATAAAAACACCAAGTGCTGCATTACTGTCAACATAAGGAGTTAACCGCAGTTTCGTCATTTCCTTTGATAATACTTTGTTTGATTTTCCCTGGAGTGAAAGCTGCGTTTCAATGATATAATTAGCAATATCTGTTGGGTTGGTCCACAAACCTGCTGCACCTTGTTCGGGATACACATTAGACTTTCCTTTTACAGGGAGTCCGTCTTGTTGATAACCTGTTGCAAGGAATTTCTCTTTGTCTTTTGCAGGTGGCTGTGTGTAGGAGCTCATCGTCATCCCCAAAGGTTTTAAAATATTCTCCCACATGTATGTGTCATAAGCCTGGCCAGTTACATCCATCAGCATTAGTTGTGAAATAGTGGTACCACCACCTGAATATTTAAATTTTACTCCAGGCTCAAACATTGAACGTACTGCTTTTGTATTAGCAGGTGCTTTACCATCGAGGATATCGGTAAGTGAAGGGATCGTATCACCCCTTTCATAACCGGGAAATCCATGAATGCTGAGGCCGGCTGTATGACTCAGCAAATTCGCCAATGTAATTTTCTTTTCATGAGAGGTTGTATCGTAAGGAAATTTCCATGTTTTCAGATAATCGTTTATATCCGCATACAGCTTGATCTTTTTATCCTGTACCAATTTAAGTAATCCTACACCATTTAGTGATTTGCTGATCGAACCTGCCTGGAACAGCGTTTGCGTTGTTACCGGTGTATGGGAAGCTGTATCCATCATTCCATAACCACGAGCCCATTCAATTTTATAATTGCGAATAACAGCAATACTTAATCCATGAATATAGTATTGCTTCATACGTTCGGCCAAGGTCCATTGGCTTTTTTCACCTTCTATCTGTGCCCATCCACCGAGTTTATTTTCTACCTCTTTTATTTTGTTCTCGATCTCCTCACTGTATTTAGAATTAGCCTGGGCTTCTTCTTTTGACTGACAGCTTATAAAAACTGTATTGACTACAAGTATGAGCAGGATGATCTTTGAATAGCGTAACATGGAATTGATTTAAATGTTAAGGTTGTGGAATGTTTTATAAATCAAGATAAGGGAAAATCATCTTATCAAAGTAATAGTCCCTTTGCGCTTAACAAGATTGCCGCCGAAATCAACTGCTTCAGCGATCCATACAAAAGTGCTTGTGCTTTGTTCTAAACCGGATATCTTACCATTCCACCGTGCACTGGGGTTGGTAGAAGAAAATACCATTTGCCCCCAACGATTAAATATTTTGAAGTAATGAAATTCTTTCATGCCTACTACAACCGGTCCTATGATATCATTTAATCCATCACCATCAGGTGTAAATGCCGAAGGCACATAGATCTCAGGACCTTTATACACTTTTATATTTATTACGGCTGATCCCATACAATCATCAGGAGTATTAGCAAGAACCTGGTACGTCATATCCCTGTCGAGGATAGCAATGGGATCTTTAATAAAAGGATCACTTAACCCGAACGATGGCGTCCATACATAAGTAGAAAAACCGCTATTGTCAAGATCCACAGCATCCAGTTGCAAAGGCTGGTTGATAGCAATAATAGTATCGCCTACCAATCCAATACGTAATGGTGGATTGATCCTTACTGTTACCTGGTCAGGATTGATGGAACGGCAACCACCAGCATCCACCACATGCAAGCTATAAGTATAAGTGCCTGGTTGCGGATTGAGCATTACCGGGTTTTGTATTGTAGTGCTGTTAAGATAAGTTGCCGGCGACCATGAATAGGTTATAGCATTCCCGCCATTGAGCTGTACATCTTTTCCAAAACAAATTATTGTATCACGGCCTGCATCAGCAATAGGCGAAATACGGGCAGGCACCACCACTTTTTTAATAATATAACATGGTCCTGTAATTGGAGTGGCTTTGATATAATAAGTACCGGCTGATACTGCTGCAGGATTCGGGACAGGAATCGTTGCTGGCATATCTAACCAATAGCTATACGTATAACCGGGTGCAGAACCAGCAGTAACTGCCGGATCGGAAATACTTGTAAGACCAACTACCGGGCATACGGCTGCCGGGTTTGTAATTGTCAATAAAGGGCTATCATAAAAAACAAAATCATAGCTGGCATGTGTACCACCGCATAGCCTGTTCAGAAAAACTTTTATCGTATAACTTTCACCAATGATAAGTCCGGAAAAGAAACCTGTACTGTTTGTGCCTAATAAAGTAGTTCCCTGGTACAATTCATATTCAATAGTAGTACCTGTTACCGGCGAAGGAGTTAATGATGCCTGTACAGTACCGGCCGCACAATCTTCAATACGGTTAAGAGTATAAATTGTCGCCGGGCAATAAGATGAAATATCTATAGAAGCAAGAAAACCGTTACCCGCTGCGTAAAGTAATTGCTGGCCGTTATCATAAACAACATCAAAAACATTGCTCGCTGCAAAACCCGGAATGCTGATATCAGCGGCTACCCCATCATTAAAAACACTACCGTTAAAATTAAGAACCTTAATGATACCGTTAGTAAATCCAATAAACACATTATTACATTGATCAGCAAATATGCCTCCTGTTCGTAAGGGAACATTTCCAGTGAAGGTTGTAACCGTACCTACCTGTGCGCCGGTTGCTTTTGAAAATGCTTTTAGATTTAGACCATCCCAATAGAAAAGATAATTTGAATTTACGGACAATGTATTTGTCGAATTTTCAAGCCCGGTAATATAGGGACGGTTAGCGGGTTCACGCAAAGTAAAAAAACCTGCATTGGTCTGCCATATACGTGTAGTAGAATTATACGGTGGTGCATGTTTAAAGATCAGGTTATCTCTTGAAACATCGGTAACTGGTGTTGAATAGATCGTAAACATTTCGTTAGTAACCGGGTCAAGAATAATATCAGAAATGTCATTGTGTCCTCCTGTTAGTCCTGAAAGATTGGAGGTAGCGGGGTTAACGGTGGCTGGATCCAAAATTGCCAACTCATTGTTTGCGTTTCCTCCCCCTCCTGCAATGAGTATCCTAGGTACCCCTCCGTTACAACCGTATGTCATTCTCCAGTTTTCAGTGAAGTTGGTATTGGGAGTTGAAATGTAATTATCATAAATACCAGCAGCATTTATCCGCACTACAGAAAAGCCACTGGATGCCAAGCCCTGTCCCAGGTAAATAGCACCACTCCCCTTTTCTACTACCCAGCCTCCATATGAGCCACCGAAATTCCATACAGGGGTTGTCAATGTACCGGAGAATGTCCATAACAGCGTGCCGGCCGGAGAATATTTGGCAAGTTTATGAACAGTACCATCACCACCACCGGCAACAAAAATATTTCCGTTATAATCAAAATCGATATCCTTAGCTACACCCGGCTGTTGGCCTGTAAGTGTGGCTGTGCTGGTAACAAATGGATCGATAACAAAAGATTTACCTGCACTAAACCCATCGGGTAGTTTAAATTCAATTTCATTTCTCTGAATATTATATGCTGCTTTTTGTTTTGCAGTTTTCATTATATCACCAGAAAAATAGCAAAGCGGTACTGATTGAACGATGCCATCGATATCTGATTTAACTACCAACCTTCCTGCATCATCTGTTGTCATAGATTGTATATCGCCGCCAAAGCGAATTTTTATTTTACTAATGTCTGCGCCTGCATTTACCAGCAGTTTAAATTCAAAGCCCGGTCTATCAGCTCCATCAAAACTATATTCTGCATCTATACCAGGATACAAATTTTTATAAACCAATTTCTCAAATGCATATGCTTTTTGCTTGATCGTGCCGTAGGTATGATAGGATGCTTTTTTTTCCAGTGCAATGATTTCCGGGTTCGGGTTTGCATTTAGCCATTCAAAACTTATCATCCGGTAACAAGACTCTGTAATTCTTTTTCTTTCTTCTTTACTCATTCCAGCATGGATCAATGTTGATCTTTCTTCATATGTTAGTTGCTGTTGCTGCTTTTGCAGATGAATTACTCCTTTGGATGTAAATAATACAGGCATTGTCAGACCTTCATATCCATAAAGAACCCGGCCAAGGTTTTCAAAACCAGCCAGGGTATCGCCATACTGCCCTATATTTTGTATATACTCACCCTGTGTCCCGAAAAGATCGGTTTTCTTATCTGTAATTGCATTCAGCCGGTAAGTATTGGGAGAATTATTTTGTTGTTGTTGTTGTGCATGCAAAAAATCAACTGCTATCAGCATGAAAAAGCAGGCAATTAGTCGAGGTTTATAACAGTTAATGGTTCGGGAAAGCATGCAGTTGTTATATACTCAAATATAGCAACTAAAGCCCACGAATTAAATTGACAACCAATAAGAAGATGAGAAAATTTTTATAAAATCCCGGGTAAAAACCCGGTTATTTTACAGTAACATCTCCGGCTTTCTCATTTGGCCCCTTGAAAGAATTTATATCGATCGGGAAATGCCTTGTATTAAAATTTGTTTGCTGAAACTGATTTCGCAGCCAGGTCGCTGTATTTTCAAACCCCTTACCATCTTTTGTATCAAAATCATTTAGCACCAACCCGTTTGCTTCTTTTGACATTGAAGCAGGATCGTCTAAATAATAATATAATACAGCAAGGTTAAAATAACTTGCATACCGGATCTTACGATCGTGGCGATTATTAGAAGCATAATTTTTCCGGATCTTTTCAAAATAATCTATTACTGGTTTCAGTTGTTCCTTTGCCCCTACTACAGGTGTACTCGCAGTCAGATTAAACAACACTTCATTCATCTGCTGAACAGCTTTTTTCCAGGCACTGTTTTCCGGATGTTTGCGGGTATCGATGATCCATATATAATCATTAGCTGTTACTTCTTCAAAACCGAAATTATTTGTTATCTGCTGGCTCAGGTTTTGTATTGCAGTATTCACATTTTCACGAATTAGTTCTTTAGTAACTGCCATTGAGTTCACTATAAAATAACTTTCTGCTAATGGACGTAATGCAAATTCAGGACTCCTGTAAATTCTTTTATTATCGCGGCTTGCCATTTGCTGATCCATAATATGCACGCCCCTGTAATCAGTAATGGTAGCCTCGGCTTCAAAAGTATAAGTTACTTCCTGGGAATAAAATGTTTTTGTTCCTGTAATAACACCATTCTTGTCTTTGGTTGTTACCACCCTTTCTTTTACCGCTACATCGCCCGGTAGCAGATCACCAAACTTTATTCTTATTTCAAGGTGCCCGTCGCTTTGAAGCTTGCGCCAGCCTCCCAGTTTCACTGATTTTTCAGGTGTAAGCTCCTGCATGAATGGGTTCATCATCCTGGTTGTTTCCACTTCCACATTATAAGTGCGGTAGGTACTGTCCAGCTTCATAGTAGGCAGCGAACGGTATTGTACACTGAAACGGAATTTGTCCAGGTCTACTGATTTTTGTGCGGCTATTGCAAGCGGGAATACCAGTAAAAGGTAGGTGTATAGTTTTTTCACGAGATGGGATTTATTGATTAAACGTCAAAGGAAATGAAAAATTTCCTCAGCCTTCAGTTTCACAGGCTGATTAAACAACGTATTAACTCAGGTGAGAAAAACTCCGTCGATAAACTACGATAAAATTGCTTTAAGGATACAGTAAATACTTTTTCCGCATCTCTTTGTATTGGCTAAGCCCGGGTTCCCAACTTGCCCGAATTTCTTTCTCTGATTTTCCATCGATGATCTGCTGGCGGAATAAACCGGAACCAACCAGCCTTTCGATGGTTCCCATCTCCCTGCTCAATTTGGAATCGAAAAATTTTTCTTTATGCGGATGTGCTTTATACAATTCCATTATCCATTGCAGGTTTATCTGTTTTGTCTTGTAAAATTTTGTGATGTCATAATCTCTCAGATCAAGACCATAACAAGTCTGACCCATAAACAAAGGTGTTTCGGCCATACCTTTTATACTTTCAGATTTATAAGAGAACTGATAAATGCCTTTTAATTCAGGACTCCCAATTACTGTAAAAGGAAACATCGTACCACGACCATGATTAAGATAAGTTCCTTCAAACATACAAGTGGAAGGATACAACATGATTGCCTGTTGTGTGTTTAAGTTCGGCGAGGGTTTTACCGGCAATGTATAAGGCATATCATGATTATAATTCGCAACCGGTATTATCTTGATCTTACATTTTGCTTTACCCTTCAGCCAGCCTTCTCCATTTGCCATTTGTGCAAATTCTCCAACCGTTAATCCATGTGACATTGGAAGCGGGAACATACCGATCCCTGATTTATACTGCGTATCAAGAATAGGTCCATCAACTAAATATCCATTCGGATTGGGACGGTCAAGGATCAGCATTTCTTTTCCGTTTTCATAACAGGCATCCATTAACCTTACTAATGCATTTATGTTTGTATAAAAACGGCATCCCACATCTTGAAGATCATAAACTAATACATCCACATCAACCATATCTTCTTTTGATGGCTTATTCTTTTTTCCATATAATGAAATAATGGGAATATTGGTTTTAGTATCGATCTCATCCGCTACTTGCACTCCTGCACTTGCATTGCCACGAAAGCCATGCTCTGGCCCGAATACTTTTACAATGTTTAATCCAAGCGATTGCAGGCTATCAACCAAATGAGTATTGCCAATGATACTCGTTTGATTGGCCATTATAGCAACTCTTTTCCCTTTTAAGTACGGAACATATTTATCAGTTTGTTCAGCGCCGGTAAATAAAGACCGTTTGCCTGTTGTTTCATCCTGTGATGAAGAAGTGGATGGGGCCGGATGATGGGGCGTACCACAAAAATTAAAGATCAGTACTACAAACAAGAGTGATAAGGATTTCATTATTACTTTTTAAAATTTAAAAAATCAGACGCCGGATTCATCAAATGACAGTGTAATATCTTTAATTTTTGTTTCTACTCTCCTGCATTTTATTCCGGCTTTATCAAGCAGAAATTTGGATGCTTTGAAAATATCATTGCTTTCATATTTATTGGACAGGTAAATGACTTCTGAAATTCCTGATTGAATAATTGCTTTTGAACATTCATTACATGGAAATAAAGCGGTATAGATTTTACAACCCTTCAAATCCATCCCAATATTATTAAGAATAGCATTCAATTCAGCATGACAGATATAAGGATACTTAGTATGAAGAAACTCACCCTCTTTATGCCAGGGAAATTCGTCATCATCGCAACCGATCGGTAAACCATTATAACCGGCGCCTACGATTTTATTTTTTTCATTGACGATGCAGGCACCGACCTGTGTACTGGGATCTTTGCTGCGACGGGCAGATAGTAAAGCTACTCCCATAAAATATTCATCCCATGAAATGTAATCAGTACGCTTTTTCAATGCTTGCTGTTTTTATTTGTAAATACCTGAGTCCACGAATTTATGGTATTGTATCAAACTTTGAGTTGAATCAGGCAGCTGATTCATTTTAAAAAATAAAATTATAAGCGGCAGCAAGAGGATAACAGTGATTTCATAATTTTAAATTTCATTTTTAAAACTTATTTATGCCAAGACCTGATCTATCCCGTGTACCTAACTTTTTTCATAAATATATTAACCTGGTAAAAGAAGATGATCTAATGACGGCATTCAGTAACCAGTCAACATCTATGTTTTCATTTTTTAGTTCTATACCGGAATCAAAATATGATTTTGCTTATGATAAAGATAAATGGACAATAAAAGAACTACTGCAGCACATGATAGATGCAGAAAGAGTGTTTGCTTACCGTGCACTGACCTTTTCCAGAAAAGATCAAAACAACCTGCCCGGCTTTGATGAAAATGCATGGGCCCCGGAATCAAATGCAAGTGCAAGAAAGTGGGAGGATATGATCGAAGAATTCAAAGCTGTACGCAGATCAACTGAATACTTGTTTGATTCATTTAATGATTCGCAACTAGACTCAACAGGCAAAGCGAATAATCATCCTGTTTATGTGTTAGGAATTGGTTATATCTGTGTCGGGCACTGCAATCATCATCTTGCAATTTTGAAGGAACGCTATTTATAAAAAAATCCCGTCCCGTTTGGAACGGGACGGGACTCTTTGTATTTCATTTTTTATCAGAATGCTTTTTTCTTTTCTTCTACTGTAGGCTTCCCTTGTACCAGGTTTTGCTGGTTCACCATATCATTCACCACTTTTACAGCCTGGTCAAGATAAATATCTTTACGCAGATTTTTTAACCAGTTATTGAAACGATCTTGTTTGCTTTTATCATTTGACCATTTGTTGACTTCGCTTGAAAGTGCTTTAACATCCAGTTCGTCCTCCAATTTCATCAGGCTTTCTAATTGTTTTATAGTTGCGCTGATCATTTTTCTTTCTTTCCTGTACTTATCCAGTTGCAGAGAATAATCTTTATCATTCTGTTTTGCCAGCCAGTCTGTATTTTCTTTAATCAATTTGAAAGCAACATTGCTTTGTAATCTCTCACCGCTTAGTTGCTGTAAACGCTCCAGGTTAAAAGGAGAATTAGAATTTTGATAATGTGCTTTTGTTATTTCATCCCAGGGCAATGCATCCTCGTCATCTTTCTCTCTTACTTTCAGGTATTCAAGATTATCAGGTAATACAATATCAGAACTTACACCTTTCAATTGTGTAGAACCACCATTGATACGATAGAATTTTTGTAAAGTGAGTTTTACAGTACCTAATTCAGAATTAGATGCAGAGAATCCTGTTTCAGGATCGAGCCCAATATTTCTTTGTACCGTTCCTTTGCCATACGTAGACGTACTACCAATGATAACACCACGACCATAATCCTGTATAGCTGCAGCAAAAATTTCTGATGCTGATGCGCTGAATTCATTTACCATCACCGCCAACGGGCCGGTGTATAATACCGAACGGTCTTTATCATTTAATACGGTTGGTTTTGAATTACGATCTTTTACCTGTACGATTGGACCATCATTGATGAACAGACCAGCCATTTGTACAACATCATATAAAGAACCGCCACCGTTATTACGTAAATCCATTACAATACCATCTACCTTCTCTTCTTTCAGTTTCGCTACTTCTTTTGCTACATCAATATAACTACGGTTACCATCCGGATTATCGAAGTCTGCATAAAACTCAGGCAGGTAGATATAACCGATCTTATAACCGTTATTATGAACAATTGCACTGCGTGCAAATGTTTCATCCTGTACAATTTCATCACGGACCAGTGAAATAGTTTTAAGTGTACCATCTGATTTTTTAAGTGTAAGCCTTACCTCAGTTCCTTTTTTACCACGGATCACTTTCACAGCATCAGTTACACTGTAGCCAGTCAGTTCAATAGGGTCAGCTTTTCCTTCGGCAACTTTCATTATCACATCACCAACCTGTACTTCACCACTTTTCCAAGCAGGACTGCCGGTAAGCAACGTATTAACTTTAATATTCCCTTCATCATAAACCAATGAAGCGCCGATGCCAAAGAAGCGGCCACTCATTTCTTCATCAAAATATCTTTTATCAACCGGCGGGAAGAACTCGGTATGCGGATCCATTGTAGTCGTTACTGCATTTACATAGAGGCTGAATTTATCATCATCCGTAAACTTTAAACGATACCGTTCAAAAGTGCGGTCCATTATTTTTTTCACTCTTTCTCTTGCCTCTTTTTCCAGTTCTTCGTCAGATTTCATTACAAAACCTTCAACGCCTTTATTCTTTTCGCGGTTGTCAAGGATATCCACATAACGTTCAAGCGTCATGTATTTTAATTTCTTTCTCCACCTGTCTTTTACCTCCGCTTCGTTTACTGCATATTTTAGTTTATCTCCATCAAGTACTACGCTTTCATCCGTATTGAATTCAAAAGGCTTTGAAAGAATATCATTATAAATTTTTGAAGCCTCTTCAATTCTTTTTGTAAATGCATTGCCGGCTGCCAAAAAATATTCAACCGGGCTGCCTTTTAATTCATCATCCAGTTTTGTATCAAATTTTTTCAATGCATCTGCATCAGATTGTAGAAAGAATGTTTTCTCACGATCGAGATCATCCAAATATTTTTTAAATACTTTTTTTGAGAAGTTATCATTGATGTCCTGCGGACTGAAATGCCCCTGGACAAGCATTTCACCAACCAATTTCAAAATCTTTTCATACTTACCTGGCGGGTTAGTATTACTATTCTCAAGCGAACGAAACGCAAGAAAGGAACCAGCTGCACAAAACAGCAACACTACGGGGAGTCTTTTCATATTTGTTAGATATTTAAATGCTTTTAGCATAACCCAAAAATAACGTAAAAAGAGTGGTTTTCTTGTCTTTAGAGGCTTTTAACAGCAGTTTTTGACAAACGGTATTATAAGTTAAAAAAGAAAACTCCCTGCGAGCAGGGAGTTTTTTCTTCATTTCGGGTAACCAATGGGGTTCGAACCCACGACCCTCAGAACCACAATCTGATGCTCTAACCAACTGAGCTATGGCTACCGTATTTGGGCGACAAAAATATGAAAATCATGTATGCACACAAAATGAGATTTTGAATACGATGCAGCATACTGTTTCTTTGCAGCCAATTTTCTTTAACTATGAATTACTGGCTCATACTTATTCCACTTATCTCAGCATTTATCGGATGGTTCACCAACTGGATCGCCATCAAAATGCTTTTTCATCCTAAAGAACCTAAAAAAATTCTCGGCGTTACTTTTCATGGCATTTTTCCAAAAAGACAAAAAAAACTTGCTGCCAACCTGGGTAAAATGGTGAGTGATGAATTTCTATCATTTGCAGATATAGAAGAAAAAATCAGTGACCCAAAAAACCTGAAGCAGGTGATGCCACTGATCGATTCCCATATAGAGAATTTTTTAAGACGTAAACTGCCCGATGAAATGCCGGTCATTAGCATGTTCATCGGCGATAAGACCATCAATAAGATGAAATCTGTCTTTATGCATGAATTGGAAGAATTATTCCCCATACTGATGAAGCAATATGCCGGCAACATGAAAGCAGAACTTGATCTTGAACAAATCGTTTATACCAAAGTATCTGCTTTTTCGTCCGATAAACTGGAGAATATGCTTTACCAGATCATGTCAAAAGAATTCCGTTTTGTAGAAATCCTCGGTGGCATAATTGGCCTGCTTATTGGATTTTTACAGGTACTGATATCGGAATTGACCCGCTAAAAACTGCGTTTGCCAAGCAATTTCCTTTTATCAGCACTTATCTACCTTTCATCATAGAAACTTTTTGTTTGGTGAAGGTTATAACAACTTTGACCGTCTAACTTAAAAATTTGAAAATGAACAAGTTTCTCGCATTAATTTCCTTTTTGATTATTAGTCTTTTATCTTTTTCCCAAAACCCAACGATGCAAGGTGGCGGCAACAGAAATGGCGGAGGCGGAGGCCAAATGCCTAACGGTCGTTTTTATGGAAAAATTGTAGATGGAAAAACAGGCAAAGCCATCGAATTTGCAAGTATTGAATTATACCAGAATAAACTTGACACGGTAACTAAACAAAGAGTTGAAAAATTGGTAACGGGAATGCTTACAAAGGCAAACGGTGAATTTTCGCTGGAAAATGTGCCAGCAATGGGACAGTCCAAAATAAAAATTACAGCTATAGGTTTTAAAGGCCTTGAAAAAAGTGTTGCTTTTGATTTGAAAAGCGGCAATATGATGACTGCTCTTGATAAGGACCTTGGCAATTTTAAAATGGAAATTGATGAGCAGGTATTAGGTACTGTAACAGTAACAGCTTCACGTTCGGCGCTAACACTGGCTGCTGATAAAAAAGTTTTTAACGTAGATAAAAATCTTGTGAGTGCCGGCGGTACTGCAGAAGATGTAATGAAGAATGTTCCTTCCGTTCAGGTTGACCTCGATGGAAATGTAACATTGAGAAATAATACGCCAACAATATTTGTTGATAACAGACCTACTACTCTTACGCTTGACCAGATCCCTGCCGATGCGATTGAAAGTATTGAGATCATCACCAACCCATCAGCAAAATATGATGCATCAGGCGGACAGGCTGGTATTTTAAATATCGTTTTAAAGAAAAACCGTAAAGCAGGTTATAACGGAAGTATAAGAGCAGGTATCGATAGCCGTGCCCGTGTAAATTTTAATGGAGATATAAACGTAAGAACTCAGAAAATAAATACGTTCATAAGTGGAAATTTTAATCAGCGTAAATCCATCGGCACTGGTCATACTGAGAGAACAACGACAATCAGTACACCAAGTACTTTTTTAACTCAGGACGACCGTAGTGTTTCTGAAGGAGATATGAAAGGCATCAGAGCCGGGTTTGACTATTTCTTGAATAACCGTAACACTGTTACACTTAGTGCCAATATGTTCAAGGGTGCATTTGAACCAGAAACAATCAGTGATATTCATATTGATTCCTTATACCCTATAGTAACTTCTTCATTCACTAATAGATTAGCGAATTCTGAAAATGAATTCAAAAATAAAGGCTTACAGGTTGGTTACAAACATCTTTTCCCTAAAGCAGGACGTGAATGGACTGCCGACGTTAACTTTAACAGCGGCAGAAATAGGAACAACAACCTCATCACTACAGATTACTATACTGTACCTCAGGATTCACATGTGGGTACCAACATGCAAAGACAAAGTACTGCCGGTATTAATAAGAACATTGTTTTACAAAGTGATTTTATAAATCCCCTGACGGATAAATCAAAAATGGAACTGGGTGTCCGTATGCAAATAAGAGATATAAACAGTGAACAGCTTTTTTATTATGTAGAGCCTGGCACAGGAGGAGAAACTTATGTACCTGAATTATCTTCCAGGTTTAACAGCAAAGATCATGTGTATGCTGCCTATGCCACTTACAGCAACCAGGTGAATAATTTTAATTACCAATTAGGATTAAGAGCAGAGAATTCTAATTATGATGGCGAAATGCCGGATAAAAACCAGGACTTCAATGTCAATTTCCCAATAAGTCTTTTTCCAAGTTTAGGAGCCACTATTAAAATGAAGAAAGATCAGGACTGGCAGTTTAACTATTCAAGGAGAATAAACAGGCCAAATTTCTTTCAAATGTTTCCTTTTACCGATTACTCAGATTCACTTAATGTAAGAAGAGGAAATCCAACGCTGAAACCAGAATTCACTAACTCAGCTGAGGTTTCTTATTCAAAGACTTTTGAAAAAACCAGGGACAACCTGTTGGTTTCATATTATTATAAAAGAACAGACAACCTGATTACAAGCTATCAAATAAAGGAACAAAATCCAATAAGTGGCGATGATGTTTTGGTAAACACTTATATCAATGCAAACTCCAGTTATGTAACCGGGCTTGAATTAACATCTAAAAATAAGATCACCAAATGGTGGGATATGACAACAAACTTTAATTTCTTCACTTCAAAGATCACTATAGAAGATCCAAGTTTGCCGGAGACAGACCAGTTTCTGAGCTGGTTTGCCAAAATGAATAATTCATTTAAGCTACCCAAGAACTTTACATTCCAGTTGTCAGGCGAATACCAGTCAAAAACTGTATTGCCTCCTGGTGGATCAGGTGGCGGTAGCGGTCGTGGTGGTAGTATGATGATGCATGGCGGTCCGCAAAGCACTGCACAGGGATATAATTTACCTAACTATTATGTTGACCTGGCATTACGTTATGAATTTATGAAAGAGAAAAGAGCATCGATCGCAGTTAGCTGGAGCGATATTTTCAAAACAAGACGCAATTTCACTTATTCCGAATCTCAATTTTTCACACAAGAATCTCTTCGTCGTCGCGACCCTCAGATGGTTCGTGTTAACTTCAGCTGGCGTTTTGGGAAATTTGATATGAATCTGTTCAAACGCAAGAATACAAGAAGTGAAGGTGATGGCAGTGATGGAATGATGCAATAAAATCGTTATTTAAAATATAAGTCCCGCATAATGCGGGACTTTTTTATTGCCATTCCTTACCTGTATATTTGAAGCCGTATGCAAAAATTACAGTTTGCAATTATTGGTTGTGGTAAAATAGCAATACGCCATGCAGAGCAGGCAGCAAAGCATGGTAGTATCGCCGGTGTATGTGACATTATAAATGAACGAGCTGATGAATTAGCTTCAAAATTTAATACACAAGCTTATTATTCCATTGAAGATCTGTTTACCGATGTAAAAAATATTGATATAACCGCCATCTGCACACCGAACGGGTTGCATACTGAACATTCAATAATGGCTTTGAATGCTAAATCAAATGTTTTGTGTGAAAAGCCTATGAGTATAAGCGGCCATTCAGCGATAGAAATGATGCAAGCTGCTGATACAAACAACAAAAAATTGTTTGTAGTAAAATCTACCCGCTACAATCCCGCATTGGCTGAGTTAAAAAAAATAATCATTGAAAATAAACTGGGAAAGCTTTTCAGTTTTCAATTGAATTGTTTCTGGAATCGCCCCAAAACATATTATAATGATTGGAGAGGAACGCTAAAACTTGATGGCGGCACTCTTTATACTCAGTTTAGTCATTATATCGATGCAATGCTTTGGTTATTTGGCGATGTAAAATCAATAAATGGTTTCAGGAAAAATATGTATCATAAAGATGTAATCGAGTTTGAAGATACGGGATCTGCATCGCTGGAGATGGAGAATGGAATGATCGGTGGACTCAACTGGTCGGTTAATACATTTGAAAAAAACATGGAAGTATCGCTGACATTAATTGGCGAGAAGGGATCTGTACGCATTGCCGGTAGTTACATGAATAAAATTGAATACCAGCATTGCGATGCTACTGAATTAAAAAATATTTTTGACGGCGCTGCTAATGATTATGGATTTTACAAAGGCTCCATGAGCAATCATGATAAAGTGTATGAAAATATGCTGATTGCCATGAACGATAATACACATCCTTTCAGCAATGCGGTTGACGGGCTGAAAACAGTTGAACTAATTGAACGGATCTATCAAACAATACCACTTAGCTGATCTTTTGAATTTTGAAAAAAATATATTTTACAGTAACCAATGATCTGAACCTCGACCAGCGAATGCAGCGTATCTGTACCACGTTGGCTGAAAATGGTTATGACATTACATTGGTGGGCCGGGAATTACCTGCTTCCCTCCCCTTGACAGCACAAAAATTCAAACAGCGAAGATTAAAATGCTGGTTCAATAAAGGCAAACTATTTTATTTCGAATATAATCTTCGCCTGCTGAGTTTTTTAATGCTGAAAAAAATGGATGCGATCTGTGCCATTGATCTTGACACTATTCACCCTTGCTATACTATTTCATGGTTCAAAAAAATTCCCCGCATTTATGATGCCCACGAATTGTTTACTGAACTAAAAGAAGTAATAACAAGGCCGCGGGTGAAAAAAATATGGGATGCAGTTGAGAAAAAACTGGTTCCAAAATTTAAATGGGGCTATACAGTGAGTGAAGGCATTGCAGAAGAATTTAAAAAAAGATACGGCGTTGACTATATCACCATCCGCAATGTACCGGTACTGAAAGAAACAGAAACAACCGAAATTACTAAGCAGTTTATTTTATACCAGGGAGCAGTAAATGAAGGCCGGGGGCTTGAAGTTCTTATTCCGGCCATGAAATATGTAAACTCCAAATTAATGATATGCGGTGATGGAAACTTTATGGCTCAATTAAAAAAGCTGATCGCTGAAAACAAACTTGAAGATAAAATTGAGTTGAAAGGTTGGGTTGCTCCAGATAAACTCAGATCCATTTCGCAACAAGCTGCGATTGGAATTGCCTTATCAGAAAAAGAAGGATTGAATCAATGGCTGGCATTGCCGAATAAATTTTTTGATTATATCCATTCTGCAGTTCCGCAGATCACCATGAATTTTCCTGAATACAAGAAGATAAACAGGCACTATGAAGTAGCGGTTCTTATTGATGAGTTAAAACCCGAAGCAGTAGCTGACACGATCAATGAGTTGTTGAATAATGAAGTTAAAAGGAATCTGCTAAGAGAGAATTGTCTGAAAGCCAAACAGGAATTGAACTGGCAAAATGAAGAGAAAAAGTTAGTTGAGTTTTATAGAAAAATATTTGCAGAAGATCGATGAGCCTTTATTTAGCCGCTTTTTTTAAGCGTATAAAATGTGCCAGCCGCATCCAGTCAAAATATTTTAAGGAAGGCTCATAAGAGCAAAGGTTTTTTATGATCGAAGAATGAAACCATTTTTCCGCCAAAGCAACCAGCCCGGTAATTTTATAGCGGTCTAATTTTTTATACATCTCGTACAACTTTACATGTCGGGCAAGTTCTTCTTCACCAATTAATCTTTCCAGCACAAGTAGATTTTCCACCGCCATCAAAGACTTATTTATATATGAATTACATTCCTCGATGCCTTCATGCATAACAGGGTTTTCAATAAATTTTGCCTGAACACCTTTCTTTTTTAGTTCTATTCCCCATAAAGTATCCTCGTGGCCATATTGATTTAGTGGCGCATTAAAATCCATTCCGAGAAAAACATCCTTCTTTATTAAAAAATTACTGGAAAGAAAAACCCGTTGCGTACTCTCCCTGAATGTTCCGTACCGCCAGTGTAGCTTAAATTTATTTTCATCCGGTTCCGTTTCTTCATATACGAGGCCACCGCTACATACATCGGTGTTTTCCTTCATTTGTGCATGATAGTTTGCAATAAAACCAGGGCTGATGATCTTTACATCGCAATCTAAAAAAAGCAGGTAATCATATTGTGCTTGTGATGCCAGTAATTTCCTGGTGATCGTTCTTCCGCAATTGGATTTATTGCGTGAATAGAAAATAAAATCAGCTTCGGCTAATTGCTGGTTCAAATTATTAAACTCTGATGCAGAAGCATCATCCAGTAATATAATTTCGCTTATAATTTTTTCTTTCGTGAGCAGGCTTGCCAGTGCGGATACCAGCAAAGTAACATCCCTGTTGAAGACTGGTATAAGAACAGATAAATTCAAAAATTTTACATTTGAGCATTATCAAGTACACGGCCTCTTTCGGTACGTATCATCCGGGCCGGGAATTTTTGCACTACGATATAATCATGAGTCGCCATCAGCACGGTTGTGCCATATTCTTTTGCTATCTGGAATAACAAACTCATAATTTCATCTGATGTTTCGGGGTCAAGGTTACCGGTAGGTTCATCAGCAAGAATCAATTTCGGCGAATTCAATAATGCCCTTGCGACATCCACCCTTTGCTGCTCGCCACCGCTCAGCTCAAAAGGCATTTTAAACCCTTTCGATTTCAAGCCAACCTTATCCAGTACATCGGAAATTTTTTCATCCATCAGTTTATTATCCACCCACCCTGTTGCTCTTAAAACAAATTTCAAGTTATCATTTACATTTCTGTCGGTTAATAATTGAAAATCCTGGAACACCACACCCAATGAGCGGCGGAGAAAAGGAACCCTCTTCCAATCCAGGTTTTTTAGAGTATGCCCGACTACAGTGGCCTCCCCTTCACGCATCGGCAACTCACCATAAAGTGTTTTTAATAAGCTTGATTTACCAGTACCAGTCTTGCCCAGCAAGTAAACAAACTCTCCTTTATTTACAGTGAGGTTCACATCCTGTAAAATGAGGTTATTGCCCTGGTAAATATTTGCATGCCTTATATCTATGATTGCTTCAGCCATTCTAATGGGTTTGGTTTGTGCAAAATAAAGGAAGAAATGCTAGGGAGTAATAAAAATTTTCGCTTTAACTAAATTTTTAGTTGTTAAACTAAATAATTAGTTATAGCTTCGGTTTATCAATTTTTAAAAAGATGAAACCACTTACAAAAGCAGAAGAGCAGATCATGCAGGTATTATGGAAATTAGATAAAGCATTTCTGCGTGAAATAACCGATGCGATGCCGAACCCCAAACCACATCAGAATACAGTTGCAACAATTCTTAAAATTCTTATTGAAAAAGAGATCGTTGATGTGGAAGTGATGGGTCGACAGCACCGCTATTTCCCCGTTGTAACCAAAGATGAATACTCGGGAAAATCGATCAAACAGTTTGCAAAAAACTATTTCGAAGGTTCATTTAGTAATGTGGTGTCTTACCTCGTAAAAGAAAATAATATAAGTGTAGAGGAACTCGAGAGTCTGTTGGCACAAATTAAAAAACAACAAAAACAAGGCAAATGAAACCCTTACTTGTTTACCTGCTGCAAATGATCATTGCTTCCGGCATCCTCTATTGCTATTATCATTTTTTTCTTCGCAATAAAAATTTTCATCGTTACAATCGCTATTACCTGCTGATGGCTGTTGTGATCAGTATTGTCATACCATTTCTGAATATACCCGTGTACTTTACAAATGAAAACACTGATAATTCTTTTTTGATGCAAACACTCGGTATTATCACCCCACCTGCAGAGGAAGAAGCAACAATCTCTGTTGTAGCACAATCAACACAAACAAGATATAACTGGTTTAGCTGGCAAAATATTTTTTATACCCTGTATTTTCTTATTGCCATTGCTTTTATTACAAGGATTCTTCTTTCAGTAAGAAAAATAAGGATCATCAGTAAAAATTATCCTTCTGAAAAAATCGGTGATATAAATTTTGTGAACACGACTGAACCGGGTACACCTTTCTCATTCTTTAAATGGTTGTTCTGGAATAAGGAGATCGAATTGCAATCAGAAAAAGGCGAGCAGATATTCAGGCATGAGCTATTTCACATTCAACAGCTGCATAGCGCAGATATTGTTTTTCTTGAATCGATAGCTGCAATCGCCTGGTTCAATCCATTTTTTCACATGATAAAAAAAGAACTCAAAGCTATTCATGAATTTTTAGCCGATGAATATGCCATGCAAAAAATAGAGAGCTGGAAATATGCAGAACTACTACTGATGCAGGCATTGAACACAAAACAAAACCTTGTCAATCCATTTTTTCATACCCAAATAAAAAGACGTATAGCCATGATAACCACATCTCAAAAACCCGGGCACCAGTACCTCAGAAAGCTACTGGTGCTTCCGGTTGCTGCAATTATTGTAGCACTATTTGCTTTCAGTTATAAAAACCGGAAAGCAGAAAATGATTCTATAATCCGATCCTCTGAACGGGTCACCATTGTTGTGGACGCAGGGCATGGAGGAACAGATAAGGGTTCAAAAGCATTGGATGGAATTACAAATGAAGCTGCATTAAATCTTGAAATTTCAAAAATCATTCAGCAATTGGCGCCAGAGTATAATATCAAAGTATTAATGACAAGGGAGAATGATGATTTTCCCGGAGGGGCGACTGAAATAAAAGAAGGGCTGAGAAAAAGAGTTGAGATAAGTAATTCAGCAAACCCTGCAGCTTTTATTTCGATTCATATTAATTCGGCAGGTTCACAGGACAAACCTACCTCTTTAACAGGATTTGACACTTATGTTTCCAGTAAGAAAAAGAATTTGGCTGATAAGGCCCTTGCTTCTCATCTTATAAAAGAAATAGAAGGCATATACACTGTCAATCCAACTATTAAGCTTCGTGAGAATATGGGGGTTTACGTACTGGATGATACAAAAGCCCCTTCTGTAATTGTTGAATGTGGTTATATCACTAATCCAAAAGACCTGGCTTATATCACTGACAAATCCAACCAGGAAAAAATTGCAAGAGCAATTTTGAATGGGGTAAGTCAATTTACTAATCAAACTAAATTAAAAGAAGGTATTACTAAAATAATAAAAGAAGAAATTGAGCTGAACAAAAAAGAGACAAGACCTGTAACCGATACTCCGAAGATTAAAACGCTTGAAGTAACACTTGTAGATACCGCACCGTTAGTAGTACTCGATGGAAAAATTTATGGAAGAATAATTATCAAGAAAATTGATGCAGAATTTTCACCAAATGATATTGAAAGCATAGCTGTACTGAAAGGCCCTACTGCTATTTCGAAATATGGTGAGCAAGGTAAGTATGGCGTTATTGAAATATTTACAAAAAACTACATTACTAAGCATCCGGAAATTAAGGCTCAAAGAATAGCCTTACATGATAGTTTAAATAAAAATAACAATCGACCATTACAAGAAGTAGTTGTATCGGCACCCCTGAAAAAAGGATCTGAAAATGAATTTTCAGATAATGCAACTCCGATATTTGAAAAAGTTGAAATACCTCCATCATTTCCTGGCGGGGTAGACGCCTGGAGAAAATTTCTTCAAAAAAATCTTGATGCAACAATTCCCATAAGAGATAGTGCAGAAGCAGGTACGTATACAGTGCTTGTCCAATTTATTGTTGATAAGAATGGTAATATAAATTCAATGAAAGCATTAACCAAACATGGACATGGCATGGAAGAAGAAGTGGTACGTGTAATTGCAAAAGGACCTAAATGGGTACCTGCACAACAGAACGGGCATGTAGTGAATGCATTTCATACACAGCCTGTAACATTTGTGATTACGGAAGAAGTAGACGAAGTGGCTCCAATAATTACCAAAACTCAAGACCAGGCAAAGCCTCTTCCAAATTATCCTAAAATCAGTGTAAAAGATTTGCAAAAAGCGACCATATACGATTTAACCTGGCTGAAACCCGGAACAGAAATATCAACTTTTACTTTTTCAATTGACAAAGATGATGGGCATATCTATGATTTTGTAAACATTGGAAATGAATTCAATTCACAAATAAGACAACTGATTAATACCGCCGAGCCCGGAAGAATTCTTACATTTGAAAACATTACTTTCACAAAAGATGGAGTAAAAAAGAAAATACCCTCAAAAGTTTATCTCGTAACCAATTAATATTTCAACTCATTTCCATTAACCATAATCACTAACTCCTTTTTTTCGCTAGCCTCTACCCTGCCAATAACCTGTGCATCCACGCCAAAACTTTTTGAGATGCTGATCAACTTGTCAGCATCTTTTTGATTTGTATAAATCTCTAACCGGGTGCCCATATTAAAGACCTGGTACATCTCCCTGTTATCAGCCCCGCTTGATTGCTGAATGAGATTGAAGATAACAGGCGGTTCAAATAAATTATCTTTTATGATTCTTACCTTCTCAGGTACATATTTAAGGCACTTGGTTTGTCCGCCACCGCTGCAATGTATCAGTCCGTGAACTGATTCAAATTGATTTTCCAGGATCTCTTTAAGTATCGGGGCAAATGTTCTTGTTGGAGATAAAATAAGATGCCCTATATCGGTTGCCTGTTGGCCGGGAATAGAAATTTCTTCCGTCATTTTATGTGGCCCGATATAAACAACATCATTATCCAACGAATTATCATACGACTCTTTAAAATTTTCAGCATAAAATTTACTCAGCATATCATGTCTTGCACTTGTAAGGCCATTGCTGGCAATACCGCTATTGTAAGAAGTTTCGTAATCAGCTTTTCCAAATCCAGCCAAACCAACAATTACATCACCTGCCTGTATTTTTTCATTAGTGACCAATTTATTCTTTGGCCATCTTGCCGTCATTGTTCCGTTTACAGCGATCGTTCTTACCACATCACCCACATCAGCAGTCTCGCCGCCCATATAGGTAATGTTTACTCCAAATTTTTTCATTGAATCAAAAAACTCCTGGCTGCCTTCTATTATCGCCTTCAAAACATCGGCTGGAATTACATTTTTATTGCGATCAATAGTAGAGGAAAAGATCAACTGATCATAAATACCGACACATAGCAGATCATCAAGATTCATCACGATCGCATCCTGTGCTATTCCTTTCCAAACGGAAACATCTCCCGTTTCTTTCCAGTATAAATAAGCCAGTATAGATTTCGTGCCAGCCCCGTCTGCATGCATCACATTCACCCATGCTTCATCGCCACAAAGCACATCGGGGTAAATTTTACAAAATGCCATCGGGTAAAGTCCCTTGTCAAGGTTCTTTGTAGCTGCATGAACTTCCTCTTTTTGCGCTGAAACGCCTCTTTTTGAATATAACGACATCGGGAAATTTTGGATTGCTGCAAAAATAACTGAACAATGAACATTGAACATTGAGCATTGAACATTTATTTTGCACTCAATGAAGATACACTACGACATAGATGATCTGCCCCCATTCAGAAACGCTGTCATTACCATAGGTACATTCGATGGTGTGCACATGGGGCACAGGCAGATCCTTGCTAAGCTGAAAGATGAAGCTGCTGCTGAAAACGGCGAAACGGTGATCATTACATTTCACCCTCATCCCAAAAAAGTTGTTTCATCCGTATATACGGGTATAAGATTGATAAATACGCTGGATGAAAAACTGGAAATACTTACAGGGCTCGGCATCGATCATGTGGTGGTGGTTCCTTTTACAGAGGTTTTTGCTAACCAAACAGCCAATGCCTATATTAAAAATTTTTTGGTTGATAAATTTCATCCACATACCATTATTATTGGTTATGATCATCGGTTTGGAAAAGAACGAAAAGGCGACTACCTGCTGTTAGAAGAAATGGCACCTGTTTACAACTACCGGATAAAAGAAATACCCAAGCATGTGCTGGACGAGATCTCTATCAGCAGTACAAAGATCCGCGAAGCTGTATTGACTGGTAAAATTGAGATAGCGGATAAATTACTTGGCTATAATTTCTTTTTTAGTGGCACAGTTGTACATGGTGATAAATTGGGAAGAAAGCTAGGTTACCCAACTGCAAATCTGAAAATTGAGAACGAAGAAAAGATCATTCCGGGTAATGGAATCTATGCTGTGTATGCTGAGGTGAATGGGCAATTGGGAATTGGCAATAATGAATCATCAGCAAGCAATTCACCATTCACTATTCACCATTCACCTTACAAAGGCATGATGAGCATCGGCTTCCGTCCTACTGTTGATGGCAAGAAACGTGTAGTGGAAGTAAACCTGTTTGATTTTGATGAAGAGATTTACGGTCAAACCCTGAAAGTATATGTAAAGCAGTATTTGAGAGAGGAAATTAAGTTTAGCTCATTAGAGGATCTAATAAAACAGATAGACCAGGATAAGATCGATTCCCTAAAAATTCTATGACCTAGTTCATCATCTTTACAACCATCTCTTTTAACAATGACGCATCTTCTGTGCCTGCATCATGTACGCCAATGCTACGAAGGTTGTAATGATGAAATAATAACAAGGCCCTTTCCACACCGGCGTATGAATATAACTTGGCCGCCTTTATATAATCTTTTACAAAAAAAGAAGAACGCATGCCCAATGCCTGTGCTATTGCTTTTTCATCACTTGTATTTAAGCCATAAATTATAAACACTTTACTAAAAAATGCATACAGCGATGGTAATATCAACTGTATCGGCGCTGCTTTGGGATTTGATTCAAAATACTGAATGATGCGAATCGCTTTAGGTAAATTCTTTTCGGCAAGCGCAGCCTGCAGCTCAAACACATTAAACTCTTTACTTACACCAATATACTCTTCAATATCTTCTTCTGTAATATTTTTTCTTTTACCAAGATTAATGGAAAGTTTATCGATCTCATTATCTATCCGGGACAAGTCATTGCCGATATGATCTACCAACAGCATTAAGGCTTTTGGAGAAATGGTCAACCCTTTTGAATGCACCAATTCACTTGTCCACTCCGGTAGTTTTTCATCATACATTTTTTTAGTGGTAAGCACTACGCCGTTCTTTGCAAGTGTTTTGGCAAACTTTGTACGGCCATCTACTTTTTTCTCTTTATAAGAAACAACAAACACAGTTGAGCTTAAAGGGTTTTCTACATAAGGTTCCAGTTTTTCTATATCCCTCATTTGCTGGGCTTCTTTTAAAATAACGACCTGGCGTTCTGCAAACATTGGGTAACGGCGGCATGCATTAATTACGTCTGCCCAGTTCGCATCTTTACCATAAAAAACACTTAGGTTAAAGGAGGCTTCTGACTCAGGCAATATCTGGTGTTCAGCATATTCTACCAACTTATCGATATAATAGTTTTCTTCTCCTTCAAGCCAGTATAAAGGCTTGAAAGCCTTCTTTTTCCAGTCCGATATAATTTTATCCACTTCCATAAGCTGCTAAGTTACAGGCTTTGACATTGCAAAAATATGGTCTTACTTTGCATCTGTAAAAGTTCCACCGCCTTTTGGCACGGTTTTCGAAAATTGGTGCATGTAAATCAAAATTTTAAAAATAATCCTCTAACAGAGTTACTTTTTTTAATTCTCAGTATTAAAATAATAAACAAATAATCGTATGACAAACACTAATTATCCTTCCGCTACTCCACAGGCAACGCCGCCTGCAAAAGGAAATAACACAAAAAATATCATCATCGGTGTACTTGCTGCCGGTCTGGTTGGCACTTGGGGTTATGTGCTCGTAAATCAAAGCAAGCAAAAAGAAGAGTTACAGCAATCTACCACACAAGGTGTTGCTTATATGTCTCAACGTGATTCATTAAAGTCAGAGTTAGACAATGCCGAAATCAGGCTCGACTCTATCACCGGTGCTAATAACAATTTGCAGGGTGAGAAAGCGGATATGATGAAAAAACATGAAAAAGAAATGGCAGCTAAGAAAGCTGAGATCCGCAGAATATTAAATGACCGTAATGCTACAAAAGCAGAATTAGCAAAAGCCAAGCAAATGATCGAAGAACTGAATGGCAGCATTACAGTATTGCAGGAGCAGGTAACTCAGTTAACTGCACAAAACCAAGAGTTGACTACTGCCAACACTACTTTGAAAACAGAAAAAGCTGATCTGGAAACAAATCTTGCTACAACAGTTACAGAAAAAGAAGAATTATCTAAAACTGTTGATGTAGGTTCTACTTTCAGTGCTTCTAACATTCAGATCAGGTCTGTAAATGAAAAGAAAAGCGGTAAAGAAAAAGCAACTACATCAGCAAAAAAAGTTGACAAACTAGTTGTTTCATTTGATATAGAAAACAGGATTGCAAAAAGTGGCCCGGCTGATTTATATATTGTCGTAACAGCTCCTGATGGTAAAGTAATTTCTGATGCTTCAACTGGTGGTGGTACATTGAGCACAAGACAAGATGGCGAAAAAACATTTACTTCAAAAATGAATATTCAGTATGAGCAAGGCACACGCCGCAATACAGAATTACCAATTCGCCAGGCTGATTTCCAAACCGGTGATTACAAAATTGAGATCTATCATAATGGTTTTAAAATCGGCGAAGGAACAAGAAACCTTAAGAAAGGCGGAATATTTTAATTAGTCATTTTCTCTTATCCTATATATATACAAAGCCACCCCTTAGCGGGGTGGTTTTTTTATTAAATCACACTTAAGCACATTTTCCTCACAGAACAGTTAAAGCGAAAACATGGGTAGCTAAGAAACCTAATTTTGCAATAATCAATTACTTAAACCCATGATAAATCTCCAATCCTTCCGGCATCTGTTACCGGCATTGTTGGCATTTAGTTTTATTGGTTTAAATGCGCAAACAAGTTTTAAAACCAAATACGTTAATTCGGCAATTTATACTGGTATCGAAGTTGGCTCAAAAGGAGTTAAATTGAGTATTGTGGAAATTGGAAAGGGTGCCCAGGAACAAGGTGCTTTTAATATTCTGAAGGATTCCTCCGTCAATACGGATTTCATTTCTTTTACTCCGGCTTCATTCACCGCCACGTTAAATGGACTGCAAGGATTGTATAATGCAGCAATAGAAAAATACAATATTCCATCTGGCAGTCTTTATACGGTTATCAGCAGTGGTGTAAAAACAGAAGCTGAAAAATTGCAAAAGACAGACATGGTGCAAATGCTGATCGATTCATTCAGGCTTCGGATAAATGAACCTAAACGCATGGTAGAAGTAGTAAGTGTAGTAGATGAAGCGAGACTATCACATTTGGGTATAGTTCCTGATTCAAGAAGATATAACACTTTTCTTATTGATATAGGAAGCGGAAACACGAAAGGCGGTTATTTCCCTAATGGCAATACAAAAGATTTCAAACTTTTCCAGGTTCCCTGGGGCACCAAGAGTACAGCGAATGCTGCAGAAAAAAAACTGGGCGATGATAACACTCTTTTAAACTTCAACCGGCAAATGTATAAAGTGCTGCAGCAGGCTGAAAATACGGATATCGTTTATGCAGTAAATGCAAGTGGCGGATATCCTTTGAGCGACAATATTGCCTTCAGTGGCGGTATTGCATGGGCAGTAGCTACTTTGATCAGGCCGGATATGATTGACAATGCAGTAATCTCAGTTTCTTTTAATGAGGTAATGAAATTTGGTGAGAAATTGTATACTAATCATGCGTCATTGAAGGATGATGTATTGCTGATGAGCATTAAAGAAAATACAAAGACCAAAGCTGCCTGGGCAAAAGAAATACAACGGGTCCATTCAGTCTTTGATCAGCGTTCATTAATGTCAGGAGCAGGTTTGCTGATAAAGATCATGCGCCAGTTTTCATCCATTTATGAATCAAAAGAATTTTACCTCGTTAAAAACGGGCAGGTAGGTTGGATATCTGCTTATGTTGATAAATCAGTGAAATAAATTCTCTTTCACCGTTTAATATAAAAACAATGTTTTCCACATTGTGAAATTCTTTTTGGCATCTTCAGTCAGGGAATAATTAGTTTGCTATGATGAATGACTCCCGAAATCTTATGCTGGGCCTGCTTTCTGCAGGTTTGGTTGTAACATGGACCTATCATTTGATAGATAAGTCCGGCTACTCAACTCAACGCCGGGAAGTTTTTATTAAAGACTCTTCAGCCATTGCGCAGGCAGTGTCAGACAGCCTCCAAAAACTTTATAACACTGCCATCAGTTCTCTTGATGGAAAACTGGACTCTGTAAAATTGAATGCAAATCTTTTACAGGGACAATTAGGCAACCGGATAGATGAGATCAACAGGCTCAAAACAGAGATCAGTAACATTCTTAAACGTACCGATTTATCAAAACAAGATCTGGTTAAAGCCCGTACACTTACAGCAGAATTAAAAACACGGGTAGATGATTTACAAAATCAAAATAGAACAATTGAAGAAGAGAAGCAACAACTCAGTTCAGAGTTTGCAGCTTTGAATACGCAAGTAACCGCACTCAACCAGACCAATACAAAGCTTGACCAGGAAAACAAGAAACTTAATGAAAAACTCGTTGATGCAGGAACCTTTGTTGCCAGTGAAATAAAACTTTCAGCCATTCAAACAAAAGCTAATAAAGAAACCGAAGCTGTACAGGCAAAAAAAGCTGAAAAATTCGTCATCTCGTTTTTATTACAGAACAATGTAAACAATTATGAAAACTCAGAGATATTTGTTGTGCTCACAGATCCTAATGATCAGGTAATTGAATTTTCTGCGTGGGACACAGGTTTATTTGACACAAAAACAGAAGGCCGGAAAAAATATAGCCGCAAATTAAGATTTGCATACAACAAAGGTGAGTCTCACGAAATCATCTTCTCCTTAAATGCCCCTGAATATGTACGCGGAAAATATCAACTCCAGATCTATCATAATGGAACCCTGATAGGCAAGACCACGAAAACACTTTCATAATATAAAAGATAAAGAGAACAAAATAAAACGTCCCGATTGTACAACCGGGACATTTACTTAAAACCTATTTATAACATCTTAAAAGATATTGTAGCCATAACTAAAGTAGTACAGACCGCCAACAGAAGGACTTCCGTAACCTGTACGGGCATAATAGTTACCGACATTGGTACCACCAATACGGAACACTGATTTAGTGTTAGATGGTCTCCAGCTGATTTGTGCATCCACCCATGTGAAGTAAGGTAATGTACCTGACACGAATGTTCCTTCATAGTAGTTATTATCCTGCCATTTCAATATAACATTAAACCCAATGTTCTTGTAAACATTCTCATTTCTCAAACCAACATTATATCGATATTCAGGTGCATTGAAATAAGTAATGAATCCTGCAGGCACATCAGTTAATCTATCAGAGAACACATTTCCATAAAGGAAATAATTCTTGATAAACTGGTACTCGAGGTTAAAGCCCCAACCTGATGCTTTGACTTTACCTGGTGTATTTTGTGTAAATGAAAGGTTGCGTGTCTTTGTAGGATCCAGAAGATCCGCAGGATTTGATGTTGTCTGGTTAGATTGTCCAACTGCTACACCAGAAAGGAAGTTTTCGTAACGGCTCACATAAGCATATACATCAAACTGCAATACTTTTCCCACTACCCCTTTCCATCCAATTTCATTGGAGGAAACAGTTTCAGGAACCACATCATTCCATGGAGCCTGAACAAGCAATCCGGGGTTCAATGCATTTCTTGCTGCCACTACGCTTTCAGAAGTGTAGATCGGTTTGGCCGGATAATTATACAAAGTCTTGAATTCATCCAAATGGCCAATCAAAATACCACTACCCACATTCAGGTTGATGTATTGGTTCTGGTTTGTTGGAAAACGATATGCCTGCTGATAAGATACACGAATAAAATTATCTTTTGCAACTTTAACAACAGCAGTAAAACGAGGTGTAAAACGACTGTCATAGTTCTTATGTTTATCCCAGCGTCCTGCACCAGTCAGTGTTAATCTTTCTCCGATCTTTTTCTTTGCCTGCACATAACCACCTACTTCAAATATTTTGATCGGACCGGCAGCATCGTTAAAGATGGTGCCTTGAGAGTTTAATACATATTGTTTGTATTGGACTCCCGCTAACACTTCAACTATATCTGAGAAATCAAACATCTCAGATACGTTAGCCTGGGCTTCTGCTGCCCACAAATCTGATTTATCAAGAAACTTAGCTCCGGAAGGGATTGGTGTACTACGAACAATTTTCTTTGCATCCTCAAATGCTGTAGTACCCGGCAGTAAACGACCCAGATCCGCAGTTCCACGTCCATTCAGGTGTGCATTTGAATAACTTGCGCCTTGTCTTACTGATTCAGAATATGCAACGATATATTGAGGATACCATGAACCACCAAGATTAGCCTGGTTTGCGCTTGGCTTCCAATACTCATTCACTAAACGACCCAATACTGTTCCGTTATATGATTCACCAGCATTTTCCTGTGTAGTGTATCCACGGAAGAACCAATTTTTAGATCTTACTTCTAACTTATGCTGACCCATTTTAAAATTGCGGAGAGAGTAACGGTCGGCACCAGTATATACTGTTGTTCCAGTTCCAAGGTAACTTGACCAGCTTGCTTCAGTTGACGGAGTTATTTTCCAATGAAAAGCAAAGGTACCTTTTACATTAAGAGTGTTATAATCAACAAGTGTTTTCTCCTCATACCCTGTTCTTGATACCACAGCGTTAGATGGGATATAATTATTTTTAACTGCGTTGTACATCGGCAACCAGAAACCAACAGTTGGTTGCGCAGTTGCAGGAAACAATCCGATAAACCCATTCATCTGGGCAGTTGTGGGATAAACAGGATTTCCAATGGCAGCAAAATAAGCATTTGCCTGGGTCTGCAGATTAATACCGGTTTGAGCCTGGAAGGCTGCATTTATGCCATCTCGTAAAGCCGGAGTAACTAAAAAAATATTTGCGTTTGTTTCATCACCATACATATTGACACCATCATAACCAGGAGAATCATTTCTATCACCACCAACAACTTTACTTAAAATTCCTGAGCGGTCAACATTTTGGTAATCAGTTGCCTGCCAGTCTGAAGCTTTCAATAACTGCATTGCTACTTTAAATGCAAGCTTGTTATTTATGTTTTTTGCATACCGGAAAGACCAATCGTAATAAGGAGCAGCACTGCGTTGTTTACCATCCGTATGCATGATACCTTGTTTTATATTAAAACTTAGCCCCTGGTATTTGAATGGGTTTTTACTGTTGATCAGTAATGTTCCGTTCATGCCACCTGAACCATATAGTGCAGATGATGCACCAGCAAGTAATTCGACATTATCAACATCCAGTTCAGTTAAACCAACGATATTACCTACTGAGAAATTTAAACCAGGAGCCTGGTTATCCATTCCATCAATCAACTGGTTCATCCGGGTATTACCACTGCTTACAAAACCACGGGTAGTGACCGTTTTGAATGTAAGACTGGCCGTATGCATATCCACACCTTTCAAGTTTGTTATTGCATCATAATAACTTGGTGATGCTAAATTCCGGAGCGTATTGCTGCTCATTCTTTCAACTGTTACCGGCGCCTCTAATATTCTTTGTGGAGCACGGCTTGCGGCTACTACAATATCCTGGCCGGGTGTGCTGATCACAGCAAACTCAACAGTTACGGGCTTAGAAGCATCTGTTACATTTATCTCTTGTGATTCAAAACCAACTGAGCTTACAACAAGGGTAACGGGTAACTTATCAACTTTGATACTGAAATTACCATCCGGGTCAGTATAGGTTCCACTGCTGGTACCTTTTACAAGTACAGAAACTGCAGGAATATTCTCCCTGGTAGCTCCGTTTTTGACATTACCCGTAATAGTAACTGATTGTGCAAAGGCTGAAGTAGAAAAAAGAACAGCCATTAGGATAGCAGTTAAAAAGCAGTTGCTTTTTCTCATAATCATAAGTTTTTAGTTTTGGCCCAGCGGCATGCGGGGTTAGATTTGGATGGAAAAATAAGCATTGTAAATCTTATGTAAAAATTTAATTTTTAAGGAGAAAGCACTGCTTTTGACAGGGCTGGAATAAATTGTTGAAATCTAAAACCGCTGCCGATTGGCTGGTTATTTCAGCCCGGTTAATTTCGGGCATGGCTCAATTTTCACTCCCCGGACAAACCCGTTTTTATAAAGGAAAGGTAAGAGATGTTTATACGATCGGTGACAACTGGCTTGTAATGGTTGCCAGCAATCGCATTTCTGCATTTGATGTTATTTTACCCCGTCCTATTCCCTTCAAAGGACAAGTGCTGAACCAGATCGCAGCTTATATGCTTAATGCAACAAAAGATATTTGCCCAAACTGGCTGGTGAATGTGCCTGCACCTAATGTTTCTATTGGTAAAAAATGTGACCCCTTTAAAATAGAAATGGTAGTAAGAGGGAACCTGACCGGTCATGCATGGCGAACTTACTCATCAGGTAAAAAAAACTTATGTGGCGCAACGATGGCCGATGGAATGAAAGAAAATGATTATTTCCCAACACCCATCATCACACCATCAACAAAAGCGGAAGCGGGACATGATGAAGATATTTCACCGGATGAAATAATTGCGACCGGGCTCGCAACAGCAGATGAATGGAAAAAATTATCTGAATATGCTCTTCAGTTATTTGAAAGAGGAAAAGAAATTGCAGCTAAACAAGGATTGATATTAGTTGATACTAAATATGAGTTCGGTAAAATTGGTGACACCATTTACCTGATGGATGAAATACATACGCCGGACAGTTCAAGATATTTTTATGCAGATGGTTTCGAAGAAAGACAATTAAAGGGTGAAAGGCAAAAACAGTTGAGTAAGGAATTTGTCAGAGAATGGTTGATTGCAAATAATTTTATGGGTAAAGAAGGACAAACCGTTCCTGAAATGAGTGATGAATGGGTGAATACCATTTCAAAAAGATATATTGAACTTTATGAAAAAGTGATTGGCACCGCATTTATTCCCGAAATGCTGAGTGATGATATAACAAAAGGTCTTATCATCTCGTCGCTGAATAAATATTCGTTGTCCTGAGAGGCTAAAAACCAATGTCTCTGCCTCAGTTTTTCAAACCTGCAACACTATAACTATGCCGCTGGTAATATAAAAGAAAATATACTGCCTTTACCTTTTGTGCTTTCAATATGAAGTAAGCCTTTGTTTTTTCTAAGGAAATCACTGCACAACATAAGCCCTAACCCTGTCCCCATCTCACCTGCTGTTCCTTGTGTTGTATAATAACTATTGCTTCTTATCTTTTCCAGCGTTGTTCCATCCATACCTTCACCTGTATCTTTTACTATTATTTCAACATTCTCAGCTGTTGCGTCTGTAAAAACAGATACGGTACCTCCACTAGGTGTAAACTTGATCGCATTAGATAAAAGATTTCGTATTACAAGTCTTATCATATCGCTGTCAGCATAAATTGAAAGATCATCTTTTAACTCACAGTCGATTTTAATTTCTTTTAACTCTGCCTGGAGCCGTATCAATTTTACTATTTCGGTGATCATTGGCGATACTTTAATAACCTGCGGTGTAACCATTGCACCAGTCATCTGACTTTTAGCCCAATTAAGCAGGTTGTCCGTCAATTCTGTTGCGTAATTAAGATCTTTTAATACTTCCGGTACAAGTTCTTTTACTTCCCTTGCAGATAATTTCTGTTTTTCAACTTCCTGGAAAAGATTGCGGAGTGCATGCAGCGGACCTCTTAAATCATGCGATACGATTGAAAACAATCTATTTTTGAATGCATCTATTTCATTCAACTGGATAGTTTGTTTTTCTAATTGATTTGCTTTTGCTGCTATTTCTTCTTTTTGTTTCCTTACTTCTTCGTTTATACACTGTAACTCATCTCCTTTTTCCAAAATGGCTGACTGGTAACCGGCATTTTCTTTTTTAAGCAGGTATAGGCTATAAAAAATAATTATGATCGCTAACAGATGATTCAGCAGGAAGAAGAAAAAATGGTTATCTGCACCGGCCGCCGGCGTTTTATTCAGCATAACAACCAGCATCAGGTAATTTATCATATTGAACCCGATGCAGCAAATAATATGCATTCTCTCCTGCAGGAAGAATACAGATAAAATACTGTACAGAATAAAAAACAATTCTGTACCGAGGTTGGCACTGTCAATATAAGAGAGATTGGTAAAAAAAGGATACAAAGCAAAATAAGCGATCATTGCCACTGTATGTTTCTGCTTTGAAATAAGATAAAGAACCAACAGGTTGATCAGTGGTGGAAACATAAAAATAATAGCTGATAAAAATGCCACTGATTGACGGCTGAAAACTATACTAATAGGTATCAGTAATCCGATAAGTAATTGTAAAAGGTTAAGCTGGCTGAGAATGCCCAGCTTCCTATTTTCATAATCTCCGGCGCTGGCTGTAAAGACGGTTTGCTTATACCGCTGAACAAAAGCATAAGTATCATCTAAAAGTGCTGTGCTAAAATTCAGAACAACGGTTCGTATTGAATGAAAATATTTTACAAGGGTATCTTGTAATAAGTTCTTGATTGTAATAAAAAAATGTGGCGTTAGATCTTCAGAATTGAACTCAGCAGGGGAATCGGTTTCCAAAGCTGGTTTATTGAATGCACCCGGCTTGGCATGCCTATGGTATAAAATGGATTTTTGTGAGTGGCTTTTCATAACAGTGGCTTGAATAAAAGAATTTCAAAATTTAAATTAGAAATTTTTATTCATTCATTCCAACTATCCGGTCAAAGTAAAAAAATCAACATTGGGACTTTGTTTTGAAAACTAAGTATTTAGCTATAAACTAAATTTAGCCGCTTCGGAAAAACACCTGTGAAAAGCCCGCATTTTGTTTTGATTTACCACCTTCCTGAAGTAAAACCACATCGGGCATGAACGGGAACATTAATCAGGAAATACTGAAATGCGGCTCTTACCAATAAGTTTAGTTCAATAGGCTGCGTCTTTGTAAATTGGGCCATGAAAAAAATATTTTTTGCTTTTGCTTTATTCACATGCCAGTTTTGTTTTGCACAGAAAAACTATTTGCTTATTGGCACATATACTTCAGGAAAAAGTGAAGGTATCTATGTGTATGAATTCGATAGTAAGACAGGCGATCCAAAAAAAGTTAGCAGTATCAAATCATCCAATCCGTCTTATCTCGCTGTTTCACCTAATCAGAAATATGTGTATGCTGTAAATGAAAATGCAGATAGTACTAAATACACAGTCACAGGCCATATTGCAGCTTATTCATTTAATAAGGAAACAGGCACTCTTAGTTTTATAAACAAACAGGAGTCAGGTGGCAAACATCCTTGCTACGTTGCTATTGACAAAACGGGCAAATGGGTTTTTGCAGGAAATTATACTAGCGGCTCATTAGCTGTATTGCCTGTAAAGACAAATGGCAGTCTTGATTCTGCAATACAAACAATACAACATGAAGGAAGAAGTGTAGTAGAGGGGAGACAGGATGATGCACATGTACATGCAACTGTTTTAAGCAAAGACAATAAAACGTTATATGTACCTGATTTGGGAATGGATAAAGTGATGTTGTATAATTTCAATAATAAAACCGGCAAGCTGACTGAAGCAGCACTTCCTTACACGATCAGTGAGCCAGGTGCAGGCCCACGACATTTTGATATCCATCCTAATGGAAAATTTGCTTATCTCATGGAAGAATTAAATGGAACAGTAAATGTCTTTGAAATGTTTAAAGATGGTAGCATGGAATCCATTCAAACTGTTTCTGCATTACCAAGAGAATATGATGGCCCGATCGGCAGCGCTGATATTCATGTTTCACCTGATGGAAAATTTTTATACGCTTCCAATCGTGGTGAAAGCAATTCAATTGGTATTTTTAAGATCAATCAGCAATCCGGTATGATAGTTTGGGTGGATGCTCAATCAACACTTGGCAAAAGTCCCCGTAATTTTAATTTTGACCCGACAGGAAATTTTTTGCTGGTAGCGAATCAGAACAGCGATGAAATAGTTATTTTCAAAAGAGATAAAGAGACCGGTTTACTAGAAGATACCGGTAAAAGAATAAGTGTTCCTAATCCTGTTTGTATTAAATGGATCTCTTCTAAATAATTTTTATGGAAATCAAATCAATCTTTCCGTTGGAAATGCAGAAGCCAAAGGCACACTACTCTCCTGCTACTATTTATAACGGTTTAGTTTACGTAAGTGGTCAACTGCCATTGGATGCAAATGGCGAGGCGATGTTAGGAAGTATCGAAGAACAAACGACGCAATGCATGAAAAATATTGAAACGATACTGAAAGCATGTAACAGTGACCTCAATCATATTCTTAAAACAAATGTTTTTATCGCCGACATCAGCAACTGGGCGAAGTTCAATGAAACTTATTCAAAGATCATGGGTGATCATAGGCCTGCAAGAATAGTAGTACCCTGCGGCACACTGAACCGCGGCTGCGGAATTGAAATTGATTGCATAGCTGTAGTAAAAGAATAATATCATTTTAGTTTTAGGGCTAAAGCCCAACTTACAATTAGAATTAATTGCCCCAGCCTTAAGGCTGGGGCAACAAAAAGCAGTTTTTTAAAATGGGCTTTAGCCCACATAAAATATTAAAAGATAAATGGAGATCACAAAACAGGATATTATAGATGCACATGAAAGAATAAAATTTTTTATTCATAAGACTCCTGTTCTTACCTCACAAACCATCAATAAACTTACCGGTGCTGAAGTGTTTTTTAAATGCGAAAATTTTCAGAAGATAGGTGCATTTAAAATTCGCGGCGGCATGAATTCTGTTTTGTCATTGCCAAAAGAAAAGCAACAAAATGGAATTGCAACACATTCATCCGGAAATCATGCGCAAGCTATTGCATTGGCAGCAAGAGAGGTTGGAACAAAAGCATATATCGTCATGCCGGAAACTTCGCCTAAAGTAAAAGTGGATGCTGTACGTGGCTATGGCGCTGAAATATTTTTTTGTGAACCTAACCAGCAGGCAAGAGAAAAATTATTGAATGAAGTAGTGAAAAAAACCGGGGCGGAATTTATCCATCCATACAATGATCACCGTGTCATTACAGGCCAGGCTACTGCAGCTAAAGAATTGATCGAAGAAACTTCATCACTTGATTGCATCATTGCCCCTGTTGGCGGAGGGGGTTTGCTGAGTGGAACAGCATTGAGTGCTCATTATTTTTCTCCCGTTACTTTGGTATATGCCGGCGAACCCGAAGGGGCAGCCGATGCTGTTCTCTCTTTTAAAAACGATAAAATAGAAAAAGCTCCATTTGTAAAAACAATTGCTGATGGTTTACTTACAACACTGGGCGATAAAACATTTCCTATTATTAAACAATATGTAAAAGACATTCTTACCGTAAGTGATGAAGAAATAATTGCTGCAATGAAATTAGTGTATGAGCGAATGAAAATAGTAGTTGAACCAAGTGCCGTTGTGCCTTTAGCAGCTTTATTAAAAAACAAATCACTATTTGAAGGAAAAAGAGTTGGAATAATTTTCAGCGGAGGAAATGTGGAGCTGGGGAAACTGGGAGAATGGTTTAAATAATTCTTTATCTGCCAGCCAGCCATATCAACAAACAAATAAGTGCTGTTATAACAATAGCAATAACGAAAGAATATTTTTCTTGCTGATCCTGCTTTGTCAATTTTGTTTCAAAATTTCTTATTCTCAATGACTGCACATCATTTTTGCCGGCTAATTTATATAACTGCCGAACTATTTCCTTTGTATAGTCAGGGGTCAACACCCGGCCAGATTTCATTATCGAATCAATTATTGAAATAGTGATATCCGGTTCATTAAAGCCGGAAAGTTTTTCAATCGTTTCATCCGAAACCAGGTTCAGTATATAATCTCTTAACCCTCCTTTGTCCATTCGAAAAACATCAATCTGCGCCGCATATCTCTCCAGTTCCAATGCCTGCTTCAAAACAGCTACCGGTGTTGTAGCCTGCTGCTTTGTTTTTTTACCAATACTTTGTTCATACCAGCGTTGCTGCAGGTAGTAATACTTTTTTGAAGGATTCGTAAGTACCTCATAGGCTTCCTTTACATCAGCAAAATGAACAGCCGCATATTTATCATTGTTTGTTTTATCGGGGTGATATTGAAGTGCAAGCCTGCGGTAAGCTTTTTTGATCTCCTGCATTGTAGCGGAGGGCTCAAGTTCAAGTATCTGGTAATAATCTTTGAGGTGCATGAAGTAAAAAGAGTGTATAATTAATTTAGTCCTGGAAATCCAAAATTGTCCTCAATGCATTTGCAAGAATAACAACACCATAAGTATCTGGCTTTTTATCCGGGTAATCCTTGACAAGTCTTATTGGAGTAAAATGTTTATCCTCATCTGTAGGCCCCAAATAACCAAAGATCACAATCTTTCCTTTAAAAATATTTGCAACTAAATCCTTATTAATATCTTCTCCATGCACATGCTTATACTGGTTCACCGTTCTTGTGAAATTAACCGGTATTGACTTGTTCACCTTGAATTTATAGCCAAAGTCAGGCTTCCAATGCCTTGCTATTTTTAAAGCGAAATGCTCATAAAGATTTCTCTTAATCTTACTGACAGGAATAAACCTATCCGATAAGCCATTTGTTTCTTCGAGCACAGCCAAGCCTTCATCCATTGCATGAGATCGGAATTTATTATGTGATCTTATCGGGTTACCCAATGAGTCAAGTGCATAAGAAAGAATATCATTTTTAACAATCCTCAAAGCTTCAACCAATTTTGAATCCTGTAAGCTGTCTTTCTCCCTGATAAACCACGCATCTATAGCAATAAGTATAGGTTTGCAGCTATCAATCTTAAGAAGCATTTTTGCAATAGCTGCCCTGTCTACATCCCCGATATTAACAAGAACGATATCGGGATCAACCTGATTTGTAAGTTTTACTTTGGGAACATTACAACGCACATTAAAAAGTAGTCCCGAGACAAGTAGGATAAATGAAAGACGCATTTTTATTTTTTATTTTTTTCAACAAACTGATCCAATCTCGCCTTTGATTTATTAAACACATTCCTTCCTTTATCAATTCCACTTCTTAGTTTCTTTTGTTCTTCTTCGGTTAAATGAATAAAATCCAGGCATTCATTGCCGCAGGTATTTTCATACTTCACTTTGCACTCATCACATTGTATAAATAATAAATGACAAGCATCGTTCACACAGTTAACATGTGTATCTGCAGGTTTACCACATTGATGGCATTCGGAAATAATTTCTTCCGTTACCCTCTCCCCCAACCGCTGGTCGAATACAAAATTCTTTCCGTGAAATTTCAGATCCAATCCATTTTGTTTAGCCTGATTCACATAATTGATAATACCGCCTTCAAGATGAAACACATTTTTAAACCCCCTATGCAGCATATACGCCGAAGCTTTTTCACAACGAATACCCCCCGTGCAATACATGATAATATTTTTCTCTTTGTTTTCTTTCATCATATCGGCAGCCATTGGCAACTGCTCACGAAAAGTATCACTGGGTATTTCAATAGCCTTTTCAAAATGGCCTACTTCAAATTCGTAATGATTACGCATATCAATAACGATGGTATCGGGATCATTGGTCAGTTTATTAAACTGCTCCGCATTTACATACCTGCCACGATTGGCCATATCAAATGCGGGATCGTTAATTCCATCGGCCACAATTTTATTCCTGACTTTTATATCCAGCACATAAAAACTTTTACCGTCATCGTCTACCGCTATATTTAAACGCAGATCATTTAGAGGTTTTATTGAATACAGGTAAGATCTGACCGCTTCAAAATTTGCTGTAGGCAAACTGATCTGTGCATTGATACCTTCCGATGCTACATAAATTCTTCCTAACACACCCAGTTCTTTCAATTGTTTGTACAGTTCATTCCTGAAAAGCTGTGGCTCTTCAATTTTAAAGTAACAGTAAAATGAAATGGTAGTACGTGAGGTGGAATCGTTCTTAATGATCTCTTTCAGCTCCTTGCGGGAGATGCGGTTATGTAATTGTGCCATGTTGTTTAAATTTTATCCGCCGCGGCGGACCCAATTGCAGGTTGGGCAAAATTCTAAAGCAGCACAAAGATAAGCGGGAAAAAGAAAAGGGCAAGAGGCCAGCAATTATGGATAATCATCCCGTTGCTTCGCAATTTTTCTTCCGATACCAATTCTGAAATTACTCGTCCATTTATTGCCATTAAGGAATGATTGCACAAAATCAATTCGTACCCCTCTTACGATCTTCCAGATATTGATATTTTCAAAACCGGCCGATACCTCGTAGAAGTTTGCATTTTTATGATAGAATCCATTAGCAGCAGCGATCAAATGCCAGTTCAATTTTTTAATTAATGGAATTTTATTGGTAATAAATCCATTAAAGTGATGTTCAATATGCCCATATGCATAAAATTTTTCTGTGTTGCTGAACTCGTACATAGGTAATAACTGGAAGCTGTTTAGGTAATCTGCAGCAAAATGAGAAATGTTACCATTGAAGTGGCTATAGTCGGGGACCTGTACATTATTAACATTGACAAACCCACCGGCCCCGATATGATAACTGAATTTTCCCTGTAGCCTGAAGTTCAGGTCGTCATTAACTGATAGCTTCCATTTTGAAAAATCCCCATCAGTACCCAGAAGGCCATTAAATGCTCCTTCAACCTGTAGATCAAATACCGGGTACTTTGAACCGAGATTAATTTTTCCTTCCGGCAGTTCAATATATTTTGATTTTGGCTGCCAACTTAGTTTGTATAAAAAAGTAAGCATCTGGTGGCGTTTGAGATTTTCATTCATCAACTCCACCGGGTAGTTAGGTGTAAATTCCCTGTCATCTTTATTATACCACGTATAATCGGTGCTATTTTCAAGCGGCATTCTGTCCTGGTATTGAAATCCAACTGTCCAGTTAAACCCATTACCAATTCCCTGGGAATAACTACCACGGAGGTACCATGCTTCATAAAAAAGCAAAAGATTTTTTTGACTAAAAAGGGTGGCTAATGTATTTCTCCGTGGTCCGATATTGATCTTATTATTAAATTGAAAAACACGTTTACCTCCGGAAAGCATAGCCGACGAATGATACTTCGTTCCGAAATTGTATCGTGTCGTAAGATGGGCATAAAAATGCTTATTCAAAAAACCATACCTGATATTGGGTGATAATGTGATTTTCCTTTTGCTGTAAGGGTTTTCATCCAGCCGTTTCGTCCAATCAAAACCGGTATTAAGAACTATTCCCTCGACGATATTATAACTCAATATCTCCGGTATCGGTTGAAACTGCAGCGTAATTCTTTTAGGTGTTGTTACAAAAGTTGCACCTGTAAACAATGCACTAAACACAGATATCTTGCTCATCACCTTGTCCATTGAATCAATATAATTCTTACCCTTCTTTACAATTTCCATGCTGTCCTTCACTTTGTAATCATGTACTTCATCAGTCATCAATGGCACTGGTCTTGCAGTTTCCCAATAACCCATTGTTTTTTTGTTGGCACTGTCTGTAACTTTTAATAAGGTGCTGCTAAAATCTTTTTTTGATAATACAGGATTGAAATTAACATTTGAATACACATTTAAAAAACTTCCGTATGCATCAACACCTAATATATTTACTGTAGGATAAAGCACCTGGTTTTTTATCATCCACCTGTTGTCGCTACCGTGTCCGTGTGTATACAATTGCTGGATCTTTAATGTATCGATCAGTTCTATCTGGCTTTCTTTGGTAAGTGTAAGTTCCAGCGAATGGATCCGCCAATCATTTTCAACAATATTTATAAAGCCGGTGAACAATGGTTCATATTTTCTACGAGGGATAACCTGTATCTTATTAATGAGTATTCCATCTTCTATAAAAGTCCCTTTGAAACGAAATTTATAATAAGAGACCGCATTATCTGCCAATGGGGAAACAAAGCCGCGTTGGTTGAGTGAATTTTCCCGTCCACCGATAAAAACATTTTCTTCATAAAAAGAAAAAAAGTGAGGTGCACTCAATCCATAATCATTGGGCCGGCCGCTTACTTTGGTTGAGATCACTTCTATCTTTTCTTTATCCGGTTTATCAACAGAATAATTTGCGATCGATTCAGATAGGTAGATCATTTTCTGTTTACTGGTATCTGCATCACCAAAATCTACTTTCTGTCCCAGTATTTTTTTAGGGTAGCTACGAACCTTAAAATTTCCTTTTGTATACACCTGGCAGGTGAATTTATCCATCTCGGCATTATGAACTTTGCGTTTGGCTATTGCCGCTCTCATGATCTGGTAAGCCTTATCTGACGGCGCACTTACTACAATTTCTTCAAGACCTTTTTCCTCCACGTCAAGAATAAAATCAACTGTCATATCAGCATCAGTAACATTAATACTCCTTTCTTCTTTTCTATATCCTACATACTGACATATGAGAGTGTATTTGCCCGGCGCCAGTTGTAAAACAAAAACTCCGTCATTATTGGAGTTGATACCATTTGTGGTTCCTTTTACCGATATACTTGCAAATGGAAGTGGTTGATTGTCGTCTTTAGTCCGCACACTTCCAGTGATTTTACCGGCAAACCCAGAAGAATAAAAAGCGAATAAAAAAAGGAGGCAGGAAAAAATTCTTTTCATATTGTGGTTGCCGGATCAAAACTCCGGTGGGTGGTGAATATTCTGCTCAATATAAGAATTCTATTTCTTTTATCAGTCATTTGACCGGTGACGAACGCAAATAACTACCAGCTAAAGCAGCCAGGCCACCAATGAGTCCTGCTATAAATCCTGTAACAACTATTAATAAATATGGAGACCCACCTAAGGGTAATAATGAAGCGACTTTAACAGCCAATACACCATCATTTTTTAAATTGATCCAGAGAGCTAATCCACCCCATAACAAAAACAAACCTAAAAACCCGGAGAGAAATGCTTTCCATGGTTTCTGATGAATAAGTGCTGCAACTAAAAATGCTGCGATGGCTAAACTCCACCATGGAAGATATAATCCGGCTATAAATGCAAGCAGACCGGTTAAAATGATTGATGTGATAAGTTTCATCGCTTTAGTTTTTGTTATTGGTTGCTTGTAATATAATACTATTGATTAATTTTCATTCTCCACTTCACTTTTGCATCATTCTTATCTCCTTCACGCATATACCATAGCTGGTTATATTTTCCATTGGCCCATGTATCAACTGTGTTATCATAATACTTACTACCGGGGTTTCCGCTTTGTCCGCCGGGATAAACACCATAAGCTTCTGTTGGAGTAGTAAGATGTACGATCATTCGCCAACTGGGACCATGACTATGCGTAACCGCATTTATAATATTACCATAACCACCTACATTCAATCCTTTTCTTGCAAAAGGTTCCAGGGTTTTGATCAAATGATAAATTGTGGGATTTTTGAATTTTGTCCACTCCAGTTTTCCTTCTGCTTCTTCTTTCTTCAGCTCAATACTTGCTTTTTTTAATGCAGCCGTAACCACATCAAACAAAGTTTCTTTCTGTGGTGTATTAATATTATCTATAAACTTCATGGCGGAATCCCTTTTCAGTATTTCCATTAAAGTTTGTTCACCGGGTGCATATGCTTTAGGAGTTACTCTTGCAAGATCATCTGCCCATATCTCTCTTTCTAAACTATCATACCAGCATTGATAAACTGTTTGTCCTTTCGAATCAGGTGATGCTTCCAGGTTCCAGCTTTTAAAAATATCTAAATACTTTTTCTCATCTGCATTCAGTTCCCCTTCTTTTATATATTGTAACATAATTCCTCTCGCATCTTCCGCCAATGTATTGAAATAATCTCCCTGTAGTTTCATCATATCCTGTGGTGTTATGGCATTCATTGCAGAAAGTTTATTAGAGATAGTGATGCCACGTGGTGTTATATAGTCACCAGGAATAAAATATGGATAGGTAGAATCAACGGGTCGTTGGTTGGCACTTTGTAAAAATCCCTGCAATGGATTTTTTGAATGAGGATTTTCTCCCTGTGGTATATAACCTTGCCAGAAATAACTGCTGTCAGTACCCGGCATCAGGTATTGGCCCTGCATATCCCATCTTGCAGGAAATTTTCCTTGTTGCCAGATAGCAATATCGCCGGAGTGAGATGCAAATACAAAATTCTGTCCCGGGCAACTGAATGTTTTTATCGCATCAACATACTCATCATAGTTATGTGCATGGTTTAGTTTATAAAATGTGATGCCTTCATTGCTGGCTTCATGTGCAGCCCACTTCACTGCAATATTTTTGTTTTTTGCTAATGGTTCAGTAAAACTTTCATCAAACATCACCGGGCCGAAGATGGTATAAGCAACCGTGTCCAGTACATCTGCACCGCCTTTTACTTTTATTCTTTCTTCCTGCAATGTTGATGATGTCCATTTTCCATCAAACCAATATTCCTTTTTTTGTCCGTCTTTAAATTGTATTTCATAATAATCCTTAACATCCCGCTGTGCATTGGTTACACCCCAAGCAATACTATCATTGAATCCAATAATTATAAATGGACTGCCGGGTAATGAAACACCATAGGTATTACTTGAAGCTGACACCAGTTGCATTTCATACCAGATAGATGGCAATGAAAGTTCAAGATGCGGATCATTACATAAGATCGGTGCACCGCTTTGCGTTTTGCTTCCGGCTACTACCCAGTTATTACTTCCATTCGTTTTATCCTGCTCCACTTCTGGTCTTGCAGGCACAGTATCTTTTTTAGCAAAATAAATTGAATCAGCAGTTGCAGGTTTTACCGGTACAATACCTGGTGGGTCAAACACTGTTCCTTTAGGTATGATGGGCACCAGCGAATCATTCACTTCAGGATAGATCATTTTAAATTCTTCCGTTGTGAAAACACTTTTTGCGTTAGTGTATGCAAGATCATGTTCTGTTTCACTGCTCAGCATTTTTGCCATCATCTTTAATAATAATGCTGTACGCAGGTTGCTCCAGGGTTCTGGTTGTATGTTCAGTAATTTATACTCAAGCGGAACAGAACTTTCAGTAAGTGTGTTGATATAGGCATTGACGCCATTTGTATAGGCATCAAACATTTTTTTATTCACCGGATCTTTTTCAATTTCTTTTAATGCATTCTCCGCAGCGTAAACCATTCCTAGTCTTCTTTGCCCCCTGTCAAAATTGATGGCCTTCTTTCCGGCCACTTCACTTGCACGGCCTGCAGCTGCTTTGGTTTGCAGATCCATCTGGAATAAACGGAATTTTGCATGTAAATAGCCTTGTATAAAATAAAGGTCCTCATCATTCTCAGCAAATACATGAGGAACCAATCGTTCATCAAATAATACTTCAGCCTTCCCTTTCAGGTTCGGAAATTTTAATTCTGCATCAAAACTTTCATCAGCCGGTTCAGCATTTTGCCAAAAGCCAACCTGTGGACTTAAAAATTTTCCAGCCGGCATTGGCAATGAATCGCCCCAGGGCCTGCTGAGTGCATACACAAGACCAGCCGTTACAACCGAAGAAATTATAAAAGGTACTATTCTCATGGATCTGATTTATTCCCGAAAAGTAAAAAAGAACAGGCAAATGGATGGAAATAGTTTTAAACCTGTGAGAATGTAATGTGCACCTACAAATATTTGAGTTTTGTCATACCGAGCCAGATTGAAACAGCTTTTAATAGAATGACTGCAAGCGAGTCATCTCAGACTTGTTAACCTTTGAGATACTTCGACTACTATCATTATAAAAGAAAGAGTATCTAACTAGCCGTCTTCGGCATGACAGACTCGGGTAAATAGAGCATTCACTATTGACTATTAACTGCTGATCACCGACTCCTGACTACCAACTACCGACTCTCAACTCATCACTCATCTTTTTTCTTTAAATTACATTTCTAAAAAAATCAACTATGCCAATTCTTATTGTTGTCGGAATAATTGTTCTGATCGTTATCTGGGCTATTTCATTGTACAACGGACTTGTTCGCCTGCGCAACCGCAGGCAAAATGCTTTTGCAGATATAGATGTACAACTTCGTCAGCGTCATGACCTGGTACCACAGTTAGTAGAAACAGTAAAAGGTTATGCATCACATGAAAAAGAACTGCTGACAAGAATTACGGAAGCCCGTACAGCAGCAATGAGTGCAAGATCAATTGATGATAAAATTGTAGCCGAGCAGCAACTTACTTCTGCTTTGCAGGGTTTGCGGGTACAGGTAGAAGCTTATCCTGATCTGAAAGCCAACCAGAACTTTTTGCAACTACAGGAAGAACTCAGCGATATAGAAAATAAACTGGCTGCCAGCCGTCGCTTCTTTAACGCCGCCACAACTGAATACAATAATGCAGCGGAATCTTTTCCCGGAAATCTTATTGCAAACAATTTTGGTTTCAAACGTGAAATTATGTTTGACCTCGGCACCGAAGGAAGACAGACGATGGAAGCACCACCAACAATCAAATTTTAGTCCCGATAGCTATCGGGAGCAGATTCTATGAGATATATCGGACTCGATAAACAGATCAGCAGGAATAACCGTAATTCATTTTTCCTGCTGATTGCTTTTCCCGCATTGCTGCTGGCAATGGTATATGCAGCTGTTTACTTCCTTGTAAAAAATCACAACTCAAATGCAAATGTGAATGACAGTGTGTATGATTCCACACAAACTTTTATAGGCGTAGCGCCGGTTGTATTGGCAGCAGTAGGTTTGTGGTTTTTAATTGCATGGTTCGGACATTCGGCATTTATCCGTTTGGCAACAGGCAGTAAACCGCTTGACCGGAAAGAAAATAAAAGAATTTATAATCTCGTAGAAAATCTCTGCATACAAAAAGGCATGCAAATGCCGAAGATCTATATCATCGAAGATGATTCGCTAAATGCATTTGCAAGCGGTATTAATAAAAATAGTTTTTCCATTTCCGTTTCAAGGGGATTGTTGAATAAACTGGAAGACGATGAACTGGAAGGTGTGCTGGCACATGAACTTACTCATATCATTAACCGGGATGTAAGAGTACTCATCATCTCCATCATCTTTGTCGGCATATTTGCTTTCCTTGCAGAAATGGCTTTCCGCAGTATACGCTTTACCGGCAGAAGCAGTAAAGACAGTAAAGGAAGTGGCGCTATCATCTTAATTGCAATTGTAGTTACAGCACTCGCCTACTTTATTTCCATGTTACTCCGTTTTGGCATTAGCCGCAGTCGTGAATATCTGGCTGATGCTGGCGCTGCAGAAATAACAAAGAAACCTTATGCGTTGGCTAATGCATTAAAAAAAATCAAAGGCGATCCTTTTATAGAAGCAGTAGAAAGTCGTGATGTAGCACAATTGTTTATTGATAACCCACAAGTATCTGAACGCAAATCCGGTTCATGGGATAATTTATTTGCCACTCACCCACCGATTGATAGAAGAATTGAATTGCTGGAGCAGTATGTGTGATAAAAAATATTTACTTTTTAAAGGGTGATTACTTTGGCATATTTTTAAATTTGCAAAAAGATTCTGCATCTATTATTCATTAACCATAAATATTAAAAAATGAAAATCACAAATAAGAAAATACTGATAACAGGTGGAGCTTCCGGAATTGGTTTTGCTTTAGCAGAAAGATTTATACAGGATGGCAATACAGTTATTGTCTGTGGAAGACGTGAAGCTGTTTTAAATGAAGCTAAAGGGAAACTACCATCACTCATCACAAAAGTTTGTGACCTGGTATCAGATACAGAAAGGGAATCTCTTTTTAAATGGATATCTGAAGAACATAGTGATCTGAATATATTAATTAATAATGCAGGGATCCAGCAATGGATATCGCTCAATGATCCTGATTTTTTTCAAAGAGCAAAAGAAGAGATCACTATTAATATAGAAGCCCCGATACACCTGGCTTATTTATTTCAAAACTTACCTTCCTTAACAGCAATAATGAATGTAACATCAGGCTTATCGTTTGTTCCGCTTACTAAAACCCCGGTTTATTCAGGCACAAAAGCATTTTTTCACTCCTTTACACTTTCGCTCCGGCATTTATTGAAGCCAAAAAATATTGAAGTGATAGAAATAATACCACCAGCATTGAATACTGATCTTGGCGGAAAGGGTATACATGATTTTGCCCCGCCAGTAAGTGGTTTCATCGAATCAATATTCGAACAGTTAGAGCAAGGGAAAAATGAACTCACTTATGGCTTTACAGAGCAAGCATCTAAAGCGGGGGCTGAAATATTAAAGCCGGCATTTGATAAGGTAAACCAGGTAAATTAAATACGGTTATCAGCATTAGTAGCATAATCATCAATCCAAATGAAGTACTGGTATCAAAAACCAAATCAGTTAATAGCAGAATATGTAAGAACAGTTTTGATACTGGAAAGCTTTTCTCAACCAGATTCAAATAACCTGCCGCTATTTACCAATGGTATGCCTGCTCTTCTTTGCCGGACCGAAAATGAAGAAACGGGAAATGAGAATATTTTACAATTGACCTTGTTTGGAAAATCAACTCCCACAGATGGTTGGGAAACTGATGACAATACAACAATCATCGCTTATTTCTTTAAGCCATTTGCATTGGCAAGTATATTTAATATAGCTGCCGCTAAACTAATAGATACACCAATTGATCTTTCTAACTGGAGTCCGCATAAAACAAATGCACTCAGAACACAATTAGTCTATGCAGCGTCAACAAGCAGTAAAATAGAAGTACTTGATAATTTATTAATTCATCAACTGCAGGAGAACAACAAAGAATGTGAGATCATTAAATACGCCACCGACCAGATCATGTACGATTCAGGTACTGAAGTTTTATCTGCAATACTGAAAAAATTAGATCTCACTGAACGAACCTTTCAACGCATCTTTAAAAAGTATGTAGGTGTAACACCCAATCAATACAGGCGGATCTGCCAGTTCCAACTTTCATTTACACAATTAAGGTCCCAGGAATTTAATAAGCTTACTGATATTGCTTATGATAATGGTTTCGCCGATCAAAGCCATTTTATCCGTTCATTCAAAGAGTTTACGCAAACTACTCCTATGAACTATCTCAGATCGGGCCTGAATAAAAAAGATGAGTAGTGTCGGTTTTATTCTATTCTCCGCTTATAGACTATCTTAGGTTTGCCTGTAAATACTAAAATATGAAAGAGAAAATAACTCCCTGCCTTTGGTTTAACGGCCAGGCAAAAGAAGCAGCAACATTATATTGTTCTGTTTTTGCTAATGCAAAAATTACGGCGCAATCTCCCATTGTAACATCTATCAACGTTTCGGGTCAAAGCTTTACTCTTTTGGATGGTGGGCCTATGTACAAGCCCAATGCATCCATTTCGTTTTATTACATCTGCGAAAAAGAAGAAGAGTTAAATAATATCTGGAATGCATTCAGTAAAGAAGGTACTGTGCTAATGCCATTGGATAAATATCCCTGGGGTGAAAAATATGGATGGATAAATGACAAGTTTGGCATTTCATGGCAATTGGGGTTAGGTAAAATAAGTGATGTGGGTCAGAAAATAACACCCTGCTTCCTATTCACCGGCAAACAATATGGAAGGGCTGACGAAGCTATTGCACATTATTCTTCCATTTTTAAAAACCCGATAGTTGATGGCATTCTTCGATATGGTCCTAATGAGTCACCGGATCAGGAAGGAAAAATAAAACATGCTCAGATGAGCTTAAGCGATAATAAGTTTATGTTGATGGAAAACGCAGCGTCACACAATTTAACTTTTACAGAAGGTGTATCATTAACTATCTATTGCGAAACACAGGAAGAAATAGATCATTACTGGAATCAACTTACAGAAAGCGGAGCCGAAAGTATGTGCGGATGGCTGAAAGATAAATTTGGTGTATCATGGCAGATCATCCCAACTATATTAAACAAAATTATGAGTGATCCCGCCAAAGCAGGTAAGGCAGCTCAAGCTTTTATGTCAATGCGGAAATTAAATATTGAACAAATAGTGCAAGCCTCTATTGCGTAAAAATCAGAACACATGGCTATTTAAAATTTATCTTTATGGGATGGCGAACAACACATCCCCGCATATATTAAACACATCTGCTACCCTTCTGGGTTTTTGCCTTGTTGTAATTACATCCCTGCGTATTGCAAACCTGACTGAGACAATGATCATTGATGAGCTGACATCAGTAATTGCTTTATTGCTTACTCTTTCATGCGGGTTTTCATTTATGTCTATCCGTGCAAAAAATGAGGTCAAAGAAGAAAGATTTGAAACAATTGCTGATTATTTTTTTATGATCTCGTTGTTCGGGATTTTGATCATCATTTTATTGATCACGTTTAATTTTATTAAATAAACTTAAACAGCAGTATGCTATCTGCTATACTTAAGCTCAAAATAAATTTTCTGAGATCATTTTGATTACATTATCTTGTTACACCATCCATTGTTATTCATTCAAGTCACCAATTTAGATTTCTTAATTTATTATACACCAAACCGCCATTGATCTACACATGCAACCACCAAACACTCAAGCCACTCCTGCGGGTGGAGAAACCGCTTTTATTCCGGTAACCAATTCTGAACGCATCTTACCACTTGACATCATGAGAGGTTTTGTGCTTTGCGGCATCCTGCTCATGAATATTACAGGATTCGGACTTGCCAATGCCTACATGAACCCAACTGTTTCTGGCGGCTCTACCGGCTGGAGCTTATACGCATGGATCACTACCAATATGTTTTTTGAAGGCACTATGCGGGCCTTGTTCTCACTGCTATTTGGCGTAGGCGCCTTTATTATATTAGATCGCTTAAGTAAAAAAGATGCCGGAATAAAAGCTGCAGATATTTATTTCAGAAGACTTTTATGGATGCTTGTTTTTGGTTTGATACATGGCTACCTCCTCCTTTGGACCGGTGAAATTTTATATGATTATGCTCTTATGGGTTTATTACTTTTTTCATTCAGGAATATGGCACCAAAAAAATTGATTCTTATTGCCCTACTCCTTTTTGCAATTGGTACATTCTGGACCTACAAAGATTATACAGGCGACAAAAAATTAGTTGCCGATGTAGCCCTGGCTCAAACTAAAACAGCGCAGGGGCAGGAACTTTCCAAAGAACTGAAAGAAGCTACAGCTAAATGGGAAAAAATAGAAGAAAAAAAATCTCCTAAACATGTAGAGGAAGTTAATACAAACATGAGAAAAGGATACCTTGATCTAGTTGGTTATTTAGCACCCAAGAATCTGGAAGGCGATACATTTTGGGTTTACCGGTATGACCTATGGGATATATTTAGTATGATGTTATTGGGTATTGCTTTTTTCAAATTGAATATACTATCAGGTGGAAAATCATACCGCTTTTATGGGCTGATGGTTTTATTGGGATATGCTGTTGGCTTAACAACAAATTATTATGAAGTAACATCTATAATGTCAGGCAATTTTTCATTTTTAGCTTTTTCAAAATCATATCTTACCTATGACCTTGGCAGAGTTGGTATGGCCGTCGGGCATATCGGGCTTATAATGATATTCGCCAAATTACCCATACTGGGTTGGCTAAAAACAAGAATAGCTGCCGTAGGTAAAATGGCATTAACCAATTACATCATGCACTCCCTTATCTGCATGGTGATCTTTACAGGTGTTGGTTTTGGAATGTTTGGAAAATTGCAACGCTATGAATTGTATTATGTAGTATTTGCTGTTTGGATCTTTCAATTGATCATTAGCCCGATCTGGTTAAAGTATTTTCATTTCGGACCAATAGAATGGCTTTGGAGAAGATTGAGTTATCAGTATAAGCCACCTTTCAAAAAATAAAATAATTCTTTATGCAGTTGCTGGGATAAGCATACCAGCAACTGCATAAGTGATTTTAATCCTCATCCATCTCCAATAATAAATTAACGATCAAAGCTGTCCATCCCGTTTGGTGAGAAGCTCCCAATCCCTTCCCTGTATCGCCATGAAAAAATTCATAGAAGAGATGATGCTCTTTAAAATGCTTTTCTGTCCAGCATGAATGATCCATATCATGATACTGAAAAGCACCTTCATCATTTCGTTCAAAGATTTTTAATATTCGTTTGGTAAGCTCATTGGCAATTTGCTTGAGGTTCATTTTTTTTCCTGAACCTGCAGGAAATTCATAAGTGTATTTATCGCCATAATATTCATAATATTTCCGAAGCGAATTAATGATCAGGTAATTTAATGGCAACCAGATAGGCCCCCGCCAGTTGGAATTGCCCCCAAACATATCACTGGAACTTTCCCCGGGTTCATACTGAATACTGTAATTGCGATCCTTATATTCAAATGAGTAAGGATGGTCCTGGTGAATTTTTGACAAAGAACGAATACCATAATCAGATAAAAACTCAGCTTCATCCAACAATCTTTTTAACAGGTGTTCCATCCTGTCACCGATCATGATCGCAAATAAATAATTACCGTCTGCATTCTTTTTATCAATATCTGAGATGATGCGTGTCAGGTCAGGTCTTGTTTGCCTGATCACTTCTAATCGTGTATTGAATTGGCGAAGCTCTTCAAACATATCGACATGCATTATTTCAACAGCCAGCAATGGAATGATCCCTACCAATGAACGTATTCTCAATCGCTGGCTGGTACCATTTTCAAATTGAATGGCATCATAATAAAATGCATCCTGTTCATCCCATAAGGAAATATCTTTTTTCCCGATATGATGCATGGCCCACCCGATATTTAAAAAGTGCCGGAAAAATTTTGCTGCCGATTCTTCATAAGCCTTGTTATGCTGCGCCAGTTCCAATGACATGCGCAACATATTGAGTGCATACATTGCCATCCAACTGGTAGCGTCAGCTTGTTGCAATTTTTTTATACCCGGTGGCATATGGTTCCTGTCAAACACACCGATATTATCCAGACCTAAAAAACCACCTTCAAAGATGTCTGTTCCATTTGCATCTTTTTGATTTACCCACCACGTGAAGTTCATAAGCAATTTCTGAAAAGCCCTTTCTAAAAAATCCCAATCAGGAACTCCTGTCTTTTTTCTATCCGTTTCAAATACTTCCCATACACCCCATGCATGTACAGGAGGATTTACATCACTGAAATTCCATTCGTATGCAGGAATTTGTCCGTTGGGATGCATATAATATTCGCGGAGCACAACCAATAACTGTTGCTTCGCAAATTCCGGATCTACATGAGCAAAAGTTGTTGCATGAAAAGCAAGATCCCATGCTGCAAACCATGGGTACTCCCATTTATCCGGCATGGAAATTATGTTGCGGCAAGTAAGATGTTGCCAATCATAATTTCGTTTATGATTACGGCTGGGTGCTTCTTCACCGGGTTCTCCAAACAACCATTTAAAAATATCGAGATAATAGAATTGTTTTGTCCAGAGCAGGCCGCTTGCAGAGCTACGCAGTAATGCTTTATGTTCAGGTGATAATTTTTTTGGTGTCAACTCATCATAATATTCATCAGTCTCTGCTATTCGTTTGGCAAAAATTTTATCAAACTCGATCCATGGGTCTTCAATTTGATTTTTGCTTAACCTCACTTTAAAAACTGCGGATGCTCCCGGCTTTATTTTTTCCTCCAACCAGATCGCTGCTTTAGTACCTTGCTTTTTGGGGTTGACCGTATCCTCATTATCGACGACATAGTTATTGATCCCATCTTTTACAAATGGAGAATCATTTGGCCGGTTATACATCCTCTCATTATTCGTTTCATTTTCACAAAATAATTGCTCACCACCCTGGTGATAAAGAAAAAAAATACCATTACGATCAGAACTTGTTTGCAGGCAATCGGCAGAAAGCGAAGAAATTTCAGGCCTTGAGAAACGGGAATTATGTTTCCAGAAATTACGAAACCAAAGATGAGGCAGTACATGAATGGTAGCATCCTCAGGTCCGCGGTTATAAACTGTAACCTTCATCAGGATATCGTTCATCTCCTCTTTTGCATATTCGATATAGCAATCAAAATAACGGTTCTCTTTAAATATACCTGTGTCGAGTAATTCATACTCGGTACTTAAACGATCTCTCTTGTTTTGCTCCATCATATCCAGGTAAGGAAACTCTGCCTGCGGATATTTATATAAAAATTTACAATAGGAATGCGTAGGTGAAGAATCCAAATGAAAATATAATTCCTTCACATCCTCTCCATGATTGCCTTCTCTATTGGTCAATCCAAAAAGACGTTCCTTTAAAATGGTATCTTTTCCATTCCAGAATGCCGGAGCGAAACATAATACCTGGTCACTATCACAAAAACCTGCTATCCCTTCTTCACCCCAACGGTAGGTGTAACTGCGGGCAAGATCATGATTAATGTAATTCCATACATTTCCTTCTTTGCTATAATCTTCCCTTACTGTGCCCCATTGCCGGTCAGACAAATAAGGGCCCCACCTTTTCCAATTTTTATTATTGTGTGAACGGGAAAGCCGTTCTTTTTCTACAAAGTCCAATAGTGTGTATTTAAAACAATTAAACTGTTTGAATAACTAAATATAAATCGTCGGGTCATTATAAATAGTATATAATTTATGCTAATATAACGATTACAGTCTCTCATTGAAGTATATCACCTGGCGGCGTAGAACAGTTTGTGAAAAACAAGATTTGGCTGAATAGAAATGTTGATTTAGGAAATATCTTTACCAAAATCATTAAAAGAAATGAAAGCGATAGGCAATACACCTTTGATCAAATTGGAAAAATTATCAGAACCCGGCTGCGCCGATATCTATGTGAAATATGAAGGGGCCAATCCAACAGGAAGTATGAAAGACCGGATGGCACTTTCGATGGTTGAAGGTGCAGAAAAAAGAGGACAACTAAAGCCAGGCGACAAAGTGATGGATTATACTGGGGGAAGTACTGGTAGTTCGCTGGCAATGGTGTGTGCCACTAAAGGTTACAAGGCATACTTTGTTTCTTCCGATGCATTTGCAGAAGAGAAACTACAAACTAGGCGTGCCTTTGGGGCAACGCTTGAATTATTTCCAAGTGAGAATCGTGCCATAACAGCGAAGCTGATCGATTCAATGGTGCAGCGGGCAAAAGAATTAAGTAAAGAACCGGGTGTATTCTGGACAGATCAATTTAATAATGTTGACAACCGGAATGCTTATCATGAAATGGCGAAAGAAATTATTGATGTATTGGGGAATGATATCGATGAGTTTATCATGGGTGTTGGTACTGGTGGATGTTTCTCCGGCAACTCAGAATATTTAAAAGAAAAAATTCCAGGTATTAAATGTATTGCAATAGAACCTTATCATGTTCGTGCATTGTCGGGTGGTGAAATGGGTGGCAAACATAAATTAGAAGGCATCGGTGCTGGTTTTATTCCTTCTATATGCAGATTAGATCTGGCAGATGAAATAGTTGCCGTGAAAGATGAAGATGCAATGGATACTACAAGAAAACTGGCAAGAACAGAAGGTATATTCGGCGGCACTACTTCCGGTGCCAATGTATGGACGGCTATTCAACGTGCCAGAAAGCTGGGAGCAGGAAAAAAGATCGTTACTGTAGTTTGTGATTCGGGATTGAAATATTTGAATGGGGATTTGTACAAATAGTTTCAATACAAAATCATTCTTACAACTCTTCTTGCTGAATATTTCAGAAGGTTAATTCTGAATACCGTTTAATCAATATATTTAAGCCTTAATTTTTTACCATGCACAAACCAATTATTTTTCTTTTTTCACTTATTCTGTCAGTATCCATTTTAGCACAACAAAAACTAACAGTCGAAAAAATAATGCGTGACCAGAATTGGGTGGGCACATCTCCATCCAACGTTCAGTGGAGCAATGATGGTCAGTCAATTTATTTCAACTGGAATCCGGATAAAGCCCTGGCAGACTCTATTTACTACATCACACTTACCAATAAAATTCCAGTAAAAGCTTCTTTAGCTGAAACACAGAATTACAGATCTGTTGGAAATTATGTTTATAATCTTTCCCGCACTGCATATGTATTTTCAAAAGATGGTGATATTTTTTATACCGATACAAAAACAGGAAAGACGAAACGCATTGTTCAAACTTCCGATGCCGAAAGCAACCCTCAATTTTCTTTTAATGAAACAAAGATCGTTTATACAAGAAGCCAGAATTTATATGCATGGGATATTGCTTCCGGTGAAACGATGCAGTTAACAAACCTTCAGGCTGCACAAGCCGGACAAACAACACCACCACCTACAGGAAATTTTGGAGGAGGCGGAGGTTTTGGCGGTGGCGGAAGACAAACAGGTGCTGGTTCTGCCGCAGCAGCTAATCAACAGGAAGATTGGTTAAAGAATGATCAACTCAAATATTTTGAAGTATTAAAATCAAGAAAAGAAAAAAGAGACAAAGGTGATGCATATAATAAGTCATTACCTAAACCAAAAGAATTGCGCAGCATAAATATTGAAGACAAACAATTACAAGGATTGAATTTAAGTCCTGATGGACGATTTATTGGTTATCGTTTATTCAAAGCTGCACCTGTTGCAAATGCAAAGACCACAATTGTTCCGAGCTATGTAACTGAAACCGGTTTTACAACAGATATTCCGGGCCGTACAAAAGTGGGAACAGCACAAGGCAGTTCTGAGTTTTTTATTTATGACAGGGAAAGAGATACCGTTTGGTCAGTGAAAGCTGATTCAACAATTCCGGGAATAAAAGACCCGCCTGATTATTTGAAAGACTATCCTAAAAAATTGGAAGAGAAAACAAAGAACCCGCCAATGAGAGCAGTAACTTTTAATGCAGTGCAATGGTCACCATCAGGAACAAACCTGGTAGTTGAGCTTCGTTCTGTTGACAACAAAGACCGCTGGCTGATGTTATGGGATACTGCAACACATAAATTAAAATTGCTCGATCGTCAAAGAGATGAAGCATGGATCGGCGGTCCTGGAATTGGCTTTGGCCGTATTGGCTGGATCGATGATAACACATTCTGGTTTCAATCCGAATCGACAGGCTATTCTCATTTATACACGATCAATGTAAATACAAAAGAGAAGAAAGCATTAACAAGCGGTAAGTATGAAGTGCAGCAAGCACAACTTAGCCGTGATAAAAAATCTTTCTTCATTACAACTAATGAAGTGCATCCGGGTGAACAACACTTTTATCGCCTGTGGATCGCCGATGGAAAAAAAGAACGCATTACTACAATGACGGGAGCACACCAGGTTGCTGTTTCACCTGATGAAAAATATTTAGCTGTGCTCTATTCCTACTCTACCAAACCATGGGAATTGTATTTACAGGAAAATAAAGCTAGTGGAAAAACTGAACAGATCACAAACAAAGCAATGAGTGATGAATTTAAATCATACTCATGGAGAGACCCTGAAGTAATAACATTTACTGCAGCAGATGGTGCTCAGGTATATGCAAGAATATTCAAGCCGGCAAACCCTCATCCCAATAAGCCAGCTGTTTTATTTGTGCATGGCGCAGGCTATTTACAAAATGCACATAAATGGTGGAGCAGTTATTCCCGTGAATATATGTTCAACAACCTGCTTGCCGATAATGGTTATTATGTAATGGATATTGATTATCGTGGCAGTGCAGGTTATGGCAGGGATTGGAGAACGGGCATCTATCGTTTTATGGGAGGAAAAGATATGACCGATCATGTGGATGCTGTAAACTATTTGGTGAAAACATATGGTGTCAATCCAAAACATGTCGGGCTGTACGGTGGTTCATATGGCGGCTTCATTACATTGATGGGTATGTTTAACTATCCTGATGTATTTGCAGCAGGTGCTGCATTACGTCCGGTTACAGATTGGGCAAATTACAATCATGGTTATACTGCTAATATTTTAAATGAACCATTCAATGACAGTCTAGCGTACAGGAAGAGCTCACCTTATTATTTTGCGGATGGACTGAAAGGTGATTTGCTTATCTGTCATGGTATGATAGATGTGAATGTACATTACCAGGATGCTGTAAAACTTACACAAAGGTTGATCGAATTAGGAAAAAATAATTGGGAGCTTGCTTCTTATCCCATGGAAGATCATGGATTCGTTGAGCCCAGCAGCTGGACGGATGAGTATAAACGTATATTTAAATTGTTCGAAACAGTTTTAAAAAAATAGATCATGCTTCAAAAAATAAACTGGGACAATGTGCCTACCGAAACTGTGAACCCTTCAATGGAAAGAAAAATGATATGGGGTGAAAAGATCATGATCGCTAAAATGAAATTCAAAGATGGCTTTGTTGTGCCGCTGCATCATCATTTTCATGAGCAGGTTACACAGGTTATTAAAGGTCAAATGCGTTTCTGGTTTGGAGAAAATAAAGAACAGGTAATGGATCTATATCCCGGTGATGTAATTGTTATCCCTCCCGATCTGCCGCACGAAGCATTGATGATCGGTGAAGTGGAAGAGATTGACACATGGTCACCACCAAGACAGGATTGGTTAGATAAGACGGATGACTATTTGAGGAAATAAATGGAATTTTATTCTGGTTCTTTAAAAATATATTGTTCTTCGTATTCTACTTCAAAAACTTTTAAGAAATGTCTATACTCATCTAAGAATGTTTCTTTCTGATGATGAACTTCCTGATTTTGAATATATCGAACTACTTCATCTACATGACTTTTAGAATATGAAAATGCGCCATAACCTTCTTGCCATGAAAATGGAACGGCACAAAAGCCTTTGTCTTTAATCCATTTGCTACTTTCTGTTTTTATATTTTGCACCAATGATGAAATGGATTGTAACGGTCGAAGACCAATAAGTATATGAATATGATCGGGCATGCTATTTATTTGTAACATCTTGTGACCATTATTTTGAATGATACCGGTCATATATTTATGTAATTCATCCTTCCAGGCTTTTTGAATTAATGCTTTCTTGAATTTTACAGCAAATACAAATTGAATATGCAGTTGTGTATAAGTGTTTGCCATTTATCCTAAATAAGATAGATAAATATACTAAAGCTTGCCGTGTTCCGTAGGAACACATTAAGGGTAGAAAATCGAAAATCCGTGTTGGCGTTCCGTAGGAACGCATTGTGCTCATTGGGTTTGATATTTTGATTTCACATAATGTTCCTACGGAACATTATTCTTAATTCCCATTTTTCTACCCATAAGATGTCCCTACGGGACATAAGTACATTTCGAGATGTGCTCAATAGAATTACCAACCGCAAAAGTGTGCGACGCAACAACAGCTTAATAGTAGCAATGCAGTTTGTTTAATAAATAAAAAAGCCAACCCAAATCAGGCTGGCTTTGAAATAAAATGTTGTAGAGTTTAAAATCCAAACTGTTGTCCGCCACTTCTCGGATCAGTCTTTGTTTCAAACTTAAATTCTTTTGGCGGCTCTGCTCCCATCAGGTTCTTTACAAAATAATCCCAGCGTTTGCGCATCATATAAGGTGAGTCGGCACCAAAACCATGACCTGCATTGGGAAATACAACAAGATCATAATCCTTGTTCGCTTTTGTCAATGCATCTACAACAAGCATTGTATTATATGGCGGCACATTATTATCCATCAGTCCATGTGCAAGCATCAGTTTTCCTTTCAGATTTTTTGCATAGGTCTGGTTGGCTTGAGCATCATAATTATCTTTTCCATCAGCACCTTTCGTTAATAAACCAATATAACGTTCGCCCCAATCATCTTCATAGTTGCGATTATCATGATTACCGGATTCTGAAATACCTACTTTATAAAAATCAGGATAACGGAACATAGCCGCTGCTGTTGCAAAACCTCCGCCTGAATGTCCCCAGATACCAACCTTAGTTGTATCGATATAAGAATATCGCTGTGACAATTGGCGAATGCCTGCGATCTGGTCCGGCAATGTATTAGTACTCATATCGGGCCAATACATATCATGAAAACTTTTTGAACGGCCGGGATTACCTGTGCCTTCAATTACAACAACTACAAATCCCAATTCAGCCAAAGCCTGGTGATCACCTCTTGCTGCACTGAAACTCCACCCGCCTACACTACCGCCTTGCGGACCGGGATAGATATAATTAACAACAGGATATTTTGCCTTTGAATCGAGATTAGTTGGCGTAAACATCAAACCATAAATATCTGTTTTGCCATCTGCTGCTTTTAATGTTACAGGTGTTGGTGGCTTCCATCCTGTTGCTTTCAGTCTTGATACATCTGTTTTTTCTAACTCAGCAATTTGTTTCCCATTTATATCACGCAACACGGATACTGATGGTACATCCGGCTTTGAATACGTATCGATAAAATAATTTTCATTTGGTGAAAAGCTGATGGAATGTGTGCCTGCACCCGGAGAAAGTAATGTGAGACCTTTTCCATCAAAACCAACTTTATAAAATTCGGCGAAATAAGGATTCTCTGTTTGACGGCCGTTAACCATAAAATACAGCTGGCGTTTTGCTTCATCCACTTTTATTAAACGTGTCACTACCCAATCACCTTTTGTAATTTGATTTTTCAGTTGGCCTGTAGTTGCATCATACAAATACAGATGGCCCCAGTTATCTCTTTCGGAAAACCAGATGATCTCTTTAGATTTTGGCAAATAACGCCAGTTGATAGAACCCCAGCCTGATTCATATTGAGTAGCCACTGTTTCTTCAAACACTTCACGTACTTCGCCGGTTGTTGCATTCGCAATACGCATTTTTCCCTGCTTATGATCACGGGAAGTAGTAAGAAAAGCAAGTTCTGTTCCATCAGTATTCCAGGCGATATCATCAAAAGTTCCACTGCTTGATATATCATCACTGAGTGATGCACGATGTGGATCGGGAGGAATATTGAACATTACAACCTTTGCTTCATCAACATTAATTACACAACGGCTGATCATCGGAATTTCTTTATCACCCGGCAACGGATATTTCCATGCTTTTAATGTTGGATGACCCACATTGGTAGATGCGAGATACATATCACCCACATTACGTTGATCCTGTTTGAAGGTGGCGATCTTTTTTGAATCGGGTGACCATTTTACTATTGCCCTGTCGCTGGCTTTCCATCCTGCATTATCTGTTGCATATCCAAAATCTTTTATGCCGTCAGTAGTTAATTGCTTTTCCTCTTTTGTTTTCACGTCTCTTACCCAGAGGTTATAATCTTTAATGAATACTGCCTTTGTCCGGTCAGGCGACATCACTTCAAGGCCAGCTCCCCTGAAACCGCCTTGCCCCGACTGCATAGCATTATTAATTGCGGTATCAGTTGACACAATTCCGCTTTGCAGATCATATCTCCACTGTTTTCTGTCAGCATTAAATATGATTGCTTTCCCATCCAGCGAAAAATTAATATTCTGAAATGGAAGCATTGAAGCTTTGTATGATCTTCCGGTTGCTTTAGAAAGCCCTTCAGCCATTTTTTCATGATCAAAGGCTGCACTTTTTGTACCCTTTACTGCATCCACCATTATAAACTCGCTACCCGTAGGTGTTAATACACGGTACCAGAATTTATCACCGGGCATCCAATTGGCTCCTACATTGCCACGGTCAATATACCGTTGTATATTGCCGCCTAAAAGATTTTCTGCCTGCTGGTAATCTTTTGTTGTAAAAACTTTGCCTGGCTGTGCGGATGCTGAAAATAGGATTGAACAAATAGCAACTGTGCTGAGTATTCTTTTCATGTTATGTTATTAAAATTTTGGAAGGTGAACAGGGCGCAATTTAGAGAATCAGAAGGAAACCGCAGTTACCACTTATCCAGTGGATAAACTGCGAGTAGAATGCATGCTATTTTTCTGATTATCTTCGAAAATATGTTGAGCATATTAAGAACTGATTCCACGCATCCTGATTTTATAGAACTGGTAAAACAGTTGGATGCTTATTTAGCTGAACTGGATGGTGAAGAGCATGCATTTTATAATAAGCTGAATGTAATTACACATATTAAACACGCAGTGGTTGTTTATGAAAATGATTACCCAGTTGCCTGCGGTGCTATCAGGGAATTTAAGGCAGACAGTATGGAAGTAAAACGAATGTACACCCTGCCTGAAATGCGGGGTAAAGGAATTGCCGGAATTGTTTTAACTGAATTAGAAAAATGGGCTGCTGAGCTGGGTTATAAAAAATGTGTGTTAGAAACCGGCAAAAGACAACCCGAGGCTATCCATCTTTATGAAAAGAACGGCTATAAAATTATTCCCAACTATGGAGAATATCTAAATATTGAAAACAGTGTTTGTTTTGAAAAAGAATTGAAATAATAGCATATATGTGATCAATAATTTTTATCACCATCACAGCGAAGAATACAAAAGCCAACCTGAAACAGGTTGGCTTTTGTGATAAAATATCTGATGAAGAATTAAATTAAAACTGCACCCCAGATGATCAATGAAATAATAGCACCGATCCATGCCCATTTAGTTCTTGAAGATTTATCACCCCCGCTAATCAGGTAAGCAATCAAAACTCCTATTAATGACAGAAAAAGTCCCAGGGCCAAACCACCCCAGTTGATACCACCAACTCCGGCTACCGCAGGTTCTCCGTTTACCGCAGCTTTAGTGAAATATTTTTCTACCCTTTCTTTGCTGAAACTACCATCCTCGTTTATGTTACTTCTCAACTGCCGCTGTCCTAATTTAAAATTCATCTTGTCAAAACGACTCATTTTATTTCCAGTCATCTTTTCAAGATCCTTTACCTTGATCTGGGAAAGTTCCATTAATGAGATCAGTTGCCCGGTGTTGCCTATAGGAATATAAACTTCAGTGGCTTTTACCGGTCGCTCTACAGATGGAACAGAAAATGAGTTGTTGGATGAATAAGTTGCTGAGAAAATAGAAATGAATCCAAGGAGTGTAATTACTTTTTTCATAAACTGGGCTTTTGGTTAAGAATAGTCTAATTTACTAAATTTATATATACAAGCCCATATTTGTTTTTTTTCAAAAAAATTTCCCGGAATCAATGATTTGCTCAGCCTGCTTTAATATTGGTAAAAATCAGGAAAAAGAAATTTTTAACTTACCGGATAAACCGATTGAAACAGCTATCCATCAGTGAAAATAAATTTGTAACTATGATGAGACAATCCCCAAAAATATTAGTCTTTATATTTTTTCTTAATCCACCCTTGTTTGCAATAACCCAGGAAATTAGAATTCCTGCAGAATGGGAAAATCAGGAAACTGTGTGGCTGACATGGTTTGGCCAGGAAAGACGTGATTCTGTAACCTGCCGGGTTATTGAGGCTCTGCAGCCGCATGTTAAGATTTCCATGAATGTTGGATCAAATTCTATGAAGACAACTGCTAAACAGTATATGGCTAAATTCATGGTTGACACTTCTACGGTTGAGTTTGTGACTGATCCGCATATTGACTTCTTTGCAAGAGACTATATATTTTTTGTAAAAGATAAAAGCAACAAATTAAAGGTGGTTTGTTTTGATTATTCATGTTATGGTATGTACCCGCAGATATATGAAAAGCCAATGCCGGAAGGAGAAAAGAAATTTGGACAATGGGATGAACGAATGGCGATGCGAATGGGTTTACCGATGATTAAAAGTGATTATATTTTTGAAGGCGGGGGAATTGAAGCAAATGGTGCCGGAACTTTCATGATCATTAAAGAAATGGCGCTGCAACGTAACCCGGACAAATCAATACCGGAAATTGAAAACGAACTCAAAAAAACACTTGGTGCCCGCAAAATAATCTGGTTAGTGAAAGGACTTATCGAAGATCGGCAATTTCCAAAGTTTGGCCCATTTTATAAGAATTACTTCGGCGGCGGAGCTAATATGCATATCGATGAACTCTGCAGGTTTGTCAATGAAACGACTATTGTATTGCCGTATCTCTCAAAAGATGATAAAGACAAAAGCCCGGTTGACAGCATCAATTATCCGATGCTTGAGGCGAATTTTAAGATCCTTGAAAATGCTAAAACGGCGAAAGGAGAAAAGCTTAAAATAATTCGTATTCCGATGCCGGAAATTGAGGAGTTAAAATTTACATTAACAGCTTCTGAATCCGATTCTAAGCGTTATAAAGATTTTGGAATAAACAAAGACGATACTATTTATCGAATACCGGCAGCCAGTTATTGCAATTTCTTTATCAGTAACAAAGTAGTATTAATTCCTAAATACTGGAAACCGGGAATGTCAGAGACTCAAAAACAAAAAGATGAAGAAGTAAATAAAATATTTACTCAACTATTTCCTGACAGACAGATAGTACAAATTTATACATTGCAAGTAAACAGAGGTGGTGGTGGAATTCATTGCATGACACACGAACTGCCAGTTTCAAAAAATTGAACGGCAACATAACAGTTATTTTTCTGTTATGTTGCTTACGAATACGCATCAAATCGTTCATGCTATTTCGATTAATGCCGAATAGAATTCCAGAACGTACAGGAGTGCGACGCAACAGATGTTCCTTAGTAGCAATTCAGCCCGTACAAAAACATTAAATTCCTTATTTTTGCGCAACATTCAAAACAGCATATGAGCATTCTCGTTAATAAAAATTCCAAAGTTCTGGTACAGGGTTTTACAGGTGGCGAAGGTACTTTTCATGCCACGCAGATGATCGAATATGGTACCAATGTGGTTGGCGGCGTTACTCCCGGCAAGGGCGGCAATAAACATCTTGACAAACCCGTCTTCAATACTGTTGCGGCTTGTGTAAAAAATACCGGTGCCAATGTAAGTATCATTTTTGTACCGCCTGCATTTGCAGCTGATGCCATTATGGAAGCTACTGATGCAGGTGTTGCTCTTGTGGTTTGTATTACCGAAGGTATTCCTGTGCAGGATATGGTGAAGGTGAAACATTACTTACTGGGAACAAGTACAAGACTTGTGGGTCCCAATTGTCCCGGGGTTATTACGGCAGATGAGTGTAAAGTGGGCATCATGCCCGGTTTTGTTTTTATAAAAGGTCGTGTAGGTATTATTTCAAAAAGTGGTACGTTGACTTATGAAGCAGCAGACCAGGTAGCGAAAGCAGGTCTCGGCATCTCTACTGCTGTTGGTATCGGTGGCGACCCGATCATTGGTACGACTACTAAAGAAGCTGTTGAATTATTTATGAATGATCCGGAGACAGATGCGATCGTTATGATCGGTGAGATCGGTGGCGGCATGGAAGCTGAAGCTGCGAACTGGATAAAATCAAATGGAAATAAAAAACCGGTAGTTGGATTTATTGCCGGGCAAACAGCACCTCCCGGCCGCAGAATGGGTCATGCCGGAGCTATTGTTGGTGGTGCTGATGATACAGCTGCTGCAAAAATGAAGATCATGGATGAATGTGGTATTCATGTGGTACAAAGCCCTGCAGATATTGGCAAGATGATGAAGCAGGTGATCGGGAAGTAACAGACAATTGGCAATCGGCAATTAGCAATAAAGTAAAAACCAAATAATAAAAGCCTCTTCAAATCGAAGAGGCTTTTGCATATTGCCTATTATCTATTGCATATTAAAAACGGCGGTTATTATCCCAGTCTCTATCCCGGTCATTATCCCTGTTACGATCATTATCTCTGCGGTCCCAATCACCGTCACGGTCGTTGTAGTCACGATCTTTTCCGCGACCATTTCTCATTTCATCTACATCTACCATACCGTAAGCATTGACAGTAATGCGGAGGTCTTCATTCCTTACAAAGAAACTTTTTGAAGATACCAGTTTCATACGGTTGCTGAAAAATCCACGACTTCTTTCATACACTTTAATAGTGTGTATTCCGGGACGTATTCTGTCGAGCCTAATGGTGTTGTCATTGTTATAGTTTCTGCCATCTACCACGATCTCAAAGTTTCTTCGTGATTTAATTGTTACCGATGGATTTCGATCGGCTGCCATTGCTGCCAGAGTAAAAAGGCTAACGAAGGCAAGAGTCATAATTTTTTTCATGGTCAAAGATTTTAAAGTTATTGGCCGAAATTTACCGGGGTAGTTCCGGCCAGTTTATTTTCATAGTATCCCGGGTACGATCTTAAATAATCTTTCATTATTCCCTGTAGTCACGGATAAAACGGGCCAGTTCATCACGGCTGTTGCTGAACGTTAACAGATCATTGACGGTGTAATAACTGTTTTTATCAACTGTGTAACGGTAAGCATACTTTGCCAGGTCGAGTTTGTTGTTCTCAAACGTAAAGAGTTGGAGCATTTCTTTTACCTGCTGTGTTGTGAACAGGTTACTATTGATAACCTGTTTTGCAAGGTCCACTCTTGTGTTCTCAAACATTTCCCGACGCAATGTTTCTTTTACACGACTGAAATCAGCATTGCTCATTTCACGGCCATAGCCATTTTCATAGTTACCGTCCCTGTCACGATCGTTGTTGCGGTCGTTGTCACGGTCATAGTCCCGATCCCTGTCGCCATTACGATCGTTGTCGATATCACGATCGTTATCGATGTCACGATCGTTGTCAATGTCACGGCCCCTGTCGCCATCACGGTCATAACCCCAACCGTCATCATTTTCAATCCTGCCTTCATCGGTAAATACTTTACCGAATTTGTTGATGGTTATGTCAAAATCATAACCACGACGAAGATTGATGCGACTGTTGTAAACAACTTCACGTTTGCTGCCAAGGATGTCGAAGACGCGGTTGTTATTGTTTCCGCGTTTCTTTTCTTTGGTGATCTTAATGGTGTGTGAACCGGTCCTGAGATTTTTAATGATGATGCTATTATCCATATCGAAAGAATAACGGCGGCCATCTACTTCCACCTGCAGATCTTTGCCGGTGCCGAAGCTTGAAATACTCAGGTAAGGGTCATCATACATTGCCAGTGCGGCAATTGAGAATAGTGAGCTTAATAAAAGGGTAGAAATTTTTTTCATAATATGTTTCCTCCTGCATCGTATTTTTCAAACGACATGCCATCGTGCCAAAATGCTATGAAAGAAAACGTTAATGATTATTGTTTAGTAAAGACTAAATTTTTTAATTGATTAAACCTTCTTATGGCGGTTACTTTTCACCAACCATTACCATGAGTTGTATCGTCATGAGAAAATAATTTATGAAATTATCTTTCACAGCGCATCTAATAAGCAGTTCTAATAATTTAACTTGTACTAAAATCATAACCCATGTTCTCATTTTTAAAAGGTTGCATTCTTGTTGTTACTATTTTCTTAACAGTGTCCATCACAGGAAATGCACAGTCCGTTAAAACCTATCCTGCCGAATGGAAAAAGGTAGAAGACTTTATAAATAAAAAACTGCCCAAATCTGCATTGACGGAAGTAAAAAAGATCTATGCACTTGCAAAGAAGGATGGTTCGGTAGGAGAAGCACAGGTTATTAAATCACTTATTTATATTATAGGTTTACAGGAAGAAACACGAGAGGACAATCAAGTACTGGCAATAAAGGAAATGGAAAAAGAGATTGCAGGAAGTAGCGAAACTGTTGCTTCTATATTAAACAGCCTTACAGCCGGCCTCTACCTTCAATATTACCAGAACCATCGTTGGGAGTTGTATAACAGAACCAATACCGTTCAATTTAAAAAAGAAGATATTAAAACATGGACGACAGATGATTTTCATAAAAAGATCTCAGCACTTTATTTAAGATCCTTGCAGGCAGAACAATTGCTGAAACAAACAAGATTGGATAAATATGATGCAATTATTATAAAAGGTAATGTCCGCCATCTCCGTCCTACCCTTTTTGACCTGCTTGCCCACCGTGCATTTGAATATTTTGAAAGCGATGAACGATATATAACAAAACCTGCTTACAAATTTGAGATCGACCAGGCTTCAGCTTTTGATCCGGCTGCTGATTTTGTTACAAGAAAGTTTATAACCAAAGATTCTTTATCGCTTCAGCACAAGGCATTATTAATTTATCAAAAACTGATCGCTTTTCATTTGAATGATGTAAAACATGATGCATTAATAGATGTGGACATTAAACGGCTGGAGTTTGTCAGCGAAAACTCCACGCATCCGGATAAAGAAAAATTATTCAAGCAATCGTTAACCCATATTGCAAACCAGTATAACAATTTACCCGCAGCCGCACAGGCATGGTTCCTGCTGGCGAATGCATATAATATAGATGCCGATAAATACAAACCTTATGGAGACAGTACACATCGTTTAGACAAACTAAAAGCAAAAGAAATTTGCGAACGGGTGATGCTACAAAAAGATTCATCAGAAGGAAAGATCAATTGCATAAACCTTTTGAATAGAATAACAAAAAAAGAATTGCAGTTTAAAATTGAAAAAGTGAATGTGCCCGCAATGGCCTTTCGTTCGTTGGTGGAATACCGGAACCTTAATGAATTGCATTTACGCATTATCCGGGCGGATGAAAAACTAAAAAAAGAATTGGAGAACCAGGATAATGATAAATACTGGACTGCTCTCCTAAAAGCAATACCTCTAAAAGCATGGCAACAGATCTTACCCGCAACATCTGACATGCAGCCACATAAAACTGAAATAAGAATTGATCCGCTTATGCCCGGTGAGTATATTTTGATCAGCAGCAGCGATAAAGATTTTAAAATTGATAAGTCGGTACTCGGAGCAAGATTGTTTTATGTTTCTAATATCAGTTATATAAATAGCGGAAAAGATTTTTTTGTACTTCACCGGGAAACCGGTCAGCCATTAAGCAATGCTGCTGTACAGATATGGGAACAACGCTACGATCAGAAGCAGTCAAAATATATCATTGAAAAATCAGGTAACTATAAAGCTGATGCAAATGGGTATTTTAAGATCAATGAAGCAAAGAAAGATAATAACAATTATACCTACCAACTTGATATCAGCTATAAAGATGAACGATTCTATATGTCTGAATGGCTTTATGATTATTACTACTCTAATACAGAGACTGAAAAAAATGAATCTACAAGCATTTTTCTTTTTACTGACCGCAGTATTTACCGGCCGGGGCAAACGCTATATTATAAAGGAATAACAATTCTTCGAAGCCCAAAGAAAGGAAACAGTATCTGGCCCGATTATAAAACAACCGTTTACCTGCGTGATGCAAATGAGCAGATAGTTGACTCAATGAAAGTAACTACAAATGAATTTGGTTCTTTCTCCGGTACGTTTCAGCTTCCTTCCACCGGCTTAAATGGCAGTTTTGATATTTACACCGAAAACAATACCGGCAACGCATCATTCCGTGTGGAAGAATACAAACGTCCCAAATTCTATGTTGACTATGAACCGCTAAAAGGAACTTATAAAGTAAATGATATAATAAAAGTAACGGGCTTTGCAAAAGCCTATGCAGGAAATAATATTGATGGTGCCAATGTAAAATACAGGGTAGTTCGTCAGCCGCGTTTTTTGTACCCATGGCTCTGGCGTAAATGGTGGCCGCCGCCAGTAGGAGAAATGGAGATCAAACATGGCGAAACAAAAACAGATAAGGATGGAAAATTTATTATCGAGTTTGCAGCAATACCTGACCTTACGATTGAAAAAAAGTTTGACCCCGTATTTGATTATACCGTGTATGCCGACATTACTGATATCACCGGCGAAACAAGAAGCGGTGAAAAATCAGTAAGTGTAAGTTATAAATCTTTAATACTGAAAACAGATATACCCCATCTGTTACCTGCTGATAGTTTGAAGCTGCTTAAAATTTATACAGAAAATATGAATGGCGAACATGAGCCGGCAAAAGTTACTGTCACCATTTCAAAACTAAAAGAAGAAAAAAGATTGATAAGAACCCGTTATTGGGAAAGGCCTGATCAATTTATAATGTCAAAAGATGAATACATCTTAAGCTTTCCGCATGACGAATATGATAATGAAACTGAATGGGAATTGTGGGAGAAAGAAATGCAAGTGTTTCAGCAGGCTGACTCCACTATGGCGAGTGGTGAGTGGCGAGTGGTGAGTGGGAAGTTTGTATCGGGGTTTTACCAGATAGAAATTATTACAAAAGATAAAAACGGGGAAGAAGTAAAAGATGTTCAGTTTATTGAATTGTATGATGAAAGATCAAATCAACTAAACAAGCCACAATACTTATGGACTGATACAAAGAATAAAGCTCCTGAACCGGGAGAGAAAGCAACTGTTAAACTTGGTACCTCTCCGGATGATCTGTTTATTGTTCAGGAGTTGGATAAGAATTCCGGAGCATGGAACATGCCTCTTGGCAAGCAGGGTTCGGAGTCAGGAGTCAAATATTCTTTCATTAAGCTTAACAACGAAAAGAAGGATCTGCAATACCCAGCAACTGAAGCTGATCGTGGGGGATTTGGAATTAGTTATTTGTTTGTAAAACATAACCGTTTTCATTCAGTGAGCCAGGTTATTGGTGTGCCGTGGAGTAGTAAGGAGTTGAAAATTGAATACGCAACATTCCGGGATAAGACATTAACCGGCAGCGAAGAAAAATGGAAAATAAAAATAAGTGGTTATAAAAATGAAAAACTTGCTGCGGAAATGCTGGCAAGTATGTATGATGCTTCGCTTGATGAGTTTGATCCTCATTCCTGGAGTGAACCTAATATCTGGCCTTCTTACACTAACTATTACCGCAGATGGGATGGAAGCAGAAATTTCATCCAGGTTGAATCACAGCAAAAATGGGAAAACTATGTAATAGAAGATATGGCCGTAAAATATTATGATCAGCTGATCGATAATTTAAATGATGCAGGATTGAGGTCGGGAAGAATAACGAACTATGAACAAGCCCAGCTTAAAAATGTCAATATAGGACTTAAACCTGCAGCGGGGATGGGACAGGAAGTAGTTGTAGCTGCTTCAAGGGCGCCAAATAGAATGCTTGAAGCTCCTGCCTCTTATGACGCTGTTGGAAATATTAAAGGTGTAGACTTGAAGACCTCATCATTGATTTTTAAGACTGGTAATGACGAAAAACAGGAACTTGGTTTCCAACCCCGCCGCAATTTCAATGAAACAGCTTTCTTCTTTCCTGATCTGAGAACAAATGAAAACGGTGATATTGAATTTTCATTCACCATGCCGGAGGCATTGACCAAATGGAAATTCCAAGCACTGGCACATACAAAAGAGCTGGCATTTGGTTATAGCAATAAAGAGATCGTTACACAAAAAGACCTAATGGTGCAGCCGAATCCACCACGGTTTTTAAGAGAGGGTGATAAAATAGAACTCAGCGCTAAAATTGTAAACCTTACAGATAAAGAAATAACGGGGCAAACACAACTGCAGTTATTTGATGCAGCGACCAATGAACCAATTGATGGTTTGTTCAGAAATGTAATACCTAATCAGTATTTCACAGTTGCAGCCGGACAAAGTGAAGCAGTTAAATTTCCATTGGAAATTCCTTTCCAGTTTAATAAAGCCTTAGTATGGCGTATCGTTGCCAAGTCAGGTGATAAAAGCGATGGTGAAGAAAATGCTTTGCCAGTTCTCACCAACAGGATGCTGGTTACAGAATCAATGCCGATCAATATGAAAGATGCTGGTTCAAAAGATTTCAAATTTGAAAAGTTATTGAACAGCGGTTCTTCATCATCATTACAGCATCATGCTGTAACTGTTGAATACACTACCAATCCCGTTTGGCATGCAGTGCAGGCCCTGCCCTATTTAATGGAGTATCCGTATGAATGTGCAGAGCAAACCTGGAATCGCTATTATGCAAATGCACTGGCAACAATGATCGCCAACAGTTCGCCCCGAATCAAACAAATATTTGAAACCTGGAAAATAAAAGATACTGCTGCCCTCATGAGCAATCTTCAAAAGAACCAGGAACTGAAAGCTGTATTGCTGGAAGAAACACCATGGGTGTTGCAGGCAAAAAATGAAGAACAACAAAAGAAAAATATCGCTTTACTGTTTGATCTGGTCCGTATGAGCAAGGAAATGAACAGTGAGTATGAAAAGCTAAAGCAAATGCAATCATCTAACGGCGGTTTTGTATGGTTCAAAGGAGGACCGGACAATGCATACATCACACAATACATTATTACAGGCATCGGGCATTTGAAAAAACTGGGAGTAGATATCAAAAAACTAAAACCCATTACAGATGCTGCTATCCCTTACCTGGATAATCAGATCAAAAAGCAATATGATGAACTGATAAAAAATAAAACCGATCTTAACAAATACACACCGGGCAACTATGAAGTGCAGTACCTGTATATGCGCAGTTTTTTCCCGGAAATAAAAATTGCTACGGCTTCAAAAACAGCTTATGATTACTTCCGGAGTCGTTCACAAAAAACATGGACCAAACAAAGCAAATACATGCAAGGAATGATCGCCTTGCTCCTACATCGGACAAATGATGCAACGACACCGGCTGCAATTTTAAGATCATTAAAGGAAACTTCTATAACCAATGAAGAGATGGGCATGTACTGGAAAGAACAAACCAATGCCGGCTACTATTGGTACCAGGCACCGATTGAAACGCAATCATTATTAATTGAAGCATTCAACGAAGCTGGCAAAGATGTAAAAACTGTTGATGACCTGAAAACATGGTTATTGAAAAACAAACAAACCACTAACTGGAAAACAACAAAGGCAACTGCGGAAGCATGTTATGCTTTGTTGCTGCAGGGAACAAAAATGCTCGATGATATGTCAACTGTTGAAATAAAATTGGGCAATAGCACATTTAAATCATCCGATAACAAAACGGAAGCAGGTACAGGCTATTTCAAAAAGACGATTGATGGTAATATGGTAGAGCCTGAAATGGGTAATATTTCAGTTACTATAAATACCCAACCAGCTAATCAACCGACTGGTCAATCAACCAGTTGGGGTTCGGTTTACTGGCAGTATTTTGAAGATCTTGACAAGATCACTACCGCTGAAACCCCATTAAAGCTGTCAAAGAAATTGTTTATTGAAAAGAATACAGACCGTGGCCCGGTGCTTACACCAATCAATGAAGGCGATTACCTGAAAGTGGGTCATAAAATAAAAGTGCGGATCGAATTGCGTGCAGACAGGGATATGGAGTATGTACATATGAAAGACATGCGGGCAAGCTGTATGGAACCGGTAAATGTATTGAGCAGTTATAAATGGCAGGGCGGTTTGGGTTATTATGAAACCACCAAAGACGCAAGCACCAATTTCTTTTTTGATTACGTACGCAAAGGCACTTATGTTATCGAGTATTCATTATTTGTAACACATACCGGCAACTTTAGTAATGGTATAACTACAATACAGTGTATGTATGCACCGGAGTTTACAAGCCACAGCGAAGGTGTTCGTGTGAATGTAGAATAATATAATAGCAGCAGAGACGGGAGAAGCAGAGATTCTTCCGTCTCCGCAATACAGCGGTTAATTTCCTTCTTACATTTACCGGATGAATGTGGACGTATTAATAATAGGACAAGGAATTTCCGGCACCTGTTTATCCTATTTTTTAGAAAAAGAAAATATTTCATTCCTTGTTATTGACGATGCAAACAACAATGCCCCTTCAAGAGTGGCTGCAGGTATTATCAACCCTGTTACAGGCAGAAGGATCGTAAGAACATGGATGATCGAAGAATTGCTTGAATTCAGTTTACAATTCTATACAAAGCTTGGCGATGAATTAAACATCAAAGCCATTTCCCAAAAACAGATCATTGACTTTTTTCCTTCACCTCAAATGAAATTAGCTTTTGAAGATAGATTTAAAGAAGGAGAAACTTATTTACAAAAACCTGTTGATGAAAATTCTTTTCTTCATCAATTTAATTATGATTTTGGATACGGGATGGTCTCTCCTTCGTATAGCGTTCATCTTCAAACGCTGCTACCAGCATGGAGAAACAAACTGATCAATCAAGATCAATTACTGGAAGAAACATTTGATATTACACAACTGAAGATTGAGCAAGATGCTGTTTATTACAAAGACATTACTGCTCAAAAAATTATTTTTTGCGATGGCGTTCAATCATATCAAAACAATTTCTTTAATAAACTTCCTTTTGCACCGAATAAAGGAGAAATGCTGATTGTGGAAATACCGGAACTATCAACCGATTACTTTTATAAAAAGGGAATGGTGCTTGCTCCGCTTTCAGAATCGGGCCTCTTTTGGTTGGGTAGCAATTATCTCTGGGAATTTGAGCATGAGAATCCAACAAAAGAATTTTATTTACAAGCTGAACAATTATTACAAACCTGGTTAAAGCTTCCATTTAAGATACTGGAACACCGGGCATCTGTTCGCCCTGCTACTATTGAACGAAGACCATTTGTTGGTTTTCATCCGAAATATTCTTCTATTGGAATTTTAAATGGCATGGGAACAAAGGGTTGTTCACTGGCACCTTATTTTGCAAAACAATTATCAGGAAATATCTGCAGCAATAAACCCATTTTACCAGAGGTTAATATTTCCCGTTTCAAAAAAATTCTTTCGCCCTGATTTTTCAAAACTAATAACTTCATCGAAAATAAAATGAACTATCAATGAGCAATACAAATGACAATTCTTATTCCATCCCTGCTTCCTACCGAAGAATGGAAAACATGCATATCATTTTCTGGCTGTTAAAAGACATCAGCTGGTGTTTGTTCTGGAAGCCTCTCGGTATAGCTATGATCTTTCCAACATTGATCATTGCCATCGTAATTTCATACCGTACACGGAATATCAAATCAGAGCTATCACATAATCTTGCTGTCGTTTTTTGGATCTCTGCAAATAGCTACTGGATGATAAGCGAGTTTCTTGGCTTTGATGAAAAGATAATACTTGGTTATGAGGGTAAGTATGGAGCAGTAATACCTTTTGTAATAGGTATATGCTTTCTCCTCTACTATTATCTAATACAGCGTCCTGTTGAAATAAAAAGACAAAAAACGGTTATAATGTAACCAGCAAGTCCAGTTGCTTCTTCAGTTTTCGTTGCTTGTAGTAGCGTCTAACAAAATAGACAATTGTCATTGTTATCATGGGTCCGGATTTTTAAGTTTTCGATAAGGGTTAAGGGTATAGTTCTACATTTCAATTATTTTATGTTTCGTCAATGGGTCCTGGTTCAGCACACGGCATAATGCTTCGTACAGATCGGGCATATGCTGTTTCAATCCGCTCGGATTTTCAAAAAAAGCTTCCGTACTTACCGCCCAGAACTCATGCAGGTTGCTGAATGCATAACTTCTTAAAAAACTCCTGCGATTCGTTATCACATCTGCCAGTATTGGACCGGTAGTGCTACTAAAGCGATCATAATTCAATCTGAAATTTTTATCAATGCCTAATTGTGCGAAAAAATTATTATACAGCAATGCATGACTCATTTCATGCACGGCCACATTGATATCATTATTTTTATTAGAATAACCATATAAGAAATGTTTCCAGCTCAGGTAAATTCCATCGGGTGCTACATGGCCAATATATAATTCTTCGTCGTCATCCATCCGGTATGCATCGGCCAGCACATAAATATCTTTAAAGTGCTGCATCTTATAATTTTTTAAACCGAATGTTACCTGTATTGCAGATGCACTTACTAAAATGGCAGTATCATCATTTCTCTCTAAACCTATAAAGTGAAATTTTTTTGATTCTTTAAATTCATGTACCCGGCTTACAAAACGGTATTGCAGATGTTTTGGCAATTCATTGAAGTAGTTAAATAAACCACCGATCACAAATGAATAGTTATTGAAAACGGTTTCCGTAACAGTGGGATAATCCTGTACAAAAGGCTTGTCAGGCGCAATTTTACTTGTGAATAATTGTCTTATTCGATGGAAAAAGTTTTGCATAAAGTACGGTTCGGCTTATAAATATAAACACTCATTTTCCCATTTGCAAGCTTTACTTTTTTTCTCGTACAATTACGGAGATATTTTACCTGCCTGTAAATAACGACGTGATTCAGCGTTTTCGTGTTGCAGAGGGCAATACTTTTTTTTCAGTCATGGGATCCTGGTTCAATACCTCACATAATGAATGATATATAGCGGGTAAATTAGTTTTTAATTCCTCCGGTAATTCAAAAAAAGCCTCCACACTTACTGCCCAGAATTCTTCGAAATTGGTAAAAGCATAGTTGCGTAAAATACTGCGCCGGTGCAATAAAGCCTGTATAAGCGCCGGGCCATATTGCTGAGTATACTTTGCAAAATCAGTATGAAATTCTTTATCAATACCAAAGTCCCACATATTATTTTGATGACGCAGCGCATGTGCCATTTCATGAATGGCAGTATTTACACCATCTGTATCATTCTTAAATCCTTCCAGCAAATACTTCCATGAAATATAAATCCCGGTGGTAGATACATGCCCCACATTCAATCCTTCAATACCTGCCTGTCCGGTAGGCAGGTCTTTTGCACGGTATGCATCAGCGATCAAATAAATATTTTTAAAGAAAGGAAGAAGATAACTGCGTAAGCCAAATGTCAACTGTACAGCCGCTGCACTCAGCAGTACCTGCATTTCAGGCTTTTCTTCAAGATCGACATAATGAAAATGCTTACTGTTTTTAAAATAATAAACTCTTTTTAAAAACCGGAGCTTACCTGGATCAGGTAATTTATTATAGTAGCATATATGTTTCGAAACAATATCATGCTCAAATCTTGTAATCTCCGCCAGCTCTTTGTAGGCAGCAGGTATTGAATCAGGGTTTTTATTGCTTATAATAGCGCCGATTATTTTATGCAGCGGGTTGGGCATTGAACAAATCTACCCGTTTTAGGAATATGGCACATCGGCCATTGAACCTTATCTTTGCCGCCTGAAAAAACAGATCATACATGTTCAGAACTCATACCTGTGGCGAATTAAGATTGACAGACATAAATAAAGAAGTAACCCTTGCGGGCTGGGTACAAACCATTCGCAAATTCGGCAGCATCACATTTGTTGACTTGCGTGACCGTTATGGCATCACACAGCTATTATTCAGCGAAGACCTCAGCAAACAGCTTGATGAAAATCCATTAGGCCGTGAGTTTGTGTTGCAGGCAAAAGGAACTGTGACTGAACGCAGCAATAAAAATCTGAACATCCCGACAGGCGAAGTAGAGTTAACTGTTTCATCGTTTTCAGTATTAAATAAATCAGCAGTGCCGCCATTTACCATACAGGATGATACAGATGGAGGCGATGATCTTCGAATGAAATACCGCTATCTTGATCTGAGAAGAAATGCAGTAAAAAGAAATCTTGAACTGCGTTATGCGGTAAATCGTGCAACAAGAAATTACCTGCATGCACAAGGCTTTATGGATATTGAAACTCCCTTCCTGATCAAATCAACTCCTGAAGGGGCAAGAGATTTTGTTGTTCCATCCAGGATGAATGCAGGGCAGTTTTATGCATTGCCTCAATCACCACAAACATTTAAACAATTATTGATGGTAAGTGGTTATGACCGTTATTACCAGATCGTAAAATGTTTTCGTGATGAAGACCTGCGTGCCGACCGTCAGCCCGAGTTCACCCAGATAGATTGTGAAATGGCGTTTGTAGAACAGGAAGATATTCTGAACATGTTTGAAGGATTGATAAAATCCATTTTCCAAGATGTAAAAGGAATTGATTATTCGGATAAAGTAGAACGCATGACATGGGAAGATGCGATGTGGAATTATGGAAATGACAAACCGGATATTCGTTTCGGTATGCAATTGCTTAACCTGAAAAAACCTTCTTCAGTTTATACCGCAAAGCAAGATAATGCTACGTTGATTGATGGGGCAGGTTTCAAAGTATTTGATGAAGCAGAAACTGTTTTGGCTATTGCTGTGCCCGGATGTAGCGAATACAGCCGCAAGCAAACTGATGAATTGACCGAATGGGTAAAACGTCCGCAAATAGGAATGAAAGGTTTGGTATTTATAAAATGTAATAACGACGGAACTTATAAAAGCAGCGTAGATAAATTTTTTACAGAAGAAAAACTAAAAGCCATTGCTGATGCAGCAGGTGCAAAGCAGGGCGACCTTGTATTGATATTGGCAGGCGCAGAAGAAAGAACAAGAAAAGCAACGAGTGATTTAAGAATGGAAATGGCAGAACGTTTGGGATTGAGAAAGAAAGATGAATTCAAGTTACTCTGGGTACTGGACTTTCCTTTGTTTGAATATGATGAAGAAGGCAACCGCTGGGTAGCCCGTCATCATCCATTCACTTCTCCTAAGCCATCGCAGATCGAAACGATGATCAATAACGAAGCGTCAATTAAAGATGCAGCAAAATATCTTGAGCATCCTTATGCTGGGATAAAAGCAAATGCGTATGATATGGTGTTGAACGGAAATGAAATTGGAGGTGGTTCGATCAGGATCTATCAAAGAGAGTTGCAGGAAAAAATGTTTGCAGCATTGGGTATGACCAAAGAAGAAGCACTGCATAAATTTAGCTTCTTACTCGGCGCATTTGAATACGGAGCTCCTCCGCATGGTGGTATTGCATTCGGCTTCGACCGTTTATGTGCTATTCTCGGCGGCAGCGAAAGCATCCGTGACTTTATTGCTTTTCCCAAAAACAATGCAGGTCGTGATGTGATGTTAGATGCTCCAGCAACGATTGATGAGAAGCAGTTTGAAGAATTGCAGATACGACTTGATCTAAAAAAATAAGAATGTTGGAATTCTTTTAACAACCGTCGGATTAATTTTATTGAAATCTGTTTTATGAATATAAATAGCCGTATCATTCTTGGACTTGCAGTTTTTGTTTTATCCTGTAAAAAAAATGACAGCCCGAACCCCAACGGTGAACAAGTCTCAAAAGATGTTTCTTATGGTACACATGCACAGCATAAAATGGATATTTATTTACCTGCAGGGCGCAGCACCACTACAACTAAAGTGATAATCATGATCCATGGCGGTGGATGGAACACGGGTAGCAAAGCCGACCTGGATATATATATTGATTCGTTACGAAGAAGAGAGCCTTCGTATGCAGTGTTCAACCTGAATTACCGTCTTGCCAATCCTCCAGATCTTTTCCCAGTGCAGGAAAATGATATAAAAGCTGCTGTTGAATTTATTTACAGTAAACGTAACGAGTATCATATCTCTGATAAATTTGTTTTAGTAGGAGTCAGTGCAGGAGCTCATCTCGCATTATTGCAAGGTTATAAATACACATCGCCTGTTAAAGTAAAAGCTATCATTGATTTTTTTGGGCCTACTGAGTTAGTTGATTTGTATAATAACCCGCCCAACCCACTGGTGCAACCATTACTGGTAAGTGTAACAGGCGGAAACCCGACAACACATGCAAGCATCTACGCTTCTTCCAGCCCGATAAATGCAGTTACTGTTCAATCATCACCTACAATGATATTACAGGGCGGTGCTGATAATGTTGTATCGCCATCACAGTCTGACAATTTAAATATAAGACTGTTCACAGCCGGCGTTATTCATCAATATGTATTTTACCCAACTGAAAGCCATGGGTGGACTGGGCCTAACCTTACCGATTCATTTAATAAGATACAGGCTTTTCTTTCGGCGAATGTGAACTAAGTGCTGAAATTTTTCTTTTCTGAATAAATCTGCGGACCAAAAAGAGAAGTATTAGAAGTAGGAACAAACCAACCAATAACAAACCGAATTTTATTTTTCGTTCAGTTTTGTCAAGCCCATTTTCAATCTTCGTATTACAATCATTGATATAATAGGATAGTCCCGGAAAAGCAGGATTGAGCTTCTGCAATTTTTTTATTTTAGCCAGGGCTTCCCGGTATTCAGCATTATCATAGTCATCCATTGCTTTACTAAACAATGCAGAAGCCTTTCCTTCCCTCGCAACAATTTTTAATGAGTCTAAAAAATCCTTTACGATACTTACCGGTATTGAAAAATTCATGCCTGCTGCCAGTGAAGCGGAGCCGTATTCTTTACTGCCGAATGTAGCGATACCGATCACCTCACCATTCTCATTACATACCGGCCCACCGCTATTGCCATGATTGATTTCAGCATCCATCTGTACCACATTCCACCCGGTTGTTGTTTTTCGTATACCACCAACAATACCGGTTGTAAGTGATGGTTCTTGGGTGGATTCAGATGATAAGTATGCATTACGTGTCACCGGGTCAGGATAACCATATACATAAATTCTATCTCCAACACGTGGTAGCGTAATATTGGCTAATCGTAATGTAGGGAAAAAACTACCTGGTTCTATTTTCAAAATGGCAATATCCTTTCCCGGCATTGATGCTCCTTTTTTAATAATACGTGCCAATGTTGTTTTCGAAGAGGCTTGTCCACTGGCTGTATCAGTTGCATAAGAAACATAAATATTACGTTTCAGATTCTCCAGTAAAATAGACTGAATGCTCGAATATATTTCTACAAAGGAGCTATACAACAATTCTTTTTGTTCCTCACTGAATTTTACAGCCCATGCTGCTTCCAATGCAGCTATATTAGTTTCAGTCACCTGCTGAAAAGCGGAAAGAATAAATTTTCGCCGGATATAATTACCGGATTCATCCACCACATGACAGTTGGTAACCAGGTAACCATCTTCAGTTATAATAAACCCTGTTCCGGATGTAGTGATTGTTTGTGTATGATACCGGTAATCAGCAGTATTCTTAAAAAATTTAGCCGGCCTGTTACTTATTTGTTTTAAAACAATATCCAATTTTTCTTCGGCATTCATCCGGGCTCCAAATCTTTCGATATCACTGATGGAATCCAACAATGCATTAAAAAGCCGGTTATCAACAATCACCTGCTTCACATAAACCGTAGCCGAAAAATTTGTTTTGATCATTACCACACCGGGTCTGTTGCGGGCATAGTTCTGCGCCGCAGAAGATTGGCTGCTGCCTTGTTTTGCAAACAAGACAACAAAAAATACGGTGTGTAAAACGAACAATTTTATTTTACAGGACAGCCTCATTATGATCTTTCTGATTTTAAAATACATAAAAAACAAACTTGTTGTAGTATTGCTTTTTGTTTTATGAATTCAGCCCCACAAATACCTCTTGCGGAGCGTATAAGGCCAAAAACTTTACCAGAATTGGCCGGACAGGAACATCTGACCGGCAAAGGAAGCATATTGCGTGTTGCCATTGAAATTAATTCTGTTCCTTCCATGATATTCTGGGGACCACCCGGTACTGGTAAAACAACCATTGCAAATATTATAGCTAATACATTAAACGTTCCTTTCTTCACTCTTAGTGCCATAAGTGCCGGAGTAAAAGATGTACGGGAAGTAATTGAACAGGCAAGAAAAAAAGCCGGCTCCATTTTATTTATTGATGAGATACACCGCTTCAACAAAGGCCAGCAAGATGCTTTACTCGGCGCAGTTGAAAAAGGAATCATCCGCCTGATCGGGGCAACAACCGAAAATCCTTCTTTTGAAGTTAATTCAGCATTACTAAGTCGCTGCCAGGTATATGTTTTAAAACCGTTGGAAAAAAAACATTTGATTCAATTGCTTAAACAGGCAATGGAAAAAGATGAATGGCTGAAAACTAAAAAAATCGAATTGAAAGAAACAGAAGCGCTACTCAATATCTCCGGCGGCGATGCAAGAAAATTATTAAACCTGTTTGAGCTGGTTTGTGAAAATGCCGGAGATGAAATTATTATTACTGATGAACTGGTGATGAACACTGCCCAGCAGCGGATCGCTTTGTATGATAAACAGGGTGAACAGCATTATGATATTATTTCAGCATTTATAAAATCTATTCGAGGCAGTGATCCTAATGCTGCTGTATATTGGTTAGCAAGAATGATCGAAGGTGGAGAAGATGTAAAATTTATAGCAAGACGACTTGTAATACTCGCCAGTGAAGATATTGGTAATGCAAACCCGACAGCATTGGTATTGGCAAATGCCGCATTTGACGCAGTTAATAAGATCGGTTACCCAGAAGCCAGTATTATACTTTCCCAATGTGTCACTTATCTTGCTTCATCACAAAAAAGCAATGCAGCAGTTGCGGCTATCGGTGCTGCTTCCGCTGCTGTTAAACAACATGGTGATCTACCAGTGCCCCTGCATATCCGCAATGCTCCTACCAAACTGATGAAGGAAATGGGTTATGGAAAAAATTATGAATACTCCCATAACTTCGATAACAACTTTTCTCCGCAGGAATACTTACCGAAAGAAATATCGGGTACTAATTTTTACAATCCCGGGAAAAATACAAGAGAAGAAGAATTGCGAAAGTTCCTGAAGAGTTTGTGGAAGGATAAATATAATTACTGATCATTGGGCTTATATAACAGCGGGAAAAATTGCCCCTCCATTTTTTCTCCTTTTTTCACAGGAGGCACTCCATCCAATAATACATCATCAGAATCCGAATGAACGCCATCCTCAAACACATTTATTACAAAAGCCCTTCTTGGTTTATCACTTTTGTTTTCACCAGAGCCATGTAAAGTAAGTGAGTGATGAAAAATTGCTTCGCCTGCTTTTACTTCGGCAAACCTGGGACTCTCAAATTGTTTTTTTTGTTCTTCATTTAAAAAATCTTTTATACCCTGCGGCTCACCGGCAATGACAGGCTTGGGTAATAAGCCCCAGCGGTGACTGCCAGCTATATATTGCAAACAACCATTTTCTTTTGTCGAATCATCCAATCCGCACCAACAGGTAAGATGTGCTATTGGTTTTGTTCTTGTCCAGTAAGAATAATCCTGGTGCCAGGCTACCACTCCACCTTTCTTCGGCGGTTTCCAAAAAAGCTGATCATGCCAGAAGCGAACCGGCTTATTTCCGAGTAATTGCGATGCCGCAACCAGAAACCGGGGATTCCATAATACATCATGAAAACCGTTTGTGATACGCCATGCTCCTAATGCATGAAATAAAATTGTACCGGGATCGCTTGATTCATTTGAATGAAACTCATAAAACAAATGATGACCAGAGTGATTAACATCAGCCAGTTCCGATAATTCATTTCTCAATTTTTGAACCTGATCTTCATCCAGCATTTTTACACCAGCCAGGTGGCCATTATCATTAAAAAAATCAACCTGCTCTTTTGATAACAGGAATTGCTCCCAATCTGATTTTTTTTCAGGCCATTTAAACAGGCTTGAGATCAAATGATGTACTAAGCTTAGATCACTGCCTTGCATAGATTGCTTTTTTTAAAGTTAGTGATTTTGGCTAATGCAGATTGCTTACATTTATTTTTTAAAGTATATGAACTGGATTTGTAAAAGTTTTGATGAATTGACTCCGCATGAATTGTATGCTATTCTGCAATTACGAAGTATAGTTTTTGTAGTAGAACAGAACTGTGTATACCTGGATATGGATGATAAAGACCAACACTCATTTCATCTTATGGGTTGGGAAAATGAGAAGTTATGTGCTTATACAAGGATAGTTCCCAAAGGAATTTCATATAAAGATTATACGGCTATTGGCCGGGTGGTAACAGCACCACATGCAAGGGGCAAAGGTGCTGGAAGGGAACTAATGTTACACTCAATTGCAAAAACAATTGAACTGTTTGGAAGCAATTCCATAAAAATCGGCGCACAACTTTATCTGAAAAAATTCTATGAATCGCTTGGCTTTATTCAAACCAGCGACACTTATCTGGAAGATGGAATCGAACATATAGAAATGATACTGCCACTTTCTTAGTAATTCCACTAAGCAAGCCCAGATTAATCACCATTCATTATAAGAAAACTGTTAAAGCATTCGTTTAACACCAGCGGGACTATTTATTTTAGTCCTTGAAATCCAATAGAGAAACGTAAATATCCAATACTATGAGAACACATGTATCCTTAAAACGGCATTTACTACCCGTTTTATTCTTATTAATCACATGCTTTAGCAGCAAATCACAATCAGTAGGTTTTTTAGATGGTAAAGTTGAGCTCGGTCTTAACCTGGGGCCTTCATTTTTTCTTGGTGATCTGGGAGGAACAAGAGGTAAAGGAAAAACATTTGTAAAAGATGTAAACATCCCATTCACTAAATTAATGAAAGGTCTTTATCTAAACATTTACCCGAGAGAATGGCTGGGCTTTCGCCTTGCTGCTAATTTCGGAGAACTTGAAGCAGCAGACAGCATCATTAGCTCTGGTGGTAAAGATGAATGGTTCAGAAAGAAAAGAAACCTCTACTTTAAATCAAAATTATCTGAAGCCTATTTCGCAATGGAAATCTATCCAACTGTATTTTTAGAACAGTATGATGGATTGCAGGGTAAGCTCAGACCTTATGGTTTAATTGGTATAGGTATATATCATTTTAATCCCACAGCCGAATATATTGAACCCAATGGGGAAAGAAGATGGGTAGATTTAAAGCCACTTAGGCTTGAAGGCCAGGGCATGTCACAATACCCCGACCGAAAAGAATACAAACTAACCCAAATGAATGTCCCAATGGGCTTTGGTGTAAAATATTATGTGAAAGAAACTATGTATATAGGACTTGAGGTCCTGCATAGAAAAACATTCACTGACTATATAGATGATGTAAGTACTAAATATGTTGACCCGGTTGTATTCAGTCAATACCTGTCTCCACAGGATGCAGTTGTGGCTAACCAATTATATTATCGTGAAAACCTGCTTCCTAATTACAGGCCTACTAGACATATTGGCCAGCAACGAGGTGATCCGACAGAGAATGACGCTTATTTCTCCGGCTTATTAAGATTTGGTTGGCGGTTGAATGGTGACAACAGCCCCAACGCAAGAGCCAAGAAACAGCTGAGATGTCCTGTTTATTTCTAAGAATATTTTTTAAATCCGCCTAATAATCCCGAACCCGTATGAAACCCATATTGAAAACTGTTTATGTCAGCTTGCTTGCGACAGGAGTTATGCTTTGTCATAGCGTGTCAGCAACTGATGAAAAAGACGATAATGATAAAAGGAAAAAGGAAGCAAAGACAGCAAAAGCTACAGAACGCTTTTCTCTCAATAATAAGTCTCTGAAGATATATCCTGATCCGTTCAAAAGAGATATGCATGTTATATCAAAAGAAAAAACAACAACAACTTTTTTTGTATTTGATGTGGAAGGCACACTGTTAGTGAACCGTTCCCTCAAAGAAAACGAACATATAAAATTAACCGGCCTTCAAAGAGGTTATTATTCTTATCACCTGTTTGATGGTGACGAAGAGAAAGCAACCGGTAAATTCGAAATAAGATAAAAGTTCTTTTAAAATAGCTTTTTTAAGCAATCAATAAGCAGCAGGGAGCTTAATAAAATCTGATACCTGGTTAAAAACCTGATCCGTTCTCTATTGGTACTCTCATTAGTATAAATTTTATTGAACACTCTCTGCCCTGCTTATTGCTATTAATCTGTAGTTCTTTTTTTACGCCATAACAAACCCGTTAGGCAGGGAAAGTCCCTTGATCCACTATCTGAAAACCGGGCCGGTTTCCGGTCAGCATAAAAGATTCAGGTTCTTTTCCTGCCTGTCTAAACGGGTCTTACAACAGTAAATACTACGCTTTACATTCACAATTTACACACATCTCATACCCATCATTTAGCAGCTTTCAAAATCATTTCATACATTTAGATATACCAAAATCTACTTTTATGGAACAAAATCCTCAAACTAATCCTTTAGCTGGCCTTCACAAACAAAAACTGTATGCTTTAATTGCTGCAGGCATTGGCATCATAGCAATGTTTCTTCCATGGTGGAAAATATCTTTTGGCGGGTTATTTGGTGGAATGTCATCTTCAGTTAATGGAATGCACGAATTAGGAATAATTGTTTTTCTTGGGTTTGTAGGAGCTGCAGTATTGTGTTTTCTCGGCGACAAAACAAAACCATTTGAAGGTCAATTTAAAATGATAGCTGCCGGATGTTTTGCAGGTGCTGCTTTATTTACCCTTATTCGATTTCTTCAGCAGACTGAGTTTTCATCGTATGGCATTTGGCTAAGCCTGTTAGCTGGCATTGCAGGCGCAGTTGTAGTTTATGTTTTAAAACCTGAACAACTAAAATAATATAAAGTAAATTTTATGAAAAGGGATAGTCAGAAATGGCTACCCTTTTTATTTTAACTCCAGCTTCAAAAAATCTGCTGTATAACTGTCTTTACAATTCACTAATTCTTCCGGTGTTCCTTCAAAAAGGATCTTTCCTCCACCATCACCACCTTCGGGTCCGAGATCGATAATATGATCAGCTACTTTGATCACATCCATATTATGCTCTATCACCAATACACTGTTACCCCGGTCAACTAATTTATTCAATACATCCAGCAAATGCTGAATATCTTCAAAATGCAAACCGGTAGTCGGTTCATCCAATATGTAAAACGTTTTACCAGTATCCCTTTTACCCAACTCAGTAGAAAGTTTCACCCGCTGTGCTTCTCCCCCACTTAATGTAACAGCCGATTGGCCGAGTGTGATATAACCCAGTCCCACTTCTTCCAGTACTTTTATTTTTCGATAGATATAAGGTACATTTTGAAAAAACTCCACAGCTTCCTCCACTGTCATATCAAGCACATCAGCAATTGATTTTCCTTTATAACGTATCTCAAGTGTTTCCCGGTTATACCGCTTGCCATTACATTTTTCACAATGCACATAAACATCCGGTAAAAAATTCATTTCTATTACCCTCATGCCACCGCCTTCACACACATCACAGCGGCCGCTTTTTACATTAAATGAAAAACGGCCTGCGTTATAACCGCGAATCTTTGCTTCAGGTACAGATGCAAACAATGTCCTTATATCTGTAAAGAATCCACAATAAGTAGCCGGGTTGCTTCGTGGCGTACGACCAATGGGGCTTTGGTCAATCTCAATTACTTTATCGATCTCTTCAAGGCCCTTCACAGATTTATAATCAAGCGGCATCATTTTAGAACCATACGCATGCTTAGAAAGGATCGGGTACAATGTTTCATTAATTAAAGTTGATTTGCCACTGCCGCTTACTCCTGTTACCACAATAAATTTCCCTAATGGAAATTTTGTATCTACATTTTGTAAATTATTTCCCTTTGATCCTTTGAGTTCGATAAATTTCCCTGTGCCTTTCCTTCTTTCTTTGGGCACTGCAATAGTTTTCTCACCATTGATATAAGCAGAAGTGAGTGTGTTTATTTTCAGTAATTGTTTGGGTTCTCCCTGCGCCATTATTCTACCGCCATGGAAACCAGCACGGGGACCAATATCAATCAAATGATCGGCGGCAAGCATAATATCTTTATCATGCTCCACTACCAAAACACTGTTACCGATATTGCGTAGGTTTTTTAAAGCTTCGATCAGCCTGTGATTATCTCTTTGATGCAAACCGATCGAAGGTTCATCCAGTATATAAGTAATGCCTTGTAACTGCGAACCTATTTGAGTAGCTAAACGAATACGTTGGCTTTCGCCACCACTCAGGGTTTTTGAAGTACGGTTTAATGTAAGATAAGTTAATCCCACATCGAGCAGGAACTGTAAACGTTCACGAATTTCTTTTAATACATCTTTACCGATTGCTTTTTGTTTATCAGAGATCCGTAATTCAATCCCATCAAACCAGGCAGCAAGATTATCAAGATTGAGGTTGCTAAGGTCGGCAATATTTCTGCCAAGTATTTTAAACCATAAACTTTCTTTCTTTAGTCTCGCACCATTACAACTGCCACATGTTTTAAGTGTCATGTATTGCTGTACCCATTCCCGTAAAAATTCTGTGCTGTGTGGCGAAATAAACCATCTTTTCAGCATCGGTACAATTCCTTCATAACTACCCGTGTATTCCTGTGGCACAGTTTCATCTCCTGCATCCACTTCCATTGATGAACTGATATTCTTATCTCCGAACAGTAGCAAGTCTATTTGTGCCTTTGTCAACTTGCTTACAGGTGTATCTAATTTTATTTTATACTTTTTTGAAAACTCAACCACTTGTTTATATACACTTGCATCTCTTTCCTCTCCCAGCGGCGCTATGCCACCTTCCATTACACTTTTCGATTTATCGGGTAGCACCAGGTCCATATCGATCGTAAAAATATTTCCCAGGCCTTTACAAACAGGACAGGCGCCATAAGGTGAGTTAAATGAAAATGCATTGGGTGATGGTTCTTCGTAACTAATGCCGGTGTCTTCACACATCAGCATTTTGGAAAAAGAAACGATCCCTTTTCCCTCCACTTCAATAAACATCAGATCTTTTCCCAGCTTTAAAGACTGTTGAACACTCTGACTTAATCGTGAACGGAATTCGTCGTCAACCTTTAACCTATCTACTACCAGCTCTATATCATGAATCTTGTAACGATCCACCTGCATTTTCGGAACGATATCTTTTATTTCACCGTCAACTCTTACTTTCAGGTATCCTTTCTTTCTTAGATCCTCAAACAGCTCGCGGTAATGGCCTTTTCTTCCTCTTACCATCGGGGCTAACAGTGAAATTTTTTTACCCGTAAATTTTTTAAAAATGTTTGATACAATTTCATCCTCACTCCATTTCACCATTGGTTTGCCGGTGTTGTAAGAATAGGCTTCACCGACTCTTGCAAATAACAACCGAAGAAAATCATATATCTCGGTAACTGTACCAACTGTACTGCGTGGGTTTTTATTCGTTGTTTTTTGTTCAATGGAAATTACAGGTGATAGCCCGGTTATCTTATCTACATCGGGCCGTTCCATATCACCAATAAATTGTCTTGCATAAGCACCAAATGTTTCCATATAGCGGCGCTGGCCTTCGGCATATATAGTATCAAATGCCAATGATGATTTTCCACTACCACTGATACCAGTTATAACAACCAGTTTATTTTTAGGAATTGCTATATCAATATTCTTCAGATTATGCACCCTTGCACCAAACACTTCGATCAAATCTGGATTAGATGTTTCAACGATAGTACCATTGGTTTTTTCTTTTGCCATAGAGAAATAAAAGTCTACGAAGATAAGAACTGCATACTTAAAAAATGATTTCTATCTCAACCAGATGATGCACCATTGATTTCGTTTTTGCAAAAAAAATTGTATTTAATTTTTTTTGGCACAAAAATTTCTAATGTAGGATGAGAGTATCAAAATAATTCCAGTACAAAAAAACTTTAACGTATGAAAATTACCATTTTGACAATGGCAGCTATAGGTATTTCCATTTCTGCCTCAGTGAATGCCCAGGAAACGTGGGATCCTAAAAAAAACCCGACCGTTGACTCTATTCATGCAAAGTATGAAGGCAAATTAGTGGTGTCAAAACCAGCCCCAACAATTGACCAGGTTTTTCCGGTAATAGGACAATATGAATCTTCTGCAAATATGGATGCCAAATCAGTATCTGTTAGTATTGATGAAACGAATAAAGGTATTGTATGGATAACAGGTTTGCCCCAGGGAAAAATTAAAGCAATGCTGAAAAGATCTCCGGCGACTTACAGAATTCCGCCTCAAACGGCAGAAGACGGAAAGCAGGTACCTGAAGGAACTGCGATCTATGATCATGAAACAAACACATTAAGCATTAGCATCGGAAAGAAATTCAATGAAGCTGATCCTGCCAGTGTTTTCTTACCGCCTCCGGCACCAGTAGAAGAAGCAGCTCCAGTGACCGCAAAAACGAATTCTAAAACTAAAACAAAGCCTGTAGTAAAAGAAGAACAACCTAAGGCCTGGATGTATACAGGAGTTAAAATAGATAAATCAACCGCATCTAATCAATAAGTAAGTAACAGTAACACTCTATATATTGGTTTCTCATAAGGATGTTGGACTTAAGAAAGGGCTGAGCTGGTTCAGCCCTTTCGATTTTAGAAAACAAATAACTGTTAGTATAAAAACTTCCTGAATGGCTTGAATAGCCAATTATCAACCCTTATCTTTGCCTCAGTTCTTACACACATCTTATCAAGAAAGGCTGAGGGTAATGGCCCAATGAAGCCTTGACAACCTACCTCCTATTTGCTCTGAGCGAAGCGAAGGAAAGGTGCCAATTCCATCCCTGGTGAAGAATGTCAGGGTCAGATAAGTCAGCCGATAGCTTAAATAAAATTTATTATCATAATGAAAAGCTCGCCTGATTTACCGGCGGGCTTTTTTTATTCTTTCCTGTTAAGTGTATGTTATACTGCAAAAACTAAAAAAACAAGAAAATAATTTTACATTAAAACGGAAGCAATGAGTACTCACAGGCAATTGACGATCGGTTTATTTGGATTTGGTGTTGTAGGCGAAGGATTGTATAAAATACTTCACCAAACGCCTTCATTGAAAGCAACAATCAAAAAAGTCTGTATTAAACATCCGGGTAAAAAAAGAAATGCACCTGATGAATTGTTTACAACTGATAAGGACGTTTTATTAAACGACCCTGAAATAAATGTGATCGTTGAGGTGATCAATGAAAGTGAAGCTGCATTTGAAATTGTTTCTACTGCATTAAGAAACGGTAAAGAAGTGGTAAGCTCCAGCAAAAAAATGATCGCTGAGCATTTTAAAGAACTCTTACAATTACAAAAAGAAACAGGTCTCGCTGTTTTATACGAAGCATCGGCCTGTGCATCCATCCCTGTTATCCGTAACCTCGAAGAATATTTTGACAATGACCTCCTGCATGGCCTAAGAGCTATTGTAAATGGCAGTACCAATTTTATTCTCACAAAAATGTTTGAGGATAAACTTGAGTTCCAACAGGCTTTGATACTTGCCCAACAGTTAGGTTTTGCAGAGTCTGACCCAAGTCTTGATGTAGAAGGGTATGATGCATTGAACAAATGGGTGATTCTTTTGAATCACGGGTATGGTATTGTGGAGAAACCAGAAAACATTGTATTTACCGGCATTCAAAACATTAATGCAGGTGATGCACAAGTGGCTTTACAAAAGGGCTATGAAATAAAACTGATTGCCCAGGCAAAAAAACTAAAAGATGGTAAAGTTGCGGCATTTGTATTACCGCAATTTGTAAAACAGGATGATCATTTTGTTTTTGTGAAAAACGAATACAATGGTGTAGTGATTGAAAGCGGATTTTCTGATCAACAATTTTTATATGGAAAAGGCGCCGGCTCCTTCCCTACTGCTTCGGCTGTATTGAGTGATATTTCGGCACTCACTTACGATTATCATTACGAATATAAAAAGCTGTATTATCAAAAACCACATGAACTCAGCAATGACTTTCATGTAAGAGTTTATATCAGTTTTGATGATATCAATAATATTCCCAAAGAAAAATTTGAATGGTTTGAGGAATGGCATGCTCATGAAAAAAGAAAATACATTGTTGGCATATTACCCTTTGCAGAATTAAAAAATACAAACTGGTGGAAGGAAAATAGCACTTCACTCATCCTGATGCCTGACGCAATAGTAGAAGATGCTGAAACCAGGAGATTAAAAAAGAAAAGTCTTGAACTGGCTGGTGTCTTTCTTTGATATCACTACTCCGGCTGATTAATTTATCTTTACAATAACCAATAAAAGAATGCCGGAATTATCAGTTGTTATTACAGTAAAAAATGAAGAACAGAATATCAGGCTGTTGCTTGAATCAGTTTGTCATGCTTTATCTCATCTCGATTATGAAATATTAATTGTAGATGACGGTTCGGATGATAATACCCGCCAGCAGGTGCTTGAATATGCAGATGAAAGAACAGTGCTGGTGGAACTGAGAAAGAATTATGGTCAAAGTACCGCTATGACCGCGGGCATCGATTACAGTCGTGGTAAATATGTGGCATTGCTGGATGGTGATCTCCAAAATGACCCGTCAGATATTCCAGCGATGCTGGAACTTCTTAAAAAAGAAGATTGGGATGTTGTTGCAGGTAATAGAAAAGACAGGAAAGATGGTTTTTTATTGCGCAAAATTCCAAGCAGAATTGCAAATGCTATGATACGCAGAATGACTGGCGTTTATATAAAAGATTATGGGTGCACTCTCAAAGTTTTCAAACGTGAAATCGCAGAAGAGTTAGGGTTATATGGCGAATTGCACCGCTTTATTCCAGTACTTGCCAAAATGCAAGGAGCAAGAATAACACAAGTAGATGTTAAGCATCATCCTCGTCAGTTTGGGAAAAGTAAATATGGCATCAACCGTACATTCCGGGTTATGAGTGATCTTATCTTAATGATTTTTATGCGCCGTTATATGCAAAAACCAATGCACCTGTTCGGTGGTATTGGCTTTATAAGTCTCGGTCTCGGAATTCTTATCAATCTTTATCTTCTTGGGTTAAAAATGGCAGGCCAGGAAATTGGCGGTAAACCATTATTGATCTTAGGGCTCATTTTATTATTAGGTGGCATTCAGTTTATAACTATTGGTATTGTTGCCGATATTAATATGCGGACTTATTTTGAAGCACAGAATAAAAAAACCTACAACGTAAGAAAAATTTATCGTGGCAAATCTGAAGTAGCAAAGAATGCCGGAATAAGTCAACTCTGATCTTATTACTCCACTACATTTCAATTTCAAATAAAAATCAAAAGCCCCGTCTGAACAGGGCTTTGCGGTGAGGGCGGGATTCGAACCCGCGGTACAGTTTAACCCGTACGGCAGTTTAGCAAACTACTGATTTCAGCCACTCATCCACCTCACCAGGGAATAAGCCGAAAATCATTTTTTAAACAGTTGTGTCACAAAAATAACTACACTTTCTGCTACACATTTTAAGCTAAAATGACAAAACCCTTATCAGATAAGAGTTTCATCATTTTTTATGTCGGGAGGACAGGATTCGAACCTGCGACCCCGTGGTCCCAAACCACGTATTCTACCGGGCTGAACTACCTCCCGAGCCCTTTCCCCCTGAACTGTTTTTCAAGGGGTGGCAAAAATAGCCTGAAACCTTTAAGCTGCCAAAAGAAAAGTCCCAAACTCTTGAGAGAATTTGGGACTTTCTTTTTTCTTATAAACAAGTTACATAGCTGCCAGTTGTACTTTCTGCTGAAGCTCCAGTACATTTTCGCGGAATACACCATCGGTATCCATCAAATCCTTAACTGTCTGGCAGGAATGAATAACAGTAGTATGGTCACGGCCACCAAAATGTTCACCTATTGTTTTTAAAGAGTTTTTAGTAAATGCTTTGGCGAGATACATCGTTATCTGGCGGGCTTGAACGATCTCTCTTTTGCGGGTTTTGTGCAATAACTTATCATAAGGCACATCAAAATATTCACAAACCATTTTCTGAATAGTATCGATAGTGATCTCTTTGCTGGATGAACGAACGAAATTGCGTAAAACTTTCTTAGCAAGATCCAAATCGATCTCTTTCCGGTTCAAAGAAGATTGGGCTAAAAGTGAAATTAATGCTCCTTCAAGTTCTCTTACATTACTACTTATATTATATGCAATGTATTTCACCACTTCTTTCGGCATTTCCAGGCCATCATTCTTCATCTTCCTTTCAAGTATCTCAATCCGGGTATCATAATCAGGTATAGCAAGATCAGCACTTAAGCCCCAACGGAAACGGCTAAGTAAGCGTTCCTGCATTCCTTCAAGGTCTTTGGGTGGCTTGTCAGAAGAAAGCACCAATTGCTTGCCTGACTGGTGCAAATGGTTAAATATTGCAAATAATGCATCCTGGCTTTTTTCAGCTTTATTGAAGAATTGAACATCATCAATGATCAAAACATCGATCAACTGGTAAAAATGAATAAAGTCGTTAATCGCATTATTGCGGCTATGATCCATGAACTGGTTGATGAACTTCTCGGAACTTACATATAATACTACCTTATTAGGATGAAGTCTTTTTACTTCGTTACCGATTGCCTGGGCAAGATGTGTTTTACCTAAACCTACACCACCATAGATCACTAAAGGGTTAAAAGAATTAGCACCGGGCTTCTCAGCAACGGTTTTACCAGCTCTTCTTGCTACACGGTTACAATCGCCTTCAATAAATGCATCGAATGTATATGAAGAATTTAATTGCGGATCTATTTGCATTTTTTTCAACCCCGGAATTACAAACGGGTTTTTAACTGGATTATTTATAATTAATGGAAAATCCATTTCGTTGTTTGAATAAGTTTTGTATCCCTGACCTGTTACATCTACTGTTAATGGTTTGCTTGTTCCATTACCACTATCTACCATGATACGGTATTCCAATCTTGCAGTCTTACCTAATTCCCTCTTTAAAGTTTTGGCTAATAAATTTACGTAATGCTCTTCGAGATATTCAAAAAAGAATTGGCTGGGTACTTGAATAACGAGAACATTGTTCTTAAGTGATACAGGATTGATTGGCTCAAACCATGTTTTGTAATGCTGCCATTCAACAATGTCTTTAATAATCTTCAGACAACTGGTCCAGACTTTTTCAGCAGTTTTCTCCATCAGTTAGTAAGAAATTTATATCGGGTTAATAATTGTAAAATGGAAATTAGTGAATTTTCACTTGTGTTGATAAAAATATTTTTTTTATCAAAGGATGGCGAATATCTACATTCTTTGGAATAAAAAAAATTTTTACCCAATTGATTTTTGAATAAAAAAAATATAGTTCGGGTATTGATTTTTTCCCGTAGGAAATTAGTAATGAATATCCCGGCTTTTCGTCCCTTATTTATCATTAATTGCCATAAGATGCTAAATAGCTTTGTCTATCTGTAACTGTCAATAGATGCTGTTTCTCCAATAAAAGATGGCTGTTTTACAAACCGGGCACTCCCTTAAATACCAAGGTGGCATTCTTCCTCAAATATGCCTCAAAAAACTTTCTTGATATTTTTTGAGTTATTCTTTACTTTCGGGAAATCAATAACTAACTAATATGAGAAAATTATTTACACTTCTTGTAATTACTTTATTATCTGCTGGTATAGTATCTGCACAAACCACTACCAAAAGTGGCAAGAAAAGATGGGGGCATTTTGGTTTGAAGACAGGCGTAAACTTTAGCACCTTACGGCTTGAAGGCATTGAAACTGCAAATGTAAATGCTGAGGGAAAAGCAGGCTTCGTATTTGGCGGATTTGAAAAAATACCTCTTAACGAAAAATTCGACCTCCAATTTGAGTTCGTGTATTCAGCAATGGGTGGTACTATTGCTACTGGAATTGGCGCCAGTGCTCTCTACAAACTGAATTATTTTTCATTTCCAATGCTTTTAAAATATAGCTTTTTCGATGGTGTAAAGCTGATAGGCGGGCCACAACTTGATTTTATTGTTAAAGCCAAAAGAGAGGCCGGAGGCTATGTAAAGAATTTTACTGATAATGTAAACTCCACCAGTGTGGCAATAACTTTTGGAGCAGAAAAATGGTTTGGTAATTTTATTGTATTACAATGCCGTTATATCTCTGGTATAAACGATGCAAACAAAAATTCAACAACATTCCAGTATATCAATAAAGGAATACAGGCAACCCTGGGTTTTTTGATCCAGTAATTGTCAAAATATTTAACTGGCCGGTTTACATTAATATGTAAACCGGCTTTTTTATTTCATCTTTGCCGTGATTTCAGGATAAATACCTGGCTCATGCAAAAAACAATACAATTAAAGGTTGCGCCATCAGAAGCAATGAATGATGGTCTTATTAAATCTGCTGTTTCAAAAGAAACAGGGCTTCCTGTTAACTCTATTTCAGGTTATACAATTCTAAAGAAATCAATTGATGCACGCAGCAGGCAGGTAAAACTACTATTACAACTCAACGTTTTTATTAATGAACCTTTCCAGGAAAGAGAAAGAATAGACTTCGGCTTTAATGATGTAAGAAATTCTACAAAACGTATATTAATTATTGGTGCCGGGCCGGCGGGATTATTTGCCGCATTAAAATTACTCGAGCTGGGGATAAAGCCAATCATTATTGAACGAGGCAAAGATGTAAAATCCCGCCGTCGGGATCTTGCTGTATTAAATAAGGAAGGAGTTATTAACCCGGAAAGCAATTACTGCTTTGGTGAAGGTGGCGCAGGCACTTACAGCGATGGCAAACTATATACCCGCAGCAGTAAACGGGGTGACATTAATCGCATATTGAACCTCTTTGTCCATTTTGGCGCTGAAGAAAAAATTTTATACGAAGCTCATCCGCATATAGGTACTAATAAGCTGCCATCTATCATTTCCGCCATGCGGGAAAAGATCAAAGATTATGGAGGCGAAATTTATTTTGAAACAAAACTGGTTGACTTCATTCTTGAAAAAGATAGGATTTCAGGAATATTAACCGCTAATGGAGATAAAATAAAAGGTAATGCTGTTATACTTGCCACCGGCCACTCGGCAAGAGATATTTTTCAATTGCTGAACAAAAAAAATATATTGATAGAGCCAAAACCTTTTGCTTTAGGAGTAAGAATTGAACATCCCCAATTAATTATTGATATGGCTCAATATCATTGTGACGTAAGAGACCCTTTTTTGCCACCAGCTTCTTATAATCTTGTACAACAAATTGGAGGAAGAGGTGTTTTTTCCTTTTGCATGTGTCCTGGTGGCATTATAGCACCTGCAGCCACCAACCCGGATGAACTAGTAGTAAATGGCTGGAGCCCATCTAAAAGGAATAATCCTTATGCAAATAGTGGAATGGTAGTGCAGGTAGAGTTAAAAGATGCTGAAACTTATTTGAAATCAAAACAATCTCCTTTGATTTTAATGAAATTTCAGCAAGCTGTTGAGCAAAAGGCTTTCAAAGCTGGTGGAGGCAGATTTGTAGCACCTGCTCAACGAATGGTTGATTTTACCGACAACAAGTTGTCAGCATCATTACCCGATTGTTCTTATTTGCCGGGGGTAAGATCAACTGATCTAAGAAATGTATTGCCATCATTCATACATAGCAGCCTGCAACAGGCATTTAAAGAATTTGGAAAAAAAATGAAAGGTTATTTTACAAACGATGCGATAATTGTTGCTACTGAATCAAGAACCTCCTCTCCTGTCCGTATTCCCCGTAACCCTGAGACATTACAACATCCACAACTAAGAAACTTATACCCCTGTGCGGAAGGTGCTGGCTATGCAGGCGGCATTGTAAGTGCTGCAATGGATGGCGAAAGATGTGCAATGATGGCTGCAACCCTTGTTTCTTCGGTATAAGGCGTAAACTGGTCGTTACTTCAAAGCCCAATAAAATCAATTCAACCTGCCTAAAATCATTTCACGAAAAAAAACCAACCGTATAAGCTGCGCAGGTAATTTTGTGCAACAATTTTTTGATTATGGCCATACTTGAAATTAAGAACCTTAAAAAGTATTTTAAGGAACAAAAAGCAGTTGACGATATCAGCCTTTCCATTGAGAAAGGAAGCATATTTGGATTGCTGGGCCCGAATGGAGCCGGTAAAACAACATTGATAAGAATGATCACTGGCATTTTTTATCCGGATGAAGGACAGATAACCTTTGATGGCAGAAAATTTGACCCGGTGAATGATGTAATTCATATTGGTTATATGCCTGAGGAAAGAGGGCTCTATAAAAAAATGAAGATTGGTGAGCAGGCCATGTACCTGGCCCAGCTAAAAGGAATGAGTAAAAAAGAAGCATTTGAAAAAATAAAAGAGTGGTTCCTGAAATTTGAAATGCAAAGCTGGTGGAATAAGAAAGTTGAAGATCTTTCAAAAGGCATGAGCCAGAAGCTGCAGTTTGTAACTACCGTTTTACATGAACCTAAACTGATCATACTCGATGAACCGTTTAGTGGACTTGACCCGGTAAATTCTAATCTTATTAAAGATGAAATTTATAAACTGGCGCAAAAAGGCTCAACCATTATCTTCAGTACACACCGGATGGAACAAGTAGAAGAAATCTGCAGTCATATTGTGCTGGTGAATAAAGGAAAGAAAATACTCGACGGAACTGTAAAGCAGGTAAAACAGGATTTTAAAGAACATTTATTTAAAATCAATTTCCAAAACCAGCTGATGCCCGAGCACCTGGCCATTCATCTTTTCGATGTAAAGCACCAAACGGAAAATGAACTGGTTATTAAACTGCATAAAGAGTATTCGAACAATGATGTGCTGCAGTATTTCATTCATAAAGGATTAGTGATAGAATCATTTAATGAAATACTTCCTTCCCTGAATGAAATATTTATCCGGCAGGTAGAAGGCACACCACTCAGCCGTCAATTTTCACCAATAACCGCTTAAAACTATTGTATGAATAAGATCTGGATTATCATATCGAGAGAATATAGAACCAGGGTAAGAAACAAAACTTTCCTGCTCTCTACTTTTTTGTTCCCTATAATAATTGTACTCTTTATCGTGGGGTCTACTTTTCTTGCTTTTAAATCAAAAAACAAGTCAAGAATTGCCGTTATCAATGATCCGGGTTATCTGCAAAAAAACCTGGACAGCGATTCCTCTTTTGTAATTTTTGAATTTCCGAATGATGTTACCTCTGCCAACTACCAGGAAAAAGGGTATGCAGGCATATTAAAAGTAAATGCTGATACTGCAGCAAAAAAATATGTTATCGAATCAAAAAAATCGCTTGGTATAGAAACAATGGGATTTATAGAACGGCAAATGAAAAAAGCCGTTGAATATAAATTGCTGCAGGAAAGAAACATTAACAGGCAACTGCTGGATTCAATTAACAAGGCCAGCAAGGATGCAGCGGTAATAGCCAATGAACTCGACACAGGAAAAGAGATAAATAATAAAATGCCTTATATCATAGGATTTGGTTGTGGTATTATCATCTATATTACCATGTTTATATTTGGAGCTATGGTAATGCGTGGAGTAATGGAAGAAAAAACAAACCGTATAGCAGAAGTTATCGTTTCCTCGGTAAAACCATTCCAATTAATGATGGGAAAAATAATCGGGATAGCAGCAGTAGGTCTTACGCAAATGCTTTTATGGATCATTTTCCTTATGCTGCTTGTCAATTTGTTACCATTGTTTATTTCATCCGGAACACTGGAACAAATGCAACAGATGCAGCAGGCCCAACAAAGTTTACCAGGGGGATCAAACAACACAGTTGCGATTCAGATCATGAGTGCAACAGATACTTTTGTAAACGATGTAAATTGGTGGCTGATCATCCCTTGCTTTCTTTTTTATTTTCTCGGCGGCTATTTATTTTATGCTGCTTTGTTTGCGTCTGTGGGCAGTGTTATTAATGAAGATCCACAGGAAGCACAATCACTAATGCTGCCGATCATGATGCCAATTATATTTGCCTTTATCATTCTAAGTACATCAATTGAAAACCCTGACAGTCCAATGGCATTCTGGGGCAGCATGATACCTTTTACTTCGCCAATTGTAATGATGGGGCGTATTGCTAAAGGCGTACCTGAAGTAGTGCCCTGGTGGCAATTATTCCTTTCAATGGCATTATTAGTTGCAGGTTTCATATTCACTACCTGGTTTGCTGGAAAAATTTACCGCACTGGTATTTTATTATATGGCAAAAAAGCAACCTGGAAAGAAATGATCAAATGGATCAGGAGATCATGATCAAACAACTCAAATTATTAAAGCCTCCTGTGTTCAACAGGAGGCTTTTTTGTTAAAATTTTCCTCAAAAAAGAAAGAGTGTAACGAAATACGAAATCACTCGTATATTTGATATCGTATAGCCAGAAAACAAAATTCTTAATCTCAAAACTCATTTTATGAAACCAAAGACACCTGTCTTCAGACTTACATTGATCGCTGCTGCCCTTATCAGCGTTTCCCTCATTTTAATATCATGGGATTTCCAGGGCGAAGCTTTTCATTTTACAGACAAAGAATATTCGGACACTGTCCCCCCTAAAAAAGCAAAAGCAGGCAGTGAGAAAAAAGTCCGTGACCTGGATGAAGCTTTAGAAGAACTTGATAATGTAAATATTGATGCGGAGATGAAAAACGCTATGAAAGAAGTAGAAAAGGCAATGAAGGAATTTGACGCTTCAAAAATCCACCTTGAATTAGAAAAAGCATTAAGAGATGTGGACATGAAGAAAATGCAGGAGGAGCTTAGTCAGTCACTTGCAAAAGTTGATGGCGAAAAGATAAAAGCCGAAGTGCAAAAAGCTTTGCGTGAAGTGGATTTTTCAAAAATTAAAACAGAATTGGAACAAAGCCTGAAAGAAGTAGATATGGAAAAACTGAAAATGGAACTGGATATGGACAAAATGAAAGAAGAAATTAAAAACGTGGAGAAAGAACTCAAAAATATCGGCCCCGAAATAGAAAAATCATTGGAGAAAGCTAAAGTAGAAATTGAAAAAGCTAAAGTGGAATTGAAAGAATATAAAACTTTTGTTGATGGACTTGAAAAAGAGGGCCTGATCAATAAAAAACAAGGTTATACCGTAAAGCATAAAGACGGTGAGTTATTCATTAACGGGAAAAAACAGCCGACTAACGTTTATAACAAGTACCGCAGCTTTCTTGAAAAGCATAAAAGCTTTAATATAGATGATGAAGCCGGTGACGATTTTAATATTGATATCGACTGAACCAACCATTAAACCATGTGCTTGCAGAAAAAGAAAGTCCCGCTAAACAGCGGGACTTTTCATTTAAACTATTCTGAAATCAGTTTTAATAAAAATGGAATGGAGAAGGCATCAGATCAGAATCTTTATCCTCAAGCATTTCAACTTTTAATTGAAAAGCTTCATCAACTTTTACAATTACTTTTTCTTTTACCACTTTCTTATAACCGGTTTTTTCAAAAACGAATTTGTAGGTGCCTGGCTTCAACTCATCAAAAGAATAGCCCCCATCTTCATCAGTTAATACTATTTTTTCTTTCTTTGAAGAGAGATAAGCTGTAATGCTAACATCTTTGAGTGGCTTCTTTTCCTCGCCATCCGTCACTATCCCATTTACATCATCTTTCTTACCCTTACCAGTACCTGGATCGGGATCAGCGTTAGCATATGCCGCTGCAGTGCAGCCGACAGACATTAAAAGTATCAATAGCGTCCTTTTCATAAAAAAGGTTTAAGGTGCAAATAAATCCTCATGGCTACGAAACAACACAAATCAAATTTAGAGCTTTTTCACTGGACTGGCCAAAGCATTTATGAACTCAGACCATATTTCATCCACAATAGCTGCCGCTGGTAAAATATTTTTAATGAGTGAGCTGACCTGTCCAATTTCTAGTTCACCTTCGTTAAGGTCGCCTTCGAACATTCCTTTTTTAGCCCTTGCCCGTCCAAGCAACTGCTTTAGTTCATCTACCGAAGCCCCCTTTTGTTCAGCATTTTGCACCGCCTCAAAGAATTTATTTTTGATTAGCCTCACCGGTGTCAATTGCTTCATTGTAAGAATCGTATCTCCCTCATTGGAATTGATAACAGCATTCTTAAAACTAATATGAGATGAAGCTTCTTCGCTTGCAACGAAACGGCTGCCCACCTGCACACCTTCTGCGCCCAAGACCATTGTTGCAAGCATTTGCTTGCCTGTTGCAATACCTCCTGCGGCCATTACCGGAATATTTACTGCATTTGCAACGGCAGGTATCAAAACCATTGTCGTCGTTTCTTCTCTCCCATTATGCCCACCAGCTTCAAAGCCTTCTGCCACCACCGCATCGCAACCTGCTTCTTCTGCCTTCTTTGCAAACTTTGATGAACTCACCACATGCACTACAGTTATTCCTTTTTCTTTTAGAACAGATGTCCATGTTTTGGGGTTGCCAGCACTTGTAAAAACGATCTTTACTCCTTCTTCAATAATGATTTGAATATGCTTGTCAATATCCGGGTACAATAAAGGAACATTTACACCAAATGGCTTGGAGGTAGCAGCTTTGCATTTTTGAATATGCTCACGCAAAACATCCGGATACATACTCCCGCTGCCGATCAATCCTAATCCACCTGCATTACTTACAGCACTTGCCAGCCGCCAGCCGCTTGCCCATATCATTCCTGCCTGGATAATGGGATACTGTATACCAAACAATTTTGTGATGCGATTAGAAAAGCCCCCTGTCCCCCTAAAGGGGGAACTTAGTTCCGTCATAACAATTTTTATTTGGAGATAAAATTATTTGAATTAGAAATGAAGTTACAAAAGAGAAAGTATTTTCATTACTCCCCTTTAGGGGATGGGGGTTCATCAACCAAGGTCGATCTCAGTATTGTCTCCAATATTCAAAGTGCGGCTTTCTCCTACTATGCCTGTATCACTGCCGATAAGAGAGTTGTCAAGCACAATATCAAAGAGGTTAGAAAATGAACCGATGATGGAGCTTTTTATAATTGAATAATCTATAGTAGTGTTTTCGCCAATGGCAACGTTCGGGCCTATAATGGAGTTTTTAATATTGCAACCTCCCCCAATACTTACTGGTGGAATAATAACGGTATTTTCAAAGCCATGATCCTTATTCACATTGCCACCATATTTTTTCAACAAGGTTGCATTGCTTTCAAGCAGTGTTTCCATCTTACCACAGTCAAACCAGTTATCCACTTTAAAACTTTTGAACTTAGCTCCTGATTTTATCATGCAGTCCAAAGCATCTGTAAGACTGTAAGCACCCTGGCTTCTCAGCCCCTGCCGGATATTGTTCTCCAAACAGTCAAACAACATCGCAGATTCCTTTATTTTATATAACCCCACCAAAGCCTGGTTGCTTTTTGGCATTTGTGGTTTTTCTACCACATGGTTTACCATTCCATCTTCATCCAGTTCTGCTACGCCAAAATCTCTCGGATCATCCACCTTTCTTACACCCAGCATGCTAAAAGGACTGTCAAGCACCTCCTTCAAATCAAACTCAGCGATCGTATCGCCAAGCACTACAAATACTTCATCACCACCTACTAAATCCCGGGTTAGTTTTACGGCATGACCAACACCCTGCCTGTCTTGCTGAAAAACAAAATCTGTTTTGAGTTCAGGATATTGTTGATGCATGTAGTCCTCGATCTTTTCGCCAAGATAGCCGACAATAAAAATGAATTCGGTAATACCGGCTTGCTTCAACTGGTCAACGATAATACTCAATATCGTTTTACCTGCCAATGGAATGAGAGCCTTCGGTTGTGTATATGTATGGGGACGCAGCTTTGTGCCTGCACCCGCTACGGGAATTATAGCCTTCATGGTAGTTTTAAAAGCCCGTGAAAATAGCGAATTATTGACAAACAAAAACTTATTCACCTACCGGCCTGCACAACTGCAGCAGCCTTATTTTTGCAACCATATAATTGTGTTACCGGCTTAATTATTACTATTTAACTTTTGTTGCGTCGCACTCTTATACTGAAACAATTCTATTCATCAAACTTCAGCCCACAGAGAACCGCTGAGAATAATAGAGAACCACTGAGAAATTCTCTGTGTAACTCTTTTCCTCTGTGGCCCTCAGTGGCCCAATAAAAATGCAAAAAGACAAATTGGTTTTTGATCTCATTCGTAAAGAACTCGATCGGCAGCGCAATGGCATTGAACTCATCGCATCAGAAAATTTTACTTCATTGGAAGTAATGCAGGCAATGGGAACCGTACCTACTAATAAATATGCAGAAGGTTATCCCGGCAAAAGATATTATGGTGGTTGCGAAGTAGTGGATGAAATAGAAACACTTGCAATTGAACGTTTAAAAAAAGTATTCAACTGCAGTTGGGCAAATGTGCAGCCACATAGCGGGGCTTCGGCTAATGGTGCTGTGTTTCTTGCAGTAATGAAACCCGGCGAAAAATTTCTGGGACTTGATCTTAGTATGGGTGGTCACTTAACGCATGGCAGCCCGGCAAACTTCAGCGGCAAAACATACCAGGCATTACATTATGGTGTTACTAAAGAAGGGATTGTTGATTATGAACAACTCGAAGCAAAGGCCCGTGCTGAAAAACCAAAGATGATCATTTGTGGTGCATCAGCTTATAGCCGCGACTGGGATTATAAACGTATTCGTACAATAGCCGATGAAATAGGTGCTGTTGTTTTTGCTGATATAGCACATCCTGCGGGTTTGATTGCAACTGGTTTATTAAATGACCCGTTTGATCATTGTCATATTATTTCTTCAACTACGCATAAGACATTGCGTGGGCCAAGAGGCGGTATCATCATGCTTCGTCATGATTTTGAAAATCCATGGGGATTAAAAGATCCGAAAGGAAATTTAAGAATGATGAGTTCATTACTTGACCTGGCGGTATTCCCCGGTTCACAAGGTGGCCCACTTGAACATGTGATTGCAGCCAAGGCAGTTTCATTCGGTGAAATACTTTCAGAAGATTTTAAAGCCTATGGTCAGCAGGTGATCAGCAATGCGCAGGCAATGGCCAAAGCATTTGTAAGCCGCGGTTATAATTTAATAAGCAACGGAACAGATAATCATTTAATGCTGATCGATCTCCGGAATAAAAATCTTACCGGTAAAAAAGCCCAGGAAACATTGGATAAAGCACATATTACTTTAAATAAAAATGCTGTTCCTTTCGATGATAAATCTCCTTTTGTTACATCGGGCATCCGTGTAGGCGTACCCGCCATTACAACAAGAGGCATGAAAGAAGCTCATATGGAAACAGTAGTTTCGTTAATTGATAAAATATTGATGAATGCTGACGATGCTGCATTGATCGGATCTGTAAAATCAGAAGTAAAAGAATTCATGCAACAGTTTCCATTATATCCCGAATTAGGATAAACACTGATTAAATAAATAAATCATGATCCAACGTATTCAATCAATCTGGTTATTAGTATCGGCTCTTTGTGCCGCATTCAGTTATGAGTTTCCTTTTTACAGCGGCAACAAGTTAAACCCGGATGCAACACAAAGTTTTGAAAAGTTAGATGCCGGTTCGAATTTCATCCTGCTTATAACAACAGCAGTATTAGCGGCCGGGTGCTTTTATATAATTTTTCTTTATAAAAACAGGGAGCAACAGTTTTGGCTTACACTCGCTGCACTGGGCTTATCAGTGATCAATCTTTTCATTTATTTTAATGAGGTACAAAAATATACCAGCGGCAATATGGCATTGGGTTCAGTTTTATCTATTGGAATACCAATACTACTTCTCCTTGCTGTCATGGGTATCCGGAAGGATCAAAAGCTTGTAAAAAGTGTTGACAGGCTGAGATAAAAAAAGAGATCACATTTCTGCGATCTCTTATCATTTATTTTTAAAGTGTAATTATCTCAGATCTACTTCTTCCACGCCGGGATATTTTTTCTTATCAAAAACAAACTGTGAGTCAGCAATTGTTGCGTTTGATTTCATCGTAGTTACTGTGTAACTGTATTTGCTTCCGGCTTTCTCGGTTACCTTTGTGCTGTAAATTGTTTTAGCCGTTTTATCCACCATTACATTCACTTTACTGAATGCTTTACTTTTATCAGTAGGCGTCATTTCTATTTCCTGCAAAGTTTTACCGCCTTCTTTCTTCTCTCCTTTCAGGAAATAAGTAAAGTCTTTATCGTAAAAATTGGTAAACAATTTCTGTGGACTCAGGGTGCTTCCAGATGCATCAAGGCTGCTGATGGTAACTTCGTTCGCTGCTTTATCATAGTTCCAAACTGTTTTTCCGTCGCAAAAAATTTCCTGGCCGCTGAAACTAACACGATATTTAGTTCCTTTCATCCAAACTGTTCCTTTTTTTGTAGAAAGGTTTTTACCGGCTGCATTTTCCACTTTATACGAAAAGCTGGCATTTACTGTTTTGAAAGTCTTAAACTTTTCACTCACACCATCCAGGACTTTTTTAGCGTCCTGGCTACCGGTTTGCGCCAGAGATATAGCTGATATACCCAAGCTTAAAAGAAATGTAAAAATTTGTTTCATCTATAAAATATTTTTTGGTGACCCCGTCTTTTACAAGACGGGCAAAGATAAAAGAATACGAGGATAAGACTGCAATAGCTAAGCCTAAGTTGGCAGATGGTTTTATCTTAACAAGTTGCTAACCCAAGAGGGTCAGATGTTGCTGTAAATCAGCGTCGGTTTTGATCAAAACTTCTCTTGCTTTACTTCCAAGATTGGGGCCTACTACCCCTGCTGCTTCCAATTGATCCATCAGGCGGCCGGCACGATTATAACCCAGTTTCATCCGGCGTTGAAGCAATGATGTTGATCCCATTTGCGACGAAACAATCAGTTTGGCAGCATCATCAAATAAAGAGTCACGATCACTCAAATCAAAATCTTTTCCTTCCAGTTCTTTTTCATCAACATATTCCGGCAACAGGAATGGTTGCGGATAGCCACGCTGATCGCCAATAAAATTTACGATCGCATCCACTTCAGGAGTGTCAACAAATACGCATTGTAGCCTTGTTACTTCCCCATGATGGGAAATAAGCATATCTCCTTTACCAATCAGTTGGTCTGCACCACCTGTGTCAAGAATGGTACGTGAATCTATTTTTGATGAAACCTTAAATGCAATACGGGCCGGGAAGTTTGCTTTGATAGTACCCGTGATAATATTTACAGAGGGACGCTGTGTTGCTATAATAAGATGTATACCTACTGCACGAGATAACTGAGCCAGTCGTGCTATCGGCATTTCAATTTCCTTACCTGCTGTCATGATCAGATCAGCAAACTCATCAATCACCAATACAATAAATGGCAGGTATTGATGTCCCTTCTCTGGGTTCAGTCTGCGTTTAATGAACTTCTCATTATATTCTTTAATATTTCTTGCCCCTGCTTCTTTCAGCAGATCATAACGATTATCCATTTCAATACATAAGGCATTCAATGTATGAACAACTTTCTTTGTATCGGTAATGATCGCTTCTTCTTCGCCAGGTAGTTTAGCTAAGAAATGATTTTCTATTGCGCGGTAAATACTTAACTCAACTTTTTTCGGGTCAATTAAAACAAACTTGAGTTGTGAAGGATGTTTTTTATATAGCAATGAAACAAGCAGGGCATTAATACCAACTGATTTACCCTGGCCGGTAGCACCCGCCATCAGCAAATGTGGCATACTGGCCAGATCAACAATGTAATTTTCATTATCGATCTTTTTACCAATAGCAATGGGTAAACTGTAAGTGTTATGCTGAAATTTCTCTGAGCCCAATAAAGTCTTCATACTTACGATAGACTTCTTGGCATTTGGCACCTCAATACCAATCGTTCCTTTACCGGGTATTGGGGCAATAATACGGATACCTAATGCCGCAAGGCTTAACGCAATATCATCTTCCAGGTTTTTGATCCTTGAAATACGAACACCGGCAGCAGGAATGATCTCATACAACGTAACGGTCGGACCAACCGTTGCACTGATACGTTGTATCTCTATATCGTAATTACGTAATGTGGAAATGATCTGGTTCTTATTATTCTCCAATTCATTTGCATCCTGTACTATTCTTTCACTTCCATAGTTTTCCAACAGATCAAGAGTTGGATATTTATAATCCCTAAGATCCAATGTCGGTTCATAAGGCGGCATGTTTTCAATCAATGGTTCATCATCTTTTTGTGCTGCTATTCTTTCTGCCGTTTTTATCTCAAGTGGGAGTTCTTCTTTCTTCTTCTTCTCAGGTTTTGGCTTCTCCGGTATTACCAGCTCATCAATTTGCTGAAAAGGTTTCTCAGATTTTAGGTCCAGTACAGCAGCCTTATCCATATTTACGGGAAGAATAATTGCTGGTTTCACTTCCTTCTTTTCTTCAACCGGCAATTCTGCTTTTTCAACCAGTTTCAATTCTTCTCCATCGGGGAAAACAATATTTATATCAGGTGTTGTTCCGTTTTTCTTTAGATAATTTCCATTAGCCGATTCAGGAATAATTGCAGGAACTGGCTCGTTGGTTATTTCGTCTTCTGGTTGTTCAGCAAGAATTGCTTTCCTTTTTGTATCAAATGAAGGATTGAATTGCCAGATGATATACCCGAGTAGTAATACAAATAATAAAGTTCCTGTACCTACATTTCCAATCATACCTGTAAGCCAGTCGCTGATCATACGGCCGGTATAGCCACCAGCACCACCAAACCACAGGTTGACATTTTGAAAAGCAAATGCAAGAATAACAGAGATCACCAGCATGCCGATAGTAACATATTTAAGATTGCGCCAGATGGAAAATACTTTTCTGTTGAATAGCAGGTTTACCCCAACCACAAAAAAGAAAGTGCATATGAATAAAGACGCAATACCAAATCCATTACTGATAAAAAAGTAAGAAGCAAATGCGCCAAGCCTTCCCAGCAAATTCGACGCTTTTACGCTATCATTAAATAATATGGACCAGGAGTTGGCAATACTCTGGTCTTCTTCCCATGTAAAAAAATAACTTACAAATGAAATGAAAAGAAATAGTGCGCCGAGTAATGAAAGTGTACCGGCAATTTTGCGGGTACGTTCATCACGGGCAAGGCCTTTCCAGTCAATCGCCTGTTCTTTATCCGCTTTCAGGTCTGACGGGGCCGGTTTGGTTTTTTTCTCAGGATCTGTTTTTACAGCCTTTTTCAGCTTATTGGCCATAGGGGCAAAGATAAGTATATCAGCAGCAAGATAATGGAAGTCGGGGGCATATGGTTGTTCAGGCCTGTTAATAAATTCCGGGGTAAAATAATTACCGCAAAGTGGTATGCCAACTGATTGAAAATGAAAAATTCATTTTCTACATTTGGAGATTCTGCTATGAGATATCTGATCCCCGGTAAATATTTTTCCACTTTGTTTTTGATCACCCTGGTGATCTTAACAAAAGCTCCTGCTCAAACTGCGGACCAGCTACCGGTAATTGATATGAGTAACATCAAGTTTGCAAGCCGGATAACCGATTCTTCAGCAATGGTAATGACGAAAGAAAAGCCAGCCCCTGCAGAATTGAATTCTCTGAAATATGCTTATCCTTTTAAGGATAAGATCCAATCGTCACTGGTTCCCAAAACAGTAGTTTTAGAATTCAAACTAATGAACCCATCAGCAGACCCGGCAGCAATTTATTTTTACCCGGGCCGCTTCTTTGATAAAATAGATATTTATAAATCTGTAAGCGGCAGTACCCCTGTCCTGCAACCGAAAATTCACCCCGAAGCAAGAAATAAGATCAGTTACAGAAGAATTTCAATGGCCGCTAATGAATCAGCCTCATTTTATGTCATTCTGCACCAGGTAAAGACATTTAACAACCGTGTAAAGCCATCGCTGATCAATGATATTTATATAAACTCGTTTATTATAAATGAAGAAAGCGACCGGGCAAATTTTCGTTTATACACTTATCTTTTATGTGGCTTGCTACTGATGATGATCTTCTTTTCTCTCATCAATTATTCATTGGGTGGAAACAAAGAGTTCTTGTATTATGCTTGTTATGCATTCTTCTTATGTATGCTTTTCTTTTTGAAAGCTTATTTTGGTTTGCAGTCTAACCAGTTCAATTTTATTTATGAAGGCCCACTTGACTTTATTTTGTTCTCTGCCGGTCATTTATTCTATTTTTTATTCTTACGACATTTCCTGGATACAAAACATCAGCACAGTTTTGTAAATAAAATATGTACTGTTGGGGTATATGCTCTCGTAATTTCGATCATCCTGTATTCGGTCTTTCATTTCTTTACTCTCTCATTTCTTCCGGAATATTACCTGGAGAATGTTTTAAAAATTTTATTGCTGGCACTTGCTGCGTTTTTTATTTTTTATGCTTCCAAAAAAAGAGAGGATAAAATACTTGGCTATCTTGGCTGGGGAAATGCGTTGTTGTTTATCTTTTCACTTCTTTCGCTGCTCTTTATTTTCATCGGGCAGGATAAATTAAAGATGCCGGGAATACTTATTAACGCCGGATTCTATTATCAACTGGGCATTTTACTCGAATTGATCTTTTTTCTTGCCGGTTTAAGCTATAAAAACAAACACCAGATCATTGAACAAACCCGGGAACGGGAAAGGCTGAAAGCCGAAAACCAGATGAAAGAATATGAAAAAGAGCTGGCTGTATTAAAAGCACAGGAAGAAGAAAGAAGCCGGATATCGCTGGATATGCATGACGAACTGGGAAGCGGTATGACAGCTATAAGATTGATGAGTGAACTGGCAAAAACAAAAATGAAAGAGGACAGCCCTGCCGAAATTGACCGGATATCAGAATCGGCCAATGATGTGCTGAATAAAATGAATGCCATCATCTGGAGTATGAACAGTGGCAATGATACACTGGGTAATCTTATTTCATATATCAGGATCTATTCAATGGAATATCTTGAGAATACTCACATCAACTGCAATGTGATCATTCCACCAGTAATAGAAGAAAAAGAAATTACCGGGGATAAAAGAAGAAATGTTTTCCTCTGTATAAAAGAAACGCTTAATAATTCATTGAAATATTCGGCAGCATCTGAAATTGTTGTGACCATCGAAGCAACGGACAATCTTACTATCCAGGTACATGATAACGGCAAGGGAATTGACATGCACAAACTAAGACAGTTTGGAAATGGACTAAAGAATATTCAGAAAAGAATGAGTTCTGTCGGTGGCAGTTTCAGTATTGAAAATAAAAATGGTACACTGACCATTCTTACACTTCCGCTTTAATTATTTTCTTTTTATCACCGCTATTAACAAGCAGATCCAGCCAGCAATAAAAAGTAGTCCGCCAAGTGGTGTAACAGGTCCGACAAATTTTGGTACTGCAGATCCCATTGCCTTAAACGCAGTAATGGCATAAAGCGAACCTGAGAAAAGTATAATACCCCAAATAAATAAAGTACCTGCCCAACTTATTTGCTTTGATGAGAAATGTATGGAAAGAATTCCGGTAAGTATAAGTGCTAATGAATGATAAAACTGGTATTGTACTCCCGTTTTAAAAACTTCCACTGACTGTTCATCCACTACTTTTTTTAAACCATGTGCACCAAAAGCTCCCAATGCAACAGCAAGGCCAGCGAGTATGATACCGGAAACAAGAAATGATTTACGCATGAAATATTCTTTGAATCAATTTATCCAATTCAACGGGGTCTTCAGCTACAATGATATCAGCTTGTTCATAATAGATACGTCGGTCAGAATATTTTTTTAAAATAAAGCCTCTTAGCTGATCATCGCTCAGATCTTTTATTAAAGGTCTTTTCTCTTTCTCCTTCATTAATCGTTGATGCAGTACTTCCGGCATCGTATCGATCCACACAGCAGTACCGGAATTTTTCATGTATTCAATATTATTAAAATAGCAAGGTGTACCGCCACCGCATGCCATTATAAAACTATCATGACTTTCAGCAAGCAGATGCAGAGTATTTTTTTCCAGTTCACGGAAATACTCTTCACCATTTTCTGCAAATATTTCGCTGATGGGTTTGCCTTCATGCGAAACCACTTGTTCATCCAGGTCAAAAAAAGGTAGATTGAGCTTTTCAGCCAGCAGGCGGCCCCAGTGTGTTTTACCGGAACCCATAAAGCCGATTAAGAAAATTTTCATACCCCCAACCCCTAAAGGGGTGTTTGTGAACACTCAACTATTTATTGAGTAGCTCGATTATTGATGAATAGAATTATTACAGTATAAGAGTGCGACGCAACAGAAGCTTAATAATAGCAATACTGCTGGTAACACAAAAAAACTGCGAATAAAGAACTGCTAAGATACTATGATAAAATTTCGAACTAAGTCACCCCTTTAGGGGGACAGGGGGTTATTTAAATGCATTAAACCCTGTCACATCCATTCCTGTGATCAATAAATGAATATCATGTGTGCCTTCATAAGTTATCACACTTTCTAAATTCATCATGTGGCGCATTACCGGGTATTCGCCGGTGATACCCATGCCACCCAGCATTTGTCTTGCATCACGACAGATATTCGAAGCGATCTCACATGAATTTCTTTTTGCCATTGATACCTGCTGTGGTGTAGCCCTTCCTTCATTCATTAAAGTTCCTAACCGCCAGTTGAGTAATTGAGCTTTTGTAATTTCAGTTACCATCTCCGCCAGCTTTTTTTGCTGTAACTGAAATGCACCGATCGGTTTATCAAACTGAACCCGTTCTTTCGAATATCGTAAAGCTGTATCATAACAATCCATTGCAGCACCGATAACGCCCCATGCAATACCATAACGGGCTTTTGTCAAACAACCCAATGGGCCTTTTAACCCTTTTACATTAGGAAAAATATTTTCTTTCGGAACTTTTACATTATCAAAAACCAATTCACCCGTTGCACTTGCACGCAGGCTCCATTTACCATGTGTGGTTGGTGTGCTGAAACCTTCCATTCCTCTTTCAACAATTACACCACGTATAACATCTTCTTCATCTTTAGCCCAAACCACTGCTACCTGTGAGTACGGTGCATTGCTGATCCACATTTTTGCACCATTTAATATTACATGGTCACCTGCATCCTTAATATTAGTAAGCATGCTTGAAGGATCACTTCCATGATCAGGTTCTGTTAAACCAAAACAACCGAGCCATTCACCACTTGCCAGTTTAGGTAAATATTTTTTACGTTGTTCTTCATTGCCATATTGATAAATAGGAAACATTACCAACGAACCCTGTACAGATGCAGTTGAACGAACTCCACTATCTCCACGTTCGAGCTCCTGCATCATGAGGCCATAAGAAATATAATCAAGGCCGCCGCCGCCGTATTCAACCGGAACAGTAGGGCCGAAACAACCAAGATCACCTAACTGTTTTACTATTTGCTCCGGAAACTCGGCACGTTGAGCATAATCTTCGATGATGGGAGAAATTTCTTTCTTCACATAATTGCGGACTGAATCACGAACCAACTTATTCTCTTCGGAAAGTAATTCATCTACATTAAAATAATCAGGACTGGTAAATAGATCTGTACGGGAGGCCATTCGTTGTTTAATATTTGATGCGGCAAAGGTAACTGATTGAAGGAAAAGAAAGATATTTGAATTATGACTGAAAGGAAAAAAAGCGGCCGGTTCGGAATTAATAAATCTAAAAAATCAATATGAAACCGATCTTATTCTGTTTAGTACTCGTAAGTGCAGTAGCATGCAACGATAAAAAGAATACAAAACAGGAAACAGAAGCTACGATCGCCCCGGCGAACTATGATCTGCAATCCGACACTACAGTATATTCAAAAGAAATGAAAAGGTTCTGGTTAGTAGAACTCAGAAAAGGCCCCAACAGAAACCAGGACAGTGTATCAAGAGTTAAAATACAAGCTGCCCATATTGCGAATATTGAACGGCTGGCAAAAGAAGGCAAAATTATTATGGCCGGGCCAATTGGTGTTGAAGATGATCTGCAAGGGATCTTTTTAATGAACTGCAGCGATTCAACTGAAGTTGAAAAATTTGTTCAAACCGATACGGCTGTCATCACTGGCCGGTTGATAATGAAATACTATCCCTGGTGGACAGTAAAAGGAAAATTTATATTTAAATAATTATCTCTATGAAGATCGCTATCGCAGCATTGATAATTGTTCTTTGTTCAGTTAGTCTTCATGCGCAGCAATTCACTTTATTTGAAAACGGAAAAACGGATTTCCTGATCAGGATACAATCCAAACCGATGCCATTTGAAAAAAGAGCGGCTGATACGTTAAAGTATTATCTCGATAAGATCTCAGGTGCTGATTTTAAAATTGTTTCAGATCCCCCCTTAACAAAAAAAGAAATTTCAATTACCGGGCTGCAGCCATCTGGTATAAAACAACCATTTGGCGATATAGGAGAAGATGAATCGTATGCCATCTTTATCAGCGATAACAAGATTAGCATCCAGGGAAGGGAGAAAGGGATCTTTATAGCCATTTACCGTTTTCTTGAGAAATATTTTGGTTGTCGCTTATATGCTCCTGATGCTTTGATCATTCCAAAAATGAATAAAGTCGTGTTTACTGAGAAATATGAAGAACAGTTTACGAGACGATCTCTCTTTCGCATCAATCATTATGGGCCGGCATATAATCCGTTCTATACGCAATGGCATGGCCTGAGTAATGAACCACGGAAAAATAATTTTACCAGCAACTCACAATGGGGCATGTGGGTACATACGATGTTTCGTCTCGTTCCGCCGGATGTTTATTATGATCTGCATCCTGAATATTATTCTCTGAGAAATGGGGTTAGAACAAAAGATCAGCTTTGCTTAAGCAATCCTTCCGTTTTGCAGATCACCATTGATTCGCTGAAAGCACAGATAAGCCGAAACCCTGCTGCTAAATACTGGAGTGTATCACAAATGGATAATTATAATTTTTGTGAATGCGATAATTGTAAAAAAGCAGATGCGGTTGATAGCTCAGCCTCCGGTAGCCTTATACAGTTTGTAAATAAAGTAGCTGCAGCATTCCCTGGTAAGATCATTTCAACACTGGCTTACCAGTACAGTCGCAAAGCTCCGTTAAAAACAAAACCGGCAAAGAATGTAAACATTATGCTCTGCACAATTGAATGTGACAGAAGCAAGCCCATTGAAGCCGATAAAAGCAAAGGAAGCTTTTATGATGATCTGAAAAACTGGTCGGCGCTGACAAAAAATATGATCGTTTGGGATTATGTGATAAACTTTTCCAATAGCTGTTCGCCATTTCCTAACCTGCATGTATTGAAACCTAACCTGCAGCTCTTTAAAAAATTCGGCGTACAAATGCATTTCCAGCAGGGATGGCCCAGTTACGGTGGTGAAATGGAAGAACTCAGGGCTTATCTTATCAGCAAGCTATTGTGGAATATGGATATCAATATTGATAGTGTAAAAAATGATTTCCTGAAAGGTTATTATGAAGAGGCAGCGCCATTTATTAAAAACATATTGGACACGATGGAGTATGTACTGAAAAAATCAGGCAAGCCCTTGCTGATCTATGAACATCCTTTTGCGCATCGTGATGATTATCTTTCTCCATCAATGATAAAATTTTATCATGAACAAATTGGGAGAGCCATCATTGAAACATTAAGGAATAGCAAAGTGCTAAGAAGGGTTGACAAATTTGCACAGGCATTCCGCTTTGCTGATATTGAAGTAGCTAAGGCGATGATCAATACTGACCATTGGATATTTGAAAAAACAAGTGACACTACGCTTGCTGTAAAACCTTATTACGATAGTTTACTTTCAGAGTTTACCGGAAAATGCAAAATATTTGGCCCGCCTGTTTTACATGAAACTTCGTTACCGCCGGAAGAATATGAAACAAGAACAAGAAATTATTTTACTAACGGTATAGAAAAACATTTAGCTGTTGGAAGCAAACTCAGTTTTAAAGAATCGTATAACCAGCAATACAAAGCCAATGGTCCGCAAAGCCTTATTGATGGCATTCATGGTTTTGAAAAATGGGAAGTTCTCTGGCAGGGCTGGTGGGGAAAAGATATTGTAGCAACTATTGACCTGGGAAAGACAAAAGAAATTCATTTGGTGAAAATGAATTTTATGGATGATAACCAAAGCTGGATAATGGCGCCTGCTTCATTTACTGTGGAAACAAGTATAGATGGAAAAACTTTTACTAATGTAGGAACAACACTCAATAAAAATGCCGGGGCTAAATTGGAAAAGCAAATTGTGCCGCTTGAACTAAACCTTACAAAACCTGTGCAGGCAAAATATATAAGGGTAACAGTAAAAAATATTGGCAAGCTACCTGCATGGCGAGGAGTAAATGGTGATGCCTGGATTTTTACGGATGAGATCGTGGTGAAATAACTTTATATCCCGAATCAGTTTGCCTTACGGGAAAATAAGGCTAAATTTACTTAGCATAATAAACAGTCATGTATAAAGAAGTAAGAAAAATACATTTGATCGAAGAGGTTCTGAAAATTACCAACGAGGGTACATTATCAGAGCTGGAAACTGTTTTGAGAAAATCGAAAAGAAAATCTGCTGCTAAAAAAAAGAAACCAAGCATTTATGATTTTGTCGGAATCCTATCTGGCAAAGAAGCCGATAAGATGAAATCTATAATTGAAGAAACCTGCGAAATTATTCCGTCCTCCAGGGGTCTTCGCCATAATTATCCTCAAACTGTCTCGTCCTAAAATAAGTTTACAGGTTTATTAGATAATTTTGCCGAAGACATACGGCGAATTGAAAAACAGATAAAATGAAAAGCTATTTTGTATTTTTATTCCTGTGTATAACTCTGAGTGAACCAGCTTTTTCCCAAACTGGTTTTCTAAAGAAAGCAAATGTCTTTTATTTGCCATTTGATATTGAAACCCCTAATCAAATAGATCATGAAGCGATAAAAAAAATGGGGAACTCAATAATTTTTTCAATTCTGGATAGTATAACTCTTGACTCGATAAACTCAGAAATTAAAAAACTGGTACCAACAACTATAAAGATGAAGGACTTTGATCTAAGAATTTATGCAATGTTTGTCTACAAAAACACCGTTGGCGATATACGTGTCCATAGTTCCAAGAAATACATTTTATTCAAAAGCAAAATGTATTTAGCCAGTGAAAGACTAATTAATTTACTTTTAAAAACTTGTATTTTATCAAAGTGAGCTTTAAATAGATTTTAAAGTTTAATTGGCCTATTCAATTTCCATTGTCATAGGGTCCTCGCCGTAATTCTCTTCAACGTAAAGTGCTTAGTGGTGAAACCCAAGGCGGATGGAGATGAAATACCAGTTAATTCTATATACTTTGTTTAAAATAACTTAAAAATTCACATTGATCTTCGTTTAAATAAGTAACATATTTTAGCAATATCTTCAAAATAGAATAAACATCATTGTCATCTCCATAAACGTCGATTTTTTTTATTCCATCGATATATAATAGAAACTGATAGTTGTCTCTGCTAAATGGCCTGTTCTTGTCTGGATTAGATTTAATTGTTTCAATAAGTTTTTTCAAAAAAACTTTATCAGTATCTGTTTTAACATAGAAATTAATTTTACTAATAAGGGAATCGTAAGACCCTAAAGATGTATCGCTCGATATTGTTCTGCGTACTGATGTTAAATGTCCAGCTCCGTTAGTATCCAAGTCAATGTGGGTAAAACATCCAGTAGGACTCATGATGCTTATTTGACAATTTTCATTGATTTCTTTTTTTTGTGAGACGGACGATTTATTGATACAGGAGCAATAAATTATGATCGACAAAAAAACTATTAAATCTTTAAATTTTCGAGTTATCATTGTCATTATTTCTTAATGTTTCTGGTTCCCGTTATTATTTCGTATGCAACTCTTTCTAGCATTTTATGCTCTTTCCTCAATGAGTTTTCTGAAGGGTAACTGCCTCTTTTTTTACTTCCTGGGTGAACATAATTCAGTCCACCCGAGGTCTTCACCATAGGCGGCTATCAAATTTAATAAAACTTGTGGTGAGACAGGCTAGTTAAAAAGATATCTATTTAACTTTAAGTACCCGAGTTTTGCCGACAAATACTTTATGCTTGAAGATAATTATGGCGAAGACGCCGGGAGGAAGGAAGTAAATTCAATCAATTGCTCTTAAGCCTATGTTAGCCGCTTGTTTAATTCAATTTAAGTCCCGCTAATTTAATCATGTCCGCAACTGTGCTCAGATACCAAAAACCATTTGCTCGGTATTCATGTCCGTTAACTTCTATTTCTTTTACCACTTTATCGTTGTGATAGTAAAAAACTGAATGGGTTTCAAACTCTGGATTTGTGTCAGTACGTCTGTATTTTGCTCTGACTATTCCTTTAATCGCAAAGCCTTTATAATAGTAAATAGTAACATAAGTATAGAAGGCACCTTCATTATTCCAAACAATTTTATAAACCTGATTTGATGAAGGATCAAGGTATACAACGAAAGTATCTTCTGTTTTTATCATTGCTCCATAATATGAATATAAAGTGTCAAGCGTTATCGTTTTTGCACTCAAAGAAGTGTCTTTGTCAATGGAACTTGTGACGCTATCAACAAGTGTTGTCGAAAATGTTTGTGCAGATACCGCAAAACAAATGAATACAAGTGAAACTGATAGAATTATTCTCACTGTCAAGATTTTTTGGAAGAACGTCTAAATTGGCGATTTAATTGTGGCTACGTTCAGGACTTTTGTCCGCCCGCATCTTCACCATAGGCGGCTATCAAATTTAATAAAACTTGTGGTGAGCCCCGGGGAATAAAAAGATATCTATTTAACTTTAAGTACCTGAGTTTTGCCGCCAAATACTTTATGTTTGATATAATTATGCCGAAGACCCGGAGCGGACAAATTTTTTATCACTCATCGGCATTTTCCTTTGTCCCAAATTCGATTCCATGCTTAGAAAAAAATGTTTGAATTAGCTTGTACTTCTGATCACAAAAGTCACCGGTTTTTACTGCTGATGAACTTGTCTTATATCCTTGGCATTCGAAACAGAGTTCAATAAAAGCAAATGCCTTACCGGTGGAGTCAGCAAATAAAATCGCATTTCTTGGGTTGTAACACAGGCTTTCCATTTCCATATGAAATTCTCCTCGGTACCCATTATTGTAAAGTATGTCAGTAAGCGAGTCTATTTCCGCTTTTTCAAGAGTCTTAATTTCCTTGAGTTGTGAATAGTCAACCTTTTTGTTTTTCATTGGAAGTTTGCCTTCAATGAGAGTATCAGGTTTGTCAAAGGAAACGATTTGAACTTGTGCGGCTTTATTGAAAGGGTACAACTTTAATCGCTGTTGCTGAGAAAATTTGTCACGATGTACGCAGCTACGATTTTTTTCTTCTAATTCTTCCTGCTTTTCTGTTAATGGTTTTGGAGCTCCTGGAAATGGTTTTAATTGAGCATTTGAAAACTCAAAGCAAATTACAGTAACAAGAAGAATGAAAAGTCTAGCCATTGAGGGTTTAAATTAAAGGACTGGTCACATAACAATTGTCGCTAACGTCTAGGGCTTGCTGCTGTGCTGGAATTTATAACGTCCAGCCCGCAACTGAAGCCCAATAAAATTACTGATGATGAAGTTAAGAACAAAAGCCGAATAGAGTTACGTCTGCCACAATCATACTTAGAATTGAAGAGTTTTCAGTCCGCCGGGGGTCTTCACCAAAGACGGCTATCAAATTTAATAAAACTTGTGGTGAGACCGGGCAGTTAAAAAGATACCTATTTAACTTTAAGCACATGAGTTTTGCCGACAAATACTTTATGTTTGAAGATAATTTTGTCGAAGACCCGGGTGAACGGGAGAAATTATTTAGCCCTAGTTTTGTTTTAAATCTATTACTTTAATCACACTTCTCCTGGAATTTAGATCAGGTACAGGTGTGAGTAGTAACAATTCTTTACTTGAACAAAAAAACTTCACCCGATCAAACTCTTGAAAAAAATATTGATTAAGATGCTTATTCTTTTTTATTAAGTCGCTTGCATTAGCTCCGAACATTGAAGTGTCACTCACAAACATTAACGTATCGTGCCCAAGTTGATAAACCCTACCAATTGAATACTTTTGAAGTAACCCTGTACTTGAATAAAAATATTCAAATGTCTTTTCTTGTTTAATATAAATTGTCGAAATATTTTCCTTGCCTTTATGAGAAAACTTTTTTGTTGAGTCGCCTTTTTCAAATTTAAAAGTAATAGTATTCATTAGACCAACCTCTTGACCTTGGGAAAATATAGATTCTTCAAGAAATAGGGATAATAGCAAAGTAATTAAACAATATTTCATAAAACTATGTTTCAGTCCGCCAGGATCTTCGCCATAGGCGGCTATCAAATTTAATAAAACTTGTGGTGAGACTCAGAAAATTGCCACTTCCACACAATCATTGAACCTTGCACGCCAGCGTCTATTTTTGAGGAAGAAAGGAGATCGAGACCTTTATCTTCTTACTTACAAAATAAAATCCAAGATTCCAGGGTTGGAGAATTAGAATATATCTTATTCCCCATTTTTATATTCCCTAAACTTGCTTCTTCAAATGAAATTGATTGTCGAGAACCATCTTTATAAACAATTTCGCATAGCATATAAATACTTCTCATCATATGATCTCCTTTTACTTCCTTAAGTAATTTTATTCTCTTCTCAATCCCTCTTAAACAAAAGCTATCTTTTATTTCAACAAAATTGGCAGTACTATTTTTTTTTATATTCGTTTCTGTAACGCCGATAAACCGCTCTTTTCCTTTATCAACTTTGTAAACAACAGCTCTTGTTATTTGTTTATCTTGAGAATTGAAATTAATCAACAGAAGCAAACTGCTTACACATAAAAGTTTAAAAAAATAATTTTTCATTATCTACGTACAGTTTTTTCAATCCGCCCGGGGTCTTCACCATAGGCGGTTATCAAATTTACTAAAACTTGTGGTGAGCCCGGGTAGTTAAAAAGATATCTATTTAACTTTAAGTACCTGATTTTTGCCAACCAAATACTTTATGTTTGAAGATAATTATGGGGAAGACCCGGCCGGACGAAAAAAAATCCAAGTAAAAACCCTGAGAAATAAAATGAGGGAAAAAATATTATTCTTATTATTAATAACTTTTTTAATAGGATGCAATAATAATTCTGAAACTAAAGTTATTCTAGAAGCTAATTCTGTAAATCCACAGCGTATCGATAGTATCAAATGGTTTTACTATGCATATTCATATAATGGCCTTGCATTATTTAAGAAAGGGCAAGAAACTTATAGTTTTCAACCTATTAGTTGCAATGTATTAATTGATACTTTAATTATAAGAAATAATGATTCTTTAGAGGTAAGACTAAGTCTTCACAAAGAAGGATATAATTATTCCCATTTGTCTGAGAATTTGAATTATTATGGTTTATTGTATATCAATAGTGCTGCTATTCCTCTTACAGGCAATGTAATTTTAGATCATTTTGATGACCCTAGCTTTGTAAAAAAGGATAACCAAATAACTGACTCTCTATTCAGGAAAGCACTAGAAACTACAGATACTTCTATGCTATCCTCTTGGTTATTTAATGAGGCAAAGAAAAGAGGTATTTATTTCCATGACTAAGGTTAATATATCTCAGTCCGTCCAGATCTTCACTATCGGCGGATATCAAATTTAATAAAACTTTGTGGTGAGATACGAGCAACGAGGTTGTTTATTACTTTAGAATGCTCCAACTTTATAGTCTATCAATTTAGCCTTCTTTCTTACATATTTAAGCTTTAATATCAAAACGGCCCCAGTCGATAACCGATGGAAAAACAAAGTAAAAAGATCTTTCTTCCTATCAATCCTGTAAATTTCAATTCTATCCTTCTTTGTATTATCTAGTTTATCGTAATACACGAATAAGTGATTATTACAGATATCTTCTAATAAGCAAGTCGCAAAAGATCTAGTTGTATCAAGAATAAAGACATCTTCTGTGTCTTTGCAGATATTAAAGCGATCTTGAAAAATATTAGTTTTAACTGCAGCTTGCAGCAGCCCACAGTCTAAATTTGTTTCTTGACCTTTCATAGAGGTAGCCAGATAACAGTACAGTACAAGAAACAAATATTTCATATTCTTTGCTTATAAATTTAGTCCGTCTGGGGTCTTTACCACAGGAGGCTATCAAATTTAATAAAACTTGTGGTGAGACAGGGCATTTAAAAAGATATCTATTTAACTTTAAGTACCTGAGTTTTGCCGACAAATGCTTTATGTTTGAAAATAATTATTGCCAAGTTCTCAATAGACGAAAAACTAGAAAATATTTAAAAAATCATGACCTACTTGTTGAGTCTATTTTTTCTATTTCCAAATGACACATGCAAAGAACGCTATTATAGTGAAGTATTCAATTTGAAGTCTGAAAGAGAATACTATTTTATAGTCAAGGCCAAAAAAAATGAAAGGGTATTTAACGCTATAGTAAGCAATGTTGATTTTATCAAAGACTTAAAGTACAAGAATGAAGTTCTTGATGCAACTCTAATTTCCAAAATTGTTAATGATAAATATGTTTTAGCCCTAAATGATAGCTCTCACTGGTTTTCAGAAGTCAAGTATAATCGTAAGGTTAGTAAATCGGAAAAACAAGGTGAGAAAAATTTTGTGAACAGATATTTTGATAATAACGGCTATCTCAAAGACGATGTACCAATGGATTATTTAGGCCAGATTTTTGAAACCTTAATCAAATGGAATTATTTGATTAATTCAACGGAGGGAGGTCTTTTTTATATTATGAAAAGTCGTTATTGTAATTAAATTAGCATCCTTTCAGCCAGCCGAGGTCTTCGCCATAGGCGGCTATCAAATTTAATAAAACTTGTGGTGAGACCGGCTAGTTAAAAAGATATCTATTTAACTTTAAGTACCTGAGTTTTGCCGCCAAATACTTTATGTTTGAAGATAATTTTGTCGAAGACCGCTGGCGAATGGAAAAAACACTTGTGAATAAAATATTTTTTATACCATTATTGGTTATGGGATTTGTTAGCAATATGAATTCCAGTTTTATCCAAAAAGATAATCTGGATTCAATTTTTGTTAATTGGAATAAAGCAACTTTTGCTTCATTAAATAGACAGCTGCAATCGTCTGATACTACAAAAATGAAATCATATGCTAATAGATTGTTAACGATAAATGGTTATTGGGGCATTGAAGGTATAGAGGACATAAATGTAAATTCATTACGATATAAGTTTTTGCAAATTGTATTTTCAAGAGATGATGCAAAAGAGAAAGATTTTTACATCATTGAGTCTAACGAATCGGGATCAACTGTTCGAATAAGAAATTTTATTCTTTACACAGATTCAATGCATAATACTCAAATTGAATTTTATTTATATGTAAATAATGAATGGAAAAAGCAAGGCACATGTAGAATAAACAAGATAGACATTGAGAATGATTTAAAAAAGTACATTGCACCATTTGGGAAAGGATTTAATTACGACGACATTATTATTACTAAGTTTAGAAGTAGTATTATAGATCAATCTGAATATTATTTATTTGGGACTTTATCCAGCATCAGTAAAATCAATACGATATTGAATTGTTCAGTCCGCCCGGGGTCTTCACCATAGGCGGCTATCAAATTTAATAAAACTTGTGATGAGCCCGGCTAGTTAAAAAGATATCTATTTAACTTTAAGTACCTGAGTTTTGCCGACAAACACTTTATGTTTGAAGATAATTATGGCGAAGACGCCGGCGGACGCAAATTGAAAATTTCAGGGCAAGATCCCAAAAGAACACAAGAATTAAGCAATAGCAAACTTATTTTGTTGTCCATTTAGAAATGGTTGTCTTTTAAGTTGCTCATTGTAATCTTCAACTTTAAGAAAAGGCCAAATGTCAAAATTGCCAAGCTTTTGAAATTCTAAATATGCTTGATGATGTTCTTTTCTTTTGTTCCTATAATACTGTCCTAGTGTCAATATGTTAATAACTACTTCCTTGAATGAAAATTTCAGTAAAGGATTATTTGTGTCAAAATATGGCCACTCATATTCTTGGTCTGAATGTAAGAACAAAATGCAACGGGCAATAATTTTTAAACTTTCGTCTGATAGTTTGTCAGACCCTTTTAATTTGTGTTGCCTTGTGTCGTCATACAAACCCCAACATAGTAAAAGCATTGGCTGAATTATTGGGTCGTCAAACTTTGCTTCTTTTGCTCTGTAAAATTGTTCGGGCAACCAACCATTGGTTACATCGTCCATAAGATTACTTTCAAAGTCGTCATTCGTAATCAGTCCAACTGATAACTGTCGCAAATGAAATGCAAGTTTTTTTCTACGTTCTGTGTCTACCATAATTTGTCGGTATGTAAATTTTGAAAACTAATGTCTGTTTAAAGTGACGCAGATCTCAAAAATATGCGAAAGTTTTCGGCCCTAATAGAAAACATTTTTTTTAAATTTTCCCTTTTCAGTCCACCCGGAGTCTTCACCATAGGCGGCTATCAAAATTAATAATATCAGCTGGATGAAACCATTTCATCTCCTTATCCTTCTTAAACCAAGTCATCTGCCTTTTAGCATATTGTCTTGTATTTGTTTTAATATTTTCAATTGCTTTCTCCAATGAAATAACACCATCGAGATATTCAAATATTTCTGAATACCCAACTGTCTGTAAAGCATTCAACTGTTTAAACTGAACTAACGATCTTACTTCATCTACTAAACCGGCACTTATCATCTGGTCAACCCTTGTATGAATATTCCGGTGCAGTTCTTCTTTCGGTAATTCAATCCCCAATTTTATAATATTAAAATCACGGGTAGCCTTCTCTCCTTTCCGCAATTCCAGTATTGATCTGCCTGTAGCTTGTTTTATTTCCAGTGCCCGCATCATCCGTTGCGGGTTTTTTATTTCGCCTTTTGTATAAAACTCCGGGTCTTTCTCTTTTAGTTCTTCCTGCAGCCATTCAATTCCTTTCAATTCATAGTTTTCAATTATTGTTTGCCTTATTGTTTCCGGCACTTCAGGCATTTCATCCATTCCTTCACAAAATGCTTTGATGTATAAACCGGTTCCGCCAACCATAATCACTACATCATGCGTTTTAAATAATTCATCGAGTTGAGTCAACGCATATTTTTCAAAAATAACTGCATCTACTTTTTCATGAATGGTATGAGAAGCAATAAAATGATGAGGAACTTCGGCTCCTTCTTGCAACGATGGCCGTGCAACACCAATATTCATTTCTTTATAACACTGGCGGCTATCAGCAGAAATAATTTCAGTATTAAAATGTTTGGCGAGTTGAATGGCAACAGAAGTTTTACCAACTGCTGTCGGGCCTGCAATTATTATAACCGTCTTTTGATCGGGAGAAATCATTGAATGCGGTGTGTTACGCTTCGGCAGTACCTTCAGAGCCTTCTTCAGATCCTTCTTCACTACCCATTTCTTCACCTAAACTTACATCCTCACCTGTTTCATCTTTTGCTACAAACCCATCTGCAACCTGTGTGAGGTCATATTTTTCTTCTACATCAGCAAATTTATCACCTAACAAACTCTTCGTTCCATACTGGCTGGGAGCAATTCCTTCAGTACGAACCGTAGCCGGGTAAGAAAGTTTAGGATTTTCTTCTTTAGATACATTGATCAGTTCCACCAGGAACATCCAGTTCTTATTGAAATCGTATTTGTAAACAAATTTCTGGTTGGTATCACGTATTTCCGTACCGATCGCTGTTTCACCCATCAGCAATGGCGGCGCCTTATGTTCACCTTCATATACCTCCAGTGAGATCTCCCTGCCCTGCTGCCAGTGATCATTGCTGCGGAAGAAAGTAGCTTTATGCTTACTATCAAAATCATAAGCCCTTAATATCGCTTCGTGCAGATCGATGAATTTTTGTGAATGACGGATCGCAATGTCGCGATAGACACTCTCATCTTCTTGCATATACACTCTGAATTTCAAAATTGCCATTCAACAAATTTACATGTTTAGTTCAGATTAAATAAAAAATGGATTACTGTTTTACAGGTATAAGGCCTTTTTCTTTTGCTAATAAAATCATATATTCAAATGCAGCATCATAATTGTTGGGAACGATGCCATCAAGTATTGCATCTTTGATCGCATTCTTGATATCACCAACTGGTTTAGAAGGGCTGATGCCGAATGTTTCCATAATAATTTCACCTGTGATCGGCGGTTGCCAGTTACGTACATGATCTTTTTCTTCCACTTCCTGGCAACGTTGGCGTACAGCACCGAAATTTTCAAGGTATTTTTTAACTTTCCATTTATTCTTTGATGTAATATCTGCTTCGCATAATAACATCAGCATATCAAAATCATCTCCTGCATCAAACAACAACCGGCGGATAGCCGAGTCAGTAATTTCTTCTTTTGTTAAACTGATAGGACGCAAATGCAACTCAACCAGTTTACGCACCAACCGCATTTTTTCATTCAGTGGCAATTTGAGTTTGGTAAAGATCTTTGGAACCATCCTCGCTCCTACTACTTCATGCCCATGAAACGTCCAGCCATGTCCTTCTTCAAATTTTTTTGTTGCAGGTTTGCCGATATCATGCAATATAGCAGCCCAGCGCAGCCAGAGATCATCCGTTTTTGTTGAAATATTATCAAGCACCTGCAGTGTATGATAAAAATTATCCTTATGCCCCATGCCATCTTTATACTCTGCACCTGCGAGATCAACCATCTGGTAAAAAATAATATGCAACAGGCCAGATTGATATAACAGATCAAAACCAACAGATGGTTTCTTGCTTAAAACAATTTTATTCAGTTCATCTGTGATCCTCTCCTGTGTAATGATCTTTATCCTTTCCACATTGTCTTTTATACCCTGCCATGTTTTTTCTTCGATCGTAAAACCGAGTTGTGATGCAAACCGGATTGCACGCATCATCCGCAGCGGGTCATCAATAAAAGTTTGCGCAGGATCTAATGGCGTACGGATGATCTTATTATTCAGATCATTTATTCCATCAAAGGGATCAACGAGTTTTCCATAATCATCCTTATTCAAACTTATTGCCAATGCATTAATGGTAAAGTCACGGCGAAGCTGGTCATCTTCCAATGTGCCGGGTTTTACTTCCGGGTTGCGGGAATGATAGGCATAACTTTCTTTACGGGCACCGACGAATTCAATATCGAAAGCCTCGGCCTCACCCCCAACCCCCTCTCCAAGGGGAGAGGGGGCTTTCGAAGAGTCACTATGTTTTGAGAAATCTAATTTGATATGAGCAGTGCCGTAGGTTTTAAAAAAGTTTACTTGCGGCATAGGATTAAAATGTTTCGCAACACGATTTGCCAGTTCAATTGCATCACCCACACAAACGATATCAGCATCTTTTGTTTGCCTTCCGATGATCTTATCTCTTACAAAACCACCTATTAAATAACATGGCAATCCCAGTTCCCCAGCGCTGTGAGCAATCTTTTTTAAAATGAATAATTCCCTTTCTGTACAGTTGATTTCCATAAAGCGACAAAGATAAATTAATGGCCACAGAGAACCACTGAGAAATAAAGAGAGCCGCAGAGATGCTCTGTGGTACTCCAAAAACTCTGTGGCCCTCTGTGGCCTAAAACAATTTTTGATAAACTCCCATTACTGCTGTTGCACATTTTTGTTGAGTAAAATTTTGTGCATGCTGCCAGCCTTTTTCTTTCATTGTGGCTGCTAATGATCTATCAGTAAAGATCCTTTTCATTCCTTCAGCAATTTCATCTGCATTGGCAGGATTCACATAATAAGCAGCATCACCTCCCGCTTCGGGCAAGCATGAAATATTGGAAGTAATTACAGGCAGGCGGCTACATAAAGCTTCAAGTACCGGTATTCCAAAACCTTCAAAGAAGGAAGGATAGATCATAGCAATTGCAGATTGATAGATAGCGGGAAAATCGGCTGCAGATTGAAATGATGATGAAGATTTCGCTGAGGCCGATTCTGAAAGAAAGATGATATCTCTTTCCAATCCGTTTTGTGAAATGTATTCTTTCACCTTTTGTTTATACTCTTTGCCATTACCGATAACTACCAACGGAATATTGAGATCATTCTTCAATTGAAATACTGCCTTGCAAATATTCAGCAGGTTCTTTCTTTCAATGATCGAACCGACATAGAGAAAGAATTGTTCAGGAAGATTGTAAAGCTTTTTTATTCTTGCTTTTTCTTCTTCACTTACTGTTTGTGAAAAAGCAGGATTACAACTCTGGTAGCAGACGGTTATCTTTTCTTCCGGTGTTTTATAAAAATCAATGATGTCTCGTTTTGTTTGCTCGCTGATAGCAATCACATGATCAGCATATTTGCAGGCATGGCGAAATTTTTTCCGGTAGATCTCCACATCTATCTTGCTGTACTGTTCAGGATGACGTTCATGCACCAGGTCGTGAATCGTAACAACGGATCTTATTTGTGTTTGATGAATATCCATTGGTATCTCATGACTGAGGCCGTGGTAAAGATCAATTTTTAATTTTTGCAGATCTTTTTTTACCCAGCTGCTGCGCCATGCAGATGAAAAAGTTTTATGCAAAAAAGAAGACGGTTGCACTTCCTGTATATTTTTTTCACCGAAAGAAAAAAGCGAGGAAGGTTTGGGATTGAATAAATAATATTGATGTTCAGGGTAATATTCCGCCAATGAATGGATCAGTGTGCGGCTATAATGCCCCAGCCCTGTTTGATTGTGATATGCCCGTTTTGCATCGAAACCAATATTCATGTTTGCAAATGTGCGGATAATTTGGTGAACGATGGTAGAGAATTAACTGGTTTTTAAAATACCCGTGTCGATTGTTTTTCGCTTCAGCCTTTTTGAGATGATGTAAACAAACAATGTCGCCGTAAAATACATGATCAGTGAATCGAGAGCTGCAGGAATAGACATGGTACTATTGTTTAATAAAGAAGGGCTCAGGGCAATAGTGATCGCCAATGCACCATTTCGGATACAGGCTCCCATACTTATTGCAATAGATTGTTGAATTGGAATTTTAATAAGCCGGGGAATAATGAAGCCTGCTATTATGGAGATAACATTAAAACACAATACAGCCATTCCGGTTTGTCGCCAGAACGATCCAATGTTTTCCCTTTCTTTAATTACCTGCATCAAAATGATCACAACAAGAAATACAATTGAAAATATTTTAACCGGCTTTTGCAATTTCGTGGCCAATGAATTATTTTTTTTAAGCAAGAACATGCCAATCGCAACAGGGAACAGGATGATCGCAAAAATTTGCAGCACTTCTGAAAACCGGAGAGGGATATACCTGCTTTCTTCCATAAAATACTGCATAGAAAGATTAACGATGATCGGCAATGTGAGAATGCAAAGCAGGCTTGCAACGGCTGTAAGGGTAATACTCAGCACAACATCCCCTTTGGCGAGAAGTGTAAAAAAATTGGAAGTGACACCACCCGGCGAAGCCGATATCAAAACTAATCCTACAGCTATTTCCGGGGTAAGGTTAAATATTATTGCAATACCAAAACAAACTGCCGGCAAGAAAAGCATTTGGCAAACCAAACCAAGAAGGACCGATTTGCGATAAACAAGTACCCGTGAAAAATCTGTAACTGACAGCGACAATCCCAACCCAAACATTATAATACCCAATGCGGTTTGCAGTAAAATGGTTAATAATGCTGATGACTCCATAATTATGTAGTTGATTTCGTTTCCAGGGGGAGTTCATAGCAACAGAGGGTAAAAGGATGGTATATCTAAAAATACTGAATTGGTATAACAATAACTTTTATTTTCGCATCAAATTTTAAAACCGAATGAAAGAATTGATCCTTGAAGCATGGGGTAACCGTGAGTTATTAAAAGATACAAAGTATACTGATGCCATAAGAGCTGTAATTGAAGAAGTAGATAAAGGAAGATTGCGGGTAGCGTACCCGTCAGCCCCTTCGGTTCCGACGGATGGGTGGCAAGTGAATGAATGGGTGAAGCAGGCAATACTGCTTTATTTCGGCATTCAGCAAATGCAGACCTGGGATGTAGCACCCTTTGAGTTTTATGATAAGATGTTGTTGAAGAAAAATTATAAAGAGCTAGGTGTTCGTGCCGTACCACATGCAGTAGCGAGATATGGAGCTTACCTGGCAAAGAATGTGGTGTTGATGCCATCGTATGTAAATATTGGTGCTTATGTAGATGAAGGCACAATGGTGGATACATGGGCAACTGTTGGTAGTTGTGCACAGATCGGTAAAGGCGTTCACTTAAGTGGCGGTGTTGGCATTGGCGGTGTGTTAGAGCCATTGCAAGCCTCACCAGTAATTGTTGAAGATGGTTGTTTTATCGGAAGCCGTTGTATCGTTGTGGAAGGTGTGATCGTTGAGAAAGAAGCTGTGCTGGGTGCGAATGTTGTATTAACTCAATCAACAAAAATTATAGACGTAAGTGGAAATGAACCTGTAGAAATGAAAGGTCGTGTACCTGCACGTAGCGTTGTCATTCCCGGTTCATATACTAAAAAATTTCCTGCCGGTGAATATGGTGTTGGTTGCGCATTGATCATTGGTAAACGCAAGCCAAGTACAGATCTGAAAACAAGTTTGAATGATGCGTTAAGAGATTTTAACGTGAGTGTTTGATTGAGATATTAGGATATTGTGATATTAGATGCTAGATAGCAGATCACAGTTTCACAAAAGCAAAAGCCTCTGCTTATTGACAAGAGGCTTTTGCTTTTGTATTAAATCATTTTTAAATTTTCACTCTGCACCTGTACTGTGTTTTCTGCTCGCAATGTGTTCTCTGTTGCTGGCAATTCGTTTGTTTTTTATTTGAAGATGGTTTTTTTGCAAATGAAATAGGCACTCCAAAATTCAGGCTCCAGGAAGAAGCACGGGAAGAAAATTTAGTTTCAACAGATTTACTTCCATCATGTGTTGTAAGTGTCGTGTTGCCGAGATTGCCAATTCCTTTTAAGTATTGAACATTTACCTGGAAGAGTTTGTTTTTTCCTTTCGCAAATTCAAAACCCATTCCACCAATGACCGCAGTATTCCAGTTGCCTGCATAATAGGTATAGACTGACTGAGTTGCTTCTGTTTTTACATCAAAATCATTTTCAACAGATGGAATATATGCCATACCTAACTGTGGTTGTAAACGCATCTGCATTGGTTGTTTAGATGATTTTTGTTTAGCTGAACTGGTATTTGATTTTCCGCAATGAGATGAGCTTCGTGAATAACTGCCGCATCCGTGTTTCATATTGCTTTCTCCTTTACTGCAACCAGTTTTACGTTGCTGGGCAGGTTTACTTTTATTCGAGTTTGATTTAAATAAAATCGGTTTTGTATTAAACTGGTAGCCTCCTTCAAGACGAACTTGTGTAGAAGAACGGGATGAGAAATTATTGGTGAGGCTTTGCTCAGGGTTTGTAAAACTAAAAGCAACTGCAGTATTGCTTGTTGAAATTCCGGCAAACACCCCATGTCCTCCTTTTTTGAACTTATAATCGAACCTGGCCCCTGCTTGCGGTGTAAACTGATTGGATAAGGGTGAGATAAAGTTTCCATCATTAATACTTACACAGGTCTGTGCATTTTCAAAACCAATACGTGGTGTGAAAGTAAGCTGGGATTGACCTACCTGAACAATCAATGCCAGGCATATGGCTAATACTGAATGTCTCATAATAAGAGGTTTTAGGTATCCTGAATCTACGACAGTAAGAAGCCGAAAAAAAATCTAATGTATGAATGGCAAAAATTGGTTATTGGGAAAAATCTAAAGGGTGTTCACGGGCAATAATTAACTGCCAAGTCTTATATTTGCCCCCCGCAATCAAAGCCCAGATGGCGAATCCCGATAGCTATCGGGAGGTAGACACCGGGAAGTTCTTATATGTTTGAAAAATTGCCCAGATGGCGAAATTGGTAGACGCACTGCCTTCAGGTGGCAGCGTCCGAAAGGATGTGCTGGTTCGAATCCAGTTCTGGGCACTTAAAAAGCAATCCAAGTCTGGGTTGCTTTTTTAATTCAGATAAACAGATTTTGACTGGTAAGATTCTTCAGGAGAATAGATAAAAAGACAAGTTCCTTCTTTTATAGTATTGATGATCTGGTTGCTTTCTTTAGGTGAAACAGCCGGGCAGCCCTGGCTTCTACCGATATAACCTTGTGAATGGATCAGCGATTCGTTTACATAATCAGCTCCATGAATAACTACAGCCCTTTTTTCTGCATTATCATTTATTCCTTTTTCTAAACCTTCAAGCTTTAATGATTTTCCGTGTTTTCCCGTGTACATATTTCCAGTTATATAAAAGCCCGGGCTACTTTTAAAAGAAGATTCGCTATTTGAAAATGACTTGGCAAATTCTTTCCCCGAATTCCGGCCGTGTGCTACATAAGTATTAAAAAGTATCTCAAAGTTTTTCAAATCAACTATATATAATCTTTTCGCAGAACTGGGCAGACTGAAATCAATGATTGAAACAATACTGTCATTTAAAAGGCGACCTTCTTCAATAATTTTTTCATACCCTTTTTCGGCCATTTCAAATACTTTTCTGTTTATTCCCGAAATATTAAGGTGTAAACTATCATAAACAGATATCACTGTGGGTTTTAGAGAAGCGAAATAGTTAGCAGAGTCAGCTGTTGCACTTAATAACTGCTTTGATCTTTTTTCTACTGTTTTGGCAAAAGCAAAGGGGAAAGAGAACAGGCCTATGACTAAAGAAGAAATAAATAAATAAAGACTTTTAACTTTTCTTTTTTGCATGCTGCTGATTTTAAATTTTACCAAGTATTAGACGCTTTACTAACGTCTAGCTTGCATGAATTGTATCTTAATTTCCTTTAATTGTCAAAAAAAATACTCAATATGAGATATTCTGAGAAGTATTTCCAACAAATAAAGTCATTGGCAAAACTTTATTAGATCATTGACAGAACTTCAATAAAATATTCAAGAAAGAAAAACTATGCGGTAGTGGGTTAAGGGAGAACAGTTTAAACATTATAATTATTTTCTTCCAAAATCATCCTGTAGTCTTATAATATCATTCTCATCACTTGGATTATTTGCATCTGTATGCTGCCAAATCTCTGCTACTATGCCCCAATCTTCTAATCCCATCAGCCGGTGGCGTTCGCCCTGCCGAAGGCGGATTATATAACCGGGTTCCAGAATATGTCTTACACTCTCAATATCTGTGTCACTTGTCATTACGCCAACCGGGCCTTCTATACAACTCCATATTTCAGCCCTGCGGTTATGATATTGCCAGCTTAGTTTCTTACCCGGCGCCACCATCAGGATTTTGGGACTGAGTTTATTTGTGATCGTTAAGGACTGAAAATCCACATCATTAAAAAAATGTGCTGCAAAATCCTGTGCTTGTGATTCATCTATCACAATAAAGCCACCCCATGGACGATCATAATCTCTATCAATGATCGTAAATCCTAATTGCTGCAGATGCTCTTCGATCTGTGAAAATATTTTTGATTTATCATTCATAATTTTTGCTCTATTCTTTTACCAATTTTTTTTCTAATTCTTCAAGCGATACCCCTTTTGTTTCCGGCACTTTTGTCAATACCCAAATTAATTGCAATAACATCATAAATGCAAGAAACGCAAAAATACGCCATGGATTATCTTTATAGATACCTGTTTGTTTATCCAGGAAAACCGGTGTAATAAGTGTTATGATAGCTGCAAATATCCAGTGTATACTGGCACCGAATGATTGTCCCTTTCCTCTTATTTTATTAGGAAAAATTTCAGAAATAAAAACCCAGATAACTGCGCCCTGCCCAACAGCATGTGAAGCAATAAATAATAAAAGGAAAAAGAGTAGAAACTCAGGATTTGTTCCTGTTTTAAAAGCATAAGCAACCAACGCAAGACTTATGATATAACCAATTGAGCCAATAATAAGCAATGTCTTTCTTCCCAACCTGTCAATCAGGTAAAGTCCAACAAAAGTAAAGAGAAGGTTGGTGCCTCCGATATAGATTGAATTTTTTAAAGAATCAATTGAAGCTAGTCCTGCCCTTTCTAAAATTTCCGGTGCATAGTATAAAATAAAATTGATACCAGACCATTGATTAAAAAATGCGACCATAAAAGCCAGCCAGATAATAACATTGTATTTACGGTTGAAAAATCCTGAACCTCCTCCTGCAGCTGATTCATGTTGAATGCTTGTCTTAATATTTTGTATTACTTCATCGGCATTTAAAACACCCAATCGCTGAAAAATTTTCTTTGCACCGGCATCATCTGATCTTTTAGATAATATCCAGCGTGGACTTTCAGGAATACTTATTATGAGTAATGTGTAGAGTATTGAAGGAATAGCCATCACACCGAGCATCCATCGCCAGTCATTGACACCACCCATTCCTTTCAGAAAAAAGTTAGAAAGATAGGCTATCAATATTCCGAACACTATATTGAATTGGTACATTGCTACCAGGCGACCTCTTGTTTTCGGTGTGGAAATTTCAGAAATATAAGCTGGCGCCGCAACAGATGATACACCAATGCCCAGACCGCCGATAAAGCGAAAGAATGAAAAACTATAAGGATCGGGTGCAAAGGCAGAACCCAATGCAGATATGCTGAAAAATATCCCAACCCAAAAGAGTACTTTTTTTCTTCCATACTTATCGGTAGGCTTCCCGCCAAATATGGCACCTACCACCGTTCCCCACAATGCCATCGACATAATAATGAACCCATGAAACCAGGGAGAAATTTCAGTTGTATGCCAGAGTTCTTTAATGGGTTGATTGGCTCCGGATATAACAACAGTATCAAATCCGAAAATAAAACCTGCAAGGGCAGCGATCATTGAAATACCAAAAAGATTACCTGAACCTTTAACCGATACATTGGAAGCAAAATCGTTTGATTGTATTTGCATATGGCGTATTTGAATTCGTTAATTCTGATCGATAAAACTATTTGTCCGGGAACTTTTACAATTTGTCTTACCACAAGTTTATTAATGGAAGATACCTAATCAGTACTGTTTAACAATTATTGGAGGAATAAAATTTATGCCCGAAACCGTTTCAGGAAATTATTTCTGTACCATTTTCAATAGATGCTACATAATAAGTAAGAGGTAGCTTCATTTCCTTTTCATATGCCAGCTTAATTTCAGCTACCAATTTTTCTATCATATCTTCTTTTACGAGGTTGATAGTACAGCCACCAAAACCGCCACCCATCATTCTTGCACCCAGTACTGCATCATTATCTCTTACACAATCAACAAGCCAGTCAAGTTCTTTACAACTGACTGCATACATTTTACTGAGGCCATCATGTGTAGCAAACATTTTTTTTCCCAGTAATTTAATATCCCCTTGTCGAAGATCATTACACCCTGTTTCCAGTCTTTGTATTTCCTGGACAATAAACCGGCTTCGCATGTCGATCAGTTTATCTTTTGGTAAAACATATTTGTCAAGCATCGCTTCAGTTACATCCCTCAATGAGTTTACCTGTGGTTCATGTTCCTTTATCCATGCCACTGCCTGCCTGCATTCATTACGACGGGTATTATATTCAGAAGAAGCAAGTGAGTGTTTTACATTCGTATTTAAAAGAAGTATTTTGATCCCATCCAGTTTAAAAGGAACATACTCATATTCCAATGAACGGCAATCTAGTTTTATTACATGTTCTTTTTTCCCCATCATAGATGCAAACTGGTCCATGATCCCGCATAATACACCAGCATATTCATGTTCTGCTTTTTGTGCCATCTTCACCATATTCACTCTATGAATTCCTGTTTGAAGCAAATGATCCAAAGCAAATACTGTAGCACACTCAACAGCTGCAGATGATGAAAGTCCTGCGCCTATTGGCACGTCGCTGGTGAGCATTGCATTGAATCCTTTTGGCACAATCCTCTTTTCTACAAACTGCGCCACAGCACCCAGTATATAATTCGGCCAACTGATATCACCTATTGGTTTCAATTCATCTATTTGAATGGAAAAAGTCTCATTCAGATCTTTTGCAAAAAGATGTATTTCGTTATCGTCACGCAATGATACTGCGAGGTAAACAGCTTTGTCGATTGCAGCCGGTAAAACAAATCCATTGTTGTAATCAGTATGTTCACCAATTATATTCACTCTGCCCGGTGAACGAACTATCAGTGGAGATGCTGAATCAGGAAATTTTTCTTTAAAATCTGTAAGAATGGTTTCTATTGATATCATTCTATTAAAATTAATTCTTTATCCCAGGTTTCCATTCAATTACCTGTATCATTTGTGGTTGCAGGCCTGATATGCCTTCTGCATCGGTTTGTTCCGTTTTCTGAACAAATAAGTTGAGTATCTTTTTCTTCTTCCACAACTCAGTATCGTAAGTCGGCTCCCATGAACCAACCGATGTTGATGTTAAGTCAAATATTTTCCAATTCTTACTACTGTTCACATTATCATTTATCGCAACTGAAACTTTGTTGTTTCTTTCTTCATCTTTAAAAATTAAACCGACACATGTCCTTTTATTTTCATTCCATACAATTACATGCGGCCGGGAAATTGGAATTCGTTTTGTACCTCCGCCACTTAAGCTAAATGGAGTTTTTCTAAAATCCAGGCTCTGCATATTCCACTTGTTGTTATTATTAAATAGAATATGATACTGCGGAATTGCGGAGTCCTCTTCTCTCCAGTAACTTGCGATATACGGATTACCGTTAGCGTCTGTACACATCGAAGTTTGATTGATCAACTCAGTTTTCTGTGGAATTTTCCAAACATACTCTGCGGTTGCTGCTGTTATAGGTAACGAATATTTTTCACTGGTAGATCTTTCCCATGTCACACCTCCATCCGTTGAGCGGGCATAGCACATATCATGATTACTGCTTACATCTGAACTTTCCCTCCAAACCCATGAAATATGAATGATACCTTTATTATCAACACATGCCTGCCAATAAGCATTTCTTTTATTTTCTCCATCAATCAAATTACTATGAAGCTGCCTCCATTGCTTTGATTTGATACTATACTTATTAATAACAAGATTACCCTTACCGGACGCTCCATCCCTGTAGAGGAATAACAGATCGCCATCGGGCATTTTATAAAACTCTGGATATGTAACACTGGTTTCAAACAAACTTGTCATTTGAATTTTATCAGACATCTCCAATGATAAAGGCTGCTTGCTAATTGAATAGTTGAGTGGATTAGTATGATGATTCCAGGCCATATGCAGGTAACCTGCACCATCAATCATAATGCTGATATCATTGTGAGCATCTTTAATATTGCCTTTATGATTTGTTTTAATTAATTCCCAGTTCTTATTTCCTGATTTTCGTTTACCCAAGATCACATCCCCATCTTTGTTATAAAAACCTATGAATTGAAAATCGCCATAGGTGACTAGCGAGTTTTTTCTGAATACAACTGTGTTGATTGAATTTCCAGCCCATCCGCTGTCAACATTTGTAACTGTAACATTTTTTAAAATATTTTTCTGTGCAGAAGCATTGTCAGTTAAAATAACTATGGAAAAAAGAAATGCTGCCGCTTTAGTCCTCATAAATGCTCTTTAATTAATTTCAGCATTATAATAGTTATATGTTTTTCTAAATCCAGCACCTTTGTCTTTTACCCACCAGTATAAATTATTACTATTATGGCCACTCTAATAAATCTTGAAACTAATTTATAATGAATGATGAGGCTTTGTATCTGTGTGGCCCAGGCTTTTACCCGGTGCAACTGCATCCCGAACTAACTGCTTAAGTTCTTTTATTTCAGGGAAGCCGCCATATTCTCTCCGGTTAAAAATTTTTTTGCCATCAATGCTGATGTGAAAATCACCATTCACTAAACCGGGTTTAAGTGAAACAGCATCTAACTCATTTTCGAATGTAGTTAAAAACTCCTGCGCCATATATGCTGCACGCAATAACCAATGGCATTTGGGACAGTATTCGATAGTGATAGTTGGTTTCATAATTATCAATTGAATTTAAAATTTAACTCTTATTAATTCGAATAACATGTGAAATCATCTCGCCATCCAGCCGCCATCAACAAACAATACTGTTCCGTTTACATAATCAGATGCGGATGATGCAAGAAATACAACCGGGCCTTTAAAATCATCCGGCAAACCCCAGCGACCTACGGGTATCCTGCCAAGGATTGATTGACTTCTTTCAGGATCTTCACGCAAAGCCTGTGTATTATTAGTAGCAATATAACCCGGAGCAATACCATTTACACAAACACCTTTACTGCCCCACTCATTACCAAATGCTCTTACTAATCCTGCAACAGCTGATTTACTCGCTGTATATCCCGGCACATTGATGCCACCCTGGAAACTTAACAACGAACAAGTAAAAATAATTTTGCCGCCGCCATTTGTTATCATATGACTACCAAACTCACGACCTAAAATGAATTGTGCGTTGAGATTGATGTCAATTACTTTATCCCAATATTCATCCGGATGTTCAGCAGCAGGTTTACGCATAATGATACCTGCATTGTTTACGAGTATATCAATTTTCTTATTATCAGCTTTTACTTTATTGATAAATGCATACAATGCTTCACGATCCGAGATATCAACTTTATGATAAGTAAATTTTCTGCCCGTTGATTCAACTGCATTTTTTACTGCTGAATAATCATCAACAATTGATGCTCCTACAATGTCAGCACCAGCTTCCGCCAAAGCGGTAGCCATACCCATACCCAACCCTGTATCGCAGCCTGTAACAACTGCTGTCTTGCCTGATAGATCAAAAAGTTTCAATGTTTCCATTACCTGTGTTGTTTATTTAATAAAGAGTATTGACTTGTCATGGTTTTTCATGAAAAACCAATAATTGACCGGAATTCCCGAAAATACAAAACATCATCATTCAACCATTCTGCACCTTCATTTATATTCATGTCTTCCGGACCGGAGGAGTGCACAACAAGCCTTTTCTGGTTTTGATTATATGGTAGGGGAAAATAAGAACGATCATTGGTTATTAAAGCCATGTCAGAATATTTTTTCGTCATTATCCAGCAACCGGGAAACATCTCCGCTGTCAAATACATCAGACCTTGCAGCTAATACCTGTCTCAGCAGATCGTTGATAGTTATTACACCGGCAAATTGTTTATCATCAAATGCCAGCAGGTAACGGGTTTTATGATCATCAATCAGGTGAAAACATTTTTCGACTGTATCATTTACACTTACCATAGGCACATCCACACTCATAATGTCTTTCACTTTTGTATCCGAGCTATGTCTTCCTTTTAAAATTACCTTGCGGCTGTAATCCCTCTCACTTATAATGCCTTTATACTCCTCATTATCCATTACCACCAGGTAACTGAGATTAACTGAATTGAGCATTTGCAAGGCCTTATAAACTGTTTCTTCCTGCGAAATGATATTTAAGGATTTTGTTTTACTGTTAAGTATATCACGAACCGTACGCATAGTTTTGATTTTTTTAAAAGTACAATAATTTTGACTCTGCAATACTGAACAGATATAAAATTTATTTTGTAATTCAACACCACGGGGAGAAAAAGAACAATGACAGGGAAATCATTCCCCGTATATTTTTAAATTTTACTTGTGTATTCCTTGCTATCCCCGGATTTAATTCAATTATTCGTTTGGTATGCTTATTGGATAATTCCTTCTCAAGTTATAATTCAGGAGTAAACAATGATCGCTGTTTAAAAAAAAGAGAGCCGACCGGGGAAAGCTTTACTTGATTTTGAAAACGAAGACATAACAGGCTATTATAAATGAAGAGACCTGTTATCAATTGAACATACTGCATATGACGAAGTAAATGCATTGGGAGAATTGGCAGCTTCAAAATATCTACGACAGTGGGAAAAAGCAGGAAAAAATTTCCCCACTGTTCAGCTACGGAGAGTTATCCATATCCAAAACCATATTCAATGAAAAACAAAATTAAAATCGATACCCTCATGAAAAAGAAAAATTATTTTTTTTATCCGTTAATTTAAAATTATGAAAACAGTTTTACGTACTCTTCTTTTTAGCAGTGTTCTTTTATTGAGCACAAAAATTACAAAGGCACAATGCACAGTTTCGAATATCGTAGTTCAAAATGTAAGGGGGATTGCCTCAACACCCACCAGCTGTACTGCCAAATTTGATGTTACCTTTAATATTGAAAACAACAATGGAAATAAATTTATTTTTATTCATGTCTGGTTGCAGAATGATTATCCGAATTATTTCCACTGTGTGAATGGACAGTCTACAATTAATGGCTCTATACGGGCTCCGGAAGCTGCTGATCTTGGGAATTCATTTAATATAGGCTTAAATAATGAAGACACAGCTATAACGGCAATGACAACCTATCCCCCTGATGCATCAGTTCCATTGGCTTCAATGGATTCGTTAAAGAGGGTTTTATTACCGGACGGATCTGCCAATATCACTTTGTATGGTGTTTTGATCACTACACCCTTTGCTTGTAATACGCCTATGGTAATCGTAGCCGACCTATGGTCAAGCCAGGCAAGCAATGCGCAGAGGGCACATTGTGTTGATTGCGGAATAAGATACTCTTCGGGTTTTTTGACTGCAACTGGTTTTGCTAATTGCTCCACTCTCAGATTTGGAGGTACTCTTTCAAATCTCACCGGCAATATTCTGGATGGATACTACAGGATATTTGCTGATGTAAACCGTGATGGATATTTTACACCTCTTATCGATACTTTATTGCGAGGCAATACTTTATTTTCGATATTAGCTGGTGGAAATATAAGTTTCACTGGTGATATACTCAGGGCAAATATTAATCAGGATATATTTATTATAGTTACACAAACGACAGGTGATGGAGCCGGTGCTTCAAGAGTTTTTCGGCTTCCTAGCAGCTTTTGTAGTGTCCTTATCCTACCTGTAAGTTTCAGTTCATTTACCACAACCCGTACAAGCAGAAGCAATGTACTGCTGAAGTGGGAAACTGCGACTGAAGCAAGCAACACAGGCTTCTCCATCCAAAGGAATATGGGAAATAATAAATGGGAAACTGTTGCTTTTGTTAATAGCCTTGCACAGGACGGCAATAGCAGCTCGACTCTTAGCTATACTTTTAATGACTTAAACTCAAGCGCTGGTATTACACAGTACAGGCTTGAACAAGTAAACATTGATGGAAAAACAAAACTAAGTGAAATAAGGGCAGTGCGTGGCTTTGCACAAAAAGAGAAAACTATTGTCTTCCCTAACCCAAGTACTGATGGTCGTGTAAGTATTTTATTTGAAAACAAAGAACAGACCCGGGATATTATTCTTACAGATATAAATGGTAAGGTTATTAAGCAATGGAAAGGATTTAACAATAATATTCTAAAAATAGAAAACCTGGTTACGGGTATGTATACGATCAGGATCATTACGCCTCAGACCGGGAATCAAACAGTAGAAAAGATAATCGTTTCACAATATTAAAAAATGACTAAACAAGATATTAATCCATAACAAGAGGATTAATCGATCCGTACAGGTTGTTCTTGTTATTCAAAGCGGGAAAAAGCATGTTCATTTAACTAATGAATGTGCTTTTTTATTAAACAGTTATATCATTTACGCATCACAGTGTAACTAGCCAGGAAAGTTTCCGGCGATGTTTTATCCTTTCCTTAACGTACCGGGTAAAATTCATTTCTCATCGTTTCGTTTCAACTAAATACAAATACTGCTTTCTATAAGGTCAGCTCTACACAAATCATTTATTTATGAACGAAACCAGCAATACCGATAACTATCGGGAGAATGGCCTCTACTCGTATGACTCATTTGGTGTAAGCAAAAAACCTTCTGATTCAAATTTTCTTTGGTGGTGTGCCGGTGCACATCAAAAATTATTAAAGCAATATCCTTCCGAACATAGTAAATACTCAGGGCTAGGTGGCGTATTGCTTGCAACATTTGTACTGGCTACTTTATCGGGCGGCTATGCTGTCCATTCAGTTTTTAATAATTGGTTATGGACGATCGGTTTTGCACTTATCTGGGGCTTGATCATTTTCAACTTCGACCGTTTTCTTGTTTCTACCATGCGGAAGTACGGAGTAAGCCGCAGCAAACAGATCTGGATGGCGGTGCCTCGTCTTTTACTTGCATTACTCATCGGGTTGGTAATAGCACGGCCACTGGAGCTAAAGATTTTTGAAAAAGAAATAAATGTGAAGATGACAGAGAACCTGCACAAAAAAATTCAGCTCAATGATAGTTTGCTTGCAATGGAATACAAAGCCCAGATACAAACAGCCGAAACAGAACGACAACGAGCTGTAAACAGGAAACTGGGGATTGAAGATACACTGCACAACCTGCAGCAGGCTTATGTGCATGAAGCCGATGGTACCGGCGGAAGCGGTCAGCGTGGAATAGAAAATATAACACGGTTAAAAATGGACGCGTATAACCTGGCAAAGGTTCAGTATGCGCCGGAAATAAAATTGCTGGGCGAAACAATTGCATCGCAGGACAGCATTATGAACACAGCAAAATCAGGAATGGAAGAAAAAAGAAAACAGTATGAAATCGCTGCTGCTGCCAATATGGGTTTTCTTGAAAAGAATAAAGCATTATCTGATCTGTCACAACAGGAAGCAAGCGTATTTTGGGCTACGCTACTCATTTCGCTACTGATAATATTAATAGAGATCGGGCCAGTGCTTTCAAAACTCATAATGCCTGTTGGCCCTTATGACATTGCTCTTGCAAAAGAAGAACTAATACAGATGGCTACGAGTGAGTCGGAGATCAGGAATGATAAAGAAGTTCGCTATGAAAAAAGAAGGGTGTACAGGCAAAAACAAAAAGAAATGTCGGATCAACTTGCGGAGCAATTGACATCACTGCAAAAGAAAAATATTGATAAAGAACTGGACAAATGGGAACGGGGCGAATGGGAACCACAAGATCACCGGGCAAGCATGGATGAAGTAATGAGAAAAATAAAACAACAGTATCACTTCAAAGAAGACGATATGCTGTAACCATTAAAACACTATTCGTTAGCGAGGCATTTAAGTTTAAATGCCTCGTTTTTTTATGCCCTTTTTTAAGATTTCAGCTCAGAAAAAATACTGTGACAGAAATCATTTTTCCACAGGAACCCGTCAGTTGCATGATTCTTGCTTAATATTCTCCAGTTAATTAAAAACCTGTTACTATGAAAATAATATCCTCCGTTTTGCTTTCAGCCTCTTTGCTGATCTTATCAACTTCAACAACCAATGCACAGAACCTCAAAAGTCTTGATGATAAAAATGGTTTCAAAACCTATAAGCTTGGCTCGAAATATACTCCTGTAAATGGAACTAAATTTAAAGATGAAAGCGGCGCTGAAAAAGTTGTTATTAATTCAACAAAGGATATGATCGGTGAAATTCCTATTAAATCCATTGAGTTGTTTTATCTGCGAGATACACTGGCAAGAATCGAAGTAAAGGTTTCACCAGAAAATCATGCAAAGCTGATAGAAGCATGTAAAAATTCATTTGGAACACCAACCACCGATAATTGTGATAATGAAGCCACCCGTACAAAGAAAAATGAAAATCTTACAACCGGTAAATATTACCATGATCTGTATAAATGGAAAACATCAAAGATCACTCTTGATTACTATTATCAGTATCCGATCGTAAGCGGTGACCCGTATGCAGTAAAGGATCTATACATCGCTTATAGCCTTAACAACTATGCTGCTCGTTTACAAAACGCAAAGAAAGGAACTTATACCCCGAAGGATTTTTAATTGCCATTAATATAATTCCCGTTTTCAATACTGTTCAGCAGGATGCTTCCAATATCTTTGCGCCTTTCCATGCTCAAAGCAACTGCACATACTTATCAAAAAGCATTCTCGGGTCTATCTAAAGAAACATGGTTACTGTCTGTGATCATGCTTGTCAACCGTAGCGGCACTATGGTTGTTCCTTTTCTTACACTTTATCTCACCAGCGATGAAATGGGATATAGTATCAGCCAGGCTGGAATTGTTTTTGGCCTATTTGGTCTCGGTGCATTTACCGGTGCCTATTTTGGCGGCAGACTTACTGATAAGATCGGTTTTTACCCGGTTCAATTATTTACATTATTGATGGGTGGTTTATTGTTTTTTGTATTGGGGCAAATGAAAACTTATCCACTGATTTGTTTATTCACTTATCTGCTTAGTTTTTTTAATGAAGCATTTCGTCCTGCTAATTCAACGGCCATTGCTTTTTATAGTAAAGAAGAGAACAGAACCCGTTCTTATTCATTGAACCGCTTAGCAATTAATATTGGTTGGGCCTTAGGCAGCAGCCTTGGGGGTGTACTTGCACATATCAATTATGAATTACTCTTCTGGGTGGATGGATTCACCAATATCGCTGCAGCAATCATCATGTGGCTTTTTCTAAAACCGGTAAACTATAAAGCTCCTGAACATAAAAAAGAACAAAGCCATCTGTCTTTATCTGCTTATAAAGACAAAACTTATCTCGCTTTTATCCTTCTGACTGTTTTGTTTGCATCTTGTTTTTTTCAATTGTTCACCAACCTCCCTATATTTTTCAGAAAGGAATTACATTTTTCAGAACCGGTTATTGGTTTTCTGAATGCGATCAATGGAATTATTATTGCCATTATTGAAATGGCATTGATCTACCGGCTTGATGGAAAAAGAAATAACCTTTTCTTTATTACTATCGGTGTTTTTATAGTTGGAGCTTCATTGGCCATGTTGAATATTCCGGGTATTGGCATATTGCTGGCATTTGTTGTAATTATTCTTGTTACTGTTGGTGAAATGCTGGCAATGCCATTTATGAATTCTTTCTGGATCAGCAGATCACAACATAGCAACCGTGGTCAATACGCAGCATTATATACAATGGCATGGTCAGCTGCACAAACATTGGGACCAATGGGAGGTGCAAGGGTAGCAGATAAGATGGGATTCAATATTCTTTGGTGGTCGATGGGTGGAATTTGCTTTATCGCATCATTTTTCTTTTACCGGATGTTGAGGCAAGCAAATAAAAAAGCCGGTTATGAAACCGGCCTTTAAACTTTATAATAATTAAAAATTATTTTTCAGCTGTTCCGTCTGCTTTCCACTTTTTAAATAGATTGATCGTTGCTTCATCCAATTTTGCAGTTTTCTTAAATGGCATAAAACCCCTGTCGGTTGGATTCAATTCTATTCTCCTGATAATATCATCGATATTGTCACGTACTGCTGCATAAGTATCTAACGGTTTTTTATTACCACCTTTTGCAGGAAAATGACAAGGTGCACAATTAGCCAACATAGCAGATTCAACATTTGCAGCGTAGACTGTAGCAACTTTTGTTTCTGTTTTCGCTGCTGCCTTTTTGGAGGAATTACAATAAGAAAAAATGGCAACTGTAGCGACTAATAAACTAAATACGGTAAGTTTTTTCATGCTTTAAAAATTTGGTGGTAAATATATTTATAATATTCAGAAAATAAAACTTTATCCTTCAAATGGCCATATCTACAGACGAAAGACAAATCAAAACCCTGCGGCGCTACCGGACATTTAATAATGCCACTTTTCCATCCATTGTTGCCGCCACTAGTTTTTTCTTGCCTATTATATTCAGCGTATTCACCATTGAGTTATCAATTTTATGCGCCCATTCTATTGTTTGTTTCCGCGGATCGATGCAATAAACGACACCACTGCGTGTACCAAAAAACACTAATCCATTTTTTTCGATCAGTACGCTGGGCGAATGCTCATACCCGAACCCGCAATGCATTTTCCAGGCAGCATTTTGTTTTTCACGGCTTGCATTGTATGCAACTATCGTATCCTGCATGGTTTTACCATAAATGATTTTCCCATCTTCTGAAATGCCAACCGACTCCCGGATAGTTGCATCATTATTTCTCCAGAGAGTTTGTCCTGTTTCAATATCAATCGCCGAGATATAACGATCCGGCGCCACGATAAAAATTGTGTTACCTGAAATAACAGGTACACAAGCGGCAGGCGAAAAATTCCTGACCGGTGAACCATTATTCCATTTCCAGATCAGGTTGCCATTATTTTTATTCAATGCATATAAATGCCTGTCCCATGCACCGAAAATAATTTTATCATTATATAAAACAGGCTTGCTCACTACAGGGCCGTCCAGCCCATCAAACTTCCAGATTTCTTTTCCGGTAGCAGCATCCAATGCACGGAAATGATGATCGCTGCCGCCTATATAAACTCTGCCCTCATCAACAATTGGCGAACCGAGAAAGGCAGCATCACTATTAAAAGTCCAAACTGGTTTACCGGATTTTATATTGAAACAATAAACGCCACCATCAGCAGAGCCAACAATAAAATTTTCTCCTGATGCGGCTGGTGATGAAAAAATGGCACCTGCTGTTGAAGCGGTCCAGGCTGTTTTTCCTGTCTTTAAAGAAACTGCTTCTACCTTTCCATTTTGATTACCGAATATGACAAGATCATTTGCAACTAATGGAGTTGAAATTACATTTGCATCAGAGCTAAATGTCCATTCAGCTTTTACAGCGGGATATTTTTCATTAATACTGAAGTCTGGTTTGGGTGAAACGACGATCTTATTTCCTTTTTTCAAATCTACTGAACCCCATATCTTGTAATAATCAGTGCCGGGTCTGTGTTCGGTATAGATCATTGAATCATTCCGAATGTCAACAATATTAAATCCTCCTACTTCTGCTTTTGCACGAAGATTAGAACGACCCATAAAAGCAGGAATGCTATCGAAATTCATCATCTTGTTTACATGGCCATGCCCGCATAATACAGCCAATGTATTAAAGCGATTCAGCCGATCAGTTATTTCATACCAGTTATCTAATCCCGGATCAAGCGGGTAATGATTTAAAAAAATAAGTGGTTGTGTTAATGGAGTTCTTGCAAGGATCGTATCCATCCATACGAGTGCATTGCGTGGCACATGCCCATCACTCATACGTACATAGGGGCCCGATGCACAACCAATAAACCGGATGCCGCCATGATCAAATACAAATTTGTCATAGCCAAATGTTTTAATAAAACTGTCACCGCCGCTTTCGCTCCAGCCACTATCATGATTGCCGGGTATGATATGCCATTGAACTTTCAGTTCATCAAGGATCTTTTTTGCCAATGCCAGTTCTTCATTTGTGCCCAGCTCAGTAATATCACCGGTAATAACAACAAAAGCTATATCAGTCCTGCTGTTAATATCTGCAATTGTTCTTCGCAAATCCTCTTCCGCTGAACCATTGGGTGAGCCAATATGTGTGTCGGAAATATGAATAAAACGGAGTGATCCTGTTTGGCCAAAAGACATCAAGCCACTTACCAGGATCAACCAGGATAGAAGAAATTTTTTCATGCCGTTAAGATAAGATTTTACGGTAAAGCTTACAGTTTTCTATTTTTACAAAATGGAAGCGAAAATAACGATCAGAAATATTCAGCCCTCCGATAATCCGGCATTAGCAAAAATTGTAAAAGACACATTAGCAGAATTCGGAGCCAATCATCCAGGCACTGTTTACTATGATGAAACAACAGATGCATTGTATGAATTATTTCAAAAAGAAAGATCGGTTTATAATGTAGCAGAAATAAACGGCGAAGTGGTCGGTGGTGGTGGTATTTATCCTACTGATGGTTTACCGGAAGATACCTGTGAACTGGTAAAAATGTACCTGCTGCCACAGGCAAGAGGCCATGGATTGGGCAGAATGATGATTGAAAAATGTATCGGGCAGGCGGAAGAAATGGGCTTTAAAAAAATTTACTTAGAAACAATGCCTGAACTCAAACAAGCTTTAAAAGTTTATGCCAAATTTGGTTTTAAATACCTGAAAGGCCCGATGGGCAACAGCGGACATACAGGCTGCAGTTTGTGGATGCTGAAAGAACTATAGATGACAATTGATAGATAAAAACTTCACGAACTATCATCTTACCTCTTCCACCTCATACACAGGACTAAACAAATAAACCCGCCTCGAACCGACTTCTTCACATTGAAAACGTTTTCTCAATTTAATCCCTTTCTTAAATATCCTTCCGTCATGAATACGAAAAGCAGAACCTGTTGCTAACTCTTCCAGTAATCTATGATGCGTTTGTTTTGAATCGTACTTTCTTAATACACGCAACAAGCCATCTTCGGCACAACTGCTGGCAGCAGGATTACTCAATGAGCTACGCAATTCTTTTTCAATATCAGTCGGAAATATTTTGTGCTCAACAAATTGTTTTAATACCAACCCGTATTTTCTTTTCCATTCAGGGCCGTGTGCGGCTACTTTATTGCCGAATTCATCGAAAGTGAGTAAATGTGCAAGTTCATGCAGCAGTGTTATAAGAAAAGCATATTGATTCAAATTACCATTTACACTGATGCGGTGATTCTGATGATGTGTCGTATGCCGGTAATCGCCAAGAATACTTTTTCTTTCTTTAGAAACTGTGAGATGTACTCTATAATGACGCAGATATTCCAGAACCGGTAAATAAGTTCCTTCTGGCAAATACTCTTTTAAACTGTCGATCGGCGCTTCTTGCTTAGGCATCTTTTCTTGAGGAGGAAAGTTTCATCAAACCATTTACTTCGATAAAGGTATACACGATATACAAACCCATGCAAAGAAATAACCCCGGCTTATTCACATCTTTTTTCATCGTCATAATGTATACGAAAGCGGCGATCAAACAACTGAACAGTTTTACCATCATACCGCCATATACTCCCCGTAGGAAAGCAGAAGTATTTTTTGTTTTCATTCCATTGGCCATCATCCAAAATGATAAGCCGGTAATAACAAACAGGAATAAATTGCCTATCAGCAATACATCCTGGTCAAAACCTTTCTTTTCGAGGAAACTTTTACCCGAAATAAAAAATGCTGTGAGGATAATAAAAATAATTATTGCCGGCCTGAAGTGTTTTAGCCATTCCCTGTTCATGCAGTCAGTTTAAAAGTGTAAGATCATTTGGCAGCCGCCACCTGTGTTTCGTTTTGTTCTTTCATCTCAACAATATTGGCGCCCATATGACATTCACCGTTGAAGGTAGCTGTCGGTTCAATATGCAGTTTGCCTGCATAAACATTTCCGTTCACAATACAACTGCCACCCAGTTTCAGCAGATCTGAAACTTTGATATTACCGCTTATTTTTCCGAGTATATCGGCTTGCTTGCCGGTAATATTTCCTTCAACTACACCATTGCCCCCGATGATCACTTTTGAACTGCCGTAAAGATTTCCATCAACTTTTCCATCGATCCGGATGTCATGATCAGAGGTGATGTCGCCTTTTACTACTGTGCCGGCACCGATGAGTGTAGCGCCATTGCCATTGGTTTTAGGCGCAGGTGCCTCAACGGTTGTCTCGTTTTTAGGTTTGTTGTTAAACATAGGTATGTATTTTAATCGTTGATAAATTCATCTTTGGGTACTTCGATCTTGTTGGTATCAAGAGCAAGCGTAGTTTGTCCGCTTAGCACTTTTTTTATACTCTCAATATACTTTGCGTTTAAAACTACCTGTTTTTCCAATGAATCGGTACGGTATTTTAACTGCCTGTATTCCCGTCCTATTTTTACCTCATCATTGCCGGGCAAATAATACTTCAAATCAGTAAAAACCATCAGCGCAACAGTGAGCCCGACCAGCAGGACAAAGACGGATGAAAGCATCACATAAACACTCAGTCTCGATAACTTAAACGTCACAACTTCCTCGTAAGTATCATCGTTCATAACCACTAGCCTATAGCGGTTCCGCAACGTCTTCAGGGTCGACCCAGCCTCCAGTTTTGCCATTCTTTGTTTTTTGGCAGCTAAAGGTAAGGAATGCGAATTTGTTTTACCACCCTTTTAACTCAAAAAACCGGGGCAATTTTATAATAAATTATTTGAAATTCAGTTATTAAGAAATTAGATTGCGGCGAAATGCGACCTTACAAAAACCTGCTTTTTTTACTGTTTTTATCCCTTATCTGCCAGGCATTCCAAACTGCTTACGGACAGTTAGGGGTTTCCTTCAACCTGAAGAAACCAAAAGAGTACGAGGACAGGGAGCTCAGAAGCGAAAAATCCGACCAGAAAAAATTTACTTTACCCAAACGCTTTGTTCAAAATACCGTCACCCATTTCAACTACGTTTTTAATGCCAATCAAAAACTGAACGAGATACTTGAAAAGGCAAAAACCCAGCATATAGATGATTATTCCAAACTGCTCCCGTTCTATAATTATTCGCTGGATGTAACTCAGCTCGACTCTCTTTCAATCGATAGCATTTTAGATAAATCGCAAACCGGTATTGCATTGCATGATCTGAGGAATGATTGGGTAGACAACCTGTACCTGCTTTGGGGTATCGCCTACTATCTGCGCAAGGATTTTGACAGCGCCTATATGATGTTCCAGTTTATCAACTATGCATTTGTTCCAAGAGATAAGGATGGCTATGCCGGAACTATTGGCAGTGCAAAAGACGGTAACTCGGCCTTCAGCATTTCAACAAAAGAAAAAACAGACATCGCTAAAAGAGCACTTTCAGAACCGCCAAGCCGTAATGATGCTTTTATCTGGCAAATAAGAAATCATTTGGTTCGGGATGAGTTTGCCGAAGCGGCCAGTTTGATCATTACGCTACGATCGGATCCGAATTTTCCATCCCGGTTAAAAAATGACCTGGAAGAAGTGCAGGCTTTTTGGTTTTATAAACAAAATAACTGGGACAGCGCTGCGGTGCATTTATCTAATGCACTCGGTACGGCAACTAATCAATTGGAAAAAGCAAGATGGGAATACCTGATCGGCCAGTTGTATGAACTCGCAGGAAATTTTAAAGAAGCTGAAACCTATTATGAAAAAACAATTGGACATACTACTGATCTTATACTCGAAGTATTTGCAAGGCTGGCCACTATCCGTGTAAACAAGGATGGCGGCGAGAATTATATTGCTAAAAATATTGAAGAATTATTGAAGATGGCCAAGCGGGATAAATACAATGACTACCGCGATATCATTTACTATATGGCTGCGCAAATGGAGCTGGAACGAAATAATATTGACGGCGCATTGGCCCTGTTACAAAAAAGTTCACAGGTACCAAGCAACGATCCTTCTATCCGAAACAAAGCATTTTTACAAATAGCTGAATTAACGCTTTCAAAAAGACAATACCAGCTCTCTTATAACTTTCATGATAGCCTCGATCTCAATGACCTCGCCCTGGAAAGCAAACGTGAAATGCTTGTAAAGAGAAAAGAATGGCTACAGAAAGTTGCTGACAATATTTCTATCATTGAGAGGGAAGACAGCCTGCAACGGATCGCTGCTATGCCGGAGGATGAAAGAAAATCATTTGTAAAAGGTATAGTAAGAGATTTAAGAAAAAAGCAGGGATTAAAAGATGAACCATTGACTACTGGTTCGATTGCAGGAATGTCAGCAGACCCTCAACCCCTTTTCAGCAATTCAACCGGTGGAAAAGGTGAATGGTATTTTTATAATCCATCAGGCAGGCAAAAAGGACAGGCTGATTTTAAAGCCCGTTGGGGTAACCGTCCGAATGTCGACAACTGGCGCCGCAGTGCAGGTATCAGCGGAATAGCAGTAGCCAAAAATGATGCGAAAAATGCCGCAGCCGCAACCGATAAAAACAACCGGAGACTGGCCAATACATTGCCACAGGAAATCACATTTGATGCATTATATGCAGATCTGCCACTTACACCTGAAGCTAAAAAAACTTCTGATAGTATCATCTCCGTTTCATTATTTGAAGCAGGAAAAACTTTTATACAGGAAGCCGAAGATTGTGAGGAAGGAACAAACAGCCTTGAACGGCTCATAACACTTAGTCCTGATTTTGATAAAATGAATGATGTTTATTTCAATCTCTATTATTGCTACCATAAGGTAGGTGAAACAGCAAAAGCGGCGGCTATTAAAAAACTGATGAGTGAACAATATCCTAAGGACCGGTATACACAAATTGTAACAACAGGAAAGGACCCACAATCAAGATCTGCGAATTCTGATGCAACGAAAATCTATGAAGGAATTTATGACCTCTTCATAGAAGGAAATTTTAAAGAAGCAATTAACCAAAAGAAAATAGCCGACAGCATTTATGGCTATAATTACTGGACACCACAATTGCTGTACATCGAAGCAGTCTATTATATCAAACAAAGAGAAGATAGTACCGCTACAAGTGTTTTGCATAATATCGTTTCGAGCTTTCCTGGAACTCCTATTGCTGCAAGGGCTACGACCATGATAGATGTGCTAAGCAGAAGAAAACAAATTGAAGATGAACTGACCCGCTTGAATATTTCAAGGCCCGCTGAAGTACAAGATCAAAGACCAAGACCCATACAACAGGATGTTACCCGTTTAGTAGCTATTCCTAAACGAGTTTTAATAGATACCGGTGCAAAAAGACCACCACCGGTGGCAGTAACAACTGCGCCAAAAGATTCAGTTACGAAAGCACCAGCAATTGTTCCTGCCGTCGCCACTGCATTTGCACTAGATACTGCATTGGCACATTATGTAGTCCTCGTATTAAATAAAGTTGACCCTGTATTTTGCAACGAAGCAAAAAATGCCTTCTTCCGCTACAACAGGGAAACTTATTACAATAAGCAATTCACCACTGACCTTACTGAATTTGATACAGACAATAAATTGCTTCTGATTAGTCCTTTCAAAAATAGCCGTGAGGCCATTGATTACATCGCAAAAGCAAAACCACTAGCCGCCACAGAAATTATCCCCTGGTTGAAAGGTGGTAAATACGAATTCATCATTATCAACGAGAAAAATCTGAATGTTATAAAAACCAATAAAAACTTAACAGACTACAAAACTTTCATCAATTCCAAGTTTCCGGGAAAATTTTAACCATCCCGTAGCAGCCTATTTCTTAGCTTTGGTTCCACTTCTTTTTTAACCAACTTTCAATTTGACTATGAAAAAATCAGTTCGCATTTTCTGGCGTGTCTTCATTGGTGGGTTTCTCGCATTTGTAGTCTTAGTGATCATGTGTGCTTATGGTGTATTTGGTGAAATGCCATCGCTGAAGGAACTGGAAAATCCTTCCCTGCTCCAGACATCCGAAGTATATGCTGTTGATGGAACCCTGATGGGTAAATATTACCTGGAAAGAGGTAATCGCAGTAATGTAGAGTATTCAGATCTATCAAAGCATCTTATTGATGCTTTGATAGCAACAGAAGATGAACGTTTTTACAGTCACTCGGGTATTGATTTTAAAAGAACAATCAGCGCTGTAGTATCATTAGGCAGCCGCGGCGGCGCCAGTACCATTACTCAGCAATTGGCAAAAGCATTACTGGAACATCAGAAAGGAAGTAAGGCAAACCGTGTTATTCAAAAACTAAAAGAATGGATCATTGCCATTAAGCTTGAAAGAAATTTTACCAAGGAAGAGATCGTTGCCTTATACCTGAATGCTGTTCCGTATGGAGATAATATTTATGGCATCCGCAACGCTACACGAACTTTTTTCCAGAAAGAGCCTTATGCTGTGAATATAAACGAATCAGCAATGCTTATCGGAATGCTAAAAGGAAATAGTCTTTACAATCCGCGCAGGAATGCTAAAGCTGCTTTCGACCGCAGAAATGTTGTACTCAATCAAATGGTAAAGAATGGAAAAATTTCAGAAGCAGAAGCCGCTAAACTGAAAGTGCTGCCAAACGATATCTCCAAATATAAAAAGATGGATGAGAATACGGGCTATGCTCCTTATTTCCGTGAGATACTGCGTGAAGAGTTGAAAGAAATACTTAAAGACACAAAGAACCCGGATGGTAAACCCTATAATATTTATGACGATGGATTAAGAATATATACAACTATCAATCCCCGTATGCAGGAATATGCTGAAGAAGCAGTATACTCACATATGCCTGTAATGCAAAAAATTCTCAATAGTACCAGCTATATCAAAAACGGAAGTATTTGGAAAGAGAAAGAAAAAATACTGGAAGATGCAATGAAAAGCAGTGACCGGTGGAAGAATCTCGACGACGATGGATTAAGCGAAAAAGAGATCAGAGCAAGCTTTTCACAAAAAGTACCGATGAAAATTTTTGCATGGAATGCAAAACGTGAAAAAGATACCGTGATGACGCCAATGGATTCAATTAAGTATCATAAACAAATGCTACAAGCATCTTTTATGGTAATGGACCCGGTAACAGGTGAAGTAAAAGCATGGGTAGGTGGTATTAGTTTTAAAACTTATAAATACGACCACGTTAACCTGAAAACAAAAAGACAGATCGGTTCAACAGTAAAACCATTTTTATATGCACAGGCGGTAGAAGAAAGAGGTATGAATGCAGAAACAATACTTGAACGTACTGCGGTTCATTTTCCGGGTGGCTGGGTGCCTTCGCAAAAAAATTGTAAGGGTGGTACAATGAGTTTTGCTGCTGCACTCGCATGGAGTGATAACTGCTGCTCAGCACATGTAATGGAGCAAGTAGGCCCGGGGCCATTTGCAGATTTTCTTGGGCGCATTGGTATCCCCACTAAAGTGGAACCCTATCCTTCAAACGCATTAGGGGCATGTGATCTTTCTTTATTTGAGTTGATGTGGGGTTATAGCATTTTTGCAGGTCGCGGTTTTACTACCAAACCTTATTTCATTACAAGAATTGAAGACAGGAACGGCAATACAATAAAACGTTTTGATTATAGTGTAAACCGTAAAGAGGCCATCAGTGAGGTCACTGCTTATAAAATGACACAGTTGATGCAAGGTACTGTTGATGTGGGAACCGCTGCCGGTCTGAGAAACAGGTTGGGTGCTGCCGCAATGGGTGGTAAAACTGGTACCACCAATGATAATACCGATGCATGGTTTATGGGATATGTGCCGCAACTGGAAGCCGGTGGATGGGTTGGCTGTGATGATCGTTTCATTCATTTAGCAAAAAGCGATACCCGTGGTTATGGAGGCTTTGCTGCAAGACCAATATGGGAATACTTTATGAAAAAAGTATATGCTGATAACACTTTGGGACTTGATAGATCAGCCGTGTTTGCAAAACCGGAGAATATGGATAATGAAATTCTCAGTGCAGATCCATTAGCTACTATTTCTGAACTGCCGCCACCGGGAGCAGAAGGAACTGATATAGGTGCTGGCTCATCACAGGATTATAATAATACTGAATACATAGGCCCTGAATCACAAAAAGTGCCGGATGAAGATGCCCCAATAAAGAAAGACACTTTAAAATACCCTGCTAAAAAAGACGACAGCGATATAAAACCAATAGGCGCACCAACAGAAGATAAAAAGAAAAAAAAGGGATTACTGAAACGTATATTCGATAAGAAAGATAATTGATGCTGCAGACAATCTCAGTAATTGTAAAAGGAAAAGTGCAGGGTGTATATTATCGCCAATCCACCCGTGAGCAAGCAAGAATATTGCAAATAACCGGAACAGTAAAAAATCTTGAGGATGGTTCTGTTGAAATAATTGCCACTGGTACTTCTGAGCAACTGAAGCAGCTTACAACCTGGTGCAGGCAGGGGCCATCCCGTGCCGTTGTTGCTGATCTAATCATTACTCCCCTATCTTTACAATCATTCAACGATTTCTCAATCATCCGTTAATTTCATTCATATGAAAAAGAAAATCTTTGCAGCACTTACTGCTTTACTTACATTATTTTTTTTAAATGCACAACGTGTTGGTGATCCTAAACTAACCGAAGTATGGAATCCTATTCCGGCAAAAGTTTCGCCAGGGAAATCAGCAGCCGACGCTCCATCGGATGCTATCGTTTTATTTGATGGTAAAAGCGGCGCTGCATGGCAACACGCAGATGGCAAAGAATTCAATTGGAAAATTGATAGTGGTTTTATGCAAGTAAAACCCGCCACCGGAAGTATTCAAACCAAACAGGCTTTTGGAAGTTGCCAGTTACATATCGAATGGCGGACACCTTTTGTAGTAAAAGGTGAAGGACAGGGTCGTGGCAATAGTGGTATTTTTTTAATGAGCCTGTATGAACTGCAGGTACTTGATAATTATAATAACAGAACCTATAGCAACGGCCAGGCCGCAAGCATATATAAACAAAGAATGCCAATGGTAAATGCATGTCGTCCTCCCGGGGAATGGCAGACCTATGATATTATTTTTACAGCACCGCAATTCAATGCAGACAGCTCAGTAAGGTCAGCCGCTAAAATTACAGTGATACATAATGGTGTGTTAGTACAAAATAATATTGAAATATGGGGCGGCTCAGAATATATTGGCATACCCACCTACCAGGTACATAACAGCAAATTGCCAATCATATTGCAGGATCATGGCGACCTTGTAAGTTTCAGAAATATCTGGATAAGGGAACTGTAACGGTTTTAATTGAATGTTGCACATTCATGCATACGTTTTAATTCTTATTATCTTGCAACCCTAACTTCTTACATATGAAAAATATCTCAGTCATTGGTGCTGGTACCATGGGCAATGGGATTGCACATGTATTTGCGCAAGCAGGTTTTAAAGTAAATATCGTTGATGTTTCATTGGCACAGCTCGACCGGGCAGTAGAGAACATTACAAAAAATCTTGACAGGCAGATAGCAAAGGGAACATGCACAGAAGACACCAAGAAGTATACACTAACTAATATCAAATGTGTTTCTGAGATCATTGAAGGTGTAAAAGATGCAGATCTTGTTATAGAAGCCGCAACAGAAAACATTGAACTGAAACTGAAAATATTTGATCAGTTGGATGAATATTCACCTAAGCATGCGATTCTTGCGACTAATACATCATCCATTTCAGTTACAAAAATTGCTCACACCACCAACCGCCCCGATAAAATAATTGGCATGCACTTTATGAATCCTGTACCTGTAATGAAATTGGTAGAAGTAATAAACGGGTATGCTACAAGCAAAGAAGTAACTACTGCAATTGTTGAACTCAGTAAACAATTAGGCAAAATACCATGTGTAGTAAATGATTACCCTGGTTTTATTGCCAACCGCATTTTAATGCCAATGATCAATGAATCAATTTACAGTTTATATGAAGGCGTTGCTGGTGTAGAAGAAATAGATACGATCATGAAACTCGGTATGGCCCACCCAATGGGGCCATTACAGTTGGCCGATTTTATCGGTCTTGATGTATGCCTGGCTATATTGAATGTTCTGCACAATGGATTTGGAAATCCAAAATATGCACCTTGTCCTTTACTTGTAAATATGGTAGCGGCTGGCAAGCTCGGTGTAAAGAGCAGCGAAGGATTTTATACTTATACCGCAGGAAGCAAAGAGTTGGTGGTGAGTAACCGGTTCAAATAAACTGCAATGAAAATTATTAACCGGGAACAACTCCAATTAAATTTTAAAGACCGGGAAATACTTACCAAAGTAAAGCGGAAAAAAACTTTGTTCCTGTTGAAAGCATACCTGGCACTTATTGCTATACTTTTCATGATCTATTTGACAGGGTTTGTAACATCTTCAACAACGAGTATCGACACAATACTCCGATACCAACGGGCAACACTCATTTTAACGTTAACATCATTCTTTCTTATTACATGTCTTTTTATTATCCATTATTTCAGAAAGATATATCCATATACAAAAGACTTGAGGATTGGTTTGAAAACGGTTTCATGGTTTTATCCTGTTGGTTACAAGACTCCATTCTTTGACAGTTTCTTTTTAAAAACAGGCTCTCCTAAAAATCCAATGTTACCGATCCCTAAACATCTTTATGATACAATAGAGCCGGGAGTATTGGCCTTTATTGTTTTTGCCCCGGCATCACGTTTCTTATTAATGTTAGATGTTAACGGCTTGCAGGTGGAGTATAATGAAGAAAGTAATGGATTGGATCTGTAGTAATTCAGAACGGTTTTACATTGACAGCCAGCAAGTCTTTAATTTTTTCGAGTACTTCACTGAGTCTATTCTTTGGTATTCCGATCTCTACAAGGCAAAATAATTGCGCCTCATTTTTGAATACTTCACAATCGCATTGCTTTATTATCCGCATCACATCATTCATCAATTCATAACTAAATTCCAACCTGTAATTACAGTACACAGGTTTTTGAACAATTACAGCTGCTTGTAATGTCATTGAAGCTGATGTTTTATAGGCATTGATCAAACCCGGCACACCCAGCAATGTGCCACCAAAATATCTTACAACGATAATCACAACATTGGTCAGTTCTTTACTGTCGATTTGTCCAAGAATGGGTCTGCCTGCTGTGCCGGATGGTTCGCCATCATCACTTACACGGAAATTATTTTTATCCGTGCCTAACCGGTAAGCAAAACAATGATGAACTGCTTTTGGATGCTCTTTTTTTAAGTCAGCCAGCCTGATCTTAAATTCTTCAATTGACTGAACCGGGTAAACATAAGCAAGAAACTTACTTCCCCTGTCTTTAAATTCAGCAGTGGCGGGCTTTTCAATTGTATAATAAAAGTCAGGGATCAATTTTCAGCAGGCTTCTTTTCTTCTTTCTTAATAAACAGGAAATAAATCTGGATGCAGGTGATAAAAACATTGGGAATAATTATAGGCAAATTAACATCGAGCAAAAAACCATAAGTAGTAAAAGCAATAGCACCAAGCAAATTAATAGTACGCAGCAACCGCATATTTTTCCCTGCAAGAAAACTCACTACTACCAGTGTTGCGCCCAAATATCCAACCCATTCTACCCAGTTCATAAGCATTTATTCAACAAGTTAATGATAATATGTGCTGACGGTATCGCTTTCAATTTTTATTTGCGATACTGGATTTGCAGAGTTAAACAATGGCGTCTGCAACCCATTATTAATTATTAATTCTTCATTTTTAATTACCCTTATTTCGTCCCACAATTCTTCATCAATAAATGATTGAAGCAATTTAGCGCCTCCTTCCACCAGCACGGAAGATATTTTTAACTGGTACAAGGCGTTCAATAGTTGGTGTACAAGACTCACATCCGTCGTTACATGATAGTAAAGTAAATTCTCCAGCTCATCTTGTTTAACAGCATTAAAAACAATTGTCTTATTTTTTTGATCAAACAATTTCAGTGATCGAGGTAAACTTAAATCCATATCCACAACTAATCGTACTGGTGAAGGCGGCGACCAATATCGGTTTGTCAATTCGGGATCATCCAGCAGGGCTGTATTAGTTCCAACTATAATAGAAGCTTCTTCACTTCGCCATTTATGTACAAGACGATTAGTATACTCATTGCTGATCAATAATCGTTCATTTGTTGCACTTGCAATTTTATCATCGGCAGTTTGTGCCCATTTTAAAATAATATAAGGCCGATGCTCTGTATGAAAAATAAAAAATCGCTTATTTAACTCCCTGCATTCATTCTCCAGCACACCCAATTCCACCTCCACTCCTGCTGATCTTAGTTTCTCAATTCCTTTCCCATCTACTTCTTTAAACGGATCACGGCAGCCGATAATTACTTTATGAATTTTATTCCGGATTATTAAATCTGAGCAGGGTGGTGTTTTCCCAAAATGAGCACAAGGCTCTAATGAAACATATAAAGTGGAATTTGGAATTAAATTCTTGTCTTCTTCTTTTACTGATTCAATACAGTTTACTTCTGCATGCGGCCCGCCATATTGCTGATGATACCCTTCGCCGATGATTTTTTCCTCATATACCAGCACTGCTCCAACCATTGGGTTGGGTGCAACAAAGCCTGCACCCTGCTGAGCAAGCTGAATGCAACGGGACATATACTTTGAATGAACATTCATAAAAAACCAGAAAGCAAATATAATTGAGTTGCACTTTATTCAAGTGATGCGCAGTAAGTTTGCTGCCATGACGATACAGGAAGCAACCTATTTTTTAATGAATCAACTCCGCACTATCTATGCTGATGGTGAAACCAGTGAAATAACAGATCGGGTGATGGAACGACTGACAGGTTCAATGAAAGCGGAACGAATGTTGTATAAAAATGAGCCCATCACTACGCAAGAAGAAATAGTACTCAGGCAATATGCTGAAAGATTATTAAAGCATGAACCTGTTCAGTATATATTAAATGAATGTTGGTTTTACGGATTAAAGTTTTATGTTGATAAGAACGTACTCATCCCCCGCCCTGAAACAGAAGAACTGGTGGATTGGGTGATCCGCAACCTGAGATTTCCTTTTTCCGAATTGAAAGTGTTAGATATCGGAACAGGCAGTGGTTGTATTGCTATTGCATTAAAAAGAAAATTGCGCAAGGCAGAAGTATGGGCTTGCGATGTGAGTGAAGAAGCACTGAATATTGCAAAACAAAACTCATCAACACTCCAGGCTGATATAAATTTTGTACAACTTGATTTTTTAAATGAGAAAGAAAGAAGTCAGTTACCTTCATTTGATATCATTGTTAGCAATCCTCCATATGTTCCCGAAAAGGATAAAGAATCAATGAATAAAAATGTGCTGGAATTTGAACCACATACTGCGCTGTTTGTAAAAGATAATAATCCTCTTGTATTTTATGAGGCTATTGCAGCCTTCGCTAAATCACATTTAAATAAAGAAGGAACCGTTTACTGTGAAATACATGAAAGCCTGGGAAAAGAAACAACAGCTTTGTTTGCTGGAAAAGGTTTTACTACTGAGTTAAAAAAAGATATGCAGGGAAAAGAAAGAATGATAAAGATTATTTGATCCGGGCACAAACAAATATTTCAATACTATTTCTATTACTTCACATTCGCAACCACCTTTACAGGCTTATTCTTTTTAGCTATCTGCATAATGCGGTAAACTTCACCATAATAGGAAAGTGTATCTGCATTGATAACAACTGAAGGTGTATCTATCAACGGACGTAAACGGGCAATTTCTTTTTGTAGCAAGCTGTCAAGTAACAGCGGATTGATCTTCGTTTGACCAATAAAAAAATTCTGATCCTTATCAATGGTAACAACAATATTTTGTTTTGCCTTTGTATCCTTTGTTCCGGATGGATTGTTCACTTTCACAATATTCGGGTTAGCCATTGTAGAAATGATCAGGAAGAACATCAACAGAATGAAAATAATATCATTCAGTGAGTCGGTAAACACCTCGGGTTCGTTATGTACTTTTTTTCTCAGGTTCATAATTCCGTTCTTTTAGCGTGAAGGCTCCTGTAATACATCGAGGAAATCGGCAGCTGAAGCCTCCATTTTATTTACAGTCCTGTTTACCTGTGCATGCAGGTAGTTATAACATAGAAATGCGATCAACCCAATTACAAGACCCGTAATAGAAGTGATCAGTTTTGTATAAATACCCTGTGAAATAACACCGAGATTGATATCACCACCTGATTGATATATCTGCGAAAACAATTGCATCAAACCTACCAGTGTACCTACGAAACCAAAAATGGGAGCGGCACGGGAGATCACAGTAAGTATCCCCATATTTTTTTCCAGTGAATACATTTCCAGCTGACCGATATTATCCATACTGCGTTCGATTGCATCAATAGGCTTACCGATGCGCTGAATACCTTTATCAATGATCCTGGCAACAGGGTTGCTGGTGTTCTTGGCAAAGCTCCTTGCAGCTGATACATTTCCGTTCATAATATGATCACGGATAATGTTCATGAAATTATCATCGATCTTAGAAGCATTACGAATGGCGATATAACGTTCCACAAAAACATAAATCGTCATCAGCAACAATACTCCCAGCGGGATCATGATCCATCCACCCATTACGATAAGATCAAAAACACTTACATATCCTTTGCTGGCGCCAGTTACGGCCTGTCCTGCCATTTGTGTTACGGAATCAACCTGTAATAATTCGAACATAGATTTTTCTTTAGTGGCGTAAATGTAGATTAGTAAATCTCAACTTAGGTGAGTTGTTTTCAACAACCTGTGGATGAACGTAAAAAAAAGTGCCACGTTGTTCGCAGCACTTAGCTTTTAATATACTTTAACAAGTTTAGCTATTTAGGAGCCGTTGTTCCTGCCGGCTTCATCATCATTGCCTGTATCTGTTTCATTGTGTTTTCCATTCCCTGCGGGCTACCGTCAAGAAAAATAACATTTCCTTTTCCATATTCAGCAAAGTTTTTCACTGCTTCTGTCCACATACTGAAAAGAATTACATTGGTATCAAGATTGGCCTGCTTCATTTGTTCGGCCGCTTCCGTCATACCTTGTGCCACTTCCATACGGAATAATGCTACACCCTGCCCACGTAATCTTGCTGCTTCTTTTTCTGCTTCGGCAGAAATTTTTATGGCATTACCCTCTGCCTCTGCCGATTTTGTTTTGGTGATCAATAAAGCCTGCCCTTCGTTTTCTGCAGCAGCTTTCAGGTTATTACTTGCCACAACCTTACTCATTGAATCAAGGATCAGTTTATCAAACGTGATGTCGTTGATCTGCAGATCCTGCAAATGATAACCCCATGTTTCAAGTGTATGATCAATTTCTGCTTTTACATATTCTACTATCTCTTTACGCAACCCCAATATTTCCGCTTGCTTTTTAGTAGCAACGAATGAACGGATATTTCCTTCAATAGTTCTGATCAACGCCTGCATCAGATCTTTATCTGCAAAAAACTTAAACGCTACTTTCTTTATCGTTTCTTCATCGGCATTCTGCACTGAGTACAGCAACATACTTTTAAAATAAACATTCGCCTGGTCTGCTGTTACAGCCTGGAACTCCAACTCAACAGATCGGTTTTGAATAGAAACTTTTCTTGCAACCGATTCAAGGATCGGGATTTTCATATTTAGTCCCGGTGTTGCTACACGTTGGTATTTACCAAACATAGTAATGACACCGATATAGCCCTGGTTGATCGTAAAAAAAGAGCCAAAGAAAATAATAACGAGAACTACTATCCACCAGTTCATCGCTATCCATTTAGAGAATTCCATAATTAAAAATTTGCAAGCAAGTTACGACTTGTTAACCTATTCGCGGATATAGAGAAAAATCGTCACCCGCCGGTTTTTTTGCCGGCCTTCATTTGTCTTGTTCTCTGCAACCGGTTTTTCAAAACCCCAACCCCTTGCCGTAATAGCAGGATAAGCTGTTTTCATGGTTAAATAATCTTTCACGGCTAATGCCCTGTCAAATGATAATTTCTGGTTCAGTGCAAGGCTGCCGGTACTATCAGTGTGTCCTTCAATTATCACCGAATCTGTTTGTGATGAACTGATCTTTCTGCAAAAGCTGTCTAATAGCAAAAAACTTTGTGGCTGCAATATGGCTTTACCACTTGCAAATAAGATATCGGGCATCACCAATGTATCAATTCTTATATAAGTTGTTTTGTTGAGTGATGGAGCTGGTTCTGGATAACTTCTCAGGTATTTTATTTTTTTCTCAAGCCATTCGTGTCGTTCATTCTCGCCATATATTTCTTCCTTTGCTGATTGCCATTCCCTGCATATACCTTCTTTCGGATCAAGCGGTGTCAGTGAAATATCATCAAGCAAAACATAGAAGCGATTCTCCATTTCACTTACTTTATTTCCCTTAAAATCCTTTTTAGCAAAATAGCCCAGGGCTATATACACTTCTTCGCCCGATGCTATATAATCAAATTCAATCTTATACCAGTTGCTGTCTTTTATTTGTAAAGGTTCCGTTATATCATGCAGGTAAACTGTTGCCGTTAACTTATGAAAAGGGACTTTCGCAAGTAAAGGGTCAGTTGCTGAGAACAACACACCCATACTGTCAAATACATTATACTGTGATTTAATATAAAACTGTATCCTGTAATGGTTCCCTTTTCTCAAACCACATAAAAGCCGGCTGCGGATAAAAGTTCTGCTATATGCTCTCTTGTTGTGTCCGGCCTCTATGGTCATACAGTTTTTTCCTGCATGAGCCCGTTTCGGGTCTTTATAAAAATTGACGATACTATTAAGCGAACTTATCCAAGCTTCCGGCGCACATTCTACATTATATTCTGTACATGTATTAACGTCTTCAAAGCTTCCATTCACCAGCAGGCTTTGCGCATTTAATGAGAAAGAAAAAAGAATTAAAAAAAATAAGCTGAATAATTTCATTCGCAATCTGAACGATAAAATAAAGCAGATATTGTAAACTTGATTTTTTACGTTGTTCGTTCTTCCCATATCTTAATGAGATGAACCATTGTTTCTACAGCACTATTCATATCCTGTATGCTGATAAACTCATGCTTTGAATGAATAGCCTGTTCGCCTGCAAATAAGTTCGGACAAGGGAGGCCCATAAATGATAACCGGCTTCCATCTGTACCGCCACGAATGCTTTCCATTTTTAATGTCAGCCCTGCTTTTTCAATTGCTTCTTTTGCATAATCAGTCACCTGCGGATGATTTATTAAAACTTCCTTCATATTGCGGTACTGCTCTGTTACTATAAATTCAAATGAAGCAGAGGGATAGATCCTTAATCTTTCTTCGATCTGTGTACGCAGATAATCTTCTTTCTTTTGCAAGCCAGCTGTTTCAAAATCACGGATGATAAATTCAATAATGCATTTTTCAGCAATGCCTTCTACTCTTACCGGGTGTATGAATCCTCTTTTACCTTCAGTTGATTCAGGTGAAAGACGGTTTTTCGGTAATGCTGCTAAAACTTCTCCCGCAACCTTCAACGCATTTATCATTTTTCCTTTTGCATAACCAGGATGCGCAATCACTCCATGAATAATTACCTGTACACCATCAGCACTAAATGTTTCGTCTTCTAATGAGCCTGCATCACCACCATCCAATGTGTAGCAATAGTCAGCACTTAATTTTTTCAAATCAACTTTTGCAGTTCCCTTGCCTACTTCTTCATCCGGTGTAAATAAAATTTTGATCTCACCATGCTTCACCTCTTTATGCGTCATTAAAAAATTGGCGAGATCCATAATTTCTGCCACACCTGCTTTATCATCACTGCCCAGCAAAGTTTTTCCTGATGCAGTAATGATATCATGTCCTAATAGTTTTTCCATGTAAGGATAATCACTCATCCGTATCACCTGGGTTTTATCATCCGGCAACACAATATCGCTTCCATTATAACTTTTATGCACAATCGGTTTTACATCTGTGCCACTGCAATCAGGAGCTGTATCCACATGTGCACAGAAACAGATAACCGGTACTTTTTTATCTGTATTAGATGGAATGGTTGCATACACATACCCGAATTCGTCTGTATGTGCATCTGCAATACCTATTTGTTTAAGTTCATCAGCCAGCAAGCGGCTTAAGTCTTTTTGCTTCTCTGTAGTTGGGTAAGAAGATGATTGAGGGTCACTTTGCGTATCGATCTGTACATATCTCAAAAATCTTTCGGCGGCTGTAAATCTGTAGTTTTCAAACATATATTTCTGTAAAATTCTGTCACCGAAAGTACAACGAAATCAGTTTCTAAAGTTTTTCTTGACATAAACGGGCAAAGTTTCTACCTTTTATTTCCAAACCAAAATCAACAATTATGAAAAAATGGTTAATCGGCTCTTTAGTCGGAGCAATCCTTGTGTTTTTGTGGCAGTTCCTCTCGTGGACAATACTGCCAATTCACAGCGGTGAAGCAAAATACACTCCTGCAGAAAAAGAAATTCTTAATTCACTTTCCGCCTCTCTTAAAGAAGATGGTGTGTACATGCTGCCTACTGCACCTCCCGGGGCAACAATGGATGAACATGAAAAAATAATGAACGACATGGAAGGCAAACCGTGGGCAACTGTGATCTACAGAAGTTCATATAAATTAGATATGGTAAGACCTATGATTCGTGGGTTCCTCATCGACCTTGCACTTGTATTTATTTTAATATATGTGCTTACCCGTGCAGGTACACCAACAGCAATGAGGATATTTGCAGCTTCGGTTGCAGTTGGATTTTTTACATTTTTAGTTGGGCCCTATACGATGCACAACTGGTTTCAAACTCCAACTGAAGCATATACTGGCCATTTAATTGATGGTCTTGTTGCATGGGGGCTTACAGGGATCTGGCTGGGCTGGTGGCTGAATAGAAAATAGTTATAAGTTATAGGTGTTAAGTTATAAGAATGGGTCTGAATTTTTTCAGACCCATTCCATTTTACTTTTGTTATTTTCTAAACTTATTGCTTAAAACTTATAACCTACAACTTCTCTCATGGCATTATGATCAATGGCTTTCCACCAACTATTTCTACCAGTTCAATATCAAAAACCAGGTCCTGCCCTGCCAGCGGATGATTAGCATCAAGCATTACTGAATCCTCTTTGATCTCGGTAACTACTACCTGGAATTGTTCTCCATTTCCACCACTCATTGCCAATGGCATTCCTACTTCTATTTCCATATCTTGAGGAAAACGATCTTTCGGAAATTCAATTATCATTTCAGGATTTCGTGGCCCGTATGCTTCATTAAAAGGAATATTCACAGTTTTTTTCTCACCAATCGACATTCCTGTTACTCCATCATCAAAACCTTTTATTACCATTCCACCACCTACTTCAAACTCCAATGGTGAACGACCTTCCGAACTGTCGAAAGTTTCGCCATTTGTTAACTTTCCATGATAGTGAACTTTTACTTTGTCACCTGACTTTACGTGTTGCATTACTTATAGTTTGATTAAAAATAAGGGTGCAAGGTAGCCGAAAATCATGAATGCAACCATCTAAATATTCACGTTCGTCCATACTAATATTTTACATTACTTTGAATAGACTAAAAATCGATAAAATGAAAATATTGCTGGCCTTTTTAAGCTTTACAATCTCATGCTGTTGTGTGGCGCAGCCGATTCCAAATCCTAACATGTACGATGAATCGATTCCCAGGATCATACCTGCAGCCGAACGCATTAATGTTTATCTTCCTTTTCTGAAGGGAAAGAAAGTGGGTGTATTCGCCAATCATACCTCAATGGTAGGCAATAAACATCTTGTAGATACATTATTAAAATTAGGAGTTGATATACGAGTAGCATTCGGACCTGAACATGGTTTTCGTGGAGATACACCAGATGGCGTAAAGATCATGGACTATAAAGATGAAAAGACCGGTATACAGGTCATCTCATTATATGGAACTAAAAGAAGACCATCTGTCGATGACATAAAAGATGTAGATGTTCTGGTTTTTGATATACAAGATGTAGGAACAAGGTTTTACACTTATATATCTTCTATGCAGGAATTTTTGGAAACAGCGTTGGAAAATCATAAACCACTTTTGATCTTAGACAGGCCCAACCCGAATGGATTTTATGTAGATGGCCCCGTGCTTGATATGAAGTTTAAAAGTTTTGTAGGTATGCAACCAATACCAATCAACTATGGGATGACGATGGTGGAATATGCAAGAATGCTAATGGGTGAGCATTGGCTTTCAGAAAAAGCAAATGCAATTTATGATTATAATATCACTACCAACCCAACAACAGATACACCTTTTCATGTGCAGTTTATAAAATGCCAGAACTATACGCATAAGAGCAAATATGTTTTACCTGTAAAGCCTTCGCCAAATCTTCCTAACATACAATCTATTTATCTCTATCCATCCACTTGTTTGTTTGAAGGAACTGCATTAAGTGAAGGAAGGGGAACTGATAAACAATTCCAGGTATTTGGTCATCCGGATCTGCCAAAGAATTTATATTCATTCACGCCTAATCCCAATACAGGCTCAAAAAGTTCAAAACATTTTGGTAAGGTTTGCTATGGCTGGGATCTAAGCGGTACACCGGATGAAGTATTAAAAAAAGTAGACGGCAGAATACAATTGAAATGGCTGATCGAAGCCTACAAGCTTTTTCCAAATAAAGACAGTTTCTTTTTAAAATCAAATTCTTTCAATCGTCTTTCCGGAACTGATGTGCTGATGCAGCAGATAAAAGATGGCAAGAGTGAAATTGAAATAAGAAAAAGTTGGGAGCCGAAGCTGAGTGAATTTAAGGCTATCAGAAAAAAATATTTGTTATACGAAGATTTTGAGTGATCAAATAAATTGCATTTGAGCAGCAGATTTTATCATTGATGCAACATTTTTAGCTTCAAATTTTGCAAGAAGGTTTTTGCGATGTGTATCAACAGTAGTTACACTTATAAATAGCTTTGTCGCTATTTCGGCATTAGTCATACCATCGGCAATGAGTTCTAATACTTCTTTTTCACGGCGGGTAAGTATAGGTATTTCTCCATTATTATTTTTCCGCAGCGACTGAGCAGCTTCATCACTTAAATATATTTTTCCTTTCATCACCATTTCAATCCCTTCCATTAGTTCCTCTTGTGATGCGTTTTTTAATACATATCCCGATGCACCATTGTCCATCATCTTGTGAATAAAACTTTGTTGGTTGAATGTGCTTAGACCAATTATAAAAACAGAAGGGTAGTTTGCTTTTACTTCTTTACATAAATCAATCCCACTTGTATCCGGCAGGTTGATATCCATTAAAATTATATCGGGTAAATGATTTTTGAGAAATGAAAGACAACTGTCAGCATTCATTGCATGGCCCATCCATTCAATATTCTTTTCATTTTGCAATAATGAACGAATACCCTCGATTACCATGTAATGATCATCAACTATAAAAATTTTTATAGGCATTAAGTATTAAATTCAATATGAACAGATGTGCCTTTTTCCGGTTGTGAATTTACATCAAGCTTTCCTTTCAGGAATTCAACACGATGCTTAATATTATCCCACCCTATTCCTTTCGCTTGTTTTAAAATTGAAGTATCAAACCCTTTGCCATCATCCTCAACAGTTACAGATAAAACTCCATCAATTTTACTCACCTGCACAATTGCATTTTTTGCTGCTGCATGTTTCATTGTATTATTCAGTAACTCCTGCACAATGCGATAAATAGTGATTCCCGTTGTTTGGTCGATTATAACTTCATTTAATCCAATCGATTGGTAATTTACTTTCAATGCTCCACTTTGATTCACATCGTTACAAAAATCTTTTAATGCCGTATCGAGTCCAAATTTCACCAATGCCTCAGGCATCATATTATGAGCCACTCGACGCATTTCTTTTATAGAACTGTCCAGCATATCCATGCTGCGTTCAAAAGCCTGTGCATTATCAGGCGTCATTACTAAATTTCCTTTCATAGTGTTAAATGAATATTTTATACCTGACAGCATACCTCCCAATCCATCGTGCAGGTCTTTTGCCAGGCGGGTTCGCTCCTGCTCTTCACCTTTTAGTACTGCCTCTGTTGCAGTCAATTTTTTTTCTGTTTCTAATTCCTTAATACGTTGCTGTTGCAGTTTTTGTTTCTGCTTGTAATTTCTGAATGAAAGCAATGAAATAATAAGAATTATTACAGCGCTGCCAATAAGAATATAGTTATAAATATTCTTTCGTTGAATGGAGGCCTGTTGCAGTTTAATCTGGCTGTCTTTTTTTTCTGATTGATAACGGGCCTCAAGCTCATTCACCTGTTCCCGGTTAATTTTTTGCTGCAAAGAATCTTTTAGAACTACCAGTTCCTTCAAAATTTGATAGGCTTTTTTCATATTCCCTCTTTTCTCTTCCAATTCAACCATGTTCTCTAAACTGTATTGAACAACCTGGTCCAATCCAAGAGCTTTTGCTTTTTCAATTGCTTTGTCGAAATATTTCATTGCGCTATCCAAATTGCCTGCCTGCTGATAAAAGTAACCAAGATTATGCAGCATATTAGTCCCTTCATATTCGTTATTCACTGCTTGCATATCTTTCAAAGCGTTCCTGCTATATAAAACAGCGGTATCATGTTTTTGTTTACCATAACTATAATAACGTGCAAGCAGGTTATTCGTGATGCCATGCTGGAAATAATTATTCAATTCGGCTGTAGCCGACAGATTTTTCTTTAACGGTAATAAAACACTATCATAATTCTCAAGCTGAAGATGGGCCGACATTACACTATTTACTGCACTCACTATTTTATTTCCTTCATTTAGTTTCAGTGCCGAAGCATAGGTTGCTTTTGCATACTCTAGTGACTTAACGTTGTTTTGTAGGTAAGAATACATCGTTGAAAGGTTGTTATAAGGGAAAAAAGCAAATTCCTCCTGGCCGGATGAACTGAAGATCCGGGCTGCTTCCAGGTATAACCGGGTGGCTGAATCATACTCCTGCTTTTTATGATAGATGACACCATAATTATGTGTAACCAGGCCTATTTGCTTTTGAAATGCCTTTTCCTTTTTATCCTTGCATAACTCATACGCTTTATCATAAAACATTTTCCCACTATCCAGTACCATTCTGTCCACGTACAATACACCTTTAAGCCGATACGCTGTTGCAAGTCCAAGTGTGTAATTTAATCTACCCGCCAGTTCTATTGCTTCATTTACTGCCATCACTGATATTGACGGGTCAGCATATTGAAATTTTGAAACCATTTCATTTAACCGGTTCACTTTAGCTGTGTCTGCCGGCATCTTTTGAATTAGTTTTCCAATACTGTCGGCAACAGTTTGCTGCGCAACAGTGTCACTGTTTAAAAAAAATAAAACAATACAGATCGTCGTAAGTCTGGGCATTCTTTAAACTTTAGTTACTCATATTACAAATAAATAAGTAATAATTAAGAACCTAACTCCCCTTTTTCCATGATTTTAAAAATCTCCTGCTTTTCAGGGATAGAATAATATGATCAGGAAGATAATATTTGTGTATTAAGCTTAATTATCATGAGACTTAAATTTTTGATCATTGCAATGTTTTTTCTAACAGGAGCACATGCACAAAATGTTGCTATAAACAACGATGCAAGTTTACCCGATAACAGTGCCATACTGGATATCAAGAGCGGCACAAAAGGCCTTTTGATACCACGAATGAATACAGCCGCGATTGCGGCTATTGTGAATCCTGCCAAAGGATTATTGGTGTTAGATACAGCAAAGAATCAGCTTCTGGTAAATATGGGTACTCCTGCATTACCAAACTGGCAAACCATTGTTGCCTCTAGTGGATGGAGTTTATCAGGCAATGCGGGAACTGATCCCGACTCACAGTTCGTTGGAACACTGGATACAAAACCGTTTATCATCCGAGTGAACAATGTTCGTTCAGGATTTATTGACACTTTATCGGAGAACACCTCATTTGGATTTAGAACCCTTGATTCCATCACTATTGGTGCCTATAACACCGCTATAGGTTATAAATCCCTTTCTGCCAATAAGAGTGGTTTTTATAACACAGGTGTAGGTTGGGGCGCTTTAAAAACTAATTCTTCGGGACATTACAATACTGCATTTGGATATGGAAGTGTGTATTCTAATTCTTCTGGTTGGGAGAATACAGGTATTGGTAATTTAGCAATTGCTTTCAATACCACCGGTGGTCGTAATACTGCAATAGGGAACGAAGCATTAGAGTACAATACAACAGGAAGTGCGAATGTCGCCCTTGGGTCTCGTACATTAGTTCTTAATACAACCGGCTATTCAAATACCGCCATTGGAACCGGCGCTCTATTCCGTAATGATAATCGCAATAATCTGGTGGCAATCGGTGATTCAGCACTTTTTAATAATGGTATTAATGTTACGGCACCCGTGCATGCGACAGGAAATACAGCCATCGGTTCAAAAGCCCTCTTTGGTAATTCAACCGGGTACAATAACACAGCAACCGGCAAACTTACTCTGGCATTGAACACTGTGGGATCCGACAATAGTGCTTATGGTATTGAATCCATGCTGCTTAACACAACCGGAAAATCAAATAGTGCATTTGGTACAGGCAGCTTGCATGGTAATACTATCGGTAATAACAATACCGCAATGGGCCAAAATGCGCTATACTTAAATCAAACCGGCTATTCCAATGTTGCTATAGGAACTTATGCATTATATAATTCGGGTAATCGAAGTAACCTGGTTGCAGTTGGAGATTCAGCACTTTTCCATAATGGCGTAGGAGCAGTTGATGATTTGGGTGGCACATTCAATACGGCGTTAGGTTCTAAAACATTGTTTGAAAATACTACCGGTTACTCCAATACAGCTACTGGTGCCTATGCTTTATTGAATAATACGACGGGTTTGCAAAACACAGCCAATGGTAGCGGTGCCCTTATAAATAATGGCATAGGCATTGGCAATACTGCAATTGGCCAAGGTGTAATGGGTCAAAATATTTCAGGAAATGACAATACTGCTGTAGGCAATTTTGGGTTAAGTGCTAATACAATTGGTATTAGAAATACGAGTGTGGGTGCTTCATCATTAATCACCAACATTGAAGGAAACAATAATACGGCAATAGGATATCGGGCTGATGTTAGCGCCAATAATCTATTCAATTCAACAGCAATTGGTGCAAATGCAAAAGTTGCGAGCAGTAATAGTTTAGTATTAGGCGGCACCGGAGCCGCTGGAGTTAATGTAGGTATTGGAACTACTACACCCATTGCCCGGTTGCATGTAGTTGACAGTAATGTATTATTTATAGGGCCTCCTACAATACCCGGCACAACTACTTACTCACCGCCTGCATCCGGTATCGGCAGCCGGATGATGTGGTACCCACAAAAAGCAGCTTTCCGGGTTGGCGCTGTTAGTGGCACTGAATGGGATAAAGATAATATTGGCAATTACTCATTTGCATCGGGCTATAGCTCGAAGGCATCGGGTTTCGCTTCAACCGCAATGGGGCAAAGTACTGCCTCAGGTAGCAATTCAATAGCTATGGGGAATGCTGCCATTGCATCAGGAATCGAATCAAACGCAATAGGCACTCAGACAAATGCATCAGGACTTGGATCAACTGCAATAGGATATCAGACAATCGCATCAGGTGACTATTCAATTGCAATGGGGAATTTAACAACTGCATCACGTGAAAGTTCAACTGCAATGGGATATCAAACAACAGCATCAGGTTACTTTTCAACAAGTATGGGAAGCCAGACAATAGCAAAAGCTTATAACGCATTGAGTATAGGAAATTATAATGATAATACAGATGCCCCAAGCTACTTTATCCCGGCAAACAGTGACAGAATTTTCCAAATTGGTAATGGTTCGTCAGCAAGTGCAAGAAGCAATGCTGTTACGGTATTAAGAAACGGAAATGTTGGCTTAGCAGGTGTTATAGCTCCTTCCAGGCCACTTTCCTTCCCTGCATCGCTTGGCGAAAAAATATTATTGTATCCTGGTGGCGCTGGTGAAGTTGGTATTGGTGTGTATGGCAATGAACTCAGATTACATGCGGATAATCCGGGAGCCAAGGTAAGCTTAGGTACACAAGATCTTTTTGGAGTATTTACAGAAAATGCAAAGGCAGAACGAAACGGTGTCTATGCTTTTTCCATTTTTGGAAGTCTGTGGGTAAATGGCACTACCTACGCAAGTGATGAACGTTTCAAGCAAAACATCAAGCCGATCTCTTCTCCCTTACAAAAACTATTGCAGCTAAAAGGTGTAGAGTATGAAATGAAAGTGAATGAATTTTCAAAAAATCATTTTACTCCTGAAAGGCAGATCGGTTTGATTGCGCAAAATGTAGAAAAAATAATTCCGGAAGCCGTGAATGAAATGGATGGATACAAAGGAGTGGATTATGCCAAGTTGGTTCCACTGCTCATCGAAGGAATAAAAGAACAGCAAAAGCAGTTCGAAACTTCAAGCGAAGAAGTGAAACAATTGAAACTACAAGTAGCTGAATTAAAAAAACTGGTTGAACAACTAATCAAAAAATAAAATATGAAGAAAGGAATTGTATGTCTCCTCATCACATTCAGCTATTTCATTCCTTATGCGCAAAATGTAGGCATTGGCACCAATACACCAAAAGCAAGGTTACATGTAAGTGATAGCAGTGTCGTATTTACAGGTGGTTTAGCGTTTTTGCCAGGCCCTTTCGGAGATCCACCAATAACAGGACCCGGCGTAAGAATGATGTGGTATGCTGATAAAGCAGCTTTTAGAGCAGGAGCGGTTAGCAGCAACTATTGGGATAAGGACAGTATCGGTAATTACTCTTTTGCAACTGGCTTCAACAACAGGGCAACTAACAATTACTCAACAAGCATAGGACGACTAACCATTGCAAGTGGTATTACTTCAACCAGTATGGGATATAGAACGACAGCAAGCGGCGGGATTTCAACCAGCATGGGACAAGAAACAACTGCCAGTGGTGCTTTTTCAACCAGCATGGGAATGAGAACGACAGCTAATGGTCAAGGTTCAGTTAGTATGGGTTTTGAAACAAATGCCTGGGGGGATTATTCAACCACTATGGGATACAAAACAGCCACCGGCGGCGCTTATTCAACCAGTATGGGATACCAAACATACGCAACCGGAAATGCTTCAACCAGTATGGGATCAGGTACAGATACAAGAGCTTTTGCATCGCTTGCCATAGGTACTTACAATGACAATAATAATAATCCGGACCCGGTTTCTCCTGGAAGCTCAGATAGGATTTTCCAAATCGGAAACGGAACAAGCGAAAATGGAAGAAGTAATGCGCTAACCGTTTTAAGAAATGGCAATATCGGTATTGGTACGGTTACTCCTTCAGCGCTACTTTCATTTGCCAATTCATTTGGCACTAAGATCTCTTTATACCAGGGTTATTATGGTGATGTAGGCATAGGTGTGTATGACTATGAACTGCGTTTGCAAAATGGTATGCATGGTGGTAAAGTGAGCATGGGTGTAATTGACACTACAGGCGCCTATGTTGAATCGGCCAGAGCAGTAAACAACGGAACCATTGCCTTTATTGTAAATGGTAGTCTTTTGGTAAATAGTACTCTCTATTCAAGTGATGAGCGTTTTAAACAAAACATTGTAGCTATAGCTTCTCCCTTACAAAAAATACTGCAGATAAATGGTGTAGAATATGAAATGAGAGTCGGCGAGTTTCCTCAAAAACATTTTATCCCCGGTAGACAAATTGGTTTGATTGCTCAGAATGTTGAAAAGATTATCCCGGATGTAGTTCATGAAATGGATGGATACAAAGCATTGGATTATGCCAAACTGGTACCATTACTGATCGAAGGAATAAAAGAACAGCAAAAGGAAATTGATGAATTAAAAAAATGGGTAGAACAACTACTCAAAAAATAAATATGAAAAAGATACCGGCAGCATATTTAAAATCCTGTTTTTAAGGGATAGGTACTGTATATAAACAAATTCATTTTTACGCTTCAAAAAAATGATTGAATAAAAATTTAAAAAATAAAATCATGAGAAATTTGTTGCTGACTTTTCTAATTCTTACGGCATTTGTAAATGCCCGTTCGCAATCAGGTGTGTTAAAAGTGAAGCAGTTTGGATATGTATGCCATCAACAAACAGCTGACGATATTTTAGGAATGGATGGCATAAGCGATGAAGTTATTTTTTTCAATTACTCATTTGTCAGTACAGGCAACAATACCCTTGCCCCTGCAAGAGGTGGTGGGGGGAATTTTATTTATGGTGAAAAAGCAACCTTAATGAAAGATTGGAACATCAGAAAAAAAACCGGTACTGCCAGCATAAACGGTGGCATTAAAACCGGTGACAGGGAATATTTTGATTTCATCAGTTATGTTATTGACCAGGTTATTGGCCCCGATGATGTGGTATGCATTGCCCCTTCAATTTGGGAATATGATAACACTACAGAATATACCCGCCCAAGCATTGAGTTCATCAACAAAACAAAAGCAACTTTAGGGAGCATCTTTTTTCAGCAGCAGGTAAGAAGTCAGCTTGCAGGTCTTAATTATAATGGAATTGACAATTATAATTTTTTAATTCCAGGCAGGTATATTGATTTAGATAACCAGTATGCAAATGTTTTTAAACCATTTCCAGGCTTGCAACATACCCGCCCAATAGGCATGATGCCAAACAATGAATTTAGTTCACAGGTTATGGTACTCAATAGCAGGCTTGCTGCTTTATTAGCCAATAAGGATTTTGGTTATGGACAGGGTATTGTTCCCATTTTATATAATGATGTTACATTAGGTAATACTGTTAATCATGGCGTTTATTCCATTTTATTAAAAGTTGAATTTACTGCGGATGCAACTAGACCAGCACCACCGCCACCTCCTCCTCCGACCCAACCAACAACCACACAACTACCTGTTACAAACAAAAATGATTTTAGTATAATTAAAACCACCACAACTGCTCAGGCAACTGTTGCAGGCACATGGGTTGGCACATGGGGAAATGGAAACGACAACAGTCCAAACTTTTATTCCTTCAGGCTTAATGCTGATGGCACTATGCAATTGATAGATGCAAAAGGTAATATTACAGCATCGGGTAATTACAGTTTTACTAAAAATCAACTTACCGGATCTTATACTTACACAAATGCAGATACTTATTCATTTGCAGCCACAATAGATGTAAGCAATATAATGAATGGCAGCTGGGGACAGGGAAGTAATTCCACCAATGGTGGCAAATGGACAATGAGAAAAAAATGAAAAAGTATATTCTAACAATATTCATAACAAAACTTGTTTACATTACACAGGGCTTTGCTCAAACTGAAAGCTTTGATGTATTCACCTATCAGTCACCGGCGTTTTTTACTAAAAGCGTACTGCCATCAAGAGTACAGTTTAACCTTACTAATAATGATACTAGCTTTTGTACAATTACATTATATAAAAACCTGCCGGCAAAAGCTGATGTGATGAAAGATATTATAAGCCAGTGGAACGAACAGGTAGTAAAACGTTTGGCTAAAGCAAATAAAAAGCCTTCGCGGATATTGACAGAACAACTTTGGGACGGATGGGTATCAACACTGGCTATTGGCAATTTTTATCAGAACAAAAAGAAATCTGTAGTGATGCTGAACTCATTTCGAAAAGATACACTTACTGCCTGTGTAGTTTTTGCATTTAGCGATAAAAGTTTTAAAGGAGTGGTAGAATCATTTTCAAAAAATCTTCATTTAATACAATAACGATATGAAAAAATATCTTTCCCTGCTTGCATTATTGTTTGCGGCTACAATTGTGTTTGCCCAGCAAGGCAAAAAAACAACTGAGAAAGAAAAGCCTCCTACACAAAAAGAAATGGACGAGATGATGAAAGAAATGCAGAAGGCAATGAATGAAATGAGCCCGGAAGATAAAAAAGCGATGGATAGCATGGGCATTAAAATGCCCGATACAAAGCAGATGAAAAAAAATGTAGTTGGCATCAGTGATCAACAACTCGCTGAAGCATGGGAAGATGAAAACCGGATAGTGCCGAAACGGGATGCAACAAGAATTGCATCAATACCAAAAAATATTACAAGCGACCGGCTTCCTGCTTTTTTAACTGCTTTGCGTAAAGAGATAATGCCATTGCTCGATGCTGATGCAGCAACCGATGCTGATAAACTCTATTCTTATTTAATGGAGAAGACCGTTAAAAAAGAAGATATGAGCAATGTGGCCGCCTACCTGTGGACTTTGGGAAAGGCGCAATTAGCCATTCACCTGGTGAGCCGGGTATGTGTTGAAGCTCCTACCATCAATAACCTGAACAACTATGCTTCTATGTTAAGCATGTTGGGTGCCGGGCATTTAGCAATACCAATACTTGAAAATATCAACAAGCGAATACCAAAAAATCCAATCATACTCAATAACCTGGGGCAGGCCTGGTTTAGCCTTGGTGAAATAGCAAGAGCGGAAAAATATTTGGATAGTGCTATAGCGATTTTCCCCTTTCACCCGCAGGCAAATTTTACAAAAGCCGCTATTCACGTAAGCAAGGGAAACAAGACACAGGCTATAGAAGCCCTAAAGAAATCAATCAAACACACGTACTCAAAAGAAAAAGAAGACAAACTTCGCCAACTGGGTTATAAGCTCACTAAAGAAAATGTAAGTATTCCTTTTAAACCCAGTGCCGACCCGTTGGGATTAAGCAGCTTCAGGCAGCCTGACTATCCAAAATCTGTAAGTGAGTTAAAAATGTTAAAGCCTCAATGGGAAGCTTTTGATGCAGATTGCGATAAAAAAATTGCTGCCCTTCAAAAAGAACTTAAAGAAGCAGAAGTAAAATATGAGCAAAATGTAAAAGCAACGATGACAAAAACCATGCAGGCCATTAACAATGGTGGGATGATTCCTGCTTCGGCTCTGACTCCACTTTATGCTACAAAAGCAGGGCTGGCGTTGGAAGAAGTGGAAAGCCACAATGAAGTAAAGCTGAAAAATCTTGGCAAAAAATTTATTGCATTAGGAACCGATTTGGACCAACTACAAAAGACTCGAAAAAAAGCAGCACCCGAAGCGCCTTGCGAGGCCCACATCAAAGCAGAAGATGAGTATCTAAATAAACATAATACGCTACTACAAGCCTACAACAATGAAGCCTTGCAGTTGTTTAAACATTTGTCCAACGATATGGCTTATTGGTCGCAATACACCAGCACTGACAAAGATCAGTATGAAATCATCAAACTGGGTTTTGTGATTGGCTGGCTGGAGAAGCTTAAAGAATATCGGCCCTTGCTAACAGCAGGAGGATACGAGTTATATTCCGAGTGTGTTGAAAAAAAAGATGGCAAACCATTTAAACTGGCTGAATGGGATTTCAGCACCAACTGTAAGTACAAGGCTGAAATAAATTACATTGTAGTAAAGCAACAAATTAATTGTGGTACCACTACCACTACCTGGGATGCAAAAGGTATAAAATACACCACGACAGATGTGGGTAATGAGTACCTCCGCTCTACATTAATAGTAAGTCCTAAGATTGGCATTGATGGAAATTTCGGGCCGGTAAAAGCAGGCGCTTCGGTGAAAGCAGATGTAACGGTAAACTTTGATAAAGATGGTGTGACAGATTGGAAAACAGTTATAAAAGCAGGCACCGAATTAGGAATAGGAGGAAGTGTTGGCCCTCTAAAAGCAGAAGCAACGATTGGATCCGGTATTGAAATAGAGATTGACCCTTCCGGAGTAACAGACGTAAACATTGTATCAACAGCAAATGCAGAAATTGGTATAGAGGCTCCGAAATCGCCAGGCGATGAAGCAATTGATGAGCAGATCAATCAGGGGGTTGACTTAGTAAATAAAGGACTGGGCAAACTTGACACAAAGGTTGAGATTGGTGTGGAAAGCAGAACAAGCCTTATGAGTGGGCATGGTTCGGTAAGCGGCAGGGGGATATTAAGTGGCGTAAAAATGTCGCAGTGGTAAAATCGCCTGTTTTAAATAGGTAAAAAATGAAAAATGAAATACTCTTTCACAATCGTAATACTATTTATATCACTACAAAGTTTTTCGCAAGAATGTAACAAAGAATTATTGGCGCAAAAACCCGGCATATGGAAAGCGTCACCGAAAGGATCAGAAGGAGGAACTGCTGCAGAGCTGGCAAATGAAAAAAAGACAATCGCCGCTATACACACGTATTGAAAAATATGTTGGGAAAATAAAATTTTAATTATCTAATTGGCTTACCATGAAAAAAATAATTCTCATTATACTCGTAGCTGTCGCTATCACTTCACAAGCACAACCGGTATATATAGACAGAATTGGGTTTAAGCTGGAAAGCATAGCCGACATAGACATCGGCTGGATGGAAATTCGTAAACATACAACACCGCCAAAAGGGAAACAGCTTGGCGATAGGATTTACAGCGCTAAACAAATAGACAATTGCGAAAAGTTTGTAGAATGGATGCAACAATCTTATCTACCCAGGGGATGCTTAGGTAATGCGACTTATTACCAAAACTACATCCCAAAATTCAACAGTAACAATAGCCGATTGGGTAATGCAATAAATATGCATGCGGAAGCACTGCCACTAATGTACGGTGCACAAACAAAAATTCATATGTTTTTGAAGAAAGATGAAAAAGGAAAATTTGTTCCACAAACCGGTCATGGAGAATTTTGGTACATAGAGGCCAACCAATTGCAACAGATCAGCCTACCGGTATCATTTATTTCAAGTACCGAAGAATACTATTTTTTACTACCAGACTTTACCAGCAATTCAAAAGGATATGATGCCGATGACAAAGCTGGAAGTAATTTACTAGGTTTCGCTAACCACAAAAACATTGTAGGATACAAGCATTTTTATATCCCCCCAAAAATAATACTCGACGGCGAGGAGACCTACGTTGTCATTATGACCAAAGACAACAGTGAACTCCCGTTTGAGAAAATAACTATCGGAGAGTTTTTTACACAAGTCGAAAAACAACTCCCGGTTTGGCAAAAAGTAGATCCTACGTCTCCGGAAAATTTTGCACGGGCACAAAAGAACCTTGCAAGGTTAAAAGAAAAATATAAAAATAAGTGGAATGATATTGCTGAATTGCAACTTTCCGCTCAAATCTCTTTTTTTACTTTTGTAAATGCAACAGAAGGATATGATGACATGTTTGACAATAAAGGTCAAACCACTTTCCCGATTTTAAAAGTAAGAAAAACAGCACTAGACCTTTGTAAAAAAGACCAGCCGCAATGGCTTGTGATCCGATGGACTGTGGGAATGACCAACCAGGCGTTTAATTTACACCTGCACGAATCAGTAATGAACAATTTTAATTTTAAATATGCGTATGATTATTTTTTTGATCCAGAGAAAGTAAAAGGTCAACCCTATAAACCACTTCGTTCCCCTACATACAAAGAGGCAGTATTGGCTAGCGAAGGATCGGAAGCAACTAAAAAAAATACAACAGATAAAAACATTTATTTTTTTGAAGATTTTTCTACAACAGCTGTTGGGAAAAAACCAATTGGCTGGCAAAGTACATTAGCACTTGGGACTACCACAGTTGTTACAAAGCTGGATGGAATAGACGGTAACTGGGCCATAATGGCAAACTATATAATAAAACCCACGCAACTTAAAATGCCATTACCTCAGAATTTTACGCTGAGCTATGATATAATAGTTGCTCAAAATTTCACATGGGGCGCCACTGGATTGACCCTCAAATTATCAAAGGAAGTTTCACGAGACAATGCCGAATCTTACCTGGAGCTAAAACTTCGTCCCGGATTTGATGGCAGAGACGGAGAGACAACGCTGGAAACAAAATTTCCCAATCCACCAGGTTATTCAAATGGAACCAAATGGTATGCTGCACCCGGTTTTTCCAACAACAAAAAAAACAACCGGATTACAGTAACCATTAAAAAGAAGGATGAAATGTTGCAGGTATTTATTGATAAAACTAAAATAGCTGAATACGAAAAAGCAATACCTGCGGCTCACTTATTCAATGCAATGTCATTTACCAGTTACAACTCCGGAGAGAATGATAAATACTATATCAGCAATATTAAAATCACTAAAGATTAAATCAACTCTGCCCTATCGGGGCCCGGAAAAAGATGCTAGAAATATCCCTGTTTTACAGGATTGCCCTGAATACCGAATGAAAATACATTTGGCTAATAAAGCATCTTACTATGAAAAAAATATTCTTTTGTGTTCTCTGTCTTAATGTGGTAATAACTTATGCTCAAAAAGAAGCTTTTGATCTTATTACTTACACTCCACCCAAAGCATGGAAAAAACAACCTGCTGAGGGTGCTGTTCAGTTTTCAAAAGAAGATGCAACTAAAGGAACTTACTGCATGATCACTGTTTTTAAAGCAGTGGCTGGTACCGCCAATTCAAAAGAAAATTTTGATATGGCCTGGACATCATTAGTAAAAGAAACAGTAACCGTTTCTACGGCTCCCGAAATGCAACCGGCTGCTACAGAAAATGGATGGGAAGTACAAAGTGGCTATGCACCGTTTGAAAATGACGGCAATAAAGGTGTTGTAGTGTTGGTAACGTCCAGTGGCTTTGAAAAAATGATGAACATCGTTATACTTACAAATACAGATGTATATGAAAAAAACATTACCGCTTTTTTAGAATCAATTGATTTAAAGAAACCGGAAATATCTTCTCCACCCATTGAAAGTAATAACCCTGTTAATACAGCAATTGCCGGAACCTGGGGAAAAGCTGGAAGTGTAAATCCCGCTTACAACGATGCATACGCAACTTCTATAGCAGGCTATACTAAAGACCAGTATACTTTTAATTCAAACGGCTCCTATCATTTTATCTCCAAAACCTTCCGGATGTCATATGATAAAATACTTTTGGTGAAAGAAAGCGGCACTTACCAGGTCAGTGAGAATAATATTACTATCAATCCCCAAACAAGTGTAATTGAAGCATGGAGCAAAAAAGATGGCGTTGATAAATGGGGCAAACTTTTATCAAGCCAAAAAAGAACGATAGAAAAAATTACTTACCAGTTTACCAAACATTATTTTTCAGGTATTCAGCAATGGAACCTTGTATTGCAGGGTGGCAAAACAACACAAAGAGACGGGCCATTCAGCACTAATACAACTTTTACCAATGCGTGGTATTACAGCCCTATCACATCCAACAATCCTCTAATTGAATTACCGGGCGGGCAACAACTAGCAACAGAAGAATTAAAACAGGAAGATAAGATTCAGCAACCGGCCGCAAATGGCTTTGCATTTACCACCACCAACTTTGATGATGGGTGGACAAGTATCGTACAGGAAGATTGGGTGCAGACAACCAAAGGCAATATCAAAGTGCTGATACATTACCCCAATAAAAAAGCAGATGATTATAATCCTGATTTGCTGGGTGGATTAAAAAATGCCTGGAATGTTTTGGTAGCACCTAAGTATAGCAGTGCAACCAATATGGAATTTAAACCGTTGCATAGCTGGCAATCCATTGAATTTGCAGAAGCGGATATGGTGGAAAAAGCCACTGGGAAAAAAGTTCATGTGGCACTATTCAAAAAAAATTACAGCGGCGGCAATGGAAAATTCCTGGAATTTATAACAGCAGATAAAAATGCTTTTGAAAAGGTATTTGGAGCATACATTAATGATGCATCCGCTGACAATTGGGATAAAATAGCCGCTATGGCCAACTATAACAAATTTGCTATAGCAGCTTCTGACCTTAAAGGTAAATGGACAAATAATTTTACAGGGATGACGCAATATGTAAATGCATATACCGGCGCAAGTGCAGGCGCAGACACACATGCGTCCAACCAAAACTTTGAATTTACAGCAGGCAATACCTACAAATGGGACCTTGCTGTAGCAAGTGGCTTTATTGGAAATATTAAATTTCAAGGCGTAAAATCAAGCGGGAAATTTTCTGTCCCTAATAATTGGCAGGTGTATTTTTCAGATATTGAAGGCAAGCCCAAAACTTACAATGCTTTTTTCACCTGTATAAAAGGTGCAAGGATTTTATGGATCGACGATATTGGCTATGGAAAAAAAGAATAAAAACATTTTTATTATTTGAAACTCTATAACCATTAAAATTTAAACCTACTTCTCATGCGTATAATTATTTTCATTTTTTAATCTTTAAAAGCAAACTATGTTTAAGGCAATTTTTTATTCCTCAATACTGGCTTTTTGCATTTTTAGTTCCTGCAACTTTAGTAAAGGTGTAAAGAAAGATTTAAATACCGGCTTATCCGCATCATACAATGGTTTTGGCATTGATGATATTTACCTTGCTTCTGAAGGGCAAAAACTCAACAGCAATACTGTTGCCATGGGTTCTAAAATAAATATTACCGCAACTGGTGTTGAAAATTTTATTGTAAAAGGTGGTAAGGTTTATCCAGGCTGTACTATCATTCTTACTGATAAAGCAGGAAAAGGAATACTCAATCTTCCCGACGCATTTTCTGATATGACAGATGGTACAACAGACGCTGAAGCGAAAACCCTTCAGGCAAGCCTGAACACAGGCGATCCAATGGCTGTAGGCGAAACATATCATCTGAATGTGAGGTTTTTCGACAAGAATAAAAAAGAAAGTGAAATTGTTGCCAATGTCAGCCTGGTGATGAAGTAATGTTTTGTCTTACTTCTTTATAATACCATTGCATCAAATATTGAAACTGATAGTAAAGTCGAGCTTTGGTATCAATTGATCAACTATAAAAAAATAAATATGAAACTTCTTGTAACAATTGTTTTAATGGCTTTCACAGCCAATGGAACACAAGCCCAGCTTTTAAAAAAAGTAAGAGAAAAAGCAGAGCAGAAAGTACTGAAGCAGGCAGATAAAGTTGGTGAAAAGACAGAAGAAGGAGACAAAGAAAAAAAAGAACCTCCAGCACCTGCTGAAACAACGGGAACAGCCGATACAAAAGCAAGCAGTGCTTCAACTGATCTAAAAGTGTATAGCAAATTTGATTTTGTACCAGGCAGCACCATCTTGTATTATGACAATTTTGAAAAAGATAATATTGGCGAAACTCCTTTGGGATGGATCACCAGCAACTCTGCAGAAGTTGTAACGATTGAAGGATTGGAAGGGAAATGGACAAAGATGGCCGCTACGAGTTCAAAACATATTACACGCAATAAAAAACAAAGCTGGGGAAATAATTTCACCATTGAGTTTGATCTACTCATTGTAAAGACCGGTTATGATCCCCGCTTGAGCATTGCACTTATCAATTCAAACGGTAAAATGGTAACAGACGAAACAATTCTCATGGACAATAAACCAGCCTTGCTTTTTGAATCAACTATTGTTCCCGGTAACAAAAGCAGGATCAGTTTAACCACACGGGAAGGAAAAGTAATATCCGATAATATGAGTGCAGAGCTTGCCTATGAAAATACAACACCTGTGCATGTAAGTATATGTGTACAGGGCAAACGTTTCCGTATGTGGTGGAATGAGAAAAAGCTTTATGATCTTTCTGCCATCAATGAAGAATACCTGCCCAACCAGTTTGGTTTTACATTCGGCAGTGTAGGTGGTTCCGATTTTTATGTAAGCAATATCCGGGTGGCAAAAGATGTTCCCGATACCCGTGCAAAATTTGAGCAGGGAAAATTAGTGAGTAACCTATTATTCTATACGGGTACAGCCAACCTTAAACCTGAAAGCCTGGGTTCATTGCTTGATGTAAGTAAAATTTTAAAAGAGCTAACATCACCTGTAAAGATCGTTGGTCATACAGACAGTGATGGTGACGATGCTGCTAATCAAAAATTGTCGTATCAAAGAGCAGAAGCGGTAAAATCAATCCTGGCAAAACAGTATGGTATTAATGAAAGCCTGTTGACAACAGAGGGCCGCGGTGAAACACAGCCCATTGCTGATAATAAAAATGCAGAAGGCAAAGCACAAAACAGGCGAGTTGAATTTATTTTCAAAGCTGAAGCAGATGTTTATATAAAACCAGCGGGCATTAGCGCAGATAATACAAAGCCATCAGCTACCACTAAAACTCCTGCAAGCAATGGTAGTCAGTCAACAAGTGATGCTAATGCTTTAGTGAAATTGCAGAGTAAAATATTGACAGTGAATTTCCCTTTTGCCCAGATTATGAAAACAGGAGAAAACACTTATACTTTTATGGCTGGTAAAGAAGAAGGCAATAGCAAGGAGAATTTCCTTAAAATAGAATTAGAATCCGTGAACATGAGCCTGAAAGCAGAAACATTCAACTTCAAAGAAATAAATCAAAAGAATGCAATGTACGGAACAAAAAAGTTTTCTGAAATAAAAAAGACTGAAGCTATTTTATATTACGGCAACGCAACCACTCCATATATCTATAAATTCTCTCCCATCATAGCCAACGGCCATATGGCTTCGTTTGTAAGCGAATCATTGGAACGGAAATTACCAGCCGTTTCAGCCAGTTGCAAATTTGTAATTGAAAAAGTAGAAGATGGCAAAGCAAGCGGCTATTTTGCTTTTGGTATAATGAATAAAGGTCTGAAGCCAATTACCAAAGGTGATGCTATGACAGAAACTTTCACCGATGGGTTTGCCGGTGAAATGAAATGCACTTTCACAAATGTACCGGTTTATTGATCTACTGATCCACAACCAGTATGCAACGAAATGATGCTGTTGTATTAACTTCGCAGCGATGGAAAAATTTCAATCGCTGCGAATTGTTTTTATGGGCACACCGGAATTTGCTGTTGCCTCATTAGATGCATTGGTAAAGGCTGGTAGTAATATCGTTGGAGTAATAACTGCTCCCGATAAACCAGCGGGGCGTGGTATGAAGATGAATGAAAGTGCCGTAAAAAAATATGCAGTCGAGCATAAATTAAAAATCCTGCAACCAGAAAAATTAAAGAACCCTGAGTTTTTAGCTGAATTAAAATCACTCAATGCAGATCTGCAAATTGTAGTTGCCTTCCGCATGTTGCCTGAAGTAGTTTGGAGTATGCCGCCAATGGGAACTGTTAACCTGCATGGAAGTCTATTGCCACAATACCGCGGAGCAGCACCTATTCACTGGGCAGTGATTAACGGAGAAAAAGAAACCGGCGTCACTACTTTCAAACTGAAACATGAGATTGATACCGGTGATATTCTATTGCAACAAAGTTTCCCGCTAGGTGATGATGAAACCACAGGAGATGTTCATGATGTAATGAAAGAAATCGGTGCAAAAATTTTGGTAGAGACAGTAAAAGGAATAGCAAATGGTACATTAAAAGAAACTCCCCAAAATTCACAACAGGCAACCGAGAACAAGAAGCTTAAACATGCTCCTAAACTAACTACCGAGACCTCTCGTATTAACTGGAGTGATTCTGTTGAAAATGTATATAACCTTATACGTGGACTTAACCCCCATCCCGTTGCATTTACAATAGTGAATGAAAAGATGATGAAAGTGTTCCGTGCAAAAAAAGAGGTCGTATCCCCTGCCAAAATAGAAGGCGATCATGAAACCGATGGAAAAACTTATTTGAAGTTTGCCTGTGCAAACGGGTACATTCATTTATTGGAAATACAGATGGAAGGAAAAAAGAAAATGAGTATTGAAGAATTTCTTCGTGGCTACAGGTCTTGAAGCTCACTTGTGGTGATCTAGTAGTTTACTTTCACAATAAACTTATCTGTTTCAGTAATACCCAGTCCAGAAGCTGCCGCATTACTAATACGAATATCCAGTCCCTTATTCATATTAATGCCTTCCATTTGTCCCAACACCTTTGCATATACTGATTTATTGTTGGTAGGGTTACTGATCTTTATAATTGTTCCAGCCACTACGCCATCGATAAGTAAATAATATTTGCTATCCGTCCAGCCACTGGTAGTTTTAAAGATACCTGATGTAACTGTTTTATCATTTACTGCAGAATGTTGCTTTGCTTGTTGCTCAAAATGCCATTTGAAATATCCTTCCTCACTTGTTTCCATTTTAACAGCAGGAGTGATACCAGTTGTCTTTTGCTGTTGCTTTACTTCTTCCTTTTTTACTATTTCAACAGGCTTGCTTTCTTCATTTTTAATTTCAGGCTGCGCAACTACATCATTTACTTCTTTTACTGGTTGTCTTTTTTCTTCTTTTACGATCTCTTCTTTTTTTACTTCTGCAACCGGAGCCGCGGCTTTCATTTCTTTTGAAACCAGGTAGCCAACCACAAGTGTTGTTCCGAAGTTTACATTATCATTACTAAGATTGTTCCAGTCACGAAGATTTTCCATCAGCACTTTGTTATGGATAGTGCTTACCCGCATCAGCCCTTCCTTCTCTCCCACTTTATAATGAACTGGAACACCTGCATTTGTTTTCTGATTGAAGTTGGTATCCGTCAGTGGTATTTTTATCAACTGACCCAATACAAGCCCTTTATTAAAATCTATTCCATTAAAATTAGCAATATGACGAGGGTGAACATTATATAATCTTCCCAACGGGAAAAGGCCTTCTTTCGGCATTACTTTATGTTCAATATAAAGTCCTTTATCTCCATTTTTCACCCATAACTCACCGGGCTGTGCCAACATAAAAAGTGGCAGTGAAATAAAGCCCAGCAATGACAAAATCCTTTTCATACACTAAAATTTGGCCTACAAAGATGAGGCATTTTCACTTGTATTCAATCAATTATCTTTTAGTATCCGTAACTCCATCGGGTAATAATTATTTAACCTGTTCTGTAAGACCTTCACCCAGCCTAATGGATGATTATTAAAGCAAATAAGTTGCCAGCCTGGTTGGCTTTTTTCCACATCTATATCTTTTTTCTGTAAGTAACGTATAGCCTGCTCCCTGTTCAATTCTATTTTCATTACTGAGTCCGCAAGCAACCTGCTCATAGCTAATGAATGTGCAGGCACCAGTTTAGCTTTCATGAGTTCGCCAAGCTTTACACCAAAATAAGCTACCCTCATATTTGAATATAGCAGATTAATATCTGGTTGAAAGTCTTTATTGATCATATAGATGCCATCAAACCCATGTACAAATAATTTATCTCCACTATTTGTTAACCATGGCTTCACCAATTCAGTTTGAGGTGCTGAAATTTCATTTAGCCTTTTTGTAACTCTTGTTTTATGATCATCCTCGTGGTGCACTTTTTTAAAAACAGTAATAAAAAAACCTTCCCCTTTTACTTTATCCGGCCAAAAACGAAAACTATTATCCGTTTTTGTTATACCCCAGTTTTCCGAAATAAGCAATTGACAATTTGCAGCTAAAAACTTCTCATTCATCCATTTTACAATATCCTCATCCTCTTCTTTTGAATAGGAACAGGTGGAATAAACGAGTATACCATCTTCTTTTAATGATGGCCAAACATCTGCCAATATTCTTTGCTGTCGCTGGCTGCAAAGCGCTACATTATTTTCACTCCAGTGTTCAATTGCATCTGGTTCTTTTCTAAACAAACCACTCCCGCTGCAAGGAGCATCTACAACAATCACATCAAAATAGTTTTCCAGCTTTGCAAAATCCTTCGGATCATTATTTGTAACCACTACATTCTCACAACCCCATTTAATAATATTATCTTTTAAAATATTACACCGGCTTTTTATCACTTCATTACTTACCAGTAAGCTACCAGGTGAGATCAAAGACTGAATATGTGTTGATTTTCCACCCGGTGCAGCACATAGATCCAAAACCCTGAGCGGTTTTGAGAGATCAACAGTTTGCTTTAATGCCTGCTCAAGGAACATACTGCTTGCTTCCTGTACATAATAACAACCGGCATGAAAAAGCGGATCAAAAGTAAAGGAAGGACGTTCCTTCAGGTAGTAGCCTTGTTCTGTCCAGGGAATTTTATTTTCAATTGGCAACCTGCCTGCCGGCAGGCAAGGTTGATGATTGCCTATCGGAGATTTAGAAGGGTTAAGCCTTATCGAAGTTATTTGTTCACCCGATACATGCAGTTTTTCAAAAGTTGTTTGGTCAAACCCTTTTGTACCTTTTAATGAATCCAGAAATACTGATGGCAGTTGCATTAAATGAAGTTAAATAATTCGCATCCACCGGGTACCTTATCATTTTTGTTTTACCACCCAGGCTGTATCAGTATGGAGCTGTGTAGAACCAGGCGTCACAATTTCATATACATAATAATCCGGGGTGCCTGACATGATACGCACTTTATAAGGTGGCGGATCATTTGTTTCCATTATAATGTTGTTCTTTGCGGACGAATCTTTTACCGTTTTTTTAGATCTAAAAGTTTTTTTCAATTCATATTCACAGGGCCCGGTCCATGTTATCTGGGCTCCAAAAAGAGTATCCGAATTCCTGTCATATTCCGTTTGTACCATTGTTTGCCGATCAATTTCAATCACTGTATTTCTAGGCTTATAATTAATAATATACTTACCTGTTTTATATATTTCGCAATTAAGAGATACTGTTGTGGCTGGTTTTGTTTTACAACCATGCAGAATAATAAACAGAATAAAGCAACCAAATATATTCCTCATAGTAATTTATTAAACTTATAAATTCTTTATTTCACCGATCAGGTCCTGCAATACTTTTTTAGCATCACCAAAAAGCATAGAAGTTTTTTTCTGAAAGAACAGATCATTTTCAATGCCTGCATAGCCGGGCTTCATGCTTCGCTTATTTACAATTACATTCTTCGCCAGTTCCACATCCAGTATCGGCATTCCATAAATTGGTGATGCCGGATCTGTTTTCGCAGCCGGGTTCACCACATCGTTAGCTCCTAATACCAGCACCACATCTGTTGAGGGAAATTCTTCATTGGCTTCTTCCATTTCTTTCAACAAATCATAGCTCACATCGGCTTCGGCCAGCAACACATTCATATGACCTGGCATACGACCTGCAACCGGGTGTATTGCATATTTTACATCAACACCTTTATCAGTCAATATTTTTTCAAGGTCATGACAAGCATGCTGTGCCTGTGCAACAGCCAATCCATAACCGGGAACAATAATTACTCTATTCGCATAAGTCATCAGTACCGCTGTATCACTCAATGTAATTTCTTTATAGGCACCTTGCTCTTTTTTTACACCCGATGCAGCAGCGGCGCCACCACCACCAAATGAACCGATCAAAACATTGGCCAATGAGCGGTTCATTGCTTTACACATCAACATCGTAAGCAAAGTACCTGCAGCCCCGACAAGAATACCTCCGGTAAGCATTACTTTATTATCATACAAAAAACCACCGCATGCGGCAGCTACTCCTGTAAAAGAATTTAATAAAGAAATTACAACCGGCATATCAGCCCCACCGATCGGCAACACAAATAATATCCCGTACACAAATGCAAAAAAACCAATAAGAAAAAATGGGAGTAATAAGCCGCCAATCGTAGAACGGTAAGCAATTACTGTTAATACGATGATGACAATAAACAGAGCAATATTTATAATATGCTGCCCCTTAAATGAAAAATCTTTAACTCTTCCATTCAGCTTGCCCCAGGCAATAATACTTCCGGTATAAGAAACTGTTCCGATAATTGCGCCTGCAGCAATAGTTATAAAATAACCTGCTGGTGCAAACTCAGAAAATGGTGTTGATGAAGCACCTTCATTAGCTTTATAAATATGATAGAACTCGGCTGCAGATATCAATGCAGCACAGGCGCCACCCATACCATTAAACAAACTCACCATTTCCGGCATGGCTGTCATCTTTACCTTTTTCGCCATCAGTGTTCCCATAACAGTACCAATGATAATGCCGGCAAATATCCAAACATAATTATGCAACCGGCTGCCTGTTTCGTCACGATACAAAAAAATAGTTCCGAATATAGCGATGGTCATACCGCCTGCTGCAATAAGATTTCCTCTGCGGGCAGAAGCAGGATTGGAAAGCATCTTCAAACCGAGAATAAAAGTAACCGAAGCGATCAGATAGCAAACTGTAAGTATATTAAGTTCCATAAATAAGCCCCTCTAAATCTCCCCTAAAGGGAAGACTTGCCACTCACGGCCCTAAAAGCAGTAAGTGAACAATTGATTTAAATATTTTTTTAAGAACTAGTTTCAAATTAAAAAAAGAATCTCCGACCTAAGTTCCCCTTTAGGGGACAGGGGTATCATTTCTTTTTCTTAAACATTTCCAACATCCTGTCTGTAACAACAAACCCGCCTACAACATTTAATGTTCCCAGCACTACGGCTAAAAATCCCATTACTAATGCTAAATAATTATCACTCTCTGCTTTTCCCATTACAATAATAGCCCCGATAATTACTACACCATGAATTGCATTAGCACCACTCATTAGCGGAGTATGCAATACACTTGGCACACGACCAATCACTTCTATACCTACAAAAATCATCAGGATCACGATATAGATCGTTTGCTGATGTTCGGTTATCCAGTTTAAAAATGTGTTCATACTATTCGCAATTTTTTAATTATCAATTTTTCACTCTCTCATTCGTCACTTCTCCTCCATGCGTAATGCAGGTACCTTTTACAAGATCATCTTCCCAGTTAAGATTCAGTTCTCCTTCCTTAGTTGTTATCAATGCAAGAAAGTTCAGGATATTTTTTCCATACAATTTACTTGCATCGGATGGCATAGTGCTTTGCAAACTGCTATTACCAACAATGCTTACACCATTGTGCATAACAGTCTCATTATTTTTTGTGAATGGTGTATTACCACCCGTTGATGCTGCAATATCAATGATCACACTTCCTTTGCGCATTCCTTTCATCATTTCTTCTGTTATCAATATCGGGGCCTTTTTACCGGGTATCTGTGCAGTGGTAATAACAATATCTGCCTTCGCAATACTCTCTGCTATTCGTTGCTGTTGTTTCTGTTTATATTCTTCTGATTGTTCAACAGCATAACCTCCTGCCTTACTTGCATCCGCTGCTCCTTCCACTTCAATGAATTTTCCACCGAGGCTCAATACTTCTTCCTTCACTGCAGGTCTTGTATCAAATACTTCTACTACCGCACCCAATCTTCTTCCAGTTGCAATTGCCTGCAAGCCTGCAACACCTGCACCTAGAATCAGAATTTTTGCCGGTGCAATACTTCCTGCTGCTGTCATGAACATAGGAAAATACCTGCTGTATAAATTAGCAGCAGTCAACACAGCTTTATAACCCGCAATATTTGCTTGTGAACTTAATACATCCATTGCCTGGGCACGGGTAGTACGAGGTAGCATATCCATGGAAAAACATGTGACACTTTCTGAAGCCCATTGTTTCATCAGGTCTTTATTAAACAATGGAAAAAAAGTACCAATAAGAATTTTAGACTTCACGTTATCAGGTGCATGAATACTCAGCAAAATTTCAGAAGACTGAATAACCTCTTCACGGCTCTTGATCTGTGCCCCGGCTTTTATATAATCATCATCACCGGCAAATGCAGTTTCGCCTGCTCCTGCCTCAACAATAACTGTAATATTTTTTTTGATTAAAACGCCTACTGCTTCGGGCAGCAAAGAGACCCTGGATTCATGTGAAGGCTCTTTCAAAACTCCTATCGTCATAGTTAATTCATGCTATAAATGGTGAGAAAATCGGACGGCCGAAGGTATTGATTTTTTGCTTCCGGCGGGTGGTAATTGCTCAAAAACGGATCGCAAAATGCTGTTTTTCCTTTATCTCCTTCCTGAAAAATACCAGCCCGATAAAAAACAGGTCGATGGTGCAGGTTACTGATTCATTTCCTTTGATTTTCTCCCATGCCGTTTCCATTTCATTGCTCCAGTGAATATCATCAAAAACAAGAATGCTATCGTTATGTGAACGGGACAAAAATTCGATGAAGTACTTTAGTGTTGGTTCCAATTGATGGTTTCCATCAATAAATGCAAGATCAACCCGATCAAATCCCAAATCTTTTTTTGTGAGCCATTCATCAAAAGGCTCATTAAATGATTGGATATTGTTTAACCCAAGTATTTCAAAATTCTTAGCAGCTAAGGAAGCAACAGCGGATGAACCCTCTACTGTTGCTATATGACCATCAGTACCAGTTGCCAGGGAAAGATAAGAACTGGTAATGCCTAACGAAGTACCCAACTCTACAATGCTTTTACATTTATAATATTTGCATAACTTGTATAAGAGTTGAGCAAATTTCGGCGATTTCAGTGCATGTTTTGCAATTGATGAGACAGCTCTTCGTTTATATTTCGCAACTCTTGAGCCTGCACCCAGGTCTTCTATCTCAATAATTTCATGATTATTTAGTAATTCCTTTCTTAGTTTTTCTACCGCATTGTAATCTGCATATTTCGTTTTATCATTTAAAACTTTTGTAATAAACTCAAAAACAAATGGCGAATGCATACCATGTCCCTTACCATTTGATGCAGTAAAATAGTAGTTGAGATATTTAAGTGCTAATTGAAAAGAGGAATACATGATTCATGTCTGGAATAATTATTAATCATTAATTAATAATTATTAATTACTAAATATCCGTTCCCATGTCTGAAACGAATGTGGGTAAGAATTTTTATCATCTCCTTCAAAATCTTTCTGGTTCAACAGTTTCCATTCCTGCGGATCGATCTCAGGAAAAAAAGTATCCGCATCTACTGCCTCCATTTTTACTCTTGTAAGATAAATACGATTGGCTTTTTCCCAGGCCATTTTATAAATTTCACCGCCACCAATTACAAAAATCTCTTTTACATCCATTTCATTAGCCAGTAGCAATGCATCACTCAGACTTTGAGCGGCCACTGCCCCTTCGGGATTATATCCCTTTTGTCTTGTAATAACAATATTCTTTCTTCCCGCAAGCGGTTTGCCCATGCTTTCAAAAGTCTTGCGCCCCATTATCACTGGCATTGCCCAGGTAGTATTTTTAAAATGTTTCAGGTCATTTGGCAAATGCCAGGGCATCTTACCACCTTTTCCGATAGCATTATTAGTAGAAGCCGCAACGATGAGAGAAATAGTCATACCCCCCATGAAAAGGTTTTTAAGTTGTAATTTCTTCAGCCCCCTAAAGGGGAATAAAGAAAAATCTTTTTTATTTGCAGCAAAAGTAATAGTTAATCTCTCTGCTTTCAGGTGTTCTCAAAAAATTAAGATTACTATGATCTAAGTCTCCCCTTTAGGGGGACAGGGGGTTAAACCGCCACAGGTGCTTTTATCGCAGGATGACACTGATAGTTTTCCAAAATGAAATCTTCAAATTTAAAATTGAAAATATTTTTAACCCCAGGATTCAATTTCATTATTGGTAAAGGGAATGGTTGACGGCTCAATTGAAGATTTACCTGCTCCATATGATTGCTGTAAATATGTACATCACCAAATGTATGTACAAAATCTCCCGGTTCAAGGTCACATACCTGTGCGATCATTAGTGTAAGTAATGCATAGGAAGCAATATTAAATGGCACACCTAAAAATACATCTGCGCTACGCTGGTATAACTGGCAACTTAGTTTTCCATTTGCAACATAAAACTGGAACAGCGTATGACAAGGCATCAAGGCCATCTTTGGTAATTCGCCAACATTCCATGCACTAATGATCAGGCGGCGGCTGTCAGGATTCTTTTTTACCTGGGCAATTAAATCGCTAACCTGGTCTATCACTACACCATCTTTTCCTTCCCAACTGCGCCATTGCTTACCATATACAGGACCCAGCTCACCATTTGTATCCGCCCATTCATCCCAGATTTTTACATTATTTTCTTTGAGGTACGCAATATTTGTTTCCCCTTTTAAAAACCAAAGGAGCTCATGAATAATGCTCTTCATATGCACTTTCTTAGTGGTAACAAGCGGAAATCCCTTTTGCAAATCAAACCGCATCTGGTACCCAAAAACGCTTTTAGTTCCGGTACCTGTCCGGTCAGTTTTTTCAGTACCACTATCCAATATATGCCTGAGTAAATCGAGGTATTGTTGCATGGATGCAAGATACGAAAATGAGTAGTGGCATTTAACTGCTAGAAGACCAGTGTGGGGAAGCTGTGAATTGATGATGATTAACAGACTTTAATCATGCTCCTATAAGAAGATGCGGTTCATTTTCTTTCTCCGTCTCTTCAACAGAAGACTTTAATTCCTGGTAAAACCTAGTCAACAACCGCCTGTTATGGCGTACCTGTTCCTGTAAATGTTCATTTTTTTGTTTCTCCTCTGACAGGTCACGGTTCAAAGAAGAAATAAATTCATGGTCATTGGTAATTGCAGTTTTGTACTGATCATTTTCCCGTAATATCTCATTATATGAATTCTCAACAGCTATTAATTGTTCATTTTTTGCATGAATATCTTCTCTTAACTGACGAAGCTCATTTTCTTTAGTGTCCAGCTCAAGCCTTAATTGACCAATCTCATTTTCTTTCAGCTCCAGAACATTTGCAGTATTAATTATTTTTTTTCCGGCTTCGTGAAATTCGAATTGCGATTGGCTCAATTCCTCAGAAACAGAATTCATCCTTTGTTCAAGCACTTTATTTGCTTTTATTCGCTGCTCTAATTGATTTTGAACAAAATTTAACTGCTCACGGCTTTCACCAAGCAAATCATTTAAATGCACTTGTTCCTCAACGATGATCTTTAATCGGCTTATTTCTTCTTTTTGTTCGTTCAATAAATTTTCTTTTGATGCTATATCAATTACTTCCGCCGACGGAATTCCGTTAGCTGTAGCACGCAGGTTTTGAATTTCGTTTTCTTTTTCAGTCAGCATCTCACGCAGATAATGGGCTTCATTGGCCACCGGAGGTGGCATTGTTTCCAGCATATCGATCTTACTCTGCATTTCGGTTATTTGCTTTTCGTATGCTATCATTTTTTCTTCGATGTTTTCCATAATTTTTTCGCTTTTTTCATTTGAACGATAATCGGTTGTTGCAACATTTCGAATACTCTGTAAGTAATCATGCTTCAGTAGTACCTGCTTTGCCCTAAAACCTGATAACTGTTTCCTGATTTTTTTTATAGCATTTTTTCTTTCTCTCGCTGTCAATGGCGGAAGTAATGAAGATTGTGGTGGCTGATCATATTGATCAGTTAACTCCTTTAGATTTTTCTTTCTGCGCTTGCCCCAATAATGCATCCCTGTAATGCTGGCAAATGATACAAGGATAGCTGGCAGGCCAAGCCCAAGAAAGGAGATCGCAAAGTCTTTTAATACAGACAATTCCCCCCAAGACAGTATCACAGTAAATTTTTTAGGTAGAGTGTTTACAAAATATCCAAAGCCCCGCTTATGCTAAAGAAGATGAAATAAAACTTGTATGATTAATAATCTCAAGAATAATACCAAAGCTTGTTAATATAGGTAGAGAAGAAGAAATAATTTAAACAAAAGAATTTTGTTTATGCTATTTAGTATTTGATTTGGAAAATTAATTATCCTTTTCTTCTTCGCATTTCTTTTTCAATCAATCCGAGTTCCCTTCCGGTTTGTCCTGCTACCGAACTATTTTCCTGGGCACGGCGCATAAGGTAAGGCACTACATCTTTTATCGGGCCGAATGGAAGATACTTGCTTACACTGCAGCCTGCATGTGCAAGATTGAACGTGATATTATCACTCATACCATAGAGCTGACTCCAATGAATATGCGGATGTTTCAGTGGTAAACCTTTTTTCTGGAGCAATTGTACTGCAAGCAGGTTGCTGTATTCATTATGCGAAGCTACTATCAGGCCGATATTGTTAATATGTTCAATGCAAAACTCAACACAGGCGTTAAAATCCGTGTCGGTTGATTCTTTATCCTGTTGTATCGGTGAAGTGTAACCCATTTCAGCAGCTCTTAATCTTTCTTTTTCCATATAAGCACCGCGGACAAGTTTGGCACCGAGTATAAATTTTTTTTCAACGGCGGCTTCGTATGAGTCCTTTAAAAATTGTAAGCGGTCGTGGCGATACAACTGCAACGTATTGTACACAACAGATTTTTCTTTATTGAATTTAGCCATCATCAGGATGGTCAATGCATCCACCGGATCCTGTATCCATGTTTCTTCCGCATCTATCAGCACACCTACATTTTTTCCGGCAGCTATCTCACTTATCCGCATCAGCCTGTCTACTACACGTTGCCATTCTTCCTTTTCTTCACCGGGTAAATTATCAATGGCCTGCTGGTAGCGTTTCATTAAACTCCCCTGCCCCACATGCATACTGGCATCTAATTTTTCCAATAACCCAAACCTTGAGAGGCCTGTCACTTTTATACTCATGAAGGGAATATTTTTTTGCGTAGCCGCATAATTTATTACCCGTATAAATTCATCAGTTGATTGCTCAAACCCCGGCTCGCCATTATGGCCGCCTTCTACACCATAATCCAGGATCACATTTACGCCATACTTCTCCAGCTTATCTGCAACCTTTGCCGTTTCATCAAGTGTTTCGCCTCCTACAAACTGCTCAAATAATGTAGCACGGATAACTGTTTTTGTAAATGGTAAATGCCATTTGATAGCGAATGGAGTTATTTTAAGGCCAAGATTTAGCAACCACGGTTTGCCCATAGAAGAAAAAAGGAAATGGGCCCTTTTTAATTCTTTGGTTGACTTATACTGAAATGCAAATTCTGTGTTATCAAAAGAAATAACAGGCTGAGGATTCATAACTGGCAAATTAAGCAGGGCAAAAGTAGTGGTTGGGTAGCAGAAAATAAATTTGATTCTTATCAGCAGCAAAGCTGATCAAATACATGAGCGGATACGTCTATCTTTGCGAAAATCAAAAGAATGGACCCGAAGAAAGCTTCAGAAAGTTTGGTCATTATGACGGAACTCGTTTTACCCAATGATACTAATACATTCAGTAACCTGATGGGTGGCCGGCTCATGTATTGGATGGATATTGCTTCCGCTTTGGCGGCCATGAAACATTGTAATGCCCCGGTGGTAACTGCCAGCGTAGATAATATTTCTTTTGAAGCACCTATCAAACTTGGTAACGTAGTACATATTGAAGCAAAAGTTTCCCGTTCATTCAATTCATCTATGGAAGTGCATATGAAAGTATGGGGTGAAGATCCGCTCCAAAAATTCAGGTATAAAAGTAATGAAGCTTATTACACATTTGTTTCTTTAGATCCCAATGGTAAACCCCGCAGGGTGCCTGAATTGATCTCCGAAACAGAAGAAGAGAAAAAATTATTTGAAAGTGCATTAAGAAGAAGACAAATACGCCTGATCCTCGGTGGAAAAATGAAACCGGAGGAAGCTACAGAACTGAAAGCTCTCTTTGCAAGAGATTAATCAATAATTATTATTGTTCAGTTTTAGCTAACATGATGTCCTCCTTTCATCATGTATTCCTTGCTTTGTTCAATAGCATCCATCACCTGTTTTAAAATCTCTTCGGCGGGTGCATCATAGTCTATCTGCAGTGGCTCTTTAAATCTTACCGAAAGTTGAGTGCCTTTCTTTTTAAACTTCAATCCCTTTTTATTAAATGCCCGCCAGAAACCACCGATCACTACCGGTACTACAATTGGTTTTACTTGTTTGATGATAAGTGCAGTTCCTTTCCTGCCGGGTGCAAAGGGTTTTGTAGTTCCCTGCGGAAAAGTAATGACCCAGTTATTTTCGAGTGCAGTAAATATTTTTCTTGTATCAGATGCATCTAAACCTTTGCGCTGTACTTTACTGTCTTTATTCCAGGTACGCTTTACAGTAATACCTCCTGCGAGTAAAAAAAGGCGGCTTATAAAACTACCTTTCATGGTTTCTTCAGCAGCCACATAGTTCACCCGTGTAAATGGATTCAATAAATAATATGGTAAACCCAACCTGTTTTCTTTTCCCCATTTTACAGCACTGAAAATTTGCAAGAAGGTGATCACATCCGCAAAATAGGTCTGGTGATTACTAACAAATAATACTTTTTTCCGGGGAAGGTTTTTTATATGCTCAGTACCTGAAATTGTCAACTTGTTCACCCACATCAGTCCGGGATAAGAAGCCATACCGACAATAAAGTAAACAAGCTTGCGAACCAGTTTAAAATTTTTCAATCGTTCAATAAAGGATGCCATGTGTATAATTACAATCCAATTTATGGATTTGTTCAGACATAGGGAATTGAAATTATTATTTGTTTGCCTGAAAAATAAAATGAAAAAAGTTCGGAAATTTTACCCTACTATGATTATAAAAAGTGTTATCTTCTCAAAGATAAAAGTGCACAAGCACTAAATAAAGCCACCTCTAAATTTAAATATATGAAATCGGTAATTGTTACAGGTACCAGTAAAGGCATTGGCCTTGATACAGCTCTTGCATTCGGACGGGCAGGTTATAAAGTTTTTGCAACGATGCGTAATCCTGAAGCCGCTCCAGCATTGAAACAAAAAGTAAAAGACGAATCATTACCTGTAACTATTTTAACGATGGATGTTGATTCCGATGAATCAGTAAAGCAGTGTATGGACACGATTTACAAAGAGGTTGGAATAATAGATGTATTGGTAAACAATGCAGGAATTGAACGGAATGGATCAATTGAAGAACTGCCAATGGAAGATTTTAAAGCGGTAATGGAAACAAATTATTTTGGCGTACTGCGTTGTATAAAAGCTGTATTACCGCAAATGCGTATCAGTCGTAATGGCTGTATTATAAATATTACTTCTGTTGCAGGGAAAATAGCTAGCACGCCGTTGGGGCCTTATTCAGCTAGCAAGTTTGCATTAGAAGCCATTAGTGAGGCACTTGCACAGGAGGTAAAACCTTTTAATATCCGAGTGGCAATTGTTGAACCGGGTATCATTGATACACAAATGGCAAGGGATATTAAAAAAGGTGGTGACTCAATTTATCCACAGGTAAAACGGTTTGGTGGTTTGTTTGCAGCATCGCTTAAAACACCAACCAATGCAACACTGGTAGCAGATAAAATTTTAGAAATAGCTAATAGTGACAGCTGGCAACTTCGCCATCCTGTTGGGCCAGATTCGATTCCTTTCCTCGGCTGGCGGGCATCTATGACAGATGAACAATGGACAGACTGGAATGCAGCTACTGATGAAGAATGGTACAATGCTGTACAAACCAGTTTTGGTTTGGATGCAAGAATGGTTTGACAAACCGCTTCATATGTAGCTGTTCTGTGTAGGGAAAATTACTAAGATACACACCCCTATTGATGTGTTAACAATACTTTACGGCCTTTTTGCTTTTAAATAAGCTGATAATTTCAGACTTTGTATCAGCAAATTTTTCGTATCCGTACTTAAAAATTGGTTAACATAAAAACCACCCCTATGACAACATCTATACTTAAAAATTTATTCTTCGTTTTAGTTCTCACGGCCTGTTCTTCATCAAAGAACAGTAATCAAACAGTAACAGACAACCCAATTGCCAATGAAGCATTGGCGCAGCCTGAAATAGCTTTGGATCAAAAGCCACAGTCCATGATGGATCTTCCGAAAACACAGGATGGAGGTTTTGTGCTGAAGCCCGGTTTTTATGAAGCAGAGTTTAAAACTTATTGCCTGCAACCCGGCACACCCGACCCCAGAGAAGGTGATGCTTATTTGCAGGGACAGGTAACCGGTTACCGGAAAGAGATCGTAGAATCCATATTGCTGAATTCAAGAGACAAAAATGATATTGAACAAAGAAATATCCAATTATTGCTTTGGTCAACAGTGAGTGGTTCTGATTATAATAAACTTTCCAGTTCAGTGAAAATGGATGCCGCCAGGTTATTAACTCCTAAACAAATTTTTGAATTGAAAGGTGGTGTGATGGGTGTGATAAAAAATGTTTCCCAAACAACAGGCATTTTAAATGCCAACAGTGATATGAAAAGATTATTTGAAACAAGTATCGATTCTTATGATGCTTATGAAAGAATAGCGGTTCGAAGTGAACAATCGAAGGTGACAAAGAAAGGAGTGAAATATGACCAATGGTATAAGCAGAAAGAAAACTATTATATCCGCTACTTCCCCGTGAGTTATAAAAAAGTAAGAATACAGATCTATGTACCCGATAGTTTATTGGACGCAGGAAACAAACTGAATAATGAGTATGTAGTATTTGATCCTACCGGTCAGCAAGCTATTCCTGCTTTTACCAATGCACAACGACTCGGCATCGGCGCACCTGCTGTTGATGTAATAAGAGCCGTTATTAAAGTAAATAAACAAACTCCCACGCCAAAGAAAGGACCTGAAAAACCAAACACACCGAAGAATCCAAAGACGGGAGTTTAAATAAACTAAATAGGCTTTACTGATTGTATTTGCGAAAGTTTTAAAACTTTCGCTTTTTTATTAAATCTCTGAAAAGGAAAGGTTTAAAAAATTGTTTTCTGTCGAAAGCCCAAAAACTTTCGCATATTTTTGAGTTATGCGTCAGCGGGTAGTACCTTAATCCTATAACGGAAACGAAATGGAATATACACCATTTTAAAAGACATAAATTAACGACATGAAAAGAATAGTATTTTCTATAATTGTTGGTTTTGCATCAGTTACAGCTTTTGCTCAAAGTACATCTGAAGCCCCTATTCAAAATATTTCTACGGATAGTACTGTTGTGTATAGACTCTTTGCTACACGAAATATGTATACATTTATCAAATTGAATACAAGAAATGGACAAATGTGGCAAGTTCAATGGGGTACAGAAAGCAAATATCAGTACGAGACTACACTATCGGACATTTCTCGGGTAACTAAAGATGAAGAGAGGAATGGTAGATTTTTTCTCTATCCAACAACCAACATATACACTTTCATTCTGCTCGATCAAATAAACGGAAGAGTGTGGCAAGTTCAATGGTCAACTAAAGTTAATGAAAGGATCGTTGACCGAATATATTAAAAGAATAATGACATGGTCTAGAAAATAAAGACTTTGCATCAAAATCGCCGAACGCATAACACTGCATTGGCGGCAATTGTACAGCGACACCCTGACTTCAACCTTCCCCACATTTTTTCTTTAAAAAAATAAATTTGCGAAACCGAATGGCTGCACGTATATTTGCAACCGATTGGCTTCGCAATCAAAAAAATTAAACAAAATGAGACGAGACATTTTCCAGGCAATAGCTGACCCGACAAGGCGGGCAATTATTACTTTAATTGCATTACAGGCAATGACACCGAACGCCATTGCTGACAATTTCCACACGACCAGGCAATCTGTTTCCAAACACCTTCGTATACTCACGGAATGCGAACTGGTAAAACAGGAACAACAAGGCAGGGAAATTTATTATTCACTTGAAATTGAAAAAATGAAAGAGATCGATAAATGGATAGAACAATTCAGGAAGATCTGGGAAACCAGGTTCAATGAACTTGACAAATTATTATCAACAATGAAAAAACAAAAAAAATGACAAACAGTTTGCTATTTGATTTTACCGTTGACAAAGCATCCAAAACGGTACACATAAAAAGGGAATTCAATGCTGAACTTTCATTGGTATGGGATGCTTTTACCAAAGCAGAATTGATCGACCAATGGATTGCACCAAAACCCATGATCGCAAAGACAAAATACCAGGATTTTAAAGTGGGTGGCAAAAGATTTTATGCCATGATAAGCCCCGAAGGGCAAGAACGTTGGGCACTCCAGGAATACACTTCCATTACTCCAAAGACGAACTTTAAAATGTATAATGTTTTTACTGATAAGGATGAAAAACCTGAATTGCATGGTTCTGAATGGGACCATAATTTCAGTGAAGAAAATGGAACCACCCTAGTGAACATTATCATTTACAATGAATCCCTTGAAAGGTTAGAGAGGATATTGGAAGGCTTTACACAGGGAATGAAAATGTCGTTGAGCAACCTGGAAAACTTATTGACAACTTTATCTAAAAAATGATTTTCTCCTGGAAAGTCTTTGGATAAAATTTTAAGAAAGTAAACAATTTAACAATCTAAAAAATAAAATTATGGCACTTATCAATCCTCACGTAAACTTCAACGGAAACGCCGAAGAAGCATTTACCTTTTACAAATCAGTATTTGGCGGAGAGTTTGCAAAGATCATTCGTTTCAAAGACCTGGCAGGTCCTGAATTCCCGATTGCGAAAAAAGAAGAGAATAAAATTATGCATATTGCTTTGCCTATTGGTAAAAATAGTATGCTGATGGCAAATGATGTTCCGGAAATTATGGGAAAAACAAACGAAAATGAGAACAGAAGCAAAATTGTAATAACTGCAGAAAGTAAAGAAGAAGCAGACAAATTATTTAATGGGCTTTCAGTGGGAGGACAAATAGAAGGGCCTATTGGTGATGGTCCCTGGGGTACATATTTTGGTTGTTTTAGAGACAAATACGGTATTGAATGGATTGTTGAATTTGCCCAAAACTAAAGGACAAGTAATTGCAGTTTTGTATTATCAATAAATTAAAATTTAAACAGTGTTATGAAAAATTTATTCAAAACACATAATCCTCATAGAGCAATACTACTAATTGCAATTATGTTTATTGCGTCTTCATCAATCGGACAAAAGATCAAACCTTCCAACAGTGGTTACGCACCTGTTAATGGCATTAAAGTTTACTACGAAGTATACCTGCCTGCCGGACAGGCAGGTGGTGAGGGCAGGCCTTTAGTTTTACTACATGGCGCTTTTTATACAATTGATATGAACTGGGCAGAATTGATACCTGAGCTATCAAAGAGCAGGAAAGTAATTGCAATTGAAATGCAGGGACATGGGCATTCGCCGTTTTCAGATAGAAAATTATCGATCACAACTTTAGCAAGTGATGTAGAAAAGGTGATGGATTACCTGAAAATAGACAGTGCTGATGTAGCAGGATATAGTATGGGGGGCTCAGTGGCTTACCAGTTTGCTGTACAAAGCCCTAAACGGTTAAGAAAATTAGTGGTCATTTCTTCTACTTATAAAACAAATGGTTGGCTACCCGTAGTAAACGGTGCTTTTAAAGATTTTAAGCCTGAATTTTTTGATAACACACCGCTACAAGCAGGATACGATGCAGTGGCACCTGACAAAACAAAATGGAGAAAATATTTAGAGCAGATGTTTGCTTTCGCCGAGACACCATTTAACGTTGGTGACTCTAATATTGCAAAAATTGCTGCGCCTGTACTGATCATTTCCGGCGACAATGACGGAACGGATAAAATAGAGTTGATAAAAACCTATCAATTGTTGGGAGGTGGTGTCTCTGCTGAAATGCAGCCGATGCCAAGATCGCAATTGGCCATTGTTCCTTCACAAGGACATGTGAGCCTGATGATGCAGACAACAACGATCTTGAATTACTTAAATAATTTTTTAAAATAACTAGTGGCTCTGCATATCGAGTAAAAAGGTAAATAAGTAATCTATAATTTTATATTTATATGAACGTACAAGAAGAAATCAAAAAGTATATTACTAGTCAACCTGAACCAAAACGCAGCGATATGCAAGAGTTGCACCGCATCATTCTGCAAGTAATGCCAAAATGTAAATTATGGTTCTTAGATGGCAAAGACGATAAAGGCAAAATCGTTTCTAATCCTAATATAGGATACGGATCTTACACCATGAAATATACTGATGGAACAACCAGGGAGTTTTATCAAATTGGTTTGAGCCCTAACACAACCGGCATCTCTGTCTATATCATGGGTATCAAGGATAAAAAATACTTAGCCAATACATATGGAAAAAATCTTGGCAAGGCGAGTGTAACCGGGTATTGCATCAAGTTCAAAACTATAAAAGATATAAACATTGATATACTTCAGGCGGCGATAAGATATGGAGTTGAGATAACAGGGAAAAATAACTGACAAAAACAAATCATATGCCTACTACGATCAACAAAACTATTTTCTCACTTTTACTCGTTATAAACATGCTTTCTACATTGAATAGTGATGCACAACAACCGCTTACACCTGCATCATCCGGCTATGCACCGCTAAATGGTTCCAAAGTTTATTATGAAGTATATGGTGCAGGCGATCCCATCGTTTTATTGCATGGCGCCTATATGACCATTAACTCGAACTGGAGTGAACTGATTCCCATTCTTTCCAAAACAAGAAAAGTTATTGCATTGGAACTGGAAGGCCATGGGCATACACCATTATCTCAACGTCCATTGAGTTATCAAACACTTGCCAGTGATGTAGCTGTTGTATTGAAACATTTAAAGATTGACAGTGCAGATATACTTGGGTTTAGTTATGGCGGCACTGTCGCTTTCCAGTTTGCTATTCAGCAGCCAGCTATGACAAAGAAACTGATCATCATTTCATCCACTTATAAATCCGAAGGATGGTTAGGTATCATGTATACCATGCTCACCGGCCTGAAACCCGATGCTTTTGATAATACGCCGATCAGATCTGAATATATCAAGTCAGCACCTGATACTTCCAACTGGCATAAGTTCATTGCAAAAATGCTCAAGTTCAGTGCAGAGAAGTTTAATCTTGGCGATGACAAGATCAAAAACATCAAAGCACCTGTATTATTGATCATGGGCGATAATGATGGTACAGATAAAAAAGTACTGGCAGAAACATATAGTTTATTAGGCGGAAATGTTTTCGGAGATGTAGTTGGAATGCCTAGATCACAATTGGCAATACTTCCCGCCAAAGGACATGGGACGTTGATGATGGATACGCAAGCTATTGCTGCAATCGTAGGGTCTTTCCTTGCGACTAAATAAACCTTCAGGAAAACAGGAAATAAGCCGGCATTTTACAAGATTTATAAACGGATTTTTTTTTCTCGTAAAAATTGCTTTTCTTTTGTGAAAATATAAAATATGAAAATTAACTTAATCATTACGGCCTTATTTATTGGTACCATTTCGCAAGCACATGCACAAACATCAGATGCTGAAGCAGACGCTATTATAAACTTGTTGGGTGTTCAGAAAAAAGAAGCCATCAGCAAATTAGTTCCAGTGTCAGGAAAGGATTCCGTTGCCTTCTGGAAGCTTTATGATGAATATCAAGTGTCGAATAAAGCTACCGCAAAGGCGAGAATCGGTTTGTACGAAAAAACAGCGCAGGCATACAGCCATATGACACCTGCTATTGCTGATTCATTATCTGTTAAATATTTTTCAAACCGATTAGAGCAGGAAAAGAGCCTTGAGACTTATTATAAGAAAATCAAGGCTGCTACCAATGCAATAATTGCTTTTGAGTTTTACCAGGCGGAAGTATATATGCTGACACAGATAAGGGCTTCAATCATGCAGCAAATTCCTACCTATGGACAATTACAAACTTTGAAAAAGAATTAACTGCAAATACTAAAATAACATGAGAGGTTCTAAATAAAAAAGTCCCGGGTTACTCCGGGACTTTGATTTTATTTTAAGCTATTGCTTTATTATTCACTCTTCGGCTCTTCAGATGGTGCTGCTGCATCGCTACCGCCGCTTTCCATTTTCTTCTTCAGCTCAGCCAAAACACCTAGATCACCAAGCGTAGTTTTCTCTACTTTGCTCTGCACATTCTTTACAGCCTTACGTGTAGATTCAGCTTCAGTTCTTGCTTCTTTCTTCGCAGCTTCTTTCACTTCTATTTGTCCTTGCTCCCAGATGCGGGTATGTGAAAGAACGATACGCTTTTCGTTACGGTCAAATTCAATTACCATGAACTGTGCTGTTTCATCAGCGCTAATACTCTTACCATCTTCTTTTGCAAGATGACGGTTAGGAGCAAAGCCTTCCAGCCCGTATTGTAACTGAACTACAGCGCCTTTATCATCACGTTTGATAACTGAACCTTCATGCAGCGTACCAATTGCAAATGTATCCTGCAATGCATTCCATGGATCTTCTTCGAGTTGTTTATGTCCGAGTTGGAGTTTGCGGTTCTCTTTATCAATTCCCATAATGATGATGTCAATGTTCTGACCCACTTTCGTGTACTCACCTGGGTGATTGAAACGTTTGAGCCAGCTCAGGTCGCTGATATGGATCATACCACCGATGCCAGGAGCCAGTTCAACAAACACACCATAGTTGGTAATGTTCTTCACAAGACCGCTATGCTTGCTTCCTTCAGGGAAACGGGTTTCGATATCACTCCAAGGATCAGCAGAAAGTTGCTTGATAGATAAGCTCATCTTGCGGCTTTCTTTATCAAGCGTTACGATCTTTGCTTCGTACTCATCACCAAGTTTAAAGAATTCTTTGGCGTTGATCGGTGTGTTAGCCCATGTAATTTCACTTACGTGTACAAGACCTTCAACACCCGGATGGATCTCAAGGAATGCACCGTAATCTTCAATGTTCACCACTTTACCTTTCACTACATTGCCTTCTCCAATATCAGCAGGTAATACATCCCAAGGATGAGGAGTCAGTTGTTTCAGACCAAGGCTGATACGTTTTTTCTCATCATCAAAATCCAGTACTACCACGTTGATCTTCTGATCCATCTTCAACACTTCACTTGGATGAGAGATACGGCCCCATGAAATATCAGTGATATACAACAGGCCATCCAATCCACCAAGATCCATAAATGCACCGAAGTCAGTAATATTCTTCACAGTACCTTCCAGTACTTGTCCTTTCTCCAGTTTGCTCATGATCTCTGCACGTTGTGCTTCGATATCGCTTTCAATAAGAGCTTTGTGAGATACAACAGCGTTCTTAATTGCTTCGTTGATCTTAACAACTTTAAACTCCATTGTTTTACCTACAAACTGATCGTAATCTGTTACAGGCTTCACATCAATTTGTGAACCCGGTAAGAATGTTTCCATTCCAAATACATCAACGATCAATCCGCCTTTTGTTTTTGAAGTAACAGTACCGGTAATTACTTCGCCAGTTTTGTTTACTTCAACGATACGTTCCCATGCACGGGTAAGACGTGCCTGTTTGCGGCTCAGGTTCAATAAACCTTCGCGGTCTTCTTTTTCCACTACCATTACTTCCACTTCTTCACCCAGTTTCAGGTTGGGCATGTCGCGGAATTCATTCAGTGAAATCAAACCATCGCTTTTGAAACCAATGTTCAATACCACATCAGTCTTCGTGATACCAACTACAGTTCCTCTGATCAATTCACCATCTGTCATTTGAACAAATGTTGCTTCATACACTTTGCTGTACTTGTCTTTTTCATCTTCAGTGTAAGAGATCACATTACGTTTGTCAACGTTCCAATCGAAATCGTCGTGAGCCGATTCCACCACAGGTGCAGTTGTTGTCGCTGTAGCCTCATCTGCAGGTGCAGAAGAAGACTCCTGTGCATCAGCGTTTAGTTGTTTAAAAAATGATTTGAAAAACATGATATAAATGTCCGGGGGTTTATCCCGATAGCTATCGGGACCGGAGGGCGGCAAAGATAGGGCAATTAGTTAAGAGTGAGGAGTTTAGAGTTAAGAGATTTTTGATTGGGTGACGAGCTGTAAGGCCTTGATTTAGCGTCCCTTGCAAGTTTACCCAGGGCCTGTCGAAGGGCTCCGTTAGAAGTCTGAAATTCTATTCATCACTATCCACCCATCATCTAAATCGTGTGAGTTAAAAAATATTAAAATACTCCTTATGTAAAAAACCATAGATCGCATCCAGTAAAAATAAAATCTAACTTTTCCCAACCATTTCTTTTTGGCTACGTCTTTATAGCCAGCTTAGAAGATTTGGAAACGTAAAAAATTCTGGCTGAGTTATAAATTATACTGTATGAAAAAAATATATCTTTTGTTTATTTTTTCCCTATCAGTTTTCTTGAAATCTTTTTCTCAGGAAGCTAATCCAAAAATTATTTTCTATGAAGACACTACAAAGTTCAGCAGCCTGGAGGAAGTTCTTAATCTGCCGGAATTAAAAAACAAAGTGGTTTATTTTGACCTTTGGGGAACAAGATGCATTCCTTGCCTTGAAGAGTTCAAACATATGAAATCACTCAAAGAACATTATAAAAACAAAGCTGTCGCTTTTGTGTATTTAAAATCTCCCTATGGCTTTGATGATTCCAAAGAATGGAAAGAACTAGTAAATAAGAATAACCTAGAGGGTTTACACATTTCGATGTCTATAAATTTCTATACTCATAACTTTTGGATAAAATACCAGGAAAAGTATACCGAAGAAAGACAATATGCTATTCCTACTTATCTTATTGCAAACAGAAAAGGGGTGATCGTCAACTTCGATGCATCAAGGCCAAGTAAACCAGAAAAGCTCATTAAGGAAATTGATAAAGAATTGTAATTACTCTTTATCAGAAATGCCAGCAATAGTTCTGGCTGCCACCCAACCGCTCGTCCATGCATGTTGAAAATTAAAACCACCAGTAATCCCATCCACATCCAGCACTTCACCTGCAAAGAAAAGATTAGGATTTTTTTTACTCATCATAGTATTTGCATCTACTTCATTCAATTTTATTCCACCTGCAGTAACAAACTCTTCTTTAAAAGTGGTTTTGCCTTTGACTTTACATTCATAAGCACAAATATTTTTGATAAACTTATTCTGAATAGCAGCTGGCAAATCAGCCCAGCGCATTTCTTCTTTCACTCCGGATTGTGTTGCAAGAAATTCCCACAAACGATTAGGCAACCCAAAACTATTTTTGCCAATAACCTTTTGTGAAGCACTTATAGTTCTTATCTGCAAAAATTTTTCTTTCAAACTTTGCTCATTAAACTCCGGAACCCAGTTCACCAATACTCCGAACTCATAACTCCGAACTCCTAACTCCCGGGCACCCCATGCACTTAATCTTAACACAGCCGGTCCGCTTAATCCCCAATGTGTGATCAACAATGGCCCCTCCTCTTCCAGTTTTGATCCTATGATCTTTACTTTTGCTTTCTCCACACTTACTCCCATCAATTTTGCAATCGGATGGTTGGGCAGGTTAAAAGTGAAAAGCGAAGGAACCGGATCTTCTATTGAATGTCCCAGTTCTTTTAACCAACCAAACATTGATGATTTAGGGAAACCGCCGCTTGCGATACAAACATAATCAGCATTCAAATTTTTTTCATTTGAGCATTGAAGACTGAAGATTGAATCCCGATAGCTATCGGGATGAAGATTTATCTTCCTCACCTCAGTACTCATTATAATATTTACACTATACTTATTTGCTTCTTTCAGCAAACAATCGATCACGGTCTGTGATGAATCAGTAACGGGAAACATTCTTCCATCAGATTCAGTTTTCAGAGTCACACCTCTTTCTTCAAACCAGTTGATAGTATCTGTTGTAAAGAATTGATGGAAGGTTTTTTTTACAAAATTTTGTCCTCTAGGGTAACGCTTACTCATTTCGCTAATATCAAAACAGGCATGCGTTACATTACAACGGCCACCACCACTTACTTTTACTTTGGATAAAAGTTTATTGCTTTTCTCAAGGATGGTTACTTTCAATGCAGGATTCATCCGTGCAGCATTTACTCCACAAAAAAAACCGGCAGCGCCTCCTCCTATAACAACTAAATGTTTACTCACCCCGCAAAGAACGATGAAAAATTGTTATGTTCGTTATGATAAAATACAGGATACTTTAAAATATAAATCACGAGAAACAAAACCTACTTGTTTGTTATATTCCTTTTTAAAAATATGGGTTCGACTGGCCGCATTGATCTTTTGCAGAAAGATCATTATTAATAACCGTGCACTACTGAAAGAAAAAGGCCCTCTCCTGCTGGCAAGCAATCATCCCAATTCATTTTTAGATTCCGTTATACTTGACATCTTATTCGACCAGCCAATCTGGTCCCTGGCACGGGGTGATACATTCTTAAATAAAACAGTAAGCCGTATTTTTCATTCTTTAAAAATGATGCCTATTTATCGAACCAGTGAAGGAGTGGAAAATCTAAATGAAAATTATAAAACCTTTGATGCCTGTATTGAGATTTTTAAAAAAGATGGTGTTGTTCAAATATTCAGCGAAGGGAAATGCATCAATGAATGGCACCTGCGTCCACTAAAAAAAGGAACGGCAAGATTGGCTTTAAGTACATGGGAGAAAAATATCCCATTGAGAGTTTTACCTGTCGCTATTAATTACAGCTCATTCCACTTGTTCGGCAAGAATATCTTTTTTCATTTCGGCAAAATCATAACAAAAACAGATATTGATACAACTGTTGCCGATGGGTTGCGCAACCAGCAATTCAACAACTTGTTGCGAGAAGAACTGGAGAAAGGAGTTTTTGAAATTGGAAATCATGATTTGAATAAAAGAAAAGAATTGCTTGCAATTAAAATTCCAGGTTGGAAGAGATTAATATTATTCTTACCGGCTATTGCCGGGTTTCTGTTACATGCACCACTCTATCTTCCTGTAAAATATTTTGTTTCGAAAAAGTATAAGAACAGCGATCACTTCGATTCAGTAATACTTGGAATCCTGATATTTGCATACCCTCTTTATTTGCTATTACTCACCTTAAGTGGATGGCTGCTGCTTGAAAGTTATTGGGCAATCACATTACTACTTATTTTACCTTTTACAGCATGGAGCTATGTACAGTGGAAAAAACAAATTAATTGATCATGCGATTGCAGGTAGCGGTTTATCAGCAACAAACAAATTCGAATTCTCCCTTTCCGCCTTTTCGATAGGTGTATAATCAGAAAGTATATCAGCTTTTAATTTCCGCACACATACATCATGTTCAAAATGTACAGAAGGTTTATTATCTTTTGTACGCACTGTCCATCCGTCACTTTCAGTAAATACATCTTTTCTTCCGAGGTTGATCATTGGCTCAATTGCAAGCACCATTCCATCCTTCAGCTTTGCACCACTGCCACGTTTCCCATAGTTAGGTACTTGCGGGTCTTCATGCAAACTACGTCCCAACCCATGCCCTACTAATTCTCTTACCACACCATAACCATATTTCTTTTCTGTATGCTCTTGTATTGCATGTGCAATATCACCGATCCGGTTTCCTTCAATTGCTTTTTCAATTCCTTTGTACAAAGATTCTTTTGTAACACGGATCAGCTGTGCTACTTCCGGTCCGGGATCGCCAATCGCAAAAGTATAAGCATGATCTCCATGCCATCCATTTAGTATAACGCCAACATCAATAGCAATGATATCGCCTTCTCTCAATTCACCTTTATTAGGAAATCCATGCACCACCACATCATTTACCGATATGCAAGTATTAAAAGGATAACCATTATAGTTCAGGAATGAAGGTACTCCGCCGTGATCTCTGATAAAACTTCCGATAAACTCATCAAGGTACAGCGATGTGATACCGGGCTTCAACAGTTTTGCAGTTTCACTGAGTGTCTTGCTTACTAGCAAAGCACTTTTACGCACCAGTTCTACCTGTTCATCAGTTTTAATAATAACCATTATGCAAATTTCATGAATTCTGTTTCTACTACCAACTTGAAAATAAAAACCCCGCTGAAGCGGGGTTTTATTAATAATTTTCTTATGATTTAGATCTGCACTGCAGATGCCGTTTGTCTTCCCTGTATTCTTCCGCTCTTCATCAGGCCATCGTACTGGCGCATCAGTAATTGAGTTTCTATTTGCTGCAATGTATCGAGAATTACACCCACCATGATCAGCAATGATGTACCACCAAAGAATGTTGAGAAGCCTTGAGAAACACCAAATATCTGTGCAATACCTGGCAGAATACCGATCATAGCTAAAAATACGGCTCCGGGCAATGTTATCTTATCCATGATGGCACCGATATAATCAGTTGTTGGCTGACCGGGCTTAACACCGGGAATAAATCCGTTATTCTGCTTCAGGTTGTCAGAGATCTGCTTAGGATTAAAAATTAATGCCGTGTATAAGAAAGTAAAACCAATTACAACCACAGAGTAGATCACCATATGCCAGAGATTACGCTGGTTGGTGAAGATCTCCGAAATTGTCTGGCTTGAACCAATCGTAAATAAAGTAGGCAGGAACATAATTGCCTGTGCAAAGATGATCGGCATTACACCGGCGCTGTTCACTTTAATAGGAAGAAACTGTCTTGCACCACTGAATTTATTATTACCAACGATCTGCTTGGCATAATTCACCGGTATCTTTCTTACACCTTGTATAAGCAGGATACAACCTAATATGATAATGATCAAAATGATGATCTCTATAATAAAGATCAGGATATCACCTGTACGGTTTGATTTAGAGGACAACTCCTGTATAAATGCCTGCGGCAAACGGTTAAGGATACCTACCATAATGATCAATGAAGTACCATTTCCTAAACCTTTATCAGTGATCTTTTCACCCATCCACATTACAAACAAAGTACCTGATGTAAGAACGAGCAAAGAAGAAATCCAGAAATAATTATCAAAGCTTGCGATCATGGCACCATTGCCCTGGTTCATGTTTTTAATATAAGCCACATAAGCCGAAGCCTGGAAAATAGTAACCAACACTGTGAGGTAACGTGTATACTGGTTAATTTTCTTACGTCCGCTTTCGCCTTCTTTTTGCATTTTCTGAAAAGAAGGTACAAGCACCGTCATCAACTGCATAAAGATAGATGCAGAGATATAAGGCATAATACCCAATGCAAAAATGGATTGCTGGTTAAAGGCACCACCAGAGAAAGTATTGATCAAACCGAGGATACCGCCGGCGCCATCCCCTTTATTAATATTGTTAGGATTGATACCAGGTAAAACAATGTTTGTACCTAATACATAAATAGCCATCAGCAGCAGGGTGAAAAGAATTTTACTTCTCAATTCATCAATGCTCCAGATATTCTTTAAAGTTTGAATCAGTTTCTTCACGGGTGAAAATTATTATTTATGGCCGTTAATTTTTTATTTTGTACTGAGCCGCATTACTACTATTGAACTTTTCTTGCGTCCGCCTTCGGCGGATCATCTTTCGGGTTATAGCTCGGCAATTTAGCGAAAATTCTTTCAGTACTAAAACCAAAAGCCCCAACTGAATCGTCGGGGAAGAGCTTTATTTATACTTAATGAGTTCAATAGAGCCACCTGCAGTTTCAATTGCCGCTTTTGCTTTATCACTTATTGCATTCACTTTGAAATTGAGTTTCTTTTTCAGTTCGCCATTCCCAAGCACTTTTACTTTATCCGTACGGCTTACCAAACCATTTACATACAATGTTTCCATTGTAAACTCAGTGAATTCATACTTATCTGCCAATTGTTCGATCTGTCCGAGGTTAAATACTTTGAATTCAATACGACCCGGATTCTTAAAACCACGTTTTGGTGTACGGCGTTGGATTGGCATCTGTCCGCCTTCATGTGATCTTTTGTTTTTAAAACCGCTACGGCTCTGTCCACCTTTAGTACCTTTTGTAGAAGTACCACCATGTCCTGAACCATCACCACGACCAATACGTTTTGTTTTCTTCGTTGCACCTTTTGCAGGTCTGAGAGTATGTAATTTCATTTTACTTTGATTTTAAACTCAACGGGGAATCACCCCTCGCTTTAAATTTTAAATGTTGAATGCCAAATAAAGAATGTAAAACTGTTTATCATTCTAAGTTTTACATCTTACATTTTACATTCTTATGCTTCCTCCACTTTCACCATATGATTCACCTTACGGATCATACCGAGGATCTGTGGAGTTGCTTCTACTTCACGTGAAGCATTTGCTTTATTCAAGCCCAAAGCCTGCAGCGTTAATTTCTGACGCTCAGGTCTGTCAATCGGGCTTTTTACCAATGTTATTTTAATCTTTTTCATACTTGTTGCTTGTTGCTTGTTACTGGTTTCTGCTCTATGATGCAGATTGCTGTTTATTTACCAGCAACTAACCATTAAATACTTTCTTCAATCCCAGGTTTCTTGTTTTTGAGATCTGGATAGGTTCACGTAATAAAGCCAATGCTTTAAAAGTAGCTTTTACCACGTTATGCGGATTTGCAGAACCCAATGACTTAGCCAATACGTCGGTAACACCAGCACTCTCAAGTACGGCACGCATACTACCACCTGCGATTACACCGGTACCATGTGCGGCAGGCTTGATCAATACTTTAGCTGCACCTTCTTTTGCCCATTGGTCATGCGGAATTGTTCCGTGCATTACAGGAACCTTAATGAGGTTCTTCTTTGCATCTTCAATTCCTTTTGTAATTGCTTCCTGAACTTCTTTCGCTTTTCCCAATCCATGTCCTACCACACCATTTTCATTACCTACTACTACCAATGCAGAAAAGCTGAAAGAACGACCACCCTTTGTAGTTTTCACCACACGGTTGATAGCAACCACTTTGTCTTTCAATTCAAGGTCGCCTGCTTTTACTTTGTTTACATTAAATTTTGACATACTCGTATTTTGGAATTTTGTTCCGGCAATTACCGGCAGGAAATTTTTAAGTTTCCCAATTATGCTTTTATAATTTAGAACTTCAATCCACCTTCTCTTGCACCATCTGCCACAGCTTTTACACGGCCATGATAGAGATAACCACCCCTGTCGAAAATGACAGTGCTTACACCCAGGTCAGTTGCTTTGCGTGCAAGAGTAGCCCCTACCAATTTGCTCTTTTCAGATTTTGTTCCTTTCTGAGCGGCAATGTCTTTATCTTTTGTTGAAGCAGATGCAATGGTTTTGCCATTTACATCATCGATCAACTGTGCATAGATCTCAGTATTGCTTCTGAATATAGACAAACGAGGTGCTTCAACAGTACCGGTCACTTTTTTGCGAATGGTGTACCTGATTCTTTGTCTTCTGTCTGATTTTACTTTCGGTGTCATCTTCTTTTATTTTGTGCCTTGATGCTGCCAAGGCGTTTCATTTTATTTTTTACTAAACAGCAACTTTGTTATTTACCTGCTGCTTTACCTGCTTTCTTCCTTACCACTTCACCCACATAGCGTACTCCCTTTCCTTTGTATGGTTCAGGCTTACGTAAACCACGGAGCTTTGCTGCTATCTGGCCCAGCAACTGACGGTCGATACCTTCTAAAGTAATAATAGGGTTCTGTCCTTTTTCTTGTGCAGCTCCTACTTTTACTTCTTTAGGTACTTCAAAAAGTATATTGTGAGAGTATCCTAAAGACAAATCAAGAATCTGCCCCTGGTTAGATGCTTTAAAACCTACACCGATCAACTCCAGCTTTCTTACATAACCATCCGTTACCCCTTTGATCATGTTAGCGATCAAAGCACGGTATAATCCATGCAATGCACGATGACGGATCTGGTCAGTCGGGCGGCTAAAAGTTATCTCACCGTCTTTTACTTCTACAGTAATATCACGGTCGATATTTTGTTTCAGTTCACCCTTTGTTCCTTTTACAGTTACTACATTGTCTGCACCTACTGTAACAGTAACTCCTTGGGGAACAGTTATTATTTTTCTACCTATACGAGACATCTTGAAATGTTTTAATTGTTTTTATAATTTTTCTTTATCAACCGGTCAGCTTAGTATAGTTTCAGCTTAATGTATTGATAAACTTTCCTTCTCCTCTTCAGGAGTTGGAGTTTTAATAGATGTAGCAAAGAACTTCGCCACCTACATTCTGAGCTTTCGCTTCCTTATCTGTCATTACACCTTTAGATGTAGATATGATTGCAACGCCCAAACCGTTTTTCACACGACGAAACTCTTCAGGCTTTGAATAAGTACGTAAACCCGGACGGCTTACTCTTTCCAAAGACTGGATAGCTGGTTGCTTTGATTGCGGATCATACTTCAAGGCAATCTTAATAACACCTTGTTTGTTATCATCCTCAAATTTGTATTTGAGAATATAACCCTGTGCATACAAAATTTCAGTCATACGCTTTTTCAGATTGCTGGCGGGTATTTCAACAATACGGTGTCCTGCCATCTGTGCATTCCGGATTCTTGTCAGAAAATCTGCGATAGGATCTGTTACCATAATATTTTTAATTGATCTGTTTTAAATTTTTTTGTCAATTGTGAATCGGCAATGGTGAATCTCATTCACAATTGACCATTCACCATTTACGTTACCAGCTTGCTTTTCTCAATCCTGGAATTTTTCCATCCAGCGCCATATCACGCAATGCGATACGTGAAAGACCAAAGTAGCGAACGTATCCTTTCGGACGACCAGAAAGCTTGCAACGGTTCTTTAAACGAACCTTTGAACCATTCTTTGGTAAATCATCCAATGCTTTCCAATCACCGGCTTTTTTAAGTTCGGCACGTTTGGTTGCATACTGTGCTACCATTCTTTCTCTTTTTCTCTGCCTGGCGTTAACTGATTTTTTTGCCATGTTATTTTTTAAATTTCAATTATCAAATTCCATCCCTTGACAAGCTCAGGATGACAATCTATTTAATTATTTTTTTGTAAAAGGCATTCCGAGTTCTTTCAGCAGCTCGTAAGCTTCTTCGTCAGTATTTGCTGTTGTTACAAATGTGATATCCAAACCTGTGATGCGATTTACTTTATCGATATCGATCTCAGGGAAGATGATCTGCTCGGTAACACCCATTGTGTAATTGCCGCGGCCGTCAAATGATTTCTCATTTACACCTTTGAAGTCACGTACACGAGGTAATGCCACAGCGATCAGCCTGTCTAAAAATTCAAACATTTTCTCTCCACGCAGCGTTACTCTTACTCCGATCGGCATTGCCTTTCTGAGTTTGAAATTCGAAATGTCTTTTTTAGACATCGTAGATACTGCTTTCTGACCTGTGATTGTTGATAGCTCTTCCAGCGAAATATCAATCAGCTTCTTGTCATTCACAGCGCCATTCACACCTCTGTTCAAACAGATCTTCTCCAGTTTGGGAGCCTGCATTACAGATGTGTAATTAAATTTTTTAACCAGGGCAGGCACAACTTCGTTCTTGTACTTATCTGCCAATCTTGGTTTATATGTTTTTGTGCTCATAATTCAATTCTTTTAAAAAACAGAGATTATATTCTTTCTCCTGATGCTTTTGAAACACGGAATGTTTTACCATTCTCTCTTACTCTTGTTACTTTGGAAGGTGCCTTAGCTTTCGCATCCCACAGCATAATATTGCTGATATGGATCGGCATTTCTTTTTTAACAATGCCACCTTTAGTGTTTTGTGCATTCGGCTTGGTATGTTTGGTAACAACATTCACTCCTTCTACAATCACCTTTGACTCATCAACCAATACCTGCTTTACAAGACGTGGCTTTGCCAGATCTTTATCATCACCGGAAATAACAACTACGTTGTCTCCTTTCCTGATGTTGAATTTGTTTTTAAATCTTGTCTTCATTTTTATTTTATTTGGAAACGGGCTTATCCTGTTTCTGCGAATAATCAATTTTATAATACTTCCGGAGCCAAAGAAATAATTTTCATATATCCTTTATCACGCAATTCTCTTGCTACTGGTCCGAAGATCCTTGTACCTCTTGGTTCATCAGACTGGTTCAATAATACCACTGCATTATCATCAAAGCGGATATAAGAACCATCTTTACGACGCAGTTTGTTAGTGGTGCGTACAATAACTGCTTTTGTTACGGTACCTTTTTTAATACCACCTGCAGGTATTGCATCTTTTACCGTTACCACGATTGTATCTCCTATTCCTGCATAACGCTGTCCGCTGTTGCCGAGAACACGGATGCAAAGAACTTCTTTTGCACCACTGTTGTCTGCTACATTTAACCGGCTTTCTTGCTGAATCATTTTATTTAGCTTTTGGCGTTTAGCTGTTAGTTATTAGCTTCCAGCAAACTTGTTCTCAATTTTTATTTATACCGCTTCCAAAAGCTAACAGCTAATGGTTACCGGCAATAACTTACTTAACCTTTTCTACTACTTCCACCAGTCTCCAGCGTTTTGTTTTGCTGAGGGGGCGGGTTTCCATAATTTTCACCACATCACCAACACTACATTCATTTTTTTCATCGTGTGCATGAAACTTAGTGGTCTTCTTTACGAACTTACCATAGATCGGGTGTTTCACTTTTCTTTCAACGGCAACTGTAATGGTCTTTGCCATTTTATTACTGGTAACAGTTCCTGTTTTCGTTTTTCTTAAATTTCTTTCAACCATTTTAAATAGTTTGATAGTTGTTCAATTACATCAATTGTCTTTTCTTCAGCTCCGTTTTTAAGCGGGCCAGGTCCTTACGGATTCCGCGGATGCTCATTGGATTTTCCAGTGGGGAAATGCCATGAGCAAATTCCAGTTTCTTTAAGCGCAGCTCATCCTCTGTGATACGTGATTTAATATCACTATCACTCATCGTCTGCAGGCTTTTTAAAAAATCAATTTTCTTTAACATCGTATTGAGTTTGACAAGTTCTTTTATGCTGTTTGTAAATCTCTTCTTACCACAAATCTTGTTTTGATCGGCAGCTTACCTGCAGCCAGTGATAATGAAGCACGGGCTACTTTTTCATCTACACCATCTACTTCAAATAATATACGTCCTGGCGTTACTACTGCTGCCCAAAACTCCAGGTTACCTTTACCCTTACCCATCCTTACTTCGGCAGGCTTGCGGGTAATTGGTTTGTCAGGGAAAATGCGGATCCACACATTACCTTCACGTTTCATTTCACGGGTCAATGCCTGGCGGGCTGCTTCGATCTGGCGATCGGTGATCCAATGCTGCTCCAATGCTTTCAAAGCATAAGAACCAAAAGAAATAGTTGTTCCTCTTTTTGCATTGCCTTTCATGCGGCCTTTCTGCATTTTCCTGTGTTTCGATCTTTTCGGTTGTAACATCTTATTTCAGTTTCTTTTTTCTTGTAGTTGTTTCTTGTTTCTTAACCTCTTCTATCACCACCTCTACCACCACCGCCTCTGTTATCTCCGCCTCTTCCGCCACCTCTGTTATCTCCACCACGTCCGCCGCCGCCTCTGCGATCATCACGACGATCATGACGGTCATCTCTTCTTTCTCTTCTGTCGCTAACTTCATTCTTACCACCAATAAAGTTGGGGTTCAGGTCTCTCTTCGTTAATACTTCACCTTTACAAATCCAAACCTTAATTCCGATCTTACCATAAACAGTCAGCGCAAATACGTTTGCATAATCGATATCCATACGGAAAGTATGCAACGGTACACGGCCTTGTTTAATTTCTTCGCTACGTGCAATCTCTGCACCACCTAAACGACCACCTGCTTTTATCTTGATTCCTTCTGCCCCCATACGTAACGCAGAAGCAATTGCCATTTTAATAGCTCTTTTATAATTAATACGATTCTCGATCTGACGGGCAATTGTATCAGCTACGATCATTGCATCCAATTCAGGACGACGGATCTCAAGAATATTGATCTGCACATCGCTGTTGCTGGTGAGTTTTTTCAATTCTTCTTTGATCCTGTCTACTTCACCACCACCTTTACCGATGATGATACCAGGCTTCGATGTATGAATGGTAACAATCAGTTTGCCCAGTGTTCTTTCAATAACAATTTTTGAAATACCACCTTTGTTGATACGGGCATTCAGGTAAGTTCTGATCTTGTTGTCTTCAATCAGTTTGACTGCAAAGTCTTTTTTGTTTGCATACCAGTTGGATTCCCAACCACGGATAATGCCTAACCTGTTACCAATCGGATTTGCTTTCTGACCCATATTTGATTTTTAATTTCCCCGGACATTTTGGTGTCCTTCGGAATATTTTGGTTATTTATTTTTTTTGGTTGTTTTTTTATGCGGCAACCCTGCTACTGTTTCGAGTTCTGCCTCGATCTCTCTTGCTTCTTTTTCCTGTTCTGCTTTAATTACTTTTTTGACATCATCTTTTGTGATCAGCGGAGCATTATCAACGATTACAGTTACGTGGTTGCTTCTTTTACGAACCCTGTAGCCACGGCCCTGTGGAGCAGGACGCATACGCTTCAATGTTCTTGCACCATCTACAAAAATCGTTTTCACAATTAATGCACTTTCATCACCACCTTCGTTTTTCTGTTTCCAGTTGTTGATTGCACTCAATACCAGTTTGCGCAATGGTACAGCAGGATGTTTTGGGCTGTGCTCCAATTCAGCCAGTACCTTTTCTACTTTCTGACCACGGATAAGATCAGCGAGCAGACGCATTTTGCGGGGCGATGTCGGATAATTTCTAAGTTTAGCTATTGCTTCCATTATTCTTAGTTTCTTGTGTTTGTTTTTTGTTGTTTGTTACTTTATTAAACAGCAACAACTATTACTCTACCTTCTTACTTGAGTGTCCTTTGAACTGACGGGTAGGCGCAAACTCACCGAGTTTGTGTCCAACCATAAATTCCGTTACATAAACAGGAATGAATTTATTTCCATTATGCACTGCAAATGTGTGGCCTACAAAATCAGGAGAAATAGTAGAGCGACGGCTCCATGTTTTAATCACTGATTTTTTTGCTTTGCCTTCGTTTATCGCCATCACCTTTTTTTCGAGGTGTGTTGCGATGTAAGGACCTTTTTTAATTGAACGTGCCATATATTTTTAAATTCCAGATTTCAAATCCCATCCTTCGACAAGCTCAGGATGACAATATTATTTATTTAGATATTTTGCTTCCGTTTTTACGTTGGATGATCAGCTTATCACTTCCTTTTCCTTTTGTTCTTGTTTTCAAACCTCTTGAATACTGACCGTTTCTGCTACGTGGCTGACCGCCTGAAGCTTTACCTTCACCACCACCCATCGGGTGATCTACCGGGTTCATCGCAACACCACGGTTTCTTGGGCGAATACCTTTCCAACGATTACGACCAGCTTTACCCATGCTCTGTAAGCTGTGATCACTGTTACTTACTACACCTACTGTAGCAAAACAATTGATCAATACTTTTCTCAACTCACCAGAAGGCATTTTCAATACAGCATATTTCTCTTCTTTGTTTGTAAGCTGTGCAGATGAACCTGCGCTTCTTGCTAACTTACCACCCTGGCCAGGCTGCATTTCAATATTATGAATCATTGTACCAAGTGGCATATTCTTCATCTGTAATGCATTGCCGATCTCAGGAGCTACATCATTACCGCTGATAATTTTCATACCAACCGTTAATCCTTGCGGAGCGATGATATATCTCAATTCACCATCTGTATATTCTACCAGTGCGATGAATGGAGTACGGTTTGGATCATACTCAATCGTTTTAACCGTAGCTTCTATATTCTGTTTGTTTCTTTTAAAATCAATTACGCGGTATTTCTTTTTATGACCACCACCGAGATAACGCATGGTAAGGTGACCAGAAGAGTTACGACCACTGCTTCTTCTTTTGGGTTCAACCAATGATTTTTCAGGAACATTAGTCGTTACTTCAGCATAGGCATTACCTATTCTCCATCTTGTTCCTGCTGTAACCGGTTTAAATTTTCTAAGTGCCATGATTTTTCTTTTTTGCGAACTTATCAGCTTCGCCAGCTATAATTTATTTAATTAAATGTTTGCGTACAGATCAATTGTTTCGCCTTCAGCAACTGTTACCAGTGCTTTTTTATAAGAAGACTTGCGTCCTTTGATAAAACCAGCTTTTGTATAACGGGTCTTATTTTTCCCAGGAACTACTACTGTGTTCACATTTGTAACAGTTACTCCGTAAAAGCCTTCAACTGCTTTTTTGATCTCCAGTTTGTTTGCATCTTTTGAAACACGGAAAGCATAGCGACGCAGTTTTTCCTGCTGGCTGTTTGCCTTCTCACTTAAAATCGGCTTTATCAATACATCTGAAAGTTTCATACAATTATTTTATGCTTTGCTTAAGCGTTTGTTTCTGAAAATAGTTTTGCTGCGCTTTCTGTCAATACCACTACTTCTGAGTTTATCACATCATAAGTGTTGATCTCACGGTTCAATACACCCAGTACAGTCGGTACATTCTGAAGGCTCATATATACATTATCATTGAAATCAGGCATTACGAACAAAGCTTTTTTACCAGCTACTTTCAGATTGCCCAGGATTTCTACAAATGATTTTGTTTTTGGCTTATCCATTTTTACATCTTCTACCACCACGATAGCATTCTCTTTTGCTTTATATGATAATGCAGAATTCTTAGCCAGGTTTTTCACCTTTGCGTTCAGCTTAAGATCATATGTATGCGGCTTAGGTCCGAAGATTGTACCGCCACCCTTATATAATGGGTTACGGATATTTCCTTTACGGCTTCCACCAGTACCTTTTTGTTTGTGCAGTTTGCGGCTTGCACCCTGTACTTCAGCACGGGTTTTCACTTTGTGAGTACCCTGGCGTTGCGCAGCGAGGTATTGCTTTACTGAAAGATAGATAACGTGGTCATTGGGCTCGATACCGAAAACATTCTCCGGTAACTCAACCGTCCTGCCTGTCTTCTTTCCTTTTATATCTAAAACTTCTACTTGCATATCTTTTATTTTTTAGACAACTCATGCATTGTCTCTGCGAAAATTATTTTTGAATCAATACGATTGAACCGTTATGTCCCGGAACAGATCCGCTGATCAGGATATAATTTTTATCAGGGAAAATTTTCACCACTTTCAATCCTTTCATTTTTACACGATCATTTCCCATACGACCGGCCATTTTCATTCCTTTCATTACACGAGCAGCATCAGATGAGTTACCGAGTGAACCCGGAGCTCTTTGACGGTCGTGCTGACCATGTGATTGCTGACCCACACCATGGAAACCATGACGTTTAACAACACCCTGGAAACCGCGGCCTTTTGTAGTACCTACAACTTCAACATTATCACCTTCAGCGAAAATGTCAACAGTAATAGTGTCACCAATATTTTTTTCGATGGAAAAATTTCTGAATTCTTTTGAGAACTTCTTTGCGGATGTACTGGCTTTAGCGTAGTGATTTTTTTCAGCCTGGAGAGTTTGTTTTTCTTTTTTATCGCCAAAAGAAAGCTGAAGTGCTGTGTAGCCGTCATTCTCCTGTGTTCTTACTTGCGTTACAACACAAGGACCAGCTTCAATAATAGTACAAGCTGTTTGCTTGCCCGAGGGATCGAATACGCTGGTCATCCCGATTTTTTTCCCAATAATACCTTTCATGATTGTTCAATTTGTGCCTGCAGGATTATTGGGACATGCTCTCATTCGTTTTCACGATTGAGGCTTCAATCCCCGTTTGCCACCGACCTTTTTCTTTATGGGAAAGTACCGGCAGTAAACAAACCCTGAATGGCTTGTTTTTATGTTTCCCTGTTCCAGAAGAACAGGTATTTTTAAATGTCAGAGCTCTTTTCCCCAGCCGTGGCTGAATTGAGAGATAACTACTTTTTTATTTATAAGAACTACAAAACCGCAATACCAGTAATAAATCCTGGTTTCCTGCGGTTAGGCTTTAATTTCTACTTCAACACCACTTGGCAGATCCAGCTTACTCAGCGCATCTACCGTACGGCTTGAAGAAGTATAAATATCCAGTAAACGCTTATGCGTTGCTAACTGGAACTGCTCACGACTTTTCTTATTTACGTGAGGTGAACGCAGAACGGTAAAGATCTTTTTGCGTGTAGGTAAAGGAATAGGGCCTGTAACTACAGCGCCGGTGCTGCGAACTGTCTTTACGATCTTTTCAGCTGATTTATCAACCAGGTTATGATCGTAAGATTGTAATTTGATTCTGATTCTCTGAGACATGTGTCAAATCCCAATTTTTTATTGGGGATGCAAAGGTAAGGGGATGCAACTAAACAGTCAAAGATTTGAGAAATAAATTTTTAGGCTGTTTATAAATAAAAACTGGTTGCAGATATCATCAATAAAGAGTTTCAAATATCGCTGACTTTCAGCCTACTTAGGCCATTTTCAACTTTTATTGTTTATTGGAGGAACAATCTTAGAATATTCATAAATAGCCTTTCATTCCCATCCTCTGAACAGTACCAAAATAATTTAGTCCAGTTTTCTCAACTTAAGCTGTAAAGTGGCAAAACCACCCAGTTCAATATGCTCTACCCTGAAGTAATGAGTGCCGCTCAATTTGAGTTTTATTTTTTTATTGGGAGATTCATCAAACTTATATAAAGAAGGATTCCATTCATTCACTACCAGATTTGTGTCAACATAAATTCTCACAGCATCATCCCATGTTACACTCAGTTCATAGTCTCCTTTTTCAAACTCTGCTTTAGCATTAGCTGTTGTTATAAACTGTTTATAGGTTTCTTTTGTTTCATGGTCCTTAATTCCGTCCCACCACGCATAATCGAGTTTAGTAACCTGTTCTCTTTTTACAGGCCTCATTTTTACATTAGGAGGAAAAAGATCACCTGTCTTAATCGGGTTGTATGAGGTAGTGTCTGCAGAAAACCAAAGAACTTCCCAGTTCATTGGTTTGAAATATTTTTTAAATGAAAATGTATAGGGTTTTCCAGCAGCAATCGATTGACCGAGCTGTGTAGTAAAACTTTCACCGGCATATTCCAGTTCTATTTTAACATCCGTATTTGATGTTTTCTTTTTCCATGCTGTAATCACAGCAGGAAATGCACCATTCATCGAGGAAATATTTTCGACACCCTTAACTGATCTTATTTTCCATTTACCTGCCGGTCCTAATATTTCGAACTTCATTTCACCGCTTGTATCAGTTGGATTAGTATTCCATATAAGGGGATAACGAAAATCATAAGGTCCCCATTCGGTAACCCTGATATTTTTTCGGCCAGTAAATTTCCCGTTACCGCTAAATGGATCGTTTGGCTTTGCAATTTGTTTTATAGCCTCCTGCAATTTTTTATCGCCAGGGAAAAAATCTTCATCATTAACTATTGTAGTGTCAATATTGATAACAGTAGAATCAATTTTATAGATCGCATCGCTGTTCCCATATGTATTGCCTGTGATTAAAATATTTTCCGTACGGTTTAAATTAAAAACAGTGTTATGCCTGTTGAAGCTATTATACTTGATCTCGTAATCCCTGCTTTTTGTATCCCTGTTCTTTGCATAACCCCAGTCAGCCGGTTGTTCTTTTCGTGCCCATAATTTTATTGCTTCTTTATCTTCAGAAAAAAGATTGTAATTGATTTGATTCTCCTGCCCATGTTCGATTGCAATTGCAATATGATTGTTACGGAATTTATTCCCCGCGATGCTTGTATTATAACTATACCCACCCCAAATGCCATGATCACATTCATAGATCCTGTTATCCCGGATAACATTTCTGCTGAATGTAACTTCAATCCCATTCGTTGGCGCAAAAGAAAAATCATTTTTTACTAACATATTATCATTGCAACCGCCCTGCCCGGAATCCATTGTGGTTTGTCCTGCCCATAGAAAAAATCCATCACCGCCATGTGTTACAGAATTACTATAAAAAATATTGTCATTGCTTTGTTCATATACAAGGATCCCTGCACTATCCTGTCCGCGATTATATACACCATGACTATAACCCCTCACATTAAAATTGATCTTATTATAAAACACTTTATTATTGCTGCTCTTATATATGCCAATACCTATACCTGAATTGAAAGAAAAATCATTATTATATATCAGTCCATAATTACACTCCGTCATCATCAAAGCATTTTGTCCACCGGTGACTTTACAGTTTTTTATTTCTGCATAATTGCAACCCCGCAAATAAACAGCAGCACCATAACGCAGCCATTCGTCATTTTCATTATGATGATAACTCATCCAGTCAGATATATCTTCTTTTTCCTGTGTACTGTTTAGATGCTGTCGATAGTTATAACTGAAATCACAATTTTCAAGGATCAATTTTTCAACATTGCGTGCAAGTAGTGCAACTTTATAGCCACGAACTTTCAGGTTTTTGATCGTTACATTTTCTGAATTGCGGATAATGATCCCTGTTCCAAAAAAATCATCCGGATCATTTTGTCTATTACTTCCTTTTAGGATGGCATTATTAAAATCAATAATGATATTTTTCCCTTCGATGATTATAGCAGCTTTAGCCAGGTCAGCACTCCCATCTAACAAGTAGCTGCTTTTTTTGATCTTCATGCTCCGGGTGATCTTCATTCCTTTTGTCAATGGTTTTTCCTGTGCAAGTACAGCCGAAAATAAAAAAGTAAAAAAGAAAGTAGCAAAAACGCTTTTTATCATGGGTTTGAATTTATTTGCAGGCAATAGTGAATGAAACAGAAACCATACCGGAAGTTACAGCCAAAAGCTCATCAAAAACAGTAAGACTGTTAAAACTATTTTTGAAAATAATTATAAGCGGTTTATGCCTTTGGTATGTTTCCACAAAAATCAATTTGAATGAACTGAAACAGACAATTAATTCCGCCAGCTTATCGAGTCTTGCAGTTGTATTGGTTATTTTTCTAGTATCAAAAATTTTTGCCGTCAAAAGATTTGACATTTATCTCCGGGCAATAAATATCCGGCTTACAGAATGGGAAAACATTAAACTATTCTGGCTTGGTATGTTTTATAACCTGTTTTTACCAGGTTCAATATCTGGTGATGCTTACAAAGTCATTCTGTTAAAAAGAACATTCAATTCTTCTTATAAAAAAACGATGTCCACTGTTTTGCTGGATCGTTTTAGTGGGTTACTTGCACTGGGAGTGTTACTGGCTGTTTATGGTTTGTTTGTTTTAGAAAACAATACTTATATAATTATACTTTTGATAGCTGCAACAGCAGTTATTATCATTACATATTTTATTACACGAAAGTTTTTCCCCTATTTTTCAGGAATCTTCTTGTCAACTTTCTTCTGGGGCTTACTTGTGCAATTGCTGATGGTATTATGTATTGAAATGATCGTACGGGCATTGGGTATTGAAACAAATTCTGCTCAATATGTATTTATCTTTTTAATAGCTGCAGTAGCTGGTGTGCTACCATTTACCATTGGCGGGGGCCTGGGTATTCGTGAACTTGTTTTTCTTGAAGGCGCAAAATATTTCGGACTTGACCAGCATATAGCCGTTGCTGTAAGCCTGCTGTTTTATCTCATTACTTTAGTTGCATCTTTACCAGGAATTATATTTGCTTATAAAAACCCGTTGCAACGATACAAATGAGAACAGCGTTGATCAAAAGGAAAATTCTAAATACAGGTGCATTATGGATCAGCTATTTCAAGCTGTTGCCGTGGCTGTTCCGGTTAAATAAGAATTCTGTTATTATTGATTGTGGCGCCAATACCGGGCAAATCAGTTCCTTTCTCTCAATAACCGGAGCTACTATTTATGCTTTCGAACCTGATCCTATTGCATTTGAAAGTTTGCAAAAGAATTGTGGCAAAAGAAAAAATATTAACTGCATTAATAAAGGCGTTTGGAATAAAAATACCATGCTGAAACTATTCAGGCATACTGAAATGAGGAATAATGAACAGGCGTTTACAGTCGGCTCATCAATTGTTGATACCAAAAAGAATATAAACCCAGCTTCATTTGTAGAAGTTGAAGTAATAAACCTTATTGAATTCATTCAATCGCTGAACCTTAAAGTCGATTTGGTCAAAATAGATGTAGAAGGTGCTGAAACTGAAATCCTGCAATCTATCATTCACCAGGATGCACACAGGTTGTTTAAAACAATGTATGTGGAAACACATGAAACAAAAATTCCAGGCCAGGAAGAATATCTGAAAAAAATAGAATTACTAATGAAGCAGAAAGGAATTGGCAATATCAAGCTAAACTGGATATAAAAAGAAAAGGCTCCGTTTGGAGCCTTAACCCTTGTAGTATTGGATCTTTCATAAGTTAGCAGAGCCGTGAAAAGTTTTTTTAAAAACGGGATGCTGAATATTTGCAAACACAATGCCACATAAAAAAAATTACTTTGTCCTGAATCAAGTTTTTAAAAGAAAGAATCCCACCAGAGGCGGGATTCTTTCTACGTATATATTCTGAATGAGCCCTATTTGTCAAGTTTAAAAATCAGTTTAAACCCATCCTCCCCTTTTTGTGTCATTACCAATTTATCTTTTTTCACAACATACGCTATACTTTCAGGCTCGGGTTTCTTTTCATAGATCTTCACTTGCTTTTCTCCCATACTTGTTTTCCATTTTCCCACCCTATCCATTTCGAACATAGTGATCGTATATGTGCCGTCGTTTTTAAATACGATCCTCACATCGTCCATCATTGCTTCTTTAGAAGTTGTCATCTTCTTATCATTTCCTACCGAATCAAGCATCCATTTCCCGGCACATAATATTTCGCTTACTTCTTTATCAGTAGCAGGAAAATCCTGGGCATTTAAATCTGCCGAGCATACAAATGCTAATAAGCCAAGCAAACTAAGTTTCAAAAACGTTTTCATGAGTTTAAATTTTATGGTGCTTTTTTCAAAACTAAGATAAACAGTAGGTATAAAAACCAAACCCCGCATTTTATTGCGGGGTCGTTTAAATATCTGAAAGCTTCAGTGTTAAAACTTTGCTTCTGAAATTATGCTTTCACTGTTCCTTTCACCTTCGCTATTACTTCTTCAGCAATATTATTCGGTGCAGGATTGTAATGACTGAACTCCATGGTAGATGAAGCACGGCCTGATGACAATGAACGTAACTGTGTAACATAACCGAACATTTCACTCAGCGGTACTTTTGCTTTAATAACCTGTGCACCTGCACGGCTATCCATACCTTCCAGCATACCACGACGACGGTTCAGGTCACCTGTTACATCACCCATATATTGATCAGGTGTTACTACTTCTACTTTCATGATCGGCTCAAGCAAAACAGGTTTTGCTTTTCTTGCTGCTTCACGGAAACCAGCTTTAGCACACAATTCAAATGACATTGAATCGGAGTCAACAGCGTGGAAGCTTCCGTCGAATACACGGATCTTCATATTGTCAACCGGGTAGCTAGCAAGCACACCTGTTGTCATTGAAGCTTCAAAACCTTTTTGAATAGCAGGAACAAATTCTCTTGGAATTGATCCACCAAACAAATCATTCACGAACTGATAACTCTTACCTGGGTTTTCTGTTCTCCATTCTGCATCAACAGGGCCGAGGTTGAAAACGATATCAGCAAACTTACCGCGACCACCGGTTTGTTTTTTCAACGTCTCACGATGTTCTACTGTAATATTGAATGCCTCTTTGTAAGCAACTTGCGGTGCACCCTGGTTGATCTCAACTTTAAACTCACGTTTCATACGATCAACGATGATCTCAAGATGCAACTCTCCCATTCCTGAAAGAATTGTTTGTCCCGTATCCTCATCTGTTTTTACACGCAGTGTAGGATCTTCTTCTACCAGTTTTGCAATCGCCATACCCATTTTATCTACGTCAGCTTGTGTTTTAGGTTCAACAGCTACCGAGATAACTGGTTCTGGAATAAACATATTCTCCAATGTGATCGGATGATCTTCGTGGCACAGTGTATCACCAGTTTTGATCTCTTTGAAACCAACTGCTGCACCGATATCACCTGCTTCGATAAAATCAATCGGGTTTTGCTTGTTAGCAAACATCTTCATGATACGGCTGATACGTTCTTTCTTACCGCTTCTTACATTCAGCACATAAGAACCAGCATCGAGGTGACCAGAATAAACCCTGAAGAATGCAAGACGACCAACAAACGGGTCAGTCATGATCTTAAATGCCAATGCAGCAAATGGTTCTTTTGCATCCGGCTTACGGGTTTCTGTTTCACCGGTATCAGGATTTACACCTGATACAGCTTCGATATCCATTGGTGAAGGCAGGTAACGACAAACCGCATCGAGTGCAGTTTGTACGCCTTTATTTTTAAATGAAGAACCACACATCATTGGCACAATTGAAAGATCAATCGTAGCCTTGCGGATAGCTTCATGCATTTCATCTTCAGTGATCGTATCAGGATTATCAAAAAACTTTTCCATCAACTTATCATCATACTCAGCTACTGCTTCTACTAATTTTGCTCTCCATTCATTTGCTTCTTCCAGCATATCAGCAGGTACTTCTATTTCATCAAAAGTCATTCCTTCTGTATCCATATGCCAGATGATACCTTTCATCTTGATCAAATCCACCACGCCTCTAAAATCATCTTCTGCACCGATCGGCAACTGAAGAGGAACTGCTTTAGAACCGAGCATTTCAATTACTTGTTTTACTACATTCAAAAAGTCAGCACCAGCACGGTCCATTTTATTTACGAAACCGATACGTGGTACATTATAACGATTAGCCTGGCGCCAAACAGTTTCAGATTGTGGTTCTACACCATCAACCGCACTGAAGAGGGCAATCAAACCATCCAGTACACGCATAGAACGTTCTACTTCCACGGTAAAGTCAACGTGACCGGGAGTATCAATGATGTTGAAGTAATATTCCTTGGTGTTCGGAGATGCTTTTCCTTTATCAGTTGGAAAATTCCACTTACAGCTTACTGCTGCAGAGGTAATAGTAATACCTCTTTCTTTTTCCTGTTCCATCCAGTCAGTAGTAGCGGCGCCATCATGCACCTCACCAATTTTGTGGATCATACCAGTGTAGCGGAGGATGCGTTCGGTGGTTGTGGTTTTACCGGCATCAATGTGAGCGGCAATACCAAAGTTTCTCTGAAATTTTAAATCGGCCATGACTATTTGATTTGTTGTTTTGTTTTATTTAAAGTTTTTATTTTTTGGGAACCAGTTTTTGTAATCCTGTTCATCGTTCCTTGCGTCGTCCCGCAAATGGCGGGATACTTCTGAATTTCTTATCGGCTTTGATTTTATAACTTGTGGTATCCCACTGAATGGGAAAGTTTTGCCGATATGTAGATTAGACTCTCATAGATTGCCAGAAAAAAAGCCCCATTTTCCGCATCATCCTGTTCACCTGCGGACTCCCTTTTGGCGGCGCAAATGTAGGCCAAAAACATTTACGGAAAAAAGGTTTGAGAAACTAAATTCCTGAATGTGAAAAAGAATTCATTTCAGAACCTAAATTCATAACCTTCAGACACTAGAAAGCCGGTATCTGAAGCTCAGATACAGGCTCTGTGGTATCATTTAGTTTAAAGTTCTAGCACCTATTTATAGCCTGTCCAAATTCTTGTCTCCATGTCGAACAACCAGTAAATGCCGTTAGCAAAAGCAAAGTTGAAAATACCTTCAGTAGTTGCAGTATCCGGTAATTTGAGTATTTGGGTCATGAAACCATCTTTCTTATTATAGAGCTCTATCTGTTTGATATCTATATTTAAAGCTCCTATTTCAGCGCCTGCTATACCTGTAAATACTATTGTAGAGCTATTATGATTTTCCGAAGGTTCCGTTGGCTCTTCATCTTCTGATTCACCATCTTTCGCAACCCTGCCCCAATGAAGAATAAGTGCATCTCCACCAGGTGTGGCATTCGAGATATCATAATAATAAACCTGTGACCCGTTCAGGAACATAACTTTTTTATCAGCGGAGTTATAGGCCCCCACGCATTGTACGTCCGGCTGATTTTGTCCTTCAAACAAAACCTCATGGCTTTCAATCATACCCAAAGAATTGAGCTTATAATAAAACCAGCCATTATCACCATATGCATTTCCTTCAATTCTTTTTGAAGCCGGGTTATACCATAATCCTCTTACATCTATCATTGCTTCATCATTCTTGCCCGAAACCCTTTTACCAGTTGCATCAAATACTGCTATCGGATACTCCATATTACCGGCCATTACCGCATAATATTTTTTTTGTCCCGGGTGCCAGGCAACAGATGCACCTCTTGTACCCGGCATATCATCATCAACTGTTTTAGGCATTAGCAATTCTGCTACTTTTTTCAGCGCCTTTGTTTTCACCTGTGCATTGCTGAAAGAAAATGCAAGCAGGCCAATCATAAATAATAGTGGTAATTTTTTCATGTTAATTCATTTTGGGGCTTATAAAAAAAATTGTTTATCACTGGTGGAATGATAATGTGGAGATAAATTTATTAAACCTCAAACGTAAAAAAAGTTTATTTTATATACTTACCTTAATAAAAAAATCCCGGAGGTCATCCGGGATTCGTATAAAAAATGAGTTGCTATTTTAAATTTTGAAGTGTGCAAATGCTTTGTTTGCTTCTGCCATACGGTGAGTATCTTCTTTCTTTTTAATAGCAGAACCTTCACCTTTTGCTGCTGCTACTATTTCACCGGCTAACTTATCAGCCATGCTTCTTCCATTTCTTTCGCGGCTGTAACGGATGAGCCATTTCATACTTAATGAAACTTTTCTGTCGGCACGAACCTCAGCAGGAATCTGGAAGGTAGCACCACCGATACGACGGCTGCGAACCTCAACTGAAGGGGTAACATTGGCAATAGCTCTTTTCCAAACTTCATACCCATCTTCATTGGTTTGCTTAGCTACTTTCGCTAATGAATCATAAAAAATTTCAAAAGCGATGCTTTTCTTTCCCTGCCACATCATAGTGTTTACAAAACGTGTAACCTGCTTGTCATTATAACGTGGGTCTGGTGCTAAAGGGAGTTTTTTTGCTTGTGCTTTCCGCATATCTCTTAGTTGCTTTATTAAGTTTTAATCAGAATTATTTTTTTCCGCCTTTTTCTTTCTTAGTACCATATTTTGAACGGCTCTTCTTACGATCTTTTACACCGGCAGTATCCAATGAACCACGAACGATATGATAACGTACACCTGGTAAGTCTTTAACACGACCTCCGCGGATCAACACGATTGAGTGCTCCTGCAGGTTGTGACCTTCACCTGGAATATAAGCAATCACCTCTACCTTATTTGTCAAACGAACTTTCGCCACTTTACGAAGCGCAGAGTTTGGTTTTTTGGGTGTGGTTGTATACACACGGGTACATACTCCGCGGCGTTGAGGACAGCTATCCAGAGCCCTGGATTTGCTTTTTGCTCTGATGATTTCTCTTCCTTTACGTACTAACTGTTGAATTGTAGGCATTCTGATCCTTTATTTTAAGGGAGGGCAAAGGTAAAGGTGTGAAGGTGATTATCCAAAAAACAACGGGTTGTTTTTTTATATTCTTAAAAGCAGGATTCCAACAGTTTATCCCCAACCAGTTATAAACAGGCTAAAACCTTGGGCAAGCCCCTATTTTATCTGCACATACTCATGTAAACCAAAGCTGCAAATTAAGGCCGAAACGATAGATTCTAAAAAAAGAGCCCTGCTTGTGCAAGGCTCTGATAAATTCAGATAGACTTTTCTTTACCCGTTACCTCTTCCCCTACCCCTACCATTATTATTTCCATTACTATTATTTGCTGGGGTCTGCCCGGGGCTATTTACATTCCTTTGTATTTCCCTTTGCTGATTGTTAGGGTTTTGAACAGGCGCCTCTTGTCGTTGTCTCCGATTCTCATTCGGCCTAATATCAGGTCTTTGTTGTTGCTGGGATCTTTCTATTGTTCTTCTCTCTTGTTGAGGCCTTACATCAGGTCTTTGCTGCTGTTGTTGTCTTTCAATTCTTCCTTGCTCCTGTTGTGGCCTAACATCAGGCCTTTCTTGCTGCTGTGTTCTTTCAATTATTCTTCGTTCCTGTTGCGGCCTTGCATCAGGTCTTTGTTGCTGCTCCGGTCTTTCTATTGTTCTTCTCTCCTGTTGCGGTCTTACATCTGGTCTTTGTTGCTGCTGCGGCCTTTCTATTGTTCCTTGATTCTGTTGTGGTCTTTCAAATGTTCTTCGCTCCTGTCCTCTTTGTTCACGAATCTCTTTATTTGAAGGTCTCTCAGGAATTACTTCATTACTCTTCCTTTCAGGTTGATTACGGATATCATATCTTTCCTTAACAGGTTCATTTCTTTCTCGTCTTACTTCAGGATTGTTTGTACTTCTTGTTTCTATCCTATCGTTGTTTCTTGTATTCGCCCTGTCATTTTTATTATTGGCATTATAACGTTCAAATTTTTTAGGAACATCATTACCTGAACTTTGTCTGCTGATAGAAGGTTTATAAATAGCCACTTCATTTCCCCGAACCCTTATCTTACCCGGATTTCTTGACTCACTAATAGATGTCGAACGAATTTGCGAACCGGTATATCTCTCTGCATCTCTCCGTGAAGGCCCGGTTACATACGAATTATTTCTTGTACTGTAATTATTTATTACAGTTGTGTTATTAATGATCGTTGTGTTTTGCCGCACATCTACATAATAATCGGATATACGTGATGAGTTAATGTATTGTCTTGGTGCAAAACACCAGTAATCATAAGACGGGGAATAACTTCCGAAATAAAGATTTATACTGATTCCCGGGCTCATTGGTGCCCAGCCATAATAGCCTCCGCCATTTCGCCACACTACCCACGCAGGCGACCACTCATAGTCCGGCACCCATATCCAACCATAATAGGAATCATATAACCATCGGCCATAGTGAAATGGCGCCCAGCCCCAGTCATAATCCGAAGCCCAGAGCCAATCGTAATCGTCTGTCCATACCCAATGCCCTCCCGATCTATAAGGATGAAATCCTGAATAACTATCATCCGGGCTCCATACATAACCATAAGATGGATAATATATCCATTCGCCATACGGACTCAGTTCATCATAAAAAGTCTGGAATGATATGCTTGCCGACACCTGTGCCTTTGATTCATTTTGTACCGCACCTGATAGTACCATTACAATTACTATCATGCACGTCTTTAGAGTACGTTTCATAGTAATAAGATTTAGTTGTTAATAAAATTTTTACTTCTCAGGCAGAATGCTTTTCCTCTAAAGCCGCTGTAAAAATTAACTGTGTAGAATTGTTCCTGGTAATAAGACGTAATTATTATGCCAGCCGTTTTGGCTGTCAGAGTTTTAAGTAGAAATTATCAGTTAATTGATTGTAAATACTGGTTGCAACATTCTTTTAAGAAATCATCTCTCAATAAATAGCAATCGGGGAGAATAAAAACAATGAAAAATCTTACTTACAATATTTTGAGTAAAAAAGTTGTAATTGTCTCTATCGGAAACATAATTAAATCTTCCACATCCAATCCCATTTGTCTTCCAATCTTCCCTCGCGGATATCTGTGAGTTGCTTTTTGATTGCAGGCGCCACTTTCCATGCATCCACATCAAATTTCATTTCAAAATCTTTATAGCGAAGCTCCTTTATCGGGGAAATAGTTGCAGCTGTTCCTGTTCCAAATACTTCCATCCTTTCACCAGCTTTATAAGCAGTTATCACTTCATCGATGCTGATCTTTCTTTCTTCTACTTTCAAATCCATTTCTTTTAACAATGTAAGTACACTGTCACGGGTTACACCTTCAAGTATCGTTCCTTCTTCAAGGCCGGGAGTAATTGCAGTGTTACCAATAATGAAAAACACATTCATCATGCCACATTCCTGTATGTACTTATGTTCAAAAGCATCCGTCCACAATACCTGATCATACCCCATCTTTTTTGCCTCGGCTGTAGCTTGCATAGAAGCACCGTAATTGCCGGCGGCTTTTGCAAAACCAACACCACCGGGAGCAGCTCTTGTATATTTTTCTTCTACCCACAAACGCATTGGCGCTACATGATAAGGCCCGGTAGGACTAAGAATGATCATGAACTTATAATTATCTGAAGGCTTCACTCCTATCACTTCATCACTTGAAAACATGAATGGACGGATATACAATGAATGATCGGCAACATCGGGTATCCAGTTTTTATCTAAAGCGATCAATTGGCGCATGCCTTCTATAAATAATTCTTCAGGCACTTCTGGCATTTGCATGCGGCGTGCAGAATTATTAAATCTTTCAAAATTTTTATGCGGACGAAAGATGAATGCTTCTCCGGTTTGATTGGGAAATGCTTTGATCCCTTCAAAAATTGCCTGGCCATAATGCAATGCAGCCAGTGATGGACTGATGGAAAATTGCTGATAAGGTTTTATCTGAATATTTGTCCATTGGCCATTTTCAAAATCAGCCTCCAGCATATGATCGGTATAGAATTTACCGAAAGGAAGATTTTCCAGTTTTATCTCACTGAGTTTGCTCTTATTTATTTTTGTTACAGGTATCGCCATTTCCGCAATCATATTTAGGTTATTTTGCATTGCAAAGAAACGGAAAAAGCGGTTAGCGGTTTCAATAAAAATGCAGTTTCACTTATGAGTTTGAATGATATTCACTTACCACCAGGCACGATTGCTGATTTGTATAAAAATGTTTTGATTGAATCCGGTCAATCGATAAGCCGGATCGAGACAAAACAAACAAAACAAAAAGACTCTACCAGTTTTTTAGGCAATAATAAAAAACAGGTTGTGATAATTGTAAGCTATGAAGATGCAGTGCATATTCCCGATGCACAGTTAAATTTTTTAACCAGCATACTTACTGCCTGCAAGCTTAACCTCGATGATATTGCAATTATAAATTTTGCCAGATCATCCGGGAGATCTTCTAAAGAACTACTTAAAGAAGTTCCGGCAAAATCCGTTTTATTGTTTGGTGTTAAAACAGAATCGCTTTCATTACCCATCAGTTTTCCCCTCTTCCAGGTTCAGTTTTTTGACGGCATTAATTATCTTTCATCGCCACTGCTTGATGATATCGAAAAAGATAAAACATTAAAAGGCCAGCTCTGGACCAGTTTGAAAAAACTATTTAACCTGTAATAAGTTTTTATGAAACTGATTTTTGCAACCAATAACCAGCACAAGGTGGATGAAATAAAAACAGTGGTGGGTGATAAATTTGACATCATCACATTGAAAGATGCTGGTATTGATATTGACATACCCGAGCCACATGATACGTTGAAAGAAAATGCTTCTGAAAAATCAGGAACGATCCATCGGCTTACTGGTCTAAATTGTTTTAGTGAAGACACCGGACTGGAAGTAGATGCACTGAACGGCGAGCCCGGTGTAAAAAGTGCCCGATATGCCGGTGAAGTAAAATCGTTTGACAAAAACATTGACAAATTGCTTGCAAACCTTCAAGGCCATCAAGACCGCAGTGCCCGTTTCAGAACAGTTATCTCACTCATTCTTGATGAAAAGGAATATTTTTTTGAGGGAGTATGCGAGGGAAAGATCATCGATGACCAGCGTGGGAACAATGGCTTTGGCTATGATCCTGTGTTTGTTCCCGAAGGCGAAAACCGTACATTTGCTGAGCTGGATATGTCAGAAAAAAACAAATTCAGTCACAGGAAAAAAGCTACTGATAAACTCCTGTCCTTCCTCAAAAATAGTGCAGAAAAAAACACCCAAAATTGAATCTTCAAAGCAACCTCAATATCACTGACAGCGACTTAATAAAGGGCTGTTTGGAAAATGACCGGCGTATGCAGCAGGAATTATACAACCGGTTTGCTCCAAAAATGTATGGCGTTTGTCTCCGCTACACCGGTAATGGTGATGATGCACAGGATGTTCTCCAGGATGGATTTGTAAAGGTTTTTAGAAAGCTCGACAGCTTCCGTAGCGAAGGATCTTTCGAAGGCTGGATCCGGAGGGTGTTTGTAAATACGGCGATTGAGCATTTTAGACGGAAGCATTACATGCAGCCGGTAACTGAAAGGGAAGAAAATACACTTGAATCAAAAACGCTGACCGCATTGGATGGCTTGAGTGAAAAGGATATTCTGAAGCTGGTACAGCAGCTAGCACCGGGTTACAGAGCGGTTTTTAACTTGTACGTAGTAGAAGGTTATTCACATAAAGAAATTGCAGAAATGCTCGACATCACAGAAGGCACAAGTAAATCACAATTATCACGGGCAAAAGTGATCCTACAAGATATGATAAAGCAACACACTGGAATTGTAAGATGAGTGCTGAAAAAAAATTATACAACCTGGAAGTAAACCCACCGCAACAGGTGTGGGATAAACTTGCTGTTTCACTCGATGAGCTACAGGTAGAAAATACTTTTAAAAAAAAATTACTCGGCGTAAATGCAAACCCGCCAGAAGGGGTTTGGGAAAAAATTGAGAACAAACTTGAAATAGATATTTCTGAAGAAAGGGTCGCAACCAAACTTTTAAATATTTCAGAAACACCTCCTGCTGAGATCTGGAGTCAAATTGAATCGCAGCTTACAGAAGAAACATTCAATCAGAAATTTTCGAGGCTTAAGAATTTGGAAGTAATACCTCCCGAAAATAACTGGAGTAAAATTCTTACAGCACTTGAAACTAAAACGAAGGTTGTTCCTTTCCGAAAAACAAGTAAACAATTCATCCGTTACGCAGCAGCAGCTGTAATTATCGGTATGCTTGCATGGGGAAGTGTTCAATTGATGAGTGGAAATAGAACAGCTGAAAACAATCTTGCAAAAGAGGAGGCAAAATCGCCGGCAACGAAATCAATTCCGGAGGTTACCAATAATCCGCCATCTGAAAATTCAAACACTGAATCAACACAGACTTTAGAAAATTCCGAAGAAATAATTGCTTCAAATAATACTACAACTAAAACAAAGATCCGCAGAACGAAAGCATCGAATAACGTTTCGGTAGCTTCTGTAACAGTGCCACAAACCTCGCATGCAAATTCCGAAGAAATAATTGCAGATATAAATTCAATACAAAAAAACAAACCAGCTGAAACAGGTAATGTTGCCGCTGACCCCACTTCTCCACGCTATCTTGTTTATCTTAATGATGAAGGCGAACTGATGAAAGTTTCAAAAAAGCTTGCAGACATGAAATGCTTGTATGATAAAAATGGTGAAATATCACAGGATGCATTGGCAAGTATCAACAACAAGGCTTGTAATGACCTTGTAAAATCATGGCAGGAAAAACTTTCAAAAACACCTATGAACCTCTCTTTTAACCCGCTTGAAATGGCTGATATTTTAAAATAACTGGGTTTTATTATTTTTATCAAAAAAGAACCATGGCCAAAGTACAGGTAGATCTTCCTGAAGAGTTCAATTTCAAAACAGAAATACCAATTCGCATATCCGATATCAACTATGGCGGCCATGTTGGTAATGATGCTGTACTTACTTTGGCACACGAAGCAAGAGTTAGATTCTTTAATAAAGCAGGCTATGGCGAATTGAATTTAGAAGGGATTGGCACTATTGTTACAGATGCAGCAATTGAATATAAAGGAGAAATGTTTTATGGCGATACAGTTATCATTTCTATAAAAGCAATGAACTTTTCCAAGATCGGTTTTGAGCTTTACTACAAAATGGAAAAAGAAACTGATAAAGGAAGAGTACTCGTAGCGAAAATTAAAACAGGCATTCTCGGCTATGATTATTCGAAAAAGAAAATTGCTAACATACCGGAAATAGCAGTTGCAAAAATCTCAGCATTATAATTCTTAGCGGAGCTGCTATTTCATCTTTTGTATCTCTGCCAGTAATTGTGAAGCAAATGAACTGTTCAGGATAACGAGTTCATTATACTTATCCAATGCAGATGCTTTATTGCCCGTCTTTGCGAGACACATACCTGAATAAAATATAGCGACTTCGGATTTTGTTTTTGCAGCTAATGCCGGTTTAAATATTTCGATGGCTTCACTGTAGCGGTTAAGGGAATAATAAGCATAACCTAATTCAACAGAGGCGGGAATATTTGATGCATCTGTATCTAAAACTTTTAAGAGGTAATAAGCTGCACTATCATATTTCTTTTGGCCATTATAGCACCAGCCGATCCAATAATTTGTTTTTTTATGTGTACTGTCCATTTTAGCCCCTTTCAGGTACCAGCTTAGTGCCTGTTCATTGTCATTAAACTTTTCCCTGAATAAATCTGCCAATCCTATAACTGCAAGCTGGTAATCGGGCTTTAAGCGAAGTGTTTCTTTAAAATATTTTAATGCTGAATCTTTTTTATCGAGTGAATACCATGCATGAGCCAGTTCACAATAAACATTGTAATTGTTTTTCAAAAGCGTATTGGCTTTCTGTAAAGCAGTCACAGCTTCCTGGGACCTACTGAGTTCATTCAGGCACCAGCCTTTTTCTAACCAGGCTTCGCCAAAATCAGGTTTCAGGTTAGTTGCTTTATTCAACAGTTCCAGTACTTCATTGCAATTGCGGGATTTTTTAAACTCCATTGCCTTATTAAAAAGTTCAGAGGGAGTTTCCTGGCCAATAAGATTGCTCAGCAATAAGAAAAAAGAAACAGTAAGGTTGATAATTTTCTTCACGGGATTTGTTGATCGATCAGCACATAAATTTAATCACTAACTCAGTCATTCCAAATTTTCCAGCTTTCTACTGCCTGGTTCACCAGCATTTCATACCCATTCTTTATAACGGCTCCGTATTTTTCACCCGATTCAAGAAAAACTGTTTTAGCAGGATTATAAATCAAATCGAATAAATAATGCTTATTGCTCATCGCTGAGTAAGGTAATGACGGAAACTGATTAACTGCAGGTTGCATACCTAATGGTGTAGTATTGATAATAACAGGGTAATCCCCAATATTATCCGCTGTAATAGAATTATAACCTGTTTCAACACCTTTTGGGTTTCTCGATACAACCTTAAATGGAATTCCAAGTTTAGTCAGCACATACTGTATAGCCTTTGAAGCACCGCCTGAGCCAAGTACCAGGGCCTGCTTATGATGAGGTTTCAATTCTTTTACAAATGATGCTTCAAACCCAGGCACATCAGTATTATAGCCATACAACTTCGCTTGTATTATTTTAATGGTATTGCATGCGCCAATCTCCTTTACTGTTTCCGATGTTTCATCCAAATAAGGAATAACCTGCTCTTTATAAGGAATAGTAACATTGATCCCTTCAAGACCTGGATTTTCGTTGATTACGGCCCGCAATTCATCAATTGAAGCAATAGGAAAATTCAAATACCTGCAATTCTGTATGCCTTCTTTCTCAAATTTCTCAGTAAAAAATTTTTGAGAAAAAGAATGCGACAACGGGTATCCTATCAGCCCGAATAATCGCATCAGGCTTGCTTTTTTTCAAGAAACAGGTGGAAGGTATCGCCTCTTAAACCTAATCGCATCGATTCAAGTGGCAGTACTTCATTAGGAGCAATATTTCCAAGATTGACATTGCAGCCAAGTAATTCAATAAAATATAATTGTTGTGCCTTCTGTGGCGCTTCCCAGATAATTTTTTCACCGGGTATTTGTGTAAGGATTTCCTGTACTAAACCTTCTCTTACTTCACCAGAGCCGCGGTAAATACCCACATTACCTGCTTCTCTTGCTTCAGCGATAACATAAGTGGCCCCGGCATTTAATTCGGCACGCATCAGCTCGATCCATTTATAAGGTGGCATAATATGCGCTGCATCCTTACTGCCCACTTCGCTTAACACAGTTCCGTGTTTGGTAAGTTTTTCTATATAACCACACTTCTCTGCATGCGGTATGGTTATAGAACCATCGCTTACTTCCATATATTCGATCCCATATTCCTTGCATACTGAAATATAATCTTCAAACTGGTTGCGGATAAGAAAGGCTTCAAATAAGGTACCTCCGAAATAAATTGGAATATCATAGGTACGGTAAACATCCAGTTTATCACGAAGAGTAGGGGTTACGAATGATGTGCCAAAGCCCAACTTGATAATATCAACATGTGGGTGGGTTACACTCAAAAAATTTTGAGCTTCAACCACGCTGAGGCCTTTATCCATTACCATTGTCAATCCTGCTGTACGTGGTTTCAAAAAACGATCGGGGATCTGGCTAAGATTAAAATTCATTACTTATTTTTTTAAGCCGCAAGTGCTCTGTTTGAAATACTTAACTCTTTCACAGGCCGCAAAAATAGGGAAGAATAAACAGAGTACTTCTGAAGATTATCACAACATGAACTGAAGCTTATATGGATTTTTTCCGTTTATATTTTGCAATCAGGTCCACTACCTGGCGATTTTGTAAAATAGATGGGTTAAAATCAACAAACTTTTTAAGCAACCGGGGCGATGTTTCCATGGCTTCTTCCAGTTGAAGCAATGCAGCTTTGTTTTTTCCCAATGCAAAAAGCACTGAGCTTTTATAAAAAAGAAAAACGGGTTTATTATCTGTATAATGCAATGCAAGATCAGTGTGATCATAAGCATCATCATATTTTTCTGCATAATACAAACAGCGGATCAATGCCTCCCAACCCGGCGCATTTTTGGGTCGCAGGTTTACAGCTGTTTTAAAATATTCAATCGCATCAGTAAATTTCTCCATCCGCAGGTAACATTCACCCATCAGTAGATGAAAATCAGGGTGGCGGTTGTTGATCTTATTTGCAAACTCCAGTTGTTTGATGCTACTACTGTAATTTTCATCATTAAAATAAGTACATGCTATTTTATAATACAATAAACTATTCTCTGCATTCAGGTGAAGTGCTTTCCGATAATACAATCTTGCCTGCGAATAATTCTTTTGTCTATCATAGCAATAACCGATCGCTTCGTAAATAACATCTTCTGGTTTTGCCAGCTCAACGACTTTGAATAAAGCTTCATTTGCTTCTTTATATTTTCTCAGGCGGATATAAGCATCGCCGATATTACGATAGGCATAATCAAATTTTTCATCAATTGCAATTGCATACTGGTAGGCGTCAATTGCTTTTTCATAAAGTTTAATGCCCTGGAAAGCGGCACCAAGATTGAACCATGCAAGATGATTGTAAGGAAACCTATCAATGATACTCTGATGCAAACGAATACCTTCCTCATTGCGGCCCGTAAAATCTGTCCAGAAACAAATTTTATATAAAGCTTCTTCATTATTTGGTTCCTGTTCCAATACCATTTTCAGGCAATCAAACACTTTTTCAAAATCTTCATAGAAGTCATAGATATCGGCCATTTCGAAAAGCAATTCTATTCTATCATCACCTTCGAATCGCTCAAGTGCATTATTCAAAACAGCAATTGCTTCTTCTTCCAAATCCAAGGCGAGATATGCATCTGTTTTGCAGATATACAGGTTCAGGTTGTTTTTATCAAACAACTCTGCTTTTTCAAGTATATCTAAGGCTTTTTGATAATGCCGGGCTGATAACAATACATCTGCTTTTTTTATGAGCAGGTCGGCTGACGAGGGAAATTGTTCAATTGCTGATTCAGAGGCTTCTAATGCGTTTTTCAGGTCATCCTTATCCTGGTAGTAGCCGATTATTTTTTCGAAAGCTTCTTCCTCAATATATAAATGGGATTTGCCTGCCCTGAGTTTTGAGTATTGGTTCAAAAGTTCCTGTAATTCATATCTGTCCTCACTGAATTGATTTTCTTTTTCTGTCATGGTTTTCAATAATTTAAGGTGGATATAGTAAGAAAAGAACTACGTTATATGCTACAATTTAAGGCAATTAATTCTTATGACTCAACTTGGATTTTTCCCCATTTGTGTAAAAACCTGTGGAAAAAACCGATGCCTATGTAACAAAATCAACTAACCTAACGTTAAGAAGTATATAAAATTATTACAGACGGTTTGGTTTCCTTCACTTTTTAACTCTATTTTTGTAAGGCAATGAATAAAAGTCTAAACAATATCAAGAAGATTGCACGTATCAAGTTATCGGTGTTCGCACTGATAGTTGTATCTGCATTCGGTGCCTATGCAACTATGGGCATTTATAGTTCAGGTAAAAATTCTGATAGACCTAAAACAAGATTGCTTGCACAAAAGTCTACTTTAAAACCTGGAACTTTTTCTTTGAAGTCTGGTTATGAATTCCGTGGTGGAAGATTGCTTACAACAAACAAACCTTCTTATATCAATCTTAATGGTGCTGCTACTTACCAGATAGGTAATACTGCTTATACAGTTCCAATGAAAAAACAATTCCTGATGGGAAAGGTTGTTGTAAACCCACGTTGATCTTCTCTTATTTCGATCCCGTTTTATTTGATTTAGTTTCTTCGTATGTGAGTACTCTATATCCTGATTTAGGTATTTCAAACTTTGCTGCAGGTATGGGATCAAAGTTGATATTGTTTACTATATAGGTATGTACGTCGCCACCTTTTACAACTCCATATTCCATAGCAAGACCTGGTAGTCCTCTGTTGAGATACTGAAAGTCATTATTGGAAGGAACAAGTTCTTTTGTAAAGAAAACCGTAAACGTAGTTTTAGCACTATCATTCAGATTTCCTACCGCTTTCTGGCATTTATAGCCCGCAATTGTTTTGTATTCTTCAAAATAAGTAAATGTTATATTCTCATATTTCTGATTATACTCTTTCCAGTTTTTGGGGGTCATTGTTATCATATACTTCTGGGCACCCCATTCACGCAATACAGTTACATTCCCAGTATTGCCATCTATAATTGTATGCTGGTTGCCCAGCGGTGTTATCATTTCAGTCCGGCTTGAGTTTGCCTTAAGGTAAATAACACTTACAGAGCCGTCAACTGCATCTGCAGCTTTCGGCTTGGCAGCCGATGTAGTAATGGTAATATCATAAGAAATGGTCGCCTCTGTCAATTTTCGCTGTGCCTGCAACTGTGCGAAAACCAGCAAACCAATTAATAAGGAGTAAATAGCTTTCAAGTTCATTTTAGTTTTTATTTAGCCTGTTCCTGAAAAAGATGTACCAAATTACTCAAATAGTTGCAATGATAGATAGTATTAACTAAAATGAACAGGCATTTGGAAAAAACGAATCCCGCCGTTGGCGGGACTCACTATCATAACAATGTCTTAACGGATCACTTCTTTCCCTTCTGCTGTACTTGTTTCATTTTCTTTTGCTGTTCCTGCACCTGCTCAAATCGTTCCTGCCATTTCGATTTGGTCTTTGGCTTCTTTCGATTGGCCTCGATCTTCACTAGTATCTTGTCATGGTCAATAATATATTTCTGAATAACGATCTGTATCAATAAGGTTACAGCATTTGAAACAGTATAGTACCAGGTTAATGCCGCGGGGAGTCTATTAAAGAAGAATAAAAGAAATACAGGGAAAATATAAGGCATATACTTCAGCACAGGATTACTCTGATCAGGAGTCATGCTCATGCTGTAGATTGAAATAAGGAAGCTGGTAATAGTAGCAGTAAGATTGAATATACTGATATGATTTCCTAATATCGGAATATTAAAGCCAAAATGTATTACACTATCGTAAACGGACAGATCATTGGCAAACCAGAAACTTTCGCCACGCAAAGCTACATTGGAATTAAAAAAGCTAAATAATGCAAAAAAGATCGGTATCTGAAGTAATGCAGGAATACAACCGCCCAATGGATTTACACCGGCTTCACGAAACAATTTCATTTGTTCCATACTCATTGCTTGCTGGTCAGCGCCGAATTTTTCTTTCAGTTTTGCAATCTCCGGTCTTAATGCTTTCATCTTTGCACCACTCAGGTAGCTTGTATAGGTCAATGGTGAAATAAGCAGCCGTATGATAAATGTTAGCAATGCAATAACCAAACCCATACTGACCACATTATTTCTGAAGAAGTCAAAAATCGGTATGATCAAATATTTGTTGATAGGGCGGACAAACGTATAAAAACCCTGGCCAAGATTGATAAGTTTGCCCATATTCATATCATACTTTCTAAGCAGCTTGTAATCTGACGGGCCATAATAAATACTGAATGCTGCTGTTTGATTTCCTGTTGCAGGCATTTCCACTTTCAAATTTGCATCAAATTGTACAACCGTTCTTTGACTATCAGAAGGCAACACCCAACTCATCTTACCACCCTTGAAATTATTTTTTGCAACCAGGATTGTATTGAAGAACCGCTGACGCACTGCCAGCCATTTTACTGACTTGTCAAATTCCTTTTCACTCCGCTTGGCAATATTGTAATAATCAAACTCATCATCCATTACAAAACCGATCTGTGTATTTTGCTTGTCATAATCGAAATCGCTTTCCTGCGCAACTGCTTTGTAATTCCAGTTCAGATTCATTACACCACCGGTCAGCAATTTATTAGCACCGTTCATTTCCACATTAAAGTCGATCATGTAATCATCTTTCTTAAGTATGTAAACATGCTTTACAGGAATACTACCTGAGCTATCAGATGAAGGAAGCGAAAATGAAACCGTCTTTGAACCGTCAGTATTTGTAGTTATTACAGGATCAGAAAAAAAGAAATCAGTGATGTCTGCTACTTTTCCTTCTGCTGTATTGATCGGGTAAGAAAGTTTATCATAATCAGTGCCAGCCAATTTTACCAAATTGCTATCCCTGGTTTTAAAATTTTTGAGTTCAACAAATTTTGGCCGACCTCCTTTGTTAGTAAAACTGATACGCAATAAATCATTTTCAACCACTGTTATTTTTTCAGTACCAGTAATTGCATTTTGAAAATTGCCGGCTTTACTTATTTTATTTGCAGAGTCAGCATGGAGTGAATCAATTTTTGCTGTGGCTGAATCAACTTTTGGAGCATTTGCTTTTTTTATGCTATCCTCACGTTGCTTTTTCTGTAGTATCTCAAGCTGGATTGCCTGGTTCTTTTTCTGATCTCGGGAATTGATCCAGAAAAAGCCTACAAACAGTACACCCAACAAAGCGAAACCAATAATGGTATTACGATCAAAGTTCATTCCTTGGAAATTTAATTAAGGCGGCAAAGATAGGTGTTCGGAGGCAGTCGTCCGTAGTTGATAATCAGAAGTCGGTGAATGGAAATTCCGAATTAAAAAACCTGAAACATGGTCAGTATTCCTGACTCCGAACTCCCGATTCCAAACTATTATATCATCTCGCTTTGAAGCAACGGGTTTTTCACCTCAGTTTTTTTTTCCGAAAATTCTTTAGCTGCTTTGATAAAGCTTACAAAGATCGGCTGAGGGTTTTCAACTGTGCTTTTTAATTCCGGGTGGTATTGTACACCGACGAAAAATGGATGTGCTGGTATCTCAATTATTTCAACCAGGTTGGTTGCAGGGTTTTTACCGCTGGCAATCATACCTGCAGTTTCATACTGTTCAAGATATTTATTATTAAACTCCCAACGATGCCTGTGACGCTCAGTTATATTTTCTGAATTGTAAATTCTATTTGCCAATGTTCCCGGCTTAATAGCACATGGATACGAACCTAACCGCATCGTACCACCTTTTGCAGTTATCTTTTTCTGTTCTTCCATCAAATCGATAACAGGGTCGGGAGTGTTTAAATCCATTTCTGTAGAATGTGCTTGCTTCATACCTAAAATATTTCTTGCAAACTCAATTACCGCCATCTGCATACCCAAACAAATTCCGAAGAATGGTAAACTATTTTCACGGGCATATTTTACAGCCACTATTTTTCCTTCCACTCCACGATGACCAAAACCCGGAGCTACCAGTAATCCATCGAGACCGGCTAACTTTTCAGCTACATTATCATCTGTAATAAATTCACTGTGCACATTCACCACCTGCACCTGGCATTCATTCATTGCACCCGCATGTATGAATGATTCCAAAATAGATTTATAGGCATCCTGTAGTTCGATATATTTTCCAATCAAACCAATAGAAACTTTACTTTTCGGATATTTTAATTTATCCAAAAACTCTTTCCATTTACCAAGCTCAGCTTCCTTATACCCTGTTATATTTAATTTCTTCAGACAGATCACATCCAGTCCTTCACGCATCATTGCAAGTGGCACTTCATAAATAGTAGGTGCATCGGCAGCTTCTATCACTGCTTCCTGTCTTACATTACAAAACTGGGCAATCTTTCTTCTCAATTCAGGACCTAGTTGTCTTTCGGTACGGCAAACAATTATATCAGGATGCACACCTTCCTGGCTCAGCATCTTTACACTGTGCTGGGTAGGTTTTGTTTTTAATTCTTTTGCAGCTTTTAAATAAGGTATAAGTGTAAGATGAACAACAACAGTATCCTCTTCAGGTAGCTCCCATTGCAACTGGCGCACAGCTTCTACAAACGGTAAGCTTTCGATATCACCAACTGTTCCGCCAATCTCTGTTATTACTACATCAAACTGGCCGGTTTGCCCCAGTTGCAGCATCCGTCTTTTTATTTCATCTGTGATATGCGGAATTACCTGGACGGTTTTTCCAAGATAAGCCCCTTCTCTTTCTTTATTGATCACTGTTTGATAGATACGTCCAGTCGTTACATTGTTTGCCTGGGAAGTAAACAAGTTCAAAAATCTTTCGTAGTGTCCAAGGTCCAGATCAGTTTCAGCGCCGTCTTCTGTTACATAACATTCACCATGTTCGTAAGGGTTTAGCGTACCGGGGTCAACATTAATGTAAGGGTCCAGTTTTTGAATGGTAACACGCAGGCCTCTTGCCTGCAAAAGTTTGGCAAGCGATGCTGCAATGATGCCCTTTCCCAAAGAGGAAGTAACACCACCCGTTACAAAAATATATTTAGCCATATCAGGTTATTTTCAGATTTAGTTTAATACAAAAGGATCCCATGTCAATTGTTTTTTCTCATCCGCATAAACAAAAAAAAACGCCCCACTGTCAATTCTCTCAATGTTCAAATAACCTTCTATTGACTCAGTTCACAACCAGTAAAAATCGTTGAAAAATTTCCGGTCCAATCTTGACCCATCGTATGGAAACTGTAATAATATTTCCGGGAGGTCGTACAAAACTAAAAGAAATAATCTTACTGTAAAAATTGAATTGATTTTTTGTGGAAAAGTAAGGAGGGTTTGAAATTACTAACCGGTTTTAAAAGGAAAAACTACCCTTGTATTCTGCGCTGACCCTTTGCCAATCACGGTTTTGGTAAAAACTAACAACCCTTTCCTATTTTTTGTAATCCCGGATTTCAAGAGCCAAAGAATGCGCTGAATAAAGCAGATGGGAATAAATTTATTTCTGTATGAGTATTATTTACCATTGGGTAGATGGTAAAGACATTATTTATTCAACCTCTTTTTATTAAGTTCCGGGGTTTTGGCCCGGCTGATATTACGTTCTATTACACTCAGCAAATGCTTTGATTCAAAAGGTTTTTCAATAAAATCGTCTGCCCCCGCATAAGTGGCTGCGGCAGCTATATCCGGCGAAGCGGAGATCATTACAATAGGGATATTACTTGTAGAAGGATTATTTTTTAAATAACGGCAAACTTCCAGCCCATCAACACCCGATAAGAGTTTATCGATCAGGAAAAGGTCAGGGATTTTAAAATTGTTTTTGAATATTTCATTCGCATCCTCTTTCAATTCAATATCATAACCGGCCTTTGCCAAAATGATCTTAAATATATCCCTGAGACTGGAATCATCATCTGCAACGAGAATTTTCTTCTTCATTGTTAATGGCTGGGCAAAAGCCATGCCTTTACCACCTGGACCAATTGTTTTCTTTCCTCCCCTGTTTGTCTTTATCTTCATAATCTTAACGTTTAAACGGTAGTGAAAAGCAGAAAGATGATCCTTTGCCTTCTGTACTTGTTACACTCATAATGCCACCCTGCCTTTTCACAATTTCAGCTGCAATATATAAGCCCAACCCAAGACCGGGGAAAGTATTCAACAACGGTTCTGTTACCCTGAAAAATTTGTCGAATACTTTGTCTACAAGATTTGCGTTTATTCCTATTCCAAAATCCTGCACACAAACGGTTACTTGTTCCGCCTCAGTTTTTGAGGAAACTATTACCTGTTTTGCGCCAGGAGAATATTTAATAGCATTACTGAGAAGATTGGTGATCACCTGCCCGATCCTGAAACGATCGCCAAACAATTCTGCTTTGCCATCAAGTTTTAAAATGATCTTATGTGTTTTAGATGCTCTTTGCATATCCTCAGCCACTTCCTTTATCAACTCATTCATATTGTAATTCTCTTCTCTGAATTTTAATTTACCTCCTTCAATGCGTGTAAAATCCAGCAGGTCCACGATCAATACATTCAAACGGTCCACCTGTGCCTCCATCTTGTGCAATAATTCCACAGATTTTTTATCATGAGCCTTCGCAAATACATCCTGCAATATTTGGGAATAGGCTTTTATACTTGTTACCGGCGTTTTTAATTCATGACTGGCAATGCCAATAAATTCATCCTTTTGCTGTTCGAGGATCTTGCGATCTGTTATATCACGATAAGTGGCGATAATGCCATTGATCCGTATATCATCCATCATGTTACGGCATACGGCATCAATAGTGCGATAAGTTCCATTTTTATGCTGCAGACGGAACTCGACATTAATGTTTTGCCCGGGATTGGCGACGGCACTTTCCAGCATTTCAATTTTTTTCTTTTTGTCATCCGGGTGAACAATCGAATGTTTAATTATATTTTTTCCCATTCTTTCTTCCGGTGTATATCCCAGCACAGTTTCTATAGCCGGACTTTCATACATTATAGTTCCATCGGGGTCGAAGATCGTTATGATGTCAAAAGCATTTTGCAGCAGAATCTTGAATCTCTCTTCACTTTCTTTTAATTGGACCTCTGCAATTCTTTTTTCTGTAATATCTTCAATTGCTAACAGGATCAATGAATCATTCTCACCCAGTGGAATTCGTTGGGCATTTAATAGCATTACCTTTTGCCCGATACTGAGAAACTTATGACTTACTTCAAAATTTACCACATCAACATTTTCTGATTGTACCCGGAGCAGTTGCTCTCTTAATTCCGGAATATCCCATTGATGGTTTCCTAATTCAAACAGGTAGCGGCCTTCTGTGTCCCTTGGATTTGAATGAAATGTGTTATAAAATCCTTTATTGGCAGATTTTACGTGCAGATCCCCGGAAAGTATTATAAGTGATTCATGTATGGTTTCTACAATGGCTCTTTTATATTCACTAAATTCTTTTAATTCCAGGTTACGATTTTGTAATTCTTCATTAATAGTTATCAGCTCTTCATTGGTTGATTGCAACTCTTCTCTTGAAGTTTCCAATTCTTCATTAATGCTTTGCAATTCTTCATTGGACGAAAGAACTTCTTCGTTGGATGACTGTAATTCCTCGTGGGCCGCTTCAAATTCTTCACTGATTATTTTCAGGTGTTCTTTTGCACCTGCCAATTCCTGTTCCAGTTCGCTGATACGTTTTTCATTTATATTTTTCTGAACTTTCTTGCCGTTATCTTTTGGGGCCGGCAATAAAGAACGTTTTGATTCTTTAAATAAAATAAGAAAGTGTGGACTGCTGGATGGGGTTTTAAGCGGATTTACCTCGATCTCTATTTCTCTTGAATGCCCGTTATCTGAAATAACAAGACCCGCTTTTTTCACAGCTATTTTTTCTTTTTTGGCCCGGTATAAAAGCTTTCTCAGATCAAAGGCAAGGTCATCCCGCACCAATTTTAAAAGATGCAGGCTTGCCTTTCCTGATGCAGGTTGTAAATAATGAGAAGCTGTTCCAAGAAATCGTTGTACCTGCAGGTCCTTATCAACGACTACGCTGGCAGGTATATAACGTGAAAGCAATATCTTTTCTATTTCCTTATCGATATTATTATTCGAAATGCCGGTAGCTAAATTTTTCTTATGATCAGGAATATTTTTATCCTGATAATAATTGGGGGGCTGGATCGTGAAATTTCCATTTGTTGGCCCCTCCTTTCTTTTATAAACCTTATTCTCTTTATCTGCTACAGTAAATAATTCCTGAGCACTGCTGATCGTTTCTGATTTACCCAGGAACAGGTAGCCTGTAGGTTTTAGCGCATAATGGAATGTAGTGAGTATTTTTTTTTGACCAATATGCTCCAGGTATATCATTACATTCTGGCAACTGATCATGTCCATTCTTGAAAAAGGAGGATCCTTGAGAAGATTATGCGGTGCAAAAACACAAATATCCCTGATAGATTTTACTATCTGGTAGCTGTTATCCACCTTTATAAAATACTCCTTCAACCTTTTTGGAGAAACATTTTCCAGCAAGCCTCTTGAATAAACCCCCATCCTGGCTTTTTCTATCGCCTTTTCGTTAATATCTGTAGCAAAGATCTGTACAGGTGTTTGAATAGATCTTCCCTTTAGAAATTCGAAAAGACAAATAGCAATAGAATAAGTTTCCTCGCCACTTGCACAAGCAGGTATCCAGATGCGAAGAGCATCGGTTGGATTTCTATCCTTCATCAGCGCCGGGAAAATTTTTTCTACCAAAAAAGCATAGGAACCGGGCTCACGGAAAAAACTTGTCACATTGATCAAAAGATCACTATACAATAGTTCTACTTCATCAGGATTTTGCTGTAAAAACTTTACATAATCAGCAGCTTTGGTTTTTCTGTGCAAAAGCATCCGGCGCTGAATGCGGCGATTAATTGTATTTGGTTTATAATAAGAAAAATCAATACCACGTTTATTATGCAACAGGAAGAAAATTTTCTTTAATTCAGTTTCGCTGGTTTCCGTTTCGGCTGGTTTACTGGCAGAGTTAATTGAATTAATAATTTTTGGAAAATCTTCCAGTTGCTTTGCTATTTCTTTTGGAGATAGTATAAAATCAATAAAGCCGGTATCGATGGCACTAAGTGGCATGCCCATGAATTTTGCCGAATCATCCTGCGCAAAGGTGATCCCGCCTTCTGCTTTTATTGATTGAACCCCGACAGAACCATCCGTTGCCGAACCGGAAAGTATAACAGCAATTGCTTTGTTTTTATAAACCGGTGCCAACGCATTTAAAAAGAAATCTATTGAATGATAAACCCCATCTGATTTGATACGGGGAGAAAGTCTTAAATGACCATCTGTAATGCTCATATATGTGTTAGGCGGGATCACATATACATTATCTGCCTTCACTTCCATACCATCTTTCACCTGGTGAACAGGCATACTTGTTTTTCTTTCCAGCAATTCAGGTAAAATACTTTCATGATCAGGTGCAAGATGCTGAATGATAACATAGCTCATTCCAAGATCAGGAGATATGTTTTCCAATAATTTGGAAATGGCTTCAATACCGCCGGCAGAAGCACCAATAGCTACTATAGGAAAATCTTTAAACCTGGCAGGTTTTTTATCTTTTCTTTCAATTGATTTTTTAGAAATTGAACGAGGGGGGGCCTTACGCTTGTTTTTACCAGCGGTGCTAAGTATTTTTTTCTTATTGGTGATTTTCGTTTGCTTCTTTGAACCCTTTCGATTCATTGTTGATTCTTTGATGTTTTGGTACACCTAAGAGTTTCATCAGGATGTGTTGGAGATAAAATTTTTAACAAGGTAACATTTATACCCCCCCCCCCACTATTTTTCAATGAGTTTTTTTTCGGCTTTTTGAATTCAGTTGCATTGCAACAGTTTCATTACTTTTAATGTTAAACCATGATTATGAGAAAAATATTTTTTGTTATTTGTTTTGGAATATCCGGACTTACAGTTTTTTCACAAAAAACTTATATCTGGTGTGGTACATTGATCGATGCTATTTCTGATGCACCAAAAAGCAACGTAACTATTGTGATCGATGGGAATAAAATTGTTTCTATAGAAAACGGATTTACCAATTTGCCTGCCGGAGCAAAATCTGTTGACCTTAAGACCAAAACTGTTATGCCCGGATGGATGGATATGCATGTACATCTTGAACAGGAAACTAATCCCAACCGTTACCTCGAAGTATTTCAATTGAATCCTGCCGATATCGCATTTAATTCTATTCGTTTTGCTGAAGTGACACTTATGAGTGGCTTTACAACTGTCAGGGATCTAGGTGGCAGTGGAGTAAATATTTCTTTGCGCAATGCCATTAATAAAGGATTGGTAAAAGGTCCCAGAGTATATACGGCCGGAAAAGCGATTGGAACAACCGGCGGACACGCAGATCCCACGAATGGATATCGCAAAGATCTAATGGGAAACCCCGGTCCGAATGAAGGGGTTGTAAATGGAGTTGATGATTGTCGCCAGGCTGTAAGGCAGCGTTATAAAGACGGAGCTGACCTCATAAAAATTACTGCTACCGGTGGTGTATTAAGTGTTGCTAAAAGCGGACAAAATCCTCAATTTACAGAAGAGGAGATAAAAGCTATCGTGGAAACAGCAAAAGATTATGGATTTAAAGTAGCAGTACATGCTCATGGTGCAGAAGGAATGAAACGGGCCATCCGTGCCGGTGTAAATTCAATTGAACACGGATCATTAATGGACGACGAAGCAATTGAGTTATTTAAAAAATACGGAACATGGTATGTGCCAACTATTACTGCAGGACAGGCTGTTGCTGATTCTGCAAAAAAACCAGGCTACTACCCACCACTGGTTGTACCTAAAGCATTGGAGATAGGCCCTAAAATAAAAGGCACTTTTGCAAAAGCATATAAGGCTGGTGTAAAAATTGCTTTTGGTACCGATGCCGGTGTTTACAAACATGGACTGAACTGGCTTGAATTTAAGTATATGATAGAGGCAGGAATGCCTGCAATGGAAGCGATAAAATCAGCAACGATCAATGCAGCTGATCTGTTAGGAGAAAAAGATAAACTGGGAAGCATCGAAACAGGGAAACTGGCCGATATAGTAGCTGTAGATGGTAATCCGTTGACAAGCAGCGATGCCTTCAACAAAGTAGTCTTTGTGATGAAAGACGGTGTGATCTATAAACAATAAAAATGAAGCGTTGGTGTTTGATATTTTTCATAAGCATCTTCAAGATGCCAGTGGCTGTATGGGGGCAGCGAATGTCAATGGTATATACTCCATCACCGAATTTTCTGCAAACACATCTTGTATCGCCCAACTTATTACCTGTTGCTAAAAATAATTTACCTGTTTACCGCATTGAAATAATAGATAACCGGTTTGATAATACCAAAATTGGTTTTCACCCGGAATATAAAAAAGCCCCAAGGGAAATACGTCTTGCCACTCCGCTTAATGAGATCATAAAAAATATTTTTACGCAAGGTATTGGCCTGGATGAAAATGCTGACCGGAAAATGATCATAGTGATACAGAAATGCTGGATCACTTATCATGCAGATAGCAGGTATAATATTTTGAAAAAAAACCTGCTATCGGAACTGCAATACAATATTGAATGCTTTACGGCCCGTGATACTAATTATTATCCACTGAAAAGATTTACCGGGAACATAAACCTTAACTATGATGAAGAAATTACAAGCCAGCATTTGTTTGACTCGCTGGTTCATTTAATTCAACTGGAGATTCCTAAATTAAAAACCGGGGAACGAGAAAGCTCAAAAAATGTTATTTCAGAAGACAGGCTGGATAATTATATCATTAAAAAAAAATCATCTGTACCACGCCGTTATACTTATGGTGTTTACATGAGCTATGAAGATTTTTTAAACCAAAAAGCCATTACTGACAGCATTGATATTATTCCTTATAAAGATTATTATGAAAGAGATGTTGTGGCTGCACATGTGAACATTATTAAGAACGGACTTGTGGAACCCTGTACCAAATACTGGGGATACTATAATGGCCGATATCTTTTTTACAATACAGGCAATGGATACTTCATACGTTTATTTCCTGTTGGCGGACAATTTGTTTTTGCTGATCTTCAACAAGTGGCATTAAACTCCAAGAAGAAATCAATTACAAGTGAAATACTGATTGGCAAAACCACTTATGATATCATAAAAGATTATGGCAAGGCCTATCACCTTTTCTTTCAACTGAATTATGAAGATGGAAAACTGTATTGATCAGTCGCAGTCTGCAATCGCCATTCGGCAGTCAAGTACCTATAAAACTGCTTTTACTCTATTATCAATAAGAATATCAAATTAAAGATTGGGTGTCTGGTCTGCTGATTACCAACTGCAAACTGCTGACTGGTGATTGCCGATTGCTACCTCAGGTTTTCCAGCATATCAGAAGTCATTCTTTCCAGGTCATATTCTTCTTTCCAGCCCCAGTCCCTTCTTGCAACCGAATCATCAATGCTTTGCGGCCAGCTGTTAGCGATGTTTTGGCGATAGTCGGGTTTGTATGTTATAGAAAAATCAGGAATATGTTTTTTTATTTCAGCCGAAATTTCTTTTGGCGAAAAACTCATTCCTGAAATATTATAAGATGTACGAATAGAAATCTTTTCCGCCGGTGCTTCCATCAGTTCTATCGTTGCACGGATAGCATCCGGCATATACATCATCGGCAGGTAAGTATCTTCTTTCAGGAAACATTCATATTTTTTTTCTTCCAGTGCTTCATGATAAATTTCAACTGCATAATCTGTAGTACCACCACCCGGTGCAGATTTATAGGATATCAAACCGGGATAACGGAGACTGCGAACATCAATACCAAAACGATGATGATAATAATTGCACCAGAATTCACCGGCATATTTACTAATACCATAAACAGTTGTCGGTTCGATTATCGTTTGTTGCGGACAATTCTGCTTCGGACTTGTAGGGCCAAATACAGCAATGGATGAAGGCCAGTAAACTTTATGAATTTTTTCTTCTTTTGCAATATCAAGCACATTCAATAAGCCCTGCATATTCAAGTGCCAGGCAAGATGTGGATTTTTTTCTCCCGTTGCAGAAAGAATAGCTGCCAGTAAATAGATCTGTGTAAAATTTTGACGGATCACCTGCACATGCAACATTTCTTTATTCATTACGTCAAGGCTTACGTAAGGTCCCGTTCCTTCAAGTAAAGGATTTTGCTCCCGCAGATCGGAAGCAACCACATTTGCATTACCATATATTTTTCTTAATGCAAGAGTAAGTTCTACTCCTATCTGTCCGGAAGCACCAATAACTAGGATTTTTTCTTTAAGCATAGCAAACGATTAGGCACAAATGTCAAACTCCGGATTGCAAATTCCAAATCCTAATTCTTTTGATTGGCGACTTACTCAACCCCTTACCAGCAGCTAAGATTATACAAAGACTTTTGACTCCTTATCTTTGCCGCTATGGAAAAATTCCTGAAAGATTTATTTGCCCATCAATCATACGATGAAAACAATTTCTTTTTGATCGCAGGACCTTGTGTGGTAGAAAGCGAAGAAATGATCAATGAAATTGCAGATAAGGTTTCAACCATTTGCAAAAATCTTGGCATCCCTTATATTTTCAAAGCATCCTATAGAAAAGCAAACCGTACATCTGCTTCTTCATTTACCGGCCTTGGTGATGAAACTGCTTTAAAGATGATCGCTGACGTTAAAAAGAAATTTTCTTTACCAGCCACAACAGATATTCATACAGCACTGGAAGCAGCAATTGCTGCAAACTATGTTGATGTTCTACAGATACCGGCTTTTCTCTGTCGCCAAACTGATCTGTTAATTGCCGCTGCCGAAACAGGAAAAATCGTGAATGTAAAGAAGGGACAGTTTGTAAGTGGCGAAGCAATGCAATTTGCTGTAACAAAAATTCAAAACGCAAATAATAAAAATGTTTTGCTAACCGAAAGAGGAACCACATTCGGTTACCAGGATCTTGTTGTTGATTATCGTAATATCCCAATCATGAAACAATTTGCGCCGGTAGTAATGGATTGTACGCATTCATTACAGCAACCCAATCAAACAAGTGGTGTGACTGGTGGCAATCCGCAAATGATCGGCACTATTGCCAAAGCAGCTATCGCAACCGGTGCTGATGGTTTGTTTATAGAAACACATCCCAATCCTTCCATTGCAAAAAGTGATGGAGCCAATATGCTCAAGCTTGATCTGCTCGAAGATCTGTTAAAGCAATTAGTAAAACTTAGAAAAGCAGTTGTCTGAAAATAAAACAGTCCCGACTTTTGACCGGGACTATTTTTCTTTATTGCTGATAGATGTTCCTACTGCTACTGGTGCAGGAACATTGTATCCACTGTTGTTACTGTATTTAGCACTACAGGAATATTTAATCGAAAACTATCTCTGAATGTACTATTGGAAGGCATATAGTATAACTTATAATTACCTGCTGGCAAGCCTTTGATCATATACCCGCCGTTGGTGCCCGTAAATGTGCTCACTGTATCCGGGCCAAGAATTGCATGTACTACTGTCTGGAAAGTATCAGGTCTTACAAAACCTTTTATGGATCCGCCGACAGCAGACAATACTGTTCTGATTACCGGTTTGAGTTTGTATTTCTTATTGCCTGTTTTTACTATTGATTTAGCTACATCAAAATCCAGGGTGATCACATAAAGAATACCATTTACAACATCCGCATGTATATTCAGTTTAAGACCGCTTTGCTCTGCACTGGGTGTTTCTAATTTTATCATCGTTGGGTCGCCCTGTAGTTTCACAAAATTATCGGGTCCCAATATCAAACGCATTTGCTCCAAACGTCCTGAAGGAATATCAGCATCGGCCAGCAATGTATCATTGTCATTTACTAAGGTAAGCAGATCATATACTCCTGGATTTACACCTTGCAGGCTTTGCCAACCGTTCACAGAGTCGCCGCTTACATTGATCTGCACATCCCGTACATCAATGAATACTTTTTCATAATCACCGGGGTCATCCGTAAGGTAAACCTGGAGTTTTGCTTTATTAGCTCCGTCTGTTCCGGAACCGCCTTTTTTACAAGCTAATAAACTGATGCTGAGGGTAGATACGAATAGGGCAGAGTACAATAAAATCTTTTTCAAGGTTTGTGTTTTTAGTAGAACGAATAAGACAAGATTGGTGCCAAAACAGGAAAGATCTAAGGGTTTTTCATGTTTCGGATCATACAGCAGAAGCAATTTTCCGATTCCCGCCATCATTGTTTTAATAAAAAAAATACAACCTGCTTTTCCAAAGATGTTTAAAAATACTTACCTGTGTGGGAACGCTGATTTTTTTTGATGAGTGCCGGTGCGCCGGTAAAAATTACTTCACCGCCTGCATCACCTGCTTCTGGTCCGAGATCGATAAGCCAATCGGCGCTACGTATAACATCGGTATTATGTTCGATAACAATAATGGAATGCCCCTGTTCAATGAGTGCATTGAATGATGTAAGTAATTTTTTTATATCATGAAAATGTAACCCCGTTGTTGGTTCGTCGAAGATGAAGAGAATTTTATCCGTTGCATTTTTCTTACCGAGAAATGAAGCCAGCTTTACCCGTTGCGCTTCACCACCTGATAACGTATCTGATGATTGACCGAGTTTGATATAACCCAACCCAACATCACTCAGCGGTTGTATAGCCCTGTAAATGAAAGGCTCAGTAATAAAAAAATCTATTGCTTCATCCACACTCATATCTAAGACATCAAAAATACTTTTGTCTTTATACTTTACTTCCAATACTTCTTCTTTAAATCTTTTTCCGCCACAGCTTTCACAAACAAGATGTACATCGGCAAGGAACTGCATCTCTACTACCTGTTCGCCTTCTCCTTTGCAGGTATCGCATCGTCCACCATCTACATTGAATGAAAAATGTTTAGGCATAAAGGCACGCATCTTACTCAGCGGTTGCTTGGAATACAGGTCTCTTATTTCATCATATGCTTTGATGTACGTAACCGGGTTGCTGCGTGATGATTTACCAATGGGATTCTGATCTATCATTTCAATTTGTGCAATACCATCTACATCACCAGTTATAGCTTTATGAAAACCTACCTTATCACCAAACTCACCTTTTATTTTTTGTAAGGCAGGATAAAGAATTTGTTTTACTAAAGTCGTTTTGCCACTTCCGCTGACACCACTCACTACGCAAAGCACATTTAATGGAAACTCAACTGTTATGTTTTTTAAATTATGCTGTCTTGCCCCTTCTACTTTTATACTACGGTTCCATTTGCGTACAGACTTAGGTGGTTCAATTTTCAATTTACCGCTCAGGTATTTTCCTGTAAGACTCATCGGGTTCGAAATGATATCATCATAATCACCCTCGGCTATTACTTCGCCACCCAGGTGAGATGCCAGCGGTCCCATATCAATAATATGATCAGCTTCACGCATCATCATTTCGTCATGCTCAACTACAACAACAGTATTACCGAGGTCACGTAAACTTTTTAATACCCGAATAAGATTGGCAGTATCCCGTGAATGCAAACCAATAGAAGGTTCATCGAGTATGTACAATGAATTGGTAAGATTGCTGCCTAAACTTCTTGTCAATTGTATCCGTTGGCTTTCTCCACCACTTAATGAATTGGCAAGACGATTCATGGTGAGATAACCCAGACCAACATTTAATAATGTATCGAGCCGATTATTTATTTCTATTAAAATTCTTTTTGAGACCTGCCTGTCGTATTCACTGAGCTTCGCATCCAGTTCATCAAACCATTTTTTTAAATCCTTTGTTGGCAGCTCACTTAGTTCTCCAATATGTTTTTCATACACTTTTACATACAGCGCTTCTTTGCGCAAACGATAACCTTTACATTCTGTACATTGAGTACGGCCGCGGTAGCGGCTTAATAAAACCCTGTACTGCACTTTGTATAACTGAGATTCTACATCTTTAAAAAAATCATTGATGCCAATTCCATCCACACCTTCCCATAATTGCTGTATTTGTTTATCAGTTAAATCAGCAATGGCTTTATGAATTGGAAAGTTCACCAGCTTTGACCGTTTGATAAATTGCTGACGCCACCAATCCAACTTTTCTCCTCTCCATGCCGCCACAGCCCCATCATACACACTCAATCTTCTGTCGGGTATCACCAGGTCAGCATCAATACCCAGCACCTGGCTGAAGCCTTCACATACCGGACATGCACCAAATGGATTATTAAAGGAAAAAAGATTGGGCTGCGGTTCTTCGAACAGCATGCCGTCCAATTCGAAACGGTTGTTGAAATGGTGAATTGCCGGTTTTGAATCACCAGTTGTCTGCACTTCGAGATAAACATCACCTTCACCTTCGTAAAAAGCTGTGCCAATAGAATCTGATAATCGATGGATATCATCTTCATCAAAATCTTTTACCACAATTCTGTCAACAAGAATATAATCAGGAGCCTTTGACTTAAGCTCTTTATCATTTAATTCAAGCAGTTCTTCGATCCTCATTATTTCACCTGCATGATACATCCTTGAGAAACCTTTTTGGACCAAAATGTTTAGTTCTTCTTTAAGGTTCCTGTTTTTATGTTGCTTGAGTTTGGTAAGAATATAAACACGATCGCCTTCATTCAATTTCTTTATCGCCTCAACCACATCCTTTACATCATCCTTTTTTACCTGTCGGCCCGAAACAGGTGAGTACGTTTTTCCGATCCTTGCAAACAATAATCGGAGATAATCGTACAACTCTGTCATACTGCCAACTGTACTACGGGGTGTTCTTGTTATTACTTTTTGTTCGATGGCAATGGCCGGACACAATCCTTTTATGTAATCCACATCCGGTTTGTTCATCCGGTTCAGGAACTGGCGGGCATAGGCACTCAGACTTTCAGCATATCGCCGCTGGCCTTCAGCATAAAGAGTATCAATAGTTAGTGAGGACTTACCCGAGCCGGATACCCCTGTGACTACAATCAGCTTATTACGGGGAATTTCGACCGAAACATTCTTGAGGTTATGCACCCTTGCACCTTTAATAAAGATGTTTGTTGCGGAAATTACGGAACTGCTTTTCGGGGATTTCTGCCCTTTTATTAATTCACTCATATCACGAAGAGCAAATGTAAAGCCTTATCCAATGCGTATTTGAGGGAATCATTAACATTTTTTTTACCAAATTGGGGCAACAAACGCAATAAAATATTTGGAGTAACTCAAGAAAGTTTTACTTTTAAAGTCCAATATCCAAATAAACAAAATGAAAAACCAAAAACACTTCCCGCCTATAGCATAAACATCTACACGACGAATTTTTACTGTTTTAAATTTTACTGTCAACCAATATCCTTAAACCAGTCTGTTTGTACTACCGCAACCAGGCAAAAACTAGTTAGTTTATGAAAGCACTATCCAAAAAAACGGATCACGAACTGATCCAACTTTTCACCGAGGGGAATTCTGATGCATTAGAAGCATTGGTATTACGTCATAAAGAGAAGTTATATACTTCAATTTTGTTCCTTGTAAAAGACAAATACCTTGCCGAAGACATTTTCCAGGATGTTTTTATCCGCATTATTGATACCATGCGTGGTGGCCGCTACACCGAAGAAGGAAAATTTCTTCCATGGGCTATGCGAATAGCACATAATTTATGCGTGGATCATTTCCGTAAAGTAAAACGTACGCCTACTATCCGTAACAGCGAGAACAATGACATTTTTGATGTAATAAAATTCAGTGATGAATGTGCGGAGACAAAAATGACCCGCCAGCAAAGTCATGACCGTGTTAGAACGATGCTTGATCAATTACCCGAAGATCAACGTGAAGTAATAGTGTTACGTCACTTTGCCGATTTAAGTTTTAAAGAAATAGCAGCAATGACTGATTGTAGCATTAATACGGCACTCGGTCGTATGCGTTATGGTTTGATCAACCTGCGCAAAATGATGATACAAAAACAAATTGCTTTATAAATCCAAGTTCTTGTCATCCTGTGTCTCCGCCGGAGAGAATCAGAAACAGTAACATGTTTTCGATTGCTTACAACCGGGCTGGCATAGGATGACACTTAATTAAACCGCCGCTACAAGGAGAAAAACCATTGTATGCGGCGGTTTTGTATTTTGATCTTCTGTGAATTATTTTTTTTCGCTTACTTCTTTATGTGCATCGAGTCCGCATTTCAGCCATTCGATAAACTCATCCGCATCGGGTGTATAGTACTTTGTTTTTGTCAATGCTTTTTGATCGGCAGTGATGATGGCATATTGAGGTTGTGAAGTAGCGCCAAAGTTTTCAATTTGAAAAGTTGCCCATTTATCCCCTACCGTAATAATTGATTTCTCACTTCCATCAGAAAGTTTAACTGTTGTCCTTTCTGTAAGTGGTAGCTTTCTTCTTTCATCAACATATAATGAAACGACGACAAATTCATTCCGCATCAGGCTGTCAACAATTTTATTGGGCCATACTTTTTCCTCCATCCTGCGACAGTTAACGCATGCCCATCCTGTAAAATCAATCAGCACTGGTTTGTTTTCTTTTTTTGCCAAAGCCAATGCTTCTTTGTAGTCATTCTGCATAGGCTCAAATATTTCCTTATGCTTGGTTGCTGAACTATAAAGGCTATAAGTAGTACGCGGAGGCGGGAAACCACTGATCAATTTCAGATCAGCATACTTTGTATTTGTAAGTCCGGGTATAAGATAGATCGTAAAAGAAGCGAACAGTACGATAAAAGCAATCCGGGTAAAAGAATATTTTTTTACAGGGGAGCTGTGGGAAAACTTTAATAATCCAACGAGATATAAAACAGTTAACAATCCAATCAATATCCACAAGCCAATAAAGATTTCACGTTTTAGCAATCCCCATTGTTTAACCAAATCAGCATTAGATAGAAATTTTACTGCGAGTGCCAGCTCCACAAAACCTAATACCACTTTTACATCCGTCATCCAACCTCCGGATTTTGGCAATGATTGCAGCCAGGTAGGGAACATAGCAAACAAAGCAAACGGTAAACCCAAGGCTAATCCAAAACCGGCGGCCCCTGCAGTAAGTGGCCATGCTCCCTGGTCAGCCACGCCAACTAATAATGTGCCGAGAATAGGACCCGTACATGAAAATGAAACGATGGCGAGTGTCGACGCCATAAAAAAGATACCACCGATATTTCCAAGACCGGATTTAGAATCGACTTTATTGGCCAATCCCGACGGTAGCCCTATTTCAAACAGTCCAAAAAATGAAAGGGCAAAAAATACAAATATTGCAAAGAAGAAAATATTCAACCCAACATTGGTAGAAATATTATTAAAAATCTCTTTATTGATCGAGCTGCTGGCTACATGAAAGGGAACAGTTATTAAAACATAAATAAGAAAAATAAAACTGCCATACATGATGGCATTTGCAACTCCTTGTTTTTTATCAACTGATTTCTTTGTAAAGAATGTAACTGTAACCGGAACCATTGGAAATACACAGGGGGTCAATAATGCGATCAACCCACCCAAAATGCCTAACAGAAATATGCTGAGTATGCTTTTATTTTTTGTTCCGTCATCACCGCATTTCTTTACAGGATCATAAATATCGATTGAAGCAACTTTAATAACCGAAGCAGTAGATATACCGCCTTCTAATGCAACTGAAAAATTCAACGGCAGATCGCCTAAAAAAGTCGTACCATTTCCGAAGTAATAAGTTAAAGTACCCTGTAACTCTGCCGGTACCACATCTTTGAACGCAATGCTTGCTTTCCATTCTGTTGGTCCTTCATATACTTTTACCGATGCGTTCTCAAAAAATGGACTATTGAAAGTTTTTGAAACGCCAGATTCAGCAAATTCTTTTTCGATTGTGATTGATGAATCTTTAATGATCATCTCAACTGCTTTTACACCGCCCGGCTCCTGGTTAGGTGCATATAACTGCCAGCCTGCGTGGCCCTGTGTAGAAAATATCAGTTCATATTTTTTATCTGCAATTTTTTTGGAAGAAACATTCCATTGATACTTTGAAACTGTATCCTGCGCTATTAATTTAGTATTAACGAGTGAAGCAATCAGTAGGAAAAATCCGGTAAGTATTTTTTTCGACATAGCAACTTATTAAAAAACAAACGGGTTCTCATAACAAGAACCCGTTTTATATAGGTTATATAAAAACAGTTCTGTTTATTTCAGCGCAACATTAAAATTAATAGTTTTCGGGGGCAGGCATTTTTTGTCATCGCAGGTTTGGAACTCTACACTTCCGCTCAGGTTAGTATTTACACTTCCCTTCAACTTTACCACTTGTACAAAATCGACTTTGTCGGAGTATTGGTTGGCAGAAAGACCCAATTCTTTGTCAACGAATTTTTCCATTTTACCTACTTCTTTGATCTTTCCATCGAGTTTTAGTAACGGGTTGGCAGTAATTGTAAAAGAGGTAGGGTTTGCAACTGCATCTTCGGGCTGAGTTTGTGAATACAAGTGCCAGCTTTTCTGTATCGTAGCAGTCATATGCACTTCAAAAGTTTTATCATCAACCTTCTTTGCTGAAAACGTCCAGCTTATGGGGTTTTGTGCATATACAAATGCTCCTATAAAAAGTGTAGCAATAGAAAAAAAGAGTTTCTTCATATTTTATTTATTTCTATCATACAAAAATCATTATTTTTTTCTTGACTGTCTGTTAAAATTTTGCATTACCAAAGTAACCCTATTTGAACTGCAATATTGTAACAAAACGGACAAACGGGAAGAGGAATTTTACGAACAGGCTGTATTAGCTGACCAATTCTTCTGCCATAAGCAGGGTCCGTATGATCTCATGGCCATCTGTGTTGCCAAGAGCAGCAGAGGTTGCCCTTTCAGGATGTGGCATCATACCAAACACATTACGATTAGCATTGCATATACCAGCAATATTCCTGGTTGAGCCATTCGGATTAGACGCATCAGTGATCCTTCCTTTTTCATTACAGTAATAAAATATCACCTGGTCGTTTGCTACAAGTCCGTCTAATGTTTTTTCATCTGCATAATATCTTCCTTCGCCATGGGCAATAGGAATTTTATAAATACGATCGCTATTATTATTGGTAAGCAAAACATTTTTGCAAGCAAACTGCTGATGCCCGTTTCGCAATAAACCTCCGGGCAATAAATGACTTTCACATAAGATCTGGAAACCGTTGCACACACCAAATACTTTTCCGCCGGCATTTGCAAATTCAATAACACTTTGCATCATAGGGCTAAAGCGGGCAATAGCGCCACAACGTAGATAATCGCCATAAGAAAAGCCACCGGGCAAAATGATGCAATCTTCTGTATTGAATTTACTAAGGTCTTTATCTTTATGCCAAAGCATACTTACATCCTGCCCGAGATCATATTTCAACGCATCATACATATCCCTGTCACAGTTAGATCCGGGAAAAACTACAACTCCAAATTTCATTGAGATGATTTTTTAAAAAGAAGAACAAAGATAAGGATATCGATAAAGTGAAGGAGGGACAGTTGCCAGTTATTATCCACTTTTCATATGGTCATTTAATCAATTCCACCCATGTTCATAATACTGGTAATAAAGAATAAAAGCAACAGATAACCAGAAAAATAGTAAAGGAACGATGCGCCATGCTGTGTACATATATGAGCTGGCATGAAATGCAGCAAATGGAACAACAATAAGCACCCAGTTTTCGAGATTTATCCCGGGCTGTAAAAAAGGTACTAAAACCGCTCCCAGCATATATAGTAAAAATAAGCTCCACGCCTTCCGGATATTGATCAGCATCTTGCGCAGGTTGTCCTGCACATACCAGGCTCCGGTAAGAAAAGGGATCACTAACAAGCTAAGGCCGCCGGCAAGAAAGAGGTTTTGTTGAAGTTGTGGAAATCCGAAACTAAGTTGTGGGATCAATGCAGAAGGATCCCATCTGTCAGTTAAATAAAGCCAGCCCCCATAAAAATAGACCGGTGTTGTAAGTCCAACTAAAAAAAGTAACCATTCATTTAATCGAAAAGGCCGAATGACCATCATGGCAAGAAAAACCCAAAGCACAAACACAATGACAGGGAAGAAAAAGAAGGTGGCAACGCCTAAAATAACACCACAATTAAATACAGGGCCTTTTGCCTCAGACTGATTATACGTTTTGAAAAGTATGATTAAAATGAGCAGTAAGAAAGTATTAATGAGCATCGGATCGGAAAACTGGTTCCATTCAGGAAACAACGATGTAATGACAAGGTAACTGAGGCCGGGCAAATAATTCTGGCGATTGAGCATCCGCTGGCTATTCATAAAACTATTCAGCATGATGGCTTGCACAAACAATATAATAACACTTAGTAATGGGTATAATGCATGAAAATGCTGGTTGTATGGATTTAAAAAATTGACAAGTATTTTATACAAAAAACCGTCATACTCATTTACAACAGGTGTGTAGTAGGTTGTAAAAACAGGAAGTTTGATGAGTATCCCGAAAAGAAGCAGTAGAAAAAAATTAACCGGATTTTTTTGTTTGAATATTCCTATCACAGATAAAGGATTAAAAGGTGAGTGTTATTAATACTCAGAAAACCTCACATCCGGTTTTCACCGGTACACTACTCACTAATTGAATTCAATTTTCGCAAAGCAAATAAAATTATTCCTGGCATAACAGGGTATGATAACCTGTTTCGTACTTACCTGTTTACCATATCTTGCCATAAACTCATAACCCTTGTCAAGGTTTTTCAAGGTAGGGTTACGGCTTACACTCCCATCCCGGGTAACACTGAAATCATTTAATAAAAGTACTCTTTTCTCCTGCACATTGAAAATAAAGTGGAGTTGACCTCCGGTATTTAGCATCTGGTAGGAAACAAGATGATCGGATTCATCATTGAACTGCTCTTTGGTGATGACATTATTCCATTCAAGGTTACCAGTTTTGTCAAATGAGAAAATAACAATATTTTCTGCCTGGTAACGCTCAGACTGGGTATTACTACTATTCCAAGCTGAACGTGACCAATAATTACCATTATAAGGTGAATTGATAGAATAATAATCAACCTGGGAAGTGTTCCAGGGCGAACGGTAGAGATAATCATACCTGTTCCAGGAATTATACCTGCTGGTGGTGTAGTAGCATTCCGTTCCAATAATAAAACCACCGTCCTTTCTGATCACAGTATTCCTTACAAAATAATCATTGAATGCCGCCCGCCAGTTACTGTTTTTATTAGCCTCCCGTCTTAACTCTTCGCTAAATTCAATTTTATTAAACATTACCTTCTCCCGGGAAGATTTATCCCACACCACGAAACAAAGTCCGTCAATATTTGATCGTTTCTGTGTATAAAAAAATGAAGTAAACAGGTAGCGCTTACTATAATTATCCACCTTTACCTGTATATCATCCAGGAGGATCTTATCAACAGGGATGGTATAATTAGTTAAACTGTCAACATCGCTGTATTTAACGATAAAACTTGCCTCGCTTATATTGTCACTATACTCCCTGTGTATTTTGGTAAATACCACGTCACCATCATTATCTACGTAAAACTCGCCAAGATGATCATTCCGCTCTTCCATTTTCAGCGTCATCCTGTCTTTCCGTTGCAATCCAAGCTGAAGATTAAAAAGTAAAGTAGTGATGGTGTAAAGCTTCCTGTTTCTTGAGTTGATCTTAAAAATAGCGATCTTGGTTTTATCCTCGCTTACAATAGCAGTATATATTTTATTATCGACGGTAAAATTGATGTGTGTTGTATCCAGTTGGATCAGTTCGGAAATTTTTTTTCCCATGCCATCTACTTTTACCGCCATACAATAAACAATATTTTTTTTCTGGTACTGGTAAAGCACATAACAGAAATCAGGGTATGGGAATAGATCCACATTGATCAACTTGTCATTTTCCGGGAGGTAATCCTGTTCAACGTTGGCTATTTCATTCATGTCGTTATCATAAATGGAGATGCTGTTGCTGTTCCGGATATTTTTATAGATCAAAAAATTACCGCCTACCTTACCTGCAATTTCAAAATTCATCCGGCGGGTATCATCTTTTCCCGGGGCGGAATAAATGATCCGTTGTGAGTATCCACAAAGGGCACAGAACAGAAAAAAAATAAATGGAGCAATCGTTTTCATCAAGGACATAGTTTTCATTTTTTTCACTTTCTAAAATTACAATATACGGGCCAAAACTGTTTCAAAAATTTATTGCCGTATGTCAAATAAAAGACAATTGTACAAGAGAGATGCTGTCTTCATTTTTATTACACACAAAAAAAGAATTGAAAAACAACCTTTCCCAATTTTTTTTCCATATAACTTTGTAAGATTGTTACCTGAGAAAATCTGTACCGGTCAACCCCCGGCCCGGAACTTCCTGGAAAATACAAGCTCACAAAGTGAAACACCCGAATAATAAAGCTACACTAGCCGGCCTACTGATTGCACTTGGAATTATTTATGGAGATATCGGTACTTCCCCGCTCTATGTGTTTAATGCCATTATTGACGATAAAATGGTAAGTGAAGAATTAATTCTTGGTACCCTTTCCTGTATCATTTGGACACTTACATTACAAACCACTATTAAATATGTTTTCCTCGTATTGCGTGCAGATAACCGCGGTGAAGGCGGAACATTCGCTTTGTACGCACTGGTGAGGCGAAGAAAAAAATGGCTCGTACTACCAGCTATGATCGGCGGCGCTGCCCTGCTTGCCGATGGTATTATTACACCACCCATTTCAATTACTTCTGCGGTGGAAGGATTAAAAGAACTACCGGCTCTGAATATTCACCAGGGTAGTAATTCAGTGGTTGTAATTGTAATCACAATCCTTGTTTTCTTTTTCTTCATGCAGCAATTTGGTACTGCATCCATTGGTAAAATGTTTGGACCGGTGATGCTTGTCTGGTTTACTATGCTGATGGTATTGGGACTGGTACATGTGTTTGACGATTTAGCAATATTTAAAGCCCTTAGTCCGTATTATGCGATCAATTTTTTAAGAAATTACCCGCAGGGTTATTGGTTACTCGGTGCAGTATTTCTTTGTACAACAGGCGCCGAGGCGCTTTATAGTGACCTTGGACATTGCGGAAAGCAGAATATCCGTACGTCGTGGGTCTATGTAAAAACATGTTTGCTGTTAAATTATTTCGGGCAAGGCGCTTATCTCCTGAAAGAACATGCCGGGGATATAATCACAGATGATTTTAAAGCAAAAAACGGCATCAATGCATTTTATGATCTGATGCCGCAATGGTTTATCATACCCGGTGTCATCATCGCCACATCCGCAGCTATTATCGCCAGCCAGGCTATGGTTTCCGGTGCATTTACTTTAATTAGTGAAGCAATGCGGTTAAACCTCTGGCCCAAACTCAGAATTAAATATCCATCTGAAGCAAAAGGACAATTATTTGTTCCAGCCATTAACATAATTATGTTTCTCGGATGTGCCGGTGTAGTACTTTATTTCCGCGAATCATCCAATATGGAAGCAGCCTATGGTCTCGCCATTATCGTTACCATGCTGATGACGACTTTACTGTTTGCCAATTATCTTGTTTTGCAGCGTGTCAAATCTATCTGGATCTATTTATTTCTTACCGTATATATTGTATTAGAGATCGGTTACCTCATTGCATTGATGGTAAAATTCATGCATGGCGGTTATATTACTTTGATCATTGGGTTTATAATGTTTGGTGTAATGTATGTCTGGTTCCGTGCAAGAAAGATCAAGAACCGCTATGTGGAGTTTGTGAGGCTTGAACATTACATACCAAAGATCCAGGAGTTAAGTAATGACAGATCGGTTCCTAAATACTCAACACACCTTGTTTATCTTACCAGCGCCAATAATCCTAAAGAGATCGAGCATAAGATCATTTATTCTATTTTGAACAAAAAACCTAAACGTGCCGACATTTATTGGCTAGTGCATGTCGATACACTTGATGATCCCTATACATCTGAATATAGAGTTGAACATATTATACCAAATGATATCATCCGCATTGATTTCAGGCTTGGTTTTAGAATAGAGCCAAAGATCAACCTGATGTTCCGTAAAGTGGTGGAAGACCTTGTGGCTAATAAAGAAGTGAATATTACAAGCCGTTATGAAAGTCTTGCCAGCAGTCATACGGTCGGCGACTTCCAGTTTGTAGTAATGGAAAAATATCTGAGCCAGGATAATGAACTGCCATTTTTGGAACGTGTTATCATGAAATTCCATTTCTGGTTGAAGGAGATCAGTTTGTCAGAAGAAAAAGGTTTTGGTCTCGATGTTTCAAATGTTACGGTTGAAAAATTCCCCATGATCGTGGCACCGGTTACAAATCTGAAATTAAAAAGAGTGGAAGATTAGATAATAGTCCATTATACGGGTTATTATTTTGAGTTTTGTATCTTCATCGGGATAGCTTCAATTCTAATTGCCAACTTTCATCTACTATATTGCCGGCAGCATTGTATTGCTTTCTGTGCTTGCCTATTTCCTGCAGGAGAAGTTTATTTTCAAACCTGAAAAACTCAAACAGGATTTTGAATTCAAATATGATATCCCCTTTGAAGAATATTTTTTTGATATTGAACCGGGTGTCCGGATAAACGGACTTCATTTCTCCCGGGAAAAACCCAGCGGACTCATTCTTTATTTTCATGGCAATACAAGAAGTATAAAAGGTTGGGCCAAATATGCCCGTGATTTTTACCGTTATAATTACGATGTGGTACTCGTTGACTATCGTGGTTTTGGCAAAAGCACTGGCAAGCGTAGTGAAAGGGAAATGCTGAATGATATGCAGTTTGTATATGATGAACTCAGAAAAAAATATGCAGAAGACCATTTGATTGTTTATGGTCGTAGCATGGGCAGTGGTTTTGCAACTAAACTTGCGTCGGATAATAATCCGAGATATTTAATTCTTGATGCACCTTATTTCAGTTTCAGAAAAGTAGTTGAGCGATTTTTACCGATACTTCCAGTTCGGATCGTTTTACGGTTTCAATTGCGTACCGACTTGTGGATAGAAAAAGTAAAATGCCACACTTATATACTTCACGGTACAAAAGATTGGTTGATTCCACTTAAACATAGCGAAAGGTTACAAAAGAAGAACTCACGTAAAATAACCCTGATAAGAATACCGGGCGGGCATCATAATGATTTACCCAATTTTCCGGAGTATCATAGTTTTATAAGGGATATTTTAAAATATTAGCAACCCGCCTGATCACAGGGACGATATGAAAATAGAGATTAGAAAAGCTGATCGTATGCTTAGTTACATTACCCGGATATTGACCCCCGTTATCTGCATTATATTTTTGCAATGCAGTTCTCAAAAAAATATTCAACAACCCGAGGACAATAGTTTTGAAAAACAAATAAATAAGCTGCAGAAAAATCCGAGAGATGAAAAAACCATTTCATCTGTTTCAAAGCAATACAAAAGCTTACAACAATCACACCTCGTACGACTAAATGAGGTGCCCCCTGCAACATTGACTAATAAAAATGAAATTATTTATGAGGAATACAAAGCCCTTCAGCAACTATACATAAGTATTCAATCTATACCGGGGCTTGCAATAACAGTCAAACCGGTTGATTATTCGGAGGAATTAAATACAGCTAAAGAAAATCTTGCAAAAACATTGATATCTGAATCAGAAAATCTTTTAAACAATGGAGATAAAGCTTCATGCAGGAAATCCTATTACAACCTGCTTAAACTACAGGAACTCCGACCGGGCGTGCCCTATCTCACTGATAAGTTAAAAGAAAGTCTACAGTGTGCTTTGATCAACATCATCATTCATGAACCTGTTACGGATGCAAAGCATAGCCATTATAATACTGATATACGTGAGTTTTACAAGGCAATACTTCAAAACATGCAGAATCAAAACACTCCAGTTTTTATTAGTATTGGAAGTGAAAGCCCTGATCCGGATGAATCAATAAAACTTGAACTTACACAATTTGATATTGGCATCATCACCAAAGACAATAATAGCCGGGATGCAGTAAATAATCAGCCCTATACGTCCGGTGGAAGAAGAAGTACGACCAGTGGTACCGGCACAACACCTGCATCTGCCACCATTACCACCACCCGTACGCTATCTAATTCGACAGGCACTCTTAAAATGGAAATTATCGGCAGAAATCAAAATGTAATTGACAAACAGGAATTCGCCGCTACTTACGAATGGAATAGTGAAATAAATACTTATACCGGCGACCGGCGGGCTTTAACTGCCAATGACCGATCACAACTTAGAAATCCAGTAAAAAACCCTCCCACTGATAATGAAATCGCATCAATACTCCTAAAACAGTTGAAGGAAAAAATTCTCTCCTATCTCCAAAGCCGCTATGCCGGTTTTTAGTTTTCTTTAAGCCGTTGTTAAGTATTCTCTAAAAGGAAAACCAATGTTGCGACTGGTTTGCTTTTTGAATTATACTTCAAAAGCGGAGGTTATATGAAAACAAAATTTTACACTTTATTTACTTTACTTGCTGTAACATTTTTCGTTAGTTGTAAAACTGCTACCAAGCTTTACAACAAGGGTAATTACGATGAAGCCGTTGAACTGGCGGCAAAGAAACTTCAGAAAAAACCGGATGATGCTGAGTTACAGGGTCTCATTCGTTCAGCTTACCAGTATGCGGTTAATGATCATGAAAGCAATATCCGCTCCCACTCAAATTCCACAAACGAATTGAGATGGGAATGGATGTACAATGAGTATTCAGCTTTACAACGACTCTACGATCTTACAAAAGGGAATGTTACGGTTGCAAGTGTTGTAGATCCCGTTGACTATTCTTCTTATGTTGAAACATATCGTGACAAAGCTGCTGATACAAGAATTGAAAGAGGCAATAATTGGTTTAGCCAGGATAACAGGCAGGCGTATAAAAACGCCTATTATGAATATCGTGTGGCTGATGGCTTCAAACATGGCAGCGATATTTCATTAAAAAACAAATTGACCGATGCCTATGAAATGGCCGTGATAAATGTGGTAGTCCTACAAATGACTGACAACAGATACAGGTATGGTTCTTACAACAGCAATAATTCCATCCGCAATCTTGATGATGAAATTCTGAGACAATTAAGATATAACACTGGAAATGATTTTGTAAGATTTTATTCCGAAGGAGAAGCAAGAAGTAATAATGTAAGACCCGACCAGTTTATTGATATGCGTTTCAGCAACTTCAATATTGGTCGTACAAGAGATGAAAACTCCTACCGGGATGTTACAAAAAGGATCGTTGTGAAAGAAACTGTATATCGTCCTGATTCCATCGTGTATGAATATAAAGATGTGAAAGCAAGAATCACCACGACAAAAAGAACAATGCTATCAGAAGGATTTTTGCAGGTAAATGTAAAAGATCAGGATGGCCGTTGGTTATGGAGTGATGAGCTAAGAGGTGACCATAATTGGTGCAGTGAATTTGCAACTTACACTGGTGACGAAAGAGCACTGAGTGATGCAGATAAACAATTGATAAACCGCCAACGTGAAAATCCTCCTTATGAAAATGATATTATCCGGACTATCGTAAACAATATCGATAACGGTATTGCCGGAAGATTAAGAAACTACTACAGTCGGTTTTAGGTTTCATATTGGTTCGTTTTTTAGAGACAAGCTTTGCTTGTCTTTTTTTATTCCTCCAATGAAACCTCGAACGTATCAACCCTCAGGTCATATTTCACACCAACTTTCAATGCATAATTCTCTTTTTCATGACTAACAGGAAAACCAAAGCAAACAGGATATTTATATTCACTTACTGTGTCACGGATAATTTCATATGCAGATCGACCGAATGGTCTATCTGTATCTTTGTTATCAGTAAAGCCGCCAACGATCAGCCCTGCGAGTTTGGCTAATTTACCGGCACGTTTGAGTTGATACATCATCCTGTCAATATTATACAGGTACTCTCCTATATCTTCCAGGAATAATATCCTGTTCTTGGTCTTAATATCCGATTCAGAACCGACAAGATGGGCAAGCAAAGCAAGATTACCACCAACCAATTCACCGGTTGCTTCCCCCAGCCGGTTAAATTCATGACTGGCGCAATTATAACTTATCGCTTTTCCCTTCAGCACCTTTCTCAAAGATTGAACATATTCGTTTACAGCACCCCCATCATTGAATGCTGCAGACATTGGTGCATGTAATGTTGCAATGTCATAATTGGCGTAAATATGTGAATGCAGAACAGTGATATCACTAAACCCGATCACCCATTTAGGATTTTTTCGGAATTTTTTAAAATTGATCCTATCTATGATCCTTGTCATACCATAACCTCCGCGGCCACATAATACTGCACTCACTTCTTCATCATCCAGCATTTCCTGGAAATCTTTCAGCCGCTCCTCATCAGTACCGGAAAAATAATTTTGCGAAGTACTGCCAAGCGTTTTACCTGTTTTTACTTTATAACCCCATTGTAGTAAAGTATCAATGCATGTCTGCGCATTTTCAAATTGCATATAACCTGCGGGACAAACGATGCCGATCGTGTCGCCGGGTTGCAGGTATGGAGGGATCTGACTCATAGTTAATTCTTATTCCGGCAATTTACTAATATGAACTGATTAAATTTCACGAAGTGTAGCAAATTCAGGGTTAACTATCAACCGGTGATTTGCCCCATGTTTCAATGCAAAATTATTCCGTTGATGGCCAACCGGAAAATCAAAACAAACGGGGTAAGAATAGTTTTTTACTTTCTCCAAAACGATTTCTTCCAGTGTTTTTCCAAAATCCTCGGTGTCTTCGTCTTTTTTTACTTTAAATCCACCAATGATCAATCCCTTTAGTTTTGAAAGTTTTCCGGTTCGCTTCAGGTTCCAGAACATACGGTCAATGCTATACATATACTCGCCGGTATCTTCCACAAACAATATCTTTCCTTCCGTTTTTAAATCGGAAGGAGTACCAGCAAGAGTTTCGATCAGTTTTAAGTTTCCTCCAACCAATACACCTTCTCCTTTTCCGGTTTTATTATTTGTATTCGGAATGGCTTTGTACTCCTGGTGTATTCCCTTTAGCATTTGCTGTATTGATTCAATTGTTTCAATCTGTATTGGTTCTGCTTTACTCCAATCTTCCGGGAAACTGTTAGTCATTTTTGAATGAATGGAAGCAATACCAAAATTTCTGTTGAGGTGTGTATGAAAAACGGTGATATCACTAAAGCCAATGATCCATTTTGGTTTTACTTTGAATTTTGTCCAGTTTAATCCGTCAATGATCCGCACAGCGCCATAGCCACCTCTTGCACACATAATGGCTTTTATTTTCGGATCATCCAGCATCTGTTGAAAATCCTTTCTTCTTTCTTCATCTGTTCCGCCGAATGTAAAATCTTTTTTACCGATCGTATCTCCAATTTTGATTTGAAATCCCCAGCTTTCCATTTGTTTAACTGCAGGCTGCATTTCTTCCAGGGTAATATAACCTGCAGGCGAAGTAATACCGATCGTATCTCCCTCCTTCAGGTATTTCGGTAATATGGGTGAAGTTGCTTCGTCTTCAAAAGAAATTTCAGTTTTGCCAAAAGAAGGGATGGCGAATGCTGACACCAGTGCAGAGCCAAGGAAATTTTTGCGATTCATTTAAATTGATTTTCGATAAAAAGATACGAAGGATTGCTTTTAAATAAGTTTGAATATATTTAAATCTGTAAACTGCAACATATGAAAAAGTTCTTCCTGCCATTAGTTATCTCTTTTTTTCTTTTCTCGTTTATTAATGCCCAACAAAAAGTAATTCAGTTATATGACGGCCCTGCTCCCGGTTCGGAAACATGGAATTGGGAAGAAAAAGAAAATGATAAAAATTCCTGGGGAACAAAGGTTGTGTATAATGTATCGAAACCAACATTAATAGTATTCGCACCCGATGCTGATAAAGCTAACGGAACAGCAATGATCATAGCACCCGGTGGTGGTTTTCATGCCTTATCCATCAACAGCGAGGGATATGATGTGGCAAAATGGCTGGTGCAAAAAGGAGTTACCTGTTTTGTTTTGAAATACCGGCTAATACATTGCTTAACTAATGACCCTACTGAAGAATTCACGAAAAAACTGGGAACGAAAGAATTAGAAGATCAAACAGGCAAACTTATTCCGCTGGCAATAGCCGACGCAAGAAATGCAATTGCTTATGTACGTAAACATGCCACGGAATTTAATATCGCAACGGACAGGATCGGCTTTATCGGCTTTTCTGCCGGAGGCACATTAGCCGGGTCAGTTGCATTTGGTTATTCAAAAGAAAATAAGCCTGATTTTTTTGCACCTATTTATCCTTTCTTTCCTTCTTCGATGCATGGCACTGTTGCTAATGATGCACCACCCTTGTTTACTGTAACAGCTACTGATGATCATTTTGGTTTTGCTCCACACAGTATAGATCTCTATAGTAAATGGATCGCCAATAAAAAGGATGCTGAAATGCATCTGTATGCAAAAGGCAATCACGGGTTTGGTATGCGCAAACAAAATTTACCGACTGATAACTGGATCGAACGTTTCTATGAATGGATGGGAGTGATGGGATTGCTTGCAAAGAAAGCACCAGCACCAGCTAATACGGCTTTCGATATTTACCAGAAAAAAGAATATGTCTATGCGGATGGAAAAACACTTCCTTACCGGGTTTTATATCCCGAGAATTATGATAAAACAAAAAAATATCCTTTGATCTTATTTCTGCATGGCTCAGGAGAAAGAGGGAACGATAATGAAAAACAACTGACACATGGTGCTAAACTTTTTCTGAAGGATGAAAACAGGAAGAACTTCCCTGCTATCGTTGTATTTCCCCAATGCCCGCAGGAATCAGCCTGGGCTGTAATAAAAATTGACAGGAATGTTCAACCTGTTAAAATGGATTTTGATTATACAATGGAAGGCAACTGGCCATTGCTTGCAGCAAACGACCTTGTAAGAAAGCTTTCAAATGAAGAAGGAGTTGACAAATCGAAAATTTATATCTCTGGTTTATCACTTGGTGGTATGGGAACATTTGAATCGGTATATAGAAATCCCGATCTGTATGCTGCTGCATTGCCTATTTGCGGTGGTGGTGATGTGAACCATTATGATAAAAGAATTACAAAAACTGCGTTTTGGATTTTTCATGGTGATGCTGATGCCTCAGTAGATGTAAAACTCTCTAGGGAAATGGTGGACAAACTAAAATCTTTAAAGGCAGAGGTAAAATATTCAGAATATCCCGGCGTAAAACATAATAGCTGGGATAATGCTTTTGCAGAAGCAGAATATTTAAGCTGGATGTTTGGCCACAAAAAGAAAAAGTAAATTTTATGCAGCAACCTTTTCATAACCATGTTGCAGTAGTTACAGGCGCAGGCCAGGGCATTGGTTTTGAAATTGCACACCAGCTTGCATTGCATGGAGCATCAGTTCTATTAAACGACATTGATGAAAGTCTTACCACATCAGCCGTAAATAAAATAACAAAAGAAGGATGCATATGTGATGGCCTTGCCGGCGATGCTTCAAATATTTCATTTATCAACCAAATGGTGGAATCTGCTGTAAGACGTTTTGGGAAACTTACCATTGCAATAGCAAATGCTGGTATTACTTTATATGCAGATTTTTTTGATTATACATCCGATTCATTTGAGAAAGTAATGAAATTGAATCTTGGTGGAAGTTTTTTTCTTGCACAGTCAGCGGCTAAGCAAATGAAAAAACAGGAATCGGGTGGAAGTATTTTATTTATGTCATCAGTTGTAGGACACCAGGCTCATAAAAACCTGGCTGCCTATGCAATTACTAAAGCCGGATTGGAAATGCTGGCAAAAAATTTAGTGATTGAACTATCGCCTTATAAGATTACTGTGAATACTATTGCACCCGGTGCTACATTAACTGAAAGAACAACAGATGATAAGGAATATGAAAAAACGTGGAGTCGAATTACTCCAATTGGAAAACCCGCAACTACAACAGATATTGCAAATGCCGCTTTGTTCCTGGTATCACCCAACGCAGCACATATTACAGGACAGAGTTTGATAATTGATGGAGGATGGACATCAGTGAGTCCATCTCCTTACTAACTCAGTATTATTATTCTTTCTTATCAGGTTCTTTCAACCGCATCGACTGAAATTTTAAATAAGTAAGCGAACGCCATAACCATTCTGCCGGGCCGTAAAGGAAATATTTCATCCAGAAAACACTGAAAATGACTTGTAAGATGAAAATTGAAACGGCAATCAAAACTAAATATTGTGTGTAAAGCTTCCCATCCAACCCAAGTCCATACGGAAACATGAGCAGAGCCATTGCAATGCATTGAGTAAAATAATTGGTAAGGGGTATTCGTCCTGTATCTTTTAGTGCATCAAGTAAAATATTTTTCCGGCCTTTTAATTTTTGATAACCTAATACGAATAAAGAAATGTAAAAAAAGCTTAAAGCAGGGTCGGCTATCTTAATTAAGTAACTGATAGTCTCCCAATCAGGGGTAATTATTTTTTTTAAAGCCAGACCCCAAACGATGAAATGCAAAAGATTGCCCCCAACTCCAATAATGAGCCCTCCCCAAAATATTCTTTTCCAGAAAACAGCATGTTTCTCAATAGAAGTGAACAAACCTTTTCTCCAACTGTATACACCCAATAAAAAAATGCAGAATATAATTGGTAATGACTGGTGCTTAAATGTATATACTGATTCTAATTGACCTGGTAAACTAGCCAATCTTGCTTTTGAAAAACTCAAGAAATCTTTCTTTCTTTCAGCTAACGCCCATGCAGAATCAATAGGCGCTCTTGCCTTTTTAATCAACGCTATTTCCTGAGGGCTCTTCTTTTTGTCTATCAGCAAGCGAAAGGGACGATAAAAAACTGCAAGTATTAAAAATATTAATGCAGCTGTTAATAATGTTTTAGGGCCGGCTTTATAAAATAACAATAAGGGAATACTTAAAATGGAATACCGTATTAAAATATTTCTTTCTTCAATAAATATATAAAAAAAGCAAGCCAACAAAAGTAAAATCAAAGATCTCCATACAAACCTCATCGGCCCTCCATTTTTTTTCATGGATTTATCCATCCAGATTGCAAAGCCAATTCCAAATAAAAAAGCGAATATGGGATAAAAATTTCCTTCGGCAATATCAATAACTATTTGCCTTATCCAACTATTTACTTCATTAAAGTCGGGTGAGGTTTTGGGAACTGAAAAACTATAATCATCCACAATATTTACTAATAAAATTCCGAAAAGAGCAAACCCTCGAAGAATGTCAAGTATATGAATACGTTGTTTCAAAGTTACCGGGCCAACGGTTGCTTGTATCATGGTGTAGTTTTAAATATTTAGAGTTTGTTTTATTTCTGATTCATCTGCACCCTTTAACCGCATCGGCTGAAATTTTAAATAAGTAAGCGAACGCCAGAGCCATTCTGCCGGACCAATGCGGAAATGTTTAAACCACCAATGGCTAAAAATAAGAATCAACACAAACGCAGCGAGTGCAAATAACAATCTCAAAAAAAGGCCTATTTGTCCGGCAAGTGCAAAACCCTGATCTCCTAATATGAAACGGTCTGCTATCATTAACGATAATAAATAACTGGTGAGTCCCATCCGGCCAACAGGTATAAAAAATGAAAGCCGTTTTTTCCATTCTGGCTTTTCAAGTAATAATGTCAGCCATGCTATAATCCCCAATGCCATGAGAATTGCGCCAATATCCCAGCATAAGCGGTACCAGAGAAATAACCTGTAATAGGATTCATAAGGGCTGCCATTTATATACTGAAAAGCATCATACCCGAGTGGAATTATTATTCCCGTCGTTCCAAAAATCAGGCACCACTTTATTGTGTTTTGGAAAAACGATCGGTTTGCAGGAATATCTGAAAATACTTTCCGTCGGCCTGCATAAGTGCCTAAGAAAAACAGAGGCAGTATTCCGCCAAGAAATCCAAGAACAAAATCTTTCCAGGTTATATTTTTCACCCAACCCCAGAAATTTTTTGCATTCCGGGTTATAAACTTCTTATAAGTTATTTTTTGCTGGTCAAATTTCATTGCCTTTCTTTTCTTTAATTGCTCTTTCAACGCAAGCTGCAGGTCCGTGTTTATTTTTTTCCAGGTGGTTTTTCTGCCATCTGCATTAACGTTAACAAACCTATCTACATTTCCTGCGGAGTCTTTCATGAATTTTATTCTGCCATTTGCATCAACCCGGAAGAACTCTGAATCAGAAAAGGGAGCTAATCGGTAATGAATTGTCGGCCCCTCCTCAATTAATTTATTTCCTTTTCTTATTAAAATCACGTTTAATACGGGTGATAACTGGTAAACTCCAACATAGCTATCCAGTTTGGCAGTATCTATTGTAATGTTTTTATTGACTGACGGCATCTTGGGCTGACGGTTAATTGTATCCCGGGTCCAATAAAAAAAGATACAAGCTACCGCAAGCCATGGCAAAAATTTCTTCGGTAGCTTATATAGAATTAAAAGCACCAGGCCTGCCATTGCATATTCATCAAGTACACCACGGCCAGTAATAAATATTTTTATAAATGCACCAAACAGGAAAAGAACTATCAGGCGGCGCATGTAAATAAAAATAAAATTGCTGTCCTTTTCTTTGGCTCTTAGCATTTGAATAGCAAAGCCAAGCCCAAATAGAAAACAAAAAATGTTCATGAATTTATCATCCAGGAAAAATTTGATTGACCAGTAAGCAAGTTGATCAAAAAAACCTGCCCGCCCCTGCATGGGCACCATACCCGGGTTGTCAACCGTCATGTTTACTACCAGGATGCCTAGCAGCGCAATTCCACGAATAATATCAATAGTCTGAATGCGTTCCTGTGGTGCTACAGGCTGGAGTGTTTGCTGTTGCATGTTGGTTCGGTTATATTATGAATCTGATTTATTCCCGAGTAGCTTCTATTTTATCTTCTGTCTTCAATCTCATTGGTTGAAATTTTAAATAAGTAAGCGAACGCCATAACCATTCTACCGGACCAATGCGGAAATGCTTAAACCACCAATGACTGAGGAAGATGAGGCCGGCATAAACTGGTAATGCAAGTAACAATCTATAAAAAGGACCGATCTTTCCGCTGAGGTCAAATCCATAATGGAAAAACACTACATAGGGAATAACATGAAGTAGATAATTGGTCAAACCCATTCTGCCAACAGGTGCAAGAAATGCCAAACGTTTTTTCCAATTATCATTTTGCAGAAGTAATGTTAATGCAGCTGCATAAGCAAAGGTCATGGCCATGACACCAAGGCTCCACGAAAGACTAACAAACAATCTTAGAACTTGAGGATAGGATCTGAATCGTATGTTATGGATATAATTCCATGCTTCTGATCCAAGCAAGATCAGCATTCCGATTGTTCCAATTATAAATCCCCACAATTTTACTTTTTCCAGGAATCGCTTATTGGCCGTTACATCATAAAAAATTCTTCGTCGACCCGCATATAACCCGATCAGAAAATAAGAAAGTATATCAGTGATATCAGATCCCCAAAAGAAATCTTTCCATGACCAGTTCTTAAAACGGTTCCAGAAACCTATTGCATTGTTCACCACAAATTGCGTATAGGACGGTTTGTTTTTTTGTTGATTTGTGGCACTTCTGTTCTCGATTTGCTTTTTCAACGCTTCCTGTAAATCGGCATTGATCCTACGATAGATCAAATTGCTTTGACCAGGGATACTAATAACGTAGCTGCTGATTTCTCCGGTAGAGTCTTTATGAAATGTAAAAGTATGATTAAACTCTCTTCGGATAAACTCAGAATCGGACACGCCGGATAATCGGATTCGCATAGACATACCTTCACCGAATAAAGTATCTTTATCTCTTACAATGATCGCTTTTCTTGTGGTGTCTAGTTGATTTTGATACACTCCAACATATCTGTTCAGCAATGTTGTGTCAATTAGAATCTCTTTGCGTGAATTAACAACGGCTGCGGATTTTTGCTGAATGATAATATCTCTTGCAAAAGGAACCAATACACAAAGCAGTGCCAGTATGGGTAAAAATTTCCCAGGTATTTTATAAAAGATCAAAAGAAGCAAACCCACCATGGCGTATTCATGAGGGATAGTTTCTGCACTAAGGCAAGATGCAATCACACCAATAATAAAAAGAACGATCATCCGGCGAATGAACGTAAATACAAATGGCGCTTTTCTTTCTTCAGCCCTCAGTAACTGAATGGCAAAGCCTAATCCGAAGAGGAAACAATACATGGACATAGCTTTGTCGTCAATAAAAAAACGGATGGGCCAATAAACGAGTTGATCAAAGAACCCTGTTCTTCCTTCTGCAGGAGTTACTCCCTGGTTATCTACAGTAAAGTTGGCAATCACAACTCCTAAAAGAGCAAAAGCTCTAAGAATATCAATAGTCTGGATGCGTTCTTGTTGCCCAACAGGAGTTAAGTTTTGGTGTGGCATGGTGGTTTGTTTCAACTAGTAGAGGTATCCTAAGGTAGGTATAACTATCCGGTATGAGAAATAAAGCCCCAACTAGATGGTTATCTTTCTATCTCTTGCTACATTCTTCCATTCGCCTGTTACTTCACCATTTTCAATTGTATAAACTGAATCATACAAAGCAACTGTCGGGCAAATATGATAAGGAAGGCCATATAGAATATCGCCGGTTTTGTAGTGATGCCCCTCTCCTGCCTCAACAACCAAATGCTCCTCACTTTGACTGACTGCTTTCAAATCTGGTGCATTGAGAAAGTAAACCCGTTTAGTAATTTCATTTTCTGCCGCTACTGATTTATGCCCAAGATCAAGACATATCTTACCAGCAGCAGGTAAAGAAATAACTCTTGTTATCAATACAGCAGCAGTTTGAACTTTTTGTTCGGGGCATAGATCAGTATAACCTTTATCCCAATAAACAAATGTGCCGGGGCTGCATTCTATGTTTTTTCTTTTACAATGGACAGAAAAAGCCGGTGAGCCACCCATGATGATGGTTGGCAGATTTAATTCAGCATTTAAAACTTCGACTATTTTAAATGCTGAATCGCATTTTTCTTTCTTCGCTTCAAAATCAACATCACGGATATGACCATCATAAGCATGAAGGCCAACAACAGATAACCCTTTTAGTGTTTTGCAATGATTGAATAATTCAATTACTTCTTTATCCGGTGAAATACCTGTACGGTTCATCCCGACATTTAAATCGATAAAAACCGAAACACTAAGATTTGCAAAACTGAAAGCAGAAGCTTGTTCATTTGCAGCCGCAATATTATCAGTCAAACAGGAAAATTTTGTAGCCGGGTATTTTTTTATAAGTAAAATAAAGCGATTCAGTTTTGGGCCAAGTGGCTGGTAAGCCAGCAGTACATCCGGCGCATTGCATTGAGCCAGCATTTCGGCTTCTGCAATAGTTGCGCATTTGAATTTTGTAATACCAGCCTGCAGCATCATTTGTGCTACTTCCCGTGATTTATTGGTTTTGATATGCGGCCGCAGGCGGTTTATATCGCCGATCATTTCTATTGCGAGTTGGATATTATGTTTTACTCTATCCGGAAATACAACTAATGCAGGTGAATCCAGTTCATTGATGTTTTTTATTTCGTACCAGTTTGACATAAGAATAATTTTTCTGTCTCAATGTAAATAAAATTGGCCACAGAGTATCACTGAGTAAAACGGAGAACCGCAGAGCGGCTTATTTCTCCATGGCACTCCTTCTTCTCGGTGGCTCTCTTTGGGCTTATAAGCCGTTTGGGCAATGGCCGTTAATCCGGTATTTTTGCAAACTTCCCTGCTGAATAGACCCGATAGCTATCGGGTTACTGAACGTACAAGAGTGCCCTTCGACAAGCTCAGGGTAAACTGGCAAAGGAAGATAAATAGTAGTACTAAAGCTTGGTACATAAAATAAAAATTATTGAGGAGATTGCTTCGTCGCTATGCTCCTCGCAAGTATGACTCAACCTAAACGATACTTAGTTACCAGTGCATTGCCTTATGCAAATGGATTGAAACATGTGGGCCATTTAGCCGGGGCCTATATACCTGCGGATATATATGTACGTTACCTGCGGTCGCAAAAAAGAGATGTAGTATTTGTATGCGGCAGTGATGAACACGGAACGGCGATACCTATACAAGCGACAAAAGAAGGAACAACGCCCCGCGCCATCATCGATAAATATCATGAAGCAATGAAGCAGGATTTTGAAGACCTGGATATGAGCTTCGATATTTATCATCGTACTTCTGATCCGCTACATCATGAAACAGCGCAGGAATTCTTTACATATCTGAATGACCGTGGTGAATTAGAAGTAAAAGAAACGGAACAGTATTATGATGAAGAAGCAAAGTCTTTTTTAGCTGACCGTTATATAAAAGGTATTTGTCCCAACTGCGGCAGTGACCGTGCCTATGGCGATCAATGTGAAACCTGCGGAAGAACATTAAGTCCTGATGAACTGATAAACCCGGTGAGTACATTAAGCGGCCAGACACCCGTGAAGAAAAAAACTTCGCATTGGTATTTGCCATTGGGTAAGCATGAAGATTTTTTACGTAAATGGATATTAGAGCAACATAAAGATGACTGGAGAGGAACTGTTGTAGGGCAATGTAAAAGCTGGATCGAAGGCGGTTTGCTATCAAGAGCTGTAACAAGAGATCTTGATTGGGGAATAAAAGTTCCTGTGGCCGGTGCGGAAGGAAAGGTTTTGTATGTATGGTTTGATGCACCGATCGGTTATATCAGTGCAACCAAACAATGGGGACTTGATAACAATAAAGATTGGTCGCCATACTGGAATGATAAGGATACAAAGCTTGTTCATTTTGTAGGCAAGGATAATATTGTATTTCATTGCATCATTTTTCCGATCATGTTGAAGTTGCATGGAAATATTATACCGGATAATGTTCCGGCGAATGAGTTCCTGAACCTTGAAGGCGATAAGATGAGCACAAGCCGAAACTGGAAGCTTGACATGAGAGATTATATCAATGATTTTGTAAAGAAAGAAAATGGCGGTGGCCAATGTGTGGATATGCTGCGCTACTATCTTACTCAAATTGCTCCTGAAACTAAGGATAGTGAATTTACATGGAAAGGATTCCAGGATGCAGTGAACAGTGAGCTGGTTTCAATTTTTGGAAACTTTGTAAATCGCACCTGGGTGCTGATGCATAAACTCTGCAACGGAAAAGTACCAAAGCTGCATGAAGACGTATTGGATGATGATGACAAGTGGATTATTAAAGAGATTGAAAATGCGAAGCCGAAAATTGAAGCATTCCTTGAAGAATATAAATTCCGTGATGCATTGTTTGAAGTAATTGATCTTTCACGGAGAGGCAATCAATACATGCAGAAGAAACAGCCATGGATCGTTGCTAAAAAATTAGAGTCTTCAAAAGTCTCCCCTGCAGGGGGAGATTTAGAGGGGGCTCAAAAATCGATTGATAACTGTATGCATTTATGTTTGCAGCTTACTGCGAATCTTGCGATTTTCATCAACCCATTTTTACCCAACACGGCAAAAAAGATGCTGAGCCTGATGAAGGTGGTGGACAAAATGCTGGATTGGCAAAATGCCGGTAAAATAAAACTGCTAAGTGTTGGCTATAGTCTGCGGGCACCGGAATTATTGTTCAGAAAAATTGAAGATGATGAGATCAGTTTTCAAATTGAAAAACTAAAAGCAGGATTAGTAAAAACAGAAACTAAGAAAATGGAAGAACCAAAATCCACAACCAGTAAGGCCGAAATCCAGTATGATGATTTTGCTAAACTGGAAATGCGCATCGGAACAGTAACAGCATGTGAAAAAGTACCGAAGGCTGATAAACTTTTAAAATTGTCTGTTGACCTCGGAACAGAAACAAGAACAATTGTCTCAGGCATTGCATTGCACTATACCGCAGAAGAAATGGTGGGTAAACAGGTAGTACTTGTTGTAAATCTTGCTCCGCGAAAAATGAAAGGCATCGAAAGCCAGGGAATGATCCTGACAGCAGAAGATAAGGATGGCAAGCTTCGTTTGTTAAGACCCGAAGAAGCAGTGAGTCCCGGCTCGGCTGTAAGTTAAATAATCAAAGCCGCCTCACCTGGCGGCTTTTTCATTCCCGTAAAATTTGAGTACCTTAAACGCCTATTAACCCAACGATGAATGTGGATCGTACAACTTGAGAAAAGAATTCTGAAAATCTTCTGTATCCTGCTGGGTATTCTCATTCTTCTCGCCGCATCAGTTCATCTTTACATCGCTAATAATGCTGAAAGCCTGATTGAAGATCTGGTACGCAGTAAATCGGGTAATAAAATAAGATTGGATCTGAAAAGGATCAGGTTTAATTATTTCAGCAATAAAATTGTGCTGGAAAATGCAACATTTTATTCTAACGATTCCATTGACAGCGAGATCACCTATCGCATTTCAATTGAGAAAATCAATTTACAGGTGAAGGGAGTATTACCCATTTTTACCAGCAAGGAATTGATCATTGACTCACTGACAATAACCTCACCTGATATCCGGATCACCCAATTGAAAAAAAATACTGATACATCGGTAGGGGAAAAAGTCACTATCTCCGAAGAGATGGGAAGAATTTACAACTCGGTGATCGATGCATTAGCGACATTAAAGGTGAAACGGTTTGAATTGAACGAAGGTAAATTTAGGCTGGAAGATAAAACTGAACCGGGCCAAAAGCCACTTGAAATAACAAACCTGCATTTGCATATTGATAACCTTTCTACTGATACATCCCGGTATGCAGAATTCTTTTCAAGTGACCAGATGGTTTTCAAAACCCATCACCAGTCAATTACCTTTCCCGATGGCAATCACACATTATCGTTCAGCCGGTTCAGGATCAATATCCGTAAACGGTTGATCGAAATAGACAGTTGTACCCTGACCGGAAAAAAAATGGGAACAGACCTCGATAGTTTCTCCGTTTATTTTGATACTGTAAAACTTGTGAAAGCAGATTTCAATGCACTCTACAAAAAAAACCTGATAAAAGCAGATTCACTTTTTTGCCGGAACCCTGTATTTAAAATTGACCTGCAACTACAAAAACAACAGAAGGAAAAAACGAATGTATCCAACCTTGATACGTTGATCCAGGAACTTACCGGTGACCTGTCATTAGAATATATAGGTGTAACTAACGCATCAATAAAAATTAATACTTACCTGGGTAATGCTCCCAGCAGTTTCAATTCTGATCGCAACAATTTTGAAATGCAAGGGCTTTTGATTGATCATAGCAGACCGAAGCCAGTTTCATTAACCGGCTTTTCGATGGCCATTCATAACTATACGAATTACCTGCAGGATAGCAGTTATATCATCCGCTTTGACAGTATTTCGTTACGTGAAAACAAAATTCTATTAAGCCATTTTTCAGTAAATACAGAAGCACATAAAGATAACCGGAATATTAAAGTCAGGCAGTTCGGTTTAAGTGGGCTTTCCTGGGCAGATCTTTTATTTAAAGGAAAAATTATTGCACACGAAGCTACTCTTTACAACCCTGAGATAAACTATACGCAACCTGAATCTGTAAAAAAAATAAGTAAATCTTCAGCTCTTAATGCACTTCGCAGAAATAATTTTATACAGCTTGAAAAAATAAAAGTAGTAGACGGGGAAATTAATATACATGGCCGCAACGAAACATCTTTATTACTGAAGAATACAGACTTTGTTATAAATAGCAGAAACTATGCGATCAACTCTTCCATTACTACTACCGAACAGTTTATTGATTCATTGAGCTTTACTAAAGGGGTTATAAAAGCTAAGGGTTTTATGATAGACTTAAATAACGCAAAGTTTGGAGGTGGGAGAGACAATTTATCGGCCGAAAAAATGACAGTTTCAAGCACGGGCCAGAATTATACATTTTCTGCTACTGATATTTTCTTGAGCTCAGTTCAATTCCAGGACTCGTTGAATATTATTTCTGCAAATGAGGTAAGCTGGAAACAGGGGAAACTTGAAATAAATAAGACAGATGAAAAAAAAGAAAGTAGAAATAATCTCTTGCTTATAAACCTGGGTTCTCTTAAAGCAGCTAACACTGCAATTAATATCAATATTAAAAATAACTCAACTTCTTTTTTTCTGAATGAATTGGAGGCTACTGGGTTTTCTTTTGATGGCAAAGCCGATTTTTCAGATCTAAAAATAACAGCTACTAAGTTCCATCATATTACACCTGAATCGGAATTGAGCGGAGATAGGGTTTCGCTTTCACAGAGCATGCCTTCATCGATATCAAACTTTAATTACAAAAAAACCACTGGGTTAACAACTACGGCTGATGTAAGTATTCCCGGAATTTATTTTACGCCTGATCTAAAAAATATTTTAAATAAGCATTATGATCTGAAAAATGTAAGGATTGACGATCCGAGACTAAAACTTATTTTGACTAAAAAAACAGACTCTGCAGCGATCAAGCTTCCTATAATAAATATCAACAGTTTTGAAATTAACCGACCTGTTATCAGCCTGGAAAATGTGTCAGGAGATCAGCGTTCAGTAGTTTACTGGAACGGGGCCGATCATAATTTCATTAAAGCTGATAATATACAGACGCATACCGTATCCAATGAATTAAGTGCGGAAAGATTAAATAGTAACATTTCTGATCTCACTTTTACTACATCCGCAAATAAATTCATCTCAACTAAGAATAGTCAGCTTACTTTACGGGCAAGCTCATTAGTCCTGAGACCAGAACAAAAATTATACTGGAAGTTTTTCTTAAATGAATTGAAAGGAACCGATATTCAATTTGACAGTGTTGGCAAAAACGCAACTCCACTAAACCTGCACGATGTTACACTCAGAAATTTTTCTTTAAGCAGTGACAACACGGCTTCACCAAAGGACATATTGGCCAATAGTCCTTCATATTCAATAGCTATTCGATCCGGGAGCTTCATAAATGAAAAAATTATTTCTCACTGGAAAAACATATCTATCGATAAAGCAGCCCAATCATTCTCAGTTGATAGCTTTTCCGCTATCCCCGTTTTATCAAGAGATGCTTTTATTAAAGCAAGTCCTTTTCAAACTGATTATATAACATTCAGTGTTGCGAACATTCATTTGAAAGGTTTCGTACCTGACAGTTATTTTACCGACAGCACCATCCGGATCAATTCAATAAATTTTTACAACCCGTATTTTACTTCATACCGGGATAAAAGACATCCGTTTAAAGCAGGAGTTATCAAACCCCTTCCTTCCAAATTGGTTCAGCTTATTCCCTTCAGGTTTTCAGCAGACACCATAAATATTTCTGAAGGCACTGCGGTATATAGCGAGGTAAATGACAAAACAGATGAAACGGGTATCATAACTGTTACACGAATAAGCGGCGATATATTTCCTATTAAAAATTTTGATATTGACGCCACGGACAGCTTGCGGATAAGATTGAACTTCTACCTGCTGGATACCGGTTGGATACGCTTACGTACAAGAGAGTCTTACCTTGATTCACTATCGGGGTTTTTATTTACTGTAAGAATGCGGCCACATTCATTATTATACCTGAACTCCATTCTTTCCCCGTTGGCAGCCATCAAACTACAGTCAGGCTATCTTGACACAATAACTATGAGGGTAATTGCAAGAGATAATTACTCAATAGGCGAAATGAATATGCACTACCATGATCTGAAAGTGCAGTTTTTCAAAAATGATATTGAAACAAAAAAACACCTCTTACAAGGGTTGAAGACTTTTATCGCCAATAGCTTTGTAATAAAAAATGAAAATGATAAAAGAATAGGTATGGTTTATTATACCCGCCAAAGGGAACGTTCCTTTATTAATTATTACATTAAAACATTTATGAGTGGTGTGGCTTCCTCTATTGGTGCAAAAAACACAAGGAAAATGCTAAAGAATTATCAGAAAGAATTAAAGAAACGCAACCTTCCGCCTATTGATTTCGATTAATTAAATTGCAGGCCATTCATTTTAAAACAGGGTCATGAGTAAGAAAAAAATTATCTGGACAATAGTATTGATCATTGTGGTAGCAGGAGGGTTATATGGTTACAAAGAATACACAAGAACAAATAAAAAGCTGGATGGTGTAAAAGCTGATTTTACAACAGCTGCTGATGCATTAATAAGCGAATTTGATGTAAAGGATTCGGCCTCCTATAAAAAATATGATGACAAAATAATTGAGGTTACAGGTATCATGAAAAACTCTAGCCTGGAGAATTTTACCATTTTCTTAGGAGACCCCGGTAAGCTTTCTGCCGTCAAATGCGAGTTAGATACAAGTTTCCGTAATAACACAGTATTCCCGGCTATAGGTTCAGAAGTAAAGGTAAAAGGCCATTTTGTTGGGTTTCAAAAAGATGAAATGATGGGGCTTGGAATGGATATAAGTTTAAATCGTTGTATCATTTTAAACAATGAAAAAAAATAGTTTTATGAGATTTGTATTGATCTGTACCGGCCTATTTATTATCTCCTTTGCTTCTTCCGCACAAGAAAAATATTTTACAAGAAGCGGTAAGATCCAGTTTTTTTCAAAAACAAAAGCTGAAAACATTGACGCCACCAGCCGGAGTGCTGCTGTTGTGTTGGATAGCAAAACCGGGGATTTGCAATTTGCTGTATTAATGAAAGGTTTTGAATTTAAAAAAGCCCTGATGCAAGAGCATTTTAATAAAGAGTATATAGAGAGTGACAAATTTCCTAAAGCAGAATTCAAGGGACAAATAACAAACAATGCAGATATAAAATATACAACCGACGGAACCTATCCTGCAAAAGTGAAAGGCAAGCTTACTATTCACGGGGAAACGAAAGACATTGAAACTACAGGAATAATTACAGTTAAAAGCGGGAAAATAATAACAACTTCAACTTTTAATATTCAATTACCGGATTATAAAATAAAAGTACCTTCTGTAACACGCAGCCAGATCTCAGACGATATAAAAATTACAATTGATTGTTCACTTGAAGTGCTGAAACAGTGATCAGGCATACAGCGGGAAACAAACAGAGAGTGTGCATCCGTTTCCTGGATATGAGTCAATTTTGAATTCACCATTCAGGACGTTTACACGGCTGGCAATATTGGTAAGACCGATACCCCGCATTTTGGATTCATCTACTTTAAAACCAACCCCATCATCACTTATTAAAAGGCAGATACGATCATCTTTACGTGTAAGATTTATTGACACCCTTTCAGCATTTGCGTATTTGCGAATATTATTGCTTTGTTCCTGCACAATGCGGAATATCATTAATTTTTGTTCATCCATTAGCACATCCTCCAATTCGCTATCAAATTCATAATTCACAGGTATATCATTTAACTGCTTAAATGAGTTTACTATTTCCTGGATACTTTTCTTAAGACCCAGCACTTTTACCAGTGATGAATTCAGTTTTTTGGAAAGTTTTCTTATTTCTTCTACAGCCTGCAATTGATACTCTTCCGCCTTCAGCAGCAATTCAGTAGCCATATCAGGTTGCTTGCGGGCCATATTGATATAAAGTTTAGTGCTCATCAGCAATTGATTCACATTATCATGGAGTTCTTTGCTGATATTATCTCTTTCTTCCTCTTGTGCTGCGATGGTTGTTCTGTTGATCAGTTTTTGTTGTTTGATCTTTTCATTGAGCAATTGCTCCTCGAGTTTTTTTCTTTCTGTTATATCCTGTATGGCCCCGATAATGCGGACCGGTTTACCATCTTTATAAATAAAAAATCCTTTATCAAAAAGCGTTTTATATTTTCCATCGGAGCATAAAAACCGGTACTCATCTTCCCAGCTTTGCTTATTTACTTTTAGGTACTCCTGTACTTTACCTCTTACCCTGTCTTTATCATCCGGATGAACCTTGTTAAACCACCAGTCAAGATTTGATTGTATTTCCTGCATGGAATAACCTGAAAGCTTACTGAAATTAGGGCTGCGGTAAATTTCATTTGTTTCCAGGTCCTGGTCCCAGATCGCATCGCTGGTAGCATTGGATATAAGACCAAACCGTTCATTGGTTTTTTTGAGCTCAGCCAAAGTATCCTGGTGGTCCGTAACATCGAATGCCTGGAAACCGATCAGTCTTTTATAAGTTTTTACAGGTATATGAAAACGGTATAAAGCAAATTTTCCTATTGTACCATCTAATCGTTTTGATTCGGCAATTATAAATTTAGGTTCGTTTGATTCCAGGAATTGTTTGTTCTTCTCAAGAAATTTTTCTGCAACTTTTTCAGAAAAAACTTCGCTGATATGTTTATCCTTACCACCATCTGCCAGGTTATATACAGAGGCGAATAATGAGTTCGTATAAACAAGTATTCCATCTTCATCACATATCCATGCATAAGCATTACTGTTATTCATAAATGTTCTGAACAATGCCTCGCTTTCTTTGATCCTGTCATTCGCATGTTTGTTAGCTGTGATATCATTAAAGCTGGCAACCACTGCCACTATTTTTCCTTGCTCAACTATTGCCTGTGAGTTTACAAGCAGCCACACCAGTTTACCATCAGGTCTTTCAATACCCATAGTGATATTTTCCTGGCCCAAACCGGTTTTAAGTGTAACTGTTCCAGGAAATTTATCCAAAGGAAATTCTGAGCCATCTTCGTTTATAGCCTTCCAAACCGGGCTTGTAGTTAGTTTACCTACCAGCTCTTCCTGTGAAAAACCTAATATTTCTGCAGCCCTGTGATTAGATGCCCCGATCGAGCCATCCGTATTGATTATTACTACTCCTTCGAACAAAGTATCAATAACAGTCTGGTACTTTGATTCTGCTAATAATAATTTTTCTTCGTGATGGTCTTTCCCCGAAATGATTTTAGAAACAATAACACATCCCGAAACAACATTTATATCATTGTAAACAAGAATTGCTGAAGTATTCAAACGAAAGACCTGGTTATCGTACCGCTCATAGACTACTTCGCCATTCCAGTAACCGGTTCTTTGAATTTCAATGATCATGTTATTCAGGCTTGAACCCGGAAAACTGATATTAATTATTTCAAACAAGTGCTTTCCTTTTGCTTCTTCTACATTGCGGCCAAATAAAAACTCGGTAGTGGGGTTCCAGCCAGTTACATTGAACTTGCTGTCAGTAAGAATTATCGAATCTGAAACATCTGTAGCAGCATTGGTAAATAAATCCGGAGACTTATAACTTACGGTCAGGTTATCTGATGGAGATTTACGGTTGGCTCTGTGGTGCTTCATGGGTTTTCCCAAGTTCTTTAAATGGTTGACTTATGGAATTTTAAAACGATGCTGAAGATAGTTTTTGTATTCAGGGAGTGGTACTTTAAACAGTTTTTATTCAACATCATATATAATAATGCGATTTCTACGATAGGAAGTTTACTCATTTTTTAAAAATGTTTAACCCTGATCAAGATTTCCTTATTTACTGAACTGTGCTTCCGAAAACAGCAGGGTCCAACTGAAAAACCCTTCTTTACTAAAATCTCTTATCTTCGAATTCGAAATAGTTGTTTAACTAACTAAATTTTATGTCCAGAAGAACAATCAAAAAAGTAGCCGTATTGGGGAGTGGTGTAATGGGTTCAAGGATCGCTTGTCATTTTGCCGGCATAGGTCTACAGGTTTTATTGCTCGATATAGTCCCGAAAGAAGCCGCGGAAAGCACAAAGCCTGCTGAAAGAAATAAATTAGTGAATGATGCATTAACGGCTGCAATAAAAAGCAACCCCTCTCCTGTTTATAATAAAAATATAGTAAAGAAAATCAGTACAGGCAATTTTGATGATGACATGAAAAAAATTGCTGATTGTGATTGGGTGATTGAGGTTGTTGTGGAAAGATTGGATATTAAACAAAAAGTATTTGAGCAAGTTGAAAAATGCAGAAAGCCCGGAACTTTGATTACTTCAAACACTTCAGGTATTCCCATTCATATGATGGCGGAAGGCAGAAGCGATGATTTCAAAAAACATTTCTGCGGTACCCACTTTTTTAACCCTCCCCGTTATTTAAGATTACTGGAAATTATTCCGACTCCTTATACCGATCCGGAGATCATCGATTTCCTGATGAACTATGGCGACTTATACCTTGGCAAAACAACTGTGTTGTGCAAAGACACTCCCGCTTTTATTGCTAACCGTATTGGTGTGTATGGTATCATGTCCTTATTTGGTTTGGTTGATAAAATGGGATTAACGATCGATGAAGTAGATGCATTGACAGGGCCAATCATCGGAAGACCAAAGTCTGCTACGTTCAGAACTGCCGATGTAGTAGGCATTGATACATTGGCAAAAGTGGCAAAAGGTGTTGCAGATAATTGTCCTAATGACGAAGCAAAAGCAGCATTTACTATTCCTGCATGGTTAGATAAAATGGTAACTAATAACTGGCTCGGCGATAAAACAGGCCAGGGATTTTTTAAGAAGACAAAAGGCAGTGGTGGTGAAAAAGAAATTCTGACTTTGAATTTGCAAACAATGGAATATGGCCCGCGGGTAAAACCAAAGTTTGCAACATTAGAAGCCGCAAAACCGATTGATGATTTAAATACAAGATTAAAAATGCTTTATGCCGGGACCGATAAAGCCGGTGAATTCTATCGCCAGTTTCATTATGGTTTGTTTTCCTACATCTCTCACCGTATTCCTGAGATAAGTGATGAACTCTATCGTGTTGATGATGCAATGATGGCCGGCTTTGGCTGGGAGATCGGCGCATTTGAAAGCTGGGATGTATTGGGAGTAGCTAAAACAACTGAAGCAATGAAAGCTGCCGGCTATAAAGTAGCCTCATGGGTAGATGAAATGATCGCGGCTGGAAATAAATCATTTTATAAAGTTGAGGCAGGAAAAAAATATTGCTATGATCCTGCTTCAAAAACTTATAAGGTATTACCCGGTGGCGATGCATTTATAGTAATGAGCAATTACACTGATAAACTGGTTTGGAAAAATGCAAGCTGCAAGTTGTATAACCTGGGTGATGATGTTCTCGGGTTACAATGGTTTACAAAAATGGGAAGCATCGGTGGTGATGTGTTGGCCGGTATTCAAACAGCTATAGATAAAGCTGAGAAAGGGCATAAAGGTTTGGTAATTGCAAATGAAGGCGCCAATTTTTCTGCCGGTGCCAATGTAGGAATGATATTTATGCTGGCGATCGAGCAAGACTATGATGAAATTGATATGGCGATACGTATGTTCCAGAATACGATCATGCGGGTTCGTTATTCATCTATACCTGTTGTGGTAGCACCGCATGGTTTGGCATTAGGTGGTGCATGTGAAATGAGTTTGCATGCTGATAAAGTAGTTCCTGCTGCTGAAACATATACAGGTTTGGTAGAAGTTGGCATTGGTGTAATACCCGGAGGTGCGGGCACCAAAGAATTTATTTTACGTGCAGCAGATGAAATGCATGAAGATGAACCGGAAACAATAACTCTTAAAAATCGTTTCTTATCAATAGCAACTGCGAAAGTTGCTACCTCAGCACATGAAGCATTTGATATTGGTATTTACAGGAAAGGCCTGGATGAAATATCTATGAACCAGGGACGCCGGATCGCTGAAGCAAAAAAATCGGTGATCGAAATTTATGATGCTGGTTATACCATGCCTGTCATCAGAAATGATATAAAAGTACTGGGCCGTTCTGCATTGGGTGCTTTATATGCAGGCATCAATGGAATGTGGCGGGCAAAATATGCAACTGATCATGATGTAACAGTTGCAAAGAAATTGGCATATGTAATGTGTGGTGGAGATTTAAGCGAAGCACAATTAGTGTCTGAACAATACCTGCTTGACCTCGAAAGAGAAGCTTTCCTGAGTTTATGTGGTGAAAAGAAAACACTGGAAAGAATACAAAGTGTACTTAAAAGTGGAAAGCCCGTTAGAAACTAGCCCTTTTGGAGTAGTCACTAATCTTATGGTATAGCGTAACTTTCAAGCTTAAACCAAAACTGAACATGTTAACACGCAGAGTTATACTTTACCGGCTATATCTTGTATTGAATGTTGCAGTCATCTGGGTGTTATTCAGCCTCCTCTTCTTATATAATATCGTTGAAGTAGAAAAAAGTGTGCTGGCAACAAGAAATCTGAGTTTTTTCTCACTTGCATTTGCCATGTTAGGTATCATTATAGCCGGCGCCGAAGCTTTTTTTCTTAAAAACATGTTTCGCAAACTTCCTATCTGGCTTTCGACTATACTAAGGATGACCATTACATTTATTCTCTTTTTAGTTGTATCAGTTATTGTAGTCTTTGCCTACTGGTTTTTTCGTCACGATGGTGGTGAAAGTTTTATTCAGTTTGAAAAACATTTTGTTCAAGATGTTCTTCTTACACCCAGCTTTTTGATGCTGATGGTAGATCTGGGATTCCTGGCTTTTCTCTCTATTCTCGTTTTAGAAATATCTGATAAATACGGACCAGGTGGCCTGAGGAATTTGATAAGAGGTCGTTACAATCATCCAAGAAAAGAGAACCGAATATTTTCATTTCTTGATATGAACAACTCCACTGTGATCGCTGAACATATCGGTCATGAAAAATATTTCAATATGCTAAAAGAATTTTTCAGTGATATCACTGAACCTATTCTGAATAACGGTGGGCATATTTACCAGTATGTAGGTGATGAAATTGTTTTATCCTGGCAGAATGACCAGAAAGGAAAACAGAACTGCCTGAATTTTATAAAAGAGGCTTACATGGTTTTTAAAAAGAAAGCTGAAAAATATAATGATGAGTTTGGTTTTGCTCCTTCGTTCAAAGCCGGTATTCATGCAGGTGATGTTACAGCCGGTTATATTGGCATAATAAAAAAAGATCTTGTGTTTAGCGGGGACACATTAAACACTACTGCCCGTATTCGTAGTAAATGCCATGACCTGGGACATTCATTTGTTGCTTCGGGTGATTTTTTAGCCGATTACAGATCTACCGGCCGTTTTAGTTTTGAAGAGATCGGCGCCATTGAACTGAAAGGAAAACAGGAAAAAGTAAAATTGTATGCTATCCTGTTTCCTGAATTGGTTGAAGTCGTTCATAAGCATAGTAAACCTGTACCTGCATTAAAACTGATTTCCTCCCTGTAGAGGCGAATAGAGAGGCCCGATTATTGAGTTTGCTTATTTATCATACTATATGCTCAGCACTTCAACTATTAAACTACTCAGGATCCCTTTTTCTTTTTTCCTTTCACCTATTTATTTTTTTTCGCTTGCACAGGTAGTTGATATTAACTGGACCAACGCTGCTTTGATATTCCTTATACTTCATTTCCTGATCTATCCTGCCAGCAATGGTTATAATAGTTATATGGACAGGGATACCGACAGTATCGGTGGCCTGGAAAAACCACCGCCACCTTCCCGGCAACTCTACCGGGTCTCAATTATTTTAGACTGCGCTGGCATTTTATTGAGTTTAATGATCGGCCCCCTTTTCACTGTAGTCATACTCTTTTACATCGGTGCATCCAAAGCCTATAGTTTTCGTGGTATTCGCTTAAAAAAGTTTCCATACTTAGGCTATCTTGTTGTTATCATTTTCCAGGGAGCGGTTACGTTTTGGTTAGTGTATTATGGAAGCAGCCGGGAAGCCGGCATTTGGGTACCCTGGCAAGGGATGGTGATATGCTCGTTATTGGTTGGTGGCTTTTACCCGCTAACACAGATCTACCAGCACCGGCAGGACATTGAAGATGGAGTGAGTACTATTAGTTACAAACTGGGATATATAGGTACTTTTATATTCTGCACGATTGTTTACATACTGGCCTGGGTATTCATGGCACAATTTTTTATCCAGTATGGGCAAGGGAATCAATTATTGATGGTTGGCATCTTTTTTATTCCCGTTATCGTTTACTTTATACGATGGTTTGTGCAAGTAAGCAAAGATCACCAGGCAGCTAATTTTAAAAATACAATGAAAATGAACTGGCTGGCGGCAACCTGTACAAATATTTCATTTATCATCCTCTTAATCTGGAAATGTCTTGAGTAAAATTATATCGATAGGAACTGCGGTACCGGAATACCGGCATGAACAAAAAAAGATTTTTGAGTTTATGGACCGGGTATATGCACCCAATGAAACCGAAAGAAGAAAACTTAGATTTCTATACAGGCATTGCGGTATCGAAACACGATATTCAATTTTTCCTGATTACAGCCTTCCTGCAAATGAATGGGAATTCTTTCCTGCTTCTGAAAATCTTGAGCCTCCTCCCTCTCTTGAAAAAAGAATGCAAAGTTTTCGGGAGCATGCTGCCCCCCTTTCTTTAAAGGCTATTAATAATTGCTTAAAAGATTTTCAAGATCAACATATCACTCATCTGATCACGGTAAGCTGTACCGGCATGAGTGCTCCCGGCCTCGATCTTGAATTATTGGAACTATTGAACTTGCCGGTTACAACCTGGAGAACCTCGATCAATTTTATGGGATGCTATGCAGCTATTCATGCTTTAAAACTGGCCGATGCAATTTGCAGGGCCGATACAAAAGCGAATGTGCTGATAGTATGTGTAGAATTTTGTACCCTGCATTTTCAAAACGAATACACACCAGACAATATCTCCAGTAGTTTATTATTTGGTGATGGTGCTGCTGCTGTACTTGTTACCGGTAATAACGATGCAGAAGGGATGAAGATCGATCATTTTTATTCTTCAGTAATATTAAAGAACAAGCAGGATATGGTTTGGGAAATGTCTTCCACTGGCTTCCAGTTAACGCTCAGCAGTTATATTCCCGATCTGATCCAGGAAGATTTTAACCAGCTTGTCAATGAAGCAGTGAACGGAGCCAGTTTACATATAGATGATATTACACATTGGTGCATTCACCCCGGCGGTAAAAAAATTTTAGAAGCAGTACATAATAGCCTGAAATTTACAAACGGACAATTACAACATTGTTATGATGTGCTGAATGATTATGGCAATATGTCTTCTCCGACTGTTCTTTTTGTTCTGGAACATATAAAACAGTCCTTGAATAAAAAACAAGACAATAAAATATTTGGTGCGGCTTTCGGACCCGGACTAACTATAGAAACTTTTATTTTATCAGCATGATCAATCTCCGTCAGCGTAGTTACCAGAAAGAATTAATGGATGGTGATGATATTCCTTTCCAGGCAATGGCTCAAACTTTAAAGGAGTTAAATATTGTCAACACAAGATTAGGAGGGCATGCGATCACAATTGAGGGAGTCAGGCAATTAATAAAAGCTAAAGATCAACTCGTCGTTTGTGAAATTGGTTGCGGCGGTGGCGATAACCTTTTTGCTGTATATAAATACTGTTTAAAAAAAGAAATACCTGTTCGGTTTATTGGTATTGATATGAATCCTGAATGCATTGCATTTGCCAAACAACAATATCCGCAGCTTCCTTGTGAATGGATCTGCAGCGATTATGCTTTAGCAGATCTTTCAGGAAAAGAGCCCGACATTATTTTCTCTTCTCTTTTTTGTCATCATTTCACAGATGCACAATTAGTGCAAATGCTACAGTGGCTGAAGAAAAACAGCCGCTCAGGTTTTTTTATAAATGATCTGCATCGTCACTGGCTTGCTTACTACCTGATCAAATACATAACGATGTTCTTTAGCAGATCTTATCTCGTTAAAAACGATGCTTGTTTATCCGTTGCCCGCAGTTTCAGAAAAAATGAATGGAAAGATCTTTTTCGGCAAGCAGGTGTAGCGCTGCATAATATCCGTTGGAAGTGGGCATTCCGCTGGCTTGTTATAGGTAAAAATTAAAATACTCTTTGGCAGATAAGCTTACATATGATCTTGCAATAGTAGGTGGTGGTTTAGCCGGCCTGGCTTTATCTGTTCAAATAGCCAACGCTGGCTATAATGTTGTTCTTTTTGAAAAAGAGCAATTCCCTTTTCATCGTGTATGTGGTGAATACATAAGTCTTGAGTCATGGGATTTTCTCGAACGTCTTGGGGTAGATCTGTCAGCACTAAATGTATCCCGGATCAATCGCCTTTGTGTATCCGCAGTCAATGGAAACTCTTTTGAGCAGGATCTGCCCCTGGGTGGTTTTGGTATTAGCCGTTATCAGCTGGATCATACATTAGCACAGATCGCAAAAAATGCCGGCGTCAGATTACAAGAACAAGAACGTGTCAATGAGATCAATTTCGCGGATCCGGTCTTTAATATTGAAACTTCAAAAGAAAACTATAAAGCAGGGGTAGTGATCGGAAGCTTTGGCAAAAGAAGCAATCTTGACATTAAATGGAAGCGACCGTTCACAATAGCCAAAAAAAATAAACTCAATAATTATATCGGTATAAAATATCATGTACGTTGTAATTACCCTGCAGATACGATTGCACTTCACAATTTTAAAAAAGGGTATTGTGGCATTGTAAAAGTGGAAGATGACAGGTACTGTTTATGCTATCTTACTACAGCATCCAATTTACAGGATAGTAGCAATGATATAAAAAAGATGGAGCAAACTATTCTTTCGATCAATCCACATTTAAAAAAATTATTGAATGAATGTGAAATGATCTCAGAAGAACCGGTGATCATTTCACAGATCAGTTTTGATAAAAAAGAACTGATCAAAGATCATGTATTGATGATTGGCGATGCAGCGGGTATGATCACACCTCTATGTGGCAATGGAATGAGTATGGCGCTGCATGCAAGTAAGATCGCTGCTGAACAGGTAAGTAAATTCCTGGAAGGAACTATTTCAAGAGAATCAATGGAGCATGGCTACCTGGTGAAATGGGAAAAACTTTTTGCCAGCCGTCTCAGAACAGGTCGTATACTCCAACGGTTATTTAATAGTGAATGGCTCACTAGTTTGATGATCCGTCTCGGTAAATCTTTCCCGGGTTTGATAACAGCTCTGATCAAAAAAACCCACGGGCACCCTTTTTAAACTTTATTGCTTTCCCAGCTTATCATAAATCCCGAAAGAGAGCTTATAATTTGCGACAATAATGCAAAAAAGCTAACTTACGAATACTAACATAACAGAAATTTAATAGCCACGAAAGGTGGAAGCCTTGTACATAAAAACTATTTTATGCCTCAAACAAAAACATTATCTGAAACACAAGAGATCATCCAGGATAACCTGGATTACACCCTGTTCTCATGGAGCAAGCAAAAAGGAATTGCGCCGATCGCTGTTAAATACGGTGAAGGCGTTTATTTATATGACTACGATGGTAAACGTTATCTCGATTTTTCGTCGGGACTGATGAATGTAAATATTGGTCACGGTAATCAACGGGTAACTGAAGCTGTAGTAAAACAAATGCAGGAAGTAAGCTATATAACGCCGAGCTGTGTTACTAAGGTTCGTGGTGAAGTAGGAAAAAAACTGGCAGAGATCTCTCCAAAAGGTTTGACAAAAACTTTATTTACTGTTTGTGGTGCTACTGCAATAGACAATGCGATCAAATTGGCAAGATTGTATACGGGTAGGCATAAAATTTTAACCCGCTATCAATCGTTTCATGGTGCATCATATGGAGCTATGTCTGCTGGTGGTGATCCCCGTAAACTTGCAGCTGATTCACAACAGTCACCGAATTTTGTACACTTTGATATTCCTGTTGCTTATCGCTGGGAATATGGAGAAGATAATTTATTAAAAGAATCGATTAAGAATTTGGAGAGAGTGATCGCATTTGAAGGGCCGCAAAATATTGCTGCCATTTTATTGGAAGGAGAATCAGGATCTTCTGGTTGTTTAAAATATCCTGTTGGTTATTTGAAAAAAGTAAAAAAACTCTGCGAAAAGCATGGCATTTTATTTATTGCTGATGAAGTAATGAGTGGTTTTGGAAGAACGGGTAAATGGTTTGGCATAGATAACCATGACGTAGCACCGGATATGATTGCAACTGCCAAAGGAATCACCTCGGGTTATGTACCGCTTGGCGCATTGATAGTGTCAGATAAAATTGCAGCCCAGTATGATGATAATGTTTTGTGGCTTGGCCTCACCTACTCTGCTCATCCGGTTAGTCTTGCAGCAAGTTTAGAAGTGCTGAAAATTTATGAAGATGATAATTTAATTGAGAATGCGGCAACAATGGGAAAATACATTGATGAAAAAGTTGAAGAATTAAAAAAGAAACATCCTTCAATTGGTGATTGGAGAAATACGGGCTTGCTGGGCTGTATTGAATTAGTAAAAAACAAAACAACAAAAGAACCAATGGCTCCATTTAATGCAAAGCCGGATGAAATGACCGTGATGAATAAAGTAGCAGCAAGAATAAAAGAGTTGGGCATGTACACGTTTGTACGCTGGAATTATATTTTCATTGCTCCACCACTTTGTATTACTAAAGAGCAAATTGATGAAGGATTGGCGATGATCAGTGATGCGATTTCAATAGCAGACCACCATGTCACTTAAACTCCGTAGGAGTTTAATATCTATAAAAATAATCAAAAACATGAACCCGACCCCGTAGGGGTCGAACCCGAAACCAAAACAAAATGCCGAACACATACACACAATTATATATTCAATTTGTTTTTGCCGTTAAACATCGTGAAAGTTTAATTGCTAAAGAGTGGAAGAATGATTTATATAAATACATCACAGGTATTGTCCAAAATAACAAAAGTAAAATGCTCGCAATAAATGGCGTAGCAGATCATATTCATATTTTTATTGGCTATAAGCCAACGATAGCTATTCCCGATTTGGTAAAAGATATCAAACTTGCCAGCGGATTATGGATTAATGAAAAGAAATTGGCACCCGGTAGGTTTAACTGGCAGGAAGGGTATGGCGCATTTTCGTACAGGCTTCGTGATATTGATGAAATATGTCGGTATATTCAAAACCAGGAAGAGCATCATAGGAAAAAATCATTTAAAGAAGAATACACGCAGATGCTGAAAGATTTTGCATTGGAATATGATGAGAAATACCTGTTTGAATTCTTTGATGATCTATATTCAACTCCTCCGGAGTTGATGAAATCGACCTAATATCGATTCTATAAATTTTTGTCTCCTATGGAGACATTAGAAATAATATGCAGAACGAAAATCAATTAAAGAATTCTTCTCTTATTAATGAAGATTTAGCTCCTATTCCCCAGGAAAAAAGAAAATGGGGAACATGGAACTATGTTGCATTATGGGTAAGTATGAGTCTTTGCATTCCCACTTATATGCTTGCCAGCTCATTGATCGGTGGAGGGATGAATTGGTGGCAGGCAATACTTACGATCTTTCTCGGCAATACAATTGTGTTAATACCAATGATATTAAACGGGCATGCCGGGGCAAAATATGGAATTCCATTTCCTGTTTTTGCCAGAGCAAGTTTTGGAACAAAAGGAGCAAATATACCTGCGATGCTTCGTGCAATAGTTGCCTGTGGCTGGTTTGGCATTCAGACATGGATCGGCGGAGCTGCTATATATAATATTGTAAGAGCATGGAACCCTTCTTTGCCGCAAATTGATAGTCATTCATTATTTCCACAAGCAATACCGATGATCTGTTTTCTATTGTTTTGGCTGTTGAATATGTTTATTGTTTATCTCGGTGTTGAAAGCATTAGAAAACTCTTGCTGTTCAAAGCGATCTTTCTTCCTGTTGCAGCATTTGCATTATTATTCTGGGCAATCAGTGCAGCCAATGGATTAGGACCAATACTTGAACAACCTTCCAAACTCCAGGGTGCATCTTTCTGGAATTATTTTTTCCCTGCTTTGACAGGAATGGTTGGTTTCTGGGCAACGCTATCGTTAAACATTCCTGATTTTACCCGCTATGCAAAAAGTCAGAAAGCACAAATAAGAGGACAGGCAATCGGTTTGCCGTCATCAATGACATTGTTTGCTTTTATAGGAGTTGTTGTTACATCTGCAACCGCAATTATATATGGCAGTACTATTTGGGATCCGATTCAACTGGCAGGAAGATTTGAAAACAAAATGATGGTGACATTTGCGATGCTTGCAGTTGCCATTTCAACACTGGCTACAAATATTGCTGCCAATATTGTAAGTCCTGCAAATGATTTTTCAAATCTTGCTCCGAAAAAAATCAATTTCCGGGTTGGCGGATATATTACGGGCATTATTGGCGTTTTGATCTTTCCCTGGAAACTGATCGCCGATCCTACAGGATATATTTTTACATGGCTGATTGCTTATTCAAGTTTATTAGGACCTGTTGGAGGTATCATGATCGCCGATTATTATTTTATTCGCAAACAAAACCTGGATGTTGATGATCTGTATCGTCACAATGGTCAGTACAGTTTTAATAATGGATTTAACAGGATCGCTATTACAGCATTGTTATGTGGCATCCTTCCTAATGTTCCCGGGTTTTTATTACAGATCAAAGTAGTTTCATCAACAGCATTTCCGGGATGGATCTCGCATTTATATAATTATGCCTGGTTCGTAGGATTTTTTGTAAGTGGATTGATTTATTACTCATTAATGCAGAAATTTAAAGTTCAGAATTATGATTTAAAGGTTGCACCTGAAATTCATCATTCATAACTCATCATTCATAACTCATTCTTATGTCCCTACTGATCAAAAATGGAAGAATCATAACTGCTGATGCTGATTGCGTTGCCGATATTTTTATTGAAGGCGAACAAATAAAAACGATCGGTAAAGACTTAGCAGTAAAAGCAGATAAAGAAATTGATGCTTCCGACAAGCTTGTTTTTCCCGGTGGTATTGACCCGCATGTGCATCTTGACATGCCATTCATGGGAACTTTCTCTTCTGACAATTATGAAACAGGAACAAGAGCAGCATTATTTGGCGGCACTACGATGGTAATTGATTTTATTTTACAGAAACAAGGAAATAGTTTACGGGCAGCATTGGAGGAATGGAAAGGAAGAAGTGATGGTAACTGTGTTGGCGATTATAGTTTCCACATGGCAGTTACCGATTTTAATGATAACACTAAAAAAGAAATAAAAGAGTTTATTGAGAAAGAAGGCATCACATCTTTTAAAACTTTCATGGCTTATAAAGGTGCATTGATGATCGATGATCGCCAGATGATCGGTCTGATGGAAGAAGTAAAACAACATGGCGGTTTAATAAATGTACATGCTACGAATGGCGACATGATCGATTACCTGATCGCCAAACACCGGGGGGAAGGAAAGCTTTCTCCTTTGTATCATTATTTATCACAACCTGAAGTAACAGAAGCTGAAGCAGCCGAACGTTTTGTTGATATGTCGCATTATACGGGTTGCCCTGGCTATATCGTTCACCTGACATGTGAAGGAGCATTGAATGCGGTCCGTAATGCAACCAAAAGAAATCAGAAAACATTTGTAGAAACCTGTATTCAATATTTAATACTCGATGCATCCTTGTATGAAAAAGATTTTGAAGGAGCTAAATGGGTAATGAGTCCTCCCCTGCGGGAAAAGAAAGACCAGCAAACTTTGTGGGCAGGTATCAACCAGGGATTGGTACAAGTTGTAGCAACTGATCATTGTCCATTTATGTGGGAACAAAAGAAAATGGGTGAAAAAGATTTTTCAAAAATACCCAATGGCCACCCAGCCATTGAAAACAGGATGGAGTTATTATTCAGCGAAGGCGTCGTGAAAAATAAGATCACTTTAAATAAATATGTAGAAGTTGCTTGTACCAATCCTGCAAAAATATTCGGCATGTTTCCCCGTAAAGGAACAATAGCTGTCGGCAGTGATGCAGATATTGTCATCTTCGACCCGAACGAAAAACATACACTATCAGCTAAAACCCATCACATGAATGTTGATTACAGCGGATATGAAGGCTGGGAATTAACTGGAAAAGTGAAAACCGTTTTGCTTCGAGGACAGGTAGCAATTGAAAACGGAAACTGTTTATTACAAAAAGGATATGGTAAATTTATAAAGAGAAATAAAGTAGATTCGAAAATATAGATTGCACGCAAAGACGCTAAGAAGCAAAGGCGCAAAGATTTCTTGGCGTCTTGTTTTTCTCACTTTGCGTGAAATAAAAAACTAAACTTATGCCAAGAATAATTAAATCAGGACTCATCCAAATGTCTTTGCCTAAAACCGAAGGCGAAGGAACCATTGAAGAAATAAAAGAAGCAATGGTGCAAAAGCATATTGCTTTGATCGAAGAAGCGGGAAAAAAAGGTGTACAGATACTTTGCCTCCAAGAGATTTTTAATACCCCTTACTTCTGCCCCGGCCAGGATGCAAAATGGTATGCAAGTGCCGAGACCATACCCGGCCCTACAGTAGAAAGAATGCAGGCTTATGCAAAAAAATACAATATGGTGATCATCGTGCCGATGTATGAAAAAGAACAGGCAGGTGTTTTATATAATACCGCAGCAGTAATTGATGCTGATGGAAAGTATTTAGGAAAGTACAGGAAGAATCATATTCCGCATACATCTGGTTTCTGGGAAAAATTCTTCTTTAAGCCCGGTAATTTGGGTTACCCGGTTTTTCAAACTAAGTATGCAAAAGTGGGTGTATATATCTGCTATGATCGTCATTTTCCTGATGGTGCAAGAATATTAGGATTAAATGGAGCTGAGATCGTTTATAATCCTTCAGCAACTGTTGCTGGTCTATCTCAATATTTATGGAAACTGGAACAACCTGCACATGCTGCAGCCAATGGATATTTCATGGGCTGTATCAATCGTGTAGGAACAGAAAAACCATGGAATGTTGGAAAATTTTATGGCAGCAGTTATTTTGTTGATCCCCGCGGACAAATCTTTGCACAGGCAAGTGAAGACAAAGATGAATTATTGGTTGCCAATTTTGATCTGGATATGATCGATGAAGTAAGAAGTGTTTGGCAGTTCTTTAGGGATCGTCGTCCTGAGACATACGGAAAACTTGTTGAACTTTAAACCCCCTGTCCCCCTAAAGGGGGAACATAGGTCGGTTAAACATTTGACTATTGGTTCTTTCTTTAACTTTTAAATTATAATAGTTCACTTACAACTATTGGGTTTTGTGAGTGGACTCCTCCCCTTTAGGGGAGGCCGGGAGGGGTTTCTATGGCAATTGATAACAACAGGCTTTCAAACGAACAATACGAAGAAAACTTCGCCGACATTCGTCCGCCGTTTGAAAATAAGACAGCGGCAGTGGTGGAAGCGAACCGCTGTATATTTTGTTATGATGCGCCATGTACAAAAAGTTGCCCGACAAGTATTGATGTTCCAAAATTTATTAAGCAGATCTCTACTGATAATGTAAAAGGCTCCGCACATACTATTCTTTCTTCAAATATTATGGGAGCTGGCTGTAGTAAAGTTTGTCCCGTAGAAAAATTATGTGAAGGTGCATGTGTATATAATTTACTGGAAGAAGAACCCATTCAAATTGCCAGGCTTCAACAATATTCAACCGCTATAGCATTAGAAAATAACTGGCAACTCTTCGAAAGAAAGAAACTTCCTGACTCCCCTTTAGGGGCCGGGGGCAAAAAAGTTGCCATTGTTGGCGCTGGTCCTGCAGGATTAAGTTGTGCTCATGTTTTGTCAAGAGAAGGAATTGATGTAACCATTTTTGAAAAAGAAGCTAAAGGCGGTGGTTTGATGACCTATGGAATTGCAGCCTATAAAGTAACACCACAATTTTGCGAAGATGAAGTAAACTATATCACTGCTCTTGGTGGTATCGAAATAAAATACAACCAGGAACTAGGAAAAGACATTACACTGTCTCAATTGAAAAAAGACTTTGATGCTGTTTATCTCGGCATCGGGGTTGGTGTAGCAAGACAATTGGATATCCCAGGTGAAAAACTCGAAGGAGTGGTTGATGCCATTCAATTCATTTATGATATTCGTGACAAAGGCTATTCAACTGTACCGGTTGGAGATAAAGTAGCAGTGATCGGAATGGGAATGACAGCAATTGATGCTGCTACACAGGCAAAACGATTAGGCGCAAAAGAAGTGACAATGATCTATCGGAGAACACAGGATGAAATGCCTTGTACGGAATTTGAATTGAATATTGCCAAACAGGATGGTTGCAAGATCATCTGGCTTGCCGCACCGAAGAAAGTGAAAGGTGAAAAGGGAAAAGTGAAAACTTTGGTTTGTAGTGTTATGGAACTCGGCGAAGCTGATCCTGGCGGAAGAAGAAGCCCGGTTGATACAGGCGAAACTTTTAAGCTGGATGTTGATATGGTAATAAAAGCAGCGGGACAAGTGCCATTTGAAAAATTAATAAAGAAAAATAAACTGGAAAACAAAAACGGAAAGTTGGTAATCGATAAAAACTGTTCAACAAATATAAAAGGTGTTTTCGCAGGAGGAGATGCAGTGAATGGTGGTAAAGAAGTTGTTGATGCAGTTCAAGATGGAAAACTAGGAGCTGCAGCAATTTTAAAATATTTGGGGCTTGCGTAGGTTTCACGCAAAGACGCCAAGGGGCAAAGGCGCAAAGTATTTCTTGGCGTCTTGGTTTTTCACTTTGCGTCTTTGCGAGAAATAAAAAGGAAGAATGACTGAAAATGAAATAGCTAAAGAAGTAGTAGATCTGTGCTTTAAGATTCATACACAGTATGGACCCGGTTTGTTTGAAAGTGTTTATGAAGAAGTTTTCTGTTATGAATGGGGAAAGAAAAATATTCCTTATTTGAAACAACATCCAATCCCATTGGTTCATGAAACAATAAAAATGGATGCGGGTTTCAGAGCAGATGTGATAATCGATAACAAAGTTGTGGTAGAATTAAAATCAGTTGAATTATTAGCACCAGTTCATTATAAACAAGTACAGACTTACTTGAAATTAACAGGATGTAAGCTTGGTCTTTTAATAAATTTTAATGTAGCTCTTATCAAAGACGGGATTCACAGAATAGTAAATAACTTATAAACTTAGCTCCCTGGTTTCACGCAAAGACGCCAAGGAGCAAAGACGCAAAGGTTTTCTTGGCGTCTTATCTGTATTCTTTGCGCCTTTGCGTGAAATATTTGTTTGCAACAAAAAAGAAAAACATGGCCGACATAACCTCAACATTTTTAGGAATCAAGTCACCCAATCCGTATTGGTTGGCGAGTGCGCCTCCCACCGATAAAAAATATAATGTGCTTCGTGCATTTGAAGCCGGCTGGGGCGGTGTGGTTTGGAAAACACTTGGCAGCCAGGTAAAAAATGTTTCATCAAGATATTCGGCTGTTGATTTTAATGGTGGAAAAATGATGGGCTTTAATAATATAGAACTCATTAGTGATCGTCCGCTTGATCTAAACCTGCAGGAAATTGCTGAATGCATAAAATTATTTCCTGACCGTGCAATGATTGTTTCGCTGATGGCAGACAATGATAAAAAAAGCTGGCATGAACTCATAAAAAAAGTAGAAGACACAGGAGCACATGGACTGGAACTGAATTTTGGTTGCCCGCATGGAATGACAGAACGTGGAATGGGTGCCGCTGTTGGGCAGGACCCCGAGATAGCCTGCATGGTAGTGGAATGGGTAATGGAAGCAGCACATATCCCGGTAATAACCAAACTTACACCCAATGTACACTCGGTGGTACCAACAGGAAGATCAGTAGTAAAAGCAGGCACCAATGCGTTGTCATTGATCAATACCATACAATCTGTAACAGGTGTTGACCTGGATACACTCGTACCCAATCCTTATGTGGCGGGTAAATCTGTCTTTGGTGGTTATTGCGGACCGGCAGTAAAACCTATTGCATTAAAAATGCTAACTACTATTGCGCAGGATGATCTGACAAAGACAGTTCCTATTTCAGGAATTGGTGGTGTAAGCACATGGAAAGATGCGGTAGAGTTTATGTTGCTGGGTGCAAGCAATGTGCAGGTATGCACGGCTGCTATGAAATATGGTTTCCGAATTATTGAAGATATGTGCGAAGGGCTGAACAACTGGATGGATGAAAAAGGATTTAAAACACTCGATGATTTTATTGGCAAGTCTGTATCCACCATTACGCATTGGGAAGATCTGGATATCAACTATCATCATATTGCTAAAATAAACCAGGATAAATGCATACACTGTGGCCTCTGTTATATTGCCTGTGAAGATGCATCACATCAATCTATCAATTTGGCCTATGGCAAACCTTACAACACCTACACTGTAAAAGATGAAGAATGTGTTGGCTGCAATCTCTGCATGCTTGTTTGCCCCGTTGATAATTGTATTACTATGGAAGAGCATCGAGTTGCTCCTGAGTATTTGAACTGGATAGAATTTCAGAAAAGAGGATTGCCGCTGAATGATCATTAAGAGGATTATGTACTAAGCTGCATTGCTACTATTAAGCTTCTGTTGCGTCGCACTCTTGTACGCTTGATTCATTACTCGGCATGATTTAGTGACAATTTTTCCATTTGTATATTTCTAAGTTTCGAAATAAATAAAAAGGACTGCAATTGCAGTCCTTTTTATTTTACATTCCACTGGTTTAATTCAGCCTTTCGAATACACTTTCGGCTTCAGTATAAAATGCAGAACCCTTTCCTATCTTTTGAGGATCGTAATTAACCATCCTTATCAATTCAACATATTGCGATAATTCAAGCTTAGACAAATCAAGATCTACTGGATTTGTCTTCCAGATTACTGCATCATTCACTTCATCATATTTCATTAGGTTTGTTAATCCACATATTAGAGGATAGAAAAATCCCGGAGAGTATTGATAATCGGAGGTTTCATCAGTTGTATGAAATGGGACCTTTCCACTTTTTTTATTATCAACTGAGGATATACGTCCAAATTTTCCAGGTGCTGCTTGATGATATAAGTTCGGAAATTCAATATACAAACGATCGAAAAAGCGAAGTATGTCGCTTGTTAAATCTAACACTGATTTTACCGCTTTTGATCGTAATTGATATTTTCCTTTCTCCTCAACACTAATTTTTTTATTCTTCATGACTTCATTAAAGAAGTCAACACATTTGCCCTTTTGAGAATAAATACTTACTTTATTTAGGCCGTTAATCTCTTCAGGTAAAACGCCTTTCCCCTTTAAGAAAATCAGCCCTAATGTTGACAAACTAATTACATCTTCAGATTTAATTTTCCCTGCATCTCCCGTTTTCCAAATAATCTCAAACTCCTCGTCTAAATTTCCCTTTAAGTAATCGTAAAAGCCTACTTGATTTCCTTTTGCAGTTTCCTTTAATTGAACGTTGTTATTTCTGGCAGAACATATTTCAGAAATAAAATCATAAAACTCATCTACTGCTCCATCTTCCGAATTTGGCGTAATGATCTCTATTGGAATTGAGAACTTAAATTCGTCTTTTCTACTTTCATATCTCGTCAAAATCTCTTCATAATTTTCATTCCAGAATTCTTTGCAGCTGACCCAATCTTTTATTTTGACATCAAAAAGCTGCTCTATTAAATAAATTGCAACCGCAAACGTGTTGTGACCGCCATCCATAATCCCCTCATAATCTAAATTACCGAGAGAAATGCGGACGCGGTTCCGTTCTAATAATTCGCAAGTTTCTGTAGCGAGCAAAATTCCTTTGGATTTAAACCAAAATAACTCTGGACTAAATTCCAATGTCTCAAGTATGCTTTTAGTAATCGGATTAACTGTAGCAATTCTTGGATTAACCTTGTTGTCTGCCTCCTTTAATAGCTTAATGAAGCTGAGTGGAGAGATGCTTGAAACTAATTTCTGAATTTTTAATCCCTCTAATGAAGCCTGAAGGCTATGAGGGTGATCTAATTTTAAGATTAAACTACTCATGATTAATATTTATTTAATCGGAACGAAGAAAATAATTAAATAAATATTATGAAGAAAAGAGATTAGGCTCGTTCCTTTACCAAATGACTTTTCGATCATAATACCTCGCATCTATCCAGACGCTTTTCCATTTTACCAATGGAGCTTATAATCCAATAAGCAGTGCAAACGTATTGATATTTTCTTTACGTCCCAAAATTATTTGTCTTTATACCAATATTTGTGTTGAGTTATCGGCATCTTTCTTCCATAGTTCTTCGAACCAACAACTGAAAAATGGATTAACTTTCGAGTGAAAGTTTCGAGTGAATATTAATACTTAGCGCATGGATGCAAAACCACGAATCGACAAAGACACTTTTATAGAGATTCTGCAGGACAAACCACTTTTGGATGCGGATGATCTTCTAATCTTTCAGACAATTTATTCTTTAGAAAAACAAGAAGCATCTGCAACAGATCTCGCTAGAATTATTGGATGGAAGGATAAAGCTGCTGTTGTTGGAAGAATCGCTGGACTTGGAATGCGTATTTTAAAAAAATATGATATTAAGCAAAGTGTAAGAAGTGATGGCTCCAAAAGATATTGGGACTTCTTTTTTTCTGGCTATTATAAAGGCGATTTTTTTATTTGGAAACTTAAACCTGAATTGAAGGAAGCATTGGAGGAATGTGGTTTAGTTGCCAGCATTAGACCCATCTCATTACAAAGAGCTTTTTTGTTTGCATGGAATCCTGATAATTGGGATTGGAAAGACCTTAATGAGAACATAGAAGAACTATATAAAACGGGAAAAGCGACGCAAAAATGGAGTTGTAAAAGTCATAAAAGTGTTCGACCGGGAGATAGAGCTTTCATTGTTAAACTAGGTACTAATCCTAAAGGTATTTTTGCATCAGGCAAGGTTGTTTCAGAACCTTTTCTTTCTCAACATTGGAGTGGCGAAGACAAACTTGTACCAAGAGTTGTCATTGAATTTGACATACTTCTCAATCCTGAAAAAGATCCAATACTGTTGCTTGACAATCTTAAAGCTGGTAATTTAAAAAATCAAACATGGACACCTCAAGCATCTGGAATTTCAATAAAGCCTGAAGTTCTTGGTGAACTTGAAGAAGAATGGTTTGAATTTTTGAGAAACCAAAATATTTCGCACAACCCGTTTATTGAAAACAAAGACTTGTTGCAAACATATCTTGAGGGTTCAGTAGCTCAAGTTACTCAAACGAGATATGAGAGAAATATTCATGCTAGAACTGAATGCCTCAAACATTTTGGTTATTCTTGTTTAGTGTGTGATTTCAATTTTGAGAAACACTATGGTAACATCGGCTACCAGTTTATTCATGTTCACCATTTAACCCAGATTTCCTCCGTCGGCAAAGAGTATAAAGTAAATCCAATTGATGACCTTAGGCCAGTTTGTCCAAACTGTCATGCAATGCTACATAAACAAAATCCACCTTTATCTATTGAAGAGTTAAAGGACCTTATAAAAAATAAATAGAAGTAGTATACTTGAGCAATGCTTCTGAAAAAATTAACTCCAAATGAGAAAAAAACCTGAATTACAATTTCTCCGAACTATTAAAACTGGTAAGGGCTTAGTCAAACTTGTACATACTCTTAGGAAAATTAGGTGGAAAGCAAATGCAAGTTTTAAAGGAAAAAAGCGATCAGCACTTACAAAGGCACAACGTAAATTAATTCTGGAAAAGACTAATTCAAGATGTCACGTTTGTGGAGTAGAAATTCATTTAAATGGATTTCATGCAGATCATGTAAAAACGCACAGTTCTGGTGGTGAACACAACGAAAATAATTATCTACCAAGTTGCCAGACATGTAATAGTTATAGGTGGCATTTTGCTTCTGAAGAATTACAAATAATATTGAAGCTTGGCGTTTGGGCGAAAGGAAAGATGTTACGTAATTCAGAACTTGGATTACAGATCGCAAATGAGTTCGTTAAACATGAGATGAATGTTAGAAAGCGACGTAAGCCAAATCACAAAAAATAACAATCATCCATTAGATTGTTTTACAAAGAGAATGTTATGTATAATATTACTTTGATCTGTACAAGACATGAAGAACTCGGCAAATGCAATTCATCTGAATTGTATAAAATAATTGAGAGTATAAATCCTGAAATAATATTTGAAGAAATTCCCCCGTCTTACTTTGAAAAATATTACATAACCAAGAGTCATAAAAACTTAGAGTCCGACGTAATAAATAAGTATTTAGAGGTTTATAACGTGAAAATTTTTCCAGTCGATATTGATGTAAGACAAAAATTATCTAAATACCAAGACGAAATTTTTTTTATGTTTCTTACATTCTTTAATTATGAGGATTATAAAAAGTTAGATAATGAGAAAGAGACTTTGATAGCACAGGAAGGTTTTCATTATCTCAATAGTGATAAATTTTTGGACTTTTTAGAGAAAAAGGAGGTTATGGAAAAAAATATTATGGAATCTGAAATCGAGAAGAATAGACTACTTGATATTTACAAATTATTTCACGCAGAACAATACGATAGTCGCGAAAACGCAATGCTTCAGAATATTTACAATTACAGCAAAGGAAACCAATATAATCAAGCAGTGTTTTTAATTGGTGCCGAACATAGAAAGTCAATAATGCAAAAAATACAGGAATACGAAATCAAAGAAGAATTCAAATTGAATTGGAAATTTTACAACGGCTAAGGTTTCCTTCCGCTCGGGTCTTGTCCCACAGCCAGTACAACATAATTGAAGGAAGCTTGCAGCATCTTTCTTCTATAGTTCTTCGCAGCAAAGCCAAAATGAATTAACTTTCTGTACAAGAATTTGCGTAAAGCAGAATGTTGGCCGTAATTTTATAGCCCTTCATCAAACCATCTTCTCAACCTAAACTTTTCATTATGCGACACATTATCTTGTTTGCTTTAGTTGTGACCCTGTTTTCTTGTGGACAAAACAGCACAAAACAAAAAGAATTAGAGCTTAAAGAAAAAGAGCTTGCCTTGAAAGAAAAGGAACTACAGCTTAAAGAGAAAAGCGCAACAAATGACACTTCAAGTTCGATTTCGGCAATTCAAAATAAGAATAATACACAATCGACGACCGCTAACCAAGATACTGCCAAAGCAATACTTCCTGCAGACACGAAAGTTTTGATGCTTAAAAGCCCAACCTTCTATTTTGGTGATGTTGCCCATTTAACATTTAGAGATTCCAAAACGAATAAAGAAGATGAATATGAATGGGTAGGTGAAATTCCTGCCATTAAAGAAATAATGAACAAATGTGAAGGCCATGAAGGCTGCCCTGCATTGAAAGGACAAACTTATAGTGTAACTCTAAAGCACAAACTTATGGATGTTCTTGAATACAACGGAGAAAGTGGTGCAATGGAGAAAACAGGTAAAAAACAAAAACGCTGGATTATTGTTGATGCAAAGAAAATAGCAGCACCGTAACGAAGAAAAAAAACTACATCCAACAGTCACATTTGTTCTCAGCCTTGCGTCGTGTCCGTAACAAAATAAAACGCCCCGATGTCGCCCCACGCATCGGAATGAATATCATAATGGTTATCATAATATCAGTATCCGGTTGAGTCCCTTGCGGAGGCTCATCGCCGAAGAGTTGGTTTGAAATTTAGTGGCACTTAAGGAAGGAAATTTTATCTTAAATTTGAAGATCCTGATTTCAAAAACCTATTTAAAATTAATTCTTATGAAACCGGTAAAATGCATTATTCGCATTGCATGTTTGTTTTTCTTCCCTTATAACGAACTATACAGTCAAAGCCTTTCAAATTTTGTTTCTGTAAATCCTACGGCTCAAACAAGCAATTTTATATTTCCATCTGCTACACACCGGTTTCAAAAAATTATGGAACATGGCGATCCACTTCCTGTTGGCACCATGATGGATAATTTTGATTTTACAGGTTATATGCCAATTGCAGGATCCTCAACAAATGGTTACCTGAGTATTAATCATGAATTAACACCCGGTGGTGTTACAGCCATGAATGTTTCTTTTAATCCAATCACCAAACTCTGGAATAAAAACGGGGCAACAGCATTAAATTTTGCTTCCGTTGCAGGTACGGCCAGGAATTGTTCCGGCGGTTTAACTCCATGGGGGAATATCATAACCTGTGAAGAAGTAATTTCAACTGCTGATGTAAATACAGATGGTTATAATGACCTGGGCTGGCATGTAGAAATTAATCCTTCTACTAAAACAGTTGTAAGAAAACTATGGGCCATGGGATGCGGAGCTAAAGAAAATATTGCCATTCATTCAAACAGGAGAACGGCTTATTTTGGCAATGATGCAAATCCCGGTTACCTGTATAAGTTTGTTGCCACTGCAATGGATGACCTGTCTGCCGGATCATTGTATGTATATACAGGACCCAAAACAGGAAATGGCAATTGGGTGCTGATAAATAATACGACCCAGGCTGACAGGAATAATACAATGACATTGGGTGGTGCTGCAGGTGCTACAGCTTTTAACGGAATAGAAGATGTAGAGATTGGCCCCGACGGAAAAGTATATTTTTCCGTAAAAGGTGAAGACAGGGTATACCGGTTATTGGATGCTGATCCCATTTCCGGAACCACTACTTCTGCAATGGAAACTTTTGTAGGTAATGCATCCTATAATATTACTCATGCAGGTGGAACCGTTCTCACTCCCTGGGGAACCGGAAATGATAACTTAGCATTTGATGAGCAAGGTAATTTATGGGTTCTTCAGGATGGTAGCAATAACTATATCTGGGTAGTGATGAGTAACCATACACAGGCCGCTCCCAATGTAAAATTGTTTGGAATTGCCCCTGCAGGATCGGAACCAACGGGCATTACTTTTTCGCCTGATTATAAGTTCCTGTTTATGTCATTTCAGCATCCGACTGCATCTAATAATTCAGATCTTCAAATTGATGCTGCCGGAAACAGCATTGGCTTTGAAAAAGATATTGCTATCGCAATAGCATTAAACAGTAATCTTGGATGTATTAATGGTGATGGTTGCTTTGTTACAAATAATACTAATAATGTCGGTGTTGGTACAGATAGCCCAAAGGCAAAATTGCAGGTAAGAAATGGTGATGTATCATTAGAAACACTTGGTACAGGAGTTATTCTAAAATCTCCTAATGGTAATTGCTGGAAAATTACAGTTAGCAATACAGGAGTGATCTCTTCTGTGGCTGTACCTTGCCAGGAATAAAACTGATGCTAACGCATTTGAAAAATCATTTTCCGTTGGCCGGGGTCTTGCCCCACAACCAGCACAACCTAAATGAATGAAGAAAGCAGGCCCCGGGAGCTTAGGTATCGTAGCTTTCTTCCATAGTTCTCTGCACCAGGAGCTGGAAAAGTTGAAATGCATTTATTTATTCTGTACAACTTACAATTGGAAATCATTAACTTTCTGTACAAGAACTTTCGCTAAGCAGAGAGTTAGCAGAAAATTATTCGGAATTATGCTTGGGATTTTCAATTAAATTGACTTTCCCTTAAACAATTTTTTATGAAAGAGAAAACAAAAGGATTCGGTCGCAGGAACTTTATTAAAACAACGACATGTTTTACAACTGGACTAACTGGAATAGCATTTTTTCCCCAACTAAACCTGGCCATGGATAAAACTCCAGAGGAAAGCATTTATATAATAGGGCCTAAAGAAGGATTTTCTCCACAGATCGGAACACTTGTTTCTATGATGAATTTGATGCGAATTGTGGTTTTACGTTCAGCTACAAATATGACAAAGGAAGATCTTGATTATTTGCATGACTTAAAGGCAAACACTATTGGTGCCATGCTTTTACACTTAGCTGCAGTAGAGTATTCGTACCAGCAGAATACTTTTGAAGGGCGTAATTTCCAGTTTGATGATAATGAAAAAGCCAAATGGGGTGCCGCTCTTAACCTTGGGGATGAAGGTCGTAAAATAATTAAAGGAAATGATCTTGATTATTACCTTAACATTTTAAAAGAGACTCGTGAAAAAACAATAGCTGAGTTTAAGAAACGTGATGATGAGTGGTTAATGAAAGTAGACCCTCATGGTTTTGCAAACCAGCCTACAAATAATTACTGTAAGTGGTTCCATGTATGCGAACATGAATCGAATCACAATGGACAAATTAAGTGGATAAAAAGCAGACTGCCGGGAGCTAAGGCAGGTAATGATTGAAAATGTATATCTCAGCCTTGGTTCGTGTCCGTAACAAATAAACGCCCTGATGCATGTCCCCACGCATCGGAACGAATTTCATGATGGAAGATCATTTCAATGGCGCAGGTGCATCAGTAAACTTTTTATGTGCACCAGTTAATTTACCAATATAATACGTAGCAGGAATAATTACTTTTCTTACAACAGCAGGTATGTCACCTGTAGCAAATTCAGATCTGTAATACATCGTAAGAAAAGCGATCCTTTTTATTTCAGGACGATCATGTTTTCCTTCATCTAATGCCTTGTAAACCCCTTCCAAAAAATATTCAATATTATTAGCAGGCTTTACCCATCCTTTCACATGTAATTCATCTTCGCCGGCGTTCCAGAATTTATGCCAGGTGCCACGCATAAAAGTTACAGTTTCACCTGGACCATAATAAACGGGTTCCTTTCCAGGTATCAAGATTCCCATTTTACCACTGATAACTGTGAGACTTTCTTCTTGCTTCCAGTGAACATGAATAGGAGGACCTGCCTTTGGTTCGACAAAACCCTCAGTTATTAATTTATCGCCATCAGGTTCTTTTATCCGTTCTACAAAGACCAGCTTCTCTCCAAATTTATTTTCAATCGTGTGTGGGTATTGATACATAAATGGTGGTTTTGGTTAGTTCAAAAGTAAGGAATAACTGCGTTTTGTTCATTGACAGAAGACTCGTCATGAATTATTGAGCTATAATTATATCTGCCGAAAAATGATCCATAAATGAATGAAGAAGGCAGCAGCATTAGTTATCCAAAGTAGAGTGCATTATTGTCCCCCGCTGGCGGGGGAAGTACTTCAATCATAAACCCAGTTACAAATTGGGGTGGACTTTAATCGCCGCATTTAGTCCACCCCAATTTGATAAAGCATGAGAATCGACTATCCGGCCCCCGCCAGCGGGGGACATTATCAGTCTTATTTTAGTAAGGCGTAAAATACAGAAGACAATGCACAGTCTGAATTTCGAATAGCGTTAAAACTACTTACCCAATTTCTTTTCAACCCAATCCTCCAAATAACTATACACAGCATTAATATTCTCCAACACTTCTTCATTAGTAAACCGAAGAACTGTAAAGCCAGCTTCTTCCAATGCCTTCTGTCTTATTTTATCATTCTTAGTAATTTCTTCCAGTTGATGAATACTTCCATCCACTTCAATTATAAGCATTAACTCTTTGCACATGAAATCCGCAATATAAATTAACACTGACCGTTGCCGTCTGAACTGGAAACCTTTCATTTTCCCTGCACGCAAAACATATTTCCATAAACAAGCTTCTGCTTTGGTCATTTCTTTACGTAAGCGATTAGCATACGGTTGAAGATTCTTATTGTAGTAATGATTGCTGTGTCCGTCGGTCATGTATTAAAATTACAATTATGTTGAAGATTTCCATCCGCCCAGGGTCTTGCCCCACAGCCAGTACAACAATGAAGAAATGGCTAAATCAACTTAATTAAGGTAAATGAAAATAAATGTCTGATAAATGGTAAGCTGCATTAGCAAATGATGGCTTATCTGTCCGCCGGGGTCTTGCCCCACAGCCAGTACCCGATTTTTTTTGATAGTTTGTAAATCTTAGAATATGTAAAACTATAGACGAATTTGTACTAATAAATATGTAGCAGTTCCAGTAGTCCAAATGGATCATCCATCGTCTCTAAAAGATCCTTATTGTGTTTTATCATCTTGCTTCGCATATATACACGGAGCCATTGCTTATACATGTATAGTTCGTAACGATTGAGCATTTCCGGAAGAGGCAGATTGCGCTGTCCTATAAGTCCGGCCAGATGTATTGCAGATTCTAAGCCCAGCGAAATCGATTGAAAATAGGGAGAGCCGAGGGCAGCATCGCCAACCACAAATACCGGTGAAGTGTTGAACGGGTGCTCATTGCCCCCTTCAGCAAGCCATTTCCGATTAGTTGCGTTATTAGCTCTATACAGGTTCAATGGAATTCGAACTATATCCAGGTCGCCAATTAATTCTCCATGAGTTTCCTGTTTTATCTTGTCGATAAAGTTGTCCATTGATCGAGCAACCTGGGGGAAGTGTATACGAAGCCACTGACCATCGAATGTTGTCGGCATCGACTCGTAATCTTTGGGCGTTATTTTAACAATGCCAGAAACAAAAGTGATATTACCATCGTAACACACACGATCAACGGCAGGAATAAATTTATAATGTAGGTTTCCTGCATTCTTGTAGTATTTACAGTGCTCGTTACATTGGTATTCCTGGCCGTACAGGAAAGTGATAACAATTGCATATTCAAGTTGAATGTTGAATGTGTTGGCGTCTTTGTTGCCAATAGCCGGACCAGGTGAAAGGTGATCCCTTAGTAGTGACTTACAACCGGAACAGTCGATCAGTATATCTCCCGGCTTAAGCAATGCTATTGCCTGCTCCGCAGTCAGATTCGTTACAATCCGTTCCACATTATTTGAACCGCGGTTGTCGATGAGGTCACTGAGTCCTTGTTCGATAGAATTAAGTGGTGCGAACCCCTTAACCCATTCATGGAGAAGTGACATCAGGTCCTCCGGGATAGTTCGCCTGAATGCAAGTGTTTCCTGAATTTCGGCAATATCAAATACGGCTGCCAGATTCTCGGCATCAATATGATCGGCACAATAGCTATCCACTGAATCAGCAGTAAGGAATGAAGAGAGCTTAACCATCCGCGTACGGGTATAATTCGGTCTCTTTTCGTATAAGCGAACGGAGAACTCTTCCATTGTTTGAAATAAGGCAGTGATCATAAGACCAACCGGTCCTGCGCCAATTACATGAACCCGGCCTCCGGAAGAAACGTTTGACTGGTTTGCGAAACCTGATTCTGTTATTGATTTCACGAGTTGTTATTATTAAGTGTGTTCAATGGGAATGAGTCAGCAAGCAATTTTTATTACAATATAGCACAAATAAAGCCAATGAAACATTGGCTTTATTTGTTTAAAATCAGTTTTAAAGGCATATGATCTTATACTGTTTCAGCCACCAAAACTGGCATTGAAACAGTAATAGGTTCAAGAACCGTGTGTTTTTCTTTTGCGATCTTTTGAATTATATCCGGGTTACTCAAAACAGCTTGCATGGCTTCCACATCAAAAACTTCTGCAATCAAAACAACCGAGTTTGGATCGTTCGTATCCTGTAAAGTTTCAAACCCGGACGCAAATTTTGAGAATATCTCAACCCGATCCTCGTGTCCTTTCAACCATCTATCGATGTTACCTACTTTGTGACGAATTACAATCGTTGTCATTTTTTTCAATTTAGTATTGGTGCTTACTCTAAACAGTTTTCAGCTTCCCTGTTGCCTACTTTATTTTTAAAGTCGTTGTTCGGCACTTTCGACTTTATCGATCAAAACATCATTTCAATTTTTTTTTGGTTAATACATGCAATCTACTTTGAAGCTAGGGGCAGCTCCAATGACATTTAACAAAAAAAAAGCTTGATAAATATCAAGGCCTTATTGGTGAAGCATTTGTTTCCTGATACGACTCAATGTTTCGGGAGAAACACCCAGGTAAGAAGCGATCATATGAAGAGGTACACGATTAATGAATGAATGATATTGGTTGACCAGCCGTTGATATTTTTCCTCTGCGGTTAATCCAATTGTAATTGATACTCTACGTTGCAATGCAACATAGGCATCCTGGAATAGTATCCTGTAATATGTCTCATATTTAGGTATTTCACCTAAAAGTTTGAAATGATCCTGCCGTTCAATAGTGAGCACATCACTATCCTCCAGGGCCTCGATATTCATTTTTGATGGCTCACCGGTTAGAAAACTATACAGGTCACCGATCCACCAGCCTTCAAATGCAAATTGGATCACATGCTGTGTGCCTTTATCATTAATAGTATAAGAATACAACGCACCTTTTTCAATAAAAGTTGATCTATTGCAAACATCACCTTCCTGCAATACATATTGTCTCTTCCTTATTTTTTTGGGAACAAAATTATCCTTGCATTTCTGCAAGTCTTCTTCACTAAAAGATGCTTTAGCCAGAAGTGATCTTGTCAATACTTCATACATGATAGCTAAAAGATAAGAAAATTGATCTAGACTTTAAAATATGTCATTCCCCGTCTGTCCTTAGTGTTCTCATTTGTTTTCAGTATAGTTGTTCGCGGCTATAACCAAAAATCATTATCTTCCTCTCCTAGAAATTGCTTAAGCAAAGATTTTACGATTGAGGCCATAGAAAAGAATATCAGTTTTACATCTTTAAAAAAATAAAAACTATGGCAAAATCAAAAACAATCGTACTCATTCACGGAAATTTTGTGAACAACAGCAGTTGGACAGAATGGAAACACTACTATGAACAAAAAGGATACAATGTTTATACTCCTGCAAACCCCGGGCATGAGGGGAATCCTGCTGAATTAAGAGCAAAAGTTCATCCTGACCTCGTTAAGATGGGTTTCATAGATATTGTAAACAATATCGCTCAATTAATTGATGGCTTACCTGAAAAGCCATTAGTTATTGGTCACTCTATACAAGGATGCAAATAGCCGGGTTGATGTAAAAATATTTGAAGGCAAAAGTCATTTCATTTGCGGGGAGCCAGGTTGGGAAAAGATAGCCGATCATGTTTTAGATTGGTACGAAAAACTCTAATACGTCTGTAAAGCAGAGTGCACATTGTCCCCCGCTGGCGGGGGAAGTACTGCGATTTAAATGAAATTATAAATTAGGGGTGGACAAGACATTCCTCATAATTTGTAATTTCAGTCTGTGAATAGCAAGCACGACAATCATTTTTACAATAAGAATTTGCAGCCTTACGCCAATCGTCTACGTAAAGAGATGATCCCGATAGCTATCGGGACAGAAGCTTGTTTGTGGAAGTATGTTTTACGGGCAGGTAAAATGAAAAATTTTCAATTCAGGCGTCAAAGAACAGTATTGAATTACATCGCGGATTTTATGTGCAAGGAATTAATGTTGATAATTGAAGTAGATGGAATAACTCATCACTCGGAAGAAGCTATTAAAAAAGATGAGACCAGGCAAAAGGCGTTAGAATCGGCTGGCTTTACTGTGCTTCGTTTCAGTGATGAAGAAGTATTGAATCAAATTCGGGCAGTGTATAATTATCTCGAAGATTGGATTGAAAAGAAAATTGATCCGCAAGTTTAGTCCACCCCCATTTGAAAATTTAAAATGATCGTCCATCCGACCCCCGTCCCGATAGCTATCGGGAGGGACATTATACAGTCCTATTTTGTACTACATAGTTCTTCGAAGCAACAACTGTAAATGAATTAACTTCCTGCTCCATCAACATAAAACAAGCACCACCAATTATGGAAGTACATGCCCACACTCACACCGCAAGAAAAAAATGGACACATTATTTCTGGGAATTCTTAATGTTATTCCTTGCTGTGTTCTGTGGCTTCCTGGCAGAAAACTATAGGGAGACAATTATTAATAAAGAAAAAGCACATCACTATATACAAAACCTGGTGGCTGATCTGAAGGCTGATACTGCTGATGTTAATTTTGCCATTTACTATAACCAGTTATGGAGCGATCACCTGGACAGTGCTCTGCAAATACCAATTGACCGTTTAAAAAATATAAACACTCAGGATACTTTTTTTTATCATTTCCTGCCATATTATAGCTGGTTGCAAGTTTTTATCCAAAACGATAATACGATCACACAATTGAAAGCGGGAGGATTTAATTTTATCAGGAATGAGAAAGTAGTTGATTCGATAAACCTGGTTTATAATTTTTACCGGAATATAGTTTTTAATAATGAATATTATAATACCTGCTCTTGGGATATTACTCGCAAAGCACAGGAGTTAATGGATATGCCGACTCCTTCATTAACAATTGAAGAAAATATTCCAAAGCAAGTTCTTCAAAACAAGGAAGTCTTTATTAAATATGATATGCCGGCGATACGTCAGCTTTACAGTATGATAAGAAATGCAAAGGGAGCTATGGCGACTTCTATACTTTTTGAAAAACAATACCGTGAAAAAGCGGTAAGATTGCTAACCTATCTTCAGAAGGAATATCACCTGGATTGAAAAGCTCCGTCCGCCGGGGGGCTTGCCATACAGCCAGTACAACATAAATGAATGATGAGGACAGTTTTTTTCTTCTTTTGTTCTTCGCACAAAAACAAAAAATGAATTAACTTTCTTTACAAAACTTTCGCAAAGCTGCGGGTTAGCGGTAATTTTAAAATCACTAATAAAAATAGAATCATATGAGAAAAATAATTTCATTTATGCACATATCGCTTGATGGTTTTGTAGCAGGACCGAACGGCGAATTGGATTGGGCTAAAGTTGATGAAGAAATTTTTGATCATGTCGGTAAGCGGATAAGCGAAGGCGATACTGCATTATATGGACGGGTAACTTACCAGCTAATGGAAAGTTACTGGCCTACCGCAGCAGACAAGCCGACAGCAACCAAACACGACATTGAACATTCAAAGTGGTATAGCAAAGTTCACAAAGTTGTTTTATCAAAAACATTGAAAGATTCAGGTTTAGGATACACAACAATTATCAGCAACAACCTTACGGACAGAATAAATGAAATAAAACAACAGGCAGGTCCGGACATCTTGCTTTTTGGTAGCCCTACAGCAACACATTCATTGATGAAACTGAACTTAATTGACGGCTACTGGCTATTTGTTAATCCAATTATTCTTGGACAAGGCATTCCATTGTTTGCAGGCATCAATCCCGATAACTACCAGGATAAAATAAAACTAAAACTATTGACTACCCGGCAATTTACTTGCGGTGTAACTGAACTGAATTACACAATGGACAGACAATAACAATAGTACGTCTTGCAATTCTTATTTCTTTGCCGCCATTTTATCCAATGGCTTCAAAATTTTTTTTGCTTTGGGTCCCGGTTGAAATTGCTTGGCAAGTGTTGCTCTTACAATTCCCACTCGTCCTATATATCCGTCAGCAGAAGATACTCCCCGTATGGACATCCGGTTACTTACCCATGACATATTTATATTCCATGACCGGCTATTATATCCCGTGGCAATACGATATAAAAAATTAGGTGTAACGCTGAAGCAGTCTTCACTGCCGGATCCGTTTGTTTCCCCAACCCACCCGAGATTGAGATTTGCATTGAGCGAACCGGTTATAAAAAAGTGTTGCCGCAAAACAAGTGTATAAGCATAACCTGCACCCGGGCCTATTTTAAAAAATTGGACCTTATGAATGCCCTGTTGTTTATATAACATAGCCATAGCAGCGGGTACCAAAGCGCTGTCTGCATCTACAATGCCGTAATATATTTCGCCACCCAACAAAAAGGAACCGGCTGATCTCTTTTGCCATTCATTTTGCACCATCGCAGCCCTGTAAGAGAATTTCCTTTCATTCAAAATTCGATAAGCGGCAAGACCAAATAAGTTGAACTTTATATCCGGTCGGAAATAATATAAATTGGGATCAGGCGATCCCAGTCCCTTAGGATTTAGATGGTAACCTTTATAAAATTGTGCATAGAAATCAAAACTCCATTTACGTCCATACATGTGTCCCTGGTTTTCCCAATACTTAGTTTTGCCTTTTTGTTCTTCATCGCCATTCAAAAATCCAAAACCATAGGCAAGGTTCAATGTAAAAGAACGATAGGTAGCTCCGATACCCATATTTAAAGTTGTATTAGGCACGTAGCGAAGTCGAGGAGTTGTTTTGTTATTTCTATTTATCTCTAACGCAGTGTATTTCTGACCAAAATAAAATCTGCCGGTAATTGTTTTACCCATGAAGGATTCGTAATAAGTTGTATCATAGTCTGTTTCTGCAGTAGGTTGCTGGGCCGGTGCATGCATGACAAATAATAACAAAGTAATTATCCATAAAATCCCGCAACAATATGTAGTCACTTAGAAAAATATAATGAATGAATAAAACTGCCGGTAAATTGTAATTCAATTTAACGAATATTTTCATGTGACTGATTTTCGTTTTCGTCCTCCTCTCCCTTTCCGTCTGCCCGGGGGTCTTGCCCCGCAGCCAGTGTAACATATATGAATGAAAATGGATTAACTTTTGTATAAGAATTTGTGATAAAATAATTAGAAAATGGAATTCAACCCAAGCAACAACGTTATTAAACTTTGTATTCAAGCCATGGGCATGGAAGAGAAAGGTAATCCTGAAGAAGCTAGCAGGTTATTTCTCCAGGCGTGGAATGAAGCGACAAACGACTTTGAAAAATTTATTGCTGCTTATTATATGGCACGGCACCAGGAAAATGTTTCCGACAAATTAAAATGGCTCGAAACAGCTTTGCAGTTTGCATTAAAAGTAAATAACGACAGTGTTATAGGAGCTTTTCCTTCTCTATATTCAAACATTGCCAAATGCTACGAGGAATTAAACGACGCTGGCAACGCAAAAAAGAATTATGAATTAGCAAATTCATTCAAGAACAATACCTCTGACAAGGGACCTTTTTATCACGGTACAAGAGCAGATATGAAGGTTGGCGATATGCTGAAAGCAGGGTTTGGTTCTAATTACAAGGATGATCTTAAAATGAATCATATTTATTTTACAGCACTTGCTAATGGCGCAGGTCTTGCTGCGGCATTAGCGAAAGGTGATGGGCCGGAGAGAGTTTATATCGTTGAACCAACAGGTGATTTTGAAAATGACCCCAACGTTACAGACAAAAAATTTCCGGGCAATCCGACACGTTCATATCGCACCGATGCACCATTAAAGATCGTTGGTGAAGCAACTGATTGGGTGAGACAAACACCTGGCGAACTTAAAAAATGGCGTGAAAAGTTGGCCAATGCAAAAGGAGATATAATTAATTAATTTTTCAGCCCTGGTTCGTGCCTGCCGGCAGGCAGGTCCTTAAGAAAATAAGAGGCCACGATGTCGCCCCAGGGGGTCGGAACAGTTTAGCTCATAAAAATTATTATCTTACTGTATCAAACTCACCGAACATAAGAAAAAACATAACTTTTCTTCACTGCAAACAAAAACGGAAATGAACTCAGATTTTATAGCACAATTAAAAGAAGTAATAGCCTTACTGAATAAAATAGAGCGAACATACGCATCCGAACGTTCGAAAACCATTGGTCAGTTGCAGAATAAAATATGGGACGAACCTCAACTTCAAAATGAAGAACTTTATTTTCTGCAGGAACTTGCAGGTGATTTAAATTTTTATGAGCCAATTGAAAGAGACCGTGATGTGGCTTTAGGCTATTATGATGATAGCAGGCTGTCGGAACTGACAGAAGCTGCACTTAAAAAAACAGAGTCCTTTCTCGCTGCCTGAAATATGCAATTATGCTTGTGTTGTGTTCTATGTCTTTCTTCCATAGTTCTTCGCAGCAAAACCAGAATAATAAAGCCACTTTTGCCGGGCATCTTAAAATCAGAATCATTAACTTTCTGTTGAAGAATTACTAAGCGAAGAAAGCTAGCACCATTTGCGAGACACTTCATTTATTCAACTTCAATTTTATGAGCGAAAACAAATCACTTACCCGGCTTGAAGCTTTTAGCGATGGTGTATTTGCTATTGCCATTACTCTTTTGATTCTGGAAATAAAGGTTCCTCCTTTTCATTCAATTCATTCAGCAAAAGATCTGGTGAATGCTCTTGCTGATTTATGGCCATCTTACTTTGCACTTATTTATTCTTTTGGTGGCATTTTGATCCAGTGGGTCTTTCATCATAACATACTCAATCAACTGGGTAAAACTTCCCGGCCATTTTTATATGCCAATGGTTTTTTATTACTCACAATTGTATTTTTTCCATTTCCAACAGCATTGCTGGCAGAGTACATCAATACTGAATATGCCATGCCGGCTATTGTGTTCTATGGAATATCCAGTATAATTAATTCCTGGAGCTGGTTTTTATTTTATCGTTCACTTGACAAGCCAAAGATGTTAAGAACTAATAGCTTTTCCGATGAGCTATATAATAAAATAAAAAGGAGCAATTACTTTGCAATAGTTATTTACACATCAACCACTTTGTTGGCAATTTGGGTTCCCTATGTTGCTCTGATAATAAATGTTGCATTATGGTTGCTTTGGCTAAGTTTATCATTGATTGAAAAAGAATAAAATATCTCATCCATAGTCCTTCGCAACAATAAAAATAAAAGCCACTTCCTTGCGGAAGCGGCTTCAATATTTCTTTCAACATTTATTCACTTAGTTTGACTTAACCAACTTCAATATTTGTTTTTGTCCCCCTTGTATGATCTCAACAAGATAGATCCCGGAATGATAAGAATTTCCAAGCCTTACTGATTGATTAGATGGCAGCGAAGATTTTGTTTCTATAACTCTGCCCATGTTATCATATACAGTTAGTCGTATGTTGTTGCCTGCTTTGCCACGTATTTGAATGTCAAAGTAGTTAGGTGAAGGGTTGCCTAGTACTGTTATTGCTGCAAGATCTGTTTCCCGTACATCCCTGGATCGTGCAGTGATCGAATTAGGTTCACAACTGCCTAACATATCACCATGCGAAAGGTGATCCGCTACAGCCGGCCTTCCAATCGTCAGGGTATTTCCATTATGACAAACATCGATCTTGTCGCCATTTTTGCCGCCTGATATATTTAGCACATTTACAGTTTTTGTGGCCGAACCTGGGCAACCGTTTTGATCTTTCACAGCAAGTGAATAGGTTGTTGTAGTTGTTGGACTCACGGTCACAGATGAAGTAGTAGCACCATTAGACCAGGTATAACTATAAGGTCCCATACCACCACTAACATTTGACTGGAGCATTAAGGATGATGCCGGAGCATAAGCAGGAAATACTGTATTAGCCAAGACACCTCCTCCTAATGCGAATGCATCAGGGATAGAAACATTTATAGTAGGACAGAGATTGAGAAAACCTCTGATCTCACCGCTTGGAAACGTTGTTGAATGAATATTGAGATAAGCCTTGCCTGCACCAATCGCTGCTCTCAGTGCAGCAAAAGCTGAAGCAGTTGTGCCACCATTGTTTGTAACGTATGAAGGATTGTAGCTGGTGCTCAAAAGCATATTGAAACTGTGGTCATAAGTTCCGAAAGTTACCCCGGATGGAAAGCCGGTAAAAGTTGGAGTCGTGGTTGCCACTCCTGCGGTTCCTGTCCCGGCAACTGCTGTTGCTGCATGGATGTGGGATGCTGTCACTCCGGCCACTAGTCCTGAGAAGGTGCTCTGAACCCTCATGGTATTCGCAACCGCATCAATTGTTATAAGTCCCGTCCCGGTTCCGGGAGAGTTGTTAGCAGGTACTTCAGCTGGCCCCGACAGGCTTACCCAATAAAGCTGTCCGTTGGAAACATAAGATGCTCCAAAAGATACTATGAAAAGCAAAAGAGTTTTTTTTATTGCCCGGAGCAAAAGGTCTGAATAGAAATGTTTCATAACTGTATTATTTAGATTGATTAAAAACGAGTTCCTGGAAATAAATAGAATAGGGAGACAGCTCTCTCAATTGAAAAGAATTATGGGCTAGATGGCAAGGCACCTGATATTTCATTATTCGTGATATAAAACTATATTCAAGGCAGGACTAAAACGATTGAAGATGGGATACTGGATAAGATGTGAAGACATTCACAGAAACGGAACAGATGTGGAAGTGGTTGCCTTTCAATAATCATTTTCATCACTGACAACCCTCATTGTTTTTAACTGGCTCCGTAGTTAACCTTACAATAGTCACCAAAGAATAAAACTATGCGCCGGAAATATTTACTTTATTGTGGTATCGCCGCTTCATTGCTTTACATCGCCATGAACATCTTTTTTCCTTTTTTGGATAAAGAATATAACTGGGTTACCCAAACGGTTAGTGAGTTATCTGCTGTTGATGCACCGACAAGACCCTCCTGGTTTGTGTTAGGAATAGTCTATACTTTGCTTATAGCTGCATTCGGTTGGGGTGTCTTTAAATCGGCAGATGAGAAACGATCCTTACGCATCGCAGGAATTTTGCTGATGATTAATGGAGTAATGGGTTTGACCTGGACACCCATGCATCAACGTGAAGTATTGGCAGCCGGTGGTGGAACTTTTACAGATACATGGCATCTTGTGATGGCCTCTATAACTGTATTACTTATGTTCCTTTCTATAGGCTTTGGTGCGGCTGCTTTTGCAAAAGGATTTCGTTTTTATTCCATCGTTACTATTATTGTTTTCATCGTGTTTGGAGTTTTGACTTTCTTAGAAGCTCCTAATGTCGATAAAGACCTGCCAACACCATTTATCGGTTTATGGGAACGTATCAACATCGCAGCATTTATGGTTTGGATGCTTGTGTTTTCCTCCATTCTTATAAGGCTTGAAAAGAACAGTGAGGAACTATGATGTTTCATCAATTCTCTTATAATCATAATCATCATAGAATCTTTCTTCGAATGTATGTTGTGACGGCTTTCCATATTTTAAAATCACATAAGCCATATAGATAATAACAACAGGAGACAAAATAAACATGACAATGATCGCTTCATCAGGTATACCAATGTAAGGAGAAACATTATAAAGCATCACAAACAACGTGGCAAAAGCTATAACAATCGCAGGTTTTTTCATACTTAAAGATTATCCTGGTACCAGCAAAATACTGGCAACTTCTTTGCCAGACTTAAGTCTTTAAAAAAATAGGGATAGACAATTTAAAAGATTATATGTCATTCTTCGCAGCAAAAAAATCGAAAATGTATTAACTTTCTCTGCAAAATTCTCGCAAAGCGGGAATCGAAAAAATAATTGATCCCGATAGCCCTGCCTACCGGCAGGCAGGTATCGGGAGTAAAAAAAACAAAATATGAGAAAAATAATTGCAGCAATGAATATGACACTTGACGGATTCTGCGACCACACTGCAATGATCGCAGATGACGAAATACATCAACATTATAATGAACTATTAAGGAATACAGGCACCCTTATATACGGAAGGAAACCTATCAATTGATGGAAAGTTATTGGCCATCTGTTGTAAAAGATCCTACTGGCAACAAACCAATGGATGAATTTGCAGTATTAATAGACAATATTCCAAAGATCGTTTTTTCCCGTACGCTTCAACATGTTGAATGGAAAAATACAATATTGAAAAAGGAAGTCATTCATTAAAGAAGAAATTTTAGAACTCAAGAAACAACCGGGTAAAAATATTGGAGTTGGCAGCCCAGGTTTAATAGTAGCCTTTTCACAACTCGGTTTAATTGATGAATACCAACTCGGCGTTCAGCCAATTATTTTAGGAAGCGGCTTGCAATTGTTTAAAAACATCAGGGATAGAATTGATCATAAACTCTTGAAAACAAAAACATTTGGTTGTGGTGCAATAATGCTCTACTATGAGACGATAAAAAAATGAGCGCATATTAAGAACAAAAGCGAAGTGTTCATTATCCCCGCTGGCGATAGCTATCGGATTCAAACTCCCCCACATTTTTTTAAAAAATATTTCGTAAAAAATTTGTGAAACCGAATAGCTGCACATATATTTGCAACCAATTGGTTTCGCATAAAATCAAATCTGAGAGAAGAAATGGTTGAAATTTTTAAAACAAATGTTCAGAAAAAGGCACAAAGCAAAATGCTGCTTTATATTTTGTCTGAAGCATTCCCATCGTTTAAAATTAATTTTGACCTTTCAGATCGTGATAAGGTGCTTAGAGTTGAAGGTGATAATATAGAGGCGTTAAGGATAATGATACTCGTAAAAGAGTATGGAGTTAAGTGTGAGATATTAGATTAACAGTAAAGCATAAAAATTAAAAAGATGAGAAAAATAATTGTTTTATCAATGATCACCTTAGATGGAGTAATGCAAGCCCCAGGTGGAACTAAAGAAGATAGATCAGGGGGTTTCAAATATGGCGGTTGGACTGAACCCTATGGTGACGAAGCTTATGGTGAAGCCGTGCAAAAAGAGTTGCAACAACCTGCAGATTATCTTTTGGGAAGAAAAACATTTGATATCTGGGAGGGCTACTGGCCTAAGCATGCAGACTTTTGGCCGGGTATTAATGATGGTACAAAATACGTCCTGTCCAAAACCCGGAAAAAGTCGGATTGGAAAAATTCAGTTTTCCTTAAAAGCCTAGCGGATATTAAGAAGCTTAAAAAATCAAAAGGTTCTGATATCCAGGTTTGGGGCAGCAGTAAACTTATTCAGTTGCTACTTAAGAATGATCTGGTGGACGAACTCCGTCTCAAAATTCACCCCTTGACTCTTGGTAAAGGAAAAAAGTTGTTTGACAATGGTCCGATCCCGGCAGCATTTACCTTAACAGAGAGTGTTGTTACATCAAAGGGAGTAATTATTGCCTATTACAAAAGGGCTGGAAAAGTTAAGACAGGTAATGTTGGAGCATAAGAAGAAAAAACGTTCTCAAATAAAAATCCATAACAGAATTTAATTATCAGGGAAGCCATTTCCGTTCCGCCTGTTCTGATCTTGCAAGGTGAGAATTACAACACTAAAAAATGCTGAACGATCTATAGTCCGATTTGGATGGATTGCTGCAATAAAGTAGATTTAAGTAGCTAAAACAATATATGAGTACTATCATAATTACAATTTTACTTGGATTGGCAGCCATCATTGCCTTGTTGTTGATCGTTGCGCTTTTCATGAAGAGGGAACATTATGTCAAGCGTGAAATTGTCATCAATGCGCCCCGGCAAAAAGTATTTGACTTTTTAAAACTACTCAAAAACCAGGACCAATTCAACAGATGGGCAACGGCGGATAAAAAAAACAGGAAAGAAGAATTCAAAGGAACAGACGGAACAGTTGGATTTATTTATTCCTGGAGCGGTGATAAAAGTGCCGGCCAGGGAGAAAAAGAAATTAAAAACATCATTGAAGGGGAAAAAATTGAAACAGAAATTCGCTTTGTAAAACCATTCCGGACCTCTGCCTCTGTGATCTTTGAGACAGAATCTTTATCCGATGATCAAACCAAAGTAAACCTGATCAATACGGGTACATTGAAATATCCACTGAACATAATGGTACCAATGGCAGAAAAAAATTTTCCGAAGGATATGGATGCTAGTTTGTCAACTTTGAAAAATATTCTTGAAAAATAAAACAATTTAAAAAACCAAATAAAAATGAAAAAAGTAACAGGTATTGGTGGCATTTTTTTTAAGTGCAAAGACCCTAACAAAATGAAAGAGTGGTATAAAACACATTTAGGAATTGACGCAGGCCAATATGGAGCGTCTTTTGAGTGGTACGAAGATGCTGATGGTAAAAAGAAAGGGCTTACGCAATGGAATCTCAATTCAGAAACTGCAAAACTTTATGAACCTTCAACAAAAGATTTTATGATCAATTACAGGGTTGAAAATATGGAAGCACTTGTTGAGGAATTAAAAAAGGAAGGTGTTATGATTGTTGACAAAATTGAAACATATGATTATGGCAAATTTGTCCATATACTTGACGCAGAAGGAAACAAAATTCAATTATGGGAACCTGTTGATTAGAAAATATCAGAAACATTCATACAATGAAAAAGATATCATTATTAATTTTAGTTATTGCCACTTCATTCTGTTTTGGTTTTGTTTTCAAATCAATTATAACAAACAATTCAAATACCAATACAGAAATGAAAAGAGTGACAAGTATTGGCGGCATTTTTTTCAAATGCAAAGACCCTAAAAAGATGAGAGAATGGTATCAAACTCACCTTGGACTAAATACTAACCAATATGGTGCAGTGTTTGAATGGTATCAAGGTGCTGACTCTACCAAAAAAGGATTTTCGCAATGGAGTCCGTTTAAAGAAACGACAAAGTATTTTGAACCATCAACAAAGGAGTTTATGATAAACTACCGGGTTGAAAACTTAGAAGCACTTGTTGAAGACTTGAAAAAAGAAGGAGTAACTGTAACCGACAGCGTTGAAACAGCTGATTACGGAAAGTTTGTTCATATCATGGATATAGAAGGAAACAAAATAGAATTGTGGGAGCCAAACGACATTGTATATGAAAAACTCGGTATCCAGATGGGTGCCAAGACGACCAAATGATCCTACTACTCTCACAAGGACATAAACACACTTGCTGTTAGTAAATATTTATTTCTACCTTATAAAGATCCGGGCATTTTTCTTCAATATCTCTTCGCAGCAACAACGGAAAAATCTATAACTTTCGTGAAATGTCACAAGGCCGCCAACTTGCTGCTATCATGTTTACCGATATTGTCGGATATACGGCTATGATGCAGGCTGATGAGCAAAAAGCGGTGGCAGTTATCAAACATTATAATACTACACTTGAAAAACTTGTTAGCCAGTTTAATGGACAAATATTGAATTACTATGGTGACGGTAGTCTTTGCATTTTCCACAGCGCTACTGATGCGGCCAACTGTTCTCTTGCTGTACAAATGGATCTGAAAAAGGAGCCGGTCGTTCCACTTCGAATCGGTCTGCATATTGGCGAGGTTTTTTTCGAAGATGCAAAAGCATTAGGTGATGGAGTAAATGTTGCTTCAAGGGTTCAATCGTTGGGACAGGCCAATACCATTTTAATTTCTGAAGAATTTCGTGATAAGATAAAAAACAATACTTCGATCACAACTGCTTCACTTGGTCACTTCGATTTTAAAAATGTTGACCGGCCAATGCAAGTCTTTGCATTTACGAATGAAGGACTGTCTGTCCCACAACGAAAAACCCTTGAAGGTAAACTGAAACAGAAAAAAACTTTTAAAAGAAACTTGATCACAATCGTGTCGATCATTGCACTGCTGACAACAGGTTTCTTTATTTATAAAAATTTTATTGTCAAAAATTCTTCTGCTGCGCCAAAGGATAAATCCATAGCTGTGTTGCCGTTCACCGATTTGAGTCCCTCGAAAGACCAGGAATATTTCAGTGATGGATTGTCGGAAGAATTGATCACCGCTCTTGCAAAGATCCCGGGTATGAAAGTTGCGGGCCGAACTTCTTCGTTCTCGTATAAAGGGATGAACAGCAAAGATCTTAAAGTGATTGGTGATGAACTTGGCGTAAGTACCATCCTCTCCGGTAGTCTTCGAAAATCCGGCAACCAATTACGCATCACGGCTGAACTCATTAATACAAGTGATGGTTTTAACATTTGGACAGACAGTTATGACATAGAGCTCACCGACATATTCGGAGTGCAAGACCAAATAACCAGGTCCATCATGACAGCTTTGAATGTGCATCTTTTGAATAACAAGGAACCTGAGGCGACCGCTATCACCAGTCCCGAAGCTTATTCAAATTATTTGAAAGCCAAGCATCAACTTTCATTTCGCGGTGATCATCTTTTAGAAGCAAGGCGATTATTTGAAGAGTCGATAAAACTCGATCCGGGTTTCGCCCCGGCTCATTCAGGTCTTTCAAGAACATTATCGATCATTCCGAATTATTTAGATTTCGAAAACATAAAACCAATTATGGATTCTGCAAAACTGGAAGCCAATAAAGCACTTGCCCTGAATGCTAACAATGGTGAAGCGTTTTCGGTTCTTGGAACAATTGCTGCATATTATGACTGGGATTGGGATGCAGCAGAACAGGCATTCAGCAAATCGATGGCTATTAGTCCCAATGATGCGGAGATGTATAATTTCTTCGGTGACTTTTATTGGATCGTATTTAATAAGAAACTGGCGATCGAAATGGAATCGAAAGCGGTAGAACTGGATCCATTGCTGGCAGTAAATTATGCTAACCTTGCTATGGCTTATTATATGGCTAAAGATTATGATAATGCGATAAGGATTTCAAATACTGGTTTATCAATGAATTTACAAAGCTTTAATGCTGGTGCAAATTGTCCGCCCTTAGTTTGGTCGTACGTGGCAACAAAACAATATGACAAGGCCGAAGAAATCGTAAAAATAATCCCGGAGACGGATCCTTTATACCTGGAACTGGCAACGGATATTATGATCGCTAAAGGAGAAAAGGCCGTTGCACTTGCAAACCTGCAAAAGATGAAAAATTATACCCATTCAAGACTAGCCGAAGATTATTTGGAATTGGGAATGTGGGAAAAAGCTGCTATGGAAATTGAAAAGGCATATGACTCCCGTGAAGTTCGCCTGGTGTATTATACAAAGATCACTTTGCCGGAAGATTATGCTGATATTCCCGCATTAAGAAAAGCTTTTGACAAACCTGAATTAAGAAAATTGTTTGAGCTGAGAAGAAAAAATATTGGAGTAGAAAACAATTGAGCAGCGTAGACAATAAAAATATTTCACATGAGTAAATTAGCAGAAATTAAAACCAAGCAAAATTCAGCCAGTGTAGCTGATTTCATTGATAGTATCCCTGATGAGCAAAAGCGTAAAGACAGCCAGGTTATACTTAAATTGATGGAAAAAGCTATGAAGGAGAAGCCGAAAATGTGGGGCAGTTCAATGATCGGTTTTGGAAATGTAAGATATAAAAGTCCGGCTTCCGGCAGAGAAGTAGATTGGTTCAAAATTGGTTTTTCCCCTCGCAAAACTAATTTATCATTAAACCTGATCGATCTGCAGCGACACGCTGATGCGTTGAAAAAATTAGGTAAACATAAGGCCGGTATGGGTTGTCTTTATATCAATAAACTGGAGGATATTGATATAAAAATTCTTGAAAAAATAATTGCTGCAGCAGCGAAATAAAAGTGAAATACATCATTGCTGTCATCTAAATTCTCATTCCATTTGCTTCTAACTTGGGTACACATCCAGTTTATTTATCTGATCTTTATAATCAGAAGGAAAAAGGATGTTTTTAAGCAACCAGTCCATCTTCATCAGTCTGCTGATCTTATATACCGGCACTACTGGTGTAAGCAAAGAAAAATCACTAAACTGCAATAACTCTTTTACTCTATCAGGGACCACTAATTTTTGACCTTCAATCAATACCTTGAACCGCATTGCACCCAAATGCTTTTTATATTGTTTAAAAAGATCGGCGGTGTATTTACTCTTTTGCAGGTCTGCTATTAGATGTGCGTTTCTTACTGGCAGCCATTCAATATATGTAAGTGGTAGTTCCTTTAACCCCATTCTTGCACCAACACGATTGAACACATTGTGTACTTCTTCCTTTTCCTTATCGCTTAATTTTTTTTCAAGTAGTTCATATGATGCAATGGAATAATGTATCAGCATAAACAATACATCACGGTAAGCCCAATCAGGTATGGTAGCTCCACGGCTTTGTTCTACGGCGGTATGTATTTGCCGCATAATGTCAATTGCTTTATTGGCTTCATCCATTGGTGAAAAAACAATCTTTCTTGCATAGCTCACTGTGGAGAATAAACGAGCTAATGGGTCAGCAGGTAACTTGCCTGTAAAGTAAAGCCAGTCTACGGCTTTATTAAGCGCAAATTCAGCAGATGCACCTGCAAAAATAAAAAGTACGGTGTCGCTTTTACCCCATATTTTTCTAACAATCGAATTTTCTTCAACAAAGAATTGCATAAGATCAAATTATCTTCTATTAAGTTACATAACTATGCGTTCATCCTTCTTATTCTAAATTATAAACCCATCACCATAAGTTCGATCTTATTGAACAATTCGCCTACACCTAACGCTGCCCAAATAATAAAGAGGCCCAATGCGATTTTTAGGAGTCCTATCTTAGGAATTGAGAATCCGGCTATTTTTCTGAGAATCGTATTTACCGGAAGGAAATAAACGAGAGAAAGCAGAGCCAGGAAAATTCCAAAATAGAAGTCATTACCCCAAAACATATTCACTACTCCGATTGCTAAAACAACTACACCAAATAGAAAATTGATTGTATTACCAGCAATTGATGTGTTACTCATTTTTACTTCCGATGTTGTATTCATGGTTATTCGGTTTTCGTGCTATAAAAAGTACTTTGTACTGCAAAGTAAGTATAAACTTTTCATACCATCAAATGAAATCCTGGATAATTCTTGTCAACAGCAAAGCTCCCTTAGGAATTACACCATTTCATATATTCGGAGATTAACTATCTGCTCAAAACATTCTCATTTACATCCTGGTTTCATAAGTTTACAAGATTCGTCATATTATAACCTTTGGTGCTATTTTTGCTTTTCTGTGCATAAGCAACTACAAGCTAACGTTTAATGAAAAAAATACTAAAAATCACCGGCATTAGCCTTCTTGTTCTCATTGCATTAGCTTTTCTTATTCCTGTAATATTTAAAAAACAAATACAGGCATTGGTAAAAAAGGAGATCAATAAAAGCCTGAATGCAAAAATTGACTTTTCTGATGTAAGCCTCTCCCTGATCCGTCATTTTCCAAAAGTGGCAATTGTTATTGAGGATCTAAGTATTGTTGGCTTGAATGAGTTTTCTGCCGACACATTAATTTCTGCAAAAAAAGTTAATGCAACTGCTGGCTTGTTCAATGTCCTGAAGGGAAAGGATATTAAAATATCAGATGTTTCTGTTAAATCGCCTCGAATACATGCACTGGTAAATAAACAAGGGAAAATGAACTGGGATATTGCTAAAGAAAGTACTGACACTACCAGCAATACTGATACATCAGCATCCGCCTTTAAAATGACGTTGAAGAAATATGAGATTGATAATGGTTATTTATTATACCGGGATGAGGTTGCAAATACATTTTCAGAAATAACCCAGTTTGATCATAAGGGTCGCGGTGACTTTACAGCAGATGTATTTACACTTTCTACAATTACAAATGCAGGCTCAGCAAGTTTTTCACAAGATGGTATCCCCTACCTCCTGAATACAAAAACGGATATTGAAACCGATATTAAAATTGATAATAATACCAACACCTACACTTTTAAATCAGATGATATTTTATTAAACAATTTAAAATTATCCGTCGATGGGTTTATCCAAATTATGAATGACAGCACATATAATATGGATTTTACATTTAAATCTCCATCAACTGATTTCAAGGATATCTTATCCATGGTTCCTGCCATATACACGGAAGATTTTTCAACTATCAAAACAAGTGGCAAAGCTATCTTCAATGGTTTTATAAAAGGTATCTACTCGCCGCAACAAATGCCGGCCTATGATATAAATCTTGAAGTAACAGATGGATCTTTTCAATATCCTGATTTGCCCAAGCCGGTAAAAAATATTCAGCTGTCATTAAAAGCAAGCAATGTGGATGGTCAGCCCGATAATGCCATTGTCGATATTTCAAAAGGTCACCTGGAAATGGATAAGGAACCTTTTGATTTTCGTTTCATTTATAAAAACCCGGAAACGACACAATTGATCGATGCTGCTGCAAAAGGAAAACTGGATCTATCACAGTTATCAAAATTTATCAAACTGGAAGATGGAACAAAGCTCGCAGGCCTTGTATGGGCAGATGCTTTTGTTAAAGGCCCGTTGAAAGCCTTGCAACAACAAGAAGGAGCTTTCACCGCCGGTGGTTTTTTTGATATTAAAAATCTTTTTTATTCAGACAAAAACTTTCCGCAACCTATTAAAAATGGAAATATAAAGGCCACTTTAGAAAACAGTGGTGGTATTGCTGATAAAACAGTAATTAATATTTCAAGCGGACATATTGAAGTTGGCAACGATCCGCTTGACTTTTCATTGCTACTTCGCAATCCTGTCTCTTCAGTGGATTTTTCAGGAAATGCAAAAGGCAGATTTACCTTAGATAATATTAAACAATTTACAGAGTTAGAACCCGGCACCAGCATCAGTGGTATATTAAATGCGGACCTTGGTTTTGCAGGAAATAAAAGAGCCATAGATCAAAAACAATATGATAAAATTTTATTGAATGGTACCGCCGGTCTTACTAATGTAAAGTATAAATCCAGCGAATATCCTACGGGAATTAATATTGCCGGGACACAGTTGCAGTTCAATCAAAAAAATGTAACGCTTAGTAACCTGAATGGAAATTATCTCGGTACAAATTTTACAGCAACCGGAGTTTTAAATAACCTTGTTGGGTATGCTATGCAGGAACAGCCATTAACAGGTAGTCTGAATGTAAGTGCAGACAAAATGAACCTGAACGACTGGATGGGAACAGCTGATTCTGCTACTACAACCACTACCAGTACTTCAAGTGAACCTTTTTTAGTACCTGCTGATATAAACTTAACCATTAAAGCCAATGCAGGAAAAGTAAAATATGATAAGGTTGATTATGATAATGTGAATGGCATACTGGTAATGAATGACGAGAAGATCACTTTACAAAATGTAAAGATGGATGTACTGGACGGAAATGCAATTATAAACGGTTCCTATTCTACCAAACTGAATAAAAAAGAACCGGATATTGGTTTGAGTTATGATATAAAAGATATGGATGTTCAAAAAGCATTCTTATCATACAATACGATACAGGCATTAATGCCAATTGGAAAATTCCTCGCAGGCAAACTCAGTTCACAACTTTCTTTAACCGGTAATCTTAACGGTAATATGATGCCGGATCTCAGCAGCCTGAGTGGTAAAGGAAATTTATTATTACTCCAGGGAGTATTGAAAAAATTTGCTCCGCTCGAAAAACTCGCTACTGTTTTACAGATAGACCGGCTTAAATCTATTAGTGTAAAAGATATAAAAAATTATATTGAGTTTGCTAACGGAAAAGTCCTGGTAAAACCATTTACTATAAAAATTGATGACATAGAAATGGTAATTGGCGGCTTTCATGGTTTTGATCAGTCTATTGATTATAGTATACAAATGAAATTACCCAGGAGTGTGTTGGGAGCAGAAGGAAATAAACTTATCAATAAGCTTGTTACACAGGCAGTCAGTAAAGGAATACCAATCAAACCCAGTGAAACAATTAATTTAAATATTAAAATGACCGGTAGTATTACCGATCCTTCCGTTGGCGTTAACCTGAAAGAAGTAGCAGGTGATGCAATTAAAGATTTGGAGAACCAGGTCAAAGATTTTGCACAGGCTAAACTGGACAGTGCCAAACAAAAAGTGAAAGACTCATTAGAGGCCGTAAAAGAAATAGCAAAAGAAAAAATAAAAGACAAGATAAAAGAACAAATTTTTGGAAGAGATACTATTACATCAACCAATAATCAAGCAGACACATTACCGAAAAAACCGGGTCAGCCAATTAAAAATATATTAAAAGATATTTTGAATAGAAAGAAGAAACCGGCTGTTGATACAGTTAAAAAAGTTAAAGATTCAATTGGCAACAGGTAGTGAAATTTAGGCAAAGCTTCATTTATACAAAACCTGGCAGTTATTACAGAAAAAAGTTCTGCGGTTTGTTTTTCCCATGTATTCTTTAATTATAGGCAAATTGCAACGATGACAGGTCTTTTTCGTATGGGCCAGCCAGTGCTTTTTTAAATCATACGCTTTCTTCCATTTCAAAAAATCAAAACTATAATTGCAAGCTTCTTTCACAAGCGCAGTTATTTTAATTGTCGGAATTTTTCCAATCTTGCTTTTTGGATGAACTTTTATACGGTATAAAACTTCATTCTTAATAATATTTCCGACACCGGCAAAAATAGATTGAGCCAGTAGTGCGTCACAAACTAATGTTGATGGAATTTCTTTCAATTTCTTTTTAGCTTTAGCTGGACTCCACTTTTCATTCATTACATCGGCTGTCCAATCATATACATTATTAAGGTCTTCTTCAATTAATTTTACTGAACATGCATAAAAATTTAGCTCTCCTTGTGAAAATTTTAAATGAAGACGCGGTGGTGCCGGCTTGGTTTCGTTAATCCGGTAACTTCCATAAAGCATAAAATGAATACGAATTACCTGGATATCAAAGCAAATAAGAAAGTGCTTGCCCCAGCTTTTAAAGTCCTTTATTTTTTTTCCTTCTGCCCAACTTACATCGACCTTAGTGTTGCCACTTACTTTTACAACCTTCTTGCTTTTGAAAGATTTCACCAACTCTTTAAGTATTACAATGGAAGGGCCTTCCGGCATATGAAAATTTTTGAATGAGAAACAAAATTTGAACCATATAATATTGGCTCCGGTTTTGCATTCAAAAAATAAAACAGTTATGAACTGGCATATTGGCTGTTCGGGCTTTTATTATAAAGAATGGAAAAACCTTTTCTACCCAATAGGTTTAGTGCAAAAAAATTGGTTTGAGTTTTATAGCAGTAAGTTTGATACCGTGGAGTTAAACGTCACATTCTACCGTTTTCCCCAAATTTCTTTTCTTCAGAACTGGTACAATAAAAGCCCCGAACATTTTTTATTTGCGGTAAAAGTTCCCCGTTTGATTACACACAATAAAAAATTTGTTGATACAAGGGATCTTTTAAAGTCTTTTTATGACACAATTAATAATGGCCTGAAGGAAAAATGCGGTCCGGTACTTTTTCAATTACCTCCAACTTTTATTTACTCAGAAGAAAAATTGCAACAGCTCATCCTGGCTCTGGACAATTCTTTCAAGAATGTTATTGAGTTCCGTCATATAAGCTGGTGGAATGAAAAAGTTTATTCAGCTTTCAGTAAACATAATATTTGCTTTTGTTCTATCAGCTATCCCAATTTACCCGATGATTTAATTACTACAACCGATTTTCTGTATTATCGCTTTCATGGCATTCCAAGACTTTATTATTCTACATATGACAAAAACACTCTTGATACTGTTGCTGATTCCATTTTTAAAGCAGCAATAAAAACTGCCTTTATTTATTTTAATAATACAGCAGAATTGGGCGCCATAGACAATGCTAACTATATTAAAAAACTATACCTGGATAAAACATAAGTCTTTGAATAATCAGAGTTTGGAATTGTGTATATCAACTCTGTTCATTAGACCTGATTCTCATTTCAAAATCTTGCCATTTAATCTTACATTTGCCGCCCCTAATTGTTCGGGACGTAGCGCAGCCCGGTAGCGCACTTGCATGGGGTGCAAGGGGTCGCTAGTTCGAATCTAGTCGTCCCGACATAATTTAAAAGACTCCTGATTTTTAGGGGTCTTTTTTATTTTTGTTTTCCTTGGTTTTCGGGATGTAGCCCCGCTCCAGCGGGGTACTTCGTTCGGGACGAAGGGGTCGCTGGTTCGAATCCAGTCATCCCAACATAATTTATAAGACTTTTGATTTCGATTTTTCCGCACTGAATTTCTTTTATCCCAAAAGAAATCATAATTTTTGCATTGCTAGATCACTGATTAAAAACCATTAAATAATTCCTGCTATGAGGTTCAAAAAAAATCTACTTATCAGCTATTGTTTGCTTTTAGGAATAGCTACCCAGGCACAGAAAGACTCTCTTGTATTAAAAAATGGAGATATAATTGTTGGCGAGATCAAATCGATGGACAAAGGAGTCCTGACTATTGAAACGGACTATTCAAAAAAAGACTTTACAGTTGAATGGGACGGAGTAAAAGAGATCTTTTCGAAAAGCCATTTCCTTGTCACTTTAAAAAATGGACAGAGAATTAACGGAACAGTTGAATCTGTTGAATCCGGAAAAAAAATCATCATTAATGGTGATGATGGGAGTAAAACAGAAACAACTCTCGAAGAAATGGTGTTCCTGAAAGGATTGAAATCAGATTTCTGGAGCCGGGCTCATGCCAGTCTTGACGTGGGATTAAGCTTTACTAAAGCAAATAACCTGAAGCAATACAATGTCAGGAGCAAATTTGGATACATGGCCGACAAATGGCAAATGGATCTATTTTACGATGATACCCGCTCAAGCCAGGATAGTGTGGCAGAGACCAAAAGAACCGAAGGAGGAATCGCCGGAAAATATTTTTTACAGAAAGATTGGTATTTAGCTGCCTCTGTGGATTTACTTTCCAATACTGAACAAGCTTTGGATCTGAGAACAACGGGAAAACTTGGAGCTGGTAAATACATTGTTCATACGAATAAGCAATATTGGGGGCTTGGCGCTGGTTTGTCTTTTAATAACGAGAGTTTTACCAATGCAACAGCAAGTAGGAGCAGTCTTGAAGGTTACTTTGGTTCAGAACTTAATCTTTTTGATATTGGAGATCTGAACCTGCTCAGCAATATCTGGGTTTATCCAAGTTTTACAGAAAATGGCAGGTGGCGTACTGATTTTATCTTTGATGCGAAATATGACCTGCCACATGACTTTTATATCAAGATAGGATATACATTAAACTATGATAACCGGCCCGCGGTTAAAGGAAAAGAAACGGACTATGTATTGGCGTTTTCAGTTGGTTGGGAATTATAATAGAAATATTGCTGCATAACAAGCAGTTTGATCAAGGCTATGTTTTCCAGGTTGCCAGTAGTTATTGCAATTCTTCTAATTTCTTCGAATCAAAAACAACCTTTATCTTCGCCCCTTAATGAAAATACTCATTAAGCAAGCTAAGATTGCTGATCCCTCCTCTCCCTTCAACGGACAAATAGCTGATATATTTATCGACCACGGAATCATCAAATCCATCAGCAAAAAAATTTCTGAGAAAGCAGATAAAGAAATAAGCATTGAAGGCTTATTCGTTTCCCCCGGATGGGTAGATGTGTTTGCCCATTTCAACGATCCGGGAAAAGAACATAAAGAAACATTGGAATCCGGTGCTGCAGCTGCCGCTGCCGGTGGATTTACGGATGTGATGGTTGTACCGAACACATATCCTGCACTGCATAACAAGTCCGGTATTGAATATATAGCACATAAAAGCAAGGAACTGATGGTCAATATTCATCCCATCGGCGCCATCACAAAAAATACAGAAGGAAAAGAACTGGCCGAAATGTATGATATGCATGCAAGTGGCGCTGTTGCTTTTAGTGACGGATTGAACCCAATGCAATCAGCAGGCACACTTTTAAAAGCATTGCTTTATGTAAAAGCTATTGATGCAGCCATCATACAGCTACCGGATGATGCGGGTATCAATCCGCAGGGACTGATGAATGAAGGAATCGTATCGACAAGATTGGGGTTACCCGGCAAACCAGCTATGGGTGAAGAACTGGTAATTGCAAGAGACCTGAAGCTTGCTAGATATACTGAATCAAAAATTCATTTCACCGGAGTTACTACAAAAAAATCACTAGAATATGTAAAGGAAGGCAAAGAAGGAGGAATAGATGTAAGCTGCTCTGTTACTCCTTATCATTTATTTTTCTGTGATGAGGATCTGAATGAGTACGACAGCAATCTGAAAGTAAATCCTCCTTTGCGGACACCGGCAGAAAGAGAAGCATTGCAAAAAGCAGTAATTGATGGAACCATTGATTGCATCGCTACCCATCATATGCCACATGAAAAAGACAGTAAGGTGGTGGAGTTTCAATACGCTGAAAATGGAATGATAGGATTGGAAACAGCTTATGCAGTTGTAAACACTGTAGTAGATGGATTAACACCAGAAAAAACGGTTGAATTGTTTTCTTTGAATGCAAGAAAAATATTCGGACTAAGCCCTGCAACTATCAACGAAAACGAAGCCGCATCACTCACACTTTTTATTCCGGATAAAAAATGGATATTTACAGAAGAAGATATTAAATCAAAATCAAAAAATTCACCGTTCATTGGAAAAGAATTGAAAGGCAAAGTGGTTGGCACAATAAATAAATCACATCTTACTTTAAATAAATTATAATGAGCACCCAAAAACCAATCACTCATTTTATTGCAGGCATTATTGTCGCTGCAATTCAGATAATCTATAGTCTTGCTCTCCTGTTTTCAGGGATTAAACAAGGTGGACCTACAGGCTGGATTGCATATTGTATATTAGTAATAAGCCTTGCAGTTTTTGTCAATATGTACGGTAAAGCCAACCACTACCAGTTGAGTTTTGGAAACTTGTTTGGATATGGATTTAAAGCAACTGCGATAGCAATGTTGATTGTTATTGGATTCACCCTGATACTTTTTACAGCAATGCCGGATTTGAAAGAGAAAATATTTGATGAGGCTCGTAAACAAATGGAAGAGCAAAATAAATTGAGTGATGAAGAGATCGATAAAGCCCTTAGCATAGCAAAGAAATTTTTTTATGTCTTTATGGTAGGTGGAATTTTACTGACATATGCTATTCTCGGAGCAATTGGTTCTCTGATCGGCGCCGCCATTACCAAAAAGAATCCTTATAACCCACTTGATCAACTCGACATGAAACAATAATGAACCTATCAATCGTCATACCACTTTTTAATGAAGCAGAATCCCTGCCTGAACTCAGTGCCTGGATTGAAAAAGTAATGGTTGATAATAATTACAGCTACGAAATTATTTTTATAGATGATGGAAGTAATGACGGCTCATGGGATGTAATTGAAAGCTTGCGCAGCAAAAATGAAAATATCCGTGGTATAAAATTTCAACGCAATTATGGTAAATCTGCCGCCTTGAATGAAGGATTCAAAGCAGCACAGGGCGATGTGGTAATAACTATGGATGCCGATCTGCAGGACAGTCCAGATGAAATACCCGGATTACGAAAGATGATCTTAGAGGGCGGATTTGATCTGGTGAGCGGCTGGAAGAAAGTAAGATATGATCATACCATCTCTAAAAATATTCCTTCTAAACTTTTTAATGCAGTTACAAGAAGAATGACAAAAATCAAACTGAATGATTTTAACTGCGGGCTGAAGGCATATAAAAATAAGGTTGTAAAAAGCATTGAAGTATATGGTGAAATGCACCGCTATATTCCTGTGTTGGCAAAATGGTCTGGCTTTAAAAAGATCGGAGAGAAAGTAGTAGAACATAGAAAAAGAAAATATGGCGTCACCAAATTCGGATGGGAACGTTTCATCAATGGCTTTTTGGACCTCGCTTCCATCATGTTCATCGGCAAATTCGGTAAGCGTCCCATGCACCTGTTTGGTTTATGGGGTTCATTCTTTTTTATCATTGGTATGGGTATCGCTATTTATCTGATCATTTCAAAAATTATAGACCCTTCCGGATTTGCATTGACAAACCGCCCGGGTTTTTATCTTTCATTGGCAACAATAATTATCGGTGTGCAATTATTCCTCGCTGGTTTTATCGGGGAGTTAATTTCAAGAAATTCTCCTGGCCGTAATTTTTATCTCATAGAAAAGAAACTGGGTATCTAATGCCGAAAGTCATCATCATAGGACCCGGTCATCCTTTGCGGGGTGGGTTAGCTACATTTAATCAACGGCTGGCAAAAGAATTTATTCAATCTGGTTATGATTGTTCCATTTTTTCATTCAGCCTGCAGTATCCATCTTTTTTATTTCCGGGTAAAACACAGTACAGCGATGAACCTGCACCTGAAGGTTTGACAATTCATTCCGCTATTAATTCAATCAATCCGCTGAATTGGGTCAAAGTCGGTGATCGTTTAAAAAATGAAAGACCTGATATTATTGTTGTCCGTTTTTGGTTGCCAGTTATGGGGCCTGCCCTGGGAACGATCTTAAGAAGGGTTAAAAAAAACAAGCATACAAAGATTGTATGCATTGCGGATAATGTTATCCCTCATGAAAAAAGATTTGGCGATAAGCCTTTCACAAAATATTTCCTGAAAAGCTGCGATGCTTTTATAACGATGAGTGAAAAAGTAATGAGTGATCTGCGCTTATTTGAAAAAGATAAACCGGCACAGCAGGTGCAGCATCCACTGTATGATAATTTTGGCGCTATTATTTCAAAAGAAGAAGCAAGAGGTAAGTTAGGAGTTGGGAGCCATGAGTTGGTAGTTCTGTTTTTTGGTTTTATCAGAAAGTATAAGGGACTTGATTTATTGCTGGAAGCAATGGCTGATGAAAGAATTAAAAAAGCCGGGATCAAATTGATGGTGGCTGGTGAGTTTTATGAAGATGCTAAACAATACGGTGAACTGATTGATAAACTTGGCATAAAAGATCAACTAATACTAAAAACAGATTTTATTCCGGACAGTGAAGTAAAATATTATCTCTGCTCCGCAGATGCAGTGATACAGCCTTACCGTAATGCTACACAAAGCGGCGTTACTCCCCTCGCCTATCATTTTGAAAAACCGATGGTGGTTACCAATGTCGGTGGCTTGCCTTCACTGGTTCCGGATGGAAAAGTTGGTGTTGTCGTTGAGCCAAACCCGCAGGCAATAGCAGGGGGCATTTTAAAATTCTATCAATTAGGAGAAGATTATTTTATTCCGCATCTTCGCAGCGAAAAACAAAAATATAGTTGGGCGAATTTAGTGAATGCTGTTACGAAGCTTGCTGAACGTGAAAAGTGAAAGGACAAAAGTGAAATGGTGAACGTGTAAATTTCGAAAAATCATTAACATGTTTATAAAACTAAATCACCAATCGCTTGATGTCTATAAGGTAGTGAGGGAGTTAACAACCGGGGTATATACCTTATCCGTTAAATTGCCTGCTGATGAAAAATTTAATATGATTCAGCAAATACGAAGAGCCGTATTATCAGTAAAGCTTAATCTTGCAGAAGGGTCATCAAGAAAATCAGTAACTGAAAGAAATAGATACCTTGAAATTGCAAGAGGATCACTGGTCGAGGTAGATGCGATATTAGAAACAGCTGTGGATTTAAAATATTTTTCATTGGATGAATTAAAGACTGCTGGCGAACTTTTAAATAAATGTTTTGCCATGCTGTCGAATATGATAAAACGAAACGGGTAAGCTTTTCACGTTTCCCTTTTCACCTTTCACGTAAACTATGATCTACCGAAGCAAAGCTCCCCTCAGAATTGGATTGGCCGGCGGCGGCACTGATGTAAGTCCTTATTGCGATTTATATGGTGGTGCAATTCTGAATGCGACCATCTCTTTATATGCACATGCGGCCATTGAACCATTGAATGAAAATAAAATCATACTGCAGGCAATGGACAGGAATGAATCGGAAGAATTCGACCTTGCAACTTCATTACCGATAAATGGAAAACTGGATCTGCTGAAAGGTGTTTATAACCGCATTCAAAAAGATTACAATGGAATAAAAACAGGTTTTCGGTTATCAACTTTTGTAGATGCACCGGCAGGTTCGGGCCTAGGTACATCATCTACTTTAGTTGTTTCCATCATTGGCGCTTTTGCAGAAATGCTTCGCCTGCCGATGGGTGAATATGATATGGCACATTATGCATATGATATTGAACGGAAAGACCTGGGGCTTGCAGGCGGAAGACAAGATCAATATGCGGCGACATTTGGTGGCGTTAACTTCATGGAGTTTTATAAAGATGATAAAGTAGTGGTGAACCCGCTACGCATCAAACAACAATATTTATTTGAGTTGGAAAATAATTTATTGCTTTACTATACAGCAACCAGCCGTGACTCCGGAAAAATAATTGAGCAGCAGTCAAAAAATGTTTCGGATAAAAAAGAAAAAAGCATTGAAGCCATGCACCAGCTCAAACAACAGGCACAGATGATGAAAGAAGCAATGCTGAAAGGAAAAATTCATGAGATTGGCGAGATTCTTGATTTTGGCTTTCAGCAAAAAAGAAAAATGGCTGAAGGAATTTCGAATTCACTGATGGATGAAATATATGATGAAGCAAAAAAATCAGGAGCAACAGGCGGAAAGATCTCCGGCGCCGGTGGCGGTGGATTTATGATATTTTATTGTCCTGGTACAACAAAATATCATGTGAGAAAAAGTTTGGAGAGGTTTGGTGGCCGACACAGAAGATATCAATTTGTGGAGCATGGACTCACGGCGTGGAGCATTTAAAGCAAGTGATTTAAAAATTCTACTATGGAAAAAATTAAAAATATCATTCAGGCATCGATCAATGTAAAAAGACTTGTATTGGATGATGATGAATTGATTCATGTGATTAATGAAACGGTTGAAGTGATCACCAATGCCTTTAAAAATGGCAAACATGTTTATTTCTGCGGCAACGGTGGCAGTGCTGCCGACGCACAGCATCTTGCAGCAGAATTCTCCGGTCGGTTTTATAAAGACAGAAAAGCATTGCCTGCTGAAGCATTGCATTGTAATACTTCCTATTTAACTGCAGTTGCTAACGATTACTCTTATGATGTTATTTACTCAAGATTGATCGATGGAATTGGCAAAGCCGGAGATATACTGATAGGTCTTTCCACTTCAGGCAACTCAGGCAATATTGTAAAAGCGTTTGAAACAGCAAAGAAGAAAGAGATCATTACAATAGGTATGACAGGATCAACCGGAGGTAAAATGAAAGAGCTAAGTGATTTCCTGATCAATATTCCTTCAACCGATACACCAAGGATACAGGAGAGCCATATACTGGTTGGTCATATCATCTGCGAACTTGTTGAAAAGAATTATTTTGGCTGATCGATTATAAAAGCATTAACGTTGACAGAAGTAAGACTCAATCAAAATGATTCTGCGAAAGCCCCCTTTAGGGGGTTTGGGGGTTTAAAGGAGTGTATCATATTAGCAGGTGGACTCGGCACAAGGCTGCGTGATACTGTTCCCGATCTGCCCAAATGCATGGCACCAGTTGCCGGAGAACCTTTTCTTACTTATGTTATCCGTTATCTTTTATCGCAGGGAATTGAAAAATTTATTTTCTCTCTTGGTTACAAACATGAGCTGATCGAAAATTTTTTACAGGAAAGATTTGCAACCATCAATTACCAGTCTGTAATTGAAGATGAACCGCTGGGCACTGGTGGCGCCATCAAACTTGCTCTGGAAAATGCAACAGAAGAAAATGTACTGGTGGTAAATGGCGATACGCTTTATAAAATAAATGCGGTAGACGCTTTTCATTTTCATAAACAACAAGAGGCTGAATGTACGCTGCTGCTTAAACCGATGAAGAGATTTGACCGCTATGGTGTGGTTGAACTGGAAAAGAATAATTCGGTAAAAAGCTTTCGAGAGAAAAAATATTATGATGAAGGACTGATCAATGGCGGCGTATATGTAATGAATGTTTCCAAATTCCTTGATTCAGAGTTTCCTGCTAAATTTTCATTCGAAAAAAATTATCTTGAAGCATTGTATAAAGAAAAAAAGATCTATGGCTATGTACAGGATGAATATTTTATTGATATTGGCATACCTGAAGATTATAACAGGGCACAAACCGAACTGGCCTACATTAAGCCGGATCTGAAAATGATCGATAATAACTGGACATTATTCCTCGACCGTGATGGCGTCATCAATCATGAAAAATTTGAAGAGTATATTCTGCATAAAGATGAATTCCGTTTTCTCGATGGCGTACTTGATGCGATGAAAATAGTAGCGCCGAAGTTCAAACATATTGTCATGGTCACCAACCAGCGTGGCGTTGGAAAAGGATTAATGACGGAGGATGATCTTGTAGGCATTCATGGTTATATGCAACCTGCTATTGAATCATCTGGCGGAAGGATCGATGATATTTACTACTGTACTTCTACTGAAAAAAATAATTTCAACCGGAAACCCAACCCGGGTATGGCCTTGCAGGCCAAAGCCGATTTCCCTGATATTGATCTATCAAAAAGCCTGATGGTAGGCAACAAACTCACTGATATGCTTTTTGGCCGTAATGCCGGTATGCATACCGTTTTCCTTGCTACTACCAACCCTGAAGTACACTTTCCCCACCCGGATATCGATTTTCGTTTCGATTCACTACTGGCATTTGCAAAAGCTTTGTGAATATTTTCTTTGAACCACATAGAACATAGGGCACAATAGGATTACACATAGAAATTTCTATGTGAACATCTCTGTTTTCTATGTCCTATGTGGTTCAATAATCGAAACATAAAATATTTACAACCATTCCTGCGTTTAAAGCATCAATGAATAGCCTAACTTTGAATCACTTTAAATTCATCCGGTGAAAAATAAACGCCCCTTGTTCTTCTCTCTTATGATCTTGATGCTGGTTTGTTCCGGCCCTCTTTTTGCCCAGCCGTCCATCTCCTCATCGGATAAAAAACAATTAATTCTCAAAGAAGATACGCTGAAATCACTTAGCCGTGATATTGTGCTGGACAGTAACACAGCCGGCCGCATGATTAGTGACAGCCAGTTTGTAAAAACACTGGTAAGAACATTGCTCATTAAAAATTCATTTTACTACCCGCTGGATTCGGTTATAGGCATAGCGAAACTATATGCACCCGATACCAGTTTCCGCATCATCACCTGGAATATCAGTTACAGCGATTACTATCATCGTCAGCGTGGCGTGATACAATTCAAACCAATAAACGGTGTTTCAAAATTTATTCCGTTGCGTGATTTTTCTGAGTTCACTACGGGTGCCGGTGATTCTGTCCGAAATAATCTTAACTGGATCGGCGCTGTTTATTATAATATGGTGAAAACACAATTTAAAGGCAAGAATTATTACACACTTTTTGGCATTGATTATAATGAACTACGCAGCAATAAAAAATGGATCGAGGTAATGACCTTTAATGAACGTAATGAACCTGTCTTCGGAGGCCCATATTTCAGTTTTGAAAAAGATAGTATTCCTAAACCACCAGCATTCCGTTACAGCATCGAGTATAAAAAAGATGCGTCTACATTGGTAAATTTTATTGCAGAAGAAAAAAAGATATTGGTTGATCATTTAATATCAGAAACAGACGAACCCGAACGCAAATGGACCTTTGTACCCGATGGGGATTATGAAGGATTCACCTGGGAAAATGGCCGCTGGGTACATATCGAAAAAGTTTTCACTTTTAAGCTTCAGGATGGGCAGGCGCCGGTCGGCGAACAACTCATGGACAACCGTGGAAATAAAAATGAAGAAAAGTTGCAGGAAAAATCGGAAAAGAATAAGAAGAAGAAAGACAATTAGAATTATGAATTGGTATAAACTTCGAAACATTCATTCATAACTCATCATTCATAATTCATAATTAAAAATCAATCATCCAACTTCAACACAGCCAAAAACGCTTCCTGCGGAACTTCTACCGTTCCTATCTGGCGCATACGTTTCTTACCTTCTTTCTGTTTTTCTAATAATTTACGTTTACGGCTTATATCACCACCATAACATTTTGCAGTTACATCTTTCCGCATCGCAGAAATAGTTTCTCTTGATATAACCTTTGCACCAATAGCAGCCTGTATCGCTATCTGGAACTGCTGGCGGGGAACCAGCTCTTTCAACTTTTCACAAAGCTTGCGCCCAAAATCCTGTGAACGTCCACGATGTATCAAAGCACTCAATGCATCCACCTTATCGCCATTCAAGAGAATATCCATTTTCACAATATCACTATCGCGGTAGCCAATAGGATGATAATCGAACGATGCATAACCACGGGTTTGCGATTTCAGTTTATCATAAAAATCAAAAACGATCTCGGTAAGTGGCATTTCAAATATCAACTCAACACGGGTTTGTGTCAGGTAACTTTGATTTACGAGAATACCACGTTTACCCAAACACAACGTCATGATGTTTCCTATATAATCAGGCTTGGTAATTATCTGCGCTTTAATAAAAGGTTCTTCTATCCGCTCTGTTCTTACAGGATCAGGAAACTCTGTCGGGTTATTTACAATTTTTTTATCGCCATTGGTCAATGTAGCAAAAAAACTTACGTTGGGCACCGTCGTAATTACGGTTTGATTAAACTCACGTTCCAAACGTTCCTGTATAATTTCCATATGCAGTAAACCAAGGAAGCCGCAACGGAAACCAAAGCCTAAAGCCTGCGATGTTTCTAATTCAAAAGTCAGCGAAGCATCATTCAGTTGCAGTTTATCCATACACTCACGGAGCTCAGCAAAATCGTCTGTATCCACCGGGAAGATGCCGGCAAAAACCATTGGCTTTACTTCCACAAAACCTTTTATCATTTCAGGATTAGGATTATTCGCCAGCGTCAGCGTATCTCCTACCCTTACTTCCTTTGCATTTTTAATACCGGTAATGATATATCCTACATCACCACAACCTACCTCCTGCCGCTCCGACATTTTTAGTTTTAAAATGCCCACTTCATCAGCTCCATATTCAAGGTCGGTAGAAACAAATTTTACTTTATCGCCTTTTTTAATTTTACCACTCATGATGCGGTAGTAAACAATGATACCGCGAAAACTATTGAACACACTGTCAAACACCAGTGCCTGCAGCGGCGCATTTTCATCACCCTGAGGCGCAGGAATTTTTTCTACTATCGCTTCCAGAATCTCAGGAACGCCCAATCCTGTTCTTGCACTGGCCAGTAAAATATCTTCTTTCTTACAGCCGATCAGTTCAATGATCTGGTCCTGTACTTCTTCCACCATGGCGCCATCCATATCAATCTTGTTGATGACAGGAATGATCTCAAGGTTATTATCAATAGCGAGATACAAATTAGAAATTGTTTGCGCCTGAATACCCTGCGATGCATCTACCAACAGCAGGCAACCTTCGCAGGCAGCAAGTGCACGGCTTACTTCATAACTAAAATCCACGTGGCCGGGAGTATCGATCAGGTTCAGAATATATTCCTGCCCGTTCTTATGCTGGTAATTGATCTGTATCGCATGGCTTTTAATGGTAATACCTTTTTCACGTTCCAGGTCCATATCATCCAGTACCTGGTCCATCATATCACGGTCGCTAATGGTGCCAGTGCTTTGTAATAACCTGTCAGCCAGGGTAGATTTGCCATGGTCAATATGTGCGATAATGCAGAAATTGCGGATATTCTTCATAAACTTTAAAGCCTCATTTTCAGGTGGGCAAAGGTAAAGGTTTTAGGTCGTTTAGAAGGCATTATGTTACCAGCATTTGAGCCCTGATTGAACGTCTGTTGCGACGCTCCGTTCAGGGGTTCGGTAATTCTATTTATCTTTCAATAAAGTGACATCTTAAATAATAAGTTATGAAAGAAATATTGGACAAATTTCCTTCAGGCCTTACCATATACTATTTTACTACTGCACTATTTTTTGCATTAATTGTTCGGTTCATTCTTTGCATTTTTAAAAGTTTAGCTCATTACAATGGAGAAACCATAAATGAGAACGATCAATTTGATAAGAAACTTATTGATGTAAGAAAAAAGTCTCGAATGTTTTACTTTAAAAAGTCTTTTTTAGGATTCAATGGGGAATATAAAATAGATGACTACTGGCTACCATATATCATTGGTTCCTTTGAATTAATTCTTTTTCCACTACTTTATGATAACGATCAAATGAAAATATTGGGAGGATGGCTCGCATTTAAGGCAATTGTAAATTGGGCAACTAGAAATTCTAGAACTGCTTATAATCGTTTCTTATTAGGAAATATGTTAGTACTACTTTTTTCATTTATTATGTATAAATGTTTTATCGTCTAAATTTTCGTTCTTGTTGGTAGTTCTCCGAAAGAAGCACGCCATCGTTGGTGTGAGGCCTGGGCAAGTGTTTAGCCCACCAACGGCAACCGATAAACAACAAAAATTCCAGCCTATCAGAGTCTTGATATGCCGGGCTCAGTCTATCAAAACCTTCAACTTAAAAAACTAGGTGAGACATCTCATCGTGTATTCCATTTGAACCATTTAATGCCAAGTGTGGTAAAAACAATTGTATAGCCAATGGTTACTAATAAAGATAAGGTTGTGTCCTGTGTCCATGTATGCGGGTCCATACTGGCAGAGAGTAATCTTTTCACTGCACCATATGGCGACCATCGCACCGCTTCTCCCAATTGGTGCCCCAGCATACCCAGCTCGCCAAACATACCGATCATGATAAAAACAAAATAGGTAAGACGTGTAACCGCATTGACCGTCTCCGGGTTTTTTATAAGCCCAACGATAGCCTGCCCCAATGCGAGATAAACTGTACCCCCGACAAATGCAGCGACAAAGCCCAATGCATAGCCGGCAGGGCTGAGACTTATTTTGTCGAAATAATATCCGGTTATAAATACAGCAGCGGTTACTGTTAATATCATTGCCAATTGCACCAGCAGGCGACTGAGCATAATAGACCAGGAAGGTATTGGGGCTACCCTTAAACGCTGAAACACTCCTTTATCACGGTCACGGGCAATCGCATTGGAATAACCCATCAGCCCGATCGCATTCAACCCGATCGTAATGGAATTGGAAAGCACAAAAGTTCCACCGAGTTTTTCTACCAGTCCTTTCCAGGAAATAAGTATTACAACCGGCACCAGTACTACAAGTATGACTGATCTTCTGTTGCGCCATTGCGTAGTAAAGTCGGCACGAAGCAGGGAAGAAAGTACAGTTGATATGGATGGTATAGTAGTTTGCATGTTTGTTTTTTTGTTATGAACGAATAGCTTTCCCGGTAAGACCGATAAATACATCTTCAAGTGTGATCTTTCCTTTACGTGAAGCGCTGATCACTTCCGGATCGTTGCGATGCTTTTCTATTAAAGAGGCAGGTGTATCAATGGTAATGATCTTTCCATGATCAATAATGGCGATACGATCACATACAGCTTCGGCTTCTTCCATTGAATGCGTCGTAAGCAGGACGCCATGATCTTTTTCCCGCAAGGCCTCCATACGTTCCCATAGCTGACGGCGTGATTGCGGATCAAGACCCGTAGTCGGTTCATCCAGCAATAGCAGCCGCGGTTCATGTATCATGGCTATCACCAGTGATACACGTTGCTGCTGTCCGCCGGAAAGTTGTCCGAAACGCTTTGAGCCTGCATCTTCCAATTTGATATTCGATAATATTGTCCGCAACTTTTCATCATTCATTTCCACAGCATGAATGCCCGCATATAATTTCAGGATTTCCATTACAGAAAGTTCGGGTTGAAAACTGGTGGCCTGTAATTGCACACCGAGATTGGCACGTACATGCAATGGCTTATCCTTAATACTGAAACCTGCTACGGTAATATTGCCCGACTGTGGTTTCAGCAATCCTTCTATGGCACTTAATGTACTGGTTTTACCTGCGCCATTTGGTCCGAGTAAACCAAATATCTCTCCTGGTTTTACATCAAAAGAAACTTTGCGTACCGCCTGGAAGCTGCCGTAAAAAATATCCAGCTCCTCTACTTGTAAAACTGATTTCTGAATTAGATTATCCATCCGAAAAAATTGATTAGACTGTTTGAACCAGGTTGTAAAATAAACAGGTGAGTAATAATAGCTGCAACTACACTTCCTGTTTTTAAAATTTAAGACCAACTAATGTAGTTAATTTTTCTGTGTGCACAGGTTTTTATCCGTCATAACATCTATATTCGATTACACCAACAGAGCCTTGTCAGCATTAAATTTTAAAATTCACAAATGAATCTTCTAGGAAATCTCGTCTGGCTTTTATTCGGGGGCTTGTTCGCAGCAATTGGATATTTAATTGGCGGCCTTGTATTGTGCATTACAGTTATAGGAATTCCCTGGGGTCTTCAGTGCTTTAAACTGGCAGGATTAGTCTTATGGCCCTTCGGAAAAAAAGTAGTGTATGACAGTTCCAATGCCGGTTGCCTGGGAATGTTGGCAAATATCATATGGCTGATTTTCGGAGGACTGTACACAGCCATCATTCATATTATCATGGGAATTTTATTATCTATTACAATAATTGGTATTCCCTGGGGCCAGCAACATTTTAAGTTGGTTGAAATATCTTTAATGCCTTTTGGTAAGAAAATAATCTGGGATTGATTTTTTTTCCTCGCCTTAGTTCATGTCCGTAAAATAAAATGTCTTAATTAAACTTAGCCGCTATATAAGCAGCCAGGTTCTCATCACTCATTTTATTGGAAGTGCTTTCCAGTGTAACGGTATTTTTAAACTGCGCTGTATCTTTCATGTAACGCATTAACTGCTCCTGCGAAGTACCAGTACCAGTCAAATGTACTTCCTCAGCGTTTTGCATGTAGGATAAAATTTCTTTAAAAAATTTATGCTGTAATGTTCGTTCATCATTGTGTTCGTTTTTTTCACTGGTATTATGTTCGGCACCGGCATTGCCCGCAATACCGAGCACCGTAAAATCTTCAGCAGTTGCATTGGCCCTGCCTACTACTGTTGCATGATGCGTATCCATCCATACACCAAATTGTTTTTTGTTCTTTTGTGTCATACTTAAAGATTTGTTTGTTTATACCGGTAGCTTTCACATACCTCGTTGAATTAATTGTATCATTCTGCTTTTAATGAACCGCCGCTACCTGTTCATAAAAAAACAGAAACCACGAATCATTTAAACCACACATTGATAGTTTTATTTTTTCAATGTTCTGATGAAATTTACAAGACTCCAGATATCATCGTTTTCAGGAATTTTCTTTTTGAAGCCAGGCATATTATCCCGTCCTTTTGCAGTTTTATAATAAAGTGAGCCATCTGACTGAGACTGAGTAGTAGCTTTTGAAAAATCTCCCGGCTCAGTATCTAATTGTGATGCCTTGGTTCCATCACCCAATCCCTTTTTACCATGGCAAGACTGGCAGTGGATTACCCATAATGCCTTACCATCTGCAATGGAAGAAGCCTCAGGCTTAATTGGGTTAACTTTATTTTTATCTGCATCTGGAACCGGCCATGGTTTTGGCTGGTCTGTTTTCTTCAGGTCAAAACCGGCGACAACTATCCCGGTAATGATTGCCAGCATTACAACAGGTATTTTCATTTTAATTTGTATTTATAAATATGAGATTAATAAACTAAAAAATAATCCGTTCTGGAATTCTATAGAACGACCATAATGGCACAACTCATCCCGCAACGTTTCAACTTTTCGGCCTGCTTTTCTAAGTATGATATAAAGCAGGAACGATGCTTTGAACCCGCCTGCAAATAAAGGTCAGTTCGTTTTTTTTAATAACTATTACACAATTGCATATAGAATTTATATTATTCATAGTTTCTCCTCGTTGGATTTCTGTTATTAAACAAATCAGGGCTGGTACAATAAAAAATGGTGAGTGGCATCATTTAACATGCTAAGACGCATCATGTTTTTCATTCACTTTTTTTCCGGATATTACAGCATAAATAAAACTATGTGGTGGCAGTATGTATTGGTTTTCTTAGGCGCCGTATTAATGGATATCACTCCACTTCCTTTACCCCCGGCATTTACCATCATGATCTTATTGCAGATAACATTTGGCCTTTCTGTATGGCCGGTGATCGTTGTAGGAGTCATTGGTTCCATCGTAGGCCGGTATATTCTTACCCTTTATATTCCTGTTATATCCGACAGGATATTTATACGAGCAAAAAATGAAGACATCCGGTTCCTTGGCAATAAACTAAAAACCAAGGGCTGGAAAAGCCAGCTCTTCATCCTGTTTTATACATTGTTGCCATTGCCTTCCACACCCTTATTTGTTGCAGGCGGTATAGCGAAAATGAAACCTATCTACATCATACCTGCTTTTTTTGTTGGCAAATTTACCAGCGACAGCATTGCCGTATTTATGGGCAAGTTTGCTGCAGAAAATACAGAGAGTTTGTTATTGGGTATGCTGTCATGGAAATCTATCGCAGGGTTGCTGACTGGACTTTTTTTTCTTTTTATGTTAGTGTTTATTGACTGGCGGTCACTGCTACAGGAAAAAAAATTAAGGCTGAAGTTTAATATCTGGAAATAAAAACAGAAGCCTGCATTTCAAAAGCCCACAGCTATCAAAAGATAGAGAAGAAAAGGAAATCAATACCCTCGTACAATAAATTACTATCTTTAAAAAGTCCTGCCCTTTTGTATCCCCAATTAAATTTCCACCTAAACAACTTCATATGAAATCGATTTTTTTATTTATTACTGCTATCACTGTTTGTTACGGATGCAATTCTAAAAAAGATTCACCTGCTGCTGAAAATGAAGCCCTCGCTATTAAAAAGGAATTACCCTCTGCAGCCATACAAATAAAATCGGCACTACTAGCTGCCCCAGCTGAAAAAAGAGATGGTTGTACAGTTTATGGCTATTCACCCGATAAACAACTCATCCTTCTAAAACAAGGCACCAACGAATTGATCTGTCTTGCCGATAATCCAGATGAACCCGATTTTTCTGTAGCCTGTTATGTTAAGGAACTGGAACCTTTTATGCAAAGAGGTCGTGAACTAAGAAAGCAAGGCATTAAAGATGATTCGTTATTTAATGAACGGGAGAAAGAAGTAAAAGCAGGCACATTGCAAATGCCAAAGCAACCTGCAGCCTTGTATGTATATTCTTCAAAAGAGGAAGATTATAATCGCACAACCGGTGACGTAAAAAAGGGATACCTGCGTTATGTAATTTATATGCCTTATGCAACAGTCGCAAGTACGGGTTTGCCGGAAAAACCATCTGCTGATGGCATGCCATGGATCATGAATGCCGGAACACATAGTGCACATATTATGATCAATCCTTAATAATATTCACTCAAGTTATATACCGCATTAATTCCTCTGTGATGCGTCGGGTATCAACGACAAACTATAATCACCGTTTCGGTATGACAGACTCCGGTGTTTTCTGCATACCCCATCCTCCCATAACTTAACTTTACCATCAATCTTTTTATTATGGAAATTACTATACGGGAGATTCATCCCGATGATGTCGTTGCTATTAATGCACTTTCAAAACAATTGGGTTATCCTTTAACCGAAGAACAAACACTTCAGAATATCAAACTGGTACTGGCCAGTAAAGATCATACTGCTTTTGTCGCAGTGCATGAAAACAAGATAGCAGGATGGCTTGGACTTGCACATACAATCCTGATCGAAGTGTTGCCTTATTGCGAGATCAATGGTATAGTAGTAGATGAAGCCTACAGGGGAAAAGGCGTAGGCAAACTGCTGATTGAAAAAGCAAAGCAATGGGCAAGAGAAAAAGGAAATACTAAATTAAAACTGCATTGTAATATCATAAGAACCGAAGCACATAAGTTTTACGGGCATCTTGGATTTATAGAAACCAAACAACAGAAAAATTTTGAATTGAATATCTGAAGGATGATTAACGTTGTTCTATAAAAATCCGGCAACAAATTTGAACAGAACAGCGTAATTATTTTTAAGCATGAACAAACGACAACCTTCACTTGTATTTTGTATTCTAATGGATATAATTGGTTATGCTACTTATACTGTTCCTTTTTTGGGAGAAATTGGTGACATAGTATGGGCGCCTGTTTCAGCTATTATTTTCTACGCCAGCTTTGGAGGATGGAAAGGTGCTATCGGTGGCATTGGTAACTTCATTGAAGAATTGTTACCCGGTACCGATTTCATTCCAAGTTTTACCATCATGTGGTTCCTTCAGCAAAACCAAAAGAAAAAAATAAGTATGCCAACCCGGTTTTCAAGATAACTGGCCTACAACAACTGGAAAACGGGGTTACATATTTTTATCTTTCTTTCTGTCGGCTTCTTCTTTCGACTCCTTATCATTTTCCTCAGCGTTTTCTTTAGCGTTTTTCACGACAGAAGAGACAGGTCCTTCCATGTGTTCCTGCGGGTCCGTTGTATGCAGAGTTTCCGGATCGGGTTTTAATCCCGGACCTTTCTGGCCTTTATCTTTTTTCTTGTCTTTAGTTTGATTTGCCATATTCAATATTTTTTTACATACATAAAATACCAAATTTCAGACCATTCAGTGTTGGTTCGTTATTTGAAGCCTGGAAATAGTTGTGGTACAACAGATACTATTAAAACATATCTTACTTGATCCAAAGACAACCCAGCGTTATTTATGACCATAAAATTTAACTCTATTCAGCTTACACTGGTCATTTTTTGGCTGCTGCTGTTTCCTTCCTGTCCCCCAAAAGAATTCGTGGAGCCTGCAACAGAAACGGAGGCTGTTATTAATAATGTTGTTCCAAATGATACTGTTGCTATTAGTCATGATACTGTTATTACTCCTCCGCCTTCTGTAACAATTATTCCTTACAGTTCCCACCCTATCAATACCGGCTCCACCACACCGAAAGAATTGCTGGCCTATGCAAATACATTGATTGGTATACCCTACAAATATGCCTCTACTGATCCGTCTATTGGATTTGACTGCTCAGGCTTTATCACCTATGTATTCAACCATTTTAAAATAGCCGTTCCGAGATCCTCCATTGATTTCACCAATGTAGAACGGGAGATAAAACCTGGCGATGCAAAACCCGGGGATATTGTTCTCTTTACCGGAACGGATACTACAACCCGTGACGTAGGTCATATGGGTATCCTTACTTCAACTGAAAATGGAGATTATTATTTTATTCATTCCACATCTGGAAAAGCAAACGGTGTCACCATCAGTCCGCTGAATAAATATTATGCTGTCCGTTTTGTAAAGATCATCCGAATCTTTCCGCAGAATGATATCGATCTTTAAATTGTTATTCTCCGGATGTGGCGAATATATTCCCCACTATGGGATTTTTTTAGGAGCCGAAGCCTGATGCAATGAATAGTATAAGCTTCTCATGATTTACCAATGGGGTATCGTGCAACTACAGCACATGGCATAGTTTTAGAATATAACAGCGTTGTTAATAAGAATTATGTAAGTATTTTATTTTATTATATAAGCTTCCGGTTAATAATGTATTCATCTTTATAGCTGGTAGTATTCGATCATCATATTTATCAACACTAAAACCAAATGAACATGAAACCATCATTTAACTTCAACGCTACATTAAAAAAGTATTTTTTGATAATTGCAGTTTTCTTTTTTCAAGGCCTTGCATGGGCACAAGATAAAAAAGTAGATGTAGACATAAGTGTGGGTAAAAAAGAAAGTGATTGGTATCAGCAGCCATGGGTTTGGGTTGTTGGGGGAGCAATTTTTCTATTAATACTGGTAGGTCTTTTAAAAGGCGGAGGCAAGAAAGAATGACCTGGTACAGATTTATTATTATTTTTTTCAAAATAAATTTATATGCAAAATTGGCTTAGAACATTATTAGCAGGTTATGCTGGTTGGAAATGGGGCGGCGGCTGCCTTGGATTTATTGCAGTTTTTGCAATTGTATATTTTTTACTTGGAAAATGCTGAGTTTATCCGGACATAGCCCCTTATCATCGTAACTTAATTTTGGATGAAAGGTGTATTTATAGTGCATATCCCTAATAAACTGGCATATATTTTTCATTAGTTTAAACAAACGTATTTGTATGCCTAAAGCAAAAAGTAAAAAACCCGAGGCAGATGTTCCCAAAAAATCTTCTTCAAAGGGATTAACAGCAACCGAAATTGTAAGAAAAAAAATGCGGGAAAACTCGACTATAACGGAAGAGGATATGAAGAATGTGAGAATAGATGTGTCTTTACCAAAAGATAAAGCACACGAACCTCTCCCCATTCCTGCTAACCCTGAACGACCAAAGGATGAAGATAAAGACAATAAAACAACAACTCCCTGGGATGTAATCAGTGAGTGATTATGTAATAGTTATTTATTTTTTATTTGTTGCTGTTTTAAAATGCCATTATTGCAAATTGTGATTTTATCATTTAAACATCTTTCCTTCAAAAAAGCCGGGATTCTTTCGCCAGGAATGTTAATGTGGACTATCGGCAGTTCACTGCTCATTAATATAGCCTACCTTACAAGTATACCCAAAAAACATACATGAAAATCACTAGTATAAAACTGGCATGGCTGGTTTTGTTTTCCGTTTTTGGATCTGCGGCCATTGGCCAGTACAACTGGAAACTAAGTAAAGATGAGGACGGAATAAAAGTTTACCTCTCGGAAGTAAAGCATTCAAAATTTAAAAATATAAAAGTAGAGTGTACCCTTGAAGGAACCTATGATAAATTGATGGCTGTGCTAAATGATGTAGACAATCAGAAAAGCTGGGTATACAATAATATAAGCTCTTCCATCCTGAAAAGGATGAGTGCCAATGAATTTTATTATTATACAAAAACCCATTTACCCTGGCCGATGACAAACAGGGATGCTGTTATTCATCTGAAAATGAATAAGGACAGTCTTAACCGTTTTTTGAAGATCTCAGCCGTGAGTGTGGCGGGCTTGGTGCCTGAAAAAAGCGACTTAGTAAGAGTGCCCCGGTCAGATATAAGCTGGTATGTTATTATGCCAACACCAAAAACAATCAGCATCGTTTATATATTCGATGCAGAGCCGGGAGGCAGTCTTCCTGCATGGGCGGTCAATATGTTTACCGAAAAAGGACCATATGAAAGTTTTAAAAAATTATCAAAACTGCTGAAATAGATTTTATTCCTCCCCGTTCTGTTTGTTTGCTTTACGCATTCTTTTTAACTCTCTTATTAACCAGATTACAACAGGTATAGTAACTGCAAGTATAAAGCCAATGATGATATAATTTAACCAGGGCTTTAGTAATGGTCTGCTACCGATAAAATAACCGACTAGCACAAAACTCAGTACCCAAACGGTTGAGCCGGTAATGGTGAGTAAAGCAAACTTGCGAAAATTCAGCCCCACCATGCCCGCCACAATTGATGCAAATGTGCGGATGATAGGTAAATACAACCCAAGTGTCAATGCGAGCCAGCCATACTTTTTATAAAACGATTCTGCTGTTGTAAGATGCTGCTTTTTAAAAAAACGAGAATCTTTTCGTTTATATAACAAAGGTCCTGTCTTCCATCCGAACCAATAACCTGTTAGGTTACCTGCAATTGAAGCAATGGCCAGTAAAATACAGATTGTGAAAATATTATAATGCAAATCACCGGTTGCTGCAAAAATTCCCGCTGTAAATAATATGGCGCCGGTTGGTACAAAAAAGCAGAAGAATAAGCCAGTACTGCCATAAACCAAAAGAAAAATGAGCAGTAACCCGCCGTACCTGATTAGTGACTCAATATCAAAAATGGATAAAAACATAGCGAACAATATTGTTTTACATCAATTTATGGCAACTCCATAAAGATAATGATCATTAAAATCTTTTAGTCATGGCGTTATGGGCACATTAGCATAATGTTTGTATTCAGAAAAAATGTTTTAGATTTATAACCCACAAATTTGATTTTATTATGTCTTATAAAAAATATCATTTGGTGAATTGGACACTTCTTTTAGTTTCTGTATTAATTCTTTTGTTGGTGGTGCTTTGGGGACATTTTGTTGTGCTTAAATAGCAGTGTTTTTTTATTGCAGTTGGTACTGGAAATAAAAGAAATTGGGCAAACACTGATTTGCTCAACGATTATACCCTTTCACAAGATGGCTTTGAAAAAAGAGAAAGAAGCAAAATTAAATGAGATCCTGACTGCTGAGCAACAACAAAGTACAAAGAGATGATAGAGAAAAAGAAAAAGGAGATAAGCTCAAAACCATCAAGATCCTAAATCACTAATTGATCTTTTGACAAAAAAACTGGTTAGAAATACCGACTTTTTTGTTGCCTGATTTTCAAAATACTCCTCATAAGTTGATGGCTTAAATAAAAAAGTTCCGCCCGGATTGGATTTAAAACCCGGGCGGAACAAAATTCCGTTATATAATTTATTTCTACCTGTTGTATGAATATGTGTTTACATAAGCCGCCAGTTCATTTCTTTTAGTCTGGCTTGCCAGCACATCATACATTAAACTAAAATTCTGCGGATCGGTGATGTTATTATATGAAGATTTGGCTAGTTGCAGGCGGTTATCTTCATCACTCACCAGTTGAATTAATTGTTTGGCCTGCGCCACGGTGAAATAATTATTTTCATTATTGAAAATATCTGTCAATGCAGACATCTTTGCTCCAAGTCCCCAACGATTACTCACATCATTATATATAACATTAAAATTTGCATCCGTCATTGGAATTTTTTCAGTTGTATAGACAGTACTGCCATTATAGTTATAATTATTTCTCACATAAGTATCCAATTCAGTCCTGCTGGATTGACTGGCTAATAAATCGTATAACTGGCTGAAATTAGCCGGATCCACTACATTATTATATGCAGATTTTGCAAGTTGCAGCCTGTTTGGTTCTGAACTTACCAATTGAATAAGTTGCTTTGACTGCACTACAGTGAAGAAATTACTTTCTTTATTAAAAATATCCGTTAATGCAGACATCTTTGCTCCAAGTCCCCAACGGTTCTCAACACTACGATATAGCGTATTAAAATCAGCATCACTCATTGCTGTTTGCAGAATTCCGGCATTATTGCCATCAAATGAATTTACAAAACGGGTCAACTCATTCCTGCTGGATTGGCTACTGAGTAATTCATGTATTCTCGAAAAATTCGCAGGATTGGTAATCCCTCTATAAGATTGTTTTGCAAGATAAAGCCTGTTTGTTTCACCAGAAACCAACTGAATCAATTGCCTCGCTTGAGCAACAGTATAATAATTATTTGTATTACTAAATATGCCTAAGATATATGAAACTTTTGCGCTGGTCGTTGTTTGCCGCTGTGCAGCACGGTAAAAATTATTAAACCTGTTTGTGGTCATAGCAGTTGTATTACCGCTGTTGTTAGCATTATAATCACTTACATATGCTGCCAGGTCATTTCTGTAGGCCGTGCTATTTAGCAAACTATACAGTTGAGTAAAATTTGCGGGATCCGTAATACTCCGGTAAGATGCCTTTGCTAAACTAAGCCTGCTACTCTGCGAATAAATCAACTCAATCAGTTGCTTTGCCTGTGCAACAGTGAAATAGTTACTTGTATTTGCAAATGCATTGTTTACTAAACTCAGCTTTGTATTGGCCTGGTTTTGATTTAGCACACTCCTGTACAATACATTGAAATTTGCATCTGTCATTGGCACACCATAAGCTCCCGTGTTATTGCTTGTCCACTTTGTTTCCCTTTGCTGCACACTTCCATTTGCAGCAATATTGATAGAAAGATCATATCCTGAGCGGAGATAAAAAACGGTAGTGTTTCCGGTATTATTTACTTCACCAGTACGTATGATCTGTAATGTATGTTGACCAGGTTGGAGGTCTGTGATACTAACAGGAGTATTAACTCCTGAATTATTAATATCGTTGCGAATATCATAACTTTTGCTATCAACAATTACCCGTTCATTATCTGCTCCACGTACATTAATAGTTAGGGTACTGCTACTTTGTGCAAACACTGATATCGCAGTAAAGCAGGTTACAAAAAAACTTAATATCGTTTTCATAAAGGTTTTGTTTTTATTAAATAAAATGATACATGCTATAAAAACAAAGTCTATACCAATAAGGATAAGATGCAGATTTACAATAACAGTGAAAAATAAAAGAGAAAGGGGGAATATTTTGCTCAGTTATTTTTATTTACAAAAAATTGTACAAATAAAGTCCCGTCATAAGAATAAATGTCTCCGTCAGAAAACTCAGGCTTCAATAAAATTCTTTTACTTTTAAAAGAGTCAGTTTTTATGGAATGAAAATCAGCTACGCCAAAATCAAATCATTGGTTCAACTCTATGATTTGTTACCAGAAAATGAAAGGATGATATCCTTTGGGAATATATTGAAGTGGGTAAGCTGATAAAAAAGAGTGAGTTATTCTGGCGATCTTTTTACTCCGTCAGTTATCAGCAATCGCAATAACTGGTAAATAATAAATCCGCAGCAAGCCCCTGCAGTATTCAGCACCACATCATCCACATCTGTACTACGATAACTGGTGGCCAGTTGTAACAGTTCAATTCCGACTGAAGTAAGAAAACAAATAACGGTAACTACAAAAAAACTAACGGGCCTCCTTAATTTTTTATACAGCAATGGAAGATAAATCCCTAATGGTAATAACATCACAAAATTTCCCGAATTCTGTTTACCAAAAGTTTTATAGATATTGATCGTTCTAAATAAAACAAGGTTTACATGATCTTTTCTCTCTACCCGCTGCATCATATTGCCCCACCAGTCATGCATTGATACTTCGCGGAAAAGAATAAAGTATCCTGTGAGTGTAAGCACTGCAAATACATACACAAAAAAACTTGAGAGTACCAATCTTTCAAAAAAATTATTCTGCTTTCTCCTGGTTGTAACAATGATGATCCATGCATAAAACAGCAAAACGGTTATTGCCAATCCTGCTACTCGCTTAAAACTTGTTCCACTATATCTTTCTGCGTACAATGTTTGGAGGTAAAACAGGCTTACAATAAATACCGGCAGAACAATTAATATTTTTTTCAGCGTATTATTCATAAAAGAAGCAGGCTGTAAAATAATTCTAAAAATCCATACTTGTTAAATCCTCATAGAAGCAATGCACTAACAAAGAGTGATTTAAAACGATTCCGGACGATCCATTAACATTCACTAATTCTTTGGCATCGTTTTTCTACTATAGGGAATGAAAAACGAATTATTAATTATTAAAAACTCAGTTATGAAAAAAGTTTTATCATTTATTGCCGTAACTGCAGTGATAACTGTAGTAATGGTAGCTTGCAACAGCAAAACAGACAATGCAAAAATTGATGCTACTGAAATGGCACAATTTGAGGCTTGGAAAGCCACACAGGAAAAACCTGTAATACAGGAAAAAACTGTTGTGGTTAAGAAAAAAGCACCTGCCCGTCCTGTGGTTTATCAAAGTCCTGTTATGAAGGATGAAACACAAAATACGGCTAAAGTAAAAAAAGGCTGGAGTAAAGCTGCAAAAGGAACCGTGATTGGTGCCGCTTCAGGAGCCGTAATTGGTGCTGTAGTAAACAAACGTAACCGTGCAGCCGGTGCTGCCATTGGTGGTGTTATTGGTGGTGGCGGTGGTTATGTGATCGGACGTTCAATGGACAAGAAAGATGGTCGCTATTAGCAGCGAAGGATGATCAATACTTAAACGGGGCTTTTAACAAGCCCCGTTTTTCATTTTTACCTCTGCCAGCTATCTTTGCTGCCTAATCAGTATTTATGAAATACAGTATTCCTGTCTTTATTACTATTGCGATCCTGTTAATCTTTTCCTGTTCAAGAAGTGATGGAGGAGGGAACACTAATTCATCAAAAGGGAAAATTGAATTTCGTTTAACAGATGATCCATACTTCTATAAGTATTTCAAGATCGATTTTGATAAACTTGAATATAATACAAGTCCTGATCCATCAACTACTACCGGCTGGGTAGAAATTCCGCTTCAAAATAAAGGGATCATTGATATCATTCAGTATTCCAATGGCAGAGAACTTCCGTTGGGTAACCTGGAATTATTACCGTCAACAGTAAAGCTGTTGCGAATTAAATTTGGCACAAGAAATTCATTTGGCATTAATACTTTTCCCTACGGCGGTAGCACTTCTTTTTTTGACATGGAGCTTCATCCCTCTATTGCAAATGGTTTAGTAATTCCATTTAATGTAAATGTGCAGGCCGGAGCTACCAATAAAATTTATTTTGATTTTGATTTTGATGCCCGCAAATCAAGAATACAAACCGGGAGCACAACTTTCCAGCTCTTACCCTCTGTTCGTGTATTTGAATCTTCAGGTGTATCTGCTATTGAAGGCCGCTTGTTACCAATGTTGGCCCAACCTTATGTAAGAGTAATTTATTTGAATCATACCAGCCCACAGGATTTTACGGATACTGCATATGGCTATCCTGATGAAGCCGGGTATTTCAGAATACTGGGTGTAAATCCTGACAAAGCCTTGCCTGATTCTTCAACAGGTTTGCAAAAAGTTGAATTTTTACCTCGCTTTTTCCCGCAGCCACCTTATCAATCACAAGAACGTTTAGTACAGCTAATAAGAAACGGAACAGTTAATACCGATGAAATAATTCTTACGCAGTAAATAATTTTTTAAAAAAAGCAGCCATAAAAAATTATGGCTGCTCCTACACAATAGCCACTATTCTATTTTAAACGAATAGACATACCTAATTGCCCTACATAACTATGATCAACGATATTATCAAATCTTGATACATCTGTAAGACCAAAATTATACCGTCCATAAAAGCCAAGGCTGTAGGTTGCTTTTACACCTACACCTATATTTAATCCAACTTGAGTAGGTGCAAAATCATCCTTTACATTATAATTTGTACCACCACCCTTATCCTGCGCACTGGCTAATATTCCCAACTGAGGACCAAATTCAAAATACAGTTGTTTAACCGGGAAGTATTGTATCATCAATGGTATCTGTACATAATCAAGAGCCAACGTTCTTTGTTCCACATCTGAAAAATACCGTTGTCCTTCTCCAGAGTATAATACTTCAGGCTGAAAACACCAGCGGTTGTTGATGGTATGATGAAGAAATAAACCCGCATGTGCACCGACACGGCTATCTCCATTAAAACCGGTTAAACTTGCAAAATTAAATCCTCCTTTAATACCCGCCCCTATCTGTGCCCTGGTTGTAAAAGCCGAAATACTTAATACTGCTAACAGTATCATAGTTTTTGTTTTCATGTTACATGATTTTGCTCCAGGCTATGTTTTTCAAAGACGGTGCCAATACATGTATCCGACTTATTTGATAAATGAAACTCAGTCCAAAAAAATGTTATTCTGGCGTTTAACCGCATTGCCTGTCTGAAAACAGTTTGTTAAAACATCCATGTAAACTGCATTTTACTTCGTAGTGCTGGCATGCTGTGATTGTTTTGATTTAAATATTAACAATGTCCAAATCGGTTATCACAATTGGTTAATACAGCTTCACATTCATTTAACGCAAACTGGCCTGATTGTTTTAGATACATGATTCGTCATCAAAATTGATTTACTAAAAATTAAGAATCATTATGAAAAAAATACTACTTACCCTCGCTCCGGCGATGATCCTGTTTGCTTCTTGCAAAACATCAAATATCCGGGAACCCGAGTACCGGGAAATTCGTGATGTCCGCATCAAAGATGTAGGCCTGTTGAAAACAACAGCTGGATTGGATATAGTTTATTACAACCCTAATAATTTCGGTGTACAGGTCAACGATGCTGATGGTGATGTATATGTTGACAATATTTTACTTGGCCGTTTCAGTCTTGATGAAAAAATAGATGTGAAAAAACACAAGGAATTTGTAGTGCCGGCAGTACTGAAATTAAATAACCTTAATGCTTTTATCAATCACAAGGAAATCTGGAATAAAAAGGAGGCAAAAATCCGTATAGAAGGTAGGGCAAGAATGAAAAAAGCTGGTTACAGTACTGACGTACCTTTTAAATATGAAGGCATACAGAATATTGAAAACCTAAAGGAACTGGTTTTAAAAAAATAAAAACATCATAAGTTTAGAAAAATCCAGGCGATATCGTCTGGATTTTTTTATTTATAGACTTTATAGGGGCAATATTCCCTATGAGTGATCGTTTATTATTCATTGTTGAAAGAATTCTATCCACCCTTCACTATCCCTTGTAAAGCCACACGATCAGTCAAACCAAATTTTCAGTTATGAAAAAAATAGCTGTACTGCTTATTGTTGCCGGTCTTACATTCAGCAAATCTTCATGGTCGCAAAAAAAGTTAACGCTATCAGGTTTCATCGGTAGCGGTGTTTCTTTTTTTGGTGGGCCGGGTGCTGTAAGCAAATCCACTTATTACCGTAGCCCTGTTCCTTTTCCCAATTTTACTACTGATGTGGATACAATGGCTGTTCCTTATGGAAATAAGCCATATACCAATTTCTTAGCAGGTATTAATGCAGGTATGAAGTTTCCTTCAAAATGGATACTACGCTTTAGTATACAATATGAACATACCGGTGGAAGATTGGATGTTGACAGCATTACAACCCCACCAGTGAAATATAAAACGACAGGAACCTATTCCCGACAATATGATAATATTTCCTTCAATCCGCAGATCGGGAAAGTATTATCACAAAAAAAATTATCATTCATTTTATTTGCAGGTGTTGACTATACCTCAAAACTTGCAATGGGTGATGAGTGTGAATTTAAAGATCAGAATGGTCAAAACACAATTATTGGCTACTCAGGTGGTGAACCGGAAGTAAATGATTTCAGGGTTACATTGGGAGCTTCAGTATCCTACAAAAAATGGGGTATAGATATTAATTATAAACATGGCCTTACCAACTATAATAAATATGGTACTGATAAAGTGTTTTCAAGAATTTTTCACCTCCGTTTGCAATTTGCTTTTTTAGATAAGAGTATTTAGTAGTTCACTTTAGAAACGCAGGATATTTTCAACCCGGTTAAGTTCATCAGTGCTAAAGTCAGTATTTTCCAGGCAGTCGATATTATCTTTTAACTGTGAAGCTGCACTGACACCTACTAAAACAGAAGTAACACGTTTATCTTTCAATAACCATGCAATTGCCATTTGGGCTAGTGACTGTCCCCGCTGTTGCGCAATCTCATTCAACTGTCGCACTTTTGAAATCACTTTCTCTGAAATTGCTTCTTTAGTAATGGCGCCATTGCTCAATCCCCGGCCCACTCTTGAATCAGCAGGTATTTCTTTCAGGTATTTATCAGTAAGTAATCCCTGTGCCAAAGGTGAGAATGCAATACAACCGATCCCTTCATCACCCAATACATCCATCAAACCATTTTCTACCCAACGATCAAACATAGAATAACGTGGCTGATGGATCAAACAAGGAGTTCCTAACTGTTTTAAAATTGCTACTGCTTGTTTTGTTTCTGCGGCTGAGTAACTGGATATACCAACATACAATGCTTTTCCTTGTCTCACTATTAGGTCAAGTGCCGACATTGTTTCTTCCATCGGTGTATCCGGATCAGGCCGGTGAGAATAAAAAATATCTACATAATCTAATCCCATTCTTTTCAAACTCTGATCAAGGCTTGCAACTAAATACTTTTTTGAACCCCACTCACCATAAGGGCCGGGCCACATATAATATCCTGCTTTTGATGAAATGATCATTTCATCACGGTAGCCTGTAAAATTTTCTTTCAGAATTTTTCCGAAAACTTTTTCAGCTTCACCGGGAGGCGGGCCATAATTATTAGCAAGGTCAAAATGAGTGATGCCACTATCAAATGCTGTTCGGACAATCTTCCTGGCAGTTTTATAATCATCCACATTACCGAAGTTGTGCCAGAGACCTAAAGAAATTGCAGGTAGCATTAAGCCACTTCTGCCACAGCGGTTATACTGCATATTATCATATCGTGTTATTGATGCTTTGTATGCCATAGATTCAAAGTTAAATGACCATTTTTATTTTGTATAAACTTATAATGCCAAAAGACTGCATCCTCTTAAATCACTGCCATCCATCCTACCTAATATTTCAAAACCCCCATCAGGATATATTTTTCCTACATCATCAGTAGCTATAAAGGAGCAGGAATAAATATTGGCGAGGTCAATGATATTGATAGCTCCACTCCCCTGCGTATTTACTGAAAAAGGATCTTCATCATCCCTTACCAGCATTTTCATCCAGGGCGGGCAGTTGAATATGCCCTCACCTCTTGAATAAGCTTGTGAAAGTAATTCGGTCATTCCATATTCTGAATGAATAGTACTGACACCAAATGATCTTTTTAATACCCGGTGCATTTCATCCCTTATCAGTTCTTCTCTGCGGCCCTTCATGCCACCGGTTTCCATTATTACTGCATTCCTTAGGGACAATTTTTTTCGCTCAGCAAAATCAAGCAATGCAAAGCTGACCCCAATAAGCAGGACCGGCTGATCATTTTTCTCCAGTTCAAATAAGACTTCGGCCAGTTGATCAAAATCATACATATAAAAACTGCTATGCAGGTTACCTGTTTTTTGTACCAGCCTGTTCACCATATGAACCAGTGATGAGTTTTTTCTTTCAAGATAAGAAGGCAACAAACCGATGATGCACCATTTTTCAATGTCTCCGTAGAACTGCTGAAAGATCTTTGTAAATACCTGTTCGTACCAGGCAACGTTTTTTATAAAATGCCTGCTATTGATAGTGCCGGTAGTGCCGCTGCTTTCAAAAACCGTTTCTGCAACAAAAGAACCTGTTTTTATTTCATGCGATTTGAAAAAACGAATAGGCAAAAAGGGAATTTGCTCAGGGTTTTCTACCTTCTTTGCATCGGCACCTATAGCATTCACATAAGCACGGTAAACGCCGCAGTTGGCATATTGATGCCTGAAAACTTCAAGGGCAAGCTCCGGAAAACCCGCATCTGTAACATTTAAAATTTTATGCTTCCATTCACCCGTCATTTCGCTTTACTTTCGGTAAAAGATGTAAATTTGGTTATAATCCCTTTTTATGAAGATGAAAATCGTTGCGCTGCTACTTGGTTTTTCAGTTCTGCTTTTTATAGCATGCAAAAAAGATAAGTTTACCACAGAGCCGCAGCTTAAATTTAAATCCATTTCACCCACAACTGCAATAAAAGGCAATATTATCAATTTAAATGTATCCTTTACGGATGATGAAGGAGATATACAGGATACCGTTATCCTGGTAACTAAAAGATACAATAGTACAGGTGGTATTTTTACGCTGGATACTTTGAAGGTAAGAATGGACCCTGATGGCATTCCCGTTGCAAGAGATGGTGATCTCAATGTAAAATTCTGCTATGGTGAGTTTGTGACCGGCGCCCTTTTCCTTAATCTTGAAGCCGTGGATCGGGAAGCATCTTTTGGACTTATGATTAAAGATAAAGCCGGGCACCGCAGCAACTACGTAGAATCTGATAAAGTAATGCTGAAGAAACTTTGATGATTTGAAAAAAGTTTTCATACAGGCAATTTCCGTTTTTTTTTATTGTAATTTTTTTATAGCCCTTTGTGCAACCTCGCTGGTATATGAAACTATTTACCTGTTGCATCTCGGCTCACAAGTCCATTGGTTTGCGTGGCTGGTGTTTTTTTGTACGATGAATATCTACACATTTCACTATTACCTCAAAAGTCTGAAGCCTGAACAGGATAAACGACTCAACTGGTATAGAAAATACAAATTCGTTACCTGGTTTTTAATGCTGACTGGATGTGTTGCTATCGGGTATTTGATCATAACTCATTTTGAAATTTTATTTAGCAGTAGAAATATTGCCTGGACCTTAGCTATTCCGCTACTTTCACTGGCTTATTCATTTCCTTTTCTGCCGGGTGGCAAGGCGTTGCGGCATATTGGCTGGTTAAAACTTCCGCTACTCGGTCTTGTCTGGAGTTTGACCTCTGTATTATTGCCTGCTTTTTATACCGAAGACATACGCACAGGCAGCTCGCAGGTTTGGATATTGTTTTTTGACCGGCTGGTCTTTATATTGGCGCTATGCATGTTGTTTAACGTAAGAGATTATGAAGAAGATAAAGCCGCCGGTATTATAACACCGGTAGTGGCTTTGGGTCCGCAAGTAATTTTAACTAAGGGAAAATGGCAGATCTGCTTATTGAATGTCATCACGGCAATATTATTGATTCAATCATTTCATTTCAGCTCGCCCATTCAATACGCAGCTGTTTTAATACCGCTTATTTTATTATACCTGCTTTTTCAGTTTTTCAGGTCCGATAGAAGCGAAATGCAATTTGTTTATTTACATGACGGCCTGATGCCTGTTAAAGCTTTGCTGCTTATCTTCGCAGCTGTTTTATAGGGCAATAAAATTACTAAAGTACAAGAGTGCGACGCAACAAAAGTTCAATAGTAGCACTGCAGCTTGGTACATAAATAAAATAATCGTATGGCAAAAGCATCCAGACAAAAATCCGTTATTTCCGATTCTTCACTTTCGTTCCTGAAAAATTATATGAACAATGCCAGCCCGGTTGGTTTTGAAACCAGCGGACAAAAGATTTGGCTTGAATATTTAAAACCTTATGTTGATTCTCATTTTACCGACCCGTATGGGACAGCAGTAGGTGTAATAAATCCTGATCATCCTTTTAAAGTAGTGATAGAAGCACATGCAGATGAGATAAGCTGGTTTGTAAATTATATTACTAAAGAAGGATTGATCTATCTGAAACGCAATGGCGGCGTGGATCACCAGGTGGCCCCTGCTCAACGTGTATTCATTCATGGAAAAAAAGGAGTAGTGAAAGCTGTATTTGGCTGGCCGGCAATACATACACGTATCGGTAGTGCGGATCAGAAAGAACCAACACCACGTACCGATAATTTATGGCTCGATTGCGGTGCAAGAACTAAAAAAGAAGTTGAGATAATGGGCATTCATATCGGTGCTGTAGTTACTTACCAGGATGGTTTTGATGAACTAGCCCATGGAAATTATATCGGCCGTGCATTTGATAACCGCATTGGCGGATTTATGATAGCTGAGGTGGCAAGGCTGTTGAAAGAAAATAAAAAGAAACTTCCATATGGATTGTATGTAGTGAATGCAGTGCAGGAAGAAATTGGTTTGCGTGGTGCAGAAATGATCGCAAGAAGAATTAAACCGAATATAGCGATCGTAACGGATGTTACTCATGATACTACTACGCCGCTTATTAATAAAATGATAGAAGGCGATATAGTTTGTGGGAAAGGCCCATCGCTTGCTTATGCGCCGGCTGTACATAATAAATTATTGGCAGTTGTGGAAGAAGTTGCAGCCAAAAGTAAAATTGCTGTGCAATGGCGGGCACTCAGTCGCAGCACCGGCACAGACACCGATTCATTTGCATATAGTAACGATGGCTGCCCGTCAGTATTGATCAGCATTCCGCTGCGTTATATGCATACTACCGTTGAAATGTTGCATAAGGATGATATTGAGAACACAATAAAACTGATGTACGAAACATTATTAACTTTATCACCAAAGACTAACCTGAGTTATTTGTAATTTAATTTGTTGTTGCGTCCGCCGTAGGCGGATCATCATTCAGTAATTCTGTTCAGCATGTTTGAAATATTCTTATATATCGATCCGGGCAGCAGTTATCTTGTTCAGGTAATTATTGCAGCTGCATTGGGTGTTGCTTTCTTTTTTAAAAATATCTTTAAAAATATCTGGCTCTATATAAAATCCTTTTTCTCCCGTATAACTAAAACGGATAAGGACAACTGATGCCTGCAGCACAACCACATCTTGCCTCCTATCGTGATCCTTCAGGGTTCATCTTTGAAAAAGATGGTATTTTTTACAGGCAGGTAAATAAAGTTTTCAAAGATCATTTTGAATTTTTTATTTCCTCAGACTGCTATAAACATCTTGCAGAAAAAAAGTTGCTTATTAGTCATGATGAAGTAAAAGAAAATTTTTCCGGAGACGATAACTGGCTTACTACATTGGAACCAGAACAACTCAGTTATACCAGCTATCCCTATGAATGGAGTTTTGATATGCTAAAAGATGCTGCATTACTCACTTTGCAGCTAATGAAAGAATCTATTGCATTCGGAATGACACTGAAAGATGCAACACCATACAATGTTCAATGGCATAATGGAAGAATGACTTTTATTGATACACTTTCATTTGAAAAATATGATGAAACAAAACCATGGATAGCTTACCGGCAGTTTTGCGAATGCTTTTTGGGGCCATTGTTATTAACACATTATAGTAAACAACCTTTACACAACCTGCTTCTTTCCTGGCCTGATGGAATTCCATTACCCGTTATAAGATCATTACTACCTTTCCGCAGCCGGTTTTCTTTATTTACTTACCTGCATATACACCTACATGAAAAACTGACAAGACCCGGAAAGCAAACAAAACAAAATGTATCAGCATTTTCGAAAACAAAAATGCTGAATCTTGTTAATAGTCTTGAATCGGTGATAAAAGGTCTAAAAGCCCCATCCTCAAAAACAAACTGGAGTGATTACTACGAAGAAGCAGGACAACGTGGTGATTATGTAGAGCAGAAAAAAATAATCATAGAAAAGTGGCTTAATGAAATACCCGGCATTCAAACAGCGGTTGATCTCGGCGCTAATGACGGTTATTTTTCAGAGCTGGTAAGTTCAAAAAATGTTTTTACGGTTTCAGCCGAAGCAGATGCAGTTTGCGTGAACAACCTATACCTACAATGTAAAGAGAAAAAAAAATCATCAATACATCCTGCTATTATTGATTTAACCAACCCCTCGCCTGCTATTGGTGTGAATAATAAAGAGAGAAGCTCGTTTATCAGCCGCACAAAAACTGACCTTGCACTGGCACTTGCCCTTATCCATCATTTATGTATTGGCAAGAATATGTCGTTTGCCCAATGTGCTGAATTATTAGCAAATGTTTCAAAACAATTGATCATTGAATTTGTGCCAAAGCAGGATGCCAAAACACAACTGCTGTTACAAAACAAAAAAGATATTTATACTTACTACTCGGTTGAAGAATTTGAAAAAGTTTTTTCGACTGTGTTTTCAATAGAAAAAAAGGAATCGATATCCGGCACTCAACGGATTTTATATTTGATGAAGAAAAAATGAAAATAAATCTTGTCAACATATTAAAAACCTATCCTCTATTTGTATTTCTTTTACCATTATTCTTTGTTTTGCATGGCTATAATGTCTTTTATCCGCTTATACCTGCAAGCGATTTGCTTTTGTTGACATGCTTATACCTCGCAGGTGCAATTCTATTATTTTTTCTTTTCTGGTTTATATATAAAAAGTGGAGCAAAGCAGCGGTGCTTGCATTTGTATTGCAAAGTTTTAATTTCTTTTTTGGACCCGTACACGATTTTCTTAAAGGCAGTTTTTTCGGCAGGTACAGTTTTCTGTTACCTTTTATACTTATTCTTTCAATAATAATTTTCCTGGTCGTAAGAAAAACAACTCATCGTTTTATCAAAGTCACGCAATACCTTAACTTATTATTCATCCTGTTATGCATTATTGATATTATTTCAATTTTGGGCAAAAGTTCATTTAGTAAACCAGCAGCCTTACCTGACGACAATACACTAACAATATGTCAGGATTGTCCCAAGCCTGATATTTATTACATAATTGCAGATGAGTATGGCGGTCTTTCACAACTAAAAAATCTGTTCAATTTTGACAATATAGGGTTTGAAAATGAATTGAGAAAAAGAGGATTTCATATTATTGAAAATTCTAAAAGCAACTATAACTACACAATGTTTTCAGCTCCTTCAATACTTAATATGGATTATCTAAGCGGTATAGAAGGAAGAAACAGAAGTGTCAATGACAGGCGATTGACGAGCGAAATAATGAAAAACAATAGAGTGGTACGATTTTTAAAAAGCCAGGGGTATGAAATATTTAATCATTCTATTTTTGACTTAGAGGATCTGCCAGCACAGAATCACGGATCAATATTCCCCGCTCAAACACGACCACTGTTGAGCCAAACACTTTTATATCGGTTGCAAAAGGATCTTTGGTATCACCTGGTAACAAATCTTAAACTATCGTCAGCAGAAAAATCGCTTATTTATCAGGATAAAAAAAATAATGAACAGTTTATAGAACTCACGAGTAAAATCGCTATGAAAGAAACTAAAAACCCAAAGTTTGTATATACCCATCTACTGATGCCTCATTACCCATATTATTATGATAAAGATGGAAAAGAGATATCATATAAGTTTCTTCACGATGAGTATGCAACAGATGGCACACGATATATCAGCTATCTCCAATATTGTAATACTATTTTTCTTCAATTCATTGATGGACTTAAATCAGCCTCTCACAAACCGCCCATTATTATCTTTATGAGTGATCATGGTTTTAAAAGCTTTAAAAACAATGCAAATGACAGTAGCAGTTTTTTTAATCTCAATGCTGTGTTTTTGCCTGACTCTTCTTACACAGGATTCTATAAGGGGATGAGTAATGTAAACCAGTTTAGGGTATTACTCAATACTGAATTCAGGCAAAAACTCCCAATGTTGAAAGATTCAGTTTCTTTTATAACTGAATAAAAAATACAGAACTAATGATTAGTTTTGCCAGCTTAGTATGTTTAACCCCAACCGTATATTAGTTTTAGCGCCGCATACCGATGATGGTGAATTAGGTTGTGGTGGCACCATCGCCAAATTCTGTGCAGAAGGAAAAGAAGTTTTTTATGCTGCCTTTTCTGATTGCCAGAAATCATTAGCCGCTGGCCTGGCTCCCGAGACATTGAAAAATGAATGTAAAAATGCAACTGCATTATTACGTATCAAAGAGGCCAATCTTATTTTTTTTGATTTTGATGTAAGAACATTTCCTGAACACCGACAATCCATACTGGAGGAATTGGTGAAACTCAATAAATCGATTCAACCCGATTTGGTTTTTACACCCGCTTCCCAGGATGTGCACCAGGATCATGGTGTTATTCATGCTGAATCGCTAAGAGCTTTTAAATATTGTTCTATTCTTGGCTATGAATTACCCTGGAATAATTTTTCATTTACTTCTGATTTTTTTATACGGCTTTCCGAAAAAAGTATTCAGGCTAAAACCGATTCACTAGGTGCTTATGCATCACAATCTCATCGCAGTTATTTTAAAAAAGATTTTCTTTTATCGCTGGCAAAAGTAAGGGGTGTGCAGGCAGGAAGTGAATATGCTGAAGCATTTGAATCTATACGACTGATCACAAGATGAAAAAATGAAGACAAAACTGTTATCCTTTCTTCGTTCTTCAAGATTGCTGAAATCTGCTTCATCACCAACCAGCCTGTTTGCCTAATTTTCCCAAACCAAAATATTCGTTCAGCTTTAAATTCAAACCCAACTGGTTGTAGGCTGTATTATTCTGGTAATTCGCTCTTGCAAAACGGATCTGTATTTTATTGAGCAACACTGCAAAACCTATTGAAAATCCATTTAATCCATTTCCTTCTTTCCCAATATTCAGTTCTTTGCGGCGCAGATGATTATAACCGAAGGTTGCTTCTACTTTTTTATCAATATGAATAGTAGTGGCTAATACAATATGCTGAAATAGTTTATCAAATGAAAAACCTTCACTGCTGTTTTCAAAATCATTTGCATTATTGAACAAAGTATCGTTATAACTAATATCGAATACATGAAGATGATGTGCTGTAAGAGAAAAGCTGAATGGAGCATTTTTCAAACGCTGAGTTATTCCTGCCTGTAAATCAAAAGGCAGGTCCCCTCCTCTTGCTCCCGGATATTCTTTTAACTGGAACCCTGCATTCCTTATCAAAACCGATGCAGAAAAAAGTTTGGCTGTGTCTTTATACAATAAGCTAATATCAGCCGCTAATCCATTTGCCTTGTATTGACCGTAATTAGAACTTATAAATTTCAGGGTCGTTCCCAAATTCCATTTTTCTTTATAGGAATGCGAAGCTGAAACCTGCATCACCCAATCCGATGCTCTGAACTCACCAAATGTATTCCCGGCAGCATCTGTTTGTGCTAAATTTCCATAATCAAAGAAATGGATCCCGTAGCTGAAGTTGGTATTCAGTTTTGGATTGTGATATCCAAAATTCATATGATAAGTTTCCACTCCTGCATAAAAATCATTAAACACTAAATTGATCTGTGTATGCATGGATTTGTTCAGCAACGCAGGACTATAAAATGCCATTCCTACATCATTTGAATTTGCTGAAACATTTATTCCACCCAGGGCAGTGAGTTGCGGAGTATTTGGAAGATTGAGAAAATTAAATACAGAGTTGCCACCAATAGTTTGTGAAAACAAGCGGCTACAACTCAGTAAAAAAAATAAAACAAAACGGAATTTCACAGCTGCGAAGTTACAGGATTGCTGTGTAAGAAATATTATGGCTCCAGTGCAATATCAAGTACTTCTTTCATTGTTTTTACATAATGAAACTTCACACCTTTAATAAAAGTTGAATCTATTTCGACGATGTCTTTTTCATTCTGTTTGCAAAGAATTATTTCTTTGATGCCAGCCCTTTTTGCTGCCAGCACTTTCTCCTTTATACCCCCCACCGGTAGCACTTGCCCACGTAAAGTGATCTCTCCTGTCATGGCTAAAAATGGCCTCACTCTTTTTTCTGTTAATGCAGAAGCAATAGCTGTCATCATTGTAATACCTGCACTCGGTCCATCTTTTGGTACTGCACCTTCGGGCACATGTATATGAATATTCTTTTTTGTAAACAGATCCGGATCGATCTTATATTTTTTGGCATTGCTCTGCAAATAACTGAGTGCGGTAGTTGCACTTTCCTTCATCACATTACCAAGATTACCTGTTAGCGTTAATTTCAACTCCCCTTTTCCATCACTCAGACTTGTTTCAATAAACAAAATATCACCGCCAACATAAGTCCATGCAAGACCAACTGCAACACCCGCCATGTTCGCCGTTTTATAGATCTCGTTGCTGAATTTTGGTTTGCCGAGTATCTTTTCAATATCAGCTGACGTAACAGAAGGCTTTAATTTTTCTTTTATCACCAATTGTCTTGCCTGGTTTCTCATTACAGATGCAAGTACCCTATCCAGTTCTCTCACTCCGCTTTCTCTTGTGTAATCTTCAATAATTTTCTCTACTACTTTATCTGCGATCTTCAGGTTAGTGCTTTTCAAACCGTGCAGATCCTTTTGTTTAGGGATCAAATGTCGTTTTGCAATTTGTATTTTTTCTTCTACAGCATAGCCACTCAGGTCAATGATCTCCATCCTGTCACGCAATGCAGGTTGAATATTCGCAATATTATTAGCTGTAGCAATAAATAATACTTTGCTTAAATCATATTCCAGTTCAAGATAATTATCATAGAAAGAATTGTTCTGTTCGGGATCAAGCACTTCAAGCAATGCAGATGAAGGATCACCCCGGAAATCACTTCCTACTTTATCCACCTCATCAAGTACCATTACCGGGTTGGATGATTTTACTTTTCTCAATGATTGTAAAATACGACCAGGCATTGCGCCGATATAGGTTTTCCGATGACCACGGATCTCACTTTCATCATGCAAGCCTCCTAAACTTAAACGAACATATTTTCTTCCGATAGCATGGGCAATACTTCTGCCGAGTGATGTTTTACCAATACCGGGAGGGCCGGCAAAACAAAGTATCGGGCTTTTCATATCACCTTTCAATTTTAATACGGCGAGGTATTCAAGGATCCTTTCTTTTATCTTATACATTCCATAATGATCCCCATCCAGCACCTGCTTTGCTTTTTTAAGATCATAATAATCCTTGGTAAATTCTTCCCATGGTAATTCAAGCATCAGGTCAAGATGATTATACACAACAGAATAATCCGGCGTGCTGGGATGCATTCTTTCTAATTTCTCAATCCCTTTTTTAAATGCTTCTTTAGCTGCAACACTCCATTTTTTACTTTCTGCCTTCTTCTGCATTTCTTTTACTTCCTGCTGATTTGCATCTCCACCTAATTCATCTTTGATGCTTTTCATCTGCTGGTGCAGGAAATATTCACGTTGTTGTTTATCGATCTCTGTTTTTGTCTTAGTAGTTACTTTATTTTTCAGTTCAGCAAACTGTAATTCTTTTTGCAGCAATTGCATTAGCAGATCAGCCCTTTCCCGTATCTTATTTATCTCAAGCAATTTTTGTTTCTCTTTAATTTCCGTACTTAGGTTGCTTGAAACAAAATGGATGAGGAAAGAAGGGTTCTCAATATTCCGGAGAATGATTGATGCTTCGGATGGAATATTTGGAGATAGCTGAACAATATCAGTAGCCAGGTCTTTTATGTTTGAAACATAGGCAGCAAAATCTGCATCAGCAGGCGCCTCTTCATCTTCCAGCTTTGTTATCTGCGCTTTGAAATAAGGATCATCAGAAATGATCGCATCGATCTTAAATCTACGTTTACCCTGGATGATAACGGTAGTACCGCCATCGGGCATTTTTATCAGTTTGATGATTCTTGCCACAGTTCCTATCGATTCAAGATCCCCGGATGAAGGATCTTCGATATTGCTGTCCTTCTGGGCCACTACACCAATCAATTTGTCGGCTTTATAGGCGTCGTTTACAGCTTTTATGCTTTTATCCCGGCCAACTGTTATAGGCAAAACAACACCCGGAAATAAAACGGTATTGCGCAAGGGAAGCAATGGGATTTCGGCGGGCACTTCAATATCTGAGTTATTCTGATCTGTCTCGTTCAGTGGAATAATTGGAAGAAAATCCATATCCTCCTCAGGGCCTGTAAAAATTTTCTCAAAACTCATAAGCCTTTCCTGTTTAAGTTATCCTGTCAGTTCAGCATGTACGGGGACAGGGGGTTAAATATACAATGTGAATCTATGGTTGTCAAGTATGATGCCATTACAATAAAAAAGCCCTTCTGCTGACAGAAGGGCTGCTGTTTTTCAAAGCTTGAGATTTTATATGCTAAAGTGCCAATCCGAGAGACAACTGGAAACCCTGGTTTGTCCATTTGTCCTGGTTGTCAATATCATTAATATTTGAAAGTCCTATTGCGTATCGTCCTGTGATCCTGAGTTTCATTATTTGTATCTCCGCTCCCGCAAGCATCGATAAATCACCTCTTCTAAATGCATCGCCTCCATTTTGCAATAAATTCCTGTCCTGGTCGATCAATATACCAAATTGAGGCCCAGCCTGCAGCCGGAAAAAACTAGCCATTTTATATTCCAGAAGGATGGGAATAGATAGATAATTCAGTTTGATATTAGTTCCGTTTTGGGAACTGAATACTCCATCATAAATATTCTTATAACTGCTGTCCAGTACAGTTGAATACTGGTTAAACAATACTTCCGGTTGTATCGTAAGTTTTTTGCTAATGGGTATTTCCATAAAACCACCGAGATGGTAGCCATATTTGAACTGGTCGTTGAATGAATGACCTTCTACTTTGGAAATATTTGCCCCGGCTTTGGCGCCAATATGGAACTGGGCCATGGAGGCAAAAGAAAATAAGAGTGCGGCAGAGAGGAATAAAAACTTTGTTTTCATTGTTAGAATTTTTTGATTAAAAAAATCACACGGCTTGCTTCGAAATCACGTCTATTATTTTTCCAAGTATAGTGCCATGTAACCCGCGCCGGTGTTAATTTTTATCTAATGGATGCAAACTATAACAAGAGAACTGTATGCACAGAATATTATTGTGAACAGCCCTTGAAAACTTTTCTTAAAATCAGAAGATCACACCAAGATTTACATTGAAAAGCGTAGTGAAGTTATTGGTGGCTGCAGGATAATAATAATCAAGGATGAATTGTGGCTGAATGAAAAATTTTCCTACTGAATACTCAGCTTTTAAGAAAAGTGCCCATGAAAGAGGCTGAAACTTAATATTATCATCGAGGTAAACATTCTCTGAATTGTAAATGATATTCGTAGATGGGCCGGTACTGCGTATCAGCTGAGCATAGGTGGTGCTTGATTGATTGAATCCGAATTTCTGCGTACCGAAATTGATTGATGCCTGCGGAGTAAAGCGGATATGATCATTATAGGCAAACACATTCAGCCAATAAAAGTCTTTACGCAACGAACCTGTAACATTAAAATCAGAAATAGATTCGGTAGAATTGATGAAAGTATATCCTCTCGGACGTAAACGCAATGAATTGATCTGCTCTTCCCGTTCCATATATTCTTTTCTTGTACCCCAGCCATAGCTAACCTGTATAGATGGTTTTACCCAGAATTTTCTCCATGCGAAATAAGCATAGAGTTCATTTTCCAAAGGAGAAGTATAAAATGGCAAAGAGTCTTTGCTAAAATACCTTGTATATGAAATACCGGTTGTGAGTTTTTTATTTTTCAGATAGTCATAAGAAGGGCTGATCGCGAATTGATAAAAATTCATATTCACATCATCATTCATTAAAAAACCAATAGTGGAAATTCCAAAACCTGATTTATTGTAGTATCCAAAGGTGGGTATATAAGTGAGCTTTTGGGCTGTTTCGAGATATAAAGACGATTTTCTTTCAAAACTGTAAAAGCCCCTTCCTATTGCAAGGTTAGCAATAAAATAACTTTTGGGAGCAAGTAAAGAATCGAGAAAACTTTCAAGATCATTCATCAACAAATCATAATCCACTGAGGTGTCAATAGCTAATTTATCAAGTGTATCGTTTTTGAAAACCTGTGGCGGTGTCAATGTGGTATCAGCCGGTACTCCCTGGGGATAAACGGTGGCAGTAGTGGTCGTTAGGACCAATAGTATTACGATGATTCGAATCATTGGCAGTAAGCCCTGGCTTAGGGCTTTTGTAATTACAGGCCTATGACCTGAGAGCTCCAACCGGGTTTAAAAAATGTAAAAGAATCCCTAATAAAACGAGACAAGTAGCCAAATATTGGACTTTAAGTACTCAAATCTCTATTTAAACTAGCTCAATCAAAGTAATTTCGGGCAAAATGCCCACCCGACCCGGGTAGCCGATAAAGCCAAATCCCCTGTTCACATACAATTTCTGATGATCTTTTTCATACAACCCTGCCCATTGGTTATAGATATATTGAACAGGGCTCCATTTTATTCCTGGTATTTCCACCCCGAACTGCATGCCATGTGTATGGCCCGAGAGCATGAGATGTATATCGGGGTACTTTTTCAGTACTTCAGCTTCCCAATGTGACGGGTCATGACTCATCAATATTTTAAAAGAATGTTCTTCAGAACCAGCGTATGCCTTTGTCAGATCTCCATAGCGATGAAAACTTCCTTTTGCACTCCAGTTTTGTACACCCAATATGGCGATCTTGTCTCCGTTTTTTTCAATTACCACATGTTCATCCATCAGCAATCGCCAGCCCATGCCTGCATGTACCCGCTTTAGTTTTTCCAAATTCTCATACTGAAGCGGTGTCCACAATTTTTTTCCTGCCGCTTCTTCTCTTTTACTGTGTTCATCATCATGGTCGGGCCAGGGTCGGACGTAATCGCCATAATCATGATTACCCAGGACTGAATAAACGCCTAAGGGAGCTTTCAAATGAACAAAAAGATCCTTGTATTCATCCATTTCACCCGCAGTATTATTCACAAGGTCACCGGTAAATAAAATAATATCTGGTTGCGTAGCAAGAATTTTATCAATACCTTTTTGCACAGATGCTTTATCAGTAAAACTTCCTGAATGGAGATCCGATATCTGGATAATTTTTAATCCTTTGAATGATGCAGGCAAATCTTTAAATGCGAGCTGTTCTTTGCGAAGTTGATAATTGTATTTATTTCCAAAACCGTAGATCAGTGTACCAAACAACCCACCTCCCATTGCAATACCTGCCCAACTGAGAAACGCAGAACGGGAAATGCCGTCGCTTTCCTGTAACGCCTCTGCTTCTGTACCACGAAAAAATATTTTGCCGGCAACCCATTGAATGGCCCGTCTCACATCATCCAACAAAAAGAAAACAGCAGCTATGAGTTTTGCAAAAAATAACCCGGCTATAATAGCAAAGATGGTAGTACGGATAAATTTTGCCTGGTTCTCAAATTTAAAATAAGGAAGTAACAACAATACAATAATAGCTCCGGCCGAAAGAACCCAGTAAGCAGAGTAAATGATAATTTTTGTTTTTGAATTAGCTGAATGTGACAGAAATCTTACAACCTGGAATATATAAATATCCAGCAACACCATAAAGCCAATCAACATCCACCAGAAGGTTGTGTTTCGCATGATAAGCATCAAATTTAGTGAAACCTGCGTGCCACCACTACTTACGAAAAGTTATATTTGCCCACATAAACAAGCACAATGAAATTCACTTACTACGGTCACTCCACTTTTTCGGTAGTAACAAATGGTAAAAACCTTTTGTTTGATCCTTTTATTACACATAATGAACTTGCCAGTAATATCGAACTAGCGAATATACAGGCAGACTATATTCTTGTTTCGCATGGACATGCTGATCATATTGCCGATTGTATTGCCCTTGCAGAAATGACAGGCGCCAAAGTAGTTTGCAATTGGGAAGTTTATGAGTGGCTGAGTAAAAAAGGGCTTAAAAATATTCACCCGATGAATACCGGCGGAAGTTGGGATTTCGGTGAATTCAAAGTAAAATGTACGGTAGCACATCATAGTAGCGGCTTACCGGATGGAAGCTATGGTGGCAACCCAATGGGTTTCATTATTTACAGCAGCGAGGGGAATTTCTACTATAGCGGCGATACGGCCCTTACGCTGGATATGCAGCTTATTCCTAAATGGGTAAAACTTAATTTTGCCGTTTTACCCATTGGCGACAATTTTACCATGGGCTATGCAGATGCAACAGAGGCTGCGAAAATGATTGATTGTAAAAATGTTGTCGGTGTTCACTATGACACATTTGGGTTTATAAAAATAGACCACGCTAAAGCGACAAAATCATTTGAAGAAACTGGTTGTAAATTGCATTTACCCAAAATAGGAGAAACAATTTCTATCAATTAAAATCACAATCCGAAGAGGAAGAGGCACATGGCAAGAATAATCGGCGTAGCAAATCAGAAAGGAGGTGTGGGTAAAACCACAACGGCTATCAACCTGGCCGCAAGCTTAGGCGTACTCGAATACAGAACATTACTCGTAGATGCGGACCCGCAAGCCAACAGCACTTCTGGCCTCGGCTTCGACCTGCACAATGTAACGCAGAGCTTGTATGACTGTATGGTAAACGAGACAAAGGCAAAAGATGTAGTATTAAAAACAGAAATACCCAATCTTGATCTTATTCCCTCACATATTGACTTGGTAGGTGCAGAAATTGAAATGATCAACTATCCCAACCGGGAAATGGTATTGCAAAATTTGTTGGAGCCTTTACGCAATGATTATGAGTTTATCATTATTGACTGTTCACCATCGTTAGGTTTAATCACGGTAAATGCATTAGTGGCCGCTGATTCTGTAATAGTTCCTGTACAATGTGAATTTTTTGCACTGGAAGGTCTGGGCAAATTGCTCAACACAATTAAAATTGTGCAAAGCCGTCTGAATATTGAATTACAGATCGAAGGCATCCTGATGACAATGTATGATGGCCGCTTACGTTTATGTAACCAGGTAGTAAGTGAAGTAAGAAAACATTTTGAAGAAATTGTTTTCAGTACGATCATTCACCGAAATTCAAAATTAAGTGAAGCTCCAAGTGTTGGCAAACCTGTGATACTTTACGATGCAAACAGTAAAGGAGCAATGAACTATCTCAATCTTGCAAAAGAGATTTTGCAAAAGAATGATATGACCAAGATCAAAAATGAAGAAAGAATTCTCGAACTGTGAGGCAGCTCTCTGATCTCGCAACTATGAACAATGAACGCATGAACAATCCAAAACAAAATAAGGAATTACTTGGCAAAGGAATCCGCTCCTTATTACAAAGTATCGATACTGATCTAAAAACAAGCAGCGGGCATTTGAAAACTGCTGTCGTTGAAACTGTAACGGGTACCAATCGTATTCCGATCAATGAAATTGACACCAATCCCAAACAACCACGTCGTGATTTTGATGAGAATGCATTGAATGATCTTGCTAATTCAATACGCCTGCATGATATCGTACAACCGGTAACCGTTTCAAGATTACCATCAGGCCGTTATCGTTTGATTGCTGGTGAAAGAAGATGGCGTGCAGCAAAGATTGCTGGATTGGTTGACATACCTGCTTATATCCGCCAGGCCAATGATGCGCAGTTATTAGAACTCGCCTTACTTGAAAATCTGCAACGTGAAGATCTGAATGCAATTGAAATTGCACTCAGCTATAAACGAATGATGGATGAGCTCAGTTACACACAGGAAAATGTAGCCGAGCGGATGGGTAAGGACAGAAGTACCGTTGCAAATTTTATTCGTTTATTAAAACTACCGCCCGATATACAGATTGCCGTACGTAATGGCGAAATAAGTATGGGACATGCAAGGGCCATCATCAATGTAGATACAATTGATAAACAACTTTTCATCTTTGAAGAGGTAAAAGAAAAAGGGTTATCAGTCCGGCAGACAGAAGCCCTGGTAAGAAACATGTACAAAGATGCCGGTATCGTTAAAAAAGCTACAAAAAGCAATCTAGATCCTGCCTTTCAGAAAATTGAAGATAAATTAGCATCCCATTTCAGTACAAGGGTAAAACTGAGGCACGACAAAAATAATAGCGGTCAGATCACTATGGAATATTATTCAGTTGAAGAGTTAAATAATATTCTCCGGCAAATGAATGTAACGATTGATTAAACCGCTTCTCTATTAAGTAATCTGATACAGCGAATGAAGCTTTTTTCTTCCCTTATAATATTTCTATTTGTGTTATCCGGGAATGTTTTTTCTCAAGATGCCCCACCGAATAATAAACCTGTTCTGAAAAAAGATTCTGTTGTTACGGTTCCAATTAAAGCTGATACAGCAAAAAAGAAAGAACATAGCCCGAAAAAAGCCGCAATTCGTTCGGCCATAGTACCCGGGCTTGGACAGATCTACAATAAAAAATACTGGAAAGTGCCGATAGTATATACAGGATTGGCTATAACCGGTAGTATATTCGCTTTTAATCTTGGTCAGTACCAGGACACCCGGTATGCCTATACTGTAAAATACAATATGCGGGTATTTAAAACCGATTCAGCAAAGTATGACAAGGTCCGTAATGATCTAAAACCGTTAAGCGAAGAATCATTACGCTATTATCGTGATCAGTACCGAAGAGATATTGATTACTCCGCTGTTTTCTTCTTGCTTATATGGGGACTAAATGTAGTGGATGCAGCAGTAGATGCCCACCTGAAAAGTTTTGATGTAAGTCCCGATCTCTCACTGAAAATAAGACCAGGCTATAGTGATTTTGCCAAAACAAATGGACTCAGCCTTATACTCAGTTTCAAATAATAGTTTATCGTTTATGGTTTTTGGTTTATCGTTATTTATAACTTTGAGCTATTCTTAGTAACAAGCTCAAACAACCAGTAACAACAATGAAACTTGCATTAATCGGCTATGGGAAAATGGGAAAAGCGATCGAAGAAATTGCGCTGCAGCGTGGCCACCAGGTTATCTTAAAAATTGATATTGATAATGCAAATGAATTTACCAAAGAAAATCTTGTTGCTGTAGATGCTGCTATTGAATTTACAAGTCCACATAGCGCTTATGAAAATATAAAAAAATTGATGCAGTTTGGTGTGCCGACCGTATGCGGATCCACCGGTTGGCTGGAAAAAATAGAAGAAATTCATAAACTATGTAAAGAAAATCAGGCGGCTTTTTTATATGCAAGCAATTTTAGTGTGGGTGTAAATATTTTCTTTGAAGTAAATAAAAGACTGGCTGCATTGATGGCTCCCCATAGTGATTATGAACTGCAACTAACCGAGATACATCATACAGAAAAAAAAGATGCACCAAGTGGCACTGCTATTACATTAGCCGAGCAAATACTGGAAGTAATACCCCGCAAAACAAAATGGGCAAATCATATAAGTGATAACCCCGAAGAATTAGAAATACTGAGTGAACGGATTGACCCTGCTCCCGGCACACATAAAGTAAAATACTCATCCGGCATTGATGATATCGAGATCATACATACAGCACATACCCGTAAAGGTTTTGCCCTCGGCGCTGTGCTTGCAGCAGAATTTTTAAAAGGAAAGAAAGGAATTTATGGAATGAAAGATGTGTTGAACTTGTAATTTCTGGTATTTGCTGGATAAATGAGTTACTAGGTCATTTTAATATTAAAACCACTGAACGATATCTTCATGTGAGCAAGAAACAACTGGTACATATTGCGAGCCCTTTTGATGAATTATGGAAGAGCAAAACAGTGGAATGGTAAAAACGGATTGCACTAACAACAATACAAAATGCATTAGTTTATTGATTTTCAAGGCTCGAGAATTTCATAAATCACAGCTTATATCATAAATTAGAGTGTTGGTTGCAATTGTATCGTGACTATCACTAATGGAAAATGAAATACTTCAATACCACAGTTTCTATGACTACTCTGATGTAGAAATTCAGTATTCTATCAAGACAAAAAAACTTAATCTGGACGCACTATCTGACCTTTTGAAAATCCAATCAACAAGAGGTTGGAGTTTCGGAGAAACCTATGAAGGCAAACAACTCAACACCGCCACAAGACAAGTAGAAACTATTACAAGAAAACGACCGAACACTCATTGGGTTTTAAATTCAAACAGTTTGACAGAGAGCAATAGGTTTGAAAATCATGCTGACCAACTTCTTAGTTTATTAGTTCCGAAACAGAATATTATTAAGACTTTGATGGAGCAGAAAGACGATTTTGAAATTATGACTTTCATATATCTTACATTCGATGTAAATGAAAAGCATTTTGGTTTTGGCACAACCACGGAGTATTTTAAGAAACTTTCAGACATTTCACATTACATCGAATGGCGGACTAAATAACAACTGCAACCAACATGAACTGTGTAAAAAACCAAATATAAAATTGATTTTTTTTATGGTTTAGCTGAGCAATAATTAGGTTGATACAATGTTTTGTTTTTTACCACTGCAAATACTTGTTTTAAAAGTT